>JAABUU010000019.1_pt1 | contig 402215 bp, 505 predicted proteins | sample 5559301 | NCBI WGS metagenome assembly JAABUU01 (sample SAMN10711884, study PRJNA513360) | rock metagenome | isolation source: Antarctica rocks | place: Antarctica: Victoria Land, Richard Nunatak white
CCTACCCTATACCCTACCCTATACCCTACCTACCCTAACCCTGTAATCTACCCTACCCTGACCCTATACCCTATATGCGCCCCTGCACCGGTCACACACGGGGCGCGCCAATCAGGCGTGCTCAGCGTGTATATGCCTCGTGGAGAGTCTGCAAGCGCAGTGTGCAGCGCGCAGTCGCTGGAAGAGGACAGCTGATGCCGGCACTGAATCGCTCGTATGTGGCCCCCGCCAAACTGGTGCCTATGCTGCCGTGCCTTGGACTGGCACAGGCCTCACCCGGGCCCTTTCTCAAGCAAACGCCTGCGCCAAAGCCGCACCTTGCGGCTTACATGTTGTCTCGTCAAAGCGCGCGGGCCGGGTGCGGGAGCGCCGTGGTCCTCCTGCACGGCGCCAAAGGCCTTGGAGACGCAGCAAGGCAGCCCTGCTGCAAAAGCCCGCACGCTCAGCCTTCCAGGCGTGCCAACCAGCAGGCCATGCGCGCGTCGCGGCACTGCTGGCCCCGCACCTTCAGCTCAACAGCCTTGGCCGCTGCAGTTGACAGCCGGCAGTCTTCGAGCAGCGCTGTCACGGCTCTCCTCCCTGGGACGCCTAACTAACTCTCACGCCTGCGGTGCCGGTTCTCTGCTGGAAGGGGCGAGGCTTTTGATAATTTACTGTTACCTGGTAACTGTGCCCAAGGTGAGCTTACACTGCTGGAGGGGCGCGCTCATGCCCCGCGCTCGGGCGCGAGAGCCGGCGGCGCAAGTGCTGCGCGCTTTGCACGCCACCTAGCCCCCGCAGTTCGCTGCGACATGGTATTCGCGGGCGCGTGGTCGCGCGCCGCCCACGAGCCTGGGGACAGGCAGCAAGGTTGGATAAAGTGGCGCAGCAGGCACGGCACAGGCACTAGCGGCTGCACCCTGTTGCTCCGCCGCCAGCGCTGTGCTGCAAGCGCTTTACACCAGCTCCAACAACACCGGCTGGCCCACGCTTGCCAGGCGGCGTTCAAGCGCAGTCAACAGTCTTGCAAGCAACAACAGCTCTGCCAGGCCGCGCTCTGTCCCCGCGCCTGCCCACTCCCGCATGGGACGTGCTGCAAAAATGTCTGCAAGCGTCTGAAGTGTTCCGCTCCTTGAGCGCGGCGGGCAGCGCCTCACAGGAGCACCCCGTGCCCGGGCAGTGGGTGGAGTGGCGTCAAGAGCTCCTCTTCTAGCCTACCCCCCAGGCGACACAGGCCTCCTTTTCGCAGCAACATCTCCCCGCAGCGGCATCATAGCACGGCAATGGACAGCGGCGTGCGCATCTCAGGTTCGCTATTGCTGCGTGGACGTGACAAGCACACCAGGGATGAGCATATGATGTTGGCACAGCTTGCATTAGGAAAAGGCACAGGAGACACTGAGCAAACAGACACATGCGCACCATAACACAGCATGTGAGGGCATTTATAATTGTGCGCGCATGTGAGCGCATGTGAGCGCATGTTGGTGCAGCTTGCATCATTGAAGCACCGCACACACACATTTTCCCAGAGACAGTGGAAACAAAGCCCTCACACTCCATCGACACCATGCCATGGACACTACAACACAGCCTAGCTTGTGCGCAGGCGCGACCACGCATGCACAGCGACCTACAAGTCCCCATCCTGATGACAATCCTCAGGACACATGTCGTCTTCCTCTTCCTCTCTGTGAAGAGAGCACTGCGAGCAGTCACGCAGCGGGAAGCCCACGGCCTTCAGGGCGGTGCGGAACCTCCGGCTGTCTTGGCGCCCCGCGCCGTCAACCGCGCTGTTAAGCAGCCCGAGCACGCCCGGGCGCCCCTGCTGCAGCAGGGTGGTGGCAAAAGCCAAGACTGCCGCGCACGACGCGCCAAGACCGGGGTAGGCCGTCTGCAGCTCCAACTCCTCCAGGCAGGGGTGCGCGGCCGCGGCCTGGAAGCCCGGGCAGAACAGCACGCAGCAGTATGCAAAGCTCAGGCTGCGCAGGTTCGGGAAGCCGGCCAGGCTGCCCAGGGCGCGGGCGTCGAGGGTGCCCCCGATTTCCATTTCACCCGCAGCACGGCGCCCAAGGCGCAGATCCTCGAGTGCGGTGAGCACGCTCACGCCCTCGGGCAGCTGCTCAAAGCAGCCCGGCGACAGATCGAGGTGTGTCAAGCGGGTCGCAGTGAGGATGCTGGCGGGAAAGACCGGCAGGTTGTGCCCCGTCAGGCACAGGCGGCGCAGGGACGCACAGCAGGGCGCGCCACTCGAGGGCAGGCCCGCGAGCGGCAGCTCGCTGCGCGGCGCATCCGCCAGGCCCAACCAGTTGGGACGGTGGGCGACGCTGCACAGCTGCGACAGCCGCCACAGCGACGTGGGGAGCGCCCGCAGGCCGGGCCGCAGGCCGAGATAATCCTCCTCCACGCTGAGGCTGGTCAGGGCCGCCAGCGCATCCATGCCCGGCAGCGCATCCTCGCCGCCGCCGCCCGCGAATACGCAATGCTCGAAATGCAGACGCGCGAGCGCCGGCAGGCGCGCCCAGCCGGGCGCGCAGCGGAGGCCACGAAAGTTGCTCAGCGTCAGGGAGGTCAGCTGCGCCAGGCACGACACGCAGGCGGGCAGCGCGGCCTCCATGTCGACTTTCCCCACCGCCAGGCGCAGCGCGCGCAGCCGCGTCAGGCCGGCCAGGCCTGCCACCAGGTGTGCGAGGCTGAAAGTGGCCGGCCAGTCTCGGGGCCTACCGCCACATGAAGCCTGGAAACCCAGGTCAACCTCTTCCAGTGCGTGCGCCCTGGCCAGCTCCCGCGCCAGCGCCTCTGGGACCTGGCCCGACTCGCGCCTGAGCAGGAAGGCGCACAGATGCAGCTGCTGCAGGCTCGAGCAGCGCCCTATGGCGCGCGCCGCCCCGGCCAGGAAGGCCGAGACAGCTGCTGCAGAACAGCTCCCGCTCCCGCTCGGAACCATTGCCAACCTGAAGGACGTCAGCGCGGGCAGGCCGGCCAGCAGGGTCGGCAGCCGCCCGCCGTCCAGGTCGCGTGCAGGCCTTTCGGCATCCTCTCTCCAATTCTCACAGCCGTAAATAACGTTAAGGTCCTTGACACCGCCGCCTTGCGCCCGGAGCCACCGCCGCGCGCCCGCTTCCCCGGGCGTCCCTGCGCCAGCCAAGCTTTCATAAGGTGCAGGCGCCGAACAAGGCCTGCTTCAGCGCGACTGTGAATGAAGACTGACGTGCCGCACCAGCAGAGCACTTGTTGTGCATGCATCCCAGAGCGCCGCGCTCTTTTGCCCCGCTGCACAAAAGTGACGCTCGGTAACATGCAGGCAAGGCGGGTGCGCGCCGGGCCGCCCAAGCGCGTCCCAAAGCCTGAAATAAAGTCGTCCCTCCAGCGTGCTCCAGTATGGCTGATCAAGGGCGTGCTTGAACCGCCTGTCGCTTGCGGTGAGCGTAAAGCCATAACACACAGCTGGCTGCGTCTTATACCGTACGTCAGATGCGGTGCGCACCTGCAGACCAGCTGTAGGGAAAGGGCTTCTGAGTGCGGCGTGCCCAAGTGCATGTTGAGGTGGACCGCAACCGCCTGCAGGACCTGCAGCGGCCGGGCAGCACACGTTAGAGGCGGGGCGACGCCCCTGCGCGCGTGGCGCCGCCGCCCCTGCGGCGACAGGCAGGGCGCGAGCTCCCCTGCGCGCACCTCTGCGGGGAGCTGGTCCAGGCGAAGAGCTGAAGGCCTGCCTGTTCCATGGGCGTTGGAGTCGCGCGCGGCCATGCTGCGCTCTGACGTGCGGTGCCAGGCGATGTCGCAAGGCTGACGCGCTGCCTTGGTTGCTGTGAGAGCGAGTTGTGGTGTGTGCAGGCGGAAGCCTCAGGCCCAACAGAAAGGGAGTGTCTGCAGAGCAATGATCGGGATTGTTGCGAACTGTGTTCAGATTCAGTCCATACAACGTTACTGCACCTACTGCATGACGGATCAGGCTCCGGCACAGCAGCGCGGTGGAGGGCCCGCGCCGCCGCCGCGCCTGCAGGCGGCGCCCACAGGGGATGGGTTGCCGCCCTGGTTTCACGGGGAATTGCTGCGCACTGCATACGCATCGAGGGACGCGCCGCCCCTGGGAGGGCCTGCGGCCGAGGGGCCCGCGCGGGCGCCGCGCCCGCATGCGGCGCGCTTGACGCAGGGTGTGGAGGCTGCACGCTCTGACGGCGACGCCACGTCTGCCGCGTGTGGGCGCCGGCGCGAGTGGGCTGCCCGCTGCGGACGCGTGCGACCAAGGTTGGCCACGGCGCAGCGCTTGTTCACGTGCGGGCGTGCTGTGGCAGGCTCGACGCACTGCGGCTGCCCGCCCCGTGCCGCCCCGTGCAAGCGAGCAGGCGGTCGGGGCCGTCCCGTCGCTGGTCGCTCTGCCGCGACATACGCGCGGCTGCGCGGCAGGCGGGGGCGCGGGCGCGGCGCGGCCACGCCGCGTCGGGAAAGCAGCAGAGGACACGGCGCGCGGGCGAGCTGGTGAGCCCGCAGTGGCCGCGCGGCAGGCAAGGCACGCGGCGGTCGCCGCGGAAACATGGGCGCGCCCTAAGCGTGCCGAGGCCGTGCTCCTGGCAGCGCACGCGGCCACTGTTGCGGAGCGCCGGCCGGCTGTCGCAGAGGCTGCGCTGCGGGGGGTTGCTGCTGCTGCCGACAGGGAGCCGCGTGATGCCAAAGAGGCAATCGACCGGGTGCTGGCGGCGGTCGTCAAACTACAAAAGGTGCTGGTCAGGCGAGACATGTAGGCGCTGTCTGTCTGCAGACGCCTTTGCGCAGGACATGGTGTGTGGTGCGTATGCTGCTTGCGTGAGCGGCATACTGCGGGCGCGCCTGCAAGCCTGCGTTACGTCAAGGGATGCCTGCACCATCAGGCAGGAGCAGAAAAAGGCCCTCGCAGCAGTGGCAGGTCCGCCAGAGTCACGTGCCGGGCGGGTATCCAAAGCACAGTGTCCCTGTGACAACCTGCGGCCGCGGCAGGCGCACGCATCTGGGTGCAAACACTGCGACAATTCGGTCGGGCGCTGCTCTGCTGCCAGGAGTCTTTGCGCGAGTCCCAGGTCGCCAGCCCTGAAAAGGTTTTTGGAGCCTGCGACGGCTTGACTGACAACACCACTCAGGACCCTTGGCAGAGCCGGGATAACATTGGTGGCCTGCTGCGTTCCTTTGCGCCTAGCCTTTGTTTGAAATGCTAAGCAAACAGTGGCACGCTGTACAGCTTTACATAGGACTGCGCGTTGGTGAGAGTCACTGACGGAGCACGCCTGCCCTAGCACCCGGCATGTGGACAAGAATGGCCTAGCACAGCGGCTTGGCTGGGCTAGGGCGGCAGGCCGTGCGGTGGCGGCGGCGGGCTGGGCGGCGGCGCGCCGAGCCGCTTCGGGCTGGGAGCAACCAGGCCTGGCTGCGGCCGCAGGCAAACCAGGCCGCGGCTGCCCGCGACCTGTACGAGCCTGGCTGGCTCCTGGCACACTGCCGCAGCACAGGTTGACACTCCTTGGTCTCAGCTTGCCCACGTCAGATAACCTCATGAGCCGCTCGCATGCCGCCCTGCATTGCAGCAGCAGCACACAGTGCACACGAAAGGGTAGGGCTTAGCTGGGCGGCGGCGGCGGGCTCGGCGGCGGCGGGCTCGGCGGCGGCGGGCTCGGCGGCGGCGGGCTGGGCGGTGGCGGGCTGGGCGGCGGCGGGCTGGGCGGCGGCGGCGGGCTGGGCGGCGGCGGGCTGGGCGGCGGCGGGCTGGGCGGCGGCGGCGGGCTGGGCGGCGGCGGGCTGGGCGGCGGCGGGCTCGGCGGCGGCGATCTGGGCGGCGGCGGGCTCGGCAGCGGCGGGCTCGGCGGAGGCGGCGGGCTCGGCGGCGGCGCGCTGGGCGGCGGTGGGCTGGGAGCCACCGGGCTTGGCTGCGGCGGCAGGCAAGCCAGGTCGCCGCTACCCGCAACCTGTGCAAGCCTAGTGGGCTCGGGGCACACTGCCGCGGCACAGAGTTGCGCTCAGTAAAACTGCTTGCTCACCTGTAAGCCAACCTGCAGTGCAGCAGGTCACACTCTGGCACGACAGAGCGCTCCCTCTCATGCGCCTCGCCTGGTGCCTGCAGCACGGGTCACACCACAGCACCAGGCTCTGCCCTGTGGCGCAGGGCCCGCACCGCAGGAGCCGTCCCTCGCCACGCGCAGCGGCTGCTGGCAGAGCAGGCACGCCGGCGTGCCCGACAGCGGGTTGCACAGCGCGCACAGAGGGATGACCGCCCGGCAGCTCACCTGTCCCGCAAGCACCGGGGGGGGTCAGCCTGGCTGACAGCGGCACTGGGCCACCGGGCTGCACGCTTGCGCAAGCGCCTCGCCGGCGGGCCAACAGACAACCAACAGCCAACCGCCGGACCAGGGGTCCTGCGCTGTCGTTGACGCCCTGGCGCACGCCAAAGCCCCTCGTGTCGCCCTCATATACGACAGCGGTCGGACGCGTGGCGCCTGCGCGCCGCCGTGTTTCACGTGTTGGTCGCACCACCATGCAGGGCCGCACTGCAACTGCCGTGTGAGCTCTTGTGAGAGCGGTCCCGCAGCTGCCACTGAGCCACTCTGCTCGGACTGCAGGCTTTTACTATGGGGCGCACCGGTTGCGGTGCATGCCAGTCCGATGCAGACCACAAGCAGGTGGAGTGCGGGCTTGCCCATAGCGTCAGCGTGCTGTGTGAGTCGCCGTTCAGCTCGTGCGCGGCAGGTCGCCGCGTTAGGGCGGAAGACCAAGTCTCTGCTGCACTCGTCGAGAGGCTTGTTTTTTCGTATTTGTACTTGTAGGCATGCCCTACTCATGCCCTGCAGCTGCCGAGCCACCGAACTAGAGTCTGGTAATTGCTGACACTTTGTTGCTGGTAAGCTGAGCGTGTGTGTGTCACGCCGTGTGTGTGTTCGCCCGCGCGATGGAAAGCACCGTCCTCAGCACGCTGCATATGTGCAGCTCGCGCCCACCTGCTTCCGCCCGCCTGCACACAGACGCAGCAAGCTGGGTCGCACAAAGGGAAAGCTGGGCCAGGCCCAGCTGCTGCCGCACTCTGGCCGCGCAGGCTGAGCGGGACGCTCGGACAGTGACCGCGCAGTGCCCCAGCTGGAACATCCAGGCGCTTAGGCGTTGCAGGACGCGGACGTGGGCAAGCCTGGAGGGCAGACGGCGCGTGTGTGCACAGGGACGCTGCAGAGAGCGTTGCCAGACGCGGAGACGCGGGGGCTTGCGCACGTTCCAGGAGCGCCACGGCCAGCTTGCGCCTCCCCTGCGCGGTCAGCGGACGCCAGAGGGCCTCTGGCAGAGGCGCCTGGCAGAAGCAGCTGCGTTGCGGCGGCTCGCAAGGCTCGCCGGCTCGCTGCACCGGGGACCGCTTGCGCGCGACCAGCAGACCCGCTACAGGAAGATGTGGGCGCAAGCGCCGCCGGCGCGCACCAGGCCGCCTTGAAGCGGCCCAGAGCGCGCCAGGCGTGACGCCCCCGCGGCGTGCCGCGAGGAGCGAGGTCCGCTGCTGTGTGGTGTCTGGGACAGGCGCCGGGTCACTGGGCCGCATGCACCGCACCAGCAGGGTGCCGATTTGTTGTTCTCATGCGGCATGGTGTTGCGTGCACCCTGCTGCCTCTATGACGCGGCCTGAGACTGTGGCGCGCTTACACCCTTGACCAGAAAAAGCCAGTGTTGCCCAGTCGCAGCGCGGACGCCCACGCATGCGGCCGCGCCCGAGCCCGTCAGCTGTAGTCCAGCATGGCCAGCCTCTTCTCCAGGTCCAGGGGCAGCTCGGTGCCCAGCGCCGGCACGGCCGTCGGCCGTGGCCCCGCCGCGCCGGCCCGCGCGGGCGCGCCCGGCCCGGGCTCCGGAGACGCGACGATGGCCTCCAGGAAGGGCGCGACGCAGGCGTCGGCCGACAGCGAGCTGACCCACTCCGCCAGCGCGGCCTCGCCGCCCAGGTCGCCGCTGCCGGGCCGGTGCGCCAGCGTCTCGGCCAGGCCCGCCGCAAAGCTGCGCTGCGGCTCGCCCTCCTCCAGCAGCGCGCTCAGGCTGTCCCAGTTGATGGGCTGGTCCAGCAGCGCCGCGCCGCCGCCGCCGCCGGGCGGCTGCCCGGGCGGCGACAGCGCCTGCGCGGGCCGCTTGCGCCGCGGCGCGCCCTTGCGGTGCGCGCCGCGCCGCGCGGCCGCCTCGTGCGCCGGCTCGGGCTGCGGCGCCGGCTGCGGCGCCGGCTGCGGCGCCGTCGCCGGCGCCGGCGGAGGCAGCGGCGCCGCCGGCGCCGGCGCGCCCTCCGCCCTGAGCAGGCACCCAGGCAGCGCCGGCCGGGCCGCCGCGGCGGGCTCCGGCTCCGGCTGCGCGGCCAGCGGGTCGGCCACCAGCCGCGCCTGCTGCTCCAGGCGCGCGAGGGCCTGCACCGCGTCGCTCAGCGGCTGCCGGGTCAGCTCGGCGCGCCGGGCGTGCGCCTCGCGCAGCCGGACGTACTCGCCCAGCACCGCCGTCAGCGGCTTGATGCGGCCCGGCGGCATGCTGTACACCGGCTCGAGCAGCGCCTTCGCCTCCCTGCGCCGCGCCCGGCGGGGTCGGCGGGGGCGGCGCGGCGCGGCGGCGCGGGCATATAAAGCAAGATGCGCGCCTGCGGAACGCCCGCGCCGTCTTCACGAACGACTGCTCCAGCAGGAACTGCAGCACGAGCGCCGCGGCCTCCGTCGTGCTCGCGCCGCTCGCCATCGCACAGGTGGCCGCCGCGGCAGCGCTCCGCCGCCGCCTGCTCTGCTGCCGGTGTGGCTGTACACTGACCGGGGCCTCCCCTCTGGGCCGGTGCCTCCCGAGGCTGGGCTACCCCCGGGGTTCCGCCCTACCGAGCTGACTCAGTGACTCGCTGCCCGGCCTGCACATCCGGGCACAGGCTGTGGACGCGGACGGCAGACGGAGACGGCGGACGCCCCCGCGCGCGTGCAGCCCGCGCGCTGTGACGCTGCGGTCGCCGCACGTGCACGCGGCGCCATGGCCCAGCTGCTGCTGCCGCCCATTGCAGAGTCGCTGCTGCTGCAGTTCCGCAGCCTCGCCAAGGCCCGCGTGGAGGCGGCGGCGCCCCACGTGCGCCCGCGCCCGGCCGCGGGCCGCCCCGGCGGCGGCGACCATGCTCAATCGGCAATCGGACCGGCCGTCACGCCCGCCCGCGCGCCGCAGGACCGCGGGGAGGCCGCCGTCGACGCGGCGGCGGGCGCGCTGTACGAGCGCGTGCTGGACGGCCTGCGCCTGGTCGCGCGGCACGCCGCCACGGGCCTGCTGGACGCGCTGCTGCAGTGGCGCAAGGAGAACCTCAACCTGGCCGCGCGCTCGGGCGCGGAGCTGCTCATCCTGCGCAAGCGGGTGCGTGCGGCGCCGGGCCCGCCCCGCCCGCCCGCCGCGCCCGCCCGCCGCGGCCGCGTCTGCTCGCTGACGGCGCCGCAGCGCAGCTGGCGGTGGAGACCGTGTTCCTGGAGGCCGGCGGCCGCCTGGTCGGCCGCGGCGGCGGCGGCCTGTCCGAGCGGCAGGCCGACGCGCTGGAGCGCCTGGCCTTTGACTGGATCCTGAACGCCGAGAAGTACGTGGAGCCCAAGTTCGCCGAGCTGGGCCGCGCGCGCGACCGCGTCGCGCAGCTGTGCGGCATGCTGCTGGGCAGCCTGTCGGCCACGCGGCTGGGGCCCATCTCCGCGCGCTTCTTCCAGGCGCGCGCCCGCCGCCGCCCGCGCCCGCCCGCGGCGTCGCTTTGGCCCGCGCCCGGCTTCAGTTCAAAGCGCGCGCGCAGGAGCTGGAGGCGCGCCTGCGCGTGGACGCCAGCGCGGCGCGCCAGGAGCTGCTGCAGCTGTGCGAGGGCGCGCGCTGGCTGCGCCTGCCCGTCTCCACCAGCGCCGAGGCGCGCTCCACCTCCACCAGCGCCGTGCCGCGCCCCCGCGGCCGCAGTCTCAGCGGCGGCCGCGCGGCGCCGCAGGTGGAGGCCGCGACCGACTTTTTGGTGCGCATGCACCCGCTGCGCCACGTGGCGCCCGTGCGCAAGAGCCAGGTGCAGCACGCGCTGTGCGAGGCGCTGGCGGCCATCCTGGGCGCGGCCGTGCGCGAGGACCTGCCCTGGTGCGGCCCCGGACGCGCGCTGGCCCCGCCGCGCGCCATGCCCCACCCTGACGCGCCGCCGTGGCGCAGGGCGGCCGCGGGCGAGCTGGACCCGGCGGCCGCGGCGGCCTGGTTTGCGGCGGTGGCGGCGGTGCGCGGCGAGGTGGCCGCGTGGACCGCGCGGCAGAGCAAGCACGCGGGCGTGGGCTACCCGCTGCTGGCCGCGCTGGTCTGCCTGGAGGACGACGCGGGCTTCGCCGCGCACGCGGACGGCCTGGTCGACGCGCTGCACCGCCAGCTGCGCGACAAGCTGCTGCGCACGGCGATGCTGGGCGCGCTGGTGTCGCTGGTGCGCACGTACCTGCTGCGCCACGCGGGCGCCGCGCCGCAGGGCCGCATCGACGCCTGGCTCGCGCGCGCGACGCGGCCCGTGCTCGCGCACCTGCGCAAGGCCAACCTGCAGTTCGCCGAGCAGCAGGACGCGGTGGTCGCGCTGACCGCGGCCGTCGCCGCCGCCGAGCCGCACTTTGGCGTCGGCATGGTCGCCGAGCTGCTGGCCGGCGAGCCGGTGGCCTGGGACGCGGCCGCCGTGGGCCTGCGCGCGCTGCGGGCCATCCTGCTGGCCGCGCCGGCCGCCGGCGCGCCGCCCGGCGGGCCGCCCGGCGGCGACGAGGCGGCCGCGGCGCGCGCGCTGCTGGACGGCGTGGCCGCCGGGCGCTCGCCGCTGGGCGCACTGGGCGTGGCCGCGCTGGCGCCGCGGCTGGGCCACGCGCTGGCGCGCGTGCTGCAGGCGGCCGGCGCGGCGCTGGGCGGCGCCACGCTGGCCGCGCCGCCGCGCGCGCTCGCCGACCTGCTGCCCAAGGAGCGCGGCGCGGGGCTGCCGGTGCTGGCGGCCGCGCTGGCGGTCGTGCCCTTTCTGCTGCCGGAGCACTGGGAGGGCGCGCGCCTGGCGGCCGAGCTGCCCGGTGCGCCGCCCGCGCGCCCGCGCGCTCCCCGAAGCGCCCGGCGCGGGCGCGGCTCAGGCAGGGCGGGCGCGGCGCGCAGGCTACGCGATCCACGCCGACGCCGGCGTGCGCGGCGCGGCCGCGGCGGCCATGCACCGCTGCATGCGCGCGCTGCCCGAGCTGCGCAACGGCCTGCTGCTCGCCGCCGCCGACCTGCTGGCGCACCTGCCGGACGAGCTGCCCGATGTGCGCGCCGCGCACCCCGCCCCGCCTCTGGCCTTGGGTGCGAGCGGGGCGCGTGAGGCGGCCCCGGCGGGCCGCAGGCGCTGCGCGAGGCGCTGGCGCTGGCGGCGGGCCTGGCGCGCGAGTGGCGCGCTCTGCTGGAGGAGCGCGCGCGCGCCGGGCGGCCGCCGGTGCCGGCGCGCCTGGACGTCGATGCGCTGCAGGGCGCGGCCGCCGTGTTCCTCTGCGCGGCCGAGCCGGAGCTGCGCCGCGCCGCGCTGGGCCTGCTGGCCGAGCTGCGCGCGCTGCACGCCGCCCTGCTCGCCGGCGCGGGCGCCGAGGCGGCGGGCGCATACCTGGTGGACGTGCTGGAGGACGCGGGCGCCGACATCGCGCGCCGCTGCTACTGGGACTTTGGGCGCTGGTCGGACACCTGGCGCGCGTGGCGCGCGCCGGCCGAGGACCCCGCCGCCGCGGGCGGCGTCGACCTGGAGGCGCGCCTGCCTGACTGCGCGCGCGCCGTCCCCCGCCGCGCGGCCCCACACGCGTCACTGGCGCCGCGCGCGCAGGACCTGATGCTGCGCGCGGGCGGGCCGCACGACGCCGCGCGCTGGGCGCGCTGCCTGGCGGAGGCGCTCCGGCTGGCCGCGCTGCTGTGCCCGGGCGCCGTGCAGGCCGCGTACGCCGCCATCACCGGCCGCCTGCAGGTGCCGCCCCCGCGCCCGCGCTGCTCGCTGTGACCGGGGCGCGGCCGGGGAGCGGCGCGGAGGCGGCGCGCGCGGGCGCATAGGCGCTGACGGCGCGCGACGCGACGGGCCGCATCGTGCTGGCCGAGGCGCCCGGCGACGCGCGCCGCCTGGACCTGGCGCGCGCGTACGCCTGCGCCGCCTGCGCCTGCGCGGCGCTCGCGACCGGCGCGCCGGGCGGCCTGCCGCTGCGCGAGCTGCTGCGCGTCCTGCTCGGCACCATCCGGCGCGCGCCGCGCCGCTGGCCGCTCTTTATCCATGCCCACTAAAAAAATCCCTGCGAGCGCTGCAGCCGGCGCGCCGCGCAGGGCGGGCCCGGACGCGCTGGCGGCGGCCGCGGCGGCCGCGCTGGGCGGCTGCCATGCGGACCACCTGGAGGCGCTCGCCGAGGAGCTGGCGCCGCTGTCGCAGGAGTACAGCGGCGAGCGCGCCAAGGCGCGCGCCCCGCCCGCGCCTGCGGCCGGCACGGCTGGCGTGCTGCGAATGGTTATACCCTACCCTAATCCTGACCGCGCCGCGCGCAGGCCGCGCGCGGGCGCGCGCGCCGCGAGGACGTGCGCCTGGCGGTCGTGGCGGTCTGGCGCCTGGCGGCCGAGGGCCTGCCGCCCGGCGCGCTGCGCTCGCCCAACCTGCGCACGCATTTCTTGGTCTTCCTGGACGACACGCGCGCGCTGCTGGCCAGCGGCGCGCACGGTGCGCGCCGCGCCGCCCCCCGCCCCGGCGCCCCTATGTGCCCTGCCTCCATTCTGCAAACCCTTTCACGTTGTACCTTCAGAGTAAAGCCTTGCTTGCCGTCACAGCCAGGCCAAGAGTCCTCCCCTGGATGGGCAAAAGTCTGGCGCGTGACGGCGGCCGCGGGCGGCCACGGCAGAGGCCTTCCTGGAGGTGGCGGCGCTGCGGTACAGCCTGTGCGTGGTCGCGCGCGTGGCCGCGGCGGAGCTGGCGGGCGAGGGCGCGGCCGCGCTGTCGCTGCCGCGCCGCCGTGAGCTGTTCAACCTGGCCGCCGCCTGGGCCGAGGAGGGCGCCGCCGGCGGTGCGCGCGTTGTCTTCCGGCCGGCCCGGCCTGCCAGCGCGCGGACGCGGGGCCTGACCGGCGGCGGCGCGCGCCAGGGCGCCCGCGCGGCGAGGTGGCGCGCGCGGCGGCGGCCGCGCGCGTGCGCGCCAAGGACGCCGAGGCCGCGCGCGCCGCAGAGGCCGAGTTTGCGGAGGCGGCCGAGTACGTGGCGGCCGCCGCGCTGGCCGCCGCGGCGGCGCTGCTGCTGGCGCGCCCCGCGCCGCGCCCGCCCCGAGCAGAACTCGCGCCGCCGGGGCCGCCAGAGCGCGCGGCGCGCGCAGGGCCCGTCGCTGGACCCGGACGCCAAGCGGGCGTCGGGCCGCGCGTACGCCTGGATCGACGGCCTGCTGCAGTCCGATGCGCCGGCGGGCGGCTGGCGCGGCGCGCGCGGCGCCAGCCGCGACGCGGTTGCGCGCCGCGCGCTGCGCAACCTGCTGTCGACCAACGCGGACGCGCTGGCGGTCTGCCTGGACCAGTGCTACGCGGGCAGCGCGCCCGTCGCGCGCGCCTACTTCCAGGCGCGCCCGCCCGCCGGCGCCGCCGCGCGCCCGCCGGCCGGGGTCAGGGCTCCTTAGCCGCACGCGCGGCGGCAGGTGCTGGCGGAGGTGTACGCGGCGCAGCCCGCGCTGGCCGTGCCGGCGCACGTGCTGGTCAGCCTGGTGCTCTACAAGGTTGTGGACGACGACGCGGCGCGCCCCCGGCCCGCCCTGCGCGCCACGTTTGTGCAGCGCGCCCGTCCGCTCAGGCCGCCGGCCGCTCGGCGCCAGACCGCGGCGCGCGCGCGCGCAGGAGGTGCGCGAGGACGCGCTGCAGCTGCTGGGCGTGCTGGGCGCGCGCGTGTGGGCGGGCGCGCCCGCGCCGGCGCCGCGCGACGGCGGCCCCGCGCCGGCCGCCGCGCCGGGCGGCGCCGAGGCGCCCGCGCTCATGGTCGGCGGCATCCAGGACACCTACCGCCAGCTCCAGCTCCAGCTGTCGGACCGGCTCGCCAGGCGCGCCCCTTGACAATTTGAACATCGCCGGGACGGCGCAGCTGCGCGGCGCCGAGGCGGGGGCGGCCGCGGCAGGGAGCACCCGGAGCTGAGCGAGGCGCTGTGCGTGGAGGTGATGCTGCGCCAGCTGGACAGCGCGAGCGGCCAGGCGCTGCGGCACCAGGTCCTCACCTGCCTGGCGCCCTGGATGCGCAACCTGACCTTTGCGCCGCGCTGGGAGGGTGCGCCCCGTCCAGCCCGGCCCGCCGCCGCCGCGCGCCGGCGCTGCAAGCAATGCGCGCGCGCAGGCAGCTGGAGCGAGCAGCTGCTGCGCTACCTGTGGTACGTCACGTGGCAGCACGGCGAGGCGCTGCCGGCCGAGGTGGAGGCGCTGTGGACGACCGCGGCGGCCAACACGCGCAACATCGTGCCCGTGCTGGACTACCTCATCACCAAGTGCACGCAGGGCGAGGAGGCCGGCTCCGAGGCGCGCGCGCGCGCCCGGCCGCGCCGCGCCCCTGCATCTGCCGCGGGTTCCTTTGGCAAAGGGGCGCGCACGGCCGCGGCCGCAGGAGCTGCTGACGCAGTACCTGGAGGTCAGCAAGCGCATCGCGCTGTACCTGGCGCGCACGTCGGCGCAGCAGACGGCGGACCACCTGGCGTACGAGATCGCGCAGCTGGTGCACGCGCCCGGCGAGCCGCCGCCGCCGGCGGCCGAGCCGTACGCGTTTGTGGACGAGCGGCCGCCCGCGCCGCGCCGCGACAGCCCCGCGCCCGCCGCCGGCGGGCCCGGCCGGCCGCACCACGCGCGCTCCGCGTCCAACCCGGCCACCGCCAGCGCGCGCCCGCTCTTTTAGGATTTACGCACGCGCGCCCGCGGTTGCGAGGCGGCGCTCACGCGCGCCGCGCCGCGGCACAGGCCACTTCCGGCGCATGGGCGAGATGCTCAAGTCGGCGGCGAGCGCGCGCTCCGACCTGAGCGCCAGCAGCTCCTTCTCCTCGCTCACCAACGAGCCGCCGGCGCGGCCGGCCTCGCCCGCGCGCTCGCCGCCCTCGCGCGGCCACTCCGCCGGCGGCGCGCCCGGCCGGTGCGCGCCCCGGCGCGCGCCGCGCGCCGGCCCGGCCCTGCGGCCGCGCCGCCGCCCGCCGAAAGCGCGCGCGCGCGCAGGGGCGCGCTGGGGCGGCCGGAGGTGGCGCTGTGCCTGCTGGCAGAGGTGGCGTACGAGCACGACGAGCCCTTCCGCGCGCACCTGCCGCTGCTGCTGCACGCCATGCTGGTCGCGCTGGACGCGCGCGAGCCGCTCGTGGCCGGGCACGCGCGCGCGGTGCTCGCGCACCTGCTGCACGCGCTGGCCGGGCGGCGCGCGCCGCCCGGCGGCGCCGGCGGCGGCGGCCAGGTCGCGCGCACGCTGCGCCACCTGGCCGCCGGGCGTGGCCGGCGGCTGTGGGCGGCCGAGGACGCGAGCCTGGCGCGCCCGCGCCCGCCGTCGGCCGCCGCGCTGGGCGCGCTGGCCAACGAGCTGGTCGGCGCGGCGCTGTTCGAGCCCGACCTGCGCGAGCGCTGGGCGGCCGAGGCGCTGCGCTGGGCGCTGGAGGCGGCCGGGCCGCGCGCGGCCGCGCGCTCGCTGCAGGCGCTGGGCGCGCTGCGGGCGGCGGGCGGCGCCGACGCGGCCGCCGCGCTGACGGCCGCGCTGGCGGCCTGCCTGGCGTGCGGCGCCGCGGCCGCGCTGGACCACGCGGGCCAGCTGCTGCTCGCGCTGCAGGCCATGGTGGACGGCCTGCCGGCCGGCCGCCTGGCGCTGTTCCCGCAGCTGGTGCTCGCCGCGCTGGCCGCGCTGTGCACGCCGTACGTCATGCTCTTCCGCCTGGCGCTGGAGCTGGCGGCCAAGGTGCGGGCGCGCTGCCTGGGCGGGCGGCGCCCACGCCGCGGGGAGCGCGCCGCTGAGGCGGCGTGCGGCACAGGTGCTGGCGCGCGTCGACCTGGCGGACGGCGCGACGCAGGACGTGCTGGCCTGCGCGGTGCCGGAGCCGGGGGTGCGCCCGCGCCGCGCGCGCGCGCCCGGCCCAAATGCAAGCACCGGCGCGCTGACCGCGGCGCGCCGCGCGCGCAGCCCGGCTCCCCGCGGCGGCGGCGCGGCGGCGGCGCCGAGGAGGAGCCGCCGGGCGCGTGGCCGCTGGGCGCGCGCCTGCTCGGCGACCCGGGCCTGCTGGCCGTGCAGCAGCTGCTCGTGCGCGGCCTGTTCAAGCCGGAGACGGAGCTGCTCACGGTGGAGGTGCGGGCGCGCGCGGCCGTGCTTTGGGGGGCGGCTTTCCCTCAATGGAGGCCCCGCGCGCATGCAACGGGGGCCGCGCGCGCGCGCGCGTGCAGGTGATGGCGCAGGTGGCGCAGCAGCTGGCCGCGGCGGGCGAGCCGCCGCGCCGCGACCTGCTGGCCGCCTGGCCGCCGGCGGCCGGCGGCGGGCCGGCGGGCCTGGCGGGCGCGCTGGGCGCGCTGGACGCGCAGCTGGCGCTGAGCCTGGCCGCGCTGCTGCCCTGGCTCTGCCTGCACTTTCGCCACTCGCCGCACGCGCCGCTCGCCGCGCTGTGCATCGCGGTGCGCGGCGCGCCGGGCCCACCTCTTGCCGTTTGCCAGCCGCCGACGCCGGAGCGCGAGCGGGCCGTGCGGACGCGCAGGCGCATGCGCGGGCGTGCTCGGCGGCGGGCCACCCAGAGCTGGCGGCGGCGCTGCGCCTGCTCGATGCGGAGGCGACCGACGCGCTGCCGGACCTGCTGGCGGCCGTCTGCGCGCCGCTCTGCGCCGCTTTCTTCCCCAGGCGCGCGCGCCCCAGCCCGCGCCGCTCTTGTTTCCATTTGCAGTAGACGAACAGCGGGGCGCGGCGCGCAGGTACGGCCTGTGCACGCTGCAGCGCTGGGTGGACGTGCTGCGCCGCGGCCCGCCCGAGCAGCGCGCGCCGGCGCTCGCGCTGCTGGCGGCCGCCTTCCGGGCGCCCGGCCTGCGCCTGGGCGCCGGCGCGGCGGCCGCGCCGGCCGCGCTGTTCGCGCCGGCGGCCGCGCTGCTGGGCGGGCGCCTGGGCGGCGAGGCGCTGGACGCGCTGGCGGCCGCGCTGGCGGTGGCCGGCGGCGGGCCGGCGGCGCCGCCGGGCGCGGCGCCGCCGCCGCAGTGGCCCGACGCGTGCGAGGCGACCGGCGACGACCGCGGCGCCGGCGCGGCCGCGCTGGGGCGCCTGGCCGCCGCCTGGCAGCCCGGGCGCCGGCCCGCCGCGCGTGGCCGCCTGCTGCCCTTTCTGCCCGCGCCCGCGGCCTGACGCGCGCGCCAGCGCCGGCCTATAGATGGGGGGGGGTGTGTTGCTCTGAGGGCCTCATGTCGGGTAGGTCGGTGTGCATCAAACCCTTGTGTATATAACAAGAGTCTGCTGTGTCTCAGAAGGGCCTGCGCACGGCCGTGGCCGGCGCCGCAGTTTCCCCGAGAGTCTCGGAGTGCAGAGCATGTCGCGCATGCGGCTTACAGCGGATCCCACTATCCTAAAACAAGTCCTCCCGGATGAGCATGATGACCGCGTGCACCGCAATGCTCCGGTTCTCGCCCAGGCTGTCCACCTTCTCGTGCGTCTTGGCCTGCGCGCACGCTCGGCGCTCGCGTCGCGCCCCCGCCGCCCGCCGGCCCGATTGCTCGCCGCGAGCCCGCCGGCAGGCGCGCCTTGATGTTGACGACCGAGGCGTCCGCGTCGAGCAGGCGGCACAGGTTGGCGCGCATGGCCTCCTTGTGCGGCGACAGCTTGGGGCGCTGCAGGATGATGGTCGCGTCCACGTTGCCCAGCCGGTAGCCCGCCGCGCGCATCAGGCGCACCTGGCGCGCGGCGCGCGGGGTCGCGGCGCGCGGGCGGCGCCGCGGGGCGGCGGGCGCCCCGGCCGGCGGGCGCGCACCGCCTCGCGCACAAACACGTCGGACGTCTGGCCCTTCCACCGCGGGTCGCTGTCAGGGAAGAGCTGCCCGATGTCCGGCTGGCTCAGCGCGCCCAGGATGGCGTCTGCGCCGGCAGCAGCCAGAGTCGCTTGTCGCCTCCAGACCAGGCCGGGCCGGCGGGGCAGCCGCTTGCCGCGCGCGCACCTGTGATGGTGTGCAGCAGCGCGTCGCCTGCGCGCAGCGCGGCGCGCGTCAGGCGCGGCAGCGGCCGGGCGGAGCCCGACGGCGCGCGCGGCCCGCACCGTCCGAGTGCGCGACGCAGCCGCGGTCGTGCGGGATCTCCAGGCCGCCCAGGATGAGCTTGTAGGGGCCCGCCTCCAGGCGGTGCAGGTCGAAGCCGTGGCCCACGCGGTACGGCAGCGCCAGGCGCGGCGCGGCCGGCGGGGCGGCCACCGCCGGCGCGGGCGCCGCGGCGGTGGCGCCCGCCAGCGCCTCGCACCTGCGCACCGCGCCGCGCCCCCTTGAGCACAGGCGCACGCAGGCGCCGCGCACACGGTGCTCTCCGGGGCGCGCCTGCTGCTCTGGCGCGCCGCCGGCGGCGCCCTGCACCGTGCGCCCTGCTGCGCCCGGGCTGCCTGCTGCCGCACCTGCTCGCGCGCGAAGCACAGCCTCAGTGCGCGCCCGCTTGCCGCACCATTGAGAGCGTGCACAAGCAGCGCCCGCGCCTCTAGCACCGCGGTCCGGCCCGTGCTGCCGGCAGGCAGGGCGCCTGCCAAAGTGCTCAGCATCGCCGCAAGCGCATGCGGCGGTCAGGCCACCAGGCGCTTCAGGTGATCAAGCTCCAAGCACAATTGCTGGAGTTGCCAAGGAGGGGCCTTGGTGCTTGATCGGAACTCAGGTAGAATCTAGCGCTGCAGCGCCAGTCAGCAGGCATAGCGCATGACCTGAAGCCGACCGGTGTTCCACCCCTCTCGCCCCGCTGCAGCGCCTCGCATGGTGTAATTCATAATTTGTAAGTCATAACTTGTCACGGCCAACGTCGTCCGGTAGTTGCCCCTGCTGCACACACCGACTATGCTGTGGCCCCACGCTTGGGGCAGGAGCCTCACATCGTCTGCTACAGTCCCAGCTGTGACGTGCCCGCTGACCGTGGTCTGCGCCGCCAGTGACGCGCTTGCGCGCTGCTCTGCAGCCCCGTCGCGTTCTTTTCTCTCCTCCTCCTCTCGCTCTCCGCTTGACTGCCATCGAGAACGAGCAGCAGACATGGAACCAAACAAACACGCCGCAGCAGCGCCATCAAAGGCGCGCCACAGCTGCAGGCAGCGCTGGCTCCCTCTCCCTCCCTCTCTCTGCGTTTGCACAGTGAGGTCACCCTGCATCCGCCGCTGCCTCCTGTGTGCGCTCCTGCTCGGCCTGCCCCGCCACCCCTGGCGCAGGCCCAGCAGCCGTCCTGGTCCTGCGTCACCTTGGGGCACTGCGGATATCTGCATCTGGCGCCTGGTCGGCTGTTCCGGCTTGCTCCGGCGTGGGCAAGCCTGCAGACTGTGCCGACCGCTGCGCCCGATGCTCGCTCGCTCTCACACCCCCCTCCGACCAGGTGCTGCACTTGAGAAACGTGCCGTACTCCGCAACTGAGGAGGAGCTGGCGGAGCTGTGCGCGCCGTTCGGGCCGCTCGCGCAGACCAGGCTGCCCAAGTGGGGCCCAACAGGTGGAGCCCGCGTCACGCGAGGCCCCAGCACGGCACCCCGCACGCTCCCTGCTCCTCTTCCAGAGCCGCGCGTTCAGGACTGACAGTGCGTGACAGGAAGACAGTGCGCGGCCCGCGTAGGAACCAGGCCTTTGTGGAGTTTGCAGACATTGGCGCCGCGGTGGCAATGGCCACCCGCTTCGGGGAGACCAGCACGGATCCTGCCAAGGTGTGCACCGGCCGAGGGCGCCCTGGTCCAGCCGCGGCCTCCTGCGCTGGGGAGCCACCGACGCGCGCGCCGCGGCGTCCAGGTCCGCGGCAAGTCAGTGTACCTGCAGTACTCGCTGCGACAGGAGATCACCGGCACGCGCGGCGGCGGCGACGCGCCGTCAAACGTGCTGATCGTCGCCGTGGAGAATCTGGAGGTGCGCTTGCTCAAACGCCGGGAGCCGTAACGGTGGCCCAACCCTGATGAGCGAGCCCGCCTCGCTGCGCCGCTCCAACCGCATTACCCCGCTCCACCTGCCCCCTCACTGCCTTCCTGCCTGGTGCTGCCGCGCGCAGGCCAACGTGCCGTTCACCATCGACACGCACCTGGTGTTCAGCGCGTTTGGTTTTGTGCACAAGATAGCCACCTTTGAAAAGGGCACCGGACTGCAAGCGCTCATCCAGTACGGCGACGCGGCAGTCGCAGAGGCGGTGCGCGGCCTTGCTCCATGCCGGGGCATGGCGTGCACCATCCCCTGCGCCCCCGAGCCGGGGCAGCAGTGTCGCAAGGACATCTGTGGCCGCGCCCCGCCGACGCTGCGCTGCGCCATCGCGGCCGCCAGGTGCGCGCGGCGTTGGACGGGCGGCTGGTGCCAGCGCACCTGATCGGCAACGCGCCCAACCCGCCGACGCTCAAGGTCAACTTCTCGCAGCACAGCGAGCTCAACGTCAGGTTCCAGTCGCACCGGTCCAGGCGCGCGCGCGGGCGCAGGGACTCCTCCCGCCCTGCTGCAACTCTATGATGCCGCCCCCTCCCGCTCACGCGCGCCGGCGGCGGCCGCGCAGGGACTACACCAACGCCTCGCTGCCGGCGGCGCCGTCCGTGGACCCCAGCTTGGCGCCGGCCGCCGGTCGCCTGGGTGCAGCTGCAGGCATGCCGCTGGAGAGCAACGTGCTGCTGTGCGGGGTGCGCGCCCCTGCGCGGATCGGCGGCGGCGTGTGGCAGCAGCGGATGCAGCGGCGCGGCCGGCTGAGCGCGGCGCTGCTGCGCAGGTCGACAACCAGGCCTACCCTGTCACGGTGGACGCGCTGCACACGGTCTTCTCGCCGTACGGCTTTGTGCAGAAGATCGCCATCTTTGACAAGACTGGCACCAGCCAGGCGCGCCCTGCTGCGGCCCGCAGACTGCGCGCCCGCCTCTTGCGGACGCGGCAAGCTGAGTGTCCCCGACGCCGGCGCGCAGGCGCTGGTGCAGTACCCGGACCCGGGCAGCGCGGCCAATGCCAAGGCCGCGCTGGAGGGGCACGCCATCTACGACGGCGGCTACAACAGGGTGCGCCCGCGGCGGCCGCGCGCCTGCTGCGCCCGGCGGCGCGCGCGGGGCCTGACGGCCTGCTCCCGGGCGCGCAGCTGAAGCTGAGCTACTCGGTGCACCGCGAGCTGAACGTGAAGACCAACACCGACCGCAGCTGGGACTACACGGCGCCCGCGCACGCGCCCGCGCACGCGCCCGACATGCACGCCAGCCACGACAACGGCATGCATGGCTACGGCGGCCATGGCGGCCACAGCGGCAGCCATGGCGGCGGACACGGCGGCGGGCACCACGGCGGCGGCCACGGCGGCGGCCACGGCGGCGGCCACGCGCGCGGCCACGAGGAGCCTGTGCTCGTCACAGGTGCGTCCTGCGCTGCCGGCCGCGCGCCGCGACCGCTGGGTCGTCCCGCACGCTGCTGACTGAGACGCCCGCGCAGGCGCCGACTACGAGGCCGCGCACGACGGCATAGCGCGCGCGGCGACGGCCGCGGCGGCCGCGCAGCGCGGCGCGCGCGGCCATGGCGGGCGGCCCGCCTACCAGCAGCCGGTGCAGCAGAGCTACCAGCCGCCGCCGAGCTACCAGGCGCAGCCCGTCTACGGCCAGCCGGGTGCGCGCGCGCCCGCGGCGCCGACCCCTCTCCTAAAGCGGCATACGCGCGGCCGCTGACTCGGGAGCTGTGCGCGCGCGCAGCGCCGCAGCAGCAGCCGCAGTACTACGCGCCTGCGCAGCCGCAGCCCGTGTACGCGCAGCCCGGTGCGCGCGCCCCCGCCGTGCAGGCCGCCGGCCGTGCGCCCCTGTGCGCGCCGGGCTGACACGCACCCCGCGCTCGCGCAGCCCCGCAGGCGGTCGCGCCGCAGGGCTACCAGGCCGCGCCCGCGCCGCAGCAGTACCAGGCCGCGCCCGCGCCGCAGCAGTACCAGGCCGCGCCCGCGCCGCAGGGCTATCAGGCCGCGCCCGTGGCGCCGCAGTACCAGGCCGCGCCCGCGCCGCAGCAGTACCAGGCGGCCCAGCAGCCGGTGCAGTACGCGGCCGCGCCCCAGCAGCAGCAGCCGCAGCACTACGCGCCGGCCGCGCAGCCCGCGTATGCGCAGCCGCAGCAGCAGGGTGTGCGGCCCGCCCCTGCCGTGTGCCCGGGCGACCTGCCCCGCTGGCCTACCTGGCAGGGAGGCGCTCGTGTGATCTGCTGGCGCCCAGCTCGCTCTGACGCCGGGGCGCGCGCGTGCAGCGGCGCCGCAGTATGCGCCGGCGCAGGTCGTGCCCGGGCAGCAGCCGGCCGGCGCGCCGGCGCCGCAGCCGGTGGCGGCGCCCCAGGCTGGGTACGTCCAGCAGTTCTGAGGGCTTGCTGCAGCGCGGGGGTGCCTTTCTGCCGAGCCCGCGCGAGCGAGGACTCGCCGCTGTGGCTCAAATGGATGAGGCTGGTCTAGAGGCCCGAGTTTGCGAGCAGGCGCTGCTTGTGCGGGGTGTCTTCACCGGGCACCAGGCAATAGGGCGCGGCCGGTAAGCAGACGTTGAACAGCGACACCGGTTCAGGTTCACCTTTGTATCACTGGAAGTGCCACTCAGCGCCAAGGAAGGGCACGCTCGCCGACTCTGTCAGCGTCCGCGGCCGGAAGCGCTATAGTGCTGCAGTGCCAGAGACAGGCATCACGCATCAAGGTCGGTGTCCGCAGCACCCCCCTCCTCAGCCACTACAAACACATCTGGCCGCAGCGCCGGCGTGCCCTTGCTGGCCGGCATGACGTTTGCCGAAACGTGGACCGCCACCTGCGCGGCCGCGGAGCGCTGGCACATCGTCCGCTGGCATGCCAGACGCACCAAGAGAAGCGCCCGCTCTGTCGCACCTGCTCTGCCGAATCTGCGACAAACAGCCTGGCATCCGCGGAAAAGGGCCCGGTCGCCGCCGCCCGCAGCACGGCGACAATGGCCGTCCCGCCGTCGCGCCGCTCGGCGGTGAGCTGCAGCGCCGGGTCGGCAGGCGGGACCGCTATGGCCGCAGCGCCCTGCAGCCGCGCTGCTGTCCTGTACAGGCCGCCCACCTTCAACAGGCCTGGTCGCACACGCTTCACCGCTTCACGCGTCGCGGGCGCAGGCGCGCTGGTGAGCGCCCGCCGACGCCGAGCGGGGCGTGGGCGACTCAGCTCGCGCACCAAAGCCGACGTGCAAGACGCCGCCGTTGTCTGCGCTGCCACACTGCCGCACCGGCTGCGGCTGGGAGCTGGGTGCGTCAGGCGCAAAGGACACCCGCGGCGGAGGCATCGCGCCCGGGAAGCGCGGCCGGCATCCAGGCCCCTGCTCCTGCTGCTCTGTGAGGCCTGGCCTGGCGAGGCCTGGATCACTGCGCCTGGATTGCTGTGGTTTACAGACCCTAGCTATGCCACATGCCATGCACCGGCGACCGGGGCGCGCGCGCTTAGACAAGCCCGCGCTCGACCATGATTTTCTTTAGCGCGGCGCCCATCTGCGCCGGCGACTTGACGACCGCCACGCCCGCGGCCTCCAGCGCTGAGATCTTGTCGGTCGCGGTGCCCTTGCCGCCGGAGATGATTGCGCCGGCGTGGCCCATTCGCCGGCCGGGCGGCGCCGTGAGCCCTGCCACGCGCGCGCTCGCTGAGCACCGGCGTCCGCCCGCGCCGTGGAGCCAGGTCACGCAGCGGCGGGCGCGCACCGGCTATGAAGGACACGACGGGCTTGTTGGTGCCCGACGACCTGATGAAGTCGGCGGCTTCCTCCTCCGCCGTGCCGCCAATCTCGCCAATCATGATGATGCCCTCCGTCTGCGCGCGCGCGCGCGCGCGGGTCGTAGAGTGGGCGCGCAGCCCCCACGCGCGACCGCGCCGACGCGCAGGGCTGGGGCGCGCCTGCGGGTCCTTGACAAAGCGCTCCAGGCAGTCGACAAAGTTGGTGCCGTTGAAGGGGTCGCCGCCGATGCCCACGACCGTCGACTGGCCCAGGCCCTCGATTGTGGTCTGGTACACGGCCTCATATGTCAGTGTGCCCGACCGCGACACGATGCCCACCTTGCCGGGCTTGTGGATGTACCCCTGCGCGGTCGCGCGCGGCGCGTCGGCCGTGGCGGCTCGTCGAGGGGCGCAAGCAGAGCCGCAGCGGCGCGGCCGCCCGCGCTGCGGCCTCCGCGCAGCGCCGGGCCCGCACCGGCATGATCCCAATTTTGCACTCGCCGGGCTTGATGATGCCCGGGCAATTGGGGCCAATGAGCCGTGTCTTGCCCTGCTCGCTGAGGATCTTCTTCACGCGGACCTGCGGGCCGCCGCAGCTCAGCGCGTGGCGCGCGAGGCCCCTGCAGAGCACAGGGCGGGCGTGGCCGGCAGCAGCGGCGCGCCATGTCGTGCTGGGGAATGCCCTCGGTGATGCAGACCACGAGGTCAAGCTCCGCTTCGATGCCCTCCATGATAGCCTTGGCGGCAAACGGCGGCGGCACGTATATCACCGTCGCGTTGGCGCCCGTCGCGTCCACCGCCTCCTGCCGCACCCCCGCGCCGGTGAGGCCGCGGCGGCGTCGCGCGGCCGGGGGGCGGCACGAGCGCGCGCGCGCGTCGGGCGCACCTGGACCGAGTTGAACACCGGCCGGCCCAGGTGCGTGGTGCCGCCCTTCTTGGGCGTCACGCCGCCGACGACCTGCGTGCCGTAGTCGATCGCCTGCGCGCGGCGGCCGGTCGCCCTCGCCCGGGCCCCGCGGCGGGCCCGCCGCCCGGGGCGCACCGCACCGCCGCGCGGCGCACCTGCTGGCTGTGGAAGGTGCCGTTCTTGCCGGTGAAGCCCTGGCAGATGACCTTGGTGTTCTTGTCCACGAACACCGCCGGGGCCGCGTCCGTCTGCAGCGCCCGCGCGTGCTCCGCGTCGGGCGCCAGCAGCGCCGCGCATGCCTGGCCCGCGCCAGAGCACGTCATTGGCTGCTCCGCTGCAGCCGGCGCAGCCGCCTGTGCCGGTGCTGCGCCGGTGCGGGGCCGGGGATGCGTGCCTGCTCGCCCTGCCGCGCGAGCCACTGCGACGCCCCCCTCGGCACCAGAGGCCCCCTGCGCTCAGCCCAGCACGCGTCACACAGCACCGTCGATAGTGGGCCCCGACGGTGAGTAGGGCAAGATCAGTCCGGCCCGTCAAGCGGCGCAGCCCGCACCCGCGCCGCAGGAAGGACATCATCTGCGCCTGCGTCACCCTCCCAGCAGGCCGTCCCCGCAGGCCTGGCACTCCAGAGCTGTTGGAGCCCAGGTCCGGTGCTCATAGATGGAACCCTGTCTTGGACCTAGGGAGTAGATTTCCATCCAAAAAATCCCCATATATGTGGCTCTTGTGATCCTCTGCTTTACACGCCGCTGTTGCCGTGTACGGACTGCCAGGTCGCAAGCCGGAGAGGTGAGGCTGTAAGAGAGCACCTTCTTTGTGAGCACCTCTCCGCCACCGATCAGCCTGGGTGCGTCCCGGGCCCTGCCGGGCTGGGTTGGCCGGTGCCGCCGGGCTGGCCAAGCCGTTGGATGGCGGCTGCCTGCGCGACCTTTGGCTGCTGGGGCGCCGCGTGGCTGCCCCTGACTGAGCGAGGGAGCCGATGCGGCCTGCACCCGAGCCGGGCCTGCCGGGCGTATGGCAAACAGGCGTAATCAGAGGTCAATCGGCTGCTGTGACGGAGCTGGGGTGGAGGCTGGCTCGGTTGACAGGGCATGCCCTGGCGCTGCAGGGGTCGGCTGCGCTGCGCCGCGCCGCGCCGCTCGGGTGGTCCACCCGCGTGCACTATGGCGCTCGCGTTCGCGCTGGCAGCGCCTGGGCAGGCGGCGCGCAGCGGCGCCGGCGCGTCAACCTCGGCTGCTGCGCAGGGCAGCCACACGGCCCGCGGCAGGTTGGTCCCTGCAAGGTCGGATGCTGGCAGTCCTGAGGCTGTGTGCAGCCGATCTGGAGCGTGGGTTGCACTGCTGATATTTGTATGGTGCGCAGGGCTTTGACGAGTGGTCGCGGCGCGCACCTGGCTGGTCCCGCCTCGCGCGCGCAGCCCGTGCAGTTCAAGGTACGGCGTGTGCGGTTCTTTGCTGGTGTTTTTGCAGCACCATGGGTTGCACACCTCTGAGTTGCACATCTCAGAGTGCGAGCGCTGCTGCCGCAGACTATGGCGGTGATGGAGCGTCCGACGCTAGAAGCGCTGGAGGCGGTGGAGTCCGGGCCGCCACGCGCGCGCCGCGTGGCTGAGCGCGCCATTGAGGCCGCTCAGTTTGCCGACTTTGAGGCGCTGGTCCGCAGCAGCGACATGACGCTCGTGGACTTTCAGGCCACGTGGTGTGGGCCGTGCCAGCTGATGTCAAAGATTCTGGAGGTGCGCCCCGGGCTGCTCTTGAACGTAGCGGCTCGCTATGAGCAGCAGTGTGCTGCGGCTGAGTTCTTGTCAGAGCCGGGACTGAGTCGTGCTGCTGCTGCGCGCAGCCTATTGCGGAGCAGATGAAGGGACGGGTGAGCGTGATCAAGGTGGACACCGACGAGTACCCAAAGCTCGCGTCCCGCTACAACGTGAAGGTGCGCGGCAGCGCCTGCACAGACTTGACACTGGCGTGTTGCTGTTGCCTGCCAGGGAAAGCTGCGGCGCTCACCTGAGGCAGGCTTGACTGGGGCTCTGCACCGCCGCGCAGTCGCTGCCCACGCTGCTGCTCTTCCGCGAGGGCCGCGCGGTCGACCGCGTGGAGGGTGTCATGGCAGAGGCGCCGCTGGCCAAGCGCGTTCGCTACTACGCGGGGCGCATGGACAAGAAGTTCGGGCGCCAGTGAGTGCGGCACGGCGCGACGCCGGGCTCTTGCCCAGATGCGAGTGGAGAGATTGTCAAATAGACCTGGCGCGTGCTATCTAGTCCGACTAGAAGAGGGTGCAAGACAAACTGAGTGACCCTGCCCTGCGGCCCCCTTCCCTGACCGGGACATGCGGTGCCCCCCTCCCCGTGGTTTTCTGCTGCTTCTGTTTGGTCACCCCGGCGCCGAGCCCCAGTGCGGTGCTGTCCTCTGTGTGCTTTAGCATTTGGGCTGGACCCCCATACCCAGACTAGCCAGGAGGTTGGGTGCTTTATGCCGCCGTCTGCGGGTCCACGGACAGCTGACTCTACAGGCCAGGAGAGCATAGTAAGCATGCTTGTGTGGATGAGAGCCTGCTGTAACAGACTCGCAGTGTCAGGCAGTCTGTGCTCAAACTGGGTACAGATGCATCTCAGCCAGCCGCGTACAAGAGCAACAATGTACAGTGTCAGCCATTCTACAGCGTGTCGCATTGGTAAGTGACAGCACGGGCGCTACGGCTTCCGCGCCAGGCAGTTGCCCTTGCCAAAGCAGATGAAGCAGAAGATGATGAACAGCAGCGCCAGCACGACGGCCACCGCGACCACCTGCGAGACGCGGACCAGGCGTCAGTCTCATTCAGTCAGTACCCACTCGTCCGGCAGGACACAAGCCCCGGCGCGCGCCTTCAGCTTCATGTTCTGCCACCACATCTTGCTGCGCAGCTGCCGCCCGGTCTGGTGGAACCTGTCCGCCTGCGCGCGCAGGCACCGCCGTCAGCGCCGCCGTCCCGCACCGCGCCTTGCGCAGCGCGCCCCGGCGAGCGCGGCGCGCGCCTGCGTGCGCAGGTTGTCGGTCTTGTCGACCAGCAGCTCCAGGCGCTCGCCACGCTCCAGCACCTTCTCGATGTTCTCCGTCATCACGTGCTTCACCTCGTCCACCTGCGCCGCCCAGCGCACGGCGTGTGCACGCGCGGCCGCCCGCCGGCGGGCGCGGTCCGCTGCGCGGCGCTGCGCGCACCTTGCGCTGCACGGCGGCGACCTTGCTCAGCTCCTCCGGGTGCTTGCCGCACCAGTCCATCCAGTACTGCAGCCGCGGCCTGCGCGCGGCGCGCGGCGCGGTGGAACGGGCGCCACGCAGACCAGGAGGTGCCTGTTCGCGCCGGGTGCGCCAGGTCGCAGCGGGGACCGACGCGCGCCGCCGCACGCACCCCAGGCTCCTGTCCATGCTGTGCGCGGTCGCCGTCCGCCCGGTCTGCACAAACTTCTCCAGGAACTCTGTCTTTACCTTTTCCAGAAAGGCAAACGGCACTTGCCGCCCGGACGCCTCCCCCGCGACCGCCAGGAAGACTGCGGCGCGCGGCGAGTCAGCGCACGACCCTGGCAGCTCTGGCGGGGGCCTGGGCCGCGGACACCAGGCGCGCACTGAAGCCGTCCGCCAGCAGAAAGTTGAAGGTGTGGCCATCCGCTGCGTAGGTGAACCGGGACTGCCCCGCGGGGATACTGTTCAAGCACGTCACGGCCACCGTCGCAAAGTTTCCAGAGTACGTCGTGTAGTCGGCGAGCACGGTCGCAGGCGCGCGCGCCACGAACGCATATATGAGCGCCATAGCGAGCGGGCTCCGGTCACAGCTCAACCCAGCTGGCGCCTACTCCGCGGCGCCCGCGCCTCCCTCCGCCTGGGGCCCCACGGTGTGCGGAGCGGCTCTCCGGCGCCGAGACAGTCCGGCCAGAAGAGGTGGAGAGGCACAAGGGGCGCACTCTGCTCAGGCCCAGAGCTGTGGCAAGCGCGGTGTCCGGCGGTTCGCAGTGCGCTCGTCACCTCACTGAACGGGCTTGCCAGTGAAACTGCCCTGGCCTAGTAGGTTATAAGGCCCTCATGGGCCCAGAGGAGGAGACATCATGGCGAGCATGCTCTTCGGATAGTGTGTGGCCTCCTCGGGCTACACATGAGGGAAGAACAAGTCGCCAGAGGTACTCATATGCTTGGCAATTGAACGGGTGCGTCTCAACCCCCGCCGGCTCACCTCCGGCTTGCACGCAGTCCTGCGGCACAGCCGCAGACCTGACAGTGAATGAATGCATTACAACCAGTCTCAGCTAACAAGGGCGACCTCTTGTCAGGCACGTCATGTGGGACCCTGGGCAAAGCCCTTGCGCTCCGGGGCGCTGCATGCTGGCCTCCAGGCCTGGCAGGCCGCATGGGCTGGCAGCCAGTAAGCATTTGCACGCCTGTCATCGGGCACAGCACCCCACGACGGCATGCGCGCGCCGCACAGACCCAGCGGACACTGGCTGTCGGAAAGGCCGCCGCCCCAGGCGGACGCCAGGCGCGCTCACGCAGCCGCCGAGCCGCCGCAGGCCGCGGCGGCGCTCCGCACCAGGCCCGCCAGCCCGCCAGCGTTGCTCGGCCCGTGGTAGAAGTTGTGGATGACTGTGATGCTGGGCTCCAGCGCCGCCGCGTAGTGCCTGCGGCGCGGCCCCGCTCAGGCCGCGCCTCGAAACGGGCCTGGGCGCGGCAAGTGCGCCGCGGAGGCGGTCACCACCAGCCGGCCGGCACCAGTAGCGCCTCGCCCGGCACCAGCACGGCGGCGTGCGGCCGCGCGCGCGCGTACAGCGGCCAGCGCGCCAGCACGTCCGCGTCGAGCACGTCGACGGGCGACTGCCGCGCGCCCGCCTCGCCTGCGAGCGGGTACAGGTACGCCGTGTCCGCCGGCGGCAACAGCACAACCAGCTTGCGGCCCATCACCTGCGCGCGCCGCCGCTCTGCGCCGCGCGGCGCGCGCCCTGCGCGGCGGGCCGGGCGCGCGCGGCCGCGCGCCTGCGCGAGCCAGCCGTGCGCGTCGGCCGCGTCGCAGTGCAGCCGCGTGATCGTCCCCGCGGGCCCCAGGAAGCACTGCGCGCGCGGCACGCGCCTCAGGCGCGCGGCCCCCGGCGGCGCGCGGCGCCGCACAGCAGGGCCGGGGGGGTGCCCGCCTTGGTGAGCGCGTCCGCCGTGTCGCCCCAGCCCGGCGGCGCCGCGCCGCGCCCGGCGCCGCCGACGAGCGCGGCCTCGAGCGCAGCCAGCAGCGCGCGAGTGTCGTCGAGCGCCGTCAGCGCGTCGGGCGGCGGGCAGTCCGCGGCCAGCGCCGGCGCGTCCATGAACGCGCGCCAGCCGTTGGCGTAGAAGGGCGCCGCGGCGGCGGCGGCGTTGCCGCCGGCCGCGGCCAGCGCGCCCGCCAGGCTGCGCGGCAGGCCCTGCCGGCGCCGCGCGTCCCCGGCAGGCCTTGCCACGGGCCGGACGCCATGCGGAGACGCATGGCAGAGCTGCGAGCTTTCGAGCGGTGCGCCGGCGCAGCGCCGGGCATGGCGCGCGCACCAGCACATAGTCGGCGTACGCGGCCAGCGACACGCGTGCGGAGCGCTGCTGCCCGCCGGCGCCGGCCAGCGTGTCCGTGCGGCGCGCGGGCGCGCGGTCGTTGACGAGCAGCGGCACGCCGCCGCACTGCTCGCGCAGCCACTCGAACGACCACAGACGCAGCGCGGGCCAGGCCAGCACGGCGTCGCTCAGGACGAGCGGCGTCTCCTCGCCGGCCTGCCGGGCGGCAGCATGGTGAGGTGCGCTCTGTGCAGCCGGTACAGGCTCGCGGGACAGGATAGGGCGGCGTGCGCACCAGGCAGCGGGCGAGCTCCGGTGCGCCGGCGCCCGCAGCGCGGCGCAGCAGGGCGTGCACGTGCGGCACGCAAGCCTCCAGCGGCGCGTCGCCCGCGCGGGCGGCAAAGCGCAGCAGGTTTGCATACTCGGGCCTCTCCCCGCCCGCCGGCCGGCTGTTCTTCTCGTCTCCGCTCCCGCATATGGCCTGCATTGTGCGCTCTGGCTGGCAGCGCCCGCTCATCAGGCTCCTGCCAGGCCGACCTGTGCAACTGGCTGTTCAGGTGCGAAGGCAGCAAGAGACCCGCTCTCAATGAGAGGCGGGAGGCTCCTGGTGGACGGGGCCAGGCTGGCAGGTCGCCGCGAGCACAGAGAGGCGGATCAAGCCTGAATGAATGAATGAAGCCTGAATGAATGAATGAGCCTGCGTTGGCTGGCAACTGCGGTGACCTAGTCTTCCTGCCAGCAGCAGGGTTGCCCTTGTTCCTGGTGCGGGACCACTGATCACAGGAGCGCCCTCTTGCCTGCCGCCCTGCCTCTGCTGGCCAGGCGCTTGCAGCGCGCCAGCACACGCGCGGCGAGCGCCACGCTGTGATGGCCGAGGCGGGCAAGCCGCGCGTGGACCAGATAGTGGGCGAGTGCTTCGTCAAGGCGGCGCACATCATCCTGGGCGCCCGCATCTGCCACTCCGCGCGCACCGCGTCCAAGCAGGGCCCCAAGTGCTGGGTGCGCGCCCACGCCCGGCCCGGCGCAGCCTGCGCCTCGCATGCGGGGCGCCCGCGGCTGCTGGAGCATGGCCAGGAGGCGCGCCGGGCGGCGGGGGCGAGACAAAAACAATCCGCCCCCGCCGGCGGATTATTTTGAACGCCGGGCGCGCCCGCGCGGCAGTTCAACCTGGAGGTGGAGGAGGTCGACAGCGCGGCGCGCGAGCTGGAGCCCTGGCGCCGCGACCCCTCCACGCCCCTCGTCGTCGAGGCGCGCGCCCGCCCGCGTCCGTCTGCCAACCGCCCCCGCTCGCCGCGCTCGCCGGCCGGCTCCGCCGGCCTGGGGCGTCCTGCCCCGCGTGCTCACGCGGCAGCCCTGGCGCGGCGCGCAGATCTACCTGCAGGCCTGGGCGACGGGCGACGGCGCGGCCGAGGGGCGCATGCCCGCGGCGGCCGGGGACGCGCTGGACGCCGGGGGCAGCCCCAGCGGTGCGCACGCGGCCCGGCTCCCCGCACGAGGGGCCGCGCGGCGGCGCGGGCGCCCGGCCGCGCGCCTCGAGCTCTGTGAGTGCCGGGGCGGCGCGGCAGGGCGCACGCTGCTGGAGCGCTGGACGCTCACGTACGCGCCCGCGGCGGCCGGCGAGTCGCGGCCGCCGGCGGGCCGGCCGGCCACATCGCGGCTGGAGCCGGCGGGCATCTACAAGCGCCTGGTCATCGCGCTGCGCTCGCTGTACTCGTACGTGCGCGTGCTGCCCGCCTACCGCCTGCTGCGCGCATGCAAGGTGCGCGCGCCGCGCCGCGCCGCCCGCTCCGCCGGTGGCCGCGGCCGCCCGCCGCGCCGCCTCACCTCCCTTGCTGGCCGGCGCTGAGCGCGCGCTCTGCTGCGGCGCAGCGCGAGCGCAGCGGCGTGGTCATGCAGTACCGGCTGCTCCGCGCACCGCCGGCCGCGCCCGCACGCGGCCGCCTGCTGCACTTCGCCTTTGCGCCGGTCGACACGCAGTTCGGGCGCCTGCGCATGGCCGTGGACTATCAGGCGCGCGACCCCGCCCGCCTGCCCGCAGCGAGCAAGCCTGCGCGCGGTCGCCGGCGTGGCCGCGAGCGGCGCGCGCGCCCAGGCGTCGGCGGCGGTGACGGTGCTGGAGGCGACGACGGCGCCACCGCCGCTGCCGCAGATCATCGCGGACTATGTCGGCCGCGCGCCCGGCGGCGCGCTCGGCGCGCGCCTGGCCAGCCCGCTGTCGGCGTCCATGCACCTGCCGCGGCCGCCGGGCGCGCCGCCCGACCCGGCCGCCTCGCCGCCCGCGCCCGCCGGTGCGCGCCATTACGGCCGTCAGCAGGCAGTTGGAGCTGACGCGGGAGCGCCTGTCATGAGCATGTTGACAGGCGACTGGGGCGGGGCTGGGTCGGCTCCACTGCGGTGCTGGGCGGGCGGTGACTCCGTTGGCTTAGTTTGCTCGCTGTGCACCAAGGTAGGCCGCTCGGGCAGCTGTGTTTGCTCGCTCTGCAATGAGCGTAGGCCGCTCGGGCCTGAGGCAACTGTTGCGGCGGCGGCCGTGCTCTGACGCCTGCAGTCTCCCCGCCGACCTGGCGTGCTCCCGAGGCCAGAGCCTCCGGGCTGACGGCGGCCGCGCGCCGTGCAGGCGGCCACGCGCCGCGCGGGCCGCCCGCGCGGCCGGCGTACACGCCCATCACGCGGCGCGCGTCCTGGTCCACGCACAGCCTGCGCGCGGCGGCCGTGGGCGGCTCGCCGCCGGCGGCCGCCGCCACGGGGGCGCACACGGCGGCCGGCGGCCGGCGCCAGGCGTCGCTAGACTCTGCATGCGCGGCGGCGGTAGCCGCCGTGGCGCCGCAGGCGCTGGCGCTCAGGCCGTACGCGGATGCGGCGCGCTCGGGCGGTGGCGCCGCTGCGCAGGCGCGCCCCACCGCGCAGCGCGGCTGGGCTCGTGGGCGCAAGCGCACGCTCGCCCGTCCATTAGACGCCTGGCTCGAGGAGGAGGCGCTGCATCAGAAGCGGCTGCGACCGCGCGCAGGCGGGCGGCAGCGGCACGTCGCCGGGCGCGGGCGCGCTCGCGCGCGCCTGGTCCACGCCGCCCAAGTACCCCGCGCCGGGCGCGTCGCCGCGCGCGTCCGCGCCGGGCACGCCGGGCGCCACCGCGCGGCTGCCGCGCCACTCGCCCTCCGCGTTCGGCACGCCGCCCGGGCGGGGCGAGGCGGGCGTGGGCGCGGCCGCGCGGCACGCGCGCGGCGGCTCGCCGCGCGCGGGCTCGCCGCGCGCGCGCGCGCCCGCGCCGGCCGCCGCCTCGCACTCCTCTGACGCGGACGAGGGCGGGCCGCCTGCGCCGGGCGCGCGCGCGGCCGGCGCGCGGCAGGCGAGCGCGCCCGTGTGCATCCCTGGCGCGGGCGGCCGCGCATGCTCCTACGGCGACCTGCGCGCGTACGGCGGCGCGGCGGCGGCCGCCGGCGCAGCGCTGGCGGGCCTGGCCGCGCGGCACGCGCGGCCCTGGGGCCTGGCCAAGGCGCCCGCGTCCGCGCCGGCCGCGCCGGCCATGATGCCAGCGTCGCCGCCGCAGGCGGGCAGCCGCGGCGACGGCGGCGGCGGCGGCGGCGGCTTTGCCGGCCTGGGCCTGCCGCCGCCGCCGCCGCCGCTGGCCGCGGTGCCCAGCGGCGGCAGCGAGTCCGGCAGCTCGGCCGCCAGCAGCGGCCTGCCCGCGTCCTGCTCGCCGCAGCTGCCCTTTGCGTTCACGCCGTCCGCCGCGTCCACCTACTCGCTGTCCTCGCTCGTGGGCCCGGTGCGCCGCCCGCGCGCTGATAACACGAGCTTCTGGTGGTCTGGTCCCATGCTTTGTATCCGCGCCAGGCCGAGCGCGCATGCCCGGCGCGCTGCGCAGGGCGGCCACGGCGGCGGCGGCGGCAGCACGCCGCTGTCGCCCGCGCTGGGCGGGCGCGAGGGCGGCCCGTTCGCGGCCGCGCGGCGCCCGGCCGCCTGGTGCTCGCCGCGCTCCAGCGCCGCTTTCGAGCTGCCGCCCGCTGGCGCGCTGGGCTACAGCGTGTCGCCGCTGCAGAGCAGCCTGGAGGCCAGCCTGCTGTCTAGCAGCACGCCGCGGCACGCTGGGCCGGCGCTGCCCTCGCCGCCCGCGCCGCTGCAGGCCGCGGGTGCGCGCCCCGGGGCTGCCGGGCCGGGCTTGAGCGGTACGGGGCTGCATGCGACGGGCGTCTCAGCTTTGGGCACGGCAGTTAAATGCAGATCGAATGCAGAGCGGGGCTGGAGCTCCGGCCGTGAGCCTGATTGGTCGCGACTGGGCGCAGGCAGCTCGGCGGCCTCGGCCGGCAGCTTCGGCAGCAGCTCGGCCGCGGCGCGCGCGCCAGCCGGCGGCAGCGTCGATGCTGAGCGCGCCGGCTCGGCGGTCGCGCCGGCCGAGGACGGCGAGGGTGACCCGCTGCCCTTTGCGCTGGACGCAGATGCGCCGCCCTCGCCGGCCGCGCCGCCGCGCGCAGGCGCCCCCGCGCAGCCCGGTGCGCCCCTGGCCCGCGGCGCAGGCGGCGGCGGCGTGCACGCGTCTAAGATCCTGTGGCCGTGACATGAAGCTCTGCAGCCTGGCCGCTGATGCATGTGCAAAGTGGGCGTACTGCGCAGCGCCAGCCCGGGGCTCCGCGCGCGGCAGGCGGCCTGGACGAGGCGGTGGGCGCGTTTGTGCGGCTGCTGCAGGACGCGCCGCCGCTGCAGCGCGCCGAGGGCGGCCCGCCTGGCGGCCGCCTGCTGCTCTCCGACGGTCTGGAGCGCCTGGCGGCCATCCGCGCGCGGCTGCCCGCCCTGTGATGCGGCGCGCGCGCCGGGGCGAGCCTGCCTGCAGTGCGGGCGCCTGGCGCGCATCCGCACAGCTGCCCGCTGTATATAGGTGCAGAGACAGGCGCGTCGGTGCTGGGCGCAGCTGGCGCGCCTGCCTATGCAAATGGTGTCGCGTGGGTGAATGTGCAGCTAATGACGGGAAAACAAACGAGTCAGAGCGCCCAGACAACACCGGTGCTCGCTGGTAATTGCGCGTCGAGAGAGGGCATTATTGCTCCGCGAGGCCTGCAGGTGTACAGCTTGGTGCAAGCGACACACGAGGTTTGATGGTGTAATGTAGCAGAGCTGGATGATAACTGTAACCAAACCTTGTACTGCCTAGAGCAACACCGGCCTGTGGAGCCAGGAATGCTGGTGTGCATGGCATGCCTGCAAGCTCCGCTTTCATGCAAGCAGTCGCGCTTGATAGTTGTGACATTGCCAGCAGCTCCATACTGCAGGTATACAATGAAGAGGTCACGGCCTCTCTGGAGACCCATGGACAGCAGCAGCATCTGCACACGGGGTTACACTAGGGTGAGCCGTCAGCGGTGTCTCGCTGAGCCAAACAAACACCAGGCCAGACAAGAAAGGCAGTGCGTGTCTTGCATGTCCGGCAGGCTCCTCTTTGTCCGGCTGGCTAGGATGGCTGCGGCACACCCCACCCACGTGCGCTGCCCACTAAATGACATATACCGGTTTTGTTTCTGTGGATGCATGGGCGCTTGTCTGCTGTCTGCAATTGCGAGGAGCAGTTGCGGGACCTCTCGCTTACTGGGAAAGAGCGCCGCGCCAAGGCATGACAGCTCCAGAACGTTCATTGCATTGCGCGCTCCAGGCGCGGGCGGCGGGCGTCTGCACGACCTCGCCGGCGTGCCTGGCGGCGCCGCGCGCCGCCGCGGCCCGCAGCCTGCACAGCTGCAGCCTGCGCGCGCTGCGGCGGCATGGGCCGGCGCACTCGCTGCTGGCGCAGACGGCGCGCGTCATGGCGGCCGGGCGCCTGCGCGTGGGCGGCTGCCGGGCGGTGCACGTCAGCGCGGCGGCGGCCGTGGAGGCCAAGGAGGAGACGTTCACCTACCAGGCCGAGGCGCGCGCCCGCCGCCGGCCCCGCCCGCACGCTCCCTTGTTTTTGCGACCAGCCGGCGACGCGCAGTGCCGGCGCCGGCACGCTCTCCGCGTCGGCGGCGTCCGGGCGGGCAGTGATGGAGGCGGGCGAGCGGGGCGCGGGCGCGCAGGTGGACAGGCTCATGGACCTCATCGTCAACAGCCTGTACAGCAACCGCGAGGTGTTCCTGCGCGAGCTGGTCAGCAACGCAAGCGACGCGCTGGATAAGCTGCGCTTCCTGGCGCTGACCGACCCGAGCGTGATGAGCGCCGGCGACGCGCTGGAGATCCGCATCAAGGCCGACCCCGAGGCCAAGACCATCACCATCGAGTGCGCGCCGCCGGCGCAAGTGGTTACGTTTTAACGTTCTCTGTGCAGGCAAATGCCTGTGCAGCCAGCTACTCCACTGCACATGCAAGCTAGGCCGTGAGCGGGGCCGCGCGCGGGCGGCCGGCAGGGACACGGGCGTCGGCATGACCAAGGAGGACCTGCTCAGCAGCCTGGGCACCATCGCGCGCTCCGGCACGGCCAAGTTTGCTGCGGCGCGCGCCCCCCCCGCGCAGCACCCAGTGCAAACCCACCAGCAAGCCTGCCCAGCGGCCCCAGCAGGGCCGTCCCGGCAGAAGGCTCGCCGGCGCGCTCACTGAGGCGCCGGGCGCGCGCGGTGCGCAGGCGGTCAAGGAGAGCAAGGGCGATGCCAACCTAATCGGCCAGTTCGGCGTGGGCTTCTACTCGGCGTTCCTGGTCGCGGACCGCGTGACCGTGCAGACCAAGCACACGGCCGAGCCGCAGCAGTGGCGCTGGGAGTCGGCCGCCGGCAGTCACGAGTTCAAGGTGCCGGCCCGGCGCGCCGCGCCCGCGCCCGCGCCTGCGCGCTGCCGGCGCCGTGCCGCCCCGCATGCGGCCGCTCGCGCCTGGCGGGTGCCGCAAGCTGAAACTGTATAGACTGCCTGCAGCCCGGCGTGCGGCCGGGGCGCGCGCGGGCGCCGCATGGAGCGCACGCACCGCGCCCACGTGATGGCCGCGCGGCTAACCGCGCGCGCGCGCCGCGCAGGTGCGCGAGGACGACGGCGGCGACCTGCCGCGCGGCACGCGCATCACGCTGCACCTGAAGCCCGACGCGGCCGAGCTGGCCGACGCGACCAAGCTGAGCGCGCTGGTGAAGCAGTACAGCGAGTTTATCCAGTTCCCGATCAAGCTCTGGACGACCAAGACCGAGTACGAGCAGGCGCGCGCCCGGCGCGGACACTGCGCTGCGGCGGCGCACTAAGAGCGCCCGCCACGAGCGCAGACACTGAATGGGCGACTTTGCTGACCGAGGACAATGCTGTTGTGTCACGTCTCAACAGTCTGTATGGTGGGCCGCCTCTGGCGGCCGCTGCGGCCGCGCCGCGCGCGCGCCGCGGGCGGTCGGGGCTGAGGCGCGTGGGGCGGGCGGGCGGCAGGAGCCGGACGCGGAGGCGACCGCCAAGGCGCAGGCGGAGGCCGACGAGGCGGCCAAGGCGGAGGGCAAGGACGCGGCCGAGCCAGTCGAGCCGGTGACCAAGGAGATGAAGCGCGACGTGGAGGCCTGGACTGTGCAGAACGACAACAAGCCGCTCTGGACGCGCAACCCGCGCGAGGCGCGCCGCCGCGCCACGCGCCTGCCCGGGCGGCGTGCCTGCGGGCCTGGGCGCCTCCTGCTCTGACTGGCACGGTGCTTGCGAGGATGACACTGCCTGCCCGCGCGTCGGGACGGCCGGGCCTTGAAAGGGCCGCGACGGCGCGCCTCGCGGCAAGCTGCTTATGATGCCGCGTGTGCGCCGTGCGCACATCCGGGCCGCGCTGGCCACCAACGGCGTGAGCGCGTTAGGGTGAGGGTGAGCGCGGCGCCTCAAGTGTCGGCGTTGCCTGCGGCCGCGCCAGGTGGAGGCGGGCGAGTACAACGAGTTCTTCAAGGCCACGTTCCGCGAGTTTGTGGACCCGCTCGCGACTGCGCACTTCACCGTGGAGGGCACCATCGAGTTCTCGGCCATCCTGTTTGTGCCCGGCATGGCGCCCTTCGAGCAGCAGGCGCGCGCCCGGCCGGCACGGCGCCCTTTGAGCAGCGGGCGCACGCCGGGCCGGCGCGTCGCTGCGGCGCTGCAGCCTGTGCGTGGGCGCTGCGGGGCGGCGCTCGGGGCGTCGCCGCATGGCAGGGGTCGGGCGCCGGGCTCAGGCGCGCGGCGCCGCGCAGGACTGGATGAAGAAGAGCCGCAACATCCGCCTGTTCGTCAAGCGCGTGTTCATCAGCGACGAGTTTGACGACAACCTGCTGCCGCGCTACCTGGGCTTTCTCAAGGGCGTCGTGGACTCCTCCGACCTGCCGCTCAACGTGTCGCGCGAGATCCTGCAGGCGCGCCGGCGGCGCCCTTTTCCTGTTCAGAAGGAAGGGAGCGGCGGGGCACCAGCTGGCGCGCAGCCCGCTCTGCCTGCGTCCTCACCGGCGCGTCTGTGCGGGGCTGGACCTGAGCCGAGCCCTCTCGCGCTGGATCCGGCGGGCAGCCTGCCGCTGGCGACGGCCGCGTGCCTGCGCCGCCGGCGGCGGGCGCCGCGGCCTGACACCGCGCGCGCGGCGGGCGGCAGGAGTCGCGCGTGGTGCGCGTGATCAAGAAGCAGCTGGTCAAGCGCGCGCTGGACATGCTGAAGGAGGTGGCCGAGCGGCCAGCGCTGGCGGACAGCAAGATGAGCGACTACAACACGCTGTGGGAGTCGTTCGGCAAGTACATCAAGCTCGGCGCGCTGGAGGACTCGGCCAACAAGTGCGCGGCCGGCCCCGGGCCCCGGGCGGCCGCGCGGGCCTGCCGCGCCGCGCGCTCGCATGGACGTGCGGACCATGCCCTGGCGGGGGCGCGGCGGGCCCCGCTCCAGGCAGCTCGCATGCAGCAACGCACTTGTCACACAGGCCATGCTCGGGGCGTGCGTGCGGGCGCCTGACGCGGCCGGGCGCGCCGGCGCAGGAAGCCGCTGTCCGAGCTGCTGCGCTTCCCGTCGTCCAAGAGCGGCGAGGGCCTGGCCACGCTCAAGGAGTACGCGGGCCGCATGAAGCCCGGGCAGAAGGAGATCTACTACATCGCCGCCGACTCGCTCGCCGCGGCCGCCAACGCGCCCTTCGTCGAGCAGCTCATCAAGCGCGACCTGGAGGCGCGCGCGCCGGCTGCCAGGGCAGCACGCGCATGGCCTGTGATGCTTGCGGCGCTCGCACAGGCCGAGTGCGGTGGCCCGCGTTGCAGCGGCGCGCGGGTGGGACCGGCGTCGGCTGGCACCAGGCGTCGATTTGCGGGAGGGCCCGCGCCGGCGCGCCGAGCGCACGCGTGCGGGCGGGGCCTGACCAGGCGCGGCGCGCGCAGGTGCTGTACCTGACGGAGCCGATCGACGAGCCGGCCATCAGCGCGGTGGCCGACTACGAGGAGCACAAGTTTGTGGACGTGACGCGCGAAGGCCTGGAGCTGGCCGGCGATGCGGAGGACGGCAAGAAGAAGGCGCGGCGCCCGCCACGCTTGGCGGGCGTTGGCAGGACTCTCGCATCCCGCATGCCTGGGTGCTTGGCGCGCGCGACGGAGGGCGGGGCTCGCCAGGCCGCCAGGCTGCCCCGCTGCCGGCCCCGCGCGCGCCGACGCAACCGCCCGCCCGCCGCGCAGGAGGAGGCCGCGACGGCTCTCAAGCCGCTGACCGACTTCCTCAAGGCCACGCTGGGCGAGCGCGTGGAGAAGGTGGTGGTGTCGGGCCGCCTGGCCGACTCGCCCTGCGCGCTCGTGACGTCCAAGTTCGGCTGGTCCGCCTACCAGGAGCGCATCTTCAAGAGCCAGGCGCGCCGGCGGCGCCGCAGGCCCTGGCCCCGCCGCTGGCCCGTGCAGGCCGGCGCGCTGCCATGGCCTGTGTGGCAGGCGGCATGGTGCCGTCCAAGGCCCCTGCGTCTGGCGCGGCTAGCCCGCGCCGGTGCCAGCGCGGCGGCCGGCTGCTCGCGTCGCGCCCCCTCCGCCGCCATGTCGCGGGGCGCCCGCAGCTGAGCGCGCCGGCCGGGCGCGCGCGTAGACGCTGGGCGACGCGCGGGCGGCGGAGTACATGAAGGGCAAGAAGACGCTGGAGGTCAACCCGGACCACCCCATCATCGCCGCGCTGCAGGCGCGCGTCGGCGAGGACGCCGATGCCGCCAAGGCGCGCCCCGCGCGCCCGCGCACCCTGATCGGCCGCCGCGCGCCAGGCGCTCCGGGTCTTGCCGGCTCGCGCGCGTGCTCTTGGGGTATTGGCAGGAACGGCGGATTAGGGCGCTGACAGCCGCGCGGCCGGCCGCAGGCGATGGCGGAGCTGCTGTACGACACGGCGCTGGTCACCAGCGGCTTCAGCGTGGACTCGCCGCGCGACTTTGCTGCGCGCATTTTCAGCATGATGGGCCTGGCGGTCGGCGCGCCCGCGCCCGGCGCGGGGGCCCCGGCGGCGGCTGCGGAGCCCCAGGCGGCGGCGGTGGACCCGGAGGTGCTGGGCGCCGACGGCAGCGACCCCTGGAGGCAGTGAGCGCGCGGGCGTGGGAAGGGGGGGGTGAGGGATGGGCGTCCAACCGGGGCGAACCTCAGCGCGCAGCCTGGAGCCTGAGAACGCAGAGGTGATAGAGCCGCTGTGCGGGAGGCCGCTCTCGGCTGCCTGCCACGGCCGTGCTGGGTGGTTGCGGGGGGCCTGCCTTGTTCATTTCTGCAGGGCGGTGCTTGTTGGGCTGCGACATTGGAATTACAACACATGCATGAATGCATGAACTCAGTCAGACGGCCCTGCAGTGGCAGGGCGCCCCGCAGGGCCTTTATAATCTAAGCTAGGTGCTGTGCAATGTGCCAGGTCGATATGCCGCTGGCCCCTCCCTACGCCAGCTGTGCGCTACTCATACATGCACATGGGCGCCGCATGTGCGCAACACCCCCGCCATTCTTGGCGCCCAAGCAGCAGGCGTTTTCCGGCAGAGACTGACAGATAGCTCACGGCAACGGCGCCGTGGAGAGAACCACACTAAGCAGCAGCCCTCCCTCCTCACCACCCCCCTGAGCGCGGACAGCACGGCGTGTGCCGGGCGCCGTCACTGTGCGGCAGCGCTGGCACACGCTGCGGCGCATATACATGTCTAAGCTGTCTGCCACGGGCACCTACACACCGCGTCATTATGGCATATGTACAAGCTACGCTCGCCGATATGGCCAGCGCGTGGCAAGGCCAGCACGCAGGCGGCAAGCAGACAGACATAGCTATGTGTTAAGAACAGGACCGCCTCGACATCAGACACTGCAGAACCAAGGCTACATGCACCTCTGCACTGTATGCCGGCCCAGGCACCAGGCCGCGCGCATGTCACGCAAGCGCCATGCCGAACGGCAAGTATCCTGGGGCGCGAGCGAGAGACGTTTGAGCGCGTCCTGATCCGGCCGGCGCGCTCAAAGCATGCGCGCCGCCCAGTGCGCCATGGGTGGCGCATGGCGCGTCCAAATGTGCTCAAAGCAGAGCTGCGCAGAGTGCTTGGCAGACCTTGCCCAGCGCTCAGGCGCCCGCGAGCAGCCCGCCGGCCGCGGCCCGCGACGCCAGCAAGCGCAGGCCGCGCTCGTGCTGCGCAGCACGGTCCGGCTCGCCCTCCGCGACAGCCGGCGCGGCGCCGCCCGCATGCGCTCCGTGCTGTCGTGCGGACGCGCGCGCCTCCCAGTGCTCACGCCGCACCGCCTCGCTGCCCTCTGCGCGCGGCGGCGGAGCGTGAGCGCGCGCGCCCGCTGGGACCGGCGCCGCTGGCGCCGCGCGCGCCTGCTTACAGGGCGTGCCAGCGCGGGGCGGGGCGAGCCAGCAGGTGTGCGGCATGCAGCGAGACGGCCACCGCCGCCGAAAGTGCAATCAACGCTCATGCCCGCATAAGCGCGGGCTGACTGCGCGGGCGGCCGCGGCGGCGGGCAGGCGCACCCTGCTCGTGCGGCGGGTCGTGCGCGCGCGCAGCAGCCCCGGGCTGGTGGTGGTGGCGCGCAGCCGCCTCGCCGCCGGGCTCGAGCGCGGCGGCGGCCGCGGTCAGCGGCGGCGGCGGCGGCGGCGCGCCGCCCAGGGAGGCGCGCAGCGCGTGGCGCGCGTGCAGGCGCCCGCCCGCCAGCGCCAGCAGCGGCGCGCCCAGCAGCGCCAGCACCACCGCCGCCAGCAGCAGGCGCCGCGGCGGCACCGCCATCAGCCGCGCCACCGGCCCTGCCCGGCCGCGCCCCCGCGTCAGCGCCCCACCGGCAGCAGGGGCAGCAGGTCTGCCCCGCGCACACGCGCCGCACGCCGTCACACCCGCCGCCGCCCGCTGCCTTCCCAAGCCTGCTCCGCTGCGCCCGCGACTTGACGCCATGCGCGACACAGCCTCCCAGGAACGCATGAGCAGCCATGCTGCACATGGAGGGGCAGCTCCCTCAGCGCGGCGCTCACATGACGCCATACGAAGCGGGGCAAGAGGGGCCGGGGCGCGCCCGGCGCGCCCGGCGCCGCGGCGCTGTTCAGCAGCCGGTCCAGCAGCTCGCTCTCGTAGTCGTCGCGCTTGCGCTTGACCGGCGCGCCGATCGCCTGCCCGCCCGCCTCCGCCAGCGCCGGGCCCGCGCTGCCGCGCGCGTGCGAGGGCGCCGGCTTGCGCGCCGCGCCGCGGCCGGCGCCGCCGCCGCCGCCGCCGGCCGCCCTGCTCGGCGCTGGCGCGCCGCGCTGCAGCACAGGCTTGAGCGCGGCAGCTGGCTTGGGCGGCCCGGCGGGGCCGCCGCGCGCCTCTGCGGCCTGCGCGCTGGGCTCGGCGCGCTGCGGCGGCGGAGCCGGCGGCGTCTGCGCCGCCGCGCGCAGCGCCGGGTCGGGCGCAGGCGCAGGAGTGGGAGGCGCAGCGGTTGGGGCGGCCGCTGGGGGCGGCGGCGGCGGCAGCGGCGGCAGCGGCGGCGGCGACGGCGGCGAGACCAGGTCGGCGGCCAGCTGCGCGGCGTAGCGCTCCAGCGCCATGCTGGGGCTCTGCGGCGGGGACAGCTGCTCCAGCCGCGGCAGCAGCGGCGGCGGCGGCGGCGGCGGCGGCGGGCAGGGCTCCAGCGCCTGCTGCTGGTACGGCTCGGCCGCGCGCCCGCGCGCGCGCCGCGGCTGCGGCGCGTAGGGGTGCGTTGTCACGACCGGGCGCGGCGGGCGCGCGCCCAGCGGGAAGCGCAGCGGGCCGGCGTGCGGCGCGGCGGCGCCGCCCTGCTTGTCCACCACCTCGAACTGCGCGCGCCGCGCCGGTCAGGCCCGGCCGGCCGGCCCTGAAAGCAGCATAGCTCACACAGGCATGCTCGCGCACGCCTGCACGCCACCAGGCTGCCCTGGCCAGCAGCTGCCAGGGCCAGGCGGTTGAGACTAGCCATGCCTATGCTCGGTGGCGCCGCTCTTGGGGCAGGCAGGCCTGCTGGTGCACGCAGGCCGCGCCCCAGGGCCTCGCCTCAGACAGGAACTCGTCCAGGCTGTCAAAGGAGGCCGTGCGGGAGGCGCCCGGGCGCTCGGAGGCGTCTCGCTCCGGCGCCAGCATCTCGCCCGGCGCCTGCTGCGGCACAGCGCACTCTCGCTCGCCCGGGCCCCGAGCAGCCCCGCTTAATGCCCGGCAGGTGTTGTCCAGTCACACTACCAACGAAACCTATCACTCATGTGTCATTTGCCCGCCATCCGGCTCAGCTTTTGTAGTACAGCACTCTCGGGAGAGTGCACATTGATGTCAGCGGCGCCCCTGTCGTCCTTCACGACAGCTGTGCGCCTTGCCTTCTTTGCGGCCAGGCATGCAGACGGCCATGCATGGCTCGCCTTGATTGGAGAACGCATGCCCAGTGGGTGACTTCTTAGGACTTAGGGGCAGTCTCTTGGTTGCAACCATCAGCGTGTGCGGTCGGCCAGGCGGCAGGCCAGGGACCATGGCGCCCGTGCATGGCAGCGCGTTTGAGGAGCTGGTGTGCTGGGCGAGGGACGGCGCCGCACCAGGTCAAACCTTCCAGCACCTCCTGTCAGTGCCCAGAGTTCGACCAAGTGAGTGCAACTGACAGCAGCCCGCTTGTGCAGCCCAGCGCGAGGCCGGCCTGCGGCTGTGCGGGGGGGAGGGCGCGTCGCGGGGCCTGGCCAGCGCGCAGGCGGCCGCCGAGGGCGAGGTGGTGGCCAGCCTGCCGTGGACGCGCGCCCTGACGCCCGAGGCGGCCCTGTCCCGCCTGGCGCGCGACGAGCGCCGCGGGCACGGTGCGCGTGCTTCATTGTTGCCCCGTCGGCCAAGCGGGGCGCCGCCTGCCGGGCCCGCACCTGTTGGCTGCCTGCCGCGCGTGTCAACACCTTGCGCAGCCCGGTCACCCGGCCGCAGCTGAGCCCTTGCACGCCTTAGGCTCGACGCAGCCCGGGCCTGCTGCCACCCTCCCCTGGCGGAGCTTCGCCGCTCCTGCCCACCCGCCTGGCCGAGCCTGTAGGGCGCAAGTGCGGCAGTCATGCGCGCGCGTCCACTCACGCAGGCATGCTGGACGGTGGCGTCGCGCGCCTGGCGACCCTGGTGGCCGCGGGCGCCGCCGAAGCGCAAGCCCGCACAGTGCCCGGCCATCCGCCCGCCTCCGGCGCGCAGCCTGGGCCGCCGGGCGGCGACGGTGGCAGCGGCGACGGGGGCCTCGGGCCGGGCGCGCTGGTGCCGGGCGGCGCGGGCTGGGTGCTGCTGCTGGCGCTGGGCCTGCTGGCGGAGCTGCGCGACCTGCGCCGCTCGGCGCTCGCGCCCTACCTGCGCCTGCTCCCGGCGCCGCCCGGCTCGCGCCTGACTGCGCTCGCGCGCGCCGGCCCGCCCGCCACCGACCTGCTCCTCTTCACGTGCGGCCCGGCCCGGCGCCAGGTGCTGTCGCAGCGCGCGCCCGCAGGCCGCGCGCGCGCCCCGGCTGGGTGCCAACGGCCGCCCGGCCGCCGGGGCGCCTGCCGGCTGCTGCCGCGTGCTCAGCCAGACGCAGTGGCGGCTGGGCGGGCGCGCCGCGCCTGGTAGCCGCGGCGCGAGCGCTCAGTGGGCGGGGGGGCGGGCGACGCAGGGACGCCGAAATGGACGCGCTGCAGGATGCGGCGCTGGCCGGCGCCGTGCGGGCGGAGCGCCGGCGCCTCGCCCGCCTGCACGCGCTGCTCATCCCCGGTGCGCCCTGCATGCCCTGCTCATCACCGCGCATGCCCCCGGGCGGGCGCGCGCTGCCGCACCCCGCGCGCTGCATGGCGGACGCCGCGCTGGCGGGCCACTCGCGGACCGCGCAGCCTCCGCCAGGCGGGCCCGGGCGAGCGAGCAATCCTCCTGCTCCGCTGCGGCCGGCCTGCAGATGCAGGGAAGGCTCGCTCAGTGCACAGCGAGCAGGGCGGGTATACGGCAAGGTAGGGGAGGGCTCGGCGCGGCGCGATCGGGTCCTGGCGCCGCGCGCGCAGGCGGCGCCGCGGTGAGCCTGGACGCGTTCACGTGGGCGCACTGCCTGGTGCGCAGCCGCGCGCTGGACCTGACGGCTTCGGCGGCGGGCGGCGCGGCCGCGAGCGGGGCCGCCGCATGCGTGCGCGCGCAGTGCATGCTGCCGCTGCTCGACCTGTGCAACCACGGGGGCGCGGCCGCGTTGGCGGTGCTGCGCCTGCGCCTGCGCGCGAACGGGCAGCCCAGGCGCGCGGCGCAGAGGCGTACGCTTGCTCCCTGAGAGTGCTATGCGCGACGGCGCGGCTGGCGCCAGGTCGCCGAGCGCAGTGTTGGCGCTCGGAGCTGCCTGGCTGTGAGGTCACCAAATGTGCAGCATGTGCTCAGCGATCTGCTGCTGGCATGGGGCATGCGCTTGTGTGTGATCTACGGACGTGTAAGGCGGGGGCCTGAGTGAGCCGGAGGCGGACTATTGTGTGCGCCGCCTGCCCCGGCAGGGCGGTCGAACTGGTGACGGCGCGCGCCCTGGCGGCCGGCGACGCGCTGACGCTGGACTACGGCGCGCGGCCGCTGCGCGCGCTGCTGCAGGGCTATGCCTTTGTGCCGGCCGACGCCGCTTTCGCGTCGCCCTCTGAGGTGCGGCCGGCACATCTGCCCCCTGCGGCCCTGGCACATGCGATGCATGGGCTAGTGAGCGGCGAGCCGCGGACCCGCGCGCGCTGCTGCCCACACGCGCCTTCATACACGGAGCCCTGTTAGCGCAGCAGGGGCCCCGCGCAGCAGGCGAGTGCGCGGGGCGCGCAGTGCCGGGCGAACAGCGTTGTAACGCCGCGGCGCGGGCCCCAGGTGTACCGGGACGCCACCGCATCGCCATGGGAGGCGCTCATTGTGCGCGGCTCTGCCCAGGTGCGGCGGCCCGGCAGCGCCCGCCGCGGGTTGCGCAGCGCCATGGCGCGCTCGGGTCTGTGCACATGGTCACGACCGGCAGCTGCCGCCCATGTCGTCTCAGACCGTGCAGCGTCCCCAGGTGGCTGCCTGTTTGTGTGTGGGCTTGCGCAGAAACATAATTTAATTGGAGCCACAGGCATCAACGGCCCGCGGCGGCGCGCGCCAGGGCCGCGCGTTCCGGCTGCGCGAGGTGCGCGTCGGCGGCGCAGCCGCGGAGCCCGGCCTGGGCGCGCCGGCGGCTGCCAGCCTGGCCTACATCGTCCTCGACGACGCAACCGCGCGCGGCGGCGACTTTGCGGCCGCGCCGCTGCTCTTCGCTGGCCCTGGCTGCGGCGGCGCGGCTCCGGCGGGCGAGCCGCGCTGGGACGGCCCAGACGGCGGCCGCGCGTGCGGGGACGCCGCCGCGCGCGCGCTGGACCCGTCGACGGAAGCGGCCATTGCGGCGCGGCTGGCGGACGACATCGGGGCCGCGCTAGCGGCCGCGCCGACCTCGCTGGCGGCGGACGCGATGGCGCTCGCGGTGCTCGCGGGCGCCCCCGCCGGCTGCGCGGGTGGGTCGGCGGCTGAGCCGGGCCACGCGCCCGGCCCAGGCAGCTGCGCGGAGTGCGCACAAGGGGGCGGCGGGCGGGAGGCCAGCGGGCGCTGCGCGTGCGGACCGGAGTGCACGCATGCCAGGGCGCGCGATCGCCATGGGGCCGCGCGGGCGTGCTGCGGCGGCGCGCCGGGCGTGTGCCGGAGCGCGAGCGGCGCGCACGCGCCGGGCGAGGGCCGCAACGGGGAGGGATGCGGGCCGGGCGCCCCCGCCACGTGGCGCGCGCGCGCGCATGCCGTCTTGGCCGCGCGCTACCGGCTGGAGCGCAAGCGGCTGCTGGCGCGTGTGGCGGGCGACCTGCGCTGCCAGGCCGCGCTTGCGCGCTAAGCCCGGGCGCCTGGCCACGACGGAGCCGTGCTGTTGCCAACATGTCTGGGTGTCAGGCTGCATGGCGGTCTGCACGCTCATATGTTTGCCGCGGACTCTGGCTGGTGGCCGGTGCATGCTTTGCAGTGGGTGCCAGACCGAGCGCTGATGAGTGTGGCCTGAGCGCCGAGTGGTGCAAGCGTCACCAGGTGCAGGTCGGCGCTGTTACAGGAGCCCCGGTGTGCAAGACACGTGCGCCGCGCGTGTTGCAGAACAGGCAAAGCAGGTCCTAGCTACGCTGTGCACGGCGGACGCCGTGGCAGCCTCCGCGCAGCGCCCCTGGCGCGCGCCGCGGGCAGGCTGCGCCACTGCGCCCGCCCACCAAAAGCCCACACCCGAGGTCCCAACACTCTGGCGCTGCGGCTGACAGCCGGTGCGCAAAACCCGTCATCCCGGACACAGCGCCCCGCTGCACGCGGGGGCAGCATGTGATCACCGCAGAGCTGCGCGCGGCTGGCTGCCAGGCGCGCGCAGCCCTGCGCCGATCACGCTGGGGTCAAAACACGCTGATGTCAAGCACGCTGAGGTCAAGCACGCTGGTGCCGAGCTGCACGCCTCATGCCCCTACATGCATGGAAAATGACGGTATGAACAACCCCATTGCATCAGGGCGTTCCAGACGTCGGGCCGGCCTGGCACCCCGCCTCCGCCCATTATGACAGCAGGGCAGATGGGGAACAAGTCCTAACTTCAGCACCCGAGGAGGCAACACCCCGGCAAAAGTCCAGGATCCCATACTCAGCAGACGACGTGCGGGCCCGCCAGGCAGAGCACGCGCGCTGGCGGGGGACGACCTCAGCCCCCAGCCCCAACGGCCTCCCGTGCACACAGCGCATGCACACACAGCCGGCACCGCGACATACAATAAATTGCAGAAACGCTGACACACAAAGCAGCACGTGCGCAAAGTGAGGAAGCCTGCAAAGTGCTCCCCCGGAAGCGAGGTGGGGAGCGTGACCCGCCCGCGGCTGCGAGCAGGCAGCGCAGCCTGCAGGCAGAACAGGACCATACTTTGAAATATGCACAGGGCAGGTGCACCGGGCACCTGCCGCACGCGCCCGCAGCCGCACCGTTGCCGCCACTGACAGGCGCGCGCAGAAACCTACGGGAAAATTGGTGCGGCAGCGCATCTGCCCTCCCACGGGCTATACGCGCACCAGGGCGCCTCAGACTCGTGATTCAACCTCATGTACAGTCGCCAAAACCCCGCCCCTGCCCTCACCTCGCAGCGCCGCCCGCCGGCCGGTGGGGCCCAGCAGGCTGCCTGCGCCCCCGCCCCTCCAGCCATAGCCGGCCACACCCGGGAATGTGGTCCTCACCCGAAACCTGCTGCGGTACACCCAGAGCAAAGCCTGCCTAGCCCTTTGTACCCATTTCAGAGCCTGCTCGGTGCCGTGAACGCGCGTCAGGGCCGCTCCTGCCATGCAGCTCAAGCACCCTTCATCCTCGCTGGCCACGCAAAGGGATCCCAAGTACCCGCAACACTGCTGCCGAGGAAGGCTGGAGCACAGAGCGTTGTGCCGTCCGCCCAGCCTTCCTCAGCCCTGCCGCAGCTCAAATCTGCGTGGCCACGCCTGCCCGCGCTCCTGCACGGCCCGTCCGCTGGGTCCCCAGTGCTGCGGCAGCACGCCGCGCAGAGGCAGAGCCCCACAAAGCAGGTCAACACCGACGGGGCCGCCTCATGTCGGCGCCCGCGTCCTCAACCACAAATGCGCCCGTAGCGTGGGTACGCGCCGCGGCGGGGCGGCCGGTCCGCCCCAGGCCCGCCCACGCCCGCAGTCGAGCATGCGTCATGAATCAGGGGGGCCGCCGCCGCCCCCGCGCAGGCAGGGTGGACCCTGCCAGTGCACCTGTGTTGCGCACGTGGCACCGACAATCCCTTATGTACCGGCTGTGCCACGGCCCGGGGCGCGCGGCGCGATCAGCAGAGGCCGCGCGGCGCCTGCGGCTGGCGCGCCACAGGCGGCTGCGCGCTCAGTCGGCGCGGATGGTGAAGTCGTAGACGGGCTCGTCTTGGAGCGCCGCCGGCGGCGGCGCCGCCGGCGCGGAGCCCGGCCCGGCGGGCGAGGCCAGGTGGAGCGGGGCCGCAGCAGCGGCATCCATGGTGTCAAAGTCGAACATGGAGTTGTAGCTGCAGGGTGCGCCCGTCCGCGCCTGCGGCAGGCGCGCTCGGGGTGTCAGGCGCGGCCTGGCGCGCGCGGGCGCCGCCCGGGCTCGGGCGCCGGCGCCGGCCCCGTCACGCGGCACGTTGGTGGGCGCGCAGCGCGGGCCAGGCGCGCGCGCGACACGGGCGCGCGCCTGCAGCGTGGCCAGCGCGGTCTGGAAGTCCGGCCGGGGCGCCGCCGCGGTCTCCTCCGACTCGTTGCTGCCCGAGCTGCCGACGGTGGGCCCCGGGCGCGCGCCCGGCGGCGGCCGCGGCGGCGGCCACGCGCCCGGCAGCAGCCCGCCGGCGCCCAGGCCGGGCATGTCGAACGGCGACGCGCCCGCGCCCAGCAGCCCGGCCGGCTCGGGCACCAGCGCGCTGAACGGGCTGACGGCCGCGCAGGGCGGCGCGGCGGCCGCCGGCAGGCCGGCCGCCAGCAGCGCCGCGAGCGCGGCCTCGCGGTCCATGCCGTACGGGAAGCCGGGGCCGGCGCCGCCGGCCCAGGCCGCCTCGTGCGCGGTCAGCGCGCTGCCGCGCGGCGCCATGGGCGGCAGCGGCGCCGGGCACCAGCCGAGGTCGCCGGGCGCGCTGCCGCGGCTGGGCATGCAGGGCGGCCCGGCGCGGCCGCGGCCGGGCTCGCCGCGCGTCGCCACCGCGGCCGCCCAGTTGTGCGTCGCGGCGGCCATCTGATGCTGCAGCGCCGCCGGCAGGCCCGCGCCGCGGCCGCCGCCCGCCAGCGACCAGTCCTGCAGCGGCGGCACCTCCGACAGCGCGAGCGACGCGACGGAGTCGCTGTCGGCGCGCGAGGCGGCGCTGAACGCGCTGCTAAAGTGGCCGGGCAGGATGCCCGCCCAGGGCGGCACGCCGTAGCAGCCCGGCAGGCCCGCCGCGCCCAGCTCGCCGCCCAGGCCGCCCAGGCAGCCCGCGGGCGCCAGGCTGGCCGCGCTCGCGCTCGCGCTGTCCAGGCTCTGCCGCCGGCCGTCCGCGGCCGGCAGGCAGGCATACAGTGTCGGGTCCTGCACGTGCGCGCGCGCGTCAGCGCCGCCGCTGCGCCGCCCGGGGGGCGCGCCAGCGCCCTGGGCTCTGGCGGAAGGGGCGCGGGGCCGGCGCGCACCATGCCGGCCAGGAAGAGCGCGCTGGGGTCGGACTGCGCGCGCGCCATGCGCGGCTGCAGCCGCCAGTCGCACGGGTGCTTGGAGCGCTTGGCGGCCGGGCAGGAGGAGTCGTTGTCGCTGTCCGCCTGCGTCTGCCGCTTGAGCGTGCTGTTCCAGCGGTTCTTCACCGCGTTGTCCGTCCTGCGCGCGCGCGCGGGCTCGGCCTCAGCGCGCTGCCCGGGCGGGGACGCGGGGGATGGGGATGTGCGCGCCGCGGCGGCGGCGGCGCACCGGCCGGGCAGCAGCTTGGCGATCAGGGCCCAGCGGTTGCCGTACTCCTGGTGGGCCTGCGCCGCGCGGGGCGCTGTGAGCGCAAGCGCGCCAGGGGAAGGGCCTCCCAGGTAGGCGGCAATCAATCGGGCCCATCGGGCGGATGCACACCTTTATGATCACGGCGTCCTCCTCCACGCTGAAGGCCTCCTTCTTGACGTCCGGGGAGAGCTGGTTGTACCTGGGGCCGGCTCAAGCCCGGGTCAGCACGGCGACGCGCCTGAACTGCATGCAACCCCAGCTCCCCGGCCGGCTGCGAGCCCGCACCATCGCAGCCGGCAGCTCTTGCCCGTGCGCCCGCCTCCCAGCGTCTTGGCGACATCCGACCAGGAGAACCCCGGGTTCTTGCAGCCTCCCAGCTCATGCAGGATTTCGCACAGGCGCCGGTCCTCCTGCACGCAGGGGCGGGTGTGAGGAAGGCCGATCAGAGGGCTGCGTGGCCCAGGTGCATTCCCAGCGTCGGGACAGCAAGGCAAGGCGGGAGCTGGGCTGCCGACCTCTGGGCGCCAGGACCCTTTCACCACGTCGCCGTCGGCCATGTCAGGACCCAGTGTGGCAGCCTGTGGGCCTCAGGGGCGGCCGACCGTCGCAGGTGCACCGCCCAGGGGCCTGCTTTGGGAGATCTTGGCACACTGGGACAGGGCCGGCCCAAGTGCTCATCTAGCTTTACAGGCCCGCCCTTGCCACACCCACGATGCCTCCAGAGCGCAATCGCCCCATGCCCAATGCCCCATATCGGGGGCGGATCTGTCAAGATACCCTGGCTCAGCCCTGCAACTTCGAACTCGCGAATGCTCTTATCAATCATCCGCGCTTGGCGTGTCGCGATCAGCGCAGGCCCTTCGCTGCACCCTGTGCACTTGCAGGGCACCCGCGCAGAGCCCCGGCAGCTTGCGCTCAGAACAGCTCGTCCTCCGAGTCCGCGACCGCGGGGTCGACCAGCAGGCTGCGCACGCGCCGCTCGGCCGCCGCCAGGTCCTCCAGCTGCAGCCGCGCCCGTCGCACCGGGTCTGCCGCGGCAGCCGACGGCCGTCGGTGCTGTGGCTCGCCGCACGGCAGACAGCGGGCCATTTCTCTGGCACACTGGTGGACAGGGGTTGGCTGTCGCCGGCCGTGCGCGCTGCAAGGTCCCGGTCCCTCTAGCAGCATGCAGCCAGCGCCCGGGCAACCCGACAGCCGCCTGCGCTGCTGTGCGGCGGCGGCGGCGCGCCCTCTGCGGTGCGCGCCGCCCCCCGACGTCCGACCCGCGAGCGCGGGCCGGGCCGCACCCGCCACGCCCGCCTCCAGCTCGGCCAGCACGGCCAGCTCGCGGCGCGCCTCGACGGCGCGCGCGTCCAGGCGCGCGGCCATCCGGCCCAGGTCCTCGCGCCGCGCGGCCGGCAGCGCGCGCGCAAACCAGTGCGCGTCAAACGGCGCCCAGCGCCCCGCCAGCAGGCTGCCCGCCGAGCCGGCCAGCGCGATCGTCTTGCCGCTGGGCGGCCGCCCGCGCGCCGGCCCCTGCGCCCCGCCGCGCCGGGCTGAAGGCAGCCACGGTGCTCGTGTGGTGGTCGGCGGGGCCCGCCAGCGCCGAGCGCGTCACGGACTGCCGCCTCCGCAGCGGGCGCAACAGCGCTTCCGGCCTGCTGTGCCATGCAGCACACGCTACAGGGGGACACTGCGCACGCCTCGCCTGCGTGAGGCTCGGTGCAAGCACAGGAGCCGTGCTGCAGCGGGCCGCCCCGGCCGGCAGCTGACAGGGGGGGGGGCAGCACCTTGGGCCCCGCGCGCCGCGGCGCCGCGGGCCCGGGGAAGCGCTGCGCGGGCGCGTCGCCGCCCGCCATCTTGGCCGCCTGCGCGCGCACCAGCCCGCGCGGGTCCACGGGCGGGCCGTCCGACAGCCGGTAGTCGATGCCCTCCCGCGCCGACCTGCGCAGTCGACGCCGCGCTCAGGCCCGCGCACGCCCTGCCGGATGGCGCACCACCTGCAACTACACACAAACACGCTGACCGCCTGGCATGCACCCGCCTCTTCCAGCAGACAGCACTCCCACGGCGCCCGCGCAGCAGACCTCCTGGCAGGCATCGCCCGCGGGCCGGCAGGGCAGCAGGGCGCATTGGCGTAGAGCGTGCGGCGCAAGCACACGCAGGCGCACCGGACGGAGAACCACTCGTAGCTCTCGGCCGGGGTGTTGATGTCGTATGCGATGGCGTGCTCGTCCATGTCCGCCTTGTAGTCGGTGATCAGGCCCTCCACCCACTGCCGCTCCTCCTCCGGCCAGTACCGCCTGCCGCGCGCGCCCGCGCCGAGCGCTCACGCCGACTCCCTGGCCTTGTATTACAAGCCCAGCATGCGCCCCTGCGCAGCCGCAATCTCACGTGTCACATGCGCGCCCCGCGCAGCTCGTGGACCTCTGGACCGGCCCCTAGCCTGGCACTGCCACAGACTGGCCGTCAGTGCCTGGGCATCTTGGCACAGCTGATAGCCGCAACTTGCCGGGCCGCGTTGCCCCCGCACCAGATTCTGCGCCCGATCAGCTCGTTGATCGGCGGGTCGCCAGGCGCGCTCTCGCCGGCTGGCCGCAGCGCGGACAGCGCAGCACTGCCCAGCCCGGACGTCTGCCGCGCCAGCCGCCCGCGCTTGCCCGGATCGCCGGCCGCCGGTGGCGCCATCAGCGGCCTGCATACCCGTCCGCATGCGATAAAGGAAGGGCCTTTTCCTGCCACCGCTCACTGTACGAAAATGGCTCAGCCGTACACAAAAATGGCTCAGCCGTACAGACGTACGCAATACACGTGCGGCCGGCGGCGGTCCAGCGGGGCGTGCGGCGCGCAAGCGCAAGCTCGCCTCCAGCCCCAATGCACGGCAAGCACCCCGTTGCGCCTTGCCTTGGTAACGCTGCACGGGTCAGCAACAGAGTGGCACCTTGCCTGAAAGCCCCCGCCAGAGTGCAGTGGGAGGCTGGCTGCGCGCTGGCAGGCCGCGCGGGTGCGCACCGGCCTGGCGGCCGCCCCGGCCCGCGGCGGGCGTCCACCCGCGGCGACTCGGGCGCGGCGGCCAGCTGCGCCAGGCGCTGCGCGGGGCCCGGGCGCGCGGGCGCGCGCGCGCTGCCCGGCGCCGCCGCGGCCGGCGACGGCGCCACCAGCTCCTTCTCCGACAGCCGCGCCTTCTTCAGCAGCTTGCGGTCCAGGCTGCGCGCCAGGCGCGCTGCTCACGGGGCGTCCTCTGGTTGCACAGCCCAAGCTTTCCACACCGTTGGCACACTTGATGTGCAAAGCAAGAAAGGCATGCCACGCTGCCAGGCAGGGAGAGGCAGAACGGTGCCAGGCCCGAGCGGCGAGCAGCGCGCGCACCGGGCGCCGAGCGGCACGCGCTCCTCGCCATCCTTGCGGCGCTTGGGCCCCAGCGCGGCGCCGCCAGGCGCCTGCGGGGTCGCGAGCGCCGTCGGGGCGGTCAGCACCACGCCGGTGCGGATGGCCGTCACCTCCTCGTCCGCCATCACCCCCGACAGCACCTTGTAGTGCTCGTCGTTGGATATCTGCAGCTCCTTGCGCAGGTCTGTGAGCAGCTTCTCCTTGCTCTGCGCCGCGCACGCCGCGCCGCGCCATCAGGCGCGCTGCAACAGCGAGCCACGCAGCCTCTGCAGACAGAGACAATTCTTGTGCCTGAGCTCCCAAACGGCGCAGCTTTATACCAAGGCAAAGCGGCGCAGTGTTAAACGTCGTGCCCTGGAGCAAGCCAGGTGTGCGCACCCAGTCAAGCTCGGTAGCTGCGATGGCTCTCAGCACGGCCCTGTAGGCCTCGGTCTGCAGCGACACCAGTGACGGCACATAGTTGTCCATCCTGTCCGCCGCGCTGACGCTACCCAGCGGCTGTCTCAGCAGCACATTCAAAGGCCAGCAGCACACACTGGCGAGGACTGCCTGACAAGTGCTGCAATTGCTCTCCGACAGTGGTGGTGGAGCCGTAACCTGAGGAAAGCCCTGTTTGCTGCTGACGCTGCTGGCCAGGCTGCTTTGGTATCACACTCGAAACTTGGCTGATCGAAGCAACAGCAGCGTCACCATCACACTGTCGTGCGTGGCGACCATAGGCCTGCTGCCAGTCCACTCAAGCATACTGTTTAAGCGCAAAGCCATGTGCGACCTTGCTGTCTGTCCTGCCTGATACCTATCACAGAAAGGCAGTGGTAGAGTACGAGCCAAAGAGGAGCAAAGCGTGCGCGCCATGGTGCGCCATCTTGCTACATACCTGCGTGGTTTATGCAGATCTCTCGACAGATCAATCCAGACGCTGGAACGGGGCTCGCAGGCCGAGGACCGCGTGCTGCAGTTCATTACTGCGCACAACCGGCCCTGGAACGTGCTGGGTGTGTCTGATCACTTGGCGCAGTTTGGCGTCAAGAAGGCGCAGGTGCAGCGCGCGCTCGACACGCTGAGCGAGGGCGGCAAGGTCACGTGCAAAGAGTTTGGCAAGGCCAAGCTGTACCTGCCGCTGCAGCCCGACGAGGCGGGGCTCTCCAAGGAGGCGCGCACCTGGTTTGCGCTTTTTTCGGCTCTCTCCTGCATGGTGGCATCCACTGTTGCCGAGCGCCGGCAGCCTGCGCCTGCCAGGAGCTGGAGGCCCTGCAGCACAGCAATGCCGCACTGCAGGAGGAGCTCAGGGCGGCGAGCGACGAGGCGAGCAGGAAGCAAAAGGGTGCGCTCTCGATACACAGCGGAGCTTGCGCTGTACGGCCTCCTGCCACCGTCCAGCTGCCAGGCCTGAGGGGCGATCCGATGCGAGCGCAGAGCTGCAGGGGGTGACCTGCAGCCTGACCATGGAGCAGCTGGACGCGCGCACCGGCGAGCTCACCACCCAGGTCCGCTCGACCCTCCCGCAGGCACAGCCGCCTGCCGCAGGCACAGCCGCATTCGGGGGCACGCCTGCCCCTGCACTGAGCCGAAGCGCGCAGACTGCTGCCTTGTGAGCCAGGGCTCGCTGTGCCCTGCCTGCGCGCGCTGACGCGCAGCGCGCCCTGAGGCAGACCGGCTGGTTCCGCAGCTGGCAGAGGTGCGGGCGCGGCTGGCGGAGCTGCGCGCGGGCGCCAAGGGCGTGTCGCCCGCCGAGCGCGCCGCCATCGAGAAGGCGTTCGCGGCCGCCATGGGCCACTGGGCCAAGCGGCGGCGCATCTTCCGCGGCGTCTGGTGCGGCGCCCCGCCGTGCATGCCGAGCGGCTAGAGCCTGGGACGCGCATGCATGCTGGGCCGCAGGAGCGGCCGGCTTGGCGCGCGCGCGTGCGGCGGGCCCCGGCAGACGTGCGCTGCCGCTGCGCAGGGACCAGGTGAGCGAGAACATCGACCAGAACGCGCGCGAGCTGTGGGAGGACATTGGCGTGGAGACCGACGAGGCGGCGGGCGCCGACCTGGCCGCCCTCCAGCTGCTCCTGCCCGCCAAGCGGCCGCGGCACTGACGCGCCATTTCGTGCCACTCGTGTCATCTACATATGAGTCAGCTCTGCCTGTCAAGGTGCTTGGGGTGCACAGCGGCGTGCCCTCAACGGCAGCATGCTTGTCGGGCGGGAGTGCCACCTCATCACATGGCCTGACGCGCCGCATGAAGCAGCCCTGCTACGGAAGGCTCTGTAACATTTGACCAGCAGGCGCATGCTTCCATCGCAGCAACGCCGGCGCTCACCCAGGCCCGCGACTCACACCAGTGAGCATGGCCTGCCCTGGCTAATGTAGCAAACACGGCTACCTGCACGCCTGAATCTGCCGCAGGGCTCCCAAAGTATAATTGGCCGCCAGCCGCGACGACACCGGCCGCTCGCGCCTGCTGAACAGACCCACCGCACGCAGGACGCCCCCACGCCGAGCTGGCAGCCGTGCCCGAGCGCCGGCGCTATTGCAGAGCGGGCAGCTTCTTGTCGTCGGCGTCGGCGGCCTCCTCGCCGCCCTCCTCGGCCTCACTGCCGGACTCCTCAGACCCGGTCTCCTCGCTGTCCCACTCCCCTGGGCGCACGCATCGCCCAGCATCACAGCATGGACGCTGTCGCTCTGGCGAGCGCGGAGGCCGGCAGCTAACTGGCAGACCGCAACATGCAGCTCAGGAAGCAGCGGGCTTGCGGAGCGCCCGCCCAGACACGCCCCAAGTAGGCAGCAAGCCTTCCGCAACGCACCGCAAGCCCTGGTGTAGAACCGGGCTGCAGGGGTGAAAAGGTGATGCTCTCAGCAGTCGACACCTGCCTGGGCGCATTCACACATCTCCAAATTAAACCCCCGCGCGCACCCTCGTCCTCGTCCTCATCGGCGTCCTCGTCGTCGTCGACGACGTCGGCGCCGCCGTCGGGGCCGCCGCCGGCGCGCGGCGCAGCATCCTTGTCGGAGCCGGGCTCGCTGGGCCCTGCGGCGCGCCCGGAGCTGCCCGCGCGGCCCTCGCGCTCGGCGCGGCTCTGCTCGGCCACGCGCAGCTTCACGGGCACCGCGCGGTCGCAGCCCACCCAGCAGTCTGCGCGCGCCGCGCCCCCGCTCGCTGCCCGGGCGCGACGCGCCAGCCAAGCAGTCGCGCATGCCGCTGGGCGCTGCAGCGCGCCATGGCACGCCCAGGCCATGTGACACAAACCCGCAGCGCGCCACTGGACAGACCGGTCGAAAGAGGCAGTCGGCGCGGGGCGGGCCTGGCGCGCGGCCGCCGCAGCAGGGGCGCGCCCGAGATGCAGTAGAGCACCAGGTCGTACTTGCCGGCGCGCGGCGCGCGCATCTGCAGCTTCACCTCCTGCCCCAGCTTGGCGTGCGCGCCGGCCGCCGCGCCCGCGCCGGCGGCCTCGCCGTAGGCGCCCACGCCGCGCGGCCCTGCCGCCTCCCCGCCCGCCGCCTCCGCCGCGGTGGCCGTCACGGCCACGGCCAGCTCGGCGCCGTCGCCGTTGCGGCCTGCGCGCTCGGGCGCCCGCACATCAGCGCCGCCCGCGCGATCCGGCTCACGGAGCGGCTCCTAGTGTCAAGCCCACGGGCCAGCTCTCCCGCAGCGACCGCGGCGCTGCGGGCGCTGCTCCGCACGGGGCTGTGCAGGCGCTGACGACCTGACTTATGTTACACAGCAGCTCCGCCAGATGCACAAGTCCCACCTCCGCGCAGGTCGGCGTGCAGAGCAGAACCTCGCGAGGTCGCCATGAATCTGAGCGCGCTTGCGGCCGCGCGCGCAGGGGCGCATGCGGCAGCCGCGCCAGGCCGAGCGGGGCGCGCCTGGCGCCGGCAGCGCGTCCGCCTCCGCGAGTTTGCCCGTGCGCGCGCTGACCGACGCGCCCGCGCGCTGGCGCGCCGCCAGGCGCCAGCCGGCCCCCTCCGCCTCCACCAGCTCCACCGCCTCCCACGCTGCGCGCACCCAGCGGGCGGCCTGTCAGCCCGCGGCGCGCTGGCACGACGGGGACGGTGGAACGCCGTGCCTGCCCGCAAGCCCTGCCTGAGGAGGGGTTCTGGCACGCCGGCCGCGCCCCGCAGGGCCTGGGCGTGCAGCCGCGCCGCCCGGCGGGCCCCGAGCAGCGCTCGCACCGCCGCGCGCATCAGACACACGCCCCGGCCTAGCGCCGCGTCTGGAGACTGGCAGCCGCGGGGCGCTTGCCTTGCACGCGCGTCGCGCGCATCTGGGCATGCCGGGGCGCGCGGGGGCTGTGTAAAATACAACAGAGCAGCAGTGCGCGCGCCGTAGACCGAGTTGGACATGGGGTCGCCGACGATGAGGTACCAGTGCTCCTTGCGCTCGAAGGGGAATGTGGGCGCGTACGCCAGCACGCCCGAGCCCTTGGGCGCGCCGGACCCTGCGCGCGGCGCGCGCGCGGCTCAGGCGCGCGCTTTGCCGCACCTGCGGCGGCGCCCGCCTGCCTGGCGCGCGCGGTCTGCACAGGCGGTCGCGGCGGGCGGCCGCGCGCCGCGAAGGGGTGCGGGCGCGCGGGGGCCGGGGCGCGCGCCTGGCAGCGCATGCGCGGGGCGCGTCAGCGTCAGCCGCAGTGCGCACGTGACGATGTCGTTCTCGGACACCTCGCTCTGCTCCTCGCCCTCCACCTGCGCGCCAGGGCAGCGCGCTGACCCTGCCCTCGAGCACCCTTACCATGCGCGCCCCAGCGCCGGCGCTGCAGGCCTGCCGCACCCTCAGCGCCCGGTGCGCGGCCGGGCGGCGCTCGGCGCGGCAGCGGCCGGCGCGCGAGCAGGCCCTGCCTGCGATCACAGTGCCGGTGCCACCCGCCCTGCTGGCATGCAGGGCACCGGGCTGGCGGCGCCCTGATAAAGGGCTCCGCCCTGCTGCCGGGACCCCAGCTCGGCACCGGGCTGCAGTAGCACCCGTGTCCAGCCGTTGCTGGGCACCAGGCGCCTGCTTGAGCCCCATGCTTGGGTTGCTGAGCAGCCGGGCAGCGCGGAAAGGTCTGAGAGGACCGCACATGGAGCACCACGTCGCTCACGCTGATGCTCGGCACGGCGCTCAGCGCGGTCGCGGCCTCCGCCGCCTGCGCATCCGTCAGGCCTGCCGCGCGGGGCGCCTCTGTCGGCGCCTGCCACAGGCGCCTGGCCGGCCTTGCGCGCGCTGGCCAGAGCGCCGGGCCAGCCACTGCGGCCCGACAGGCGGCGGCCCCGAGGCTGCGCAAAAAGGCGGGGAACCGCGCCGGGCGCCGCCCATATATGCGCCGCGCGAGACGACCGTGCGGCCACGCGCGGTGCGTCGGGCTTGCGGCCGGACCGCGCGTGCGCCAAGGGGGGCGCACCCGCGGCCGTGAGCTGCGCCACGCGCTCGTCCGGCGCCAGCGCAGCCAGGTCGGCGAGCGCGCGCACGCGCTTGCGGCCCAGCCGCTTCACCGCCTCCATGTCCACGTGCGGCAGCTGCAGCAGCGGCGCGGGGCTGTCCGCCGCGGCCTGCGCCGCGCGCGGGCCCTCCGGCCTCAAGCGCAGCGAGTTCACATGCATACCCGCGGCGTCTTGAAGGCTCATGCCGGCAGGCGAGCTGGCCGGGGCTGCAACAGGGCATCAGGCGGGCCGTGCAGGGCGCGAGCTCGTCATATAAACCCACAACCCACACATGCGCGCACGGGGCGGGCTGGGCGGCGGCGCGGGCCGCGCCTTGCCGCCCTGGCCGAGCGCCTTGCGCGCGGCCAGCGCCTGCGCGCGCGTCAGGCACTGCATCATCTCCAGCGACCCGACCGTCGGCGACAGCCACCCGAACCCCGCCGGCGGGCGCGGCAGGTTGGCGATCTTGACCATCTCCTCCAGCAGCAGCGGCGCCTTCTGCAGCAGGAAGCGCGCGTCGGCCTGCAGGCCGCGCGGCACCTCCGCGCGGCCCAGGTGCGCCAGCAGCAGCATGTGCACCTTGACGATCGAGGGCTTGCGCTTCCAGAAGTGCGGCTTCTCCTGCGCGCCCCGCGCGCGGCGCGCCTCAAGCCTCCCGGCCTGCGCGAGCTAGGGTGTGGCTGAGCCGGTAGGCTGAGCCTCCTCGCCAGCACGCCCGCGGCGCAGCCTGCGACGAGGCAGCCCGTGCGTCCAGCGGGCGCGTCGAGGCACGCAGGCACCCGGAGCGGCGGCGCGCCTTGAGGTCGGGGTGCAGGCGCAGGACGGTGCGCCGCAGCGTCTCCAGGTCGGCCGCCTGCTCGTTGGGTGTGGGCAGCATGATGAACTCGAACGCGTACACCAGCGTGTCCGGCACGCGCGCCAGGCTCTGGCTCTCCTTCACCGCAAACTTGGACCTGCGCGCGCCGGCGGCCGTCGGCGCCGCCGCCCGCGCGCCGCGGCCGCCGGCCGCCCCGGCGGCCCGGTGCCGCGCGGGCGCGCGCGCGGCGCCCCGCGCAGGCCCGCGCCCGGTATCTCACGCCAGGGCAAACCCAGCGCGGCCCACATCACCGGGAGCGCTTCAGCTCCCCACACAGCCTGTGTCCCATCGAGCGCCGCAGCGCCGTGGGCACAGCCGCAGGCGGGCGCGCGGGCGCGGGCGCGCGCCGGCAGAAGATGTCGAGCGTCTCCTGTGCGACATTGTTGGGGCCGTGGTACTTCTGCGTGCGGAACAGGAACCAGGCGGCCACGCCCAGCGGCAGCAGGATGCCGCAGCCCACCAGCAGCGCCAGCTTGACCGGCGCGCTCTTCCGGTCCTGCGCGCGCGCGCACCGGCCGGCTCGTGCCGCGCATGGCGCGGCCGCCGCCCGGGCCGCACCCTGCAAGGCGCATCCAGGCGCCCAAGCAGCCAGGCTCGCTCGCCCTTGCACCAGCGTCGCCGCGCCGCCACGGCTCAGGGCTGCCGCCTGAGCGCACGCCAGTGCTCCGAGCGCGGCGAGCGTCATCGTGCGGGGCGCGCCGTCGAGAAGACCCAGTCCGGCAGCGCGATGTCCAGCTTGACAGACTGCGGCCCGTCCGGGTGGCCGTACTTCTCGTAGTTCTCGCGCGCGGCCTCGTCTGCGGCCGCCCCCGGCCGTCAGGCAGGGCCCAGGCTGGACCGGGCAAGCCGGGGCCCGCCAGCTGGGAGCCACAGCCGCCTGCGGCTTCCGGGGCGGCCGGGCGCACCCGTGAGCGCCTTGTACGCCTTGGTTATGGACTCCGCAAAGTACTTGGCGGCCGCCGGGTCGGGGTTCTTGTCCTGCAGGGCGCAGCCAACCCCGTTCGCACCCGCAACACCGAGCGCGGGCGCAGAGACCACGGGCAAGCAGCGCAGCCTGGCGAGAGCAGGCACTGCCGCCGCACCGGGTGGTAGACCAGCGAGAGCTGGCGATACGCGCGGCGGACGTCCGCCGCGCTCGCCCCGCGATCCACCTGCCGCGCGGACGCCCCCGAAGCGTCTGCGGCGCGCAGCAGGCCGCAGGACAGCGGGCCTGGCGCGCGACGCTGCACCGCAGCGCAAGGCGGCCTCCCGCCTTCAGCACGCGCCCGCGCGGAGCGCCCGCGCAGAGCGCCGCCGGGCCGGCCGGCGGCGCGCCTGCAGGATGTGGAACGGGTCGAAGGCCACCGACTCCTGCGCGTGGCTCTGCACGTACACCACCAGGCCCAGCCAGGCCACCCACAGCAGCGCCAGCAGCACGTTGCTGGGCGTGAAGAACTTGGCCGCAAAGCGCTCCAGCGCCGACTTTCGCCTCTGCCGCGCCCGGGGCACAGCGTGACGCGGCGGGCACGTGCGCTTGTACTTCAAAGGCCACAGTGTAAAGGCCACAGTGTAAAGCAGAGAAAAACAAACACCCCAGGCCGCAGCTGCACACCCACTACGCAGAGGGTGATCAAGCACGCGCACCGCCTCCCAAGGCTTGACAACGTCATCCGCGCTGGCCGCGTTGCACAGCTTGTAGATGGTGTACGGGATCACAAACAGGGAGTACAGCGACAGGAAGAACACCGCAAACAGCGGCGAGTTGCCCTGCGACTCTTCCGCCATCTTGCCCGTGCGCACGCGAGAACTGGACTGTGTGCACAAGGCTTCACAGTCTTGAGGCTGTCCCGTACGGTCGGGTCAAAAATGGTATGAACAGGGCCTCTATGCAACTAGGCGAGCGATGCCTGCATTGCACGGGCTCTACAAAGACGTTTGCTGCAGCGAGCGCAGACAATATGTATATGTGTGCCTCTCTGCTCAAGTCGCGCCAGGAAACAAGGTGGTTGGAAGGTGACGGCCGGTGTCACAGCGGCAAACGGGCAATGGGACCGGGCTAAATTCCCTGGAAGCGGACAAAGTTCATACAGGGCAGTGTACCAACCAAGACGCAAACAGCAGCACCAAACAAGCCCTGCGCCTCACGAGCATTCCATGGAGTTCAGCGACACTTTGCAGTTCCGCACACGCAACAGGACAGATCGAGCAGACACAGGACACGCCACGGGCAAGAGCAACAATTCGGTAGGCCGGCTCATGCGTTGGTGTCCGCCGGCTGCGCACGCAGCATCACCCAGCCCCGCCGCGCTGCCCCTTGCGCCGTTGCCGCTGCATGACCTGGAAGTCCTTGATCGGCGGCGTGTGGGTGAAGATGTTGCGGTTGAGCGGCGGGCACTCGCTCACGTCAAAGGTCAGGCAGTCCGCGCGCAGCTCCTCGGGCAGCGCGGCGATGGCCGCCTGCTTCAGCGCCAGCTTGGTCCGCAGGTCCTGCTGCCAGGCGCGGTGCTCGGCCATCTTCAGGCGGCTGTACTCCTTGGCGCGGCGCGCGTTCTCTGCCTTCTCCTCGGGCGTCAGCGGCGGCCGCTTGCCGACGGCCTCGGGCCGCAGTGACTGCGCACGGGCTGCACCGTGAGGGCGCGGCGCAGAGGCGAGGCCCGCGACAGGCCGCCCGCGCATAAGCCCGCGCGGCGCACCTCGAGAAACATCTTCTCCCGGGCGGGGTCCCCCTCGTACTCGTCCCCCGAGTCCTGGGCGAACCCGGCGCGCCAGAACAGCAGCGCGGCGTTGCGCGGAGCGCTGTGCCTGCACGTACAGCCCGGCCACAGGCCGGCTCGCAGCATCGCAGCAACACACCCCTGCTGCGAGCTAACGTTTTATAGGTCTACGGGATGAGGCGCTCGAGCCTGCACTAGATGGGCCTGTGCCTTGCACAGGCCCGTTGGCGGAACGGAACCGGGGACTAGGAGCCTGATAAGGCTTCGACATACAAGGGCAAAGCAGAGCGCAGCTGCGTGGGGGGCAAAGGCAGATGGCGCCACCAAGCTAGGTACAGTCTCGCAGTGAGCCTGCCCTGCCGCGCCGCACCCTCGCGGGGAGCCTGCGCGGAGCGAGTGAAGCAACCGATTTGCCCAATATTGGCTCCCCTTGGGACGCGCTGCGGTGGGCGGGGCTGTCTGACGCGCGGCGCGGCGGATGTGGCCGGCCAGCCGCAGGCTGTGCCGAGCCCTGTGGCGTGACCTCGCCGCCGCCCCCGGGTGCTCCGGCGCGCGCACGCTCGTCACCCGGCGCGATGAGGACTACGACGCGCTGCTGCACGGTGCGCCCGCCCGCCTGCGGGGAACGGGCCGCGGGGCCCGAGCCCCGGGCTCCGCGACATCCCTCTGAGCCGGCTGCTCCGGCAGGCGCGTTCAGCTACGGATCGGTGGCGCCGCGCGTGGTGCCCTTCCAGGTCAGCCTCACGGAGGCGCAGCGCGCGTTCGAGCGCTGGCAGCAGGCGCACTGGCTCGCGCCGGGCCGCGTGCTGCGGCGCGGGCACACGGAGATGCGCGCGCTGCTGCTGCCCTTCTGGCTGTTCGAGGCGGCGTTCCAGGTGGAGTTCACTGGTGCGCCCCGCCCCGGTCACCGGTCGTGCGGTGCGGAGCGCGCTGGGCCGGGAGGCGTATCGCGGCGCCGACTGTGCTGTGCAGAGCGTGCCGGGCCGGGAGCGTGCGTTGCGGCCGCTGGTTGTGCAGTGCGGAGCGGCCGGGGCGGGAGCGCGTGTTGAGGTCCCCAGCGCCCGACCTGGGGGCGGGACCCGGGGCAGGGCTGCTGGGCTACCCGCTGGACCACAAGACGCTGACGTGGAAGGAGACGCACTGGCGCACGCGCGCGTACCGCGAGTACCCCTGGACGCTGTCGTGCATGCAGGCGCGGCCCGCAGCAGACCCCGCGCGCCTCCGGGAAGTGGCTGCCCCGCGGGTGCCCGCTGGAGCCGGAATGGACGCGCCCCTGCGAGGACGGGGGCGGCGGCCGCTGCCGGCGCTCGTGTCGGCAGGTGTGCGCGCGTGTGCGCAGCTCGTGAGCTGCGCAGGGGTACCCGCTAGAGAGCGCGGGCTCCCCTGCCGCGGGGAGGGTGCGCGAAAGGGTCAGCAGGTGCTTGCGGCGTGCACACTGCGGCAATAGCGCCGCCCGGGGCGCGGCGCAGCGCGACGGCGCCACCGGCAATGCGGCACGGCCGCGCGCAGGTGTGCGCCTCGTACACGCTGCGGCGCGACCTGACGGAGGCGGTGAAGGTGCCGGGCATCCTGGCGCGCAGCCGGCCGCTGAAGCCGGAGGAGGCGCTCGGGCGGGCGCGCCCCGCCTGCCCTAAACCTATACCTGCCCTTCCTGGCGGCCCCGGCCGTCTGGTGCCGCTGCATGCAAGGCAGAGGCGGGGAGGGCAGCAAGACAGGGCTGGCGGGTGCAGCCACCCGCTGCCTGCGGACGCGTGCCGTTCTCGCTGCTTGTCAGGCCGCACGCTGGCGTGCGGCCAGCAGGCAGGCTGCGCCGCGAGGTGGGGGCGGGCTCCCGTCCGAGCCTGCGGCAGCGCGGGCCAACGCGCCCAGTCATCATGCGCGTATATCACTGCCCACCAAGGACACCCCAGCGCATGTGTCGCCGCCCACCAGGGACAGGCAGCGACCCACCCAGGGGTGGGGCTTGTGCCGTTGGAGGCTGGCCGAGCGGCGGGGAGGCCTGCGGCTGCGCCGCGCAACGCGATGGGCGCCGCGCGGCCGGCTCAGCTGCAGTGAGGGTTACGTACCCTGGCCGCAGGTGGCGCTGGACGCGGGCTGGGCGTGCGGCAAGGAGGTGGACGACGACGTGGCGCTGGACGCGGCCGGCATGCGGCAGGCGGTCGCCTGGGAGCTCGCCGTGCGCAACGTGCGCCGCCTGGAGGCCGGCGAGGCGGAGGCGCTGCTGCGGCGCGAGACCGCGTGCGAGGGCGTGCGCGACGTGAAGGCGCGCGCGCCCGCCGCCGCGCCGCCCGCCGCGCCCGCTCCGCGCGGGGCAGCCTGCCGTTTTGGTCCTGAACCATGTGCACTGAAGCTCTGACATACCCTGACAGCAGGCGCTCCGGCCGGCGTGCGAGTGCGGGCCGCCGCCCTGCGCTGTGGAAGCAGGCGTGGCATTCGGAGCCCCTGCGGCACGGAGCGAGCCTCGCCCGGGGCACTGCCGGCCGCAGCGGCGCGCCGAGGCCGCCCGCGCGGCGGCAGGTGCGCCTGAAGAGCCTCAAGCGGCGCGCGCGGCTCATGTACCTGCCGGCCTACGTCGCCGACTATGCGTTCGGCGAGCAGGCACGCCGCGGCCGTGCCCTACCCTAGCCCTATCCGCGCAGCCCTGCCGGGCCGCGGCTCGGGCCGCCTTGCTGGTGCGGCGCTCGCAGAGGCTGGTGCTGCTGCTGCCCCATGGGAGCGCCCCTGCCAGAAGCGCGTCCCAGATTTTACAAAATAAATGCCTTCAAGGCCCATTCCCCAATAGGGCGACGGCTCACGCGCGGCGCGCGCGCGCAGATTAATGTGCACAACGAGCGCAAGCCGCAGCGCTTCCAGGCCATCGTATCGGGCATGGACACCGCCAGCGTGGCCGCCGAGCGCCACTTCAGCCCGCGCAAGGCGCGCGCGCTGCTGCACGCGCGCGCGCGCACGCCCGCGGGGAGCGGGCACGAGCGGACCCTGCCTGTGCGGTGTACAAGCCTGCAGGAGGGGCGTTGAGCCAAGAACAGGCTGCAAGCTTTGCCGGTCTACCTGCGTCAGAGCCGCGCGCTTGCAAGCTGCACGGACAGGGCGTGCCTGGCGCAACACCACGACTGCCGTGCCGCAGGGGCGGTGCCCCGCCTTGCGGTGTGGCATCAGGGCGCGCGGCGCCAACGGCGCCGCGCGCGCACGCGCACAGGTGCAGCTGGCGGCAGCGGCGTCGATGGCGGCGCTGGGCGTGGCTGCTGCGGGCGTGGGGCTGGCCGGTCTGGGTGGGCCGTCCGCACTGCTGTCGCCCACGTCCGCGCTCACGCTCTGCGTCGTGTGCGCTGCGGCCGGTGCGGCCCACCCTCGGACGGCCGCGCGTGCGCGGGCCGGGGTGCGGCCGTGCGCCCTTGCCTATGTCACACGCGCGGCCGGATGCCAATCCAGGGGAGGGTGGACGAGCCGCGCTGGTGTGATGTCGCGCACTACGCAGAGGGGCGGGCGGTGCTCGCTGCAGGGCGACATGCGCAGCGGGGTGCACAGGATAGAGGCCGGCGCCGTGCATGCACGCCAGCTGCTCATGCAGCCGGCCAGGGCGTTGGTCCGCTTGCAAGACGCCAGAACAGCAACGTGGCGTGGGCATGTGACCCACCTGCGTTGCACCGGGCGCGGCCGCAGCGCGGCTGCACGTGTGCGCGGCCGCAGGGCTCCACGTAGCGTGACGGTGGCGGCTGGCGGCACGGCGCGCGCGCAGGCCTGGCGGCGCGCATGTCGACGCAGCTGCAGCGCGGCAGCGAGGAGGAGGCGCGCCTGCGCGACGAGGAGCAGGACTACGAGCGCTTCATGGCCAGCAGCCTGGGCTCGCTGGACGCCGCCGACGACGAGCAGGAGGTGGCGCCCGCGCGCCAGGCCCTAGGGTGGCCGTAGGCAGCCTAGGGCAGCCGTAGGGCCTGCGGCCAGCGGCGCACACGCCGGTGCCCCCGGGAGGCTGGCCGTGTGCGCAGAGAGATGCGAGCACTGGGCAGCTGGTGTGGAAGCCTGAGCCGCTGCGCGTGGTCTGGGGGAGGCGCTGTCCGCGGCCCAGCGTGCCTACTGCTACGAACCCACATGCTCCGCGGGCAGCGTGCCCACGGTCTGCTGCGACGCAGCGCTCTTCCGCCTGCTGTGCTGAGAGCGCGCCTGGGCGAGCGGGGCCTGCCATGCCGCCGTGGCTGCACAGCTGCGGCCGGGAAGGGCTTACATGCGGGGCGCGACCGCAGGCGGCGCGCATCGGCACCGAGTGGCGGCGCTGGGAGGAGGCCGACAAGTGGTCGTGGGACGCGGCCAAGCGGCGGCGCTGGGCCGAGCGGCTATGGCGCGGGCAGATCATGCGGCACGGCGCGCGCGTGCGCGCGCGCGCGGACGCCGCCGCCGCCGCCGCGCGGCAGCGTGTGGACGTGCGCCGCCCGCTCGCCCGCTCGCCGCCCGCCCGCCGCCCTCCGCTCCGCCGGGGCAGGGATGCGCCCAAGCCGGGGCGGGTGCATGTGCAGCGCTCTGGCAGCGTGCCCTGATGGCCGCGGCGACGTCTGGCGCCCAAATGCCGCCGGCGCCGGTTGCCGCGCCGCGCACTCTCGGCATCCTGCGAGGCGCCCGCAGTGAAGCGGGGACCGCGGCCGGCGCAGGAGGAGACGGAGGCGCGGCGGCAGCAGCGCTGGGGACACGGCGGCCACCACGCGCGCTGGGCGGCGGGCGCGGGCACGGTGTACGCGCGCAGCGCGGCCGGCGGCCGGCCGGACTTCCTCGGCTACTACGGCCGCCTGGGCCTGGACGCGAGCGGGCGCGCGGTCAGCGAGGCCGACATCAAGCGCGCCTTCCGCGAGGCCGCGCTGCTCTGGCACCCCGACCGACAGAAGGCGCGGTGCCGGGCCGCCTGCCGGTTGCCCGCCCGCCCGGCACGGCGCTGCGCCGGCGGCTCGACGCGGGGCGTCGTCTGAGACTCTGTCGCGCGGCCACGCCGCTCTGGCGCTGCGTGCCGCAGCAGGGGCGAGCGCGCGCGCGTCCCCGGCCCGCGGCACCCTGCCGCGCAGTGCCAGGCCCGCGAGTGCAGACCAGCGCGCCTGGCTGGAGCAGCGGCGCGAGCGGCGAGCGCGGGCGGCTTGCCGCTTGCGCTGACGGCGGACGTATGCTGCGCCAGGACGCCGACCTGGCGCAGCAGAAGGCCGCGCGCGAGCGCTTCGACAAGCTCAAGGCGGCGTACGAGGTGCTGCGCAACCCCGAGACGCGGCGGCAGTACGACCAGGGCAACCCCGTCACGCCCGCGTGAGGCGGCGCCCGCCGGCGCAGAGCGCTCGCGTTTTAGGTGGCCTGGTTAGCGGGGCTTTGCTGCTTAGGTTGCACAGGTGTTGCAGGGCCGGCATGTCCACGCATGGGATGCTGTAAGCAAACGCATGCAGAGGCTGTCATACGCCCTGGCTCTGGACCCGCCTGGGGCCAGCTCAAAGTGTCAGAGCATGTTCTTCACTTGTGACTTCTGGCAGAGCCGGCCGTGCACCTGAGCAGATAAGCGCTTGCGGCGGTGCCCCACAGCCCTTGGCCCATGCCCCCCACAGCACTGCCCGCCGGCGGCGCGCCTCGTAACGCCATAAGGACAATAGCCGTGTTCTGCGGCTTCAACGCTGGCAGCAGACCTGAGTACATGCAAGCGGCGCGCGACCTGGGAGCAGAGATGGCCAGGAGAAATATTGGCCTCGTCTATGGCGGCGGTGCGCGTCATGTGCAACCGCGTGGCTTGTGTTGGCCGTCAACTGCCAAGCAGAGTGATAAGGCCCACTGCTCGCAGGAAGCGGCGGTCTGATGGGAGAGATAGCGCGGGCATGTCAGGACGGCGGGCAGGTGCGCTGCCCGGCTCAACGCTGTGGCCTGCCGATGTTTCATACATCACACACCGCTGTCCGAGCGCTTGTGCCTTGCTCAGGCGGTCCTGGGCGTCATCCCGGAGGCGCTGGCGCCGCGCGAGGTGTCAGGGCGTCGATCGGGACGCTGCGGGTGGTGGACTCGATGCACTCGCGCAAAGTGCGGAGCCCCCGCGCCGTGGCCCCCGTTCCCCCCGCCACGCCCGGCTTGCTGGGTGCGTGTGCAGCCAACGAGCGCCTGTCAGCTGCAGAGCATTCCGGCCTGGTGCGCGGCAGCTCGCAAGGCGGCCGGCGCGCCGGCAGGCGCTGATGGCGGCGAAGGCCGACGCCTTTATCGCGCTGCCGGGCGGCTTTGGCACGCTGGAGGAGCTGGTGGAGGTGGTCACCTGGCAGCAGCTGGGCCTGCACACCAAGCCGGTGGGCGTGCTCAACGTGCGCGGCGCCGGCGGCGCCGGCTACTACGACCACCTGCTCGCATTTGTGGAGCACGCCGTGGCGGAGGGCTTCATCCGGGACGCGTACCGCGGCATCCTGCTGGAGGCGGCGACGGCGGGCGAGCTCATCGACCGGCTGGCCGCATACCAGCCGCCCGCGTCCCTGCTGCTGCTGAAGCGGGAGACCGCGGCGCAGCAGCCCCGGCTGGAGGTCTAGGCTCCTTGCTCGGCTCATGCCCGAGTGAAGGCATGAGTGAGGGCATGCATGAATGCCAACGCGTGCTCGAGTGCCTGAGTGAATGCCTGAGTGAAGCCATGCGTGAATGCAAACATGTGCAGACCAGGCGTGGGCGCAAGCCCAACACTTGCATGCCAGCAGTGCTGCGGCGGACTTGCAAAGTGTTTGCAGACCTGTTCACAAATGTCTGGCACTCTGGCATGACATGCACCGCCAGCCTGCCTGTCACATGCACCGCTAGCCTGCCCGTCATGCCGCCCAAGACCTGGGCACGCGCACAGACACGTTGCTGTTCAGCAGACCTCAAGCAGACCGCAGCACACAGCTGACGCTGGACGCTTGTAAGCAGTCACGAGCTCGGCATGCACGCGCTCAGCACCCGGCGCTGCGCCCGCCCCGTCGGGCATGCGTCGCCCGCTCAGCGCGCTCACGACTTGGTCTGCATCTTGCTGGGGTCCACCTGCGCACGCGCCAGCTCGCGGGCGTTTGGACCACTCTTCCGCAGCGGGTGCGTGGCGGGCGACGCCAGGTCGGGCGGGCCACACAAGGTGGCACGCATATTTTGCCCCTCCATGCAGGCATCCAGGAGCCTTTGCGCAGGAAGTTTACGCTGCATGGATGCAGGCATGCAGGGGTTCTTGCGCAGGAGGTTACGCTGCATGGAGTGCCCTTTGTTGCCGTGTGACGTGACACCCGCAGGCGGGGCCGGCAGCGCGCGCGCGCGCGCGCACCTTGTTCACCCACCAGTCCACAAACTCCTCGAAGCTGATGAGCCCATTGCCGGACGTGTCCAGGATCTGCACCGCCTTCTTCTCCTCGTCCTCCGAGAAGTCGAAGCCCTCTTGCCGGCTGCGCGCCCGCGGCCAGGGTCACGCGCCGCAAGCGCCCGGGCCGGCGCGCGCAGCAGCCGTGCGTACTGAGCAGCCGCAAAGCGCAAGGGGCTCATCACAGGCGTTTTCAAGGCGCGGCCAGCCCGCGCGAGGCGTGGCTCATGCGATGCGCATGAGCATGGCAGCCGCGCAGGGCGCCGCCAGCGGCGCCGCTGCGGGGGGCAGCGCAGAGCGGGCGCACATGAGTCTCCGGACCTCCATTGGCTCCAGCACCATGTCGTCATTCTCGTCGAACCTGCGCGTCGCCATGCCGTGCTCACCTGGAATAGCTGGCGCCCACCGTGTCGCGTGCTCGCACGAGCGCGCGACGGGAACACGCGCTGTCCCCGGCTCAGCGTGCGCCCCAGGTCGCCACATGCATGCTGCGCGCTCTTGGAAAAGGCCACGCCTGCTGAACACGGTGGCGATCTCGGCCGCCTGGTCGTTGCTCAGGCCGTACTTGCCGGCGTCGAAGCCGCCCGCCTCCGCCTTTTGCAGAGTCAGGAATGTGCTCAGGCTCTTCAGCGGGCTCTGCCGCTTGCCGCCGGCGCTGCCCGCCTCATCCTGCGACCCGTGTCCCCCCACCCAGGGTCAACCAGGCGGCTGACAGCCTGCCTGTTGGTCCAACTCAACACCGGGATGGCCGGCCATTGCTGAATATGCGTGACAATGGCAGGCGGTGATGAGGGCATGAGCGAGTCCAGCGTACAAGGGAGTCCGCCCTGAGGATCAGCGCAGCCAGCGGGGCCTGCCGCCTAGCCGCCGAGCCTGGCACTGCGCCTGCAGCGCGGACGGCGGCCGCAGGCGCGGCGCTTTGCGCAGGGCAGGGGCGCGCCTTGAGCATGTCCGAGATCTTGTTCAGCGCGTTGATGACCTTGACGAGGTTGACCGCGCTCTGCGCCTTGTCCGCCACCGCCAGCCCGGTCTGGGACTTGGTGCCGGCCACCTGCGCTCACCGGGCGTGCTCTGAACTTCGCACACAACCCCACCCCTGACATGGACTTGCAACGGCTCCGCTGACTCTCGGCTGACTCTTGCGCGCCGCCAGCAGACATTATGGCCCTCGAGCGACGTCGCAGGCCAGGGCGCGCCTGGCGCACGGCCTGCAGGAAGGCCTCCGCGTTGGTGGAGTACTGGAACGCCGCATAGCCGGTCGCGCCCAGCAGGAACGCGTCCAGCACCACGCCTGCAACCCGCGCCAGTCTCAGCGGCGCCGCCCCCGCCTCTGGCAGCCGACGCAGCCGAGGGTGGGACGCGGCGCACCGACGCCAAAGTAGAGCCCCAGCGCATAGGCCAGGTACTCCACGGCGATCTTGCCGAAAAAGTCGCCGCCGCTTGCAATGTACCTGGCCGTGGTGAAGGCGCCCCAGGACGCGCCTGCACGCACAGCCGAGCGACCATCAACACGTGTGGCAAAGGCTGGCGCCGGGAGCTGCACAGCGGAGCTGGCAAAGCGGGGGGCGGACCAGTGTCCAGCCCAACCTGCAGCAAGACCGTGCCCAGCGTGCGGATCGAGCGGTTGATAAGCATCTTGCGCAGCGCGTCCGGTGAGCTGCCCGCCCCCGTCTCCTCCCAGACTTTGAGGATCTTCTGCGCCGTCGCCTTGTCCAGCCCTGTCACGGCGGGCAAGGACTGGTGGGGGAGCTGGGACACCGCAAAGCTGAGTAGTGGTGCCACTCGGCCACCACTGCAGCTCTGAGCAGGGTCGCTGCATGCTTGAGGCATCTGCAGCAGAGAGGGGCACGAGCAGCTGCGCTACAAGCACGCTATGTGCGCGTACCTCGTACGAGGCGGTCCGCCTTTTCCTTGTCTTTTGTGTCGGGCTTCTTCTCTGTCTCCACCGCGCGCACAACCAGACCGCCCCGCCGCTGCGTCACCCGCACCCGAACCGCCTGGCCGCAGAAGCGGCCCGCCCCAGGCTGCCTCAAAGCATGGCCGTGAAAGGCGCTCACCCTGATGCACGGCGCTTGGCTGAAAACAGTGCGCATCTTGCTGCAACGGGTGGAAGAGAACAGGTCTGAGCTTTACCCGCCTCCAGAAAGAACCGGGAACAACGTCCGTCACTGTCAGCAACTCCTGGCGGTGCCAGGCTCGACCCTTTGAGCCTGATGTAGGGTTTCAGGACTCCAGGATAGGCGCTGGCTGCGCAAGCCCCCCAACATAGTTGATGACTGTGTGCGCAATGTGGTGAAGCCAGCTCTCCAGATGATGCTGCCACAAGCCCTGTGCGGCGGACAGGGCCGCACGGCGCACGGCGCACATGCGTGCGCTTTGCAAGCACCCGGAGCGGGCAGCTTGCACTTGTTGCATGGCAGCCAGCGCGCGGCGGCAGTGTCCCACGTATTGCCACGCGGCTGCATATGCCGGCAACGCTTTTGTTGCCGGCGAGCAGCCGCGGCAACGACTGGAGCACATGACGAGGCGCATGCAGTGCGCCCTGGACTGTGTTTGCTGCTCTCTGACCTGCTTTCCTGCAGGCCTTGCAGTGCAAGGACGGGACAGGTGCGGGTGAAGCTGCTTAATTGCATGTTGTCCCGTGCGCGAGCTGTTCGGCTCGGTTCCCTTGCAGAAGCCGTTCATGGAGCAGCGGGAGCTGGAGGGCGTACAGAAGGTGCTGGCCGGCCTGCCCAAGGCCGCGCTGTTCGCCGGCGCGCTGGTGATGGTGGCCACGACCGCCGGGCTGGGCTATGCAGCCGGCGCGCGCGCCCCGGGTGCGCCTCCCGCCCCGCGCCGTACGAGCAGGAACGTGGCCGCCCTCTGGCAGCGGCCTTGTGGCGCAGGGAGTGTGGCTGGCGCAGAGTCGGGTAGGCGGCGGGGTGCACGGCGCCGCCCGGACAGAGCGAGACAAACCATGGGCGCATCATAGCAGCCAGCCAGGCGTGCAGGCACCGACGGCGCGTGTGAGGCCCCCTGGCGGGCGCCGTGGCGGGCGCGGCTGCGCTGGGCCTGCAGGAGCAGCTGCGGGTCATAGCAGCGCACGAGGCTGCAAGAGGAGGACTGTTGGGGGCATGCACGTGCGTTTGCATCTCACTTCGAGAGCCAGCGCGCGGCAGGCAATATGCGCGGCGCGGGCCGCGCGGCTGGCGCGGTGGTGGGCGCAGTGGCGGGCGGCGCGGCCGCGCGGCGCCTGCAGGAGGAGCGCGTGGCGGCGGCGGGCACCGTGCTGCACAACCTGCTGGCCGGGCAGGACCCAGCGGCCCTGCAGCGCGCCGACGTGGCCGCGCTGGCGGACCGGCTGGGCGTCGACTTTGGCGTCGCGCTCGTCGGCGAGCTCAAGGCGGCGTACGATGCGTACCTGCAGGCTGTCCTGCCACCCGGCGACGCGCCGCTGCGGTGCGCCCCCGCCCCAGCCTGAACGTCCGGCTCTGCCCGCACTCATCGATGTCAATGCGCGGGTGCCTACCCTCAGGTCCTTCCGGTGTGCCTGGGGCGCTCGCGAGCGCGCCGCATGTATTTCACAGGCGGCCAGCGGCCCTGCTTGTGCAGCGAGCCCGCGCCTGCATGCTGTGGGGCCTCCGCTGCGGCGCCCACCTCTCCAGGCGGTGTGTGCAACTTCAAGGCCCTGGGAAGGCGCCGCTGCGGCGCGGACACCACGGCGCCCGGGCGCGGCGCCCGCGCCACCGCTACTCCGCTGAGTCAGCGCTGGTCGCGTGGCGGCGCAGGGGCGACGAGGCGGACCGCATCCGGGCGTTCAAGGACGCGCTGGGCCTGGCGGACGAGGACGCGGCGCCCGTGCACATCGACGCCGGCCGCCGGCTGATGCGCAGCCGCCTGGAGGCCGGCACGCGCGGCGCGGACGTGGAGCAGCGGCGCGCGCTGCAAAAGCTGGTCTACGTCTCCGCGCTCGTGTTCGGCGACCAGAAGGCGGCCTTCCTGCTGCCCTGGCGGCGCGTGTTTGGCATGAGCGACGCGCAGCTGTACATCGCGCGCCGCGACAACGCGCGCGCGCTCTTCCGCAGCCTGCTCGACGCGCGCGCCGGCGGCCTGCCGGTGCGCGCCCTGCGCGCCGCCCGGCAAACGCGCGGCGCGCTGGGCGCCGCCTGGCCGGCCACATAGCCCTGCTGCATGTGCGGCGGGCGGCGGGCGGCGGCGGGCGCCGCTGTGGCAGTGCCAGCACGCCCACGCGGCGTGCAAGGCGCGCGGCGTGCCCGCACCAGAACCCTGGCGAGACCCTGACTCGCGGCGCCCCCCGCGCAGGCGGACCGCGCCGCGCTCGCGGAGGTGCGCGCCACGCAGCAGCGCGTGCGGCTGGAGGACGACGCGGCGGCCGAGGTCATAAAGGAGCGCGCGCGCGCGGCCGCGGAGGGCATGCTGGACCGCGGCCTGGAGTGCCTGAAGCGGCGCACGCGCGCGCGCGACTACAGCGACGCGCTGCAGGCGCGCGTCTGCGCCGCGGCCCGGCTGGGCCGCGCGCCGGCGGGCCGCGGCAGCAGGCCGCCGCCAGGGCCAAAGCATCCCTCGACAGCGGCGGCTCCGGCAGCGACGTTGCGGCAGCACCGCAGTGCACGCCAGCGGCGCCCACATGTGGCGCAGGCGCAGCAAACCGCTGCGGCGGTTGCTCGTGCCGGCCGCAGCCTAAAATCTAGCAGGGCAGCCTCGGATCGCCGCATGCATGCCGCTGTGCAGCCTGCTGCTTCCAGACATGCTGGACGTTGGGGTACCTGTGTGCGCATGAGGCGCGACTGTGACCAAAGGAGGGCATGCGCAGCATGCCCCCTCGACTGCAGCGCGCGCTGCTGGAGTCTGAGCCAGCCACGGCGGCGCGGGCAGGCGGTCGGGGAGGTGCTGGCGTACAGCCGCGGGCTGGCGGCGCTGGCGGGCGAGCCGGAGATGCCGCCCGGGCTGGGGCCCGTGTCGGTGTTCGGCGGGCGCCTGGACGCGGACGGCAAGCGCCGCGATCTGCGCGAGCTCTACCGGTGCGCGCCAGGGTCTACTGCAGCAGGGTTTGCGCCGGGGTCTGCTGCGCCAGGGTCGGCGCCGGTGTTTGCTTCCGCAGGGTCCCCGCGGCATGCCGCATGAATGCGCCGACAGGCCTCGTATAGTAGGGCTTGTGCGCCGCCATGCGAGCGCCTGAGCAGTCTCGCCATTCATCCTGCTCGGGGAATTGCACTCGTGGCTATTGCTCTGTAGGCCCACGTCTTGCAGGGCATCTGTGCGCCAGTGCCACAACCGGCAGGGAGCGCGCTTCTGCGCCGAGGAAGAAGGAGCGCAGCGGCCGTTGGCTACGGAGCGCAGCAGGGGCGGTGCGGGAGGGCGGGGGTGAGGCGCGCCGCGGCGCGCAGGGTGTACGTGGAGGAGACGCTGCGACGGGAGGGCCGCTTCGGCGCGGCGCTGGACCGCGCCGCGGGCGACCTGCAGCGCATGCTGGGCCTGGGCGTCAAGGAGGCGGGCGAGGTCCGCGAGGACATCGTCTCCAAGACCTATCGGCGCGCGCCCGCCGCCCGCCGCCGTGCCCACAGCCCGTGCCCTGTTCGAAATTCCCTGCCGCCCTCCGCTGTGCCTGAGCGCTCGGCGGGTGCTACTGAACGGCTGACATGTTTGCCGTTGTCCTGCTCTGCCAAAGCGCAGTTGGCTGCAGAGCAGGGGGCTTGCCCAGCGGGGGGGGGGGTTAGCCGCAGTGGGCTCCTTCGAGTCATCGCCACGCATGCATGCACTATTGCGCTACAAGAGCGCCAATCCGGGTAAAACAATCGGAAATGCTGTTATAAGTGCCAGCTCGCAGTTGCGCCGCCCAGCGCGGGGCATCAGCGAGATGCCAGGGGCTCTGCCACTATGACCCACTCGCTTCGCCCTTGCCCGCAGGCGGCTGCTGCGCGAGGAGTTCACCAGCGGGCGCCTGGACGCGGCGCCGAGCAAGGCGGCCGTGCTGGGCGAGCTGTGCGAGCGGCTGGGCTTCGACGCGGAGGCGGCCGCCGGCCTGCACCGCCAGCTGTACCGCGAGCGCCTGGAGGCGCTGCTGGCCGAGGACAAGCGCATCGGCGGCGCGCACCTGGGGTTAGGTTTAGGCTGCCCTGTGTTGGCCCCCCGCCGCCTCGGGCAGAGCGGCTCTGCCCGATCAGCAGCCGCGATGCGCTCAGGAGCCATGCAGGCGGAGCGCATGCAGTCACCTGTGGGACTGTACGCGCATCCTCTGCAGCGGCCACCCTGCACAAATATGCTTGGCATGCAACAAGCGGCTGAGCATGCAACCAGCGGCCGGGTGGTGGAATGCAGGCAGGTCGCCTGCGGGGCGCGTGCGCGTCTGCGTCTGGCAGTGCCAGGCAGTAGGGCCGGCACTGCAGGCAGCCAGCATGGGCGTCAGGCGCGCGCGCCGGGGCTGCGGCGCAGATAAGGGCGCCGAGGAGCTGGACCGGCTGCGGCGGCTGCTGTGCATCAAGCGCGACGACGTGCGCCAGGTCCACCGCGACATCTGCGGCCGCATCTACCAGCAGGCGCGCCGCCGGCCCGGCGGGCGCGCGCACGGAAGCGCCGACGCTGCAGACACGCGCGCGCGGGGCTGTGCCAGGGCCGCCAAACAGGCCATGCCATGAGCACTGGGGCGCCCGCATAGAATGCACCTGGGTTGGCAGGGCAGGCGGGAGCCGTGCCTGCCATGGCATGCGCATCTGTGCCTCCTGGAGCATGGTGCAGCCGCCGCGGCGCAGAGCGCCGCGCAAGGGCGCGTGCCCCGTCAGCGAGGCCGCGCGCAGCTGCCTGAGGACCTTGCTCACAGGGTTTGACGAAAGCGGGGCACGCGCCGGGCGGCAGGCAGTGGAGGACGCGATGAACGCCGGCATCGAGCGCTTCGGCCTGAACGACCGGGAGGCCGTGCGGCGCTCCATGCGCGACCTGCGCCTGGAGCCCGCCCTGGCGCGCGAGGTGCTGTCGACGGCCGCGCGCAAGGCGTTCCAGGCGCGGCCGCGCGCCGGGATTAGGGTAGGGTAGGCTGCACCCTATGGCCACTGGCCCTGCACGCCGGGGCGCGAGACGTTTCGACGTACGCGCTGGGCGTGTCCGCGCCATCCTGCCGGGCTCATTGCAGGCGTGGCATGCGTCACGGGCCGATGAGCCAGGCAGGGCGTGGCGCGGCCGGGCAGCAGCCCCGCGCCGACGCGTGCGCGGGCCCTGGCGCAGGCGTTCATCGGGCGCTCGCGCAACAAGCGCGACCGCCTGGAGGCCGCCAAGGAGCTCAAGGCGCTCGTCTTCTTCTCCAACATTGTGGTCGCCGCGCTGCTGGAGGATGTGCAGGCGCGTCCTCCGTGCCGCGCCCCCAGCCGACCGCGCATATTGCAAGCTGTATCAGACTGTTTGTGGTGGCGCTCACCTCTCGCTGGAGCGGGACACAAGAGCTGACCGGGAGACAGGAGCTGCCCTGACATTGTCGTTTGTTGCCTGCGCAAAGCGCTGGACGCACGTGCGGCATACCCTAATTAACCCCGTGCGGCCTTGCCGCAGAAGGAGGAGGGTGCGGCGAAGAAGGCGGGCGCGACGGCCGCGGAGGACGCGCAGAAGGCGATCGCCGACATGATGGTGCAGGCGCAGGCGCAGATGACCGCGGAGACCGGCGCGGTGAGCGGCCGCGCGGGGGCGGTCTTGTGTGCGGTGGCGAGCACGTGTGGTCTGCATTTGCGGTGGGTGGGCGCCTGGCGTGCTCTGTGACTCGGCACATCCGTGTCTGTGTGGCCATGGTGGTGCTCCTGGTCATGGTGTGGCTCAGATGTGGCGCTGGCTTTAAGGCGGCGGGGGCCTGCCCGGGCCGCCGCTGCGCATGCGCCGCGGCTGATGAGAGCGCAATCCAGCCGCGGGCCGGCCGGACGGCGCCAGTTCTGCACCGCCAGGCTGCTGTTCCGTCCCTCGTCCCCAGGGAGAGGGACGGCCCGGCTCGCTGGGGGCGCGCTCAAGGCAGGCTGGTTCCGCGCGCCAGGCGGGCGAGGCGAGCGGGGCGCAGGCCGGCGCTGAGGCCGGCGCTGAGGCCGGCGCTGAGGCCGGCGCTGAGGCCAGCGCTGGGGCCGGCGCTGAGGCCGGCGCCGATGACGCGCGGTCGGCCGCCATGGACGAGGCCATGGAGCTGCTGAAGCAGGCGCGCGCGGAGCCTGCACGTGTGGCAGCAGTGAGGGCTGAGCCGTTGGGGGCCTAGCCGTGCAGCGCAGCTGCATGGACGCGCGCAGCGGGGGCCCGTAGCGCGCTTGCCGCTGCTATGACCGCCGTGCCGAGCTTGTCAGGCGCCGGTCTAGCGCCCGGCAGGCGACGGGCGCCCCTGGTGGGCAGGCGGCCGGGGCGGCGGGCCCGGCCTGCTGCTGCGTTTGCCAGGGCCTTGGGGGACCTCGGGGTCCTTGCATGCACGCGCCGCCAGGCGCGGAAGGAGGTCGCAGCCGACGAGAGCAGCAGAGGAGGAGGCACCGGCGGAGGCCGCCCGCGTCTCGGAAGCACGCTTTGTGGGCGTTCGCGAGCGCCGCGCCCAGGCAGCCACCGATCCCGGTACCGCATCGCGCAGGCGCGCGAGGAGGCCGCCGCCAGCTCCAAGGCCGGCGGGGCCGAGGCGGACGAGGAGGGCGCGGCGACGGCGGCGGCGGCCGCCGGGGACGTGGCGGCCGCCGCCGCGGACGCCGCGGAGGCCAAGGCGGCGGCGGCCGCGTCGGACGGCGCGGCGCCGTCCACGCTGCGCAAGTCGCAGGCGGCCGCCGCGGAGCGCGCCGGCGGGGAGCAGGTGCGGGGCACGCCGGCGCCCGGCCGTGGCGCGGGCGCTGTTCGAGACAGCGCTGGCGCGGGCTTGACGGTCGCGCGTGGCGGGAGCGCCGGGGCCAAGCTCAACGGCATGCAGCGCGCGCAGCTTGCCAGCCATCGTGCATGCAACGGTTGGAGCGGGTCGCTTCTCTGTCCTCGGCGCCGCTCGGGGCCATTTGTGGGTCGCCACCGGGTTGCCGACTCGTGGCGGGCGCTTGCCCAGGGAGGCGCGGCGGGCACGCGCCGTGGGCCGCGGTGCACGGCGCAGGCAGTGCAGCCCTCGGGGCTGCTGACAGCCTTGGCCTGATGCGGGCGCGTGCACATGGGATTGGAGCAGGGTAGGGTGAGTTGGGGTTCCAACCCTAGCCTGGTGCGCGCGCAGGTGGGCGCCACGGGCCAGGTGATGCGCAGCCAGAAGGAGATCACGCTGCGCGAGGACCTGGACGCGCGCGACCGCCTGGACATCTACCGCAACTTCCTCCTCTACTGCATGTCCGGCGACGTGGTCGCGCTGCCCATGGGCTCCTCCAGCGCGCGCCTCCCCAACGCCCGGCCCCCATGCCCATGCGCCTGCGCCCACTGCCCGCCGCCTGCGCACCGCCCTGGCCCCCTCGCCTCGGGCGCATCCCGACAGATGCGCCCGAGAACGAGCCCTGCCAGCGCGCCGCTCAAGCTTGCCTGCCCGGCCCCTCGTGGGTGCGCGGCAGCGTCCTGTCGGCGCCTGCGCGCCGTCCACTCGCCCAGGGCGGAGCCCGCAGGCCGGCGGACCACGCCGGCCGGGGCGGCGGCGGCGGGGGCGGCCTGAGCGCGCCCCGGCGGCGCGCAGTGGTCGTGGAGCGCGACTCGAGCGAGTTCGCGCGGCTGAGCCAGCTGGGCGACATCCTGGGCCTGAGCCCGCTGGAGGTGTCCAGCGTGCACAGCCAGCTGGCCGAGCAGGCCTACCGCGCCCAGGCCCAGCAGGCGCGCGCCCAGGCCCTGCAGGCGCGCGCGGGCGTGTCCGCGCCAGCCCTGCACCGGGGGAGCCCGGCAGCGGTGCCGGCCGGGCAACCCCTGGCGGGCCGGCGGGATGCGCCACGCGCGATGTCCCTTGTGCCGCGCGCTGGGCGCTGGTAGGCCGCGCTAGCCGCCTGGGCACCTGCCGCACCGCAGACACGCGGGCCTCAGCGGGAAACTCAGGGGTATCAGGGTGAGCTGTGGGGCTGTGGCGCTGCCAGGGCTGACTGCTGTGCACCCTGGAAGCATCTCCCGCTGCCTCAAGACTGCCCGGTGCCGCATGCGCCTGCTCTCATGCATGCACCCTGCACCGGGCGCCGGCGTGAAAGGTGGCCCGACGCGCGCGCGCGCGCGCGCCCGCGCCAGGCGATCGGCGGCGGCGCGACGCTGACCAAGGAGAAGGCGGACTTTTTGGCGGAGATGCGCGAGAAGATGGGCCTGTCCAAGGAGGCCGCCGAGAAGATCATCAAGGGCGTGCAGAACCAGCACCTCATCTCCGGGCTGCAGGCGCGCCCCGCCCGGCGGCCGCGCCGCGCGCGTCCATGCCGGCGGACAAAGGGTGGCTCGCAGGCTCGCGCTGGCTGCTGCCCTGGGTTTGCGTGGCGCGCGGCCTGCAGAGGTGTTGCCCTGGCCGCATGGCGGAGGCGTGCTCGGGAGGCGCCTGCTGCGGCGACGGCACACAACCGAGCCTGCGGTGGGGCAGCCGGCCGTGTGCGATCGGGGCGCGCAGATCTTGTGCGCTTCTGCGAGCGGGCCGGGAGCTCTCGCCAGCCAGTGCGAGCACGGTCGGGAGGGTGAGAAGGGACTGCCTGCCGATCTGTCGCGGCGCCGAGCCCGCCGCGCGGCGGCGCGCAGGCGAGCAAGGCGACGGGCGCGCTGACGCTGCAGAAGGTGCTGGACATGAAGGACGCTGGCGTAGAGGTCGCCTCGTTCGTCAGCGAGGAGCTGCGCGTCAACCTGTTCTCCCAGGAGGTGCGCGCGGCGCCCCGGCCGCCAGCCGCGCCGGCTTTTGCCCCGTGCGATGGGGCGGGCACGCTCGAGCCGCCAGCGTCTGGCCGGGAGCCCTGCGCGAGCCTGCATGGGCAGGGCTTGAGCGCTTTGCGGAGCATTCTGGTGACTGTGAGGCAGATGGCCGTGCTGAGCACAACACTTCTGCTCTGGTCACAGTGTCGCTATGACAGTTTAGCAGAAACGGCATCCCATAGACCGCCTTGCAGCGCTGCTGCGACTGCGCACGCCACAAGTGCTGCCACAACCCGGTCGGCCGCGGCTTGCAGCACACTCGGCGCCTGTGGCAAGGCGCTGGCGGCGGGGTCGGTGCTGCGGAGCGCGGCGTGTCGCAGGCTGCAGAGCGCAGGCCGCGCGTCTGCTTGTGCACCTGCTTAGCCCTGCGCGCGCGCGCGCGCGCAGCTGGCGCGCGTGCTGGGCGACGGCAGCGGCGAGTTCGACGCGCCGCGGCTGCTGGAGGCGCTGCCGCGCGAGCTCGGCCTGCCCGGCCGGCGCGTGAGCGCGGCGGTCGAGGCGCTGACCAAGGACCGCAAGCGCACGCTGCTGGTGCAGGCCATCAGCTTCCTGCGCCAGCGCAAGCTCGCCGACGCGGTCAAGGCGCTGAACAACCTGCTGGCCGCCAACAAGGCGCGCGGCCGCGGCCCGCCCGCGCAGCAGCCCACCTGCGCAGCGCGACTTGCGGGCAGCAGAGCAGGGCGTGTATGATACGGCTCGCCTGTGCTGCGGCGACTCCCGAGGCCTGCAGGCCGCCCGCCCAGGAGCGCAGCCCCTGGGCCTACGAGCAGGCCTGTGGGAAGTCTGTGCGGCCTATTATATCAATGTCTGGCGTGCACGCTCTGTGCAACGCCGAGAACGCTGTGCTGAGCGGGCAAGTGTGGTGGCGGGCGTGCAGGCGCTGCCGTCGGAGCGGCCTGTGCAGTGGGACACGCCGGAAGAGCTGGCGGACTTGTTCTCCGTCTACGTTGGCCGCGAGCGCGGCGAGGATAAGCAAGCGGCCATGCAGGCGCTGCTGGGCCTGTCGGAGGCCGACGCGGCGTCGCTCAAGGACCTTGTTGCGTCCGGCGCCTTCCGCCTGGAAGCCGAGGCGGAGGAGGCGGAGTCGTTCTTTTGAGCCGGGGTAGGGTTGGGGTTTGTCGACCCTATATGGACCCTAACGCTAGCCGGGCGCGGGCTGCCTCGGCGGGCGGAGCGGGCGGGCGCCCCGGCACGCTCCCGGGCTGCCGCGCAGCACTGCAGCGGGTGTGAGCTGCGCAGGCGGGCGTTGCGGGTTGTTCCTGGGCTGCCGCAGAGCACGTGGGGTTGTTTGAATGACAGACATGGCCCGGGCGGGCCGCGCGAGCGTGCGGCGCCGCGCGCGCACAAGGGAGCCTGGTGTGTGCGCAAAGCACGGGGTCTGTTTGGGTCAGTGATCTCAGCGCATGGGCGCATGCCGGGGTGTCTGAACTGAGTGCGCAGTGTGGCCAGACGGATTGGGGTCGCAGCGGACCTAGCGGCGGCCGTCAGGGCGGCCGCCGCTCATGGTGCATCATCAAGGTGATTATAATGTAATTACCTTTGGCAGTTCCTGTCGGAGCACTGCAGCCGCAGCTGGCAAGCTACAGCATGGGCGTGTCACGCATGTCCGCTCATGCCGCCTCACTCATTTTACGGGGCGCTTGCGGACAGCGGCGCCGGCGACCCGCTCGGCCGGGCTCTCGTGCCGCCCAGGCCGCCGCTGCCGGCCCGCCGCAGCCGCACAAACACCCAGAGCGCTCCAAATCGGCGTGGCGCGGTCCGCTTAAAACTTACCCTCACCCTCTCCTGCGGCGGCGCGCCCTACAGCCCTACACCTTCCCCAAATGGAAGCCGCCGTCGATGGGCAGCGCGACGCCGTTCACGAATGCCGCCTTGTCGGAGCACAGGAACGCGACCACCTGCGCGCCGCCCGGTGCCCACAGCGTCGGGTGTAACGGGCTCTCGCATGCGCTGGGCGCTTGTATGCGCCGCGGCAGGCCGACATGCGTCCGGCGCCGCGATGGGACGCTTCGCAGCCCCCCCTGTGCCCGCCCAGGACGTTGCCATGCGCAGGCAGCTCCTGGCGCGAGCATCCTACCATGACGGCACAGGCAAGGGGCCTTGGACGGCCGTGTGCGCTGCACGAGGCGCCGCCTCCCAGCCCGCTGCACGCTCGTCGACACCAGCGCCCCTCAGAACAAGCCCCTCACAATAAGCCGGCACGTTGCTGCATGCATGAGTCCCGGCAAGCATATCAGCAGCGCGCCCGTACCTCGCCCACCTCGGCCGGGCTCGCCCAGCGCTTGGCGGGCGTGCTGGCGATGAACTTGTCCAGGTCCATGCCCGTGCCCTGCGCGGTCATCACTGTGAGCCGGGTCCACTAAGCCCTGGGCCATGCAGGGGTGGCAGCAGGTTGCATGCGCATGACGAGGCCGGGCGCCACCTGGACCAGGCTGTCCCAGGCCTCCGTCTTGATTGGGCCCTGCGCACTCCCTGCCGTGTGAGTGTCTGGCAGTGTGACCTGATTTAAATGCTAGCATGGGAGGCTGGATCCGCAGCCCCGTCACTGCCCGTCCCCCCGCACCGGTATGACGGCGTTGACGGTGGCACCGGTGTCCGCGAGCTTCTTAGCGTACACGCGGACCTGCGCGGCTTGAAAGGGTCTGCATGGGCAGGGCATGCGGCCACGAGTGCGACTGAGCGTGGAGTGGACACACCCTGGTGCGTCGTGCGCACCAGGTACTCGAGGCTGGCCTTGGCCTGGCCGGCTGGCTCGTAGTAATCCCCGACGGGGTTTTGGCAGCAATTGCAGCCTGACGGGCGGCGGGACACACCCTGCTCCTCTCAGTGGGTGCATGTCAGGGGTGCACTAGGGTGTTGAGAAGCAGAGTCGCTGCCAGTGAGCGCGCGTGTCAGCGCCGGTGCATGTGGCGTGCAGGTCTAAGGAGCGGACACCGCAAGCGTACAATACAGCGACATGCATGACCTGAGCAAGGTCGCTTTACCATGCTCAGCGGGCGCGGCCGCACCAGGTGCGCTGATGGCCACCGCCCGCGTGAAGCCCTCAAGCTGCGCGGCCAGGTCCATGGCGCGCCGGAAGGAGTGGCAGTACACCTGCCGGGCGGGCACGGTCCCAGCGCGGCTGCAAATGCCACATGTGCATACGCATGCACACATACACGCTCTCGCTGTATGCATGCACAGCCGCACCCACGCCAACGCCAGGCGCTCAGAGGCCATAAAATTGCGACCTGCAGGAGGCGGCGCCCCGCACCTGCTGGAAGTACTCATACAGGCGCGCGTCGAACGGCCCACTGGCGGGCAGACCCAGGCGCTGGGCGGCCGTCGCAGGCGTCAGGCCGGCATTGTGCACGTACACGAGCGTCACATCAGCACGGCTGACGTGCATGCGGGAAATGTACTCCTCTTGCAGATAACGGTCTCGCAGGTGCTGCGCCAGGCGGGCTGTCAGGCTGCAATGTGCAGCAAGCTATGGCATCCGCTGCTTTTCAAACGTCCACGTGCATGGCAGGTGTCCAGCTCTCTTTTACGCTGCGGCTCTGCAGCGCCTGCAGCGCCTGGAAGCGCACCTCGACGCCGCGGAACAGCTCGCCGACCGTGCCCGGGTCTGCTATGTCGCCTTCAGTCAGGTGTACATACACGCCTGGCTGGTCCTCCTCGATGGCACTAGCTTCTTTTTTTGCGCGCTCACTGTTGCTGTTGTATCCCAGCACAAGGTTGAAGCCATCCCTGGCCAGGCAGCGTGCGATAGCGAGCCCAATACCGCGCGTCCCTGCAAGGCAGCAGGCCGTCGCCAGACGGACAACGCCCTCGCAGACAAGGGAACTTGTACGGCAGAGACTGCGCACCGCCAGTCACAATAGCAATTTTCACATTTGCAATCATCTTACAATGTCTGTCCTCCACGTGGACCTATACCTGAGCTTAGAGCAACGAGACAGGTAAGTGCACGATATGATTCTGCAGCTTGGTATGGTAGGCTGCGCTGTTATTTAAAGTACATCTCAGTCCAAGGTCAGGCACTTTTAGGGTAAGAAAGACTCAAATTTCGATCTGAAGGCCCGCAAACGACCTCACTTTTGCTTCGCGCCTTCATTTCCCTGGTTGTCATGCCTGATGCTCCTCACAGTTATGAAGCAGACAGTGTTTCTGAGCTCGTGACGCAGTTCTGACTCGGGACTTGCAAGACGGTCGAGCAGCGCTCGGTACTCCTAGAAGTCTAAGACTGATGCACCAGGAGCACCAGGAGCGGCAACACAACTAAGGAATTGACGCTGCTTGCATGTGAGCATAAGGAGAGAGCTTCCGCGCCCCGCCAAGACTCTTCTACGCCGGAGCCATACCAGCAGGCGCCACTTAGTCTATTTAAGAAACGATTGTGCCTACAGGATGCAGGCCTATTCCATATACATGTAAACCGATTGCGGCTTGCTACGGTGTAGCACAGTGAGTGAACGTGTAATTGGATTGATTATACGTGATGATGCATGAGAGATTGTGTGCTGCAACCTTGCCTGCTCCTTGCGCTGAATCGCACCATGGAACAGCTTCATATGCTGGATTGCTGATCACACATGACGAGTGGGTCAGGGCTCTGCTGCATTCTGCATACACGCTGTAGCTGACACAGCAGGTTCATACACTCTGAAACTAGCACGGACCGGGCGCAGCTCCGCGTGCTTTACAGGAAGAAGGCAGCCAGCCGATCCCAGCCCTCTCTAACAAGCACGCTCGCCCCGCACTCTGAAATCCACAGCTGGTCAGGCGAACCCGTCACGCAGCCGCGGCTTTTTCGAGCCGTCGCGCTGCGCCACCGCGCGCCGCACGCCGCGGGCGTGCGCAGCGACGGCGCACGACGCCGCGGCGTACATCGCGGCGCTGCCGCCCAGGACGGCGACCAGGGTGCGGGCTAGCGCGGCGCACTTGCGCGGGTCGGGCTGCTGCGCGCACGGCCGCCCGCAGCGCACCAGGTGGGCGACCACCACGGCGGCCGTCGCAAAGGCGAGCGCCGCGCACGCGTGCAGGGCGCCCGCCGCCGCCGCGACCGCGCCCACCGCCTGCCGGCGCCGCGCACCCCGCACTCGCCCGGCCTGCACAGAGCTGACAGCAGGCGTGCAGCACTACCTGCAACGATGAGGCAGAAAGGCCGAAGACACCTCTCTTGCTGTGCCAGCAAGGCGCTCTATAGACAAATTCCTTGCAGACACCCGTGAGCGGGACGGGCGGACTGCCAGTGCCTGCGCCAATGCCACGGTAGCCGCAAACACGGCGGGCAGGCTATGCACTGCGGCATGACAGACTTTGAGGCGGGACCCGGCTGGCGCACGCCGCCCAGGCGCGCACCGCGACCATGCCCGCCTCCGCGCGGCCGCAGCGCAGCAGGCTCCGCGCGCCCAGGCCGGCGCCGCCCGCGCCGGCCGCGGCCAGCAGCGCGCCGAACGCGGCGCAGGCCGGGTCGCCGCTGCCGAGCGCGGCCGCCAGTGCCGCGCCGTGCGCCAGCGCCAGGGCGGAGAGCGCGGCCCAGGCCGCGCAGCCGGGCGCGCCGCGGCGCCAGGCGGCGTCCGCGGCGTCGGCAGGCGGGCCGGCGCCCCGGTATTTGCTTGAAGCGCCCGCGAGCGCACTCACCGCTGCCACCTGGCCGACCGGAGCGGGGGCGCTGTGCGGGCTGCGGGCCGCTTCTCGCCCGCCCATGCTCGAACCAGGCGCCAACGCAAACGGGCTGACCGGCGCCGGTAAGCTGAGCGGCGGCGCGCCGCTGGCTTCAGGCGCAGTCGCAAACGGGCTGGGCGGGCCAGTGCCGCCGCAGGGGGCGCTGCCGCGCGCCCCGCCCGGCGCGCTGGTGCCGGCGCTGTGCGGGCACTCTCCCTGGCGCGGCCGTGCCAGCAGCCTCACGGGAGCCTGGGCATAGGCTGCGCGATTGCACAGCGGCACAGTCAGTGCTGGGTGCCTGAAACGTGATAGCTTGGGGAGCACGAGCGGGGGCAGCGAAGGGCGGTGGGAACGGACTTGCCAGGCAGGCCTGGAGCTGCAGAAGGTGCTCGCTGGCGTCCAGCGGCATGCCCAGCATGCCGGGGCTGCGCGCTCAAACTGCTCGGCAAGGCGATCCGCACGCTCAGTACCCGTGTGCTCTGCGCACCACGTGTGCTGGGAGCCTCAGCGCTCAGGACTGCTACGGGCTACTTTGAAGCACCGCTGGAGTTGGCTCCGGCCCGCCCCTACCCTTCACCCTGTCACAGGGCGTCCCTTTTCCTCACCTCCTTCCAGGATTCCGGGCTCCTACGCAATCCAATCGCAGGTCTGCTGCCTCACGCACATCGGCTGCGTGGTCTGCGTGAACTGTCAGGTTGTGCAGGGGCCTGCAGCGGCTTCGGCGGGAGCGTCCCGGGGTGCGCGAGCGCGCGCTGCGATGGCCGCGGCGGGCAAGCTCGAGCGAGATGCGCTTTTCAAGAAGCTGCGTGGCAAGCTGGAGAATAAGGTGTGCAGCCCCTCCGCGCGCGACATCCAGGGCGCGCCGCGCTTGTGCCAGTCCGGCTCGCGCCGCGCAGTCCACGCAGCCTGCCGCTGCCGGGCTGGCAGGCGGGGCGGCCCGGCCTGCGCCTGGCCTGGTGGGTTTGCCTCAGGCTGCAGGCCAGTATCGTTTGTTGGCTTGGCTGCTCCTGCTGGCTTGTCTTGCTGGGCCGTGGCACACCCGGCGTCACAGAGTGTCGAGCGAGCCCAGCTGCCGGAAGTGTCACCACCGACCGCTTGGGCCCAGGTCTGCTTTGACTGCCCGGCGAAGAATCCTACCTGGTCGTCCGTGCCGTACGGCGTGTACATTTGCCTGACCTGCGCGGGCGTGCACCGCAGCCTGGGCGTGCACCTGAGCTTCGTCAGGTGCGGCCCCTCCCCACCGGCTCTGCTCGGGCTCCTGCCGCGTAGCGCGGGTTGCGCACGAGCCAGCATGTCTGCGATCGCCGCGCCTGTTGCCCGGCGCGGGCTGTGAGGTCCCTTGCATGCGCGCTCCAGGTCGACGACTCTGGACACCTGGACGGAGGAGCAGTTGAAGGTGCGCGGCGCACACTGAGCCTCTGATTCACAGCCCCATGTCGCGGCACCAGGCGGCCTGTGTGCGCTGCGGCGTCTCGCTGCTAACGCGGCAGATCATGAGCGTCTGGCGCTGGGCGGCAGATCATGAGCGTGGGCGGCAACGGTCGCGCACGCCAGTTCTTCAAGCAGCACGGCTGGTTTGAGCTGGGCGCAGATAAGATCGAGCAGAAGGTGCGGTGCTGCGCCCTGCCCCGAGCTGCGGCAGGCGTCAGCCTTTCTGCGGATCTTACAGGTTGAACATCAGGCCGCGCCAGCTCTATGGTGAGGTGGCGCGGCAGTGGTCTGGCAGTGTGCAGCACCTGCTGCAGCAGGGCCCGCCGAGAGAGCTTGCTGTGCAGTGTGTGGCGCAGACGCTTTGCGCAACCACACTTTTCTCAGCAAGCGGGATGACGCAGAGGGGCCGGCTGGTATGCGGCGCCCAGCTGCGCCAGGCCAGACCTCAGCAGCCCTGGGGGGTGCAGCCTGCGCCTGAATCACGGCTGCGCGCGCGTGAGCTCACCCGCGGCAGGCTGCAGTTCGGGTGCAGCCGCGCCTGACGCGCAGCTGTGCGCGCACGCAGTACTCCTCGCGCGCGGCGCAGCTGTACCGCGTGCAGCTGGAGAAGGACGCGGCAAAGCTCACCTCGGTGGCCGCCGCGGAGGCCGCCGCGGCCGCCGCCGCGGCCGACGCGCCCGCGCCCGCGCCCGCCGCGCCGCCTGCGCCCGCGCCCGCGCCGGCGCCCGCCGCGGTGCCGCCGCAGGCGCCTGCGGAGCCAGCCAAGGCCGCGAACGGGGCCGCCGCGGGCGCGCACGAGCCGGCGCACGGCGGCGAGGCGGACGGCGCCGCGCCCGCGCCGGCCGCGCCCGCGGCCGCGCCGGGTGCGCGTCGCTGGGGGGCGCAGGTTGTGCAGTCCGCAACAGAGCAACGGCTGAGACGAGCTTGTTTCGTCTGGTGCACAGGCTGTCGGCCCTGTGCAGGCCGTCGGGGTGTCTAGAGCCAGCTGCAAGCAGCGCCAGCTGACAGAAGTGTGAAATCTCAGCGCTGGGAGGCCGCTGTCCCTGCGTCTGACGCGTCGTGCCTCTGGCACCCGTTGAGGCGCAGCCCCCGCGACGTAGCGCGGCGCGCGCTGAGGCCGGCTGCGCGCGCGCAGGCGCCGCGCCGGCGCGCAAGCCGCTGGCGGCCAAGCCGCGGTTTGTCGCGGCGAAGAAGCCGGGCGCCAAGGCGGGCGGCCTGGGCGTGAAGAAGCTGGCGACCAAGGCGGACGCGGCGCTGTTCGAGCAGGCGCCCGCGGAGGCGGCGCCCAAGGTGCCGCTGGCCGTGCGCGGCGCCGGCCTGGTGCGCCTGTGCTGCATATCTGCCTCGGCACGAGCCGCGACGTGCGCGGTTTGCGGTCGGAGAAAGCGCGCCTGGGGCTACCAATTTTTTAACTTTGCACTGGACTGTGGGGCAGCTGGAAGAGAGCCCAGTGTTCACGCCCCTCGGCATGCAGTCAAATCAGCAGGCTCGCACGCCCGGCGCCTGACGGCGCGCGCCGGGACATGCACAGGGCGACCCCGAGGCGGCCGGCATGGCGACGCCCAGCTCGCGCTTTGCGTACGAGGCGCTGACCAAGGATGAGACGGCGGCCAAGGCGCCGGGCGTGCGCCGCGGCAAGGACGGCCACGTGTCGCTGCCGGGCCTGGACGACCCGTTTGCGGCGCCCGTTGCGGGGCGGGCCGGCAGCCGGTGCGGCGGCTGGCGCACGGGCGACGGGCAGGGTTGGTGTGGGATGTGAAGTTGTAGCGTGCCACCCGGGGTGATCGATATTGCTCTGCAGAGGACGTGGCGTGCCGAAAGGTGCAGTCCTCCTGCCCGGCCTGCTCGATTGTCATCAGAGCTTGTGGCCGGTCGCCCGTGCGGGCAGCTGGGGTGTGCGAAGAGGCCGCGGGCGAGCGGAGAGCGCGCGGGGCTGGCTGCACCAAGTGTACCGCTGTTATGCCGGCCCTGATGTGGGGCAGCGTCGCGGCCCATGCCGCGCCAGACAGGGAGCGGCGGACAGCGTGTTCGGCCAGAGCGAGCAGACTGCGCCACTGCGTGTCCTCCAACAAGCAGGCCTAGAGCAGGCCCTGAGCAGTTGTGTGTGGCCTGGCGCGTTGCGGCACCAGGGCGTCTTGGCAGCATGCGCGGCAGATAGGCGCTGGCAAGTGTGGCAGCCGCCCCGCGCCCGCCGCTGACGGCGCAGCCCGCGGGGCCAGGGGCGGCGCGGCGGCCAAGGCGGCGGCGCCCTCGGCGGAGGACACCGCCGCGCGCGCGCGCTTCGGCAACGCCAAGTCCATCTCCAGCGCGCAGTTCCAGTACGACGCGGCCGCCGGCAACGACTACGAGAGCCAGGCGCGCGCAGGGGCGGCCGCGCGCCCTTGGCAGCAGCGCGTCACGGGCACATTATTTTGCCTTTGCAGCAAAGGCTAAAACACACTGGTTGCGGGATAGCGTGGCTACGGTGCGTCGGGGGCGGCGTACACTGCCACCTCTGCGACGACTTGGTGCTGGACGCAAGCTGGTGTGGTCTTGTGCCGGGCAAATGCAGGGCTGGGAAACGGCGGATGGGAGGCCACGCGCGGCGCGTGCGCTAGCATGCCGCGTCCAGCGCACCAGCCGCCGGCGTGTCACGGCAAGCGCGCTCGCCGACGGGCGGGTACGGGCGCGCGCAGGCGCGGCTGGGGCGCTTCCAGGGCGCGAGCGCAATCTCGAGCGCGGACTACTACGGCGACGACGAGGCGCGCCCGGGCGGCGGCGGCGGCGGCGGCGGCGGCGGCGGCGGCGGCGGCGGCGGGTCGTCGGACTTTGACATGTCCGCCAACGACCTCATGAACAAGCTCACCTTCCAGGCGCGCGCCCGGGCGGCCCGCCGCCGCAGCTCGGGCTGCGACAGAGCGCATTGCGCCTGCGTCTGCATGTGAACGCTGGCGCTCCGGGCGGGCAGCATGTGAGAGGATGGTCATTGTGATGGCCACAAGCGCCACATCTTCTCCACGCGCAGCACCTGGGACGGACGTGTCACCACCGTGCTGTTAGCAGAGTGATGGCAGGCACTGCGGCCTGGCCTGGCTGCCGGCTCCGCTGGCGGGGCGCGGTTCCAGGCCTGCGACCCCGCCCGCCTGACTCCGTGCGTGCGCGGCGTGTGCAGGCGCGCCAGGACCTGGCGCAGGTGAAGAGCATCGCGGGCGCGGCCTCGCGCAAGCTGACGTCCATGGCACAGACGTTCATGAAGGACCTGCAGGGCGGCTACTGAGCAGCGCGTGCGCGGGTGCGTGCGCTGCCGGCTGCCATGCGGGCGACTGGTGTGCAAGCGGGGCCGCTGGGGGGCAGGGCTGTTGTGCTCGGCTTCAGCATGCCGGTCCAAGGTTATGCGCCCGAGTGTGGGCCGGGCCGCGCGTGCGTGGCTGCAAGTGACCGAACGGGAGCGGCCGCACGGTGCTGCTGCGGCCTCAGCCGCGGCCTGCGCGCTTGGATGCAAATTGGGATGGGCGCGACAGCTTCAATTGCGCTGGAGGGGGTAGGCAGCAGGCTAGCCAGGGGTAGTCTGGGCGCGTCGGCCCATGTCATTTCGTCGTTGTTGTGAGCGAGGCTAGAGGGCCCAGGTTCGGAAGGCAATGCAGTGCGGAAACGCGAACCGTGTCAACAGGCTCGGTATTACATGCTCGCCGAGCCGGTATACTGCCTTGCCCTCGCCAAAGCAGGCTTTGTCAGCACTCAGTGGCACAATTCTGCACAGCACACTTGGATCACGACCGAGCTATTCTCCTCTCGAGGTCCATCATCCTCACGACAGGCGCCTGCAGGGCGCATGGCGCGCCGCGGGCATGCTGCCATTGCAGCGACGAGAGTCATGGGGGTCACAAACATGCCTAGGGTGCCTGGCAACAGACCATACAGAAATCACTACCTGCGACGCCTAGTCCTAGGTGCGCGCGTCTGACAATCAATGCGCTCCAGATGCAAGCAGCAAAAGCACAGTGCTGGCTACAGGGCTGCGCTGCATGCAACACATGGTGCAATCAAACAATGACATGCTCAAGAGCTCACACAGCAGATACACATGATTACACGCGGGAGATGTCGCGGCCGAAGATCTTGGTGCGGATCCAGTCCAGGCTGACCAGGAAGATGTTCCTGAAGCTGATCTGGCTGTACGTCTCAAAGCCCTTCCACATCAGCCCTGCGCGCGGCGCGGGTTTGGCTTGCGCTGCACGGCAGCGCAGCGGCACGGGCAATGTGTATTTCATCTGTTCACTCCCAGAGAGTGGTGTAGTGCTGTAGAGAGGCAAGCCCCAGTCAGCACCGTGTTCAGCGGCTTGCGCGGAACTTAATGTTCTGGGCTGCGATCAATGCGCGACGCCTCACCCAAGCCGCAGCGGCACACACCAGGTCCCCACATCCTTGCCATTGCAAAAGCAGCACCCGCGCTGCGCACGTAGTAGCACCCGCGCTGCGCTTGTACCCGCCCATCCATGCTGCAGCCAGCGTGCACACATAGCAGGCAGCGCACCGGTGGCCTGCCTGCGGCCGGGCCCGCCATGCGGCAGCAGGCACGCGGCGGGGGCCGGCCGGGCGCACCCGCGCCCCAGCCAAAGATGGGCCCCACGGCCGGCACGTCCATGACGGCCTTGTCGGAGCCCACGTAGGCCAGGCTGCCCTTGTGGCTGTACTTGAACGGCTTGACGCCCGCCGGCAGCGCGTCGCCCGACCGCACGGCGCCCTTGCCCAGCAGCGCCGCCAGGAACTCGCCCTGCTGTTTGGCAACCTGCGCGCGCGGGACCTAACCCTGATATTCGCACGGCGACTCAACCCTAACCTCTGCGCGGCGACCCAACCCTAGGCTCAGGCGGGACCTGCCCTTGCGAGCGGGTGCGGGCGGCCGGCGCGTTCCCAGCAGCCTCAAACCCTGCCCATAGCCTGGCCGCGCATGTACGCGTTTGCTTCGCACAGCCTCCAGAAGTACAGCTGCCCCAAAAAACCACAGCTGCCCGAAACGGGCGCCGGCGCCCATGCAAGCAACGCGGTTGAAACGCCCGGCGTGTCTGTCAGCGGCCCAGCGGCGCGCCTGCGCGGTGGCCGGCAGCGCGCGCAGGCCGCGGTCAATCTTCTCCAGCAGCTCGCGGAATTGGCCCTCCTCCAGCGCGGTGTGCTCGTCCAGCTCGCCGACCGCCGCATCCACGGGCTTCTTGCCGCGGCTCACCGCCGATGCGACCATGCCGCCCCAGCGGCTCGCGCCGTACTTGCTGCGGGCCGCGCCGGGCGGCTGTCAGCCGCCCGCCTCGCAGTGGGGCGCTGCTGAATCTCCGCGCTGCTGCAGAGGCGCACAGCCGGGCCGGCAGGCACACCCATGCGCAGCAGAGGCCGTCGGACGGTCACAGGGGCAGCGGGACAGGCGCACGGGCGCGCGCGCGGGCGCCGCACCCGTCCAGGAAGCGCGCGTGCTCGGCAAAGTGGCTGTACTCGCGGCTGTGCTCGCGCAGCATGTCGCGCAGCTCGCCCAGCGACAGCACGCCGTTGCCGTCCTTGTCCGCGTCCCAGAACAGGTCCTTGGCCTTGGCCAGCGCCTTACCCTGCGCACGGCCGCCAGGATAGGGTAGGGTAGGGTTGCCTTACCCTATACCCTGCCGCCCGCCGCCGCCCTCTTGTCCGTGATCCCCAGGTGCCCGGTCAGGATGAAGTACTGGCGTGAGCACCAGCTGTACCTCGACTGCGCAAGTGCCAAGCAGAGCACGGCTGTGCACAGGCTCGGGGACGCGCTGCGCATGCGGCGTCTGCTGCGGCGGGGGCGCCACGCGCCGTGACCACAACTATGCAGGCTGCGAGGCTGCACCGCACGCCCTTTCCAAGCCCGCTCAGAGCAGCGCGGGAGGCGGCCAGGCGTGCGACAAGGGGTTCAGCACGCCTGCTCGATCGTGGCCGCATCGCCGAGCAACGCTAGGTGGGCGCGTGGCAAGGGGGGCGGCGCGCCTGCTCGATCGTGGCCGCATCGCCGATGGAGAAGATGCTGCCGTGGCTGCCGATGACGCGCAGGAACTCGTCGGTCACGATGGAGCGGAAGTGCGTCTGCCCCGACAGCTTGCCCTGCCCGCGCGCGCGCGGCCATGTGTGGCAGCCGCGGCGCCCGCGGGCTTTGCACCCCAGCCACTCACCCAGCTGAATGGCGCGCCATGCTCCCTGATGGTGTTACCTGGGCGTTGTTGGGGAGCACGGGATGGCGCCACACAGGCGGCCACCCCCAGGACGACCCCGAGCGCATCAGCACCAGGCACCTGACAGCAGCGCGATAGGAGCATAGTCTCTTCCGCGCACGCGCTGAAACATCGGGCAGCCCGGCACATACGCCTCGGGCGCTGGGATGGCGCGGCGGCGGCCGCGCGGCACGCCTGCAGCTTCAGGAGACAGCAGCGCGAGAGCACTCCTCTGCGCGTGTGCTGAAACACATTGGGCAGCGAGGCACATGCGTGTTGATTTGGCGCGGGGGGCGGCGCGGCCGCGCGGCGCGCCTGCAGCTTCTTGACCAGCGGGTGCATCGCGACGCCGGTGGACCAGACGCACGCGCCGAAGGGGATGACCTCCGTGCTGCCCGTGGCCGTGCTGAACACGTCCACCTCGCCCTTGCGTACCGCGGCCACGCGGCTGTTCAGCACCAGCTCGATGCCGCCCCTGCCCCCCGGCGGCGCCATGTGCTTGTCAAGACCGGCGCACACCCTTGAAACGTGCACGCGGCTGCGGGGCGCCCATGCGGCAGTGCCAGCTCCGCTAGCGTGACCATGAACCTGTTCAGGGTCGAGCCACCACCGCCGGCGACCCACCACCGCCGGGCCCTGAACCGGTTCAGGGGAGGCTGGATGCTCAGATGGGCTCCCGCGCGCAGGCTGAGACTGTTCAGGCGCGGTGCGGCGCGCGCCGCGAGAACTCGCTGGCGGTGTAGTCGGAGATGGCGCGGTCGTACGTCGACAGCACATGATCCTGCAGCTCTATCACGCGGATGCGCACGTCCCGCACGAGCTCCGGGTACACCTGCGCGGCGCGGCCGCGGCCGCATGAAGCATGGGGGTAGGGTGAGGGTTACGTCAAGTGATGCGTGAACATGCAGTGCGCGGCAGGCGGCGCGGAGGGGACGGCGGTGCCCTTCCTGCGTGCGTGCAGTCCAGCCGCTGCCCTAATCGACACGCAGCGAGCCGCGCCGCGCACCTTTACGAGGTCGTCCCGGACCATGTCGTGTAGCTCGGCAGCCACCTCCACGCCGGTCGGGCCGCCGCCCACCACGACAAAGGACAGCAGCTTCTGCCGCTCCTGCGCGGCCGCGCCAGCAGAAGGCAATCGAGCGTGCCCGCAGCCACGCCAGGGCGCTTCAGCTACACCTCAGCTAGCAGTGCCCGCTCCAGGTACGGCCGGCCTGGCAACCGTGAATGCCTTGCGCCGCCGATCATGATCCTGGCCGCGACCTCATGTGGACGCGCCCTGTCCACAGCGCTGGCGCGCGGCTTTGGCTTGTGCGGGTGGTGCAGCACAGAATATCTTTCTTCGCTGCGCCTCATCTCGGTCGAGATGAGGCGCGCAGAAGAGAAGAGAGTATCTTTTGCTGCACCATCCGGGTGAGCAGAAACCCGGCAGCGCGCTGTGGAAAGGGCGCGGTCCCATGAGGTCACAACCAGGATCATGGACCGGCGCAAGGCGTTTGCGGGTGCCATGACGGCTGTGCCTGGAGCTGCCGCACTTCATATGGCACGACAGACATGTGGCACTTGGGCGCTGACCGCGTTTGCACTGGTCAACGAGCGGAATCGTGAGGCAAGGCTGTGCCTTTCCGCCATGCTGTGAACAGCACGCAGCGCGGCCGCGCGCCTCGGGCGTGGCCTGCGGCAGCGCGGCGCGCTCGAAGCACTCGGAGACGCGCCGGCGCAGCTCGCTGGCGTTGGTGATGCTGCGGAAGAAGAAGCAGTGGTCCTCCACGCCCTTGATGCCGAACGTGTTGTTGCTCGAGCCCACCGCTGCGCGCGCGAGTAGGGTTAGGGTCAGGGCTGCTGCTGAACCTGCACCTCTCACGGCGATGCGGCGCTGCTCAGGCTTCGCAGCCCGCGGCCGCGCTCCGCTCGCGCCGCCCCCGATCCACTCACATGCCCCCACCGCTCAACCTCACTTGCGTGCCCCGTCCCAGCCCGTGCCCCGCCCGCTCGCCGCTGTTCGGCGACTAAGATGCGCCCGACCCGGGACAGCCTGGCGCACAGTGCATGGGCCCCCGGGCGGCATGCAGGCGCGCCGGGCGCGTGCGCGCGCCGCGCAGGGCCGCACCCAGGATCAGCATGTCGTACGGGACCCGGAAGCGCGCCTCGTCGAGGCCCGCCTCCGGCGGGAAGCCGGCCACGAGCGTGCGCGCCTCCGGGTCGATGTCGTGGCACACCGCTTCAAAGTACTTGCCCTGCGCCGAGCGCCGCGCCTTGGTAGGTGCCTCCAGCGCTTTGCTGCGTGAGAGTTGAGCAAGCTGCCATAGCCAGTGACTGATCCCCATCTCTGTGTGACATCCCTGAGACAAGCACCCTCAAATTGATCATGGCAGACGTCCCATACGAACCCTGTTCACATGATCATTGCTTATAGCAATACAACGGCTAAGAACAAAGTCGCGACTTAGCCAACAACTCCTGTAGGATGTAACTGTGTGACCCGCTCTACCACACACATAGCACACACAAGTCAACCCCATGTCCTACGGATTGTAAGCGACGCAACAGCTGGCGTGACCGCACCTTCTGCTTGAGCACGCGGCGCACGGGCTCCACGATGGACCGCTCCTCCACCGTGCCGGTAGCTACGGCTGGCAGCAGCGGCCTGTGCGCAGCAGCACAGACGTGCGAGTGAACGGCGCAAATGGCGACAGGAAGTGAGCACGCATTACGTACCACATACACGCTGGCTGACGCCCAGCACATAGCACCAGCGCTATGAGTGCCTTCACAGGCCCGCACGTACCTGGCTGTCAGAAAGACTTCTGTGTGTGCAGTCAAAAGGCACTTTGTGCGATATCGTCAGATTCTGCTGGGCAACGTGAAAATGGCAATGCAGAGAGGCAGGGCCGGGAGCGCACGTGTACAGAAAATAGTTGCGCGGCGAGATGATCGCCAGGTCGATCGAGTCCCTGCACGCGCCGCGCCGCGGCGTGAGCTGTCCCCGTGCTGCTCTGCACGTCACCGGGGCACCAGCGCGGCTGCAGCGCCCACGCCCATGCACCGCACGAGGCGGCCACAGAACGCCACACAGGCTCGATGCCTGCCCGGGCAGACACCCAGGCAGGCGAGCTAGGCACAGACCAGGCGTGTCTTCAGCGCGGCCAAAACCCGGGCCCATCAGTTTATTGCCTAGCCACACGCGGCGTTGCGGCCAGCGCGGCCGCGAGCGAGGCGGGGCGCACGCAACGTTGCGCGGCAGCGACTTGAGGAAGGACATGGCGCCCCAGCCGCTGCCCAGCACCACCACGCGCGGCTTGCCCGTGCCGCGGCTGCTGCTGCTGGTGTACAGAGGCAGGTCCTCGGCGGGCGGCAAGCCATTCTCCTTGCTCTGCGGTGCGGCGCTGGTTGCATCAGGTCTATAAGCAAGAAGCTCCCTGCACATGGCCAGTGATGCCTGCGCTGCTGCTGTAATCCAGAGCGCCGAGGCTTCCTGGAGCACAGCACGCCATGCTGCTTGCTCTCTGGGGTGGCGCCGGTCAAGTCAGGTGCACGTGCCGAGAGCATCCTGGCATATTGTGCCGGGCGCGTGTTAAGGGCGCACGGACAAGGGCACACTCGCACCGCCCGCACTGACCCACATCTGAGGTTGCTGCCACAAGTCAGGCGCCCAGCACAGCGTACCTGGGTCGATGGTGCGGGTCCGCGTGCTCAGGCGCCTAACCTAGACTGTCAAGAAAGCAAGGCTGCCTCCCTAGCCCTTGCCTGCATCACAAACAGTCTCTGGTAGGGGCAGCTGTGTCGTAAGCCTTACCGTGTCAGCAGAGGCAGGCCGCTCGGTAGTGAGCGTGGCGCAGCTGTGCTGTGCCTGCCGCCTCGTCCGCCCCGCCCGCCTTGCCTGGCCAGCCCACAGAGGCTTCTGTGGGCGTTGTTGCAGCCCTGCGCCAGCTCCCTTGACAGCGGGGGCCTTGATGCCCGGCGTGCTGGGCCTCTGCGTGTGCGGCGCGCGCATCTTCAGCTGTTCCCTTTCACCTGCGCAATCTGGCCCCAATCGCGCCCGCAGAAGGAGGTGGACCGCTCAGCAGGCTCTGCAAGCTCGTACATTGAAATTAGTTTTTGCTAGGGCTGCGCATAGGTCAAGGGCGTTGCATCTCGCTCAAAGTCGCCAGTGTGTGCACCGAGCGAGCCCTGTCATTCACTCCCATTCACTCCAGCTGGCTCAGCTCGCTATAGGCAAGGTACTCGACGAGAGTCAGCCACCAGTCAGGTGAGTTGCAGAGCGCGTGAGGACCACTGAGCTGTTGGTGAAGCAACACAGCATACACTGATGACGAGTAAAGGGTATGTGCAGCAAAGGCACTGCATCGTTGGGCTCTGCGTGCCTAAACGTGCTCGTTGCGCAGATGGATGCCGCCGCGGGTGGCCCTGCGAGCGGCACAGCCGCAGCGAGCCAGTCCACTGGCCTCGGGTACGGGTCAATTGTCTCCCTGCGCCGGCCCTGCGAGCGGCGTGTGCAACCACTCCGTGCAAACAACTCCACATGCAGTTTGTCGCAGCTGTTGCCTTGGACATTGTATTCGTCGGCCAGAGAGACTGCGTCAGGCATAAAATGAAGATCCAGCGAGTCTCTGTGCATGGCCAGCTGCTCATACAGCCACTGTCTTCACAGCGCGCGCTTGGATTGACCCACCCGCCCTCCACACAGGCTGAGCGCAGAGGCCCCTTGCGGCGACGAGGACCGGCCTGGGGCCGCCCTCGGTCGCGCGCGCCCCAGCAGCGCAGGCGCACGCTTCGCTACGCGCAGCGACGCGCTTGCAGCGCAGGGCCGCCCGCCGCCGGCCAACGCTTGCGATCAGGCAGGCCGCCCAGCAGCAGGCGCCGCCAGCGGCGGTGTGGCCTCGTCGCATGGCCGCTCGCCGCCTCCCGACGCCGCCGCCCTGGCGAGCCCGAAGCTCGCGCAGGCTCCGCCGGCCGCGCCGGCCGCGCCCGAGCCGCTCGCCAGCCCGGTGCTGCTGCAGACGGCGGCCGACCTGTTCCGCGCCGTCGACACGGCCGGCCTCGTCTTCCGCGGCGTGCCGCTCGCCGCGGGCCGCGTCGTTCCCGCGCAGCCGCCGCCGCCGCCGCCGCGCGCGGCCGAGGCGCCGCCGCCGCGCCTGAGCCCCGCGGCGCAGGCCTTCAGGTCGTGGGGCGGGGCCGAGGGCGCTCTCGGGCCCCCGGGGCGCAGCCCGGCGGCTGCCGCGCCCGGCGCCGTGGGCGGGGCGGCGCCGCCGGCGGAGCACGCGAGCCCGCACGCAGGCGCGCAGGCCTGGCCGGGGCCGCCGCCGCCGGCCGCCGAGCTGCCGGCGGAGCTGTCGCCGCTGCCCGACCTTGCGCCGCCGCCGCCGCCGCCGCTGCTGCCGCTGGCCAGCCCCGCCGCCGGCGCCGCGCCCGGCAGCGCCTTTCGCGCATTTGCGCACGCGGGACCGCTGTTCCGGGCGCCCCTTCCGCCCGCGCCTGTGCAGCTTGCGCCCAGCGCGCACGGCTGGCCGCCGGGCCGCTGGCCCTGGCAGCCGGCGCTGCCTGGCGGGGCCGCCTCGAGCGGCACGCCGGGGGTTGGCTGTGCGCCGGCCAACTGCGGCGCGGGGCAGGGGTCAGGATCAGGGCCGAGCGCTGCTGCGTCCGCGGATTGGGGCGCCGCGCTGCTGCGCGACGCCCTGCGCGCACACGCGGCCGCCGGCGAGCATGGCGCGGCCCTGCTGCTGCCGCAGAGCGTGCCGGTTGCGGGCGGCGACGGAGCGGAGTCCGACGCGTCTGCCGCACGGGTGCGCGCATGGCGGCGCCGCGCACTGGCAGTGCCTCCCAGCGACAGCGCGTGTCTGAGCCGGATAGAGTCAGGCGCTCAGGCCTGTGTGTGAAGCATGGTGCGCACTGCTGCTTTGCTGCACGCACAGCCAGGAACGTCCAGCCTCCATGCTCGCTAGCCCTGCCGCAGCGAGAGCACCGCTCTGGTCGCATGCGCGGAGCACCTTGCACACACGACGCCTGTATACAGAGGTGGCGCAGGGGCACAGGCTGCCGCGCAACAGGCGCGGCAGGGTCTGCCAGCCGGGCGCTTGCCAGCGCAGGCGCGCGGCCGCGGGCGCGCGGCCGGCCGCGGCGCCATGGGCGGGCGCGGACGCTGGCGTGGCTACGGCCGCGGCTGGCGCGCGCATGCGGCCCGTGCTGCGGCCGACGCAGGCGCGGCTGCGGGCGTGACAGCGGAACACGCGCCCGATCTGGGCGCCGAGCCCGGCCGCCTGCCGCCCCGGCTGGAGCGCAGCGCCGGGCGCGCGGGCGCCGCTGCGCCGCCGGACCTCGCCAGCCTGGCCGCCGACGCGCAGGCGGCCGCGGCCGCGCCGCCGCACGACCTGCCGCGCGGCCCGTCCGCCGACCTGCTGGTGCAGCCCCGCAGGCTGCCTCCCTGCTTGGCCAAGGGGCCCTGCTGCTCGCTGCTTGTGGAGCTCGAGCAGCTCGTGCATGCGCGTGCTGGCAGTGTGGCTGTGTACATTGATGAAGCACACCAGCGCGCCTGGCTCTGCACAGCAGTGATGCTCCGCCGAGCGCTGTCGGACATGCTCAGAGGGTGGCTGGTCAGGAGTGAAACCTTTTCACTGCTGTGACCCCAAGTGCGCAACATCCATCTTCCATACGCGCCCGGGATCGGCTGAACCGGCACGCGCGCGCGGCGCGGCAGCGCGCGCTCGACGAGGCCGGCATCTGTCTGGCCGGCAACGCCAGCGACGACGGCGGCGGCGGCGCGCTCGCACCCCGCCCGGCCACCGCCACGCGCTGGCCGGGGCCGGCAGGCTCGCCCGCGCCCAGCGCAGACACGCGCAGCGCTTCCACCACGTCGGCGGCGGCGGACGACGCCGACTGGCGCCCGCGCGCGGGCCGGCCCGCGCCCGTGGCCCTGGCCGCCGTGCAGAGCTACCCGAGCGCGCACATGCGCGCGCTGGAGGTGCCCGAGAGCCAGTTCTTCTCGCGCCCCAACCACAGGAAGCCTGCAGGGTCGGCCGGGAAAGCCGCCGACGCGGGCGCGCAGCCGGCGGCCTCACCAGGCGGCCCGCTGCCGGCGGCGCATGCCCCGCGCGGCGAGCACCCGCGGGGGCGCGGCGCGGGGGCCGGCGCGGCGGGCAAGCGCTCGCGCGCCGGGGCGGGCGCGGGCGGCGCCCAGAAGGCTGCCAAGCGGCCCAAGGTGGCGCGCGCCGGGGCGGGCCCGGCGGGCGGGATCGACGGGGCGGGCGCGCACGCGCAGCGCGCGCGCGCCCTGTCCGACATGGGCTGCGCGCGCCTTCGGGCCGCCCTGTTTGAGGCCGCAGGCGCGCCCTGACCCGCTCGTCGCGGCTGTGCCTGCATGCGCACGGCTGCCGCCTGATCTTGCGGGCCGCTGCAGGTCTCGGCGACCCTGGCGCGGGCGGCGGCGCCAGCGACAGGGGCGGCGCAGAGCAGCACACCGGCGCAGCACCCGCCAGCCTCCCGCCGCCAGAGCAGGAGGACGCTGAAGCGCTGCGGGCGCGCCCATGCCCTGCACACACATGCAGCCCGCCACCGTTCGCCGCCGCGCGCCCCGCCCCTCTGCACATATGCGCTGCCGGCCTGCAGCGCTTCAGAGGAGCGCCGGCCTGGGTGCGCTCAGTCGGCGAGGTGCGCATGGGCGCGGCCCGCCGGCCCCTGCACTACGGTGCCATGGCTGCGGGAGGGCATGCAGGCAGTCACTGCCGGTGCCCCGCAGCCCGCAGACGCGTGGCACCTGGGCCGTGCGTCGTGGCCGGCGGCGCACTGTGTTCCGCACAGGCGCTCAGCTCAACAGCAGCGTCGCGCACGTCAGACAGCGCGCACACAGCTTGCGCCGGCCGCCCCGCACAGCCCCCCCATGCCCGCGCGGGAGGCTGGCCGAGCGCGCCGCGCTGCCCCAGGCCGCCTTCTGCGCGCATGGCAAGCTGGCGGCGACCGCCGCGGATCTGCAGCGCGTGTGCGCGCGCTGGGCGCCCGCGCTGGCCGGCGCGCGCATCAGCGACCTGGCGCGCATCGAGGGCGCGCTGCGGTGCGCGCGCCGCTGCGCCTCCTCTGGCACCGGCACAAGGCCGCAACTTACATAGAACCGGAGATCAAGCGATAAGGACGCTGCAAGCCTTGTCCGCTCTGTGAGAAGCCGCCCTATGCCGCGCGCGCGGTCGCCGGACTCAGATCACGCGGGTCGGCGCGCGTGCATGGCGAGCCCATGCACAGCAGACGGTGCCGCTCTCTCCAAACCTCATCAGCGCTCTGGCATGCCGTCAGGCGCGTCGAGCCAGTGCATGGTGTGCTGCTGTGACATGTTTCTGCATGGGCTGCGGCGCGCTCACCAGCGAGGCTGCCGCTGTTGCCGGCGCGTCAGCACCGCCCCGGGCGCTGAGACGCATGCGGCCTGGCAGGGCCTGCCCCGACTTCGTGCCCTGCGGCCTGGCGACCAACAAGAAGCCGCGCTGGGCGCTCAGGTTGCCCCCCTTGCGTCACAGCATGTATGCGCTGACAGGGACCTGCTCGCTGTCCTGCCACTCACAGAACATGGATAGGGTGGGCTGCACCTGTCGCTGGGCCAAAGCGGGGCGTGCACGGCAGCCGGTGGTGCGCTGCCTCCGCCAGAGCGGTGAGCTGGTGAGCCTCTTGAGACACAGTAGGGAGCAGGCAAGCCTGCAGGCGCACGCAGAGCGGGCAGATCCTCTGCGCACGTGACCGAGGTTGCTCTCGCGCGCGCGCGCCGGCAGGCCGCCCGACAACCTCCGGCCCAGGGTGGAGCTGCCGGGCTGGACGCCCCGCCCGACAGGTGCCCCTTGTTGAAGCGCTGCCACGCATGACAGTGGCCGCCAGCCAGGCGCAAAATCGCTACATGCCTTGTGTCTGCAGGGCTGTGTGACCTCGCTGGTGAGCACTGCAGCACAGAGGCCTCCCGCGGTGTGCTCCACATGTACGTCAGCAGGTATGCCTGCATGCATCCGCGCTTCACAGCCCGAAACACATGCCGATAATGTGCAGCCTCCCAGCGTGCATGCTGTTGGCCCTGCGCGCGCGTCAGCGCGCGGCCGGGCGCTCCGCGCAGGCTTGGAGCCCGGCGACGCGGGCCGCCACGCGCTGCGCATGGCCCGCGCCGCCCACGCGGCTGCTGCGGCCGCCGGACACGGCCGCCTGGACCTGCAGCGCCGCGCGGGCCTGCTCGCGGCGTAGGGTTCCCTAGCTCACCCCACACCCTGCTTGCAGCAGCCGAGGGCGGTGCCCAGGCGGCCGCGCGCTCGGGGGCTGTCCGCGCAGCGGCAGGTGACACCCTATCAAGCCCCGGGGTAGCGTGCGGACGTCGTAGGGGGCTGCGGCCTCCAGCAGCAAGCACTTGGACTGTAACGGCCTGGTCCGCGCATATATGCATGTGGCGGCAGCGGCGGCAGTGGCAATGGCGGCGGCGGCGACGGCGGCTCAGCTCCATGACAATCCTGGTGCCGGGTTGGAGAGGGGACAGAGTGCTGCAGTACAACGAGCGGGTGCAGCAGGATAGGCTGGCCACGCACCTCTACATTTAAGGGTTCCCGAGGATGCCCGGGGTGCTGGGGAGCTGTGATGGCTTGCGCGGGCGGCTACAATGCGCACAGGGGCTGCCGGAAGAAGCTGCTGGAATCATTGGCGTGGGGTCTGCAAGGGCATGAGCAGCACTCTGGCTCATGGTTTCAGATGCTGGTGCGCGGGCTAGGGTACATACATTCCTCCACAGTGGCGAACTGCGGTGCGAGCATGTGAGCCTGCCAGTCCGCCATGCGCGCACGAGCCTGCAGCGGTTGATGCACAATAATGGTCCGGACATTGTGAGTGCGGAGACCTGTTACGCTTGGAGAGCTGCAGGTGCGAAAGTGCTTGTTACTAGTGGACAGCTCAGACCCGCACTAGCCATACAAGTGCCAGCCTGCCCCAGCACCAAAACAGCACCGCTGGCTGCGAGGCAGTGCAGCACTCAAGCCGGGTCCTACTTCGGGGGGCAGGATCTGTTATTTGTGCCGCGCAGACCTTATGCCAGAAGTGGCCGCACAGTCTCCGCGCTCGTGGGGCAGCCCTCATTCGCATGTGCCCAAGGACAAGGGGCGGGTTACGCTGCCGGTCATGGAGGATCCATCAAGCAGACAGACATGACATGGCAGCCATGTCTCCTTGCCCGCCACTTCCTGGGCCTCCTGCCCGCACAGCAAGACGCCCAGACACGAAGCTTGCAATCAAGGAGCACATGGCGGCCATGCCCCGATGCCCGCCTCGCTGCCAGGGCCACTGCCCTGGCAGCCAAGCGGACCGCGAGCAACATCTGGCAGGCACAGCCACCACCTCTGCGCCTCTACTTCAGACACCCTAAAATAGCGCGTCAACCTGGCCGCACCTGCATGCAACAGCAGAACAGCAAGCCGCATCTGAGCCGCGCGCCGCGCTCGCGCCCGGCGCGCGCCGCCGACATGCACTAGGCGGCAATGGACGCAGGGCGGCGGTCGAGCGCACGGCGGCGCGGCGAGCACACCATCTAAGCTACGACAGCCACATCAGAGGGGGCTGCAAAGCGGTCCTTTCAGCGGTCCTTTTGAGGCAGTGCCCCACAGTCCATAGAAATGAACCCCACTACGCTCGTGCGCACGGCGGGCGCCGCAGGGGCTCCGTGTGCCCCGCATGCGCTCTGGAGCTCTGAACGCCACGCGGCCTGCAGGCCCCTGCGGGCCCGTGCCATGCGCAGAGCCCCCGGACGGGCCCAACAAAACCAGTATAGCGGCTGCCGCACCTGGAAACAGGGTCAAGCAGCACTGCCTGTTTGCATTCCAGCACCAGCCCTGCACCCCCCTGCATGTGGGGCGTCAAGGCGCGGGGGCGGCGGCGCTGCCCAGCCTCTCGGCCGCTTTTCCGAGTCAAGGCGGCGCCGGAGACTAGGGAACAGGGCAGGCCAAAAAAATACGCCCGGCCGGCCGCGTCAGAATCCGTACAAATGGGTCAGGGAGGCGGTGCGGGGAAGGGCAATAAAATCCTGGCTGCGGACGTCTGCTGCCAGACCGGCAGGAGTTCAAGGGCAGGCGGAGGCCGCGCAGGCGCCCCCGCCCCCACTCAGGCTGACCCATGTGTTCAGCTGCGCCCCTACCTGGCGCGGGCGCCCGCCCGCGCGCGCTTGGCGCAGGCCGTCTAAACCAGCGCCGCACACCAGGCGCTGCCTATCCCGGCACGCAGGCCGCTCAGGCATCTAAGCTCTGCGCGCCGGGCGGCTTGGCCGCGTCTGCGGCCTCCTCGCCAAGCACCTGCGGCGCACCGCGCCTTGAGCAAAACTGATTTAGGCCAAGCGCTGCTCTGCCCTGCAGCGATGCAAGGCAGGCGCACGGCGCCGCGGCACCGCAATACACCACATTGCAGCGTCCCTGTCCGTCAGGCCCAAGCGCCCAGGGGGCCGCACCTGGACAGCGACCCTGCGGCGCCGGCGCTCCTCCGCCAGCCTCTCCCGGAGCTGCGCATTTGCGGTCAGCGCCTGCTCGCCGCGCGGACAACGGGTCACTGGCGCCGAAGTCGGGGGGCGGCAGGCGCGGCTCTGGCACTCCGGCAGACCCGCGGGACGCCAGCGACAGCATGCAAGACTTGCAGCTGCTGGGGCGCGCACCCGGGCGAGCGCCGCCTTGAGTTCGTCCGCGCTCGTTGCATTGACGTCGGGCTGGGGGTCGGTCTCTGCGTCGGCCGCCTCTGCGCCCGGCGCGAGCCCGGCTGCTCAGCGCAGAGGGCGCCGCACTGTATGCGGCGCCGGCGGCAGGCCCATGCGTGAGGGCTACAAGGCGCCGGGCGCCGAGCGCGGCGCATCATAAGAGCTGGCCGATCAAGTCCCCGGATGTAGAAGCTGCCCAGTGGCGCGCCTGCCTTGCCGGGCGCGGGAATGATAATAACCGTGCAGTTGCTGGGCAGCGGCAACGCGGCCGCAATCGTGGCGCCCATCGCATCCAGCCGCTCGCTTACCATGCGCACCTGCGCGCCGAGCGGAAGCCGGCACTTGACGCCTACTGTAGTGCCTGGCTGAGGTCAGGTGGCAGGTGGCAGCGCTAACCTGCATGCCTGCTGTCCGACCTGACGGATGAGTCATTGGGGGGGCGGGATGCGCCGCCCCCGGGCACCATAGCGCAGGGCGCCGACCGGCCAGCGCTTGACATCTACCCAGGGTAGGACCTGAGGCTGCGATCGACCGCGAGCCGCCGCATCCTCCGGCACCGGCCCGGCCGACCACTGGTGGCGGCCGCCGATCAGAGGGCCCTAGCAGGCAACCTGTGGCTCTGAGCATGGCCGGGCGCCGGCCGCGCGCCTCCTCCTTTAGCGCAGTCGTAGAGGTCGGCGCAGCGTCCACCACAGGCTCGGGCAGCAGGCCCTTGCCGCGGATGAATTCGAGCGCCTTTTCGCTTGCAGCGTGTTCGGCCGCCTTCTTGCTGCGGCCTTGCGCGGTGAAGACGCACTCCTCGTACCCCCCCTTTGGCGTCTGCACCGCCGGGCACGTCAAGGTGCACAGGAATGGCAGGTCCGGCGAGCCTCCAGCGTGCCTCTCCGTTTCAAACGTGGGCACTCCAGTTAGTTTTTGGTAGTACTCGAAGATGCAGGCCTGCATGGTGCACAACGCTGTCAGTAGGGGAGCAGCCGGCAGGGCAGGCCAGCGCGGCGGGGGCATGCCTTAGGGAAGCGGCCCCAGCCAGACATACTGGACTGGCCCAGTAACAGCTGGCGCGGATTGCTACCGCCGTGCTCCCTGAGCACGCCTCTTCCTGCCAGGCGCAGGGCAAGCCATTCGGCGCTGCTGCTAGGGGCGCAACGCCGCTCTCCGGTGAGGCGTGGATGGCCGCCCTCCCTCGACAGCGTTGCGCGATGAACTTTAGGGCTGGGCAGGTAGGGCCAAAGCTAGACCACAGATATCACGCCAGTAAGCTTAGCAGCGACGAAAAGTCCACGCCGCGTGCCACCCGCTGACGGTGGAATTTGACGACTGCCTGTTCTGTGCGGCTCTGTGGCGCTGCAGGTCGACGCAACTCTTCAGCCCGGGCCGAAGATCAGGGCTGAAGCCCAGCTCTTCAGCCCCTTGACCCCGGGCGGCCGCTGCCAGCGGGCTGGATGTGTGTGACTGCTTCTGACCAGTGCAGGAGGCAATTCCTGGAGCTCGCTGCTTGCTCGACCGCTGCCGCTCTTGCAGAAGCGCCTGGTTGCTGCCAGCTGGCCTGGCCAGATCCCGCCATGCTTGCCCGCGCCTCTTGTTGCGCCGCCGTTAAAGAGCGCGATAGTCAGGTAGCCTGGCAGGCGCAGGCTCGTCCTATCCCATCGCGCTCTGCGCTGCTGCTGCTGGCCAATAAAGTGCAAGCGCAGGCTGTTCAGGCCCTGCAAGAGCCTTGCGCTGGAGCCGTGCACAGAGTGCAGCTTGTCGGCGGGCCATGCGGACATGAAGACGGTCTTGACGCTTGAGTTAGCAGCAGCTCAGTTCTGGAATTTTTTTGCGCAAGCCTATTGCATCCCAAGAGGTTTGTCAGGAGAAAGCACTGCGGTGCGGCAGCTGGCAGCAGGGGCCACACTGTGTTCCGCCATCAGTGCTCTGCTGCAGTGCTGGAGAACACGCTGGTGTGTATGAGGTGGATGCCGATCAATACGTCACTGGTCGCCTTCAGCAGCAGCACACCAAAGCACAGTCTAACTGCCAGCAGGCTTGAATTTTGTAAGCGCAGACCACCCGACAAGCCATATCCGTTCTGAGATAGACGAGAACGGGCTGCACGTGCAAGGCCGTTAAAGTGCATGGAAAGGCAAAATCTGCAGCGGCGGGCCAGCAGCGGGGGCGGGCACTCCTGGCGCAGCCTATCGTAACTTACTCACACCCGGACCGGCAGCATTTGAGCGGCTCAGCAGAGGCACTCCTGATTGTTTGCGGCGCTTTGGTACCTCCCCTCAACGCGCAGGAGCAAAGCTACCATGCCAGTTCGGCCGGCACGCTCCCTCTCTGCAGGTGTGCTGTGAGAGTAGCAGAGCTTCCGAGTACAGGAACTGACGCAGCATGAGCACAGGCTGGCACAGACGGCTCGGATCATGCGTTCCGCATGACAGTGGAGAACAGTGCGGGCTGGACCTCCACTTTGATGGTATTTTTGGCTCAGCATGAATAACGTCTGTCGGCATCAACTCACGCGTGTGTTCTCGCCTGCAGGATACAAGCGGCAAGCCCAAACCCGCAAGCTCATGCATCAGCTCGCCAGGCTCAGCGTGCGCTCACTCTCGCATCCGGGTGGAACGTTGCGGGCTGGGGACACGCTTCGGCTGCGTGCCAGCCGGTCGCCGTCTCAGGCGCAGCACCGCCGCGCAGACCGCCTTGGTACTGCTGAAGGTTGCGTGGACGGTCGGCTTGCCCTGGCTGCGAACCGGTGCGTGTGAACCGCCACCTGCACGTTCTTGCGTCCTGGAGCTGTGCGGAGCTACAGACATTCTGTCGCTGCCGCGGCGCGTGCCGCGCCGTGCCGAGGCTGGCTGTGCGCTCCGAGCAGGCGTCAACCTGCTTGGAGAGAACCAGGCGCTTATGGGCGCCGCGGCCGCCGCCCTGGCGGTGTACACGGTCGGTGCGTCGCAACGCTGTGACCCCATGGCTCACGTCCTGTGTGGAAGGTGTGCGCTTGGACGCAGCCCGCGGGACAGCCGCGCAACAGCAGAGCAGGCCGCGCGCTGTCCAGACTGTGCCATGCAAAGAAGGGCGGCTCACCGCGCGCCTGCTGCTGCGGCCTCGCACTGACAATGCTGGGGCCTGCAGGTTCGGGCGCCACGCCGCTCATGCGCGAGAATGCAACCGCGCTGCAGGCCTACGTCGCGCTGCAGCTGCTCGTCGCCGTCATTGTGCGCCCTGGCCGCCGGGCTCCCGAGTGACGCCGAGAGCGGTCTCTCCTCCTGGCTGGGCAGGCACCGGCTGTACTGACAGTGCGGTCATAGCGCCCGGTGCTCGCTCGCCACCGGGGATGCGCTGGAGGCGCTGCAGCGCGCTGCACAAGCGTCACAGAGGCAAGCAGGCAGCAGCCGTGAGCAAGGCCGGGTGCCTGAGAGGCTCGCTGCCGCCGCAAGCATCGCGAATCACCGGCGCGGCGCGCAGGCGGCACGGGACGCCAGGCGGCTGTTCGCCTCCGCGCCGCCGCCGCATGCGGATGCGCGCGCGGGGCCGCTGCTCGCGCAGGGCCTGGCAGGCGCGTTCAAGCTGCCTCTGGGTGCGGCCCCCTTGCTCCCGCCGTCCTGCTGCGCCTCGGGCGCCTCTGGCGCATGTATAGGGAGCAGATTTTGCATGCCACAGATGGTTCCTGATGCCCCACCGCACATGGCATGCTAAAGCAGGCTTTGCGCGTCCACGGCTGCTGAGCAGGGCGCGCGCGCGGGGGCCAGACACGGCACGGCGACTCGCGGGGTTTGTGGACCTGGCGGCCGCCGTGTGCGCCGCGCTCGCCGCGGTCGGCGCCAGCAAGGCCGGCAGCCGCTTCCTGCGCGTGCAGGCCGCCGCTGCGGCGCCCTCGGCCGGCGCGGCGAAGAAGGCTGCTTGAGCGGCCCTGGCGTGTCGCAGCCTCCTCTTGCGACCGCAGCCGTGGTTCGGCATACGCTGGGCACGGGCTTCAAGCCTTGCTGGGCGCGGCCAAGGGGAAGCAGCAGTGTCGCACATGCTGCACGGCTGCGGGGCAGCTCGCGTACGAGACGCCCGCCCAGCTGCGTGTACCTGCTTGGCCGGGTGGGCATCCCCCTGGCATGGCTGGCTAGTGCGCGAGTCACGCCATGCGGTCGAGGCCTGTGGAATGGGGCTAGGGCGATGTCCAGCCAAGGCCTGCGAGGCGCAGCAGGACCCGAACGGCTCCCTGGAGGTCTGGCATGGAGCAATTGGTTGCCATTGGGCGGGCGTCCTGTAAGTGGTGTGGTGCTGACAGCACACAGGCGCCAGGGTTGTTGATCATGGCGGCCAGGAAGAAGTTATCATTAGCAACCTCTCCCTGCACACTGCGTGTACACAGTCGCTCACGCTAGTGCTGCACTGCCAGCGTATCAGGTTTCTGGCCATGCGCAGACACAGCAGGTCCCCAGCCACTCGCACATCAGCCCCTTCTCACTCAAAAATCATGCAACCCTCCCAAGGCAACCCTCCCAAGGGGCTGCCGCAGCCATGCGTCGCGCGCTCCACGAGTGGCGCTGGCTATGCGGCCAGCAACACCTGAGCTGCCACAACAGTTCCGGCTCCAGAAGGCGCCCTGCCCGGCTCCGGCCGCACCAAGCCGCTGGGGCCCTCAGCGCCGCGCCCAGCGGTGGCGCTCCTGGCAGCGCGGCCGTCCGCGCGCGCTTCGGCAGCAGCTCCGGCGCGGCGGCGCGCCAGCATTCAGACCACCGTCCATCGGGTAGGGTAGGGCGAACCCTACCCTCATTGGCGGCCGCTACGACGCTAGCGGCACCAGCCGCTCCAGGCCGCTTGCGGGACCCTCTGCGGGCGGCGGCCCCGGCGCAGCTTCCGGCGGCGGCGCAGCGGCCGCGGCCGCCACGCGCCGCGCGCGCTCCAGCAGCGGCGCCGGCACGGTCGCCAGCAGCGCGTCGAAGGCGGCCGTCGCGTCGGCCAGGCGCGCGCCGGCCGTCGGCGCGATCGGCCGCTGGTCGCGCGCCGCCTGGTCGAGCTCCTGGTCGAAGCCCTGCGCCGCCAGCAGGCAGTTGGTGCCGCGTGGCGTCCTGGCCGGCTGGCCCACGCAGGACCACCAGTTTCTGGGAGTCGGCGTCAGAGAACTTTCCTGTATTCGTGATCGGCGGAGAAGATAAGGGCAAGACATGGCAGCGGCGGCGACCGCCAGCACGTGATAGACGTGCTTGGTCACGATTGGCGGCACAGCCACCCGAGAGCTACCACCCGAGAGTTGCTACATGGACACCGCCCGGCCGCGGCCGCTGCCTGCCTGCAGGGTGCTGAAGACGGCGGACACGAGCACGGACGCCGGCCGCTCGCCGCTCGCGGCCCCCGCCGCGGCCCACTCGCCGACCGCGCGGATGTTCTCGCGCACGCCGGCAAAGGCGCCGCTGCGCAGCTGCTTCCGCACCTCCGCGGGCTCCCCGCCTGCGCGCGCGCCGCACCGCTCGGCGAGCACATGGCAAGCCGCCGGGCCCGCCGGCCGCTCGACAGCCTCGCTGCGAGCCCGCTGGGCCAGGCTCGAACACAGGCCACGAAAGCAGCTGCGTGTGGGGCGCCCCTGCAGCAAGCTCGGGCTACGCGGGTAGACCAGAGCAGCCTGAGCCAGGCGCTGTCCAGTGGCACAGTGGTCCGTGCGTGCGGCGCCGGCTCGGCTCCAGCTTGCAAGGAGGTGACAAGCCAGTTACGAGCGAGTGAAAGGTCATGAGCAGCGCAGCGAGCGTGGCCAGCAAGTGCACCTCCAACAGGTTGCAGCCAGGGCACACCACTGCAAGGTCCCAGCCAGCCATGGTGGGGGTGAACGCAGGCAGGGAACGCCACTGCTGGTCGTTAGACACCACCGCGCCTCGCAGGACGAGAGCTGCTCGCGTGTGGCAACTGCGGCTGGCAGGCACGCACGCCTGGAGCACTGGCCAGCCAGACGGCAGCGCTCAGACAGGTGCGTCAGAGCCGTACCCAGCTGCGACTGGCAGGCCGCGAGTTGCTCGCGCGCGGCCACCACGGCCGGCACGTACGCCTCCAGCGGCTCCAGCTTGCGCTTCTTGATGTAGCGCGACAGGCCCCCCTCGGCGCGCGCGGGAAGCGGCTGCGCCTGCAGCAGCAGCACGCCCGGCGGGAGCAGCAGCAGCAGCCTGCGCTGCTGGTCGTGCACGCGCGCAATGCACCGGCCGGCAGGCCGTGCATTGCCCCTGGCTGTCCCCTCGCATGCCCCAGCCGTGCAGGCACATCCTTGTGGTGCTGCAGTAGGCCGTGAAGCGAGCCTGCTGAGCGCCATCAGCATGCTGAACCTTCAATGCCTGCAAGGAGCGCAGAACTAAGCGCCGTGCTTGTGCCCGAACACCACAAGGTGAGAGGCTGGGACACAGAAGAGGATTGCCTCTGTGTGTGCTTGAGTCAATCTCGTTGTGGCAAGACTTCAAGCTAACTCAGGCCTCGAACCAAGTAGGTCGCCTATGAGTTGCATACAGCTCCTGCACGCGTCTTGTGCATGGTCCTTGAGGGTCAGGCGTGCGGTGCGTGCCTGCGCCGCACCAGGTCGCACAGTGCATAGCTTGGCCTGGACGCATGCCCGCGTAGCATGTTACGCTTGAGGCGGCGAGCGCGGCCGGCCGTCAGCATTGGCTCGCAGGCTGCAGCGCAGCGCGTCCGGAGCAGGGACCAGTTTGGCATTGCCAGTGCGTGTGCGATCACCATCTTCTATGCGTGTGTGGTATGCCCTCATCCCTGTGCCCGTTCCGACGCACCGCAAGCTCCCTCTCCTGAGCGTGACCTGGTGGTCACTTGTTGCTCAATACTTGATGACCATGACTTTCCCATGTGCACAGGTTGCGGTGGCGTGGGTGCGGCTCTTCGCCGTGCCGCGTCCCCTGCCAGCAGACAGCCCCGGCAGCACCATCTCCGAGGGCCGCATCATGCAGCACGTAGAGGCGCTGGCGCACATCCCGGGCGGCCGCGGCGTGCGGGGCCCTGCCCCCGCCCCGCTGCAAGTTTTGTGCTGCTTGCCAGCCGCACACACTTGACACATCGCCGACCTAGCGTATGTCTGCCAAGCCAGCCTGTATAACGCTTCATAAGCTGCTGTGCGCAGGCACGCCAGCGCAAGCTGCGGCTTAAAAGCGTCGCCCGCGCTTGCCAGGTGGGTACGCCGGGCTATGCGGAGGCGGTGCGGTACCTGCTGCGCGAGGCCGGCAAGGTCAAGGACCTCGCCGCCAACCGCTCCGACCTGGCTGTGGAGGCGCGCCCCCTGCTGGGGCGCTCCGCGCGGCGGGCGGCGCGCAGCAGCATAGCTATGGGCAGGCCGTCCCTGTCGCGCCTGCGGGCGAGAGCGGGCAGCGCGGCGCGCGCACCCGCCCGCACTCACCTCCACCGCGCCGCAGCAGCGGGCGCAGCAGCGCGCGCCGCGCAGCAGGCTCTGCGGGCGCGACCGGCCCTGAGGGTAGGGTTATACCCTACCCTACTACGCCATACCTTGCAGGTGGAGCTGGAGACCGTGTCGGGCGCGATGGACATGCACTTCCTCAACGCCGACCTCACCAACGCGTACGCCGAGCTGGACAACGTCGTGCTCGCGCTGGTGCCCGCGGCCGGCGCGGCCGCGCCCGGCCTGCTGCTGGGCGCGCACTTTGACGCCACGCTGGACACGCCCGGTGCGGGCCTGGGGCGCCGGCGCCGCGCGCACGGCCTGCGCGCGCAGCGCTCGCTGCGCTCCACCCGCATGGCGCAGTGCCGCATGGCGCCTGCGGCCTGGTCTGCCGGCTGTCCTGCTGTCAGCGGCAAGCAGCAGTGTGACCATGCCGTCGAGGGCACGTGGCGGCGGCAGCATGCCCGTGCCAGCCTGCGCGCCGCCAGCGGCAGGCAGCAAGGGTGTCGACAAGCGGGTGCATAAGGCGCGGCCGGCAAGCGCCGCAGCGAGCGCGACGCGACGCCCGTCGCGCCGAGCGCGCGGTGGGATGTGGCGCGCAGGGGCGTCGGACGCGGCCGCGTGCGTGGCCGTGGCGCTGGAGGTCGCGCGGCTGTACGCCGCGGACGCGCGCGCCGCGCTGGCTGCGCCGCTCGTGGTGCTGCTCAACGGCGGCGAGGAGACGTTCCTGCAGGCGCGCGCGCGCGCCCTGGCCTGGCTGTGTTCAGGTTAAGCCAAACCTAAACCTACGCGCGCAGCCGACGGTAGAATCGCCCCCGCTAGAACTGGTGAAGGAGCTGTTTGGGGGCGCTGCCGCCCGCCCTCACGACTCAGGAGGGAGGGCGGGCGGCAGCCCCCACCACAGAAGGAGACCCCGCTGCGCCATGCACAGCTGGGTCCTCGGCCGCAGGCTGGCCGGTGCAGGCTGCACGCACTCCACACCACGCTGCAGAGGAGCGCACGGTGGGATGGTAGCACGGCTGCAGGCGGGCGCAGGCGCCGCACGCGCCGGCCGCGCAGCGGCCGCGCCCTGCTGTGCCAAGCCTGGCGGGGCCGGCGCGGGCTATTGAATAGGGTAGGGTACCGGCAGGGCGCGCACGGCTTCCGCGGCCAGAGCCGCTGGGCGAGACAGGTCGGAGCATTCATCAACCTGGAGAGCACCGGCCCGGGCGGCCCCGACTATGTCTTCCAGGCGCGCCCGCCGCCCGCGCGCCTGCGGCAGCCGCCCTGCTGCCTGCAGCCTGAAGACACTGACCCTAACACGACCCTAGAGCTGGAGCGGCGCGCCCGCAAGCGCGATGTGAGCGCGGCGCGCGCCGGCCATGTGGGCGCCGGCCAGGGCCGCACTGGCGCCTGCGGCGGGCGCGTCGCGCCCGCCGCGCATCCAGTAATTTGGCCTCGAGCTGCGGCCTGGAGGGTGCTTGACGCCCGGGTCAAATGGCACACGCCGGCCGCCCGCAGGCCGCCGGCGGCTGGCCGCTGGGCGCGTACGCGCGGGCCGCGCCGCACCCGCGCGGCACGGTGGTCGCGCAGGACTTCTTCCGCTCGGGCCTGCTGCCGGCCGACACCGACTTCCGCGTCTTCGCCGCCAGCCTGCTCAGGCGCGCCGCCCACCCGCCGCCAGCCTGCTCAGGCGCGTCGCCCCACCCGCCGCCAGCCTGCTCAGGCGCGTCGCCGCGCCCGCCGCCAGCCTGCTCAGGCGCGTCGCCGCGCCCGCCGCCAGCCTGCCTATGCGCGCGCCGCGCTCGCCAGGGGCCAAGCGCGACGCGGGCGCGGGATGAGCCTAGGCGCTCCGCGAGGCTGCGGGGGTCTGCAGACCGTGGGTGCGGCTGGCTCATGCCGGTGCGCCAGCCGGGGCAGGCGGGCGGCGGGGGTGGGCGGCGGCGGCGGGCGCCAGCTAGCGGCGGGGCCAGCCTTGGGACTGCTGGGCGGCGCGGGTCTGTCACTGCCTGGGGCGCACCTGGCCGCATTGCTGGACGCGCGCGAGCGCATTGCGCAAACAGAGGACAGTTGGCACGGTGGGCGTGACACTGTTCAAAGGCGGGGCGGCCCGCGGCGGCAGGGGAGCGTCCGGCGGCCGCGGGCGCGCGTCCGGCGCCGCGGATGACGAGGCCGCCGGCGACGCGGGCCGGCCGCTGCCCGGCCTGGACCTGGCCACGCTGCTGGACGCGGGCGCATACCACACGGCGCGCGACGAGCCTGGCCGCATCCGGCCCGGCACGCTGCAGGTGCGCCCCCGCGCGCGGCCGCGCGGGGCTGTGCGTGCCTCGCATGCGGCCGGGCGGGCCTCTGCGCGCGGGCGGCTGCGTCGAGGGGTGGATGGGCGCCCGCACCGCTGCCGCCCCGCGGGCAGGCGCAGGAAGGACATATGTGCTCCCCTGTCGGGTGCGCGTGTCTCTTCGAGGCCGGTCCGGCATCGCAGTGCCTGTCGGGCTGCACGATCACTGAGGCGCATGAGAGCAACGGCCGGCCCGAGCGGCAGCGCCGGCGTGCGGCGCCGCAGGCCATGGGGGAGGATGTCGCGGCGGCAGCCGCAGAGTTCTGCCGCGTGCTCGCCAGCCCGGCTGCGTGCGCCCCCCTGGCGGCCTCGGGCGTCTTCTTCGACGTGCTCGGCATCCGCATGGTGCACCGCCCCGCGCGCGGCCCCAGCCTGTTTGGCATGGGCTAGGCGCGGTGCTCCTGTTTTCACCCAGGGTCTATCAGTGGTGACACATGGTGAAGATCAATAGGGCTGTACTCTCCTGCCAGGCTCAAACGGCACGCCTCTGCATGAGCCCTCCCCTGATCGCTCAGGGCACCCACCGTGCTCATTGCCGTGTGCGCTTATCAATAAACTTTATATATGTGTCTCGTATGCATGATGCCAGCAACAACAGGCGCGGCGCCGGGCGTTGGGCAGCGGCGGCGGCGGCCAGCACAGCCCACGCTGCAGGGCGGCGCCCAGCCCGGGAGGCCGCGCGCGCGCCGCAGGTCACCTACTCAGCGCGCGCGGCCGTCCTGCTGCACGCGGCGCCGCTGCTGGCCGCGGCCGCGCTGCTGCGCGGCGCGCGCGGCGTGCGCGCGGGCGCGCTCGCTGCGCACGCGGCGCTGTACTTTGCCGGCGTGGCCTACGCCATGGCCGCGCCCGCCGCGCTGGGCGCCTTGCTCGTTGTCATTACCGGTGCGCTGCATCGCTCCCGCGCTCAGCGGCAGCGGCTCGCGCACTGCTGGAACGAGGTCTGGTTCTTTGTGTTGTGGACAGAGACGGTCACACTTCATCGTCTGCCCGCGGCGCTGCTGGGCCCTGCGTCGGCGCACGCGCCGGCCGCGCCGGCCGCGCGGCGCCCCCCGGCAGGCCAGGGCTTGCCGCTGCTCGGCCGCGCAGGCCTGAGCGGGGGCCCGGGCGGCAGGCAGGCCGATGAGCTGGGCCGGGCACGACGCCGTGGCGTACGCGCTCTTCGCGCCCGCGGCGCTCGCGGGCGCGCTCGCGCCGCAGCTGCTGGCGCCCGCGCTGCTGCGCCGCGCGCAGCGCGGCGCGTCGCGGCCTGCACTCTGGCCGCGCGACAGCGTGGCGGGCGCGGCGTGCGGCGCGGCGGCGGCCGCGGCGGCGCTGGCCGCCGCCGGCCTGGGCAGCGCCTTCGTGTTTGCGGCGTGGGCCGCGGCCGCGCTCGCCAGCCTGCTCGCGCCGCTCAAGGCGCGCCGCCGCTCGCACTGTGCCGCGATCTGGGTTATGCATCGGGGTGGCGCTTGTCGGCTGAACAGGGTGCCTAGCAGGCCGGGGGCTGCGTTGCCGGGCGCGGCGAGAGCCGTTTTCTTACCAGCTCGGCGCGCACTGCCAGCTCGTGATAAGCTGGTGCCCGTCGAGCGCGGGCGGGCGGCGAGCACGGCCCACATGCGCATGGCGCGCTTGTCGGCACAGGGCACAGGCTGCTGTGCTGCGCAGGTCGGTGCGAGCGCGGCTAGGGCGCCCCACAGAGGCTGGGCTCCGCGCGCAGCTGGCCCGGCCTGGGCAGGATGCCCGGCTAGCGTCCTGCCAGTGGCAGCGCCCCAAGACGTAGGACAGTGCTGCGCCGGCGTTGCGCTCAAGGGAGCAAACCGTGAATGCCCCGTGCGTGCCCGCGCCGATGTCTGTGGCGCGGCAGGCATCGCGCGGGGCGGCGCTGGCCTGGGCGCTCGCGTGCGCGGCGCCGGCCGCGCTGCTGGTCGCGCCGGGGGCGCTCGCGCTGACGCTGCACGTCATCCAGAAGGCAGGCGCGCCCCTCCGCCTGGACACTCCCCCCATCGCTGCGCGGCGCCACCCGGCCATGCTTCACGCCCCATCTCGTCCCGCCTTGCAGGTCACAGCCGCACGCAGCATGCAGGCTCCCTGTGCTCCCGTCTCCCGCCGCTCTGCTGACGAGCACCCCTCCCGCTCCGAATGATATGGTCCTGTGGTGCTTGCAGGGTTCCTGGGCGCGTTCTCGCCAGTAGCCGTGGACGCGGCGGTCGGCGGCGCGATCGGCCTGGGCGTGGCGTCGCTGGCCGGCACCCTGCTGGTGCCCTGGCTCGCCTACGCGCTCGGCCGCAACCTGCCGGCGCGTGCCCCGCTCCCGCCGGCCGCCGCCGCCCCGCGCCCGCCCGGGCACCCAGCTGCGGCCCTGTCCAGTGTGCGCCGCTGAGCGGGAACAGGGGGGCATCCGCTGCGTGTGTCCCGGCCGTCCTCCCGCTGGGATAGGGTATAAAACCCTACAGTGCGGCACTGCCAGGTGGCGGTCGTCGCGCTGCTGCTGCTGTCGGCGGAGGTCGGCGCGCTCTGGGCGGTGTTCGGCGGGGGGCCCTACACGCGCGCGGCGCCCAAGAAGCTCTTCCTGCAGCGCACGCTGCGCCACGGCGACGGCTTCCCTAAACCTATACCCTCCTGGGACGCCGCTGCAATCGATAGCGTCCCCGCCGCGGCCGCGCTGCCCGCGAACGCCGCCGCGGCCGCAGCGCCGTCGGCGCCGGGCGTGTGGCTGGCGCTCTTCCCGGTCAGCAACGTGCTCCAGGCGCGCCGCGCCTTGGCGGCGGCGGCGCCCTACAGAGCTGCTCACTGCAGCATGCTTTGCACCATGCAATTTAAGTCACACAAGGTGTCCCGCCGCGCCCGGTGCCTGAAGAGCTCGATGTTGGTAGTGTGCACAGCCGCACGCGTCGTGGCCAACCTTCGCTCAGCCCCTTGGCCCCCGCTGTGCGGACGCCTCTGGGATTTTCGGGGGCAGTGGCGCGGGCCGACGCCCCCAGGCGGCGCGCGCGCAGGGCGTGAGCTGGGGCGCAGGGCAGCCCGCGCCGCACGGCGGGCTGCCGTCGCTGCGCCTGCTGCGGCGCGAGGCGCTCGCGCGCGCTGCAGACCCTGCGGCAGCCCCGCCCGCGCGGCTGCACCTGCGCCTGCAGCTGCCTGCCGCAGGCTGGTTCGGCGCGCTCAACGTGTCCTGGGCGCGCGGCGGCGTGACGGACTGGTCGTGGACTCCGCACTTCCGCGCCGCCGGCGCCGGGGCGCAGCTGATTGCCAGCGGGGGCTCGGGCTGGCGCGTGGTGCGGTTCGCCGGCCAGGGCGCGGCCAGCGCGCGCTGGGACTTTTGGGTGGACGTCACGGCCGGCGCCGCGCTGCGCGTGGACGTGGCGGCGGCGGCCGGCGGCGCGGGCGACGCGCGGATGCCGGAGCTGCCGCTGCCGGACTGGGTGTCGGCCAGCCGCCTGGTGACCTGCCTGTCCACGTGGCGGTTTTAGCAGCACAGGTGTGGCAGCGGCTGACGCGGGCCGTGCAGCTCGCTTGTGGCCTGATAAGGCGAGCTTCCTGGCGTGTATGTTGTTCGTAACCCGCTGGTGCTCCTGTACTGCAGACTGCATGCGTGGGTAGCACTGCAAGCACAGCGGCGCTCTTCTTCCAGAGTTGGTGCAAATGCTGGTTCTGTGCGCACTGGCAGCTCCTGCAAACCCCCCTTCTGGCGTCGTCCAGATGGCCAGCTTGTGGTCCCCTAGTCGGGCTGGAACGCCGCGCCCACCCAGCAATAGGGCTGAAAACCCGAACTTTGGCTCAGTGAAAGAAAAAGTTGCGACCCACCTTGCTCGGCCCCCTTGCTCGGTCGTTCGCGTTGTCGCAGCAGCAGTCTGCACAGGTTCTGACACCTACTGACCCGGTTTCCAAGGTTGACTCTGGCTTTAGCAAACCAAGGGGGCAAACCAGGCATGAATCCGGTGGATTACTGAGGAGATTTAAATCAAGAGCCCAGGCATCAAGGTGTCAGATGCTGCTGCGGTTGTCCACAGCCAGCGCCGCTCCCCTGGCTCTTTTGTTGGCTTTGTCGGCAGCACTAGCGGTTGCGAGCGCTGATGCGCAGCCGGGTGCACCCCGCGGCCACCTGCGGCCAGGCGACCTCAGGAGAGCGGCGGTTGCAAAGGGGCAGAGCTATTCGGTGTGCGAGTTCCACCTCAGAGGCGCGCCCCAAGCAGGAGGCCCATGCGTGAATGTTTAATGAGGCGGATGTTTGGGGCGGTCGGGGTGAAATCGGCCTCCAGTCCCCTGGGGTGCGCCTGCATGGGTTTGGACACGTCAATGCAGGGCGCCAACAGCGGCCAGCCGCTCTGTGCCTCTGCGGGGGCCGCATGGCTTGCCCCCCCGGAGCTAGGGTCGGCACAGCTGCCCGGCATGGCCGCTCCCCTGTGCTGAGTGCCCCTGGGGAGCGCAGGTGGCGCGGCAGCAGGGGCTGGCGAGGTATTTACGCGCTCAATTGGAGGCGGCGCCGCAAGTCAGCAGGCGCGCGCGTCGCTAAAGGCGGCCAGCATCAGCTGCAGAGGCCAGCCGGTCGCGCTGCAGGGCGGGCCGCTGCTGGAGCCGTTCTCTAAGAATTTCACAGGCGCGTTCCGGCCCTGAAGTGGGTGCAGCGCAGCGACGTGCACCTGACGCGGCAGCTGCCTGATAATAACGAGTTCCAGCAAATTATCACTGTACTACAGCATTGGGTGTCAGCCGGGCCTGCGCTCTGGCATTGCGGCCTTGACTGCCCTTTGCATCCGCAGCAAAGGCGTTTTGAAGCAACAGGGAACTGCCACGCCACTGCACAGGAGCACGCCCGTATGGCTGTCAGCGGTGCTGCAGAGTATCTCGCCTGGTAGCCAGCGGTGACATTCACTGCAATGCCATGTAAATTTTGTGCGCTGGGTTGCCGCGCAGGCGTGACCTTTACCAGGCGCTATGACCTGCCAGGCGCGACGATGCTGCTGTCCAGCGCGACGGTGGTCATCCAGGACTCGTCATTCTCGCGGCTGTCGTGGCACGGCCAGGCTGTGCTCGTGGTTGCGAGCAGCGACGTCACGCTGCTCAACACCACCTTCACCTTCAATAACAACTCAAACGGTGCGCCCTGCAATAGGCACGCTTACCTCGACCTCCGCTAACCTGTTGATTTCACTCACACAGAAGAGTTGGAGTCGAAGTTTTGAACTTCCAACCTTGTATAGAGTGTAACTGACAGGGTCCTTGTTGGCGCCGAGTTACATCGGACGTTTGAACGGCAGCAAGCATGGCGCATATAGCTGAATGCCAAAATGTGTTGTACTCCAACATTCATGAGTTCTCGGAGAGCGGGATGTGAGCTATTACCCAGCAAGCCTAGCTCACCAGGCTTTCAAGCACATGCTGAGTGGCTTTCCGCGCGCTGCATGCTCGCGTGCTACTGAAGCCTGGACGTATGCATGCAGAAAAGCCGTGCACATACAGAGCCTGGCACTCTGTAAGTAGAGCTGCTGTCGCCCAAGTACGCAGGCCTGTGATCCTCACTGGGCCGGCTGCGCTGGGCTGTGCGGCAGTGTCAAGCATGCAGGTATTGGCAGGGCACGCTGGAAGCCCCCGGCATGAGACTGCCGTCACGCCGCCAGTGTACGGGGGTCAGGACGCAGTTGCAGAGCAGCCTCAATGCCGCCAGGCCTCTGACGGCCAGCGCATTGCGCGCAGCCGGCGCTCTGTACGTGCACGACCACTCCAACCTGACGGTGCTCGACTCGGCCTTCGCCAATAACGTCGGCAGCGACGGCGGCGCCATCACCGTCTGGAACTCGAGCCTGCTCGTCAACGGCACCGCGTTCACCAACAACTCGGCCGGCGGCACCGGTGCGCCGGGCGGCGGTCAGCCTACAACCCTGTCCCCACCGGGCGCGCTGCCTGCTCACGCGTGTGCAGCGCCCTGTTGCGCAGCACTGCATTGCTCTGCCCGCGCCAGCAGGTTCGCAGGTGACCGTGCTGCCAGGGCGCCGCCGCGTCGCGCAGGCCACCAACTCCTCAAACATGCGCGTCACGAGGGCGGCCGTGCGTGCCAGCGGCTCACCCTGCGCGCGGCCGCGCGCGCCAGGCGGCGCGCTCAACCTGAACGCGGCGACCAACGTGACCGTCATGTCCAGCGTGCTGCTGGGCAACGAGGCACAGAACGGCGGCGGCGTGTGCATCCAGACGTGCGGCCACGCCAGCTTCTTCGACAACAGCTTCACCAGCAACTGGGCCGACAAGTCCGGCGGCGGGCTCTTCCAGCTCAAGTGCAGCGGTGCGCCACGCGCGTCCTGGGGCCCGACCTTGCGCCCACAGCGCCCCGTCCTACCATTGCATGTTGATACTATGACAGTCAATGCGGCGGCCGAGCGCGCTGACATAGGTGGAGAAATGCATGTCCTGGGCGCCTGTATAAATACCGTAAAGTGCCCATTGGTATTCCGTAGCCGCCCGTAAGACTGGCACATTGCTGGCAGCTGGAGACAGTAACCCTTAACCCCTAGCTTACTGGCAGGCGCCAGTCCCAAGCTCACCACCCTACCCAGGCAGCTTTGCTGGCACGCTGCACCGGTTGTTGGCGTGCCGGCGGCGGCCCGGCACGCGCCCGCTGCAGCGGGGGGGCGCGCCGGCGGTGCATGTAGCCAAAAGGGGCCTTTTGTCAGTAGGAATCGGTTTTTTTACATAATAATTTTATATACGTTTTACCTGGTTCAGGCTTCAGTCTGCAGGCGCTGCGCGCCTGCCGCACCTCTGACAAAGACCGGCGAGCCCTGCCACACCGCGCCTGCCGCCCGCGCAACCGCGCGCGTGGTGCGCGCACCACCTCGCGGTCGCGGCGTCGCGCGCCCGGGCCCCACCTCGCTCCAGCAGCCCAGCCTGGTCCCCTGGCCTCTTCCCTGACGCGCGCGTGCGCGCAGGCGACGTCACCGAGTCTTATTTCCGGGACAACCAGGCGCTGAACGGCGCGAGCGTGTGGCAGAACGACTGCCCGCGCGTTGTGCACAGCGGCAGCCGCTTTGACAACAACGCCGCGCTGCAGGCGCGGCGCGCAGCTGCTGCCGCGCCCCGCACGTCCCGTCTGCGTGCAGCCTTGCTAGCATAGGTCGCGGGTCTGTGCTGCCAGGGGTGCTCGGACGGCTGCGAACGGCCCGCGCTGGGTCGAGCCCGCGGCCGCGCCTGCCACGATGTCTGTTGCCACCATGCAGAGCACCATGGCTGTGCTGGGAGCGCTGGCTTTATATGCCAGGGTTGCCTCCGCAGGCTGCGCAGCGCTGCAAGGAGCAGTGCTCAGTCGTGCGAGCAAACGTTGCATGTCCTGGGAGGTTCCCACGTGCCCGCGCTCCGAGCATGTGGCGCAGGAAACCGCCTCCACGCCGCACGCGCGAGCCGAGTCGGGCCGACGCGCCGCGCAGGGCAGCGCCGGCATCGAGCTGAACCAGTGCGGGACCGACATCGGCTTCTGCACCTTCAGCCGCGGCCGTGGCGACAAGGGCGCCGCCATCTACATGCAGGCACGTCCCCGCACGCCCAGCGCGCGCCAGCGTCCGGCGGCGCCCGGGCCGACAGAGGCGCCGCGCGGGCCGCTGGTGCCAAATTGCAGCCGGGCGCACTGCTCTGTGCTCGCCGGGCATTTGCCGGGCAATGGCGCCCGCCTGCACGTGTGCCACGCTGCTGCGGTCTGACGGCCGCGGAAGGCCGCATCGTGCCCTGCGCTGGGCGCGGCCGGGCCGGGGGCCTCGGCACCCACACCGGCGGCGCGCCGCGCAGGGCACGACGGGCAACGTGCACGACTGCGAGTTCGACCTGAACACGGCCTCCAGCGGCGGCGCCGTGTTCCGCGGCTCCAGCAACGGCAGCCTGGCCGGCAGCGTCTTCCGCAACAACACCGCGCGCCAGTACGGCGGCGCCGTCTACGACTCGCACGTGCAGGCGCGCCGCGCGCGCCCGGCCCGCCCGCCCCTGCGCGCCTGCCGGCGCTGGTGCGGTCGCGGGGACAGGCGCCGCCGCAGCGGCCGCTCGCAGGCTGCCCGCTGCCGCGCCTGCCCGGCAGGCGCGCGGATGGGTTCCTCGTCGGCGCGCCTGACGCCGGGCGCGAATGGCGCAGGGCGACATCTCGGGCAACACGTTTGCTGGCAACACCTGCAAGGGCGCGAGGGGCGCGGCGGTGTTCCGGACCGTGTCGTCGGGGTCCCTCGGCTCCGAGCAGGGCCTGGACGGCGACACGGATGTGCGCGCCCCGCGCCGCCCGCCCCCATGGTGCCGGGTCGCAGGGCCGGGCCGAGCCCCACGATGCGCCGCAAGTGCTGCTCACCAGGGCGAGCTTGTAACAGCGAGCGCCCATCCTGGGAGGTCGGGTGCACGAGAGGGTGCATCGGACCCCGTGCTGAGGTGTGACCTGCGGCCGACCATGTGACCTGCAGCCGACACGCGTTGTCAGCCTACTCAGACTCCTGAGCGGCTGACAGAGGAGCGGAATGGTTTCAGGGTTAGATGTCATGCGGGTAACCACCCTGGAGGGTCCACAATTTCACGGAAGCGCCCACACGCAGGTCGTGCTGGACAACCCCGCGCCCGAGTGAGCGCGCGGGCGCGCTTGCCGCCGGGTTCGCGCCCGAGCCGCTAGGCCTTTGCGCGGCCGCGCGGCGCGCCTGGCCCATGCGCACCCAAGTCATGACCGCGCCGAGCGGCTGCGCTGCGCACCGCGGTCGCGGCCCGGCGCGACGCGCGGCACCGCCCAGCCGAGCTCGCGGAGCCGTGCGCCCGGCCAGCGCCTGTACAGGCTGCAGGGTCCGCATGATGAGGTACAGCGGCGTTGCACACCCAGCTCCCGGAGCCTGCACCGCCCAGGCCGCCCCGCACTCCCGATTTGAGGCGGTGCGCGGCAGGACTGGGCCTGCCCGCGCTCTGCTGCGGCACAGGCATCTACCTAGGCGTCGGGGCGAGCCACGTCTGGCTGGCGCCTGTTTCGCTGTTGGGACATGCATGCCGGTCGCCTCATGTCGCGCGCCCCCCGAGCGTCAGGCTTCAAGCACGCGTGGGGCATTCGCGGCCTGCGCGAACGAGTCGCCTCACGCACACCGGGCGCCTACCAACAGAGGGCCCTGCCACTCCTGTAGAGACTGTTTTTGGGTTTTGTACGTGCAGTGCTGCTTCATGTCTGTTGATTGTACCATAGAGGCTGCGGGCGCAGGCGGGTGCTGTGCGCCCCGCGCCCCAGCCGCCTAGCTACTCCGGCGGATGCCGGGCACCAGCCTGGCCGAGCTTCAGGCACGTGCGGCCAAGGCTCATGGGGGTTGAGAAGACAGCTCTGGTCCTGACAAATGGGGACGCTGGGGAGTCACTAACACGCCGTGTCTGGGGTGTGGTCATCTGTGTGGAAGCATCTGCCTCTGGGCGGTGGCAGAACCGTGGGGTCCTCATTACAAGGTCCGGGGTCTGGCCCTCTCTGGGAATACACCCTAGCGTGGGAACGACGGCCGCTCTGCGCCTAAAGACGCTCCGCGCCAACAGCCCCCAGCGGTTGAGTTTGCGCATAATGCTGTTTCATGCACCTCTGGCTCTCGGTTGCCGCCGCTTGCTGGTCTGTACTTAAGATTAGGGGTGTTGATGTGTCCTGCGTTGAGACTGAAGCGTCACGTCTGCGCGCGCTGTGTGTCGGCGCGTATGCGCTAGGCTGTTGCAACGCAAAATGTTCGCGGGGACAGCCTGAGCACAATGCGGGCGCAGCGGCCGCCAGGATAGGCCTGGCAGCAGCCCGCCTCTGACGTTTGACGTGCCTTGCGGGCGGCAAATGCAGTAGTCGCCTCGCACCCGCCCCACCCCCCTCATTGCTCGCGCTCTGGTTGGCGTCCCGTCTTTGGCTGCCGCTGCAGCCTTGGTTGTCCTTGTGCAGTTCCGCTGGGTCTTACCCGAATCCGCGCCAGCACATCCATGCTGCGCTGCAGCCCTTGCCATGGCCCAAGTGCACATGGCGGAATTCACATGCACTCGTGCATATTTACACACGTGCCGTGCTAATGCAGCGCATGCATGCCCATCGCATCCTCTCAAGTTCTGGGAGCAGTCCTTTGCAAACGATTGCGGGACACCACATGCTGACGGCTCTCTGCCTCTGTAGCTCAAGTGCCAAACCACACACAACATGCTGAGGCCCCTGACACGCCGTATGCCACCTACGCCACAGCGCGCTTCACAGCCTGGCATTGACATGCTAACCGTAGACATGCTGACTGTATAATGTCCACACCCGCTCTGCCTGAGCGCTGAGTCCGCTGCACCAGCCTGGCAGCTTGCAGACACGCCTGAACGCCAGGCGTGCATGGACCCAGGAGAGCCCGGGTCTGCAGTGACAGGTCACGGCCACACCCTCGCGCTCGCTCACGTGAGCTTTCTGAGCTCCTGGGCGCTTTTGCGCCGCGGTCGGGCGTGTGCAGGTGCAGGCTGCGGCACACCGCATTCGGGAATGCTGCCGCATCCAGCAGCGCTCACAGCAGACCCGCGCGGGATGCTTGCCGAGGCCGCTCCCCACCGTTGCTGGGCCCATGCGCTTCTGCGGCGGTCGGCGCTCTTGGCCAGCCTGCACGCCGGCGTGGGGCCGGCCTGGCGCGCCGGCCACGAGAACCCCGCCCAGGGCTGCGCGCCGGCGCGCCCCACGCGTCTCAGGTCACGCGCGCTCGGCCGCGGTCTTCAGGTCCAGCAGCCACTGACTGACGTGCTGCTCCAGCGCCTCCGGCTTCACCAGCGCCTTGCACGGCCCTGCACGGCGCGCGCGCGCCCGTTGCGCCGCCGCACGCCAGGCGCGCCCGCGACCAGCCGCGCACACGCGCTGCGGGATGTGCCGTGGGCCGGTGCCGGCCTGCCAGACGGACGGGTCGCCAGGGCCGCTGGCCTCGCGCGCGTCCGGCGCCTGCATGCATGGCAGGGCAGGCAGCCGCCTCGCGCATCCAGCGCATCTCCATGCATGGCAGAGCAGGCAGCCGCCTCGCGCAGGCGGCAGCAGGCTTCCAGCTCGGCCTCCGCTGGCTCAATATACTTCCTCAGCGTCGCAGCCGCGCTGCACAAAGCGCCAACAGGGCGGCGCACATGCAGCTGCAGCGCACGGCCGTGTCGGCGCGCCGCAGGCCAGGCACCGCGCGCCCTCGCCGCCAGCACACGCGTGCAGCAGCGTGTGCCCAGAGTGCGGTGTGGCTGTGCGGCCGCGCGGCGCTGCAGCGGGGCCGGGCGCGCGCGCGCCTGCGACCTCCTGGCTCAGGAAGACCCGCGTCTGCGACGGCCCGGACAGCAGGCCCAGCATCCGCCGCCGCCGCTGCGGCTCCACCCGGAAGATGTGCGCGCCCTTCACCAGGCCGAACGCCACCTGGTCCGACCACTCCAGCACCTGCGCGGCGCCAGGGTGAAATTAGGGTGAAATTAGGGTGAAAGTAGGGTATATGGGCACACCATGTACTGCAAGGCTGGCTCCCGCCGGCGTGCGCGCCGCTGCAGACCGCGCGCGCGGCCGCCCAGGCCGGGCTGCGTGCCTGCCCGTCCACTGCCGCGCCAACCTTGGCGCTGACAAAGCCCGGCACAAACTTGGCCGTGTAGGCGAAGCCGTCGCCGGGCTGCAGCGCGCCGGGCCGCCCCGGCGGCAGCACCACCTTGGCGGCCGTCAGCCACGGCTGCCAGTCGCGCGCCTCCGCCAGCTCCTTGTACACCTGGGCGGCCGGGGCGCGGCGCGCTGCAGCCCGCTGCGCAGCCTGGGAGCCAGCGGTTTGCTGTCCACCTCCGGGCCAGGTCCTATGTCCAGGAGGGATCTAAGGGACCGGCCAGCTAATAGAGCGCACTGCAAGCAACCTTCTGCCGGCCTGCTTTGCTGCTCTTCGCAGCAGCAGGCCGCAGAGTACCTGACTTCTGCTGTCCTCCCACCTCGAGTCCAAGGGGAAGCACAAGGTCACAGTGGCCACCGACAGGCAAAATGCGGAGCATAGCCTCCTCTCTGAGCAAGGTCGCACCCTCTCGGCAGACGCGTCTATGGTGACGCGCCCGAGGGACACCAGCGAGGTTGGCGCAGTGGCTCCGCCCATACCGCTGGCGCCCCACGCTGCCGCAGCAGAGCGTGCGCACAGGTACTCACAGGGCCCGCGGCAACGCGGTAGCACCTCTCGCGACGCACTGGACAGCTGCAAAGCGCAGTCCTCGTGGTATCTGCTCTGCAGGAAGTTGGAAGTCATCGGGAGGTCTGTGGCAGGGCTTACTTGGCCTCTCAAGTGAACGGTCAGCAGCATACGTCTGAGAGCAGGGGCTCAGTGAGCCTGCTTACTACTGTTGGTAGTGTTGCACAATGGCTGGCAGGGCAGCTTATGCGACGCCACACGGCTGTGCGTGTTTGCGCCCTGGCGCAGCAGGCCCGCACGTTGCACGCCCTCTGCCGCTTGAACGGTGGCATGCCTGCACAGGCGCAAAGCGGCGGCGGTTGGCGGCAACCGCGGTGCGCTTGCGTTAGGGAGCCTCTCTTGCTTTACAGCGCTGAAAGTGTCTGCTTCGTGCTACGCTTAACTCTTGCTGCAACACAGCTGGCCGCTCTGCAGGGCGGAGCTGTGGAGGCCTATGCAGAGGTCACCGGCGACGAGCTTGGGGAGGTGGATGCGTTTGCGGAGCTGGTGAGCCTGGCGGTCGCCAAGGATCCGCGGCTGGCCGCGGCCGGCGCGCACGCGCTCGCTGGCGCGGCGTCGCGCGGCGCAGCAGCGAGCGCAGCCGGTAAGCGCTCCTGCTGCCACACGAGAGCAGCTGTGCACCGCGGCCCTGCTATCACAATAGGCGGGGCCTGCAAGCCTGGTCACAAAGTCGGCACCAACACAAGGATCTGCTCATAGTGGCTTGCCTGGCCCTGGTCACAACCGTGCTCACTCTGCAGCTGTGTATGTCCTGGCTGACACTGGTTGCAGCTGCTTGCCTCCAACACAAGGCGCAGAGTGCCGACCAGACTCTGAGGGGCACTCGGGCGTCGGCTGGGTCCGCGGCCGGGCATGGGAGCCAAGGAGGAGCCGCGCGCGCAGGCCCGCAGCTGGCGGCGCTGCCGGGCGCGAGCAAGCCGCCGTGGCTGCGCCAGCGCGCGCCGCAGGGCGAGCGCTTCGAATACCTGCACGGCTCGCTGCGCGACCTGGGCCTGCACACGGTGTGCGAGGAGGCGCAGTGCCCCAACATTGGCGAGTGCTGGAACGGCGGCACCGGCACCGCCACCATCATGCTGCTCGGTGCGGCCTTGCTCGCGGGGGGGTTTGACAGGCAGGGAAGAGCGCAGGGAAGGGCGCGTCGCATCTGTGCTGGACTGGCAGCATGGGCGGGTCCGCGGTCCGGCCGCTCTGTGCGCGTACTTTGCTCATGCGCTGGCCGTGTGTCACCGTTTCGCGCCGTTGCGCGTCCGCCTGTGGCTCCTCTGCATTGCCAGTCGCTTCTGCGCACGCGGCGCTCGCTCTGGCATTGCCCCCTCGCACTGATCGATGATTCGCGCTGATCTGTGCATGTGCCCTTTACTCCCTGATGTCCCTGTCCGTGAGTGTCTGGGTGCAGCAAGACAGCTGTAATGATGGGGTAAGAAATGCGGTATGCTGGTAAGCGGGCGTGTGCTTTGGGCGAGTGGCATGCGTGCCGAGCAGCTTGTGCAGCTCGTGCTTATGCCAGCAGTCCGGTGGTCCGCAGGCGACACGTGCACACGCGGGTGCCGCTTCTGTGCGGTCAACACTGCGCGCACGCCGCCGCCGCCGGATGATGCTGAGCCGGAGAACACCGCGCGGGTGCGCGCTGGTCTGCCGCAGCTTGCGGCACCTGAATGTGAAGCCTGTAGGATCAGGGTATGCGCAGGTCGAGTACGGATTGCCTAGGAGCAGGCGCGTGCGGCGCCCAAACAGCGCGGCGCGCGCAAAGTTGGGGCCCGAGCTCGGCCTGCCCACACATTTCTGGACCTCATGCGCGGGAGGGGCGCGGGGGCAGGCCATCGCGCAGTGGGGCGTCGGCTACGTGGTGCTGACCTCTGTCGACCGCGACGACATCCCCGACGGCGGCGCCGAGCACTTTGCGCGCACGGCGCGCGCCCGGCCCGACCAGATCGCACGCGGCGGCTGCTCCGCTCGCGCCCCATGTGCGCTTTAGTCGTAGGCTAGGGCGTACATGCATCGTGCGCCTTCCGCCGGCATGCCGTGAAAGCACGAGCGGACGCACATAAAGCGGAGCCGGCCAGCGGCTCCCGAGCGCGGCCAGGCCTGAGCGCCACAGAGTTGATGAAGGTATTGCAGATGTTGCAGAGGTGCGTGCGCGCCACAGAGCTGAGAAAGGTATTGCAACTGTTGCAAAGTTGCGTTCGATGCGAGCGCGGCGGCGCGGGCGGCGCGCGCGCGCAGGTGCGCACGCTGAAGGCGCTGCGGCCGCAGACGCTGGTGGAGTGCCTGACGCCCGACTTCGCCGGCGACCTGGGCGCCGTGCGGCACCTGGCGCGCTCCGGCCTGGACGTGTTTGCGCACAACCTGGAGACCGTCGACCGCCTGCAGGCGCGCGGCCCGCCGCATTATCCTATCCCTACCCTATAACCTACCATATACCCATTACCCACACGCGCGCGCGGCGCGTCCGCCGGCGGCGCCGCGCCGGCCTGCGCGCATCGGGAGCGTCGGCGCCGCGGCCGGCGTGCGGACTGGACACGGGGACGCCAGCGCGTGTGCAGGGGTCGCGCTTTGGCGCCAGGGCGTCGGCTCGCGGCCGCGGCCGCCCGCCTCACTCGGCGGCCGCGGGCGCGCAGAGGCGCGTGCGCGACGCGCGCGCGGGCTACGTGCAGAGCCTGGACGTGCTGCGCGCGGCCAAGGCCGAGGGCGTGTACACCAAGAGCAGCCTCATGCTGGGCCTGGGCGAGACCGACGACGAGGTCATCGACGCCATGCTCGACCTGCGCGCCGCCGGTGGGCCTCACCCGCCTGGCGCATTGTCTGCTTTTTGCTTGTACGGGGCATGTCTCGCATGTGACAGATGCACTGCAGGGGGTGCCCATCCGCCTGGTGCACTGCCTGCTCTTCGCTTGTAGGAAGTGTGATGTCGCATGTGACAAATGCACTGCAGTGTGGCTGGTCGAGGAGAGGCCACGCTCTCCCTGTGCCTCCTGCGGCACTGCCAGGCAGAGCTGCGGCTGAAAGGAAGCGCGTGCGCTTGCGCGCAGGCGTCGACATCCTGACCTTCGGGCAGTACCTGCAGCCGACGCCCGCGCACCTGGACGTGGCCGAGTACGTGACGCCGGAGGCGTTTGAGCGCTGGCGGCGCTATGGCGAGGACGTCGTCGGCTTCCGGTGCGGCCGCGCATGTGCCATCGCTCAGCGAGCGCAGCGTTGCAGGCTGAGAGCTGTCTCTGTCTGAATTGCATGCCGTTAGGGCGCTGCTCCGCTGAGCCCGTGTCTGGATGCTGGCTAGCCTTACTGGAGCGTAGCGCTGTGTAGCATTGCCTGAGCGGCAAGCGAAGTAAAGACTGTTGCTGAAGTGCTGCGTAAGGCGCATGTCACAGCCTGTCATTGTCAATGCTAGCGTCCTGGCTGGCACTGGCCTTCTATGGCACACCGAGCTTCTGCGGGGCGCGCGCTGCAGGTATGTGGCGTCTGGGCCGCTGGTGCGGTCCAGCTACCGCGCGGGCGAATTCTTCATCGAGGCGATGATCCAGGCGGACGCGGCGCAGCGTGCCACCGGTGCCTGAGGGCGGGCTCCTGTGTATCAACACCCCGGCAGGTGCACCGTGCAGTGCACAGGTAGAGTAGGGTTGGCAGGGCTAGGGTTGGCAGGCGCTCCACGGCGAGCCACATGTTAAGCGTTGAGCTGGACGCGCGAGCGCTGCTGTACTCGGGCGCTGCGCGCTGTGGCAGGCGCAGCGCCCTGGTCCGGATAGAAGAGGGCTTGCAGGCAGTAAATGAGGGGGAAAACCTGCGGCTGGCATGCCGTCAGATGGCGTGCTTTGCGCCGAAGCGGCCCGGTAGGGGCAGTGTAGTTCTGGTAGGGGCAGTGTAATTTCATCTGCGTTGATTCTGTGCTGCACAGGCGGGTACCGACCCCGCCCTCGCAGTACAGGCGATGAAAGCTGGCTGCCACTGCAGGCTAAGCAATGTTATGACGAAGGGCAACCCAGGTTTTCGAGCGCTCTTGGCTCATGCACATCCACCTGCTCCCAATCACCATGGTATACAAGCACGTGCACCAGCCGCATCGCACACGCGCTAGCTAAAGCCCTCCTCAGCGCGCCCGGCGCGCCGAACGCGCTTCCGCGCGTGCGTCGCGCCAGGCTCGGAGCCCGTAGGCGCCGGGCCGCCTGCAGCAGGCGCCCCCGCCGCCTGCTCCGGCACCGCCGTCGGGGTAGATGCACCGTTGTGCCGCGCGCCGCGCGCGGCCGCGCCAGTGCGCGCGTCGGGCGCGGCCGGGGGCGGGCCAGGCGCGCGGGCGGGTCCTGAGGCCAGCCCTGGCAAGGGCGCGCAGGTGGTCGCGTCCGGCCAGGCATCGCTCAGCTGCTGCAGCGCGGCCGCCGCTGTGGCGTCCACGCCCTGCCTCGCCAGCACACATGCAGGTTTCTTACATTGCAGGTCGGATGCCGTGCTGCGTCCATGAGTGTGCTCTGGCCTGACACTCCAGCCTTCCGACATGCGAGCTCGCGTCAGTGCTTTTGCTCACATGACGCGCCAGGAGCGCCCAGTAGATGTAAAGCACTTCTGTACCAGGCCAAAAGCGCATGCAAACTCGGCGGCACACCTAGCCGAAGTCTTGAAGTAATTTGACACACGCAAGCGGTCCTGGTTCATGGTCTGAAGGTAGGCCCACAGGCGGAGCGTGACGCCGCACCTGCAGGCCGTGCGCTTGCACCTGCTGCATCCAGGCCGCGCCGGCGCCGCTGCCGCCAGGGTCCCGAGCGGCAGATACGTTCCTGCTTACCGTGACGCCTCCCCCCAGCACCCTGCGCCGTGCGGGCAGCACTCAATTGTGAAAGACCATGAAGATGACATCCTGCCTTATCTCTTCACCTGCATGTGTGAGCACATGCTGCCTGTGATTACTGTGCAAGAGCGGCACCTCGGCGGCGCAATGCGCAGTTGCGGGAGGCCCGCCGCAGCCACGGTGAATGTCACCGCATGCATCCGAAAGCGTCCTGAAGCTCGCAAGCACACCTGCGTAGAGCCACACATGACACTGTGCCTGCACCGCGACCGAGCAAGCACATGAGCGGCAGGCCGTTCTGAAAGGCACCCTGGCAGCTGGGCGCGCCTGTCCCCGCAGATGACGGGCGCCGCGTGGGGCTGCCCGGCGGGGCCTCGCAGGGTCGGCAGCCCTCCTGCAGCTGGGGCCTCTGCTCCTTGCACACCCTCGCGCCACAGAGCCGCCCCGCCGTCGCCGCCGCTCGGCGGAGGGCCCTCCCTTGGCGCAGCAGGACGCGCTGCATATTCGCCAGCGCGGCCAGCAGGGTCAGGGTGGGGCGGCAGCAGGACGCTGCCCAGGACGGTGCGCAGCTCGCAGCGCGCGGCGCCGGCTGGCAGGGCCGCGTGCGGGCCCTGTGGGGCGCGCTGCCGGCCCCGCGGGGTGTCCGTCCGCGGCGGGGCCTGGCTCACTGCGGGGCTGCCCCGGGGGTCTGCGGAGGCCGCGGCGAGCCAGGCGTCCAGGGCTGCCAGGCGCGCCAGCCGCTGGGCCGCCTCATCAGGCTCCTGCCTGCGTACGCACACGGCTGGTCAGGAGCGCAGCGCGTGGCGCGCAATCAGTCCCCCGGCTTGGGGACAGCATGTTTGCCTGCCTTCACGGCCACTCGAGCATACCTCGGGCGAGCGGGTCAGAGGAAGCGGGGGGCATGCCAGGAAAAAACAAGGGCTCTGAGGGCTGCCGGCGCACCTGCCGCGCGCGCCGAGCCGCGCGGCTGCGGCGGCGGGCGGCCGCGCGCGCGCGCGCGCGCGCAGCGTGCCGAGGTCCGTCGCGGGCCGCCCGTCCGCCCTCAGAGCGGGGCGGCTCCTCCCACCATGCGCGGCCCCCATGCCAGGGGCGCCAGCACTGCCCCCCGACTCCAGCGCATCCAGTAGCTCGGCAAGCGTCGCAGGCGCCTGCGCGCGCGCCGCCCCCAGGCTCTGCGCTCACGCACTTGGCCGAGTAAGCTCCGCAAGCACAGACCTCACGGCCGGCCCTTCCAGCCCAGCGGCGTGCACAGCCAGGCCAGCCGCAGTGCCTCCACGGGTGCCTGCTGCCACGCCGGCACCGGCTGCGGCCAGACAGTGGGCGGCGCGCCGCCGCGCCTGCAGCCCGGCCAGCGCGTCGCGCAGCTCGGAGCGGCGGGCGTCCAGCCACGCGCTCGCGGCGGCCGCGGCGGCGGGGTCCGGTGCGGGCGGCGGCGCGCACGAGGCCAGCGCCGGCAGGCGCGCGACCAGGCCGGCCAGGCCCCAGCCGGTGCGCTCGCCTGCGCGCCCGAGCCGGCGCTAACCCTCACCATAAGCCTATCACGGCGAAGCCCCGGTCGCGACGCGCCCCGGCACCCTGTATGCCGCACGCCCTGCGTCGCGCTGGCAGGGTCCCAGGGGCGAGCCTGCCAGCCCCGCCCCGCCCTCGTCCAGGCTCCACATGACCGCCAGGCCCTAGCAAGAGCGCCGCGCGCTGGTGCCAGCCTTGGTCCCTGAAGGCAAAGAGGCGTGGACGCGCTGGCAGACGGCGCAGGTTGCAGGGCGCACATCGACATGGCGCGCCGGCAGCCTCAGCCAGCCGCTGGGGACGCCGGCCCGCGGCCGCACCTGCGGGCGCCGCGCGGTGCCAGGCGGCAACGGCGGCGGCGGCGGCGCGCGTGTGCGCGGCCATGCTGACGGTGAGGTCGGCGGCCGTCAGCGCTGCGCGCGCGCGCCTGCGCAGCACGCGCGGGGTGACCCGCCCGCCGAACGGGCCGCGCGCCTGCGCGCAGGGGCGCGCAGCGCGTCAAGCGTGAACAGGGGCATGGGAGCGGGTGAGCAGAGTATGCTTCCTGCTTCCCTGCTCCAAAGCGTGGGCCTGTCCTGCAATGCCCTAACGCCCCATGTGCGGGACAATGCAGGGGCTGTGCGCAACGCGCGGCACGGCACGGCTCTCAACCCGCGCAACCCGCGAAGCAGCACACTCGCCCTGCACTGTCCGGGTCGGCCTTCCGGCGCAGGCGCCGCGACTTGCGTCCCGCGCAGCGCAGCTGCGGAATACGGCGAGGCTCAGTGCGGAGCGCAGCGGTCCCCATCTTGCAGCATTCTGATAATCATGCAGGATACCAACCATCTTGCAGCACTTTAAGCATCTCGCGCGCAGGCCTGGCGCCCGGCGACAGGGCTCACCGCAGCGCGCCGGCCCCGCGCGCCCGCGCCCCGGCCAGCCACCCCTCGGCCGAGGCCAATAACAGCCGCGAGGTCCTCTGCAACCCGCCCGGCCGCGTCCGCCGGCGAGGCCGCCTGTGCTGCAGCACCCTCGCCGCCCGGCGCCCCGCCCGGCGCGCTCGCGCCGAGCGGGGGTGCTGGCCCTGCGCCGCCCCACTCCGCTGGACGCAGTTCCGCAGGCTCCCCAGCGGGCGCAGAGATGGCATACTCCGGCTCTGGGCCACCCAGCCCGCCGGCCGCCAGCGCCCGGACGTGCCCGCCGGCCCGCCCGCCGAGGCGCAGGTCAGCAGCCGGACCAGGCTCCTCCAGCCCTGTCGCGCGGCTGTGCCAGGGTTCTGCGCTTGCCGCGCCTCCCGCTTCGCACGCCGCGTCCACGCCGCGCGGCTCTCTTTGCGCCGACCCTACTTTAGGGTCTGCGTTGTCCGGCGGCAGCAGGCGGCAGGCGTCGACGTGCAGGTCGCCGGTGGGGCCCAGGCGCAGCAGCACAGCGTTCGGGGGGGTGCCGCCGTGGGCGGGTCGGAGCCCGCGGCAGGGCTCGGCGGGCTCCGTCTGCGGGAGCGAGCCCGCGGCGGGCGCCTCCCCGCCGGCGCGCGGCTGCAGCGGCACCACGGCGACACCCTGCCATCGCACGCGCGGGTCAGCTCGGCGGCCGCAAACGCGGCAGGGCCCTGCGGCGGCCGCCGCATGCTTCGCTCTGCATGGCAGCAGCGCCAGGTTGTGCCGGGGGTATGCGCGCAGCTACTAACCCTGCATGAAAGCCATACCTGCAGGTCCGGCGCCCGCATGCGCAGCGCCTCGCGCGCCGCCGGCTCGCCGGCAACCGCGCCGCGCAGGCGCAGCGGCCAGGCGACGCGCCGCGGCAGGCCGATTGCGCGCACGACGGCCGCCAGGCGCGGCTGCCACGCAAACTCGGCGTCCCCCGCGTCCCCTGCGCACGCGCACACGCAGCCCTCTTGAGCGCCGCGAGCCCACCCGCGCCCTAAGCGCTCGCAGAGACACACACCCTACCACTAGGTGTGACGGAGCAGTGGGCGGGGCGCGCCCGCAGGGCGCAGGGCGGGCTGCACGGCGATCTGCCCAAAGCCGCCCGGCCTGCCCCTGCCCGCCGGCGCGCACGCGGCCAGCCGCACCGCCGCGGGCGCCGCCTGGAAGCGCGCAGCCACGACGTCGCCCGTGCCCAGCGCGCTTGCCAGCACCGCGCCCGCTTCCGCTGGCGGTTGCGCAGGGGGCCGCTCGCCGGCCTGCGGCCCTGCCGCCGCGCCGCGCGGCGCCGGCTCTGCTTGGCTGGCCTGGGTCAGGGCGTGCAGGGGCAGGGTGTCGGGCTCCGTGCTGGCGCCGCACGGCGCCTGGCTGCTGGAGCCGTGCTGCGAGCCGAGCGGGTCCGGGCCGGCGCAGGCGTCGCCGCGCCGAGCGGCCGCCGCCGCGGCGCTTTCGCGCGGCTCGTGCGACAGCGGCCGGGGCGGCTGTGAGGGCGCAGGGTCGCCGAGCTGGCTGCGACCCTCCTCGGGGCCGGCGGCGGGCCGGCCGGCGTCGTCCGCGCGGCAGCGCTTGCGCGGCGGCTGCAGGAGCAGTTGCAGCAGCTCGGGCGGCTCCTGCAGGCTGCCTGCGGTGCCCCACAGGCGCGCGCTTCAGCAGAGCAGCATGACCTCTCATTGTCGTGGCGAATGTATGGGCAACCCTTGTGGGTGTAAAATTAATCGAAAGCTATCCATGAGACTGCGCTCAACGGTACATGCACCCATGCTTGTACACACGTGGAGGATGCAACCAGCGCTGGACAAGGGCAGGGAGGGGCCGCAGGCGCCACATCTGCTTAGGATTGCCAGCCTGTGGAAGCCAAGCTCGTCTGAGGCTGAAGGTTATGCATGCGACGCGCGCCGCAGCATGGCGCTAGGACCGCGCGCTCCGCATGCATGCAGTCTGCGGACAGCCCTCCAGGGGCGCCCGGCTCACAGGGCGCGCACCGTGCGGCCAGGTCAGCAGCGGCAGCGCCGGCCTGCGCAGGTCGAGCAGCAGCACCGCCTGCGCGGCCGCCGCCGCGAGCAGGTGCTCGCCAGCGCGGCGCGGCCCGGGCCACCCGCCCTGCAGGGTATCCCAATCAACCTGAGTGTACACCTTCTTTTCTACACCCAGGCAGTCAGCTTTGGACAGAATCAATTACCAAGTACCAGTGGGCAGGCAGTCAACACATCAGCAGCCCTGCGAGGGGTCGCAGTCAAGCGCTGCGCCGTAATGCGGGGGGGCGTCGAGCGCACGCTCTCGCCCGTTCCGGGCGCGGACCTCCTCGGGGACGGCCAGCGCGCTGAAGGCGTCGCCCGGCGCCTCCAAGCAATGGATGGCGGCCGCGGCCGTCAGCGCCGCGGGCGCGCGCAGGTCGTGCCGCAGCAGCTCTGGGCCTGGCCGGGCCAGTGGTAGGGTTAGGTTTGGAGTTGCCGCAGCTGCTTCGGGCCTTGGCCGTGCCAGCGGCGTGATGGGGTGTGATGGAATCCACTGACGCGTCGATCCCATACTGGGCCAGCGGCCCGGCGACTGCGCCTCCTCCCACGCCAGTGTAATACTTACGATGGGGTGAGCCCTGCCAGATGCACTAGCACGCCGGGGCCTGACGCTGAGCAGCGCGCCTGGCAGGAAGCGATACATCAATGGCCCGCAAGCAGGTCAGCTGGTGCCGGACATTCCGAGGCAAGGGGCAGGGACTGGGCCGCCATGGCGCAGGCTGGGGCTGGGCGGAGCAGGCCCAACCAGCCATCGCGCGTGCGCACCGCGGGTGGACAGCAGCACGCGCGGGTGCGGCGCCCACTCGCACACCGCGCGGCCGCGGCCGGTGCACGCCGGCCCGGCCGCGCCCGCGGGCGCGCCCACGCGCTGCGCGACCAGCGCCGCCGGGAACGGCGCGCCCTTAAACCCCAGGGCCAGCGGGCCGCCGCCCGCCGCGGCCACGTCCGCGACGTGCAGCGCGCCGCCCTCGCACACCAGTGCCAGCTCGGAGTGCCGCATGCGGTTCCAGGCCAGGTGCGCCAGGCGGCGCCTGGTGCGCAGCGCGGCCGCGGGCGCGAGCGCCCAGCGCGCGGGCCCGCCGGGGTCCGGGTCCGGGGGCTCGCCGGGCCCCGCCGGCCCCGCCCGCCCGCGCCCCAGCCGACCGCTGGCCTGCTCGCCAGGGCGGCCGCGCGCGCCACGGGCCGGGTCTGCGTCGGCCGCGGCGGCGAAGACGGCGGCGGCGTAGGGCGCGCGCGCGGCGAGCAGCGCGGGCGCCGCCTGCGCGCCCCAGCGCAGCTGCCACAGCGGCATGCCCGCGACTTCGGCGCGCTGCTGGCCCGCGCACTGCGCGCGCGGCCGCCGCTCAGCGGCGCGGAGCAGGGCGAGGCGGAGGGCGCTCTGGGGTCAGCCTGCATGCTCCGGCAGGATGCAACATGCAGGCCCGCCCCGTGCCCGCAGCCCAGGCTGACGCACGCAGCCCGCCTTGACGGCGAGCCGGCCGCGCATGCTGAGTCACTGCAGCGCGCTTCCTCACAAGGGGGCATCGTATGTGTCAGCAGCCCCTGCTGCCAAATACCCTCCAGTGCCGATTTTGGTGCTCCAGAGTGCGGTGCGGCGTCTGCGCTTTTGAGCAATCCGGGGCTCGGGCCTTGCTGCATGTTATTGCGGCCAAGAGCTCTCAGAATGACCTTGCACGGGCGGCAGTTGAGAGAAGTGCCGGGGCTGGGCTGGAGGGGGACGGAGGGGACACAGTGACTGCGGCTCCCAAGCACACGCGCCTGCCAGCGGCCGTCGGCGCCTGCGCGCAGCTCCGACAGCACCAGGCGCTCGCCGGCGCGCCCCTCCGGGTGCGCAGCCAGCAGGCACCCGTCGCCGGCGTCGCGCGCCGCCAGGCGGTTGCCCCACAGCGCCGCCGCGCCCGCCACCTGCGGCGCCAACAGGGAACAGGAATGCCAAATTAGGAAGAAAACACGCCCTGGCTGCTGGGCAGTGCAGCAGAAGGGCGCCAGAGAGGCTACTCGAATGCACAGGCTTTGCGAGCTCCATAGGCCGACGGCGCGCGACCCCTTCCCGTCCCTGCAAGTGCTTCAGCCTGCCGGGCTGGGCGAGCACGGTGGGAGCGCACCGCGCCGGGCGCCACGTCCTCGGCCAGCAGCTGGCGCAGCAGCCCGCGCGGCACTGCCTCCTCGCCGTGGCGCCGGCCCCAGTGCTCCAGGCTGCGCTCCACCACCGCGTAGGGCCTGCGCCCGCCGGCGGCAGCGGCGGTCGCCCGGCCCAATGGCCGCAGGCTCGGTGCGGTCACACGCTTGGTGCGGAGCCACTTTTATCATTATATGAATACAAACAGCACCAGGCTGGTGCATGTACGAAGGAGTGATACGCTGGCTCAGGATCCATGGCGTAGCAACACTTCTGGCAGCGAGCTAGCCTCGTCTGCGCGAAGTGGATGCAGCACTGAGCGCACAAGTGCCAAGCGGCTTGGTCTGTCTTCGCATACAGAGCAAGCGGTGCGTGAGCCGAGGCAGGCAGACAGCGAGGCCCAGGTGCACACAGCGTCTTGAGGTCGCGTGCGCACCCGAAAGGCACAGCCTGCTCCTGGGGCGCCGTCCAGGCAGTGCTGGGAGGCTCCGCGCTGGCCAGCCGGCCACTTGGCCCGCACTGCAGGGGCCCCGGGGTGTCCGACGTGTCTTGGCGCCGTACGAGCACGCTCTCTGGGCCGCCCGCGCTGCAGTGGGGTGCACAAGCACCGTCATTGTGCATCACAGTTTAGCGCTCGGGGATGCTGTGCCATGGGCTATGACAAGTCATGACACACCCGCGGTCTGCAGTGCATGCCTGGAACCGGCCACACAAGCGCATGCGGCTATGTATCATCTGTCAATGCGATGGCACTTGCAGTCTGCCGTCAGGCGCACCCGGGTCTCAGGAAGCTCGGCCATATCAGTCCTGCGGTGGCGTCTCCTTGCACGCCTAGCATGATTAACTCTTGGCGCGTGCAGAGTGCAGCAGTCAGCCTTGTCTTGTTTTGCAGCAGCTGCACCACCCTGCGAGTCCCTTCCCTCACCCTTCACCGTGCATCGCAGCACGGCCTTGCCAAGGAGTGCTCTTTTTGAGAAAGCCCTATCCGTAACACCTGCACTGCTGGGGTCGGCTGGTCTTGTTTACACCAAGTTCCACAGCAACCTGTTGCGTTTGCGGGCACTGTGCTTCTTGTTGGGTATTCAAAAAGCTGCACACGCTCCTGACAGGCTTTTGCACAGCCCTCTGCTGCCTGCTGCAAAACACCAGCACACGATGTGATAAACAGCGCAGAGCAAGGTAACAGGCGTTGGCAATGGCAGGCGCAGGCCTGAGAGCGCTCTGCAGTCTTCGCAGGGCAGTCGCGCTGCGGTTGGGCCCCCCGCCGCCGCCTCGCAGTCTTACGCCGCTGCCTCTGCACTGCTACGCTGGTGAAAACTGAGGCCTAGGACTGCACAGCATCACCGACAATGGAACTGCAGGGATAGGAGCATGGAATGACTGCTTTCATGTGCGGGGTATGCAGACAAAGGTCGCAATGCGTGCAGTCCGCTCTGCTCTCAGACCTTGCCGAGCAGACAGCTGCCGAGCCAGCGCACGCTGCCGAGCACGGACAGGTTGGTTCCGCTCCCTGGTGCCTTGGCACTAAGCTCTGTGAGGGGCCAGTGACCTGTCTGCTACGCCACACTATTGCACCCAGTGCATACGGGAGCAGCTCAATGCTGCTGCTGTAACTTGGGGCGCGTGGCAGGGATGCACTGCGGCACCGCCACCGGGTGCGGGATACCCGGACGACAGCGCATGGCGCTCAGAGGTCCGGCCCCCTTTGGCGCAGAGCCTGCTTGTGGCTGCATTTGACAGGAATTCTTCCTCAAATTGCAGAGGTGAGCAGGTATGCAGTGACTGCTGGACCAAACAGGCCGACGTTGCTGCAGGCCGACGCACGCCACATACCAGGGCAGCCGCCGCGCTGGCAGCCTGCGGGCGGGCGTGGGGCTGCGGTGCGGTTTGCCGCGCCGGGGCCGTTGCCTGGGGCTGAGCCAGAGGGCCTGCTCGACCGCGTCGCGCGCCACGCGCACAAGTTCGATGCGAATGAGACGAAGGAGGCGCTGCTGGAGCTGGCTAAACGGTGCGCGCGGGCTCCTGGGCTAGGGTCAGGGTTATTGCGGGCCCTGCTCAGCGACGTGCGGTGCCGCGCACAGGAGAGTGGCTGTATGTGCAGACATGCACCACGCATCAGGGCTGCGTTGAGCTGGCGAGGGGCCCCTTGCGGCGTGCGCCAACGCCCGCGCCGCGCCCTGACAGACGTTCTCTCCGCCTGTGTGCTGGGTGTGCGCATGTGCGCTCGCATGCCTTGACAGAGGCGCTCCCTGCCGGGGCGCGCACCCGGGTGCGCGCGCGCGACACACGCCTTGCGCGCCAGGCCCATCCTGGTGGGGCCTGCCGGGAGACATAGTGCTGCTGCAGCGCGTGCGGGCTCCGTGGAAGCGCTCGCGCGCGTACGGCCCTGGAGCAGTTGTGCCTCTGAAGCATGTGTGCCCGCGCAGGCACTCGCGCAGCCAGCGGCCGGACCTGGAGCGGCCACAGCGGCCGGACGCCGAGGCCGAGGCCGAACCGCCGCCGCCGCTGAGCGACGCCGTGCAGGCCGCGCTGGCGGCGCTAATGGCGCGCATGCGGGCGCAGCTGCCCGAATTCAGCGCGCGGCAGCTCGCGCTCGCCGCCGACGCGCTCGCGCAGCTTGGCCGCCTGCCCGACGTGGACCTCGCGGTCGCGCTGACGGAGCTGGCGCGCGCGGTGGACGCCGACTTTGCTGAGCGTCTGGCCCCGGCCGCCGGCGAGCCGGGGGGCGCCGCGCCGCAAGGGTTAGGTTACTCTACCCCCGACCGCGGCAGCGTGTCCGCGCGCGACATTGGCAACCTGGTCTATGCGCTCGCGCGGCTGGGGCAGGGCGGCGCCAAGCGCGAGCGCCGCGCCCAGCGGCGCGCGGCGGGCGCCGCGGGGTCTGCCCAGGGCGGCGTGGAGGCGGAGGGCGGCATTCCGGGGCGCGGCGCGGAGGCCGGCGGGCGGGCTCCGGCGCCCGCGGGCCCGCCCGGGCCGTTGCCGAGCGAACGGCTGGTGCAGCGTGCGGCAGCGCGGCTGGTCGCCCTGGGCGCGGGCGAGCGCGCGGGGGCGGCGGGCAGGAAAGGGTCGCGCGGGAGCCCCGCGTGGGCCATCCACCCGCGCGATGTGTGCTTCCTGCTGCGCGCCTGGGCCGCGCTCCGGCCGCCGCGGCTGCTGCCGCCCGACGCGCTGCAGGCGCGGACGCAGTTGTTGCAGGGCTCTAGCTGTCGGTCTGGTGTGCAGTGTGGAGTGACATTCGTGAGACTGCTTGCATGCTGTGCGTGCACTGCGGTGGCGCACTGCGGCGGCGCAAGGCGGCGCGGCCGTAGCCGCCCGGCGTGCTGCGCCTGCAGCTGCGCGGGTGGCTGCTTGAAAAGTAACGCATTCGGCATAGGGACACGACTCGCCGGCAGGAAGTTACCATCCGTTGCAGCGGGCGGCGGAGGCGCGCCTGCGGCCTCCTCACTGCAGGCCTGCCGGCACCGCGCAGACGCTCAAGGCGGTCGTGGAGCGGGACGGCGACGCCGAGGGGAGCGCGGCGGCGCCCGAGCCGCCGCCCACCGACAAGAACTCGCTGCTGACGGACGCGCTGATGCTGGCGCCGGCGGTGGACGTGATGGCCATGGTGCTGGGCGCCGCCTGGCCGCTGCTCAACCGGCAGAACAAGCACGCGGCGGCCGTCAAGCTGCGCCGTCTGTGCGCCCTGCTCGCCGGCCCCTGGCGCCCCCTGTGGCCGCTTTCTTAACGCGCCGAGCTGTCAATAACGGGCAGCCGCGCCCCGTGCTCTCCGATGCACCGCGGCGCCGCGCCCACGCGCCGCGCTCCCCTCGCGCCGCCCCCCTCATAGCACCACGCCAGAGGCTGCAGCCGCGCCAGAGCGAGTGCCGCGGCGCGCGCAGCGTGTTTGAGAGCGGCGAGCAGTCGCGGCGCGTGTACGAGGAGCTGCTGCCGCCGCTGCTGGCCGACCTGGCGGCGGAGCTGCCGCTGTGCAAGACGTGGCAGATTGCGACGCTGGCGGTCGCCGTCGCAGAGGTGCGCGCTGCTGGGCTTGGACGTGGGGCTAGGGGTAGGGTAGGGTCCTCGCTTGGGCGCGCAGTCGCGCGGGGTTGCGGGCCGGGACGGGAGGCGCTGCCGTCATGCACGCAGGCCTCGCCAACCCAGGGCCCTGTCCGTGAGCGGGTGGATGGGGCGAGCCCGCCCTGGAAGTCTCTGATAGTGAAGCAGTGCCACCAGGGAGCGGGGACGGCGGCGCAGAGGCGCAGCGAGGTTGCCTGGCAAGCCAGCGCACAGGCTGCCGGGTTCCCATGCGCCTCGGCGACTCCCCTGCGTGCCGGGCGCTGCGCCGCGCGAGTCGCCGCCGCAGAGCTCCAGGCTGACCCCCGCTGGTGCAGGGCAGGATTGTGCCGACCCCATGCTCCGCGCGGGGCCCGCGGCAGATGGACGCCGGCGACCCGGCGCTGTTTGCGGCGGTGTGCGACGAGTTTGCGGGCCGGCTGGCGGCGCACGCGGTGGCGCCGGTGCCGTGGACGCAGCTGCAGAACGTGGCCTACGCGCTGAACCGGGCGGGCGCGCCGGCGTCGGAGCGCTTCCTGCGCCAGGCGCGCGCCCGGGGCCGCCGGCGCGCCGCCGCGCGCACGGCGCGCCCGGCGCGCCGGCCGAGCCGAGCGGGCAGTGCAGCGCGGGGAGCGTCCTGCGCGGCCCACCAGCCTGCCCAGTTCTTCAGGGTCCCGTGTCAGCTGCTGTGCGTGCCGGCTGGACAGGGGCCTGTGCAATGTGGCGCACAGGGTGCGCACAGGGAGCCCATGGCATGTGCAGCCCCCTACCAGCCGCTCAAGGCCGCACACCGCGCAAGGACGGCAGCCCTGAGGCGCGCCGCAGCGCTCGCTGCTTGCTGGGCATCAGGCTTCGGGCGCCGCGCTGGCCGGCGGCGCAAGCGGGCGCCCGCTGTCGCCTGACGCGCCGCGCGCCGGGCGGGCGGGCGGCCCTGAGCCGCCTTGCCTGATAACCTGTGAAAACCTGCATAACCCTGTCATCGCGCGCCGCGCAGATGTCGGAGTACATGGTGGCCGCCGGCGCGGCGGCGGGCCGCGCGGACCTGGTCACGGCGCAGCTGCTGCTGCGCTGCTTCTACGTCAACCGCAGGCTGCACCTGCCGCAGCCGGCGGCACTCGGCGCGGCCGTGCGCCTGGCGGCCGACGGCGCCGCGGCGCCGCCCGCCACGCCCGCGGCGAAGGCCCAGCGCATGTTCCTGCTCGTCGACCTGCTCGGCTCGGTGGCCAAGATCGCGCAGACGCGCCCGCCGGCGCCCGCCCCGGCGGCCGGCGCCGCGGGCGCGGCGCAGGCCAGCGGCGGCGCCGGCGCGCCGGGCGAGCTCGGCGCGGGCGGCGCGGCGCCGGCCGCGCCGGCCCAGGCGCCGCAGCCGCAGCGGCAGGGGCAGGGCTCGGGCCCGTGGAGCGACGAGGCGCGCGGGCGGCGCGCGGGCGTGCCCGCGGGCGTGGACCCCGAGGACGTGGCCGCGCTCGGCACGGCCGCGCTGCTCGGGCTGCTGGCGGGCGGGCCGCGGCACCCGCGGCAGATGCACTTCCTGCCGGTGACGCTGCGCAACCTGGGCATCCTGGGCGCGGGCCTGGTGGAGCCTGATCTGGCGGCGGCCGCGCTCGCGCTCGCCGGCGCCGAGGCCGCCGGCTACAACGACATGCAGCTGGACCAGGCCGCGGCCGCGCTGCAGCTGTGGCGCGGTGCGCCCTGCGCCTTGTCTCTAGGGATTTATAGTGACGGGCCCGCTGGCCCTGCGGCGCGCCGATTGCCGCAGGCCAGGGCTGGGCTGGGGGGCCTGCTCGTCCGGCGGTGCAAAAGCTGGCGCCCGGCCGGCGTTCTCCCCTCTCCGAACGCTGCCCGTCTGCCGGCTGTCCCTCGAGCGTCCGGCCGTGCTGGGACAGCGCATTTGCACGCGTCGCCGGCGAGCAGGTCTTGTCAGAGGTCTGCCAATTCCTTCCGGGCACGACCTCATGTGGGCGGCCGCACGCTTGGACAGGGCGCGTGCCGGGCGACGTGCTGGCGGCGGCGGCCGACGAGCTGACCTACCGCGCGGCGGCGCTGCGCGCGGAGGGGCGGCTGACGCGCGTGCAGCACAACAGCCTCACCTGGGCGTGCGCGCGGCTGGCCAAGGTCCCGCGGCAGGCCGCCGCCGCCGGCCGGCCCGCCGAGCTGGACTGACGCGCGCCGCGCGGCGGCGGGCGGCGCGGCGGCGGCGGCTGCGGCGGACGTGCCGGCTGAGCACGTGGCTGCGCAGCGGGCGCATGCGTGCGAGCAGCGGCGCGAGCGGCCCGGGCGTGCGCGCGCGCCTGGCCGGCTGCCGCCCCTGGGAGGGCGGCCATGCCACGGGGTCACGCCCCCCATGTGCCGCCTCTGCCGTGGTGCACCAGGGCGTGTTCCACGGCAGCCCTGCCTGTGGCTGGCCGCTTGCAAACCTGATGATGGGTCAGCAGCTAACAGGACGTTGCCAGCTGCTTGTGAGTCTGAAGGGCTGTTGCATTCATCGCTCTGAGCTGACCACGACCTGAGTAACTCCTCAGCTGTGCGCACACATATAGCTCCGCCCTCCACTCGACAGCATTGTACAGAGACCGACCGGTACAGAACAGCCTACAGATACCCGCCCGTGACATCTTGGGCCTCACCACAGCATCCTACCTGACCACACACCTATCCTAACACTACTGGCTGCATCACGCCGATCAGCCAATGCTAGCTTGACGGCTACCTACTTCACAGCTCGCCCGCATCTGCCGAGCCGCGCTGCGCGCGCGTCCGCCGCTGCCCCACCCGGGGCTCCGCCCCCGGCGGCCCGTCCGCAGCGCCCCCGGCGCCCGCCCCCGCCCCGCCCGGCGCCGCGCCGCCCGGCTCCAGCTCGGCCAGCACCTGCTGCCGCACGTACTGCCACAGGGCGGAGCCCACAGACGCGCCCAGCGTGCTCGCAGCGCCGCCGCCACCGCCCGGCGCGCCCGCGCGGCCCACCTCGCCCGCGCCCGGCGCCGGCGGCGGCGCGGCCGCGCCGGCCGCCCAGTAGGCGGCCAGGCGGTGCGCGGCCGCGCGGCCCATGCTCACGAGGTGCCCGGACCTCGCCCCTGCCCCTGAACCAGAACCCGCTCCCGCCTGCGGCGCCCGCCCGGCCGCCGCCGCGCCGCGCCCGCCGCCCCAGTACGCCGCCGCGCTCGCGAGCGCCGCCGAGCTCAGGCTGGCGGCGGCGGCGGCCGCCGCCTCGCCCGCGGCGCGGCCGACCTGCTCCACAAGCGCTCTGTGCGCGCCCTCGGCCGGCGGGCCGCCGCGCAGCGCGAACAGGGCAGCCGGGTCGGCGGCGGGGTCGGCGGCGGGGTCCGCGACCGGCCGCGCCGCCGCGCGGCCGCCGGCCCGCCGCAGGGTGAGCGCGGCCATATAGGCGGCCAGGCGCTCCTGGTAGGAGAGCAGGCTGTGGTGCGTCACGCCGCCGCCGCTGGCGCGCACACACGAGCGTGTCTGGGCCGGCGGAGCTGCGGAGGCAGCCGGCGGGGTCGGGCAAACACGCGGGCGGCCGACCGCCAGGACAGGAGGCAGGGCAGGAGGCAGGACGGGAGGCGACGCGCGGCGCTGGCGGCGGGCGCCTGATCAGGCGAGCGCGCTGCACGCGCTCGGCAGGCCGGCTGGAGGTAGGGCCGGCGCTGCAGGGCGCTGCCACACCCTACCTTATAGAATAGCAGGGGGTGCTACACCCTAATGTACACCCTATCCTATCAGCGCGCACCGGCCGCTGCTCGCGTACACCGCCTTCCACAGGCCGGACGCGTTGAGGTGGCGGCGGACCTCGGCCGCGTACGCGGCGTCGCCCACGCCGCCCTGGGAGCCGCGGCGCGGCGGCGCGGCGGCGCTGGTTGCCGGCCCGGCCGGCGCGCCGGCCGCGTGCTGCGGCGACCGGATGTTCTCGCCCAGGATGAAGTGGTAGGTGCCGAAGGGCTGGTAGTCTCGCGCGGTCGCGTGCACCGCCTGCGCATCGCCCTCCCCCGCCCGTTGCGGGCACAGCTCCTGATCCTCGACGCAGGGCAGGGTTCCAAGGCGAGCACTGGACGAGCCCCTCGAACCCTACCACTGCCTCCGTTGCGGTCAGCAGGAACGTGGACCCACTGAGCCTGCAGGCAGGCTCAGTGGATTGCTGCATCAGACGGGGGGGGGGGGGGGCCGCACCGCGACACCAGGCACGTAAGCCGCCAGCACTGAATGCACGGAGTCCAAGCTGCTCCCCAGCAGCCGCGGCACCTGCAACCGGGAAGCTCAGCACAGAAGGCTCGGACGCACAGCTAGGGACGTGAGAGGCGGGCATGCAAACGCCATCAGCGGGAGCCCACAACTGAATACAGGGCTTTTCAGAGTGCTAATAATGGTAGCACGGATGGAACGGTGGAGGCGTTGATGTCAGTCGTGACGCCGCGGCGGCACAGAGGGTCGCCAAGAAGCGGCGCGCACCACGTCGGCGTTGTTTACAAAGTTGTGGAACTGCAGCTCCGCGCCACCGCCGGTGGCCTCTGCGGCGGCCTCCAGCGCGCGCAGGCGCGCGAACAGCGCGTCCGGCGCGCGCGCGTGCAGCACCATGGGCGCGCCAAACGTCACTGCGCCGCCGCCTGCGCCGCCGGGTATCCCTTTCGGGCGGCACTTGCTGGACCCCAGGAGTCCTGGTGCCGGGCCTCACGCGTGCCAGCTCGCCGCTCGTCCAACGGCAACATCATCGCAGCCACAAAGACATGCATCGTGCTTCAAGCACACAGAGTGCCAGTCATGGAGCACCCGCTACCTCACCCTTACCGACCCAGGCTGCGATCCACGCAGGCTGCATGGTGTGACCATGTTATTGCCTCCTCCTCATGAAAAGAAGCACGGGCAAGCTCAAGGCGGCCTGGACACGAAAACAACTGGTCCCGCCCGAGGCTCGGCCGGGCCCGACCCGCTGCGCACCTGCGCCAAACAGCTCGGCGGTCGCGCGGCTCTCCAGGAGGTGCAGCGCCAGGCAGTTGGCGTACCTGCCGCGCGCGCGGCCGCGTCAGGCGCCTCATGTCCCGATATGCCTCACACAGGCTCACTCTCGCCGCCCCCGCGCGCGCGGCCGCCTCAGGCGCTCCGCCTTCCACGCACCGCTGTGGCCCAGTCTGGCTCAGCCTCGCCACCCCTAGCCAGGACAGTTTCTGCCAGAGGTCAGCTGACAGCCAAGCCCCGCCGGTCTCAGCCACGGTGCCCGCGCAGCCGCCGGCAGCCCGGAATGCATCACACACCATCGCAGCGCCTCCCAGCAACGGGGCTTTGCCCGGTGCCCGCTGCGCACTAGCCGCACAGGCTGTGCCCAGCCACCCAGACCGGGATAGGGTTGGGAGTAACCCAAGGTTCAGTCAGTGGGGTCCGGCCTGGCGCCCGCCTGCGCACCCGCCGCCCAGGCTGTGCCCGGCCACCCAGACCGGCAGCCGACGGCCGGCCGCCGCGTCGCGCGCGCGCACGGTCGCCACAATCTCGTCCAGGTGCCGCACCGCGCCGACGTAGAAGCCGCGGTGCACGCGCACCGAGCCCGCGCCTGCCGCAGCCGCCGGCGTGAGCGGCGCGCGGCGCGCCGAACTAGCGCAGACGCGACGATGATGTGCGAACTGTGTCTTGACACACGATGAGGGTCACTAGCTCAAGAACGAGTGCACCAGTCCCTACTCCCAACACCTGATGCAACACATCAAGCTGACGCAACTACAGACGTGTGGAACACCGTGTCAATGCACGATGAGAGAAGCATCGCAGTGTCCCCACGCCCGGCGCCTGGTACAGCACCGGGTCTCAGCTCGGGTGGCGGGCAACATGCGCGTGCTGCTGAGCACAGCTCCGCCCTGCGCCCCCACAGCGCCCGCCTGCAGCACGACGGCCCGCCCGCCGCGGCCGCTGGCGGCGCCGGGCGCGCGCGGCGCGTTCCGCGGGGCGCGCCTGTCTCGCCGCCGAGCGGCACCGGCGCGATGTTGGCGTCGATGACCGCGTCGTCCAGGCAGGCGGTGCCGCGGAAGGCGATGGCCAGGCCCAGGCCGTCCACCTGCCACACGCCAAACTGCTGCACCGCGTCGTCCGCCAGGCGCGCGTCCGGCGCGTCCGCGTCCAGCCCCGACTCCCTGCGCGCGCGGGCGGGGCGCCAGGTCGGCGCGCGCCCCATGGCTAACCCTACCCTAAACCTGACCCTCGGTGCGCCAGACCCGGCCGGCAGTGGCGGCATGCGGGGGCGCGGGCCGGCGGCGCGGCCGGGCCTGAAGTGGATGAGCGTGGCCGCGACGGCCGTGCGCCCGGCCGGCAGCGGGACCTCGATGCGCGTGGTGCTGCCGATGTCGCTCGCGCGCGACACATACTGCCGCCCGCCGCACGAGACGTTTGTGACGCTGTACCGTCCTGGTATGAATGGGCAAGGCTTGCCGGGGCACAGACTCACTGCAAGCACCTGCCCGTGTGTTAAAAGCGACTCAGTTGGCCCTGCACTCCAGACGCATGCAGGAGTGTGATGTGCTGCACTCACAGCTGCGGTGGGACTGCCACAAATGCCTGTGCCTGTCAACGGGAAGGCGAGCACAACCTGTTGCGCAATGCCCAAAGCGCCGGACGCCGGAACTCAGCCAGCAGCACGCGCCAGGCGCAGCGGCCGCGCCGCACAGCCAGCCTCGCTCACACTGACAGCGAGGCGCAAGGCTGCTTCACGGCGGCCGGGGTGGCGGCGGCGCGCACCGCGTAGTGGCACAGCGCGGCCAGCACGACCGCGATGCGCAGCAGGCCGTCGTCCGTCTGGAGCGGCGCCAGGTCAAACGCGGCCTCCGTGGCCGCCTGCCGCCGCGCGCGGCCGCGGCCGTGAGCGCGCGCGCAGCATGGCGAAGCGCTGGCTGCCATGATGTTGCAGCGCCGGGTGCGCCCGAGTTTGCAAGTGTCCGTCACGCAAGGTGTCACGGTATCAGGAGCCCAGGCTGTTGGGCAGATAATGAACCTGCACACTTACGTGCGAGCCAGCGGCGCCCCTACACGCACGCTTGCAGCTCAACAGGAAGAAGCACACAGCGCATACAGAGCTCTGAGAGCGCAGGGCGAGCCGCGTTAAAGCAAAGGGGCTCATTGAGTACCTTGGACAGGTGCGTGGACAGCTCGGCCAGGCTAGGAAGGCCGTCGAGCGGGCCTGCGCTGTCCGGCGCGCCGTGCGCGGCGTCAGCGGAGCCGCGTGAGGCTTGGCGGGCCAGCATTGCGCAGGTTTCTATGCCGGCAGCGCTCTGCCTCCCCGCCTTAGCCGCTGCTGCCGCTCTGTGCCGCGCGCATGCTAGCGGCAGTCCCCGCACGTCCTCCGGCACGACTCGCGGACGTAGCCTGCAGTCAATGCAGCCAGATAGGCGCAGCACAGGGCGTGGACGGAAGCGATGCGGTGCCAGTCAGGTTCATCAAGTTGCAGCGTGCGCGGTCGCAGACCTGTGCTACAGAGGTTGGCCTTCTTGTACGCCTCGCAGACTTGCTTGCCGTTGCTGTCCGTGCACTGCGGCGCACGCCCCTGCCAGTCCTTTGGCACGCGCTCCTCAGAGTACCCGACGAAAATGCCGCTCCTGCCCGTTCTGGCGCCGCGAGCGCAGCACGCGAGCAAGCACGCCAGTAGCAACAGGACGAGCACGGCAGGCCGCCCGCCGTGCGGCAGCATATGCGTGCGCAAGCACAGCAGATGCCAACCTCTTTGCACCGCTCTGTGCGGCACTGGTCTGCTGTGCAACGCAGGGCAAGTGACTGGGAATGAATGAATGAATGAATTACAACCGGGAGCATGTCTTCTGTCCAGTGTAACAGCGGGCAAGGGGCGATGCAGTATCAACTCGAGCAAACTCGAGAGCCAATTCGAGCCAACCACGTCAGGCCGTACCTTGCCTGTGCTCTCCCGCCTAACAGACTTTAGGAAAAGCCACAGGGCAAGAGTACAGTCCTTGTATTGGCAGTGATGGCTTCCACATACCTGCTGGTCGCTGTGCTGCTTGTGGTGGGCTGGCTGAAGCGCGCAAACGTACTGTATGCCATTGAGTATGTTGTGAACACTCTGCAGGGACAGGCCAAGCGCCGAAAGGCCAACAGGCAAGCCCACGCTCAGCGCTTTGCCGCTTTGCAAGCAATACATATTTTATGCTGACGCGTTTTTGCCGCGTGCCGGAGCGCTGGTCCTCTTTTGTCTTGTTGCAAGCTGGTGCCGCAGCGTGTATGACATTTTATGAATGGCTTCCTCTTTTTATGTCCTCCTACACCATGACTGTGCCACATGCTGCAGTGTCAAGCGCGGGCGTGCAAGCCGCTGTCCTTTGCGAGCCGTGCGATGCAGAAAGTAAGCTGATTATATACATGTGCAGGTATCTGGGCGGCAATTTTGCGCCCGTGAAGAAGGAGGTGCACTCGGAGGCGCTGGAGGTCGTCGGCGCGCTGCCCGAGGGGCTGGAGGGCGTGTTTGCGAGGACGGGGCCTAACCCGGAGCAGCTGGCTGGCGACTACCACTGGCGCGCTCACGTATATGTACCTCTTCATGCGTTGGCCAGGCTGTGGCCGCACCAAGCACGTTGCTAACACGCTTGTGTCTGCAGTAAAAGCAGTTGAAGGCTGCAGCCGGCTTTCAGAGCTGGTGTGGTGCCTGTGGTCCTGTTGCCGATATGGTGGTGGCTGTGTCAGGCGAGGCCACCTTGGCTGGGAGGCAAGCGTTTGCGACTTGTGCGAGCTGCTGGCCGACAGCAGGCCTGGCCCAGGTTTGACGGCGACGGCATGCTGCATGCCTGCCGGATCAAGGACGGCAAGGTATCGTACTGCAACCGGTACGTCGCCACTGCGCGCCTGGCGCGCGAGCGCTCGCTGGGCTTCCCTATCTACATGCGGGTGCGGCCCCGGTCGGCATGCGCCGTCATGTCATGCATGCCCTATGGACCTCACAAGCACACATGTGCTGTTGCCAGCAAAGTGTGTGAGCACTTTCTCTGTGGTTTACATTGCTCACAGCTGCAACGAGTCCCGTACCAGCTACATGCAGCTGGCAGACATTCTGGACAATGCCGTTTTGTATATATGTGCAGTTGCCAAGCTTCATGCGTGGCCTCGACGACGTTTAACACATGGTCTGATGGTTCTTGTCATGGCGGGTTGTTGCTATTGGTCACACGTCCACCCCTTGTGGCGCGCAGTTCGGCGACATGCGCGGCCTGTGGGGCGTTGCGCACGCGTACCTGCAGCAGGCCAAGATCGCGCTGGGCGTCGTCGACAAGCGGCCCGGCACCGGCACAGCCAATACCGCGCTCGTGTACCATGCGCGCCGCCTCATGTCGCTGCACGAGGGCGACCTGCCCTACGCGGTGCGCCTGGCAGCCTCCCTGCACCACTGCACCCTACCCTACCCCTACATCTACCCTATGTCGCTGCACAAGGGCGACCTGCCCTACGCGGTTTGCCAGGCAGCCTAGTGTGGTCACAGTGCTCTTGTGAGTCAGTTTGCCGGTTGCCATCCTGGGTGGGCTCAGGTCGTGGCACAGGCAGAAGTCCAGCGCCGATGGCAGCCTTCTAGCAGAGTGCGCCGGCTGGCTCAAATGTGTTTGCTGGGCAAACGTGTAGCCAGGGCAGGGCACTTCAGGGCCGGAGGGGAAGAACATGACAATCACGCTTTGAGCGGGACACTGCTTTGCAGAGCTGTGAAGTGGGTGCCAGGGGCAAGCTGCGTCACCGCACAGCAGCTGTGGGGCGGGTAGGACAGCAGCCCTGGGAAGACAGATGGGCCTTGCACAGCGGGCACTTTGCTAGCAGTTGGGGCACCACTGCTGGTCGTGCGGGGATGAGTGCGGAGGTGAAGCCTCTTCGTGTGCCAGGTTAAGTTTCAGCGGGAGCTGGTGCGCGCAGGTGCGCGTGCTGTGCGACGGGCTGATCCAGACGCTCGGGCGCGTCACGTACGGCGGCAAGATGAACCACCCCTTCACTGCGCACCCGAAGATTGACCCGAAGACAGGCGAGCCCTGACGGCGCCTCTGTTTCTTGGTGGAGTCCTTCTCTTCTGCCATTGCCTTGCAATATGCTGCCAACTGTCATGGCTGTTGTTTTATACATGTTGAGTATATTCAATGTGTATAAATATAAAGTGTGCCCTGGTGCCGCCATGGTTTGCATTCCAGCAGTATCTGAATACAACTTGTGTTAGCAGTATTTGAATACAACGTGTGTTGGTTCAGGCGCGATGTACCTGATTGGGTATGAGATCGACAAGACGCCTGCGGGCGTGCACTACGCGGGCGTGGACAAGGACGGGCGCCTGGAGTTTGACGTCCGCGTGCCGCTGCAGGAGGCGCGCAGCCCTCTGTGCGACCAGCTCGCTTGAAGCACTAGTTCCGCGCAGTGCACAAACGGTTCAAGCGAGTTTGTTGTCGTCGGGCGGTGTGGTCGTAGCAATTGTTTCTTTTACATACGTTAGCGGTCGAGCGACTGAGCACGAGGGTCATCGCCAGACCTTTTGCGCTGCCTGCAGTTGATGCTGGAGCAGTCTGCATGTACACACACTCTTCATGTGAGCAGCGAAACACCGCATCGCACAACCCGTGTCGGCACATATGTCGAGTTCGGCCGTGACATGCTGGGGTGCGTGCGGGCCGCCAGGCCGTGATGATGCACGACTTTGCGATCACGGAGGACTACGCCATCCTGGTGGACACGCCGCTGGTATTCCGGCCGCAGGCGTGTCCCTCTTCCCCGGGTCTTGTATAGAGCAATGCTCCCTTGAGTGCAAGTCGAGCCTGTGCTGTGCTGCGACCCGGATCTGCGGGCGCGCAGAGGTCGTGTGTATGCAAAGCCCAGAAATGTGTCAGGTTTGAAGAGTCAGAGGTAGGGTAGGGCTTGACAATACGACCTATATGCCTGCGCTGCTGGCTGCTGTGCGCATGTGGGGAGTGCGGGCCGCAGTGCGCATGGGAGGAGTGCGGCCGCTGTGCGGAGTGAGGAGTGCGGATCGCACTGCACAACGGGGAGTGCGGCCGCAGGAGATGGTGAAGCGCAACACGCTGCCGCTCGTGTACGACCCCTCCCGCCCGGCGCGCTTCGGCGTCCTGCCCAAGCGGCCCCAGTCCGGGAAGGAGGTGCGCGCTCGGCGCATGGTGCTAAACCTTAACCGGGGGCGGAAGCATGCGTGCAGAGGGAATTCGTGGCTGGTGACCACCAGTGCAAGGGTCCAGCTCCCAGCTCTGCGACCTGGCACTGCGTTCTCGCGCGTGCTGCGGCAGCAAGCCGCAGCCCAGCAGGTTGATACAGACAGGGCGTATACCAAATTGTGTATGCAAGTAAGAAGGGCTGGACGCAAAAGCTGCGAGCAAGCTGGCTGGGCAGGAGGCGCGACAGATGCGCGCTGTGTGCCGCGCAGGTCCGCTGGTTCGAGCTGCCGCCTGTGATGATCTTCCATGTGGCCAATGCGTGGCAGGAGGGCGAGCACACCGTCAAGCTCTTTGCCTGCTGCTTCACCGATGTGCGCCCGCCCGCTCGCGCAGCCCTGGCCGCGGCAGGCGCTCGGCGCATGCCGTGCTGCCTGTGACCCTGGGTTCTGCCTCTGCAGGCAAGGCGGTGTGCGGCGGTTGCGGGCATCGCTCCTGAGCTTGCCCGGGCAGTAGAGCGGGCACTGCTCCTGAGCTTGCCCGGGCAGTAGAGCGGTGTGAACAGAGGCCTTTGAAGGAGCGTTGGTGCAAAAGCAGCAGAAGCGTTGGTGCAAAAGCGTGCGTGTGAAGCCAAGCGCTCTCTGAGCGGACCGGCGCATGGCCGGCGCGGCTTCGCGCAGGTCACCATGACCATGGAAACAGGAGACCTGCCCGTCAGTGCAATGCATGCGTGTGAGGACGTGCGCTCTGTCAGCTGACCGGCGCGCGACGGGGCCGCGCAGTTCACCATGGACATGGAGAACGGGGATTTGCCCGACTCGGCGCACCCGCGGCTGTACGAGCTGACGTTCGACATGGCGACCGGCGGCGCCACGTCGCGCAAGGTCAGCGACGTCATGTGCGAGTTCCCGCGCGTGGACGAGCGTCTCACAGGCGCGCCGGCGGCCTCGCAGCGGCGCGCGGGCAGCGGCGGTGTTTACGCTGCTGGTTAGAAGCGCGCGATGTTGTCAGCGTCTCGTGTAACAGCGTGCTGCAGGCTGACTTAATGCGTCGAAGGCGCATCATGTGTACACACATGCCAGCCTTTCCATCTTAGTGTGTCTACATGCGCGGGGTGTTGCTAGCGTGCAGCGGTGTACATTGCAGGGCGCATGGCCCCTGCGGTGCGCGTCATAGAGTGCATGCCCGCTGCAGAGCTAGCCGCCTGGTGCGCTCGGTGAGCATGTCGCCCCTGCCCACATTGCTTGCCCCCATATCGTCCGCATTTCTGGGACACATCAGATTGTTGTCACATGTGCGCCAGGCCACCGCACGCGCTTCGTGTACGCCGCGGTCATGAACCCGCGCCGTACGACCGGCGCGTTCACCGGCGTCGTGAAGCTGGACCTGGAGGCGGCCGCCGCGGGCCGCCCGGCCGAGGCGGGCATGATCAGCCACGGCGGCGCGCGCCTGGGCGGCGAGTGCGTCTTCGTGCCGGCGGCCACGGGCCCGCAGGGTGCGCTCCAGCGTTGCGCCCACTGCCAAACATGCATCCCGCTCATGGACAGGTCATCTCCACAGGTGTGCTTCCATGCTGTACGCGGGCATCGGTATAGCAGTGCGCCGCGGCGGCGAGCGCGCCTATGTTGCGGCAGCCTGTCGCCCGCGAGCTGGGGCTGCTGGCCTTGTGCCGCTGGCCAAGCTGCAGGCGGCGCACAGCCGGGGCGCCGCTTGGGGCCGCTGCGAGCTCATGAGCACCCTGGCGGCAGCAGCAGGCGCGGCTGGCGGGCCCCCGGCATGCGCGGCCCGAGCGGGGCGCGCCGCGCGGCGCAGGCGAGGACAACGGCTACCTGCTCACCTACGTGCACGACGAGGCGAGCGGCGAGTCGGAGCTGGTCGTGCTGGACGCGCGCACGATGGCGCCGGAGCCGCTGGCGCGCGTGCCGCTGCCGCAGCGCGTGCCGTACGGCTTCCATGGCACCTGGGTGCCGGAGGCGGACGTGCAGGCGCAGGCGGCGACCGCGCTCTAGGGGCTGCATGCCCGCTACTTTATCATCTGACCTAACTAGGGTCTTTGTTAGAACAGGCCGACAAGGAGCCAGGCTTGGAGGCCGGGGAGCACATGCTTCGCGGCTGCACAGCCGCCGCTGCTTGCTCCCTTGCCGCAGCGCAATCCTCTTCTCAGGGTGCCGCAACGGTGGAGGAGGCTGCAGTGCAGGTGCTGATGGCAGCCTTGCAGAGCAGGACTTGCTTACACTCTTGGTCGCCCATTGGCTCTGGTTCTTGTCAAGCAAAGTAGGCGACACGAGCGGTAGCCGGGTCAGGCAAAAGCGCGGGTCGCCACCTTGCTGCTTGAGCTTATTGAAGATGAGCGATGCGCGAGTGGAGTGCAGTGGGTGCTGTGGGTCGTCCGTGATGTAGGTGCTGGCTTGAGGGCGGGGGCTGTGCAGGGTCAGCAAACTGAATGCATGACTTTCGGGTTGTATGTTGTTAGTAAAGTCTGGCTGTACCGTGACACAACGCATGCATGAGTGTCGCTTCGATCCTGCGTGATGCTGTAACTGTATACTTCAATGCTTCCCCAGGTCTTTTGCAGGACCCATGCCTTTGAGTGGTGCTGGAGGCAGAGACAGAAAAGAGGATTGTGATGTCAGGTTGGTAAGCGCATCACTACATTTATATTACTGGGAGACAGCCGTGTGGTAGGTCCCACCGATGCCCCCAGCGCTTGCCGACATGCGAGGGACTACAGGCGGCCCTGCAGTGCGTGAGGTGGCGCCTGCGGCAGCCGGAGAACCGCCTGCACAGACCAGCAAGCGGCCGCGAGCGGAGCCTGAGGGTGCAGTGCAAGTCGACCACAGCGAGCTGTTCAGCGAGGAGGGGCGCGCGCGCAAGATGGCGCGCTTGCGCGTGCTGGTGACCTCGTTCGCTGGCAAGGAGGGCGTCATAGGCCTTCACGGCGGGCTGCCGCCGGCCTCCGCGTTCCCTATCACTGAGATGGCGCTGACTCTTCGCGACGGGACACGCCTTGTCATTGACGACCCGGCCAAGGTGCGTCTAGAGCTGTACAAAGCGCACACCAGTAACAAACGCATTCACTTGACCTCCGCAGCCATTTGTTTGCAGCTGTTCAAAGTGTCACCAGCTGTGACTCACAGCTGCGCTGCACTTTCAGCTTCTCAATGCATCTAGCAAGACCGGGCTTGGCTGTGTTCACACCGCAGTACCCACCTCAAGCTTTGCAGAGTACCGGGTGCTGTGAGAGCCTCTGACACCAGTTCCACTGTGCCGTGTGTGTTCCCGCTGCTGACTCCACCAGCTGAGTCGGCAGACGCTGCCTCGGCCCTGTCCTGCTCATTTTGGACAGCAACGACAAGCTGAGCGCGCCACAGGCATGCTAGGCTCGAAGAATTTTGAATAGAGGAGGTGTGAGAAAGTTGAGCGCTGACAGTGTGCAGGGCTGCGCACAGGCTTCACAAGCGTGCTCTTGAGCCCGGTCAGGCACGCGGTGTTCGCAAACGTGGAGGGAACCAAGGAACCATGTGGCAATAGCAATGTGTTGATGGGGCAGGCGCCAGCTTGAGGCGACTGCGGCTGCCTTGGGTGCAGATGGCGGCGGCGCAGCAGTACAGCTTCACGCTCAAGGGCTATGGGCCGCTGCACGACTGGGTGAGGACGCACACGTGGCGGATGCATGCGCCGCCGGGCGACCACGACGTGATGGTGACCAACGGCAACAACCAGACCATCGACGTGCGCCCTCTGCCCCGCCGTGCCAGGCCGGCAGCGCTGCGCGCAGCTCCCCGTGCATCAAATTGCTGTTGAGGATGCGAAGCGGTGCGGGTGAGGCAGGCGGCACTGTGAAGGCTACTACTGCTTGCGCCGCAGGCGGTGCAGCGCTGCTGCTAGATTGGGGCGTCTTGTGCGTCTAGGTGGGGTCATTCTACCCTTAGCAGCATTTGCACGCACACAGGTTGACCTGCTTAAGCCTGAGCATGACATGAGAAGGGGTGCAGGCTCGGTGCGTTGTGCTCGCTGCAAAGTGCTGTATGTGGTAGCCCTGTTGCTGGGCGACTGCCCCGCCTGCGCTTGGAGCATGCACGGATGCCGCCGAGTCGCAAACGGGCTGACCGCGAACCTGAGCACTGCGGGGCGTGTGGGGTTGGGCGACATTGCGTGCTGCGCGTTGCGCAGATGGTGCTGCGGCTGTTTCTGGACAAGGGCGACGCGCTGCTGTGCGAGCAGCACACATACCCGCACATTGCCGAGTCGCTGGTGCAGCCGGCGGGCCTGCGCACGGTGCCGGTGGCGATGGACGGGCAGGGCATGCTGCCTGGGGCGCTGCAGGAGACCCTGGAGGGCTTTGCCGCGCGCGGCGAGCGGCCGCCGCGGCTGCTGTACACCGTGCCGGTCGGGCAGAACCCCACCGGTGCGCGCGCGCGGCCGGCCCGGCCGGCGGCCGGACACCGCGCGCGCCTTTGTGCCTGGCGCCGCGCGCGCTGCTGCTGCCAGGCCGTGCGTCTGGCAGGCGGGCGTGTGGATGAAATTTTGAGGACGGCAGCCATCGAACCCGCGGCCTTTGACGTGACAACTCAATGTGCTGTCGTGGGCGGCGCCCAGGCGCGGTGACGCCGGTCGCGCGGCGGCGGGAGATCTACGCGCTGTGCCGCCGGCATGGCGTGCTCATCCTGGAGGACGACCCCTACTTCTACCTGCAGTTTGCGCCCGGCGGCGGCGCGCCGCGCGGGCTGCGCGGCCTGGGCGAGTCTTACCTGTCGCTGGATGCCGACGGCCGCGTCATCCGCCTGGACAGCTTTTCAAAGGCGCGGCGCGCCCTGGCCGCATGCCTGGGGTTTACAACATGTGTGGAACCGGGCAGGCCCCGACCCAGGCGCAAGGTGAAGGGTCGTGTTTGAGGGCAGGCTGTTGGCAGATTGGGCCGAGACATCTCGGCACTGACAGGTGCAGGTTTAGGGTTGGTTGGCTGACCCTTAAAGCCTGCGGCGCGCGCAGGCGGTGGCGCCGGGCCTGCGGCTGGGCTGGGTGACGGCCGCGCCGGCCGTCATCCAGAAGCTGGTATACTACCTGCACGGCATCTCGCTCGGCGCCTGCTCCTTCACGCAGGCGCGCCGGCGCCGCACCAATCCCCCTCCCTGCAGTGATGGTGCAAAGTGTGTCCTTGCGCTGCCGGGGCTGCGCCGACAATTGTTACCCGTCACTAGCAGTGAGACGGGTAGAGAGCGCGGGGGGCCCGCGGCCACCCAAGGCCCTCAATATGCACCGCGCCTGGCGCCTGGCCGCTTCAGACGCTGGCTCGTGCGGCGGGCACGGCAAGCACAGGGTGCTGCGGTCACGACAGAGAGCAGCGACAGAGACAGAGCTGTCGCCATGCCCAGGTCCCTTGCAAGCCCGCCAGGCCAGCACACATAAGCAACAACTCACCAAGCATGCATCCCTTGTACTGCTTGTACAGCAACTGCAAATTCACGAGAAAGGCGTGCCCTGCCTGCTGCGCGGCAGGTGACGGCAGCGGAGCTACTGCGCCACTGGGGCGAGGCGGGCTTTGAGGCGCACGTGCGGGCGATGCAGCAGGAGTACGCCGCGCGCGCAGCCGCCCTGCAGGCGGCGGCGCAGGTGTGCGGCGGCCCCCGCTGGGCCAGTGGCCTCCTTGCCAGCGTGGAGCCTGGTGTGACGGCCCCGGAGGAGTCTCGCTGGTGCAGGGACCACTGCAAGCTGTGCCTTGGGCGGCATGCGCACTGTCCACGACTCTCCAAGTGCGATCAAGCACGGCCCGCTGAACCGGCCGGGCCAAGTAAGGATGGGTTGCGCGGTGTTACAAATGACGGCACGCGGCATGCTAATGGTGCTCGACCCGGCCGGATCCTGACATGCTGCCTGGCTCATGCAAGCCCGATCGCAACCAAAACCTGTCCCGCAGGAGCACCTTGGCGGCCTGGCCAGCTGGACACCGCCGGCCGCGGGCATGTTCCTGTGGCTGCGCCTGCACGGCGTGGCCTGCGCGGACGCCATCCTTGAGCGCCTGCAAGCGGAGAAGGTGGTCGTCGTGCCGGGTGCTAAACTTGGCCCTACCCCTAACCTACCTTACCATCTGCGGCCCTGAGCTAGGGTGTAGGTAGGGCTGTAGGGTGAGTCAGGTTGCTCATCCCAGCCCTCGTAAGTCGCACTTGACTGCCCGTGTGCCGCATGCGCCCCGCGTCGCCATGGTATTTGATCAGAGCCTCACATATGCGTTTGTGCCAGTATGCCTATCACCTCGGATTCATGCACTCAACACAGCCGAAGAAATGTGGCGGCGTGCTCGCTGTGCACCGCAGGCAAAATGCCCAGTGCCCAAGGCCGGGCGGGCATGCCTGCACATGCGTCCCCCACGTGCTCGAGGCCTTGCAAGGCGCGCACACCGAGCGCGGCACGCTGGCTGCGCCGCGCAGGCAGCATCACGCACTGCCAGGGCCCCGCGGCGGGCCGGCCGTGCCCGTACGTACGGGTGTCCTACGCGTCTGCGTCCCCCGCCGACCTCACGCTCGGCATGGCGCGGCTGGCCGCCGTGCTGCGCAGCGCCCTTGGCTTGCAGGGCCCTGGCGCAGACGACCCTGGCGCAAGCCCCAGCATCACGCCAGCGCCCGCCGTGGACGCCGCGCCGCGCGCGGCGTCCCGGCAGGGCGCGCGGCCAGAGCTGGGTGCGGGCGCTGGTTGCGCCGCACGTGCGGACGGCGGGGCGGCGGCCGAGTCAAACGGCAGTGCGCTGCCGCCCAGCGCCTTCCTGCGCGCGGGCGCCGCGGGCGCCGACGCGGCGCGCGGCGGCGGCGGCGAGCAGCCTTGCGGTGTGCGCGCGGCGGCGGCGGCCGCGCTCCAGAATGCGGCCACCAGCGCGATCGGGCTGGGCCCAGGCAGCGCGGCCACGGTCGGGCTGGGCGCGAGCGAGAGCGCGCACATCAACGCCGAGCTGGCGCGCGACCGCGGGGCCCGGGCAGCACGGGAGTGATGGGGGGCGGCGGTCGGCAGGCGGCGGCCGCGGCGCGCGTCAGGGCATCCAGCCGTTGCGGAGCGCGGATGCAGCCGGGCTGGCTGGGTGCGCGCACATCAATGCTGGGCCGTACGGCCGGCGCCGGCACTGCATCAGGTGAAAAGCACGTCGTGCTGCATTGTTGGAAAGCCGGTGGCCAGCCCGCCACAGAGTTGCTCGACGTAAGGCTGCAACGCAGATGACATTGCTATATTCAGCATGTCCAGGTTGTGTTGAGTACGGCACAGAACTGCTCCATCTGTCCGGTAGCTTTGCGCAGTACTTGCAACATTGGTGGCCTGAAGAGGTTGCCGGCGATATTGGACGAGGACTGCCATGTGTGCCGCGATGCTGGTGTGCTCACTGAATCAGGTAGCTGGTAATGACCCATGCAGTCTCGCATTGAGCATGGGGTGCCTGAACACTGTTCAGTGAACAGCATGTAACAACACTCGACACAAAGATCAGGCGCCGGCTCTTATGCACAGAAGCGACGGCGCATACAGCTCTGGTCTCAATTACGGAGAGGGACAATGCACTTAACTAGATATCTTGAGGCCATACAACGGCAGGCCTGTGCAAAGTGGGTCTGCTGCAAACCAGCTCTAAAACTCCTGAGTCAGACAAGCTACATGGCAGGCAATGCGCAGGTCTGGTCATGAATCACCAAGCTGCCCAAGTGCCGCTGGTGGTGCGATGCAGAGCATGTTGCAGGTAGCTTGCTTGTCATGGACAAGTCAAGCTCAGCATTTTTGTGGTGCAAGCAGAGCATGCTAGGTGGCTTAGCTTCATGCGCACATACAATTTGCACAGACTGAGCTGCCGCATCATATGTGCAAAATAAGAGCATGTATAGCGCATGCGATCACACAAACCGCAGAGAGTCGCACATTTGCACAGAGCGTGTATGCGGCCTCAAGCTGGGCGTGAGCCACCCCGGTGGCCGTCTCCGCCCCCGCGAACGCATTGGCACAAGGGGCAGCGGCTGCATCGGCGCCCGGTAGACACGGCGCAGCAGCTGAGCCACAGCCTGCGCCTTTTGCGACCGCGCGGGGACACGACCTCGCCGCGGCCGCACACCCAGCCACGCCCGGCGTGGGTGCTGCCGCGGTCGTGATGCTGGTGCCGCCGCACCGCAACGCCCGCGCATCCAATCTGGCCGCCCTCGGCCCAGGAACGGCACCGAGCGACGGCGCCGGCAGCATGCGGCCGGACGGCGCGTACGTTAACATGGCCTGGGATGACCTGTGGGCGGTGCCCAAGGCCTGGGCACAGAGGCATCACAAGCACGTCGGAGACACCACGGACAAGCTGCGCCACCTCCTGACATGGCTGCGAGACGCCTTGGCGAACAGCCGCGCTGCCCGTGCCCCATGCCCCGTGCAGCGCGCCTGTTCGCCACAGGCGTCTCGCAGCCATATCAGGAGGTCGCGTAGCGCGTCTGCGGTGTCTGCGACGTGCCTGTGGTACCTGCGTGCCAAGGCCTTGGGCCCACCTGGACGTGATTTTCCATTGTCGACGTACGCGCTGTCCGGCCGATGCCGTTGGCGGCGTCGCTCGGTGGCGTTCCTGGGCCGGCAGCGGCCAGCTGGGAACGCGGGCGTCGCGGCGCGCCGGCACCAGCGTCACGACCGCGGCAGCATCCAGGCGGGGCATGGCTGGGTGTGCGGCCATGGGGCGCGCGACTGCGGCCCGGCCGTACATGCGGGCCGCAGCCGCGCCCGTCGCGTGGCTGAGAGCCGCGCCCGACGCGGCCTGCAGGCCCGCACGCGGCGCGTGGCCCAGGGCCGCGCCCGGCGCGGCCTGCAGCGCGGCAACCGGCTCATTGGTCGGCTCAGGCCCTGCCCCCGATTGGCCAGCCGCCTTTGATGCGGCAGCCGCCTCTCACTCTGCCATCTTCATTTATCATTTTGCGTTTCGTTTGCTTACGCTCTCTGCGCGGGGCTGCACAGGGCCTCAGCGTGGGGGCCGCACCGCCTGCCCTTGGCGCGCATGCCGCTGTGCCTGGCACGTCCAGCCCTGCGCCCAGGTTGCGACGGCAGGACGCCAGGCATGAACCCTTTGAGTGCTCCAGCATTGGAGGTCAATAGGGGCCATGGGGGACGCACGCGCCCTTCGCCCTGCGAGCCTCCACTTTTGCTTCTTCAGCTAGGGCCTTCGCCAGCCTGCACGCAGGCTGCGCAGCCACGCTGTCGCTGTCCACGCCGCGCCGCCGTATACTTCATGCCTGCACGCTGACTGGAGTGCGCGCGGCAAAGCGCGTTGCACGTTTTCGATGGCTGTTGCCCTCGCGCCATTCTCATCCCTGTATGCACAAGAAGCCCAGAAGGCCAGCCGACTCTGCAGCCGTCACCTACCTCTCACTCAACTCCTGCTTATTCTTTTGCGCTCGATGATCTTGCACTCTCTGCGTGCGCCGCCACACAGGGCCTGCGGGGCCGCGCCAGGCGCATGGCCGATATCAGGCAGGGCGCAAACTATACACCGCGTCCGGCGCGTGGCCGAGAGCTGGTGCGGTGCAGCCTGCAGAGCTGCGCCCAGCGCGCGGCCACTGTTGTAGTAAAAGAGGGCCAAATAGCACGCTTCCTTTTTTCCCTTAGGGCGGCACGCACATGGCATGGCAAAACACACACAAGTTAGGGCTAGGCCTACCCTACCCTTACTCACACTTCGTCAGTGGGCTGAGCACGGGCAAGAGCATCCCCGTGCACACCAGACCCAGCACGCAGGAACGGTGCATGCGCGGCACAGGAGAGGCAGTGTGGCTTAAGATGAGGTGTGATGACGGACCTGCCATCAGTGGCAGTCGACATGTCTGGGCTGGGGTCGGGCAGCGCACCTGCAGCCGGGCTGGTCGGGATTGTGCACGTGACTACCGCAGCGCCCAGGCAGTTGATTGAAGGCAGATTGCGCCCTATTGTGCAGATGTGTGAAGCCGGCAGGCCAGTTGCTGCTGCCTGGCACATGCATGTCCATGTTGCTCGACAGAAGCATCACTTGCTACCACCATAATGTGCAGTGCATCTCACACACCAGCTTCTCATCAGGCTGTCCCAGGCAGCTGGCTCACGGTATGCGCCGGGCGAAGCCTTCGGCGACGCGTCTGGCGCCATTCTGCAGGCTGCGCTGGGCTCGGGCCTCAGTCATGCATTGGACATCCCCTGCAGGCCCCGATGGGTTCTTACGTCGGCGACGATGCGTCTGCACGGGCCTGCAGCGTCACTTCCGGCGTGTGACCGAGGGCCGCGCACGCCAGGCGCAGCCTGCAGGCCCGCGCACACTCACCATTGCGGACGTTAAGAACCCGTCGTGGCCTAAGATGTCCAAATGCGTGGCTGAGGGCCGCGTCCGGCGTGGCCTGCAGGCCGGTGCCCAACGTATGGCCAAGGGCCAAGCCCGGCGCAGCCTGCGGGGCCGCGTGCAGCGCATGTTGGAGCACCGCGCCCAGCGCGGCCTGCAGCGCAGCGCCCGGCGCGTGCCTGAGGCGCACCACGCTTCCTTTTGGTACTTACAACACATGCACTGCCACGAAAAAACTAAAACACCTACCAAATATAGCTGTTGCTACACTCCCAACCATCCTAACTGGGCCACAAACAGCACATGGTGTGCAGCCATACCGCTGCAAGCGCAACCAAGGACGTGTTGGTATTGCACTGGGACCCTAAGCCCTACACACGACCTGCAGACAACACCTAACATGACAACATCAGCTGTGCCCAGATTCAGCTCTATCGCAAGCATTGCTACCCCATCCATTCTGCAACAGCTCCAGCTCTCTATCCTTACCACCCATCAAGGCACACAACACCTTTTCGAACCCATTCAATCCCTGCTCAGCCTCATACGGAGGGCAGGTAAAAGTGACATTGAATTGTGCCAGCTTGTACTTGCACATCATTGTCATTCCTTGAAGATACTTTACGATGGCTGCAGCAGCCATGCAATGCACTTAAGTGCCAAACCCCAATGCATTTCTTAATTGAGGCTCAGGCCTTGAACAGCAGCGAGCCCGCGATCGCTGCGGCTACCAGCACGACGGCAGCGACCAGCCACGGCACGGCACTGGCGCGCACGCGCCAGACAGCAGTGAGCTCTGCGCCCCTGTGGGCTGGCTCACCTGGCCGACTGCATACGCACACCTCAGCATCATTTTGTCAAGTTCGTGTATGTCCACGACCGACCAGGCAGAGCAACTCCCAGAAAAAATACCCCAAATGGCCACTGCGACTAAGTAAAGCCACTGTAACTGGGTGCGCTGTGGCTTGCGCACAACAGACACGCAGTCAATTCCATTCGCCCCCATGGCTCCATGCACATGTTGCAGGAGTGTAGCTAGGCCCTCAAAGGTGGACCCACTTGGTCCTATGCGCGGCCTTGGCCGCCGCTTTCTTCTTGTTCTCTTCCGCCAGCAGGTAGAACAGGCTGCCATCGTACTGAGCGCGGATCTTCTCCTTGCTGACCAGGCTCTGCAAAGGCACAAGGCTCAGCCTCATCTCGTATGATGTGCAGCGCAGCCTCCCCGTACCATTACTTGCTCATGCAGAGCAACAGAGCTGAGCATGGGTGCAGCAAGGAACGGGCTCGCTATGGTACTTAAGCTTGGCACTGCCGGCACCGCAGAGCAGCGCGAGGTGCAAGTCAGCAGAGTGCACATGCGCATGCAGCTCTGCACGCCGGTCCTGCTGCGGCCGCCGCAGGAGGGGCCACTCGCAGCTCTGTGCTGCTTGTGGTACACTTTAAGCATGGAGTGCATGCGGCACCCGCAAAGGCAACCAGGCACTGCGCTGTCCAGGCAATGCTGACGGACCATGAGGCCGACATGAGGGATTACAAAGTCGGGGGATATGGCGGCCGGGCCGGGCCGGGCCTGGGCCGCCATACGCCCCGACTTCATGATCCCTCATGTCGTCCTCCAAGTCTGCCAGCTTTGCCAGCGCTCGGACAGCGTAATGCATGGCTGCATTTGCGGGTGCCGCATGCACCGTACATTGGACGACTTCCCACAAGCAGCACAGGTCCTGCCCCTGCACCTGCCCAGCCGCAGACTTCTGCACTCATGTGGTCGCCTCGAGCACAGCGCAGCAGCAGTCCCTGCTCAGGCACGTGACACGCCCAGTCAGCCTGTGCTGCACCGCGCCACACAGTGCCCAGTGGGGGCGCGCACGTTCTCATCGTGCGCCACCCACCACAGCGCGCCCCACTCCAGCTTCATCGCCGTCCAGCCCACCGGGTCCCACACCTGCGCGCCGCGCGCACCGCGTCGGCGCCTGCTAAGCACAAGGGAGCGCGACCTGAGCCATAAGTGCTCAGTGCAGCAGGCTCTGCCTGGTGGTATAGGAACAGGAGACCAGAACACACACCGAATATGCGCATGAGTCCATCTCACACTGGCAGTGCTTGCGAGCAAAAAGAGGAGGCTGGGAGCGGAGTGACCGCTCTCAGGCTGCCATATGCACTCTCTTGGCAAGCCCACCCAATCCCTACCCATGACGGCAAGGAGCACCTCGCGCGTCGACTGGGTCATCCTCCACAGCTCCTGGAGGGTCAGACCGCCCTGGGAGCGCACACACACAGACATCGCAGCCCGCTGCTCAGGTGAGCAACATGTAGTCTCGCCTGCAGGGAAAAGCACGGGTGACAAGCAGCGCAGCCTTGCACACGTACCTTGTTGCCAACATCAAACGTTGCAAAGATGGACTCGAAGCTTGCCTGCCGCCCAGCAGTGTGTACCCTCAGAGCCACTCGCACAAGAGTGGCTTTTTAAGAACTCACACCTCACTGAACTTTGAGCAAACTCTCTACAAAACGGAATGCGTGCAGGGATAGATACATGACATGTCTAGTCTGCACCGCAAATACGCATAGTTGTCCTGACTAGTCCGCCATCAGCATGACTCCCATGGTGACTGTGCGCACCAGCTGCCAGACCAAAGGAGACCAACGTGTGAGGGTTAAGCAGCAGCAACAGCTGATTTTGGATCAGATCGACGAGCGAGGGCGCACGGGGATGAAGCGTCCGGCGCGGTCGTATGTGCCTGGGATCAACAGCACTGGTCAGACACCATGCGGATCACTTGAACTCTCTTTCTAGGTTTCTTCTGATATCATTTGCAACAACAAGACTGACTGAAGCTCAAGTGCCTCAACAAAGCCAGCTCACAGCAACGCACTCACAGCAAATGTGGCTGGCCTGTCAGCTTGCGCACCAGAGTCCGAGCCATGCTTTGCCTTGTGCATGTTCTTGAGCTTGAGGCTAAACAGCGGGTCTGGCATCCAGCCATCCTGGGTGGGGTAGCTGCGCGCAAACAATACCTAATAGGTGTTAAGAGCGCACCTGCTGACTCACACACCAATGGGGCTTGTCATCATTTCTGGCATGCGCAGCAGGTTGTCTATGCAGCTTTCTGCACTTGCAAGCCAGTCTCATGCCCAGCGAGCTTCCAAGGAGCTCTATGAAATCAAACTCAAGTCCTCTCAAATGCTTGTGGGTGCCTTGTGCTGGTCATGCGCCGCTGTTGTTCTGCAAGAAACAGGAGCAGCTTCGCACAGCACACGCGCCTGAAAGTGCCGTGGATGACAAACACTGCGATGAAGCTCAAAAAGGCATTAAAGCCAATCTGAGCACAGCAGCAGTCATAATGGCTTTGGGCATGTTGACTACATCACAAATGGCCAACTTTTGAACTTGGCAAGAATTGACAAGGTACACACATGCGTCTCACACCTGGTGAAAGCCCCTGTTGCAAACACAAAACGTATCAACAACGCATGTTCAGCAGCAAGCAGCAGTGACCTTGAAAAGCCTTTTGTACCACAAATTGGCTGCTGTGCGCTTAAGTGCTTCACCACAGCGCAAGTTTGCTGTAGCAAACTTTGCGCTTGTACAACTAGCCACACGCAGCCACGAGCCACCAAGAACAAGTCACTGACATCTGTCAATAGGCAGCTCACCTGTACGTGTCCCACGGATAGATCCTGTGAGCACCAAGGAATGAGGTTAGTGCTTGAGCACTACATACGTAGTGCTGCACGGCAAGAGCGCAACAAGTGCGCACTTTCCGTCGCGGTCCGCGTCCCAAAAGTCGACGTGCTGCTGCAGCACAGTCTGCTTGGACCGCTGCGCGTCCGTTGGTGGGTTGGGGTTTTCCGCAGAGACAGCCTGCGTTGCGCCTCGCATTTAGGGGCGATGACATATTCAGCAAGGTTGGTGCTTGACGCGTGTACTCTTGTTGTCCCCGCGGTCCGCGCTTTCCTGCAAGCGTTTGCGCCATTCGGAAGTCGCCAGCACCCCTCAAGAAACAGAGCAACAGGTGCTGCGTACCGCATGGTCCTCCATGGCCTCTACGGCGCAGCAGGCCGGCAACCTGGGCCTCACCTGGTTGGCGCGCGGCTTCCAGGGGTCGACGATCTTCTTGTCCAGGTCCTCCGGCACCTTCAGCTCTCTCGTGATGGGCACAGTGGGAAGGCAGGTTGTGACAGACGGCTGGTTGGTGGTCACCGTCGCCATAGTGCCACGCCGCGCCAACTGCCGGCCTGCTTCTATTGCTTGTACAGCGATTGCTGTTGCCTTTCCTCTAGAAAGAAGCAATGAAGCAGCCTGTCTTGGCAGGCTCTGAAAGCTTGCATGTAGGGTTCGGTCCAGGCCTGCAATTGCGCAGCACCGCTTGCCGGGGGCATTGGCCTGACTGACTTGCGTAGGGAGCCCAGGCGCCGAGTGTAGCAGCGCCTTCACACGTGTGGGAAGCGCTTTAGCTACCCTGACAGGGAGCGGAGATTGTACAGTGGAGCTTCTGCCCAGGTGCCGCCCTGCCGGCGCACCCATCCTGCGCCAACGCGCACGCTCAGCACGTGTAGATTCAGGGTGTTGTCAACCGTGCGCTCCGTCCTGGGACTGAGCTGCCTGCAAGCTGCAGTGTCAACGCATGTTGATATATATAATTAACCCGTCCCCCGCTACGCCGCGCCTCCTGCATATGCTACTATGTGGGCCGCAGCACATTGGGGCGTTAGCACTTATGGGTGTAGCCCGCATAGAGATGTGTCCCAGCCGCTCCGCGCCACGCCTCGCCTGACGGCGGGGCGCGCACCGCGCAGGGGCGCGCTCGCCGTCGCCGTGGAGAGCCGGAGACTGCCGGCCGGAGGTGGGCGGTAGAATGGGCCAACCGCGCTGGGCGGGTGCACGTGTGCTCTTGTGCGCGGCGGTCGTGGCCGCGCTCGCCTGGGCCATGCCGGCCGGCGCGCAGAGCAGCCTGCTGTGCGCGTGCCCCGACATCGACTGGGACATCAGGCCGCAGACGTCAGATGTGACGCGTGTCCTCCATGAGTTCAACGTGGAAAAGGTGGTCGACGCAGACATGGGAAAGGTGCCCCCCCACCCGGCCGCAGTGGCTGGGAGCTGCAGTGCTGCTGCTGCCGTTAAGCCTCCTAGTGTTTATATCGATACGTTGACACACACAGAGGAAGGCCCCCCGTGCCAGTGAGCCCAGACACAGTTTTACACTGGTAACCACTGCCAGTGCTTGCTGCGTGCACACAGCAGTGCTCACGGCGCCTGATGCCAGGCAGGCCGGACAGCCTGCCTCCAGACACAGTGTTGTTTTGGTAACCACTGCCAGTGCTTGCTGCATGCACACAGCTGTGCGCATGGCGCCTGCAGCTAGGCAGGCCAGACAGCCTGCCTCGCCGCGCAGGGCTTTGAGCTGGTCTTTTTCGGCGACTCGATCACGCAGCACATGCGCGAGGGCAGCAACTGGCCAGTGTTTCAAAAGTACTGGACGAGCAAGTACCGCGCATACCCGCTGGGCGTCGGCAGTGCGCCCCGCGCTTCCAAGCCCAGAAGTGTGCCACATGCTTGGGACAGATGATGCAGCACTGCCTCAGCGTTGATGAGCCTCTTCGTCCCGAGCGTTGCCGCTGTATGGCATGAAGGGAAAGACGTCAGCCTGCCAGTCTTCGCACAGCCCATGGGCTGACACGCTGAGGGCCCTGGCGGGCGCGTGTCTCCAGAGCGCCCCAGGTGAAACCCAGGCGCCAGTCGTGCACGGAGTTGCTGAGCAGCTCACCTGCTCCTTTGTGAACACAAGCGCGGCACCGCCAGCCAGGCGGGTCCAGTCTGGTCCATGCATGCAGAGAGCTGGCGAGCCCAGGGCGGGCACTCTGAAGCAGCGTACCAGTGGGCCACACTGAATTTGGCTGGCGCGGGGCCTGGCGGCAGATGACCAGATCAACAACCTAAACTGGCGCCTGCGCAACGGCGAGCTGCCGCACACAACGCCGCGCGTGGCAGTGCTCCTCATTGGCACCAACGACATTGGTGCCGTGGAGAGCTGCACGCGCAATGAGACCGACCTGCTCTCCTCCGTGCCCATCATCAACTCGCGGCGCGTCTGCCCGGCTCTGCCACACACCCGCGCACTAGATCCATGTCATTGGGCGCTCTGCTGAGCGCCAAACCCGCTGCTGCCCGCCACGGCTCTCTCACGCGCTTGGAGGCCAGAGCCAGCGGGGTTTCCCGCTTGCAGCATGTGTGCACGGCACGGTGCAGCCACTCGCTGGCGTACCTGTGCCCAATGGGCATGCGCATTGCATCTTCTATCATGGCAATGAAGGCGAAGTTAGGGTCCATGGCAGCATGGCCGCAATTGCCTCACAGCGGAGCGCGGCGCGATCGGGGCGCTGGCGGTGCGGGCAGGATGCGGGCGCTGCTGGCATACATGCGCTCCACCGCGCCGGGCATGCACATCGTGATACTGGGCATCCTGCCGCGCGGCGCATGGTCGCTGCCGAGCCAGTTCGCTTGGCCCAACCGCCTCACGCGCACGCTCGCCGCCATCAACGCCGCCAGCGAGGTGCGCGGCCCGCACGCGCACGGGGCCGCCCGCGAGCCGCAGAGCGCGCAGAGCGCGGGGGGCGGCGTGCAGGGGGCGGCCGGCGGCAGCCCGCTGTGCCCTGTCGCAGAGGGCGCGCGGACATGCAGCCCCGTGTGCTGGGGCCTGCAGACCAGCTGATCCGGGGGGTGCAGCCTTGGGAGCTGGCCGCCGGCGGTGGCCACACCCTCGAGCCCCACACAGCCAGGCATGCATGCAGGCCTTTACCCTATCCTACCCTGACCGGGGCCGCTCGCGCAGGCGCTGTCCGCCAGCGACGGCCACATCCACTACATGGACTGCAGCGCCGGCCTGACCAACGCGACCAACGTGGAGGCGTCGCTGCTGCCCGACGCGCTGCACCCCAACCCCGCAGGTGCCGCAAAAAGTCTGTCAATAGTCGTTATTAAACCTGAGGGAAGCCGTGGCCAGCCCTCTGGCCCCTGGATGCCCACACGTGGCCGCGACCGGCGCAACCGCGCGCATGCGCCTGCGCAGCCCGCCTGCAGTGCACCCAGCAGCGTCTGCGCACTGGGATGGTGTGGGTGGTGGTGTCACTGACCTTGGCCGGGGGCTTGCTGATGCAAAGCATAGCCGGTTAGGTTCAGGGGTGCAGGGCAGGGGTTAGAGAAGCCCCTTCCCCCACGAACCAAGCATCCAGGCTGCGACCTGATATCACATGCTTGTATCCCTGGGGCGGCCAGGCTACGACCTCATCTTCTCCTGCCTGGCCCCGGTGGTGGACAACCTGATGCGCGCCACCGCGGCCGCCGATGCCGCGTTTGCCGCCAACGTCGCCGCGGGCGTCTGCCCGGACCCCGACGAGGGCAAGGCGGCCGCGGCGGCGCTGCTCGTGGGCGCCGCCCCGGGCGACATCACCATCACAGCCAGCACTGCGGTGCGCGCAGCGGCCTGGTGCTCCACATGCCTGGTCAGCGTGGTGTGAGTGCGGGGCTGGGCGGCAGCCGTGACGACGTGGCAAGCGATGGAGTGCTGCTCGCCGGCGGCGTCCATAGACAGGGAGCCATGCAGTCAGGGTCATGCTGTGCATGTGGCATGCCTGTGCACAGGGGCAGCATTGGCACGCGCTGGCTGACTGGTGTTATGGCACCGCATACATTTGTTGTTGAGCCGGCGATGCAGCGCTCCAGGTCATGCAAATTCCGCGCCCCTGCGCCCAAGTGAAGTGCGGTGGCTGCCTTGCTGCGCAGGCGCTGGCGCCCATGCCAGGCCCTGCGGCGGCGGTGGCGCCGGCGACTGCGCTCGCAGCGACGCTGTCGCTGCCCAGCGACATCGACCCATCGGACGCTGGCAGCGCTGCGCCCGTGTGGCGCAACCTGCAGCTCGAGCGCCAGCAGGCCGCCACGGAGCAGGTGGGCCGCGTGCAGGCTTGCCAGCCCTGTGCAGGGTTTTGCTTGTCACGGAGGACGCTCCGTTCTGGGTCAGGCCACTTGGCAGACGATGCAGTGGAGCGAGGGCCGCTGCCACACCTGGTTCTTTGGGCGCCTGGCAGTGCCATGTCTAGCATTGTGTCCATCATTTGTGAGTAGTGTTGCACTCCTAAGAGACGAGTGCAGCACAGCATGTCAGGTAATCTGGCCTCGGTTGCGCTCAGCCGGACGTGCTGCACGGGTTGCCCACTGCTGGTTCTGTGCCTGAATGTGCAGGCCGCGGGAGCGCCGTGCCACACTTTTGGCCGCCTGACCTGGAGCTTGGCTGTTGCAGGGCACCCGGTGCACTCTTGGCGGGCAGCGGCAGGTGCCACCGGGTGTCCGCGTGCAGGCGGCGGGAGCTGCGCCTCAAAAACCTTTTGAGGCGCGGCGTTTTTCAGGCGAGGCGTTTTGGGTACCTGACCTGACGCGTGGGTCCCTGCAGGCATCCAGCACCGTCTCCTTGCAGGCGACGGTGGACGCGTCGTCCGGCAGCCTGCTGCGGCCCGCCTTCGCGGACGCCACCGACGAGTTCGGCGCGCTCATCCTGGCGCAGGCGCCGCGAACCGTCGACGGCGTCTGCGCGGCCGCGCCGGCGAAGCAGACGGGCGCGGCCGCCACCTCGTTCGCGGCGCGCGTCGCGACCACGCAGCGCGCCAATGCGGCGGCGCCGGGCGGCTGCTACCTGGACTGCTGACCCCGTTGCATTATGCCATTTATATGGGTATAGGCCTAGGGGTATTCTTCCCTGGCATGACAGCGCAGCGCAACAACGAGTGCGCGGGGTCTGCTGGTTAGTCTTTCTGGTCCTGCTCGTGTGTCGGGCGGCCGGGCAATGAGCGATGAGTTATGTGCAACGAATATTGATGGCCCTCTGCTCCGTAGCCCTGACGTGCTTGGACTGAGCACCAAGTGGGGCTGCCCATGCAGCCCACAATGAGCCGAGATAGTTGGAATGGTTCTGAGCGCACGGCTGTGAGGCTGCGCCAGGTAGCGGGGTGGTGATCCCCGCTTGAGCCGCGCTACTCCCAGCTGTCCTAGCTATAATATGTGCCTATGCAAGTTCGCCTGGCGTGTGCGCTGTGGTTTGACGCGCTGCGGGGCGCGCCCACGCATGCAGCTTTTGCACCAAGGCATGAAGCAGTTGCTGATACATTGGCTGCGCTGCAGGAGTCGCACCGTCTGTTCAGGGTAATGCAGGCTATGTTCTCCTGTTGAGTGCCCTGCCCTGCCAGTCAGCAGGGCGTGTGCCTGATTGGGTCTAGTGTCTCGTCTTGTCTCCTCTACAGCAGGTGGCTTCATCAAAGGTGTGGTGTGGTCTCAGCGTGTTTGGAGTACTGCCGCTGTATGTTGCGGCCTTTTGTTGCTCTATTATACTGGATAGTATACTGGTAGATAGCGGTGTAACAGGTCAATTGGCATGTGGGGGTGCGAGATAGTGTTCACAATAATCGGCGACACCAGCCTTTCTACAATGATGAAAAAAGCTGCTTGCAAGCAGCTGTCAGATTCGCTATCATAAAATTACCTAATGAGGGGGTGTCTGACTCCTCCTCTGCGCACAGCATAGCTCGTGTCATAGCTATATATATATCACAGCTGTGTCACCTCCTGTCTGCTATAACTACCCAAGTGTAGAAGGAGAGCGAGTAGGAGGCGTTGCCCTATTTCATCTGACTTCAGCTGTTGCTCGGGGGCCTTTCCCACCTGGAGTGCACGACGCGTATTGCTCCAGCTGTATGTCCACTCTGGTCGTTGTGTGAAGTGAAACACTGCCAAGGGGGTAGGAGGGAGCTACGCGGTGTGCGCAAACTTGCCACAGAGGCTTTAGCTTGCTGATACAGCTTGGTGATAGAGGAAAAGGTCCCAAAGTCGTTTTGAAGGCGGGAACGGGCTTGCTGCCCCCTCTTGCACTTGTTATGTTGTTTAGCATGTGGGCGCGTCCGCCGCTCGTCGCCGCTTCTCTCTTCCTTGTGGCAGCGGCCGCGCTTCCCCGGGCTCTTGCGCAGCCCAGCTACCTCTGCCAATGCCACGACCTGCTATGGACGCCAGTGCAGCAGGCCGACCCCAACATGACCCACTGGCACGACGTCCTGGCTGCGGAAGTAGCGCGGAACGACCGCATGGACAGCAGCCAGGTGAGGCGCATGCCACGCTGCTCTCTAGTTTGATAAGGCTGTGCAAACCTTGGCTCGTGCCTACCAGCTGTGTACCTTGCCTGTCGCTGCGGTCGTGTCTGGTCTGCTGAAGAAGTTCATAGCACGCTCCGCGGTTGCACCTGTCGGCTGCACGACCGTGCCAGTGAGTGTGCGCGGGCGCCAACGCAGGCCTGGCGCCTGCTGTTCTACGGAGACAGCGTCACGATGCGGTGGCGGTCCGACTGGCAGGTGGACAAGTGGGCCGTCACGCCGCCGCCCGAGCGGCGCGGCGTGGTGACGCCGTACGACGTGTTCATGCAGCACTTTGGCAGCTACCGGGCGCAGTCGCTGGGTGTCGGCAGTGCGTGCCCGCTCGCCCTCTCTGCACTCTTGGCAGCTACCGCGCGCACTCGCAGGGCGTCGGCAGTGCGTGCCCGCTCGCGCTCTCTGCGCTCGGCGCGCTGTGCGACGTATCGGCGCCACCCCGTGGCACGCTGCTCAGCACCCCAGCCAGGCTCAGGCCGCGGTCGCTGGGCGGTGGCGCCGCTTGCTTGCCTGCATTCGTGCGCACAGTCGAGGCACATGCCCTGTTCCAGTGTCAGCAAGTGGCCTCTACTGTGCCGCAGCTTTTGCTGGCGCAAGCATGGCCGCTGCATGAGGAGCTCATGCTGCTTGGCGCCTGCTGTGTTGCCTCAACGTCAGCATTGTTCACGAAAATCGACATGCATGCGTCATGGGTGTACGACTTCCCTGCCTTGGCCCCGCGCAAAAGGCAGGTGCACTGCAGCGCAGGAGTCAAAATTCAGTACTGATTTCAATTTTGCTCATTGCGGCTTGTGCGCACCGCAAAATATGCGGCGCGCCACTTCTGTGGCTGATCTCAATCCGCCGCGCAGGCGACCAGACGGCAAACCTGTGGTGGCAGCTGCGAAACGGGCTGCTGCCGCGCCGCAACCTGCCGGACGCCGCCGTGGTCATGATCGGCACCAACGACCTCGGCTTCCTGGACGCCTGCTCGCGCTGGGGCGCCGACGACCTGGCCGCGGTGCCCGGCATCGCCAGCCGGCGCGCGCCCCCGCCGGCCCCTACCCTCTTAGCCGTTGCTGGCGTACGCACGGTCCCTTTTGCTGCGCGCTCCCCGCGGCGCGGCCTTGTCGGGCCTAATGAGCCCTCTCAGCGTATAACCTGCCGAGGCTGTCCAGAGGTGCGCGCGCGCTGGGAGCACGGCCACCTTGCCGCGCCGCCTGGCAGCCCCACCCGGCGCAGGGCGCACCCGCTGCTCCTGCGTAGATGCCGTGGGTCGCTGCGCCCCTGCCATCGTTGGCGGTCTCGGGGCTGCGCGCGCTGCATGGGCGCTTGCGGTCGCTGGGAGGCTGACAGCAAAGCAGGGCGCTGCTGACACCACCCAGCGTGCCCTGCGTCCTGACTCGCTGGTCCTCATCAGAGCAGCTCTGGCCCCTATGCACAGGCCAGGGTGAGCGGAACCTGGCCTGAGACGGTGCATGAGCTCTCCGCAAGTTGAGACGCGTCATAAGGCGGGCAGCCCCGCCGCGCATACTCTTTCGGTCAAATGCAACGTCCCCAGACAGGCGTTGAACACTCCCTGCGCTCGCCAGGGTGCGGCACGCCCTGGCGCTGCTGCGCGCGGCGCTGCCCGACGCGGACATCGTCCTGCTGGGCGTCCTGCCGCGCGGCGGCTGGACGCTGGCCCCAGACATCTACCAGTGGCCCAGCCGCCTGACCCAGCCAATCGCCGCGGTGAACAACGCCACGCAGGCACGCGCCGGCGCCCAGCGCGTGGTCCACCCTGCAAGGTCAGCAGCCAGCTGTTTATGTAAGTAGCGCATGAGCCAGATATGCGTCGAGAGCGGCCTGGCAACGCGCCGCACCTCGGCGCTGTGGACACCTGGTGCACCGGCTGCATCACTCCAGCCCATGTTCAGACACTTGTTTCTTCTGTGGGTTCGCAGGCGATGGCCGCGCTGGACGACCGCATGCACTACCTGGACTGCGGCAAGGCCTTCATCAATGCTGACGGCGCTGGCGTCAACGCATCGATGCTGCCCGGCGACGCGCTGCACCCCAATGCTGCGGGGTACCGCGCGCTCGCGGCGTGCTTGGACCCTACCCTGCGCCAGGTCTTTGCCGCGCGCGACGCGGCCGCGCCCAGCGAGCCCAGGAGGGTGCTCAGCGACGTGGATGACTCGTATACGCGCACGTGTGATCACGTCGACACGACGTCGGCCGAGGCGCGAGCGTTCGCGGCCCGGGTGGCGGCCGCCGCCGCGCCGGCCGCGCAGGCCGCCACGGCAGGGTAGCGAGCGGCATCCCCCAGCGAGCGGCGAGCGGCATCCCCCAGGCGCGCTGGGCTGAGGCTGCCCTGCGTAACCGGCAAAAGCGCGCGTGCTGCATGTCGTTCTGCGTGCTGCACGCGTGTCCTCGGCTGCACGCTGCGTTCTTGTTGTCCTACTGGCCGGCAGCGAAGGCTGCTTTTGCCCGGGGTCAGCAGTACATGCAGCGCTACTAAGCTACGTTTTGTTGGAGGGAGAGCCCCTGCGCTGTCGTACCATTGCAGTGCAACTTGCAGCTTGCAGTGCAGGCGTCATGCCAAAGAGCTCAGCTATTGCTTTTCTTGGCGGTGCTGTAGGGTAGGGTGCTGTCAAGTGGGACCGCACTTTGCTGGCCATCAAGCACACGGTGTCTTGAGCTCTGTAACACACGCCCGGCAGCACAGAAATAGTCAGCACACGTTTGGCATCTGATAGCTTGCGTGGTGCTTGCACAATCAACATCCAAACCACTGCTGCTCCGTGCACAGAGTACGAGCCAATGCGCTGATGGCACAACAGTCCTGGCGCTTTCTCTCGTGGCTCAATCCTATGGCAACACGGCCTCAGGGCTCGCCGCCCATGCTGCAGCCAGGTGCGGCCTGTGGAGGTGACTGATGGCAGCCCCCCTTGCCTTACGTCTGAGAGCGACCTGTCTGTTGGCACTGCTGGCTTGCTGTAAGCTGATGAAAGCATGCTGTTTCTGAAGCTTGCATGACCACCATTTTGGAATATGGAATATGTGTGTTCCATACCAGCGCGAAACTTTGGTGTCGGGGCTGCTCAGGGCGCGCTGCAAGGGCTCAGGCAGGCCACAATGCGCTTGAGCCAGGCTTATCACTGATGCCCTACCAGCTCACAAAGGTGCAGCTCTGGCGGCGCGGTGCTGCTCTATACCACCTGTTTTCTTGACGCCCTCCATCACTGCTGTACTATGTCTGGAAGCACATTCTAAAGCACTGGCTGAGGATGTGCAAAGGCTGAGGATGTGTGCCGTTCGCGTGCAGACCATCCACTTCATCCGCCATGCTGAGGGCTTCCACAACATCGGCTGGGAGCAGAATGACGATGCCCACCTGACGAGCAGGGGCTGGCAGCAGGCTGCCGCGCTGCGGCGCCACGTGTCCAGCCTTGCGCTGCCCCTCAACGTGCAGGCCTGCCCCGGCCTGGAGCTGCAGCACTAGCAAGTCGAATATCTTGAAGGGCAACTTAGTGGCTGTCCAATCCTGGTTGCTCATAATATACAGTAGTGGTTGTCAGCCCCTGTCTGTGCACTCTCTGGCTGCTGCCGCACAAGCGCGCTGCAGTGGCCAGCGTCCGCGCGCCACGAGCAAAGCCGCCAGACAGGCAAGAGCAGGCAGCGGCGCTTGGGGTGCATTCGCGTAGCCCTGTCGCGCGCTCAGGTGATATTGCAGTCGGCAGGCAGGGTAGGTTCCTTACCCTAGACCCATCTGTCTGACACACACAACACTTTGCGCGCACAGGTGGTCATCGTCTCGCCGCTGCAGCGCACGCTGGAGACCGCCGCAGGCGTGTTTGGCGGCGCGGCGTGTGGCGAGAGCGCGGACGGCGGCATGCTCATGCGCGGCCAGGGCGGCGCGCCCAATGAGCGCACCGCGCACGAGCCGGTCGCGCTGCCGCCGGGCGGGCCGCCGTTTGTGGCGTGCGAGCAGTGCCGCGAGCGCGTGGGTGCGTCCAGAGAGGCTCAGGCGGGCCTGGGTGTGAGCACACATTCCTGCAACTGCTGACATGCATGCCGTAGTTGCCGGCGGCGGCGGCGCTCACGTGCAACTGCGCACTGGTGCAAAGGCACCTGCAGCTCAACACACTGCAGCTATCGGGAGAGGCGGGACATTTGCGCCGGATGTGTTAGAGCCTACTGCAATGCACCGGAGCGTGCAGGCGTCTTCAGCTGTCCTAGCTGGATCGACACAGGTACCCGCAGGAAGCGCACATGCCAGGCGTCTGCCGGAAGATTTTATAAAAAAAAGTGTCACAGCACGGGAACCCCTGTCTGCCTGCGCCAGTGCGAAGACTGACGCTGGGCGAGCCCTGCGGCAGGGTCCAACAGGTGCGACCGGCGGCGGCCGCTGTCGGTCACGCGCAAGCAGTTCCCGGGCGTCGACTTTGGGCTGGTGGAGACCGACGAGGACGAGTGGTGGGAGCGCGAGCATGCCCTGCCGCAGGTCCGCCCCCCCCGCCGCCGGCCCTCGCGGCGTGCTTGGCGCATGCGCCTGCTGGCAACAGCGTGGGGCTGTGCTGCTGCGCCTGCGGCAGCATGTGCCGCAACTCGGGGCGGGCTCTGACAGGCACTCGGGTCAGCTTGGGGCATTGTTATCCACCTGGCCATGCCATGGACGCGGTAAGTCTGCTGGGACTGCATGGATTGCTGCTTGCTGAACGCGGCCGTCTGCGTGCGCACCAGCCCGCCGTGCGGCAGCGCGACGCCCGCCCCGCTCGCTCGTGACGCTGCAAGCAGGCGTGGCGCACCACGCTTGCGCGTCCGCCCCGCCCGCTCATGTAGCTGCGGCCATGGCGTGCCGCGCTCGTAAGCAGTGGATGCGCGGGGCCCTCACTGCGCCCGCGCACCTGCTGACGCTTGCGGCAGCTCAAGCCCTGGGTGCCGCGCACAGACCAGCGGCTGCTACGCCGTGGGCGAGAGCGAAGCGATGTGCGCCGAGCGCGGCGTGCGCTTCATAAAGTGGCTCATGTCGAGGTGCGCCGGTGCTCCTGCACTGTCGTCGCGTCTGTGTTTCAGACACCATGGTAAACGTCGCGGATGTGGTGCACTTCGGATGGGTTGCTTTGTTCTGTGTTGCCTCCAGTGTAAAGGACATGGCCGCATGCAGCAGGGAGGGGGGCACAGTGCATGCTTCCTCGCAGCATACGTGGTCGCCTGAATGCTAAGCAAAAGCACCTCTGTGTTCTATAGGGTGGCTATCCCATGTCTGCGGTCATGGATGTCCATCACATGGCCAACACGCTGACACGTAGCACGGGCAGTCAAACGCACTTGGTTGAGCATGTGCAGCGTGGCTCCCGTCAGGCCGGAGCAGCGCATCGCGGTCGTGTCGCACGCGGGCTTCATCCGGCACACGCTGAGCGCGTTCGCGCGCGGCCTGTCGGGCGCGGCCGCGGAGGCGCTGGAGCGCGAGTTCCTGAACTGCGAGCTGCGCACAGTGGTGCGCGGCTGGCGCCAAGTTTTTTCCAATTTGTTTGCGCCGGCTCCAGGTGGCCCGTCTTCCCGTCTCCAATGCTACTGGACTGTGAAGCAGGCTGCATGTGCGCACGGTGCATGTGCGCCACTAGGCACGGCCGCTGCGCACGGCGCTTGCTAGCATGCAGGGCGCACTCGCGCGGACGATCTGCCAGGCTGCACCTCCATCTCAGCACAGGAGAAGAGCGTACTGTTAATGTCCACAGGCGCTCTTGGCTCGCTCTGCCACGGCTCCGCAAGGCCGCTGCCATGCTTCAAGCAGGTCAGCACAGCGCAGTGCATGTGTGCACGTGTCGACAGCTCCTATTTGTCGTGATGCTGCACTTGCAAGTGTGGAAGGGCTGGTGCGCAGGTTCTGAGTGACGCGGACGCGGGCACAAGCGTGGATGCGACATGGTTTCAGGGGGGCCTGGCGGCAGTGGCGCAGGAGGCTCCCGCCGCGGCGGCTGGAGCGCGCGCCTAGGGGGGCCTGGCTTGCTGTTGCACGGCGGGGCTCACCAACTAACGCATAACGGGAGGTGTGACGCTTACAGAGCATATGTCGGTCAAGCTGCGCGAGCTGCTGTATATGTCTCCCCAGAAATCTTTTAGCAGGATTTGCAATCGGTGCTGCAGTGCAGCTGCGAGACTGAGCTGGCGGCGGTAGCCCGGTTCTGAGACAGCGGCGCGATAGCAACATCCATCAGTACAAGCTGCTAAACATGCTCCTGCTGTCATGCAAGCAACACATTATGGTTGAGCTGTTCGCTGCCGAAGGGACAGGTCGCCAGGGTGTTCATTCGCCGGCTAATATAGCGCGGGGGATTATGCTTAACCAGAATCATTGTCGCCTGAACGTCTGGTGTGTCATGCCTGGCGTACGGGCAGACAAGCGCAGACACAGGCGTGCGCTTCTCACTGTCTCTGCATGGGAAGCGCCAAAAACAACAACCATTGGTGTGGCAGCACGACTGCTGCGTGTAGCAGCAGCTCTGCGTCTTCTGGCTTGGCCGTAAGCAGCCAAGTTGGCTGATACACGATTGCAAATCATTCATTCTGGCATGTTGACCGCTGGACTCCCATGCTGACATGAGATTTAGTGTTCAGGCATATTACTTCACATCCAACAACTCTGGCCAATGTACCTCCTTGGCAATGCACGAGACAAGCTGTGCCAGACAGGCATCACACACCGCGGTATGAACAGAAGTCCTTGCAGTGAGCGCACAAGACAGAGACGCAGCACGAGTGCGCAGACGCAGGCCAGGTACCAGCGCCGCAGTATTGAACAGGTTGCTGCAGCACAGCGGTGCAGTCACGACCCGGCGCCCATTGTGCTGTCATTAGACATCACCTGCAGGCAGTAGCGCACACGCTGTCAGCTGCGTACGCCTGCCACAGCACGCCCAGGCAACGCGCACTGCGGGCGCGCACGTAGCCCGCGTGGGCCAGCGCCGTCAGCACGGCGCCGCCAAAGATTAGGTCGCGCGTGCCCGGTGAGACCCGGCCCTTCAAACCGATGCGCACTGCACGCCCGCCACACAGGTGTGGGGTGTACGCAAAGGCACACGAAGAGACCAGAAGCTTGTTCTCTTGGGATGGGGGCACTCACGCAGCGGTAGCAGCGGGGCATAAACTAGCGGCACCAGTTTGTTCCAGTCTGGCTTGCGCGGCTGCCTGTGCAGCCATCACTGCTAAGCACTGCACAGGAAAGTGTGCGCAGTGACTCAGAGCCTGCAGCAAGCACACCTCGGCTTGGTCTGCGGGGCAGGCTCTGCCCACGCATCTGTGCCCATGCAGTGCGATCAAAGGCGGTCTCTGGTGGGACCAGGCCGCAACAAGACGGGCCTGGGCGAGGCAGGCTTTGAGCTTAAAGCCGCTGTGTGCTTCACTCCCCTCTGTTTCTGTGACAGCACTCAGGAGCTTGCACAGAGAGGCCTGAAAGTATCGCAGCGCTGCTACCAGAGTACAAGTAGTCTCAGCTGGTTTTGTTCAGAACCCTGCAGCTGTGTCGGATCGCGCTCAAAGGCAAGCTGCGGGGGACGACAAAAGGTGTGCAAAACAGCGCTGAAACCGCTGCTGCTAGCGCTGGGCGCTTTCATAGGGCTGCGTGGTAAGCAGCGCTCCAGCGTGGCTTTGTACTGCGCGCCGCTCTTCAGCGCCGGCAACCGTTGACCACAGAGAGGGCCGCAAGGTGCTTGCTCAGGCTGTTTCTGTATGCGGAGCTGGCAACGAGCTTGCACCACGCACTTTCACTGCGTGCTTTTGTACGTTTGCTGTCCCCTGGAGTGCCGCGCTTGCCACTGGCAGACTGAGCTGCTGCTTCTGTGTTGATTGTAAGCAACGAGTCGGGGACGATACAGATTATCACTGTGCAAATGCAACGGTTGGCTGCGCAGGTGGCAAGGAACCACCCAGAGGGCGGTGGTGGACGCTGCCGTTCTTAACGTCCTGCAGCCGTGCACACAGCCAGCATGTTGGCTGCTGACACGGGAGGTGGGCAGCTGGGAGATGCCTCTGCAGGCTGCTCCCCTGGTTTGGACCATCGTGCGCTCGGCGCGTCCCAACCGCTCCGTTTGCACAGTGCCTGCTTCCGCTAGCTTGTGAGGCGGTCCTCTGCCAGCTTCTGACAGCGCTATCGCAGCGCGTGCCTCGCTATCGCAGATATTTTGTATTACTGCGTGCGCTGATTAATCCTGCGTGTGCGGCAGGCGGCCTTCCCGGGCAGCAGGGGCCGCCCTGCGGCGCGGTGGATCCGCCAGGGTACAGCCAGGCGCCAGGATACGGCCAGGCGCCCATGTTGAGCGCGGCGCGCTCCATGGACCTCGGCATAATGTGCCCGAACAGCGGCGCGGGCACCCGGCGGCGCAGCTTCGCACTGTGCGGAACGATGCCGGTCGAGCAGATCGTCACTGCTGGGGCGCCGGCCGACCCGGCGGCCGCGTCGCCGGCCGCGCCGTCCATGCACGAGCTGCTCTGCCAGCAGGTCGTGCGGCAGCAGGCGCTGGAGCGCCACGTGCAACTGCTGGAGCAGCAGGCGCTGGCGTCGCAGGCGGCGCTGGAGGCCGCGGTCAATGGGCGGTCGCTGTCGCTGCCGGACATGTCGCGCGAGATGCTGCAGGCTGCGCTGCTGGCCGGCGTGGCGCCCTCGGCCTCCAGCATGCCGCACCCGGCGGGCTTCCACGGGCAAGCGCGCGCGCTAATAGGCGAGACCGCCACGCTGCCGGCCGCGCCGGCGGGGCAGCCGATGGGCGAGACAGCGACGCTGGCGGGCGCGGGCGGGTCTGGCGGCGGGTTTTTGGCGGCGCCCGCGCCCGGCCTGCCCAGCATGCAGAGCTCGCCTGTGCTGTCGCCGGCCATCTCGCCGCACACCGGTGCGCGCTGCGCTTTTGAACAGTGTTCCTGCTAGAATGTTTGTATCTGCACGTACTGGAGAGTGCTTGAACATTCTACCGAATATACGCGTGCCGCTCATGTTGACGCGTCCTCGTTGACATGAACGGCTGTCTGCGGGAGCTGCAGATGCTGGTTGTTGTGTGAAAGCAAGTATTACGGGGAAGGACGATGCATGGGAAGGACGATGCTGAAGTCTCGTGCTGCGTTTGCACAGTTTGCCGTGCTGGCTGCGACTGGGCTGACTGTTTCGTGTTCCGCGGCCAGTGGGCGTGTACACAGAGGGAACTTCGCAGCCCTTCTATGGTGCCGTGATTCAGCCGCAGGCCGCGCCTACGCTTTTGCCACTGGCGCCGCAGCAGGCTGCTCTGGGTGCGCAAGGCCCTCCCGGGAGTGCTCGAGGAGCGGACTGCTGGGCTGCGATAATGTCTAGCTCGCCCTGTACGATGAGTACGACACTGCTTCAGTTCAGGCCCTGTGCCACAAGTGCATAATAGAGCTGTGCGTCATGCGATCTTGTCACGGCACTAGGAAAGCCTGGGCACGCGGCCGGCTGCACCGTCGGCAAAGGCGCTTGGGATGCCAAACCAAGGCCAGAGCCAACCAAGGAAGCCGGAGGGCAGGCAAGCAGCGTAGCAGCTGACGACGCCGGCCGGCGGCGTAGGCGCGGCGCACGCGAGCGCTATGCAGCAGGCCGTCGCAGCGTCCCGGGGCGCCGCCGCCGCGCCCGAGCCCGACGCGGCGGCCGCTGCGGCCGCCGCCGCACAGGAGGCCGCCTCGGAGCCTGATGTGGCGCAGGCCGCCAGCTACGCGCGCGCCAGCCCGCAGCTGCAGCGCTACCTGGAGGAGCAGCAGCAGTTTGCCGCGCAGGTGTGTGGCTGCGAGCGTGTTTGCGCATTTTTACACAGAGTGTGCAGTGCTCAAGCGGCAAAAGTGCGCAGAGTGCGGGCGCCTAGTCAAAGTACTGGCTGTGTCAATGCACGGTCGGTTTCAGTGCCGTGTGCGGCGTGGTGAGCGCAGGGCGAGCGGAGTGCCCCCGTGTTGAGTTCGGACGCCTCGCAGGCTGCGGCGGCCGCATATGCGCACACGCACGCGCACAGCCTAGCGCAGACCGGCGACAGCGATGACGGCGGCGTCATCGGCGTCGAGCCGGTGCTCGGGCAGGCGCCCGTCAGCGCGGGCGCCATCGGCGCGCTCGAGCAGGCGCCTCTGCTGCCGGCCGCGCCTGCGAGCGGCCCTGCTGCAGGCGCCGCGCACGGCGCCGATGCGCGCGGCGGGGCGCCTCAGCGCGGTGGGCAGGCGGGCGGCGACGCGCCCGTCGCGCCCGCGCGCCGGGTGCGCGGCGGCAAGGAGGCCGATGATGGGATGGCCGCCGAGCTGGAGCAGGACGGGACCGCGGCAGGAAACCCTGTGTCCGGCACGGGCAAGCCCGCGCGCGGCCGCATGCAGGCCATCGCGGAGGACGCGGCGCCCGGTGAGCCCGGCGAGAAGCAGGCGGCCGCGGCGGCGGCGGCCGACGATGCCGCTGATGCGCCGCGCGATGGTGACGACGCGGCGGGCGGCGGCGCGCGCGACGCCCGCGCACCGGGCGGCGGCAGCGGCGACGCGCGGCCCGAAGCAGAGAAGCAGGACAGGGGTGAGGCGGTGCCTGGCGAGGCGGAGGGGGCCGCGCGGGCTGTTAAGGGCGGCGAGCGCGAGCGCTCGTCCAAGCCCGATGACGACGGTGCCGAGCAGGGCCCAGGCAGCACTGCTGGCAAAGCTGAGGAGCCTGGCGCGCACGGCAGCACGGATGACGCGGAGGACGCGCCTGCGAGCGCCATGGAGGGCGTGCAGCGGGGCCCTGGCGGCAAGGGCAAGGACGGCAGGAACGCACCTGAGGGCGCTGCCAAGGACGGCAGCCCGCCAGCCGCGCCCAGCGGCGAGGGCAAGGATGTGCAGGGCCCGTGCGGCAGGGACGGCCAGGGGCCTGCAGCGCCCGACGAGGCGCGCAGCCGGCAGGGCGGCGCGCCGCCTGGCGTGGCGTGCGACAAGCGCATGACGGCGCCGGTGACGCCGCCTGGCGTGCAGGCGCGGCTCCGCCGGCACTGCGCAAGGGGCCGAGCACCGCGTCACCATGCTGCTTGTGCAACATCTGCAATGCAGTGCAAGAGCGCGCATGCGACGCACTTGTCAAAGCCACGTTTACGCAAGGCCGCCACCCCGCCAAGGGGCTTGGCGGGACTCCGGGGCATGCGCCGCAAGCTGCGCAGACACGGAGTGACAGCTGGCGTCAAGCCGTATGATGTCAGCAAGGTCTGCGTCGGGCGCGCGCAGGTGGGTGGCGGCGAGCCTGAGATGGACGCGCCGGCGGAGGCCATGGTGACGACCACCGAGGTGGCCGCGCGCGACGACATGGACGATCAGTCCGAGGTGCTCCCCCTGGCTGCAGGCGGATAGGTGCTTGCTGGGTGGACTGTGTGAAGCAAGTGTGAGTGCCAGAAGCCTGTTGCGGCCAGCCAGGGCGGCTCGGGGCACACTCTTGCAGGCTCAGTGCGCTGCATGCAAGGTTGCACAGCGTTGAAATGCAGAGCTTGGATGATGTTGCTTGTGTGGCCCCGTTGCCGTGATGTTCAGAGGCAAGAAGCGGTCCTGTCGGGTGGCAGGGTAGAGCGTGTGTTGGCTCGGCGGGGAAGTCCATGCAGGGACGATGGTGGCTGGCAGCAAGAAGCGAAACCATGGGAAACAAGCATGAAGAACGCTGGGGCGCAGGAGGAGGAGGAGGAGGCGCAGCACATGGAGGTGTCGGCGCAGCTGCACGGCGTCTGCATCGGCACCGCCACGGCGCTGGGCAAGCGGCCAGACCAGCAGGTGCGCACGCCGCTTGCGTTTTGGTGCCCTGTCGACGAGGGAGTGCAGGCTGCCAGGAGCTGGTCGCCTGCAGTGTGCAGCAGCAGCGCGCCAGACCGCTCGTGTGTGCATACGCTATCGGGCGCACAAGGCATGAATGTGCAGTACGGTTGTTGAGGTGCAGAGGAGCACATGCTGGCTGACGCGTGCGCATGGCCGTGCGGCACAGGACCGCAGCGTGGTCATCGCAAAGTTCCGCAGCGAATCGGGCGTGTCCGACGACCAGCCGCGCAGCCTGGCCGCAGTGTTCGACGGCCACAAGCGCGCCGAGGCGGCCGTGATCGCCAGCGAGCTGCTGCCCAAGCTGCTGGCAGAGTGCGCTCCGGGCTTGAAGTCATGCCTGGCATGCATTTGGGCGCGCAAGCGCGCTGTTTAACGAGCAGCAGTGAGTTCCGCTGCGGCGGTTGGATTGGAGAGAGTGTCAGATCGTGGAAGAGCAAGGGCTGCGACGCGCTTCGGACCGTTTTCCGTGTCATGCCAGTGCACTGCAACATGTGTCCCTTGACTTGAGTTTCGAGGGGTGTGAGGTGCAGTCAGAAGGCTTCAGAACAGCGGTCCGGCTGACAATTGCGCGCTGCCGGCAGCGACCCAATGGTGTTTGGCGGCTCAAACGGCGCCAACGGCGCGAGCGGCGACAAGGGCGAGGGCGTGGGCCTGGCGCTGCGCTCGGCGTTCATCGCGCTGGACGACGAGATCCTGAAGCAGGCCATTGTGCGCGGCAGCCTCAAGCAGGCACTCATGTTCACACTGCTTCAAGCAGGCCTATTGATCAGTCTGCCTGCAGACGCTGGGCATTTCTTGTGCAGCCACAGCATAAAAAGGTGACAGCACATTGAAGCTGTATTGAGGGCGTGCCTGCGCACCCCGTGCATGGCGATTTTAGGCCCTTATACGTGGGGCTTGCGCGTGCAGGACGGCCCGCTCAAGCCCTGCGACTTTGGTGGCACGACGGCGCTGGTGGCGCTCCGGATCGGCGAGGTGCGTGCACGGTTGCCTTAAGCTCAACCTAATCTACTCCATACTCTGTTGGCCTAAGACTCGCGTTCCTGCATTTGAGGGCAAGTGAGGTTGATGCTGCCCCTTGCTTGTGCCTAGCATCAGAGGCAGTGCAACCTCAGAGCAACATGTAGGCGGGGATCCTAGGTGGCTAACTGGTCGTCCTCGGTGGCATGCAGTAGAGCCGCGAGCTTGCCTGGTGCGAGGCGCGTCACCCCTATCGCTCGGCCGGCGCGCCAGGTGCTATATGTGGCGCACGCCGGGGACTCGCGCGCGGTGCTGGCCAGCGACGGCGAGGCGCTGCGCCTCACCGCGGACCACAAGCCTGACCGCCCGGACGAGTGCGCGCGTGTGTGGGTGCGCCCCTTGCTTCAATGGTTCGTACTTGTCGAAGTGTTGCGCAGTGCTGGGCCATGTGGGCGTGATCCGTTGCGTCACAGCGACGCGCCAGCTCGGAGGAGGCCTGGCGCGGCATGACGCCAGGAAGTCTCTATGTGAAAGATGATGTGATTGCGGTCAAAGACATTTGAACATGAACATTAGGAAGCGCACACATTCTGTGAACGCAGCTGCACACGCACCTGTAGGCAGCGGGTGGGCGCATCATGGAGAGCCGCAACCGCGTCGTCAGCGCGCCCAAGGAGCACGGCAAGCGCGTCACGCTGCTGGCCATGACGCGGTGCGCGCCCAGGACGCCGGCGACCCCAGCTTTCCATCCGGCATGGTGCTTTTGCCATTGGGAGGCTGCTGCGTGAGGGCCGTCGGGTGATCGCGTGATATCGAGCAGCACCTTACCACTGTGCGGGTGCTTGGGTTATGCAGTGTAGATGTGATATTCAGAATAGGGCATTGCGGTAGGTAGGAGGCAGATGGCTAGTCAGGGGCTCAGGGGGGTTGGCACTGCAGGCGAATCCAGTTTTTTACGCAGGAGGGCATGCCTGCGCGTGCAGGGCGCTGGGCAATCTGGAGAAAAGCTGTGTCTCACAGCAGCGCTCTGTGGCGCAGGGCGCTGGGCGACCCCGAGTACAAGCTGAAGGGCGGCTCGTGCGCGGTGATCGCGGCGCCCGAGGTGCGCCGCCTGCGGCTGCGCCCCGGCGACGCGGCCGTCGTCCTCGCGTCCGACGGCCTGTTCGATGTCATGGACGACGGCGAGGTCGTTGACGTCATTGAGCAGGCGCGCTTGGCGACTGAGGAACAGGGGATTACTTTTAGTGGCTCAAAGAGCTGGCAATGCTGGAGTGCTTTTTGAGCTTGCAATTTTCAGGTAGTGGTTTGCCGTGCCAAATGTGATGGCGGGAGCTCATGCAACAGGTGCAACAAGGCACGCTTGCTGCATGTAAGCCGGTAGTATGAGGGCAGTCCTGTGGCACAGGCTGCGGCGGTCGTCTGTGAGCATGCACTGCCTTATGCAAAACTGCCTTGTGCAGGTAGCTGCTGGCATGCTGGGGTGCGCAGTGCGGCCTTGCTTGCTTCCTTGCAGCCCTGCGTTTGAACCTGGGAGCGGACGGCGAGCATGCGTTTGGCAGGGGCAGAACGGGGGGCGCCGTGCGCGCGGCAGGTGCTGTCGTGCCAGTGCGAGAAGGGCCGCAGCGCGATGCGCGCGGCCGCCGAGAGCACGACCAAGGTGTCCGAGGAGCAGGCCACGGCCGCCGCGCAGGCGCTGGTGGACGAGGCCATGGCGCGCAACAGCCGCGACAACACCACCGCCGTGGTCATGCTGCTCTCCTGGGTGTGACACTATCAGGGTCGGGGCATTGCACCACAGGAGAACGACACCGCCGATGCAGTCGTGCTGCTCTCCCGGGTGTGAGGCCTGGCGCTTTTGCGCGGCGCGCGCGGCGCGGGCTGACGCGCCGGCGCCGCTGTAGCTTGCTGGGTGGGGCGGCATGGGCTGCTTATGTTGGGCGTTTGCAAGCTCTTGTGGGAGTGCGCGGCGTCGTTGCAGTGGGAGGGTACCCAAGGCGGATGGCGCTATGCCAAACGCTGTGCCGAGCGGGGTGCGTGATGTGGGAGGTGACAGCGTCCGTGGCCACTTGGAGAGCATTTCAGCGACGGAAAGCGAATTGCGCGAGTTGGCGGGCACTGGGAAGTCCACAGTTACCTGGTTGTCGCAGGGACGTTGATAAAGCATTGGTTCTGGCAGTACGGGAAGCATGACCTTACGCATCACCTGGGGGGTCAGCTTGGCATGCTGAGGATGCGACTGCAGGTTGGGGCTGGCGCGCACATGCGCTATGGAAGTAATTGCCCAACCTTTAGGTGCAACCCCGTTGCACCAGGCTGTGGTGGTTTTGCTGCACAGCTGCAAGTCTGTGGCACAAACTCGCAGCTGTGCAGCAAAACCTCAATAACTGCGAGTTATTGAGGAGACACCAAGTGGCTGGGGTGTGTGCTGCTGGGGCTGGCGCATGCATTGTGGGGCTGCTGCAATGCCGCACAATATTCCTTCTGCTGGCAGTAGTACAGAAGATCTGGTGTATGTCTGGGCTGGGCTGAGAAGCCTGCTGCAGACGGGAGAGAGGCCCGTGCGATGTCGCGGGTCACCCGGCCTGCCCTGGGACGTGCGGCAGTGTTGTACTTCTCTTTTTGGTATGCAATCTTACGAAGGGGAGCCAGAGAGAGTGTGATGGGCTGGCAGGTTGGCTGGTGCATTGGGTTTGCGCGGCAAGCAGGGCTGGGGGTGAGAGGGTGGTACCTCCTGGTGCCCGGTCAGGAACTGTGAGGAGCACGTCAGGACAGGAGCTGTACTGCGCTTCGAGTGCGCGGCGCCCACTTTTGAGCGTAGGTTAGTTGCAGCCCCAGTGCACCACAGCACAGAAAGACTCCAGCGGGGAAAGCGGCAAAGCTCCAGTATTCAGGCCGCGTGTTTATTCTGGCCTGTGTGCAGCACTCTGTTGCCTGGCCAACCGTCCGCTTCAGCCCTGCCAAGGTCCCCAGGGCTAGGTATATATAGATGTCTGTCTGCATATGTCAGTGGAGTGTGCAGGTGTGCAGTGTGGCGGTGTATCTGCGGGTGGAAGCTGGTGTTGCAAGTACTTTGAGGCACTCCATGCATCTCACCTTGAGCCAGCGCATGTCACAGTGGGACGTTGCTTCACCTGTGATCCTCTCTTATTCTGCTGCTGCAGGACGTGTGCAACCGATGCAGTGCGCTCGCTATGATATACATAGTGCACGTGACCTTCAAGGCTTGCTACCCAATGAGTCAAACGCCCCTGACCTGCTACCCGATGTGTAGAATGCCGAACCTGTCTTGCTATGCCCATATAATAAATTGTGGCACATGTGCAGAATGTTGATCTTCATGACCAGTGCATATGCACACTGTGCATGGGCTTTTGACAGGGTCCAAGGTTGATGGAGGGCTTGTCAAGCCAGCGCAAGCGCACCGAGTAAAGAGTGTTTTTTAAAAAGCGGCCTACCGTGGTGTGGATGCAGGGCTTATATATCATGGTCGCACGGCTCGCTGGGAGGCCCGCAGACTCCTGACATGCTTCTGCCTTCATTGTCATGTTTGCCTGCACACGTCCTGGCCTGGGCACTGGCGCAGGCCGCCCTGCTGCTTGGCGCAGTCGCAGTCGCGCTGGCGAGGCTCTCCGGCAGCCTCGCTGCCGCAAGAGCCTGCCCAGCAGACGGGCGGGTGCAGAGCAGCGCCGGAGCGCAGCCAGCCGACTGTAGCGTGCGCGCTGACGCCGCAGGCGGCAGCGCCGCATGGCCCTCGACGGCCTGCTTCGGCGAGGAGCCGTGCACAGGCAGCGCAGCGGTGAAGCAGGAGCAGGACTCCGGCAGGGGCACCGCACGTGCCAAGGCAGCGTTCCTGCAGCAGGCAGGGGACGACTACGGGTATGGCGGCGCCATTGACTCGCTGCGCCGAGATAGCCTGGCCCGGCTGCGCGGCCGCGTGTACGTCGACCATGCCGGCGCCGCGCTCTACTGTGAGGACCAGCTCCGCGCCGCCGTGCTGGTGCGCTGCGAGCCCATGACTCGCGCACTTGACTCAGGATGTTTGCAGGCCCGTGCACCTCTGTGTTGAACCTGGCTTCCCGCAAAGCGCGCGCGCGTTCAGCATAGCACAGAGCTACCCTCCCACTGCAACGTGCAAGCCACCAAGGTGCATCGCCAAGCTTCAAGCTCACTAGGCAGACGAGGCTGTTACAGCACAGTTGTACACTGCCTCCCTGCGTCCCTGTGCGCTTGACGGGCGCGGATGGAGGGCACCGTAGCCTGGCGGCTGCGGCCAGCGTCTGCGCCGCTGCAGACGCTAACGGTCCGAGGCCAGTGGGGAGGGGGCCTGTGGCCGTACGCGCGCAGCCGCGCCCGGAGCGGGACCCGGCAGGACGGCCGCACAGCCGAGCGTGCGCGAGGCTGCGCGCAGGCGCTGTGCCGGGACCTGCACGGCAACCCGCACAGCCAGGCTGCCGGCGGCGGCGGCGAGGACGCGGGCGGCGAGGACGCGGGCGGCGACGCGGTCGCGGAGGCGCGCGCGGCGACGCTCGCGCTGTGCAACGCGCCGCCGGAGGACTACGTGTGCGTCTTCACGTCGGGCGCGACAGGTGCCGGCCCCTGTGCACTGCGAGGGCTGGCAGCCTGCCCGGCACCAGCTCGATGCCGATGCCGCGCTGGTGTCGGTCCGAACGTTCTGATAGGCTACTGCGCAGCCTGAAAACAGCCTCGGTCAGGGGCCTGGGGCTTCTCAACCCTTTGCACCCCTCTTCCTCAGACAGGGGCGTGGGCGTTCGCACGCAAGGCCTGCTGCGGCTGCAGCAGCGGCGTGGCGCCGCATGCCGCGCAGCAGCAGGCACGGGCGGCGCAGCAGGACGCGCAGCAGCGCAGCGAGGCGCTGCATGCCGCGCAGCAGGAGCTGCAGCAGGCAGAGCAGGAGAGGCGCGGGCGGCGCAGCAGGAGGTACAGCGCTGCGTCCCCTGCTGCGCGGCCTGCGCCTCCTGCTGTGCCTGCTGCAGCTCCTGCTGCGCGGCATGCAGCGCCTCGCCGCGTTGCTGCGTCCTGCTGCGCCTGCTGCAGCTCCTGCCGCGCGTCATGCAGCGCCACGCCGCGCTGCTGCGCGTCCCGCTCTCCATGCCTGTTTCTGTGCCTTGTGCACGTCCGCGGGCGCATGCTCACCAGGGCACGCACGCTGCCTTGACGCGCCTGACGCAGTGCCGCCAGCTGAGGCACGCGGCGGCCGCGAGCAGGCGCGCTGCGGCTGGTCGCGTCGGCGTTCCCGTGGGACGCGCGCTCGCGCTTTGTGCACACGCGCGACAACCACACCAGCGTGCTGGGCGTGCGCGAAGCGGCGCTGGCCGCGGGCGCGTCCGTCGCCGCGGTCGACCCACGCCCCGACCCTGCAGGCGCGCGCGAGCGTGTCCCCGCCACCGCGCCCCGCTGGCGGTCCGGATGCATGAGAAGCTGTGGCGCCTAGCTCTGCCGCCCAGCGCTCGCAGCGCCCGGCATCCTGAGCGGCCGACACATCTGGGTTGGCTTGCTCAAGTGCCACAAGCAGTCCGCTCGACGACCGCCCTGGCCGTCTGCGACTGACTTTTACGGCACTCTGCCGCTGCGCGCGTGTGCAGTGCATCTGTACCCTCAGCGCTGCACGCAGAGCAGTGGCCTGGGATCCCACTGAGTCAGCTTGCAGGCACCGTCCTTGGGCGCGCAAGCGTGTCCGCAACCCCCAGGCCCGGTCCGCGCGCAGGCGGCTGGGCGCTTGACCCGCGCTCGCCGGTGCTCCGCCGCGCCGGCGCCGCCGCAGCCGGCGGCGCGGCAGGCGCGCTCGCGCCGGCCGCCGCGCACCTGTTCGCGTTCCCGCTGGAGTCCAACTTCAGCGGCGCGCGGTGCGCGCTCCCTGCGCTGCCTGCTTGTCAAAGGCTTACAGCGCCGTCCAGCCGCGGCCTCGTTGTATATTGTTACGCGTGACCTGTTAAGTTGTGTCCAAGCCTGCTGTGCCCAAGCCAGCCGTGGGAGCAGCCGCGGATGAGTCTGGGTGTCAAAGTACCCTGCGGTGTCGAGGGCCTGGGCATGCGCGCAGGTACGACTCGGCGCTCGTGCGGCAGGTGCAGCGGCGCGGCGTGCGCGGCCCGGCCGCGAGCTCAGGGCAGGCGGGCGGCGCGTTGGCTAGCCCAACTGTCCGTGGCGTAGCTGAGGGCGGGGACGTGCCGGCGGCGGGCGCGCGCCGCCGTGCCGCGCCGGGGAGCCATGCGAGCGAGGCAGCGCCTGACGGGGCGGGCGAGAGCGTCGCCCCTGCGGCAGAGGCGGCGCATGCGCTTGGCGTCCCCGCAGCGCGCGCTCAGCAGGCGCCGGGAGGCGGCCCTGGCGCAGGCGCTGCCGGCGACGAGCGAGCCGAGAGCGCCGCGGGCGCCGCCGCGGGCGTCGCATCCAAGGGTCGCTCGGGAGGGCCCCCCGCGGCAGGTCATGAGGGCGCCGCGGGCAGCGCAGAGAGCGCTGCCGCAGACCCTGCAGACCCTGCAGGCCCTGCAGACCCTGCTGACCCAACATACCCTGCAGACGGCCCTGGGGGGCGCTGGTTCGTGCTGCTGGATGCGGCCAAGGCCGTCGCCTCGCGGCCGCCAGACCTCACCGCCGCGCCCGCCGACTTTGCGGTGCGCGCCGCTGACCCGGGCATGCGCGGCTGCTTGCCGTGGATCGAATTATGTTTGTACCTGTACTATGTAATGCGGCACCCCCTGATCTTAACAAGTACTATGACACAGCTGGACTCTGACGATGCGGTGCAAACTGCTGTGCATGCTCCTGGGACCACCACGCTGGGAGCGGTGGCTCGGGGCCAGGCGCGGCAGGCCCGCTGGGAGACCCTGCAGCCTTGCGCGCTCCGCGTCGCCCACATGCAGGCTCCACCCCAACCCTAACCCTACCCTCAACCACGTGCCCTGCCGCGGCCAGGTACTGTCCTACTACAAGATCTTTGGCTACCCGACCGGCCTGGGCGCGCTGGTCGCGCGCAAGGACGCGCTGGCGCGCCTGCGGCCGCGCTACTTTGGCGGCGGCACGCTGGCGGCATGCGCCGCCGACGCCGACTTCCACAGGTGCGGCCGCTGGTCCGCGCGGCAGCGCAGGGTAGGGTAAGGTTCCACAGGTTGACATTTACAAGTGCGGCCGCTGGCCGGCGCGGCGGCGCGGGCCCGCTGCGCTCGCCTGCCTGGCCTGCTTGGGCGCGACCAGGCGCCTGCATGCCCAGCGCGCGAACGACAAATAGCATCCGCTCGAGCACATGGCAAGGGTGCAGGGCGCGGACTTGGGGGGCCGTGCGCGTCAGGCGTGCCGAGGGCCCGTCGGGGTACGAGGACGGCACGCCGTCGTTCCTGGCCATCGCGGCGCTGCGGCAGGGCTGGCGCCTGGTTGCGCGCCTGGGCGGCCTGCCGGCCGTCGAGCGCCACACCGCCGCGCTCACGCGGTGGGCGGCCCGGGCGCGCGCGTCGGGCACTTTACCCTTCCGCCCGCCCAAACGCGCAAGAACAGCCCAGTGCTGCTTCACGTGTGCACAAGAAGCTGCACGCGTATTGTATGGTGGCGACCGCCGCTCCTTTCGCCAGCCGGGGCGGAGGTTAGGCATGCAGGAGGTCTGTCTGGTCGTGTGAGTATGAAGCGAGGGGCGCTGCTCTGCATCGTTCAACAGGAGGTCAAGATACAAAAGCGCTTACGCGTCCCCTGCGCTGTCCAGGCATGCGGTGCGGCAGCTGCGGGCGCTGCGCCACGGCAGCGGCGCGCCCATCTGCCTTATCTACGGCGCGCACGCAGCGCCCCCGCCAGCCGGCGGGGCGGCGCAGCCTGATCAAGCGCGGCCTGCGCCTGCGCACGACGGCGTGCTGGCGGCCCCGGGCGCCGTTGGCCAGGGCCCCACCATCGCCTTCAGCGTGCTGCGCGCGGACGGGTCCTTTGTGGGATACCAGTGCGCCGCGCCTTGTCTTTCTCTACCCTAGCGCTAACCCTCTTTCCCAGCGTGCATGTCGCCCTCTGCGAGTCACCTTGGCTCGAGTCAGGGTCAGGGAGAGTGTGTCGAGATTCTGGCGTGCGAAGTGCATGCGATTCCAGGGCTCGTCTGTCCAGCTTATTACCCCCAAGCCTCTGCACAGCAGCGCCTGACCGCGCGCCGGCGCCGCGCAGCGAGGTCGCGCAGCTGGCGGCGCTGCACGGCGTCCTGCTGCGCACGGGCACGCTCTGCAACCCGGGCGCCGCGGCGCTGCACCTGGGCTTCTCCGCCGCGCAGCTGGCCGCGGCCGCCGCGGCGGGCGGCGGCTGCGGGTCCGGCGCCGACCTGATCGAGGGCGTGACGCCGGCCGGCGCCGTGCGCGTGTCCTTCGGCTGGGCCAGCGCCTGGGAGGACGCCGAGGCTGTGGCGCGTTTTGTGGCGGGGTGCTTTGCGGAGCCGCTGCCGGGGGCGGGCCCAACTGCCGGCCCTGCACATGGCCGCCGACGCGCGTCGGCGGCGGCGCTGCCGCCTGGCGCTCCGGCGGTCGCCCTAGCGCGCGCTCCCGCCGGCGGTGCGGGTGCAGGGCGCGAGGTGAAGGGCGCGTCAGCGGCCGCCGCGGGCGCTTGGCGCAGCGGTGACGCAGGGTCAGGGCCGGGTGCGACCCCGGGATTGGCCAAGCCAGAAGCCAAAGAGGCTGGCTGCCAGTCGCCGCTTGCCGGCGGGCGACGCTCGTCGGCAGCCGCCGCGGCCGCGCGCGGCGGCCGAGGAGCAGGCGCCCGCTCCCAGTCTGACCAGGGCGCGGCGGAGCCCGCCGCCGCCGTGTGCGTGCCAGACGCGAACGGGTGGGCTGCCGACAGCAGCGCCGGCGCGCGGCTGACCGGCATCTACCTGTACCCGATAAAGTCGTGCGCCGCGTTCACTGTGCGCGCGTGGCCGCTGGGCGCCAATGGGCTGCTGCTGGACCGCGAGTGGGCGCTGGTGGGCGCCGACGGCGCGGCGCTGACACTGCGCCAGGCGCCCGCGCTGGCCGCCGTGCGGCCCGCCATCGACCTGGCCGCCGGTGCGGCCTCGGGCCTCCATGTTGATATGCGCCATCATGACAACATACGTATACCCTGACCATAACCCTATCATATCATAGCGCCCCTGCTATTGCAGGCTGTCATTGCAAGGCATGACCCAGTGTGCTTGTGGGGGCGATGCAGGCGTCATGCGCGTGACGGCTCCGTCGATGCGCACGCCGCTCGTGGTGCCGCTTCCGGCGGGCGTGCGCCAGGCCGGGCTGGCCTGCGCTGGCTCGGGCAGCGCCGCGCCGGACAGCCCCGGCGGCAGCGCCAGGGCGTGCGCCGCCGCGCCCGGCAGCCCCGCCTGCAGCCAGGCGAGCCTCTGCTGCACGGACAGCGGCTGCAGTGGCTGCCGGCCGCACGTCAACTCCGCGCTCTGGCCGCGGGCGGGGCCGCGCGGCGCGCCCCTGGGGCCCACACCCTGGGTCGAAGCGCCAGGGGCGGCGACTCCACCCTCTGCGGCTGCGTCGGGCGCTGACGCGCGCGTCTCGCGCCGTGAGCCTGCCTGCGCGGGCTCGGGCGAGCTCGGGTCCGGCGCTGCGCGGGCGGCGGACGGGGCTAAGCTCGGCGGGCCGGCGGCGAGCGCGAGCGGCAGAGCGGCAGAGCCGCCGCGGCTGCGCGCGGTCCGCGTCTGCGCGGACAGCGTGTGCGGCACACAGGCGCGCCCTCGGCCCCTGCCCAGCACCATGCCCTACCCTAGCCACACCGGCTCCTGAGCGCTCACGGTGCCCGGAAAACCGCGCTCGACAGCCCTTGGTGCGCAGAGCGCCTGCTCAGCACGCAGCGCAGCGCCTGTGCGCCATGCCGCAAGCATTTGGCTTGCACTCCGAGCGTGGGGTTATACAGGGTCGCAGAGTACCGGCGCCGCGCGCAGGTGGGCGCCGAGAGCGGCGCGGCCGCGGCGGCGTGGTTCTCTGAGGCGCTCGGCGTGGCCTGCTGGCTGGTGCAGCAGCGCCCGGGCAGCCGCGCGAGCGCGCTGCGGGGCCCTGCGGGGCCCCGGGCGCAAGCGCCTGCGGAGAGCGCTGAGCGCGGCGCGGGCGTGCCAGCGGAGGCGCCGCCTCGCGCTCAGGCACACACGGAGGGCACGGCGAGCATAGGTGCGCACGTGTGCCATGCCGGGCAGCACTCCCAGGCTTGCCGTATGCTGCGTGGCGGCATCGTGTGCAAGTCATTGACACAGGTGAGCAGCCCGTGCACAGGAGGTTAGAGGGCTTGTTCTGGGCCAGATTTGGCGTGTACGCACTTGCAAGCATGCCCTCCAATGTTTCCTGCTCATTTAAATCAGTGCTACCTTGCTTGCTTTGACCTGTCAACCTCGCCTATTTCAAAGGCACCATCACGCACCCGTGCCGCGTCCCACGTGTGCCGGTCGTGAACCCCGCGCACGCGCGGCAGGCTTTGCCAACGAGGCGCAGTTCCTGCTGGCGTCAGAGGCCAGCCTGGCGGAAGTGGGCGCGCGATTGGCGCCCGCCGCGGGCTCCGCCGGCTCGCGCCGTTCGGCCCGCGGACTGCCCGCGCCCCTGGACATGATGCGCTTCCGGCCCAACCTGGTCGTGGGCGGCGCCGGCCTGGCGCCCTTCGCGGAGGACGCCTGGCGTGGCCTGCAGCTAGGCGCAGCCTGCTTCCGCGTCGCAGGTGCTGCCCGTCCCCTTTAACCCCAGTTTCAACCCTATACTCTTCCCCGGACCTCTGGCCAGCACACTGTCGCAGCTGGCCTGCACCGCTGAGCGCACATGCCCTGCATCGCCGGCCGTGCTGCCTGCCACGCCGCGCATGTCGCCTGGAGGCAGGGCCCTGGCGGCCCTGTCAGCACCGAGCCCAGGCCAAGCCGCAACCGCAGCTCTGCAGCCCGCCGATCCTCCGCCTGTGTGTCCTGCGCCGCAGGCCCGTGCGCGCGCTGCGAGGTGGTGTGCACCGACCCCGCTCTCGGGCGGCGCACGGGCCCCGAGCCGCTGCGCACGCTGGCAACATTCCGGCGCGTGCGCGGCCGCATCCACTTTGGGCTGCTGCTGGAGACGGCGCCGCCGCCGCCGGGCGCGCCGCCCGTGTGGGTGGCGGTCGGCGCGCCCGTGCAAGCGAGCCTGGCGTGCGCGGGGTAAGGCTGGTCCAGGGGTTTCTAGTATCCGCATGAGGGGGCCGTGCTCTTGCTTGGACTGCTTTTGGTGTTGCGATTCAAGCAGCAGTGGACAGGTGCAGGGCATCACAAAGGGCCGGCAAGAACCCCTGCTGCCATTGCAGTCCCGCAGAGCAGAGGTGGCTTATGAATCAAACGACGGACACATGTCGTGTCTCCTTCAGAAGCTGCTGAACAGTGTAGACACCGAAACCCCTGCATGTATGAGAGTGGCAGTTGCTTATGTACGTGCCGTTTGCAATCATGGTGCTGTCTGTCCGGCCAGGTAGTGCAGATGCTGGGTCTCTTGTACAGTGGTGGTGCGAGTGTCTGTGCATGTTTGGTCTTGTGTGCTTTGTGGCTGTAGAGCAGGTGTACAATATGCAGGCCTTTCAAGACAAGTGTGTCAGTGCTCGCTTGCCACAGCTCCACTGTCCCAGCTCTCATGGGTCACGCTTCTCTCATCAAGCTAGTCAGCGCCCTGCTGCAGATGTACAGCTGGGTCATAGCCAAGTGTGCTTGCTCAGTCGACGGCTATCTTGTGTACATCCCTGCCCTAATCCTAACCTCTGCATGCTACAGCCGCGCCTGGACCAGGTGCGGGTAGAAGTTGCTCACAGGCGCGCCCGGCAGCCTCTTCACGAGGCCCAGCTCCAGCAGCGACGCCGCCATGTCCTGCGCGGCAGACCTGCTGTTGCCCAGCACTGCGCCTCCCCACGCCTTCTAGGCGCCGGGCGCCGTGTGCGCTCCTGTGGGGCGCATGCGCGCTGGGGACCTGGGCGTGCACGCTGCCGCGCCGGCCTGCGCGGCAGAGGCACCATCCAGGACTGCGCCTCCCCATCGCTTCCAGGGGCCGCGCGCCGTGTGCGCTCCTGTGAGTCCGCATGCGCGCTGGAGCCTGGGCGTGCGGGCCGCGCGCCTGGGCGGTTTGGCGCACGTCGATGAAGTCGAGTCCCAGCTCGCGCCGGGCCTTGGAGCAGTCGAACTGGGGCACCTGCCGCCCGCGCGAGCAGCGTCAGGGCCATGGCGGCGCAGCATTTCGTGAAGCGGGCCCGGCATGTTATCCGGCACCTGGCCTCGCTGAGCGCAGTCGAAACATGCGTGGCAGCAGCCGTCGCGGCTGAGCATCTCCCTGTACTGCCAGCAGCCAAGACCTGTCCATCCGCCCTCAACATTGGCGCCAGCGGGTCGCAAACCGCCCGACGGAGCAACGAAGCAACAGGAGCACTGCGTACACAGAACTGTGCCTGCTTCGAGCAGTACTCTTGCAACTGCCCAAGACGTCCCTGGAAAAATAATATATAAGGAAGCCAGACATCCTTGCATGCGCGACGGCGCGCGCCTTGCCATGCACCGCGCGCAGGAGGTCCAGCTCGACGGGCCCGCCGAACAGCAGCGCGGCCAACCAGATGGCCCACAGCGGCAGTGGCACGAACGGCAGCCGGTACGCCGCGAACTCCGGCCGCAGCAGGTCCACGTAGCTGCCCAGCGACATCGCCCGCGCGCACACGATGTACCTGGGCATGTCACCCAATCATATGCGCTCAAGCAGCCCCGGAGCGCACGCGCTTGTGCGCGGGCAGGCCGCGGCGGATCATTCTGATGCGCCCGCCAGCGCGCGCGGTGGTACATCCAAGTGCCGCCGGCAACGCGCTGCAGGGCGAGGCTTGCAGGCCGCATGAGGCATGGAAGGGCGCCAGGTCCGCCCGTTCGGGTGCCTCATGAGGTGGCGGCGAGGGCCGGCTCAAGGGCTCGCCACCCTGATCTGGCCGCCCCGACCGCCATGCCTCATGCTCATACGGCCGACGGCAAGCGATGCCAGGACTTTGTGGTGCAGCTTTCAAGCCGCTCGAAATACTTTGCCTTTATGCACTCGGGCGCGCAGGGCTCGATGTGGGTGCGCGGTGTGGAGCCTGAACACGCACCTGCCCTGCGCCTTGGGCGTGAGCATTGCCAGCGTGTGCGCGGCGGCCACATCTTCAATGTCCACATAGCCCGCCCCCGATGGCGGCGCCCAGGGGTAGTAGCCGCCTGCGCACGACCCACTGCAGAGCAGTCGCTCACTGACGAGCAGCGACGGGCGCCTTGCCGGCGAGGCACCCGCGCGTTCGCGGTGCTGAGCAGAGTCTGCGCATCTGCTCGGCGCATGCCGTCGGCTCGGGCACGAGCCCCTGCCTGACACCCTGATCCCTAAGCCCCTAACCCTGACCCTGGCACACCAGCTTTTGCAGGTCTGCATGCACGCATGCAGGCCGCCATGCAGGCGCCGCCGCGCGCCGATAGCCCATCACCAGCGGCACTGGTACAGAGACGGATGGCATGGCTGGTAGCCAACCCGTGAACAAGTTCATTGGCACGAGGGCGCCCGCCGCGCACCATTCAGCATCTTCCGCATGAAGCCCACGACCTCGCACTTCACGTTGCCTGCGCCCCGCGCCACAGCCAGCTTTGGTGCCATCAGTGCCGGTGGCAGTCGCGCAAGTCAGATATTGTCGAGCCGAGACGTGCGGCGCCTGCTCCGGCACAGGGCGCGCATCGCGCGCCTGGCGGAGGCCCCTGGACGACGGGCGGCTGGATGGTGACGAGGCTCCACTGGCTCTGCTCCACGCAGAGCTCGTATGCGCGCTTCTCCGCCAGCAGCTTGCTCCTGCCGCCGCCAGCATGTCAGCTTGCGAAGCACGCGCATGCCGCAGCCCGGGAGGCCTGAGCGCATGCGTGCAGCCGCACACGGCGTGCATGCCTGGGGGAATGAAATTAGTTCACATATCTATCAACGGCACTCAGTACCAGAGCCGCTGAGAGCGGCACGCAAGCACCAACGGCATTGTGGGTGTGCATTCCTGGTTTAAAAAAGAATCGGATCACCCGCACTCACAAAAGCGACCACCCCAGCCCCCTGCTCAGGCGCGCGCAGCAGGGAGCGGCGCCTGTGGTAAGGCAGGCGCGTCTCCGTCGCGGTCAGGTTCCAGTCGGCCTCGGTGAACACGTGGCCCCGGCCGCGCTCGCAGTGGTCGCCGACAACGGCCGCGACCGAGCTGGTCATGACCACGCGCCGCACGCCGCCCGCGCGCGACGCGGCCGCCAGCACATTCTCCACGCCCGCCACGGCCGGCCCGATGACCAGCTCCACCTCCTGCGCGGGCCACGTCCCTGATAACCCCCGCGCGCCTCGCCCTGATTGTAACCTGTATGTAGGGTTCGAGCGCCCTGCGCAGCGTCCTTGGAGCGCGTTGCGAGCACGACAAAAGCTCCACCTCCTGCGCCAGCCACAGCCCTGATGACCCCCGCGCGCTTGGCCCCCAAAAAAAAAAAAAACTCAGGGTGCACGCCCTGCGGAGCTTCAGTGGGGGTGTGCGCCCGGAGCACCACGAGCTCCGCCTCATGCGCCGGCCCCTGGTGGCCCCCACGCGCTGCGCCCTCTCCACAACCTCCCGGCTGCAAGCGCCCTGCGGAGCTTCCTTGGGGTGCTGGCAGAGCGTGACACATGCGCGGCCGTGCACCAGCGCTCAACCGGAGTCCTGGCGCAGCCCGTTTAGGGGTTGGGCTGCAGCCGTCAGTACAAGGCGTGCTCACCTAGCGCCCCAGAGCTGCCTGAGTCGCCCGTTTTGCTGGACCAAGCGCGCGTCCCACCAAAATGTATGCGGCGCCCTGGCGGCCATGCGCGCGTCCTCCAGGCCAAGGGAGCGTCAAGCGCACCTTGCCCTTCGGTGGCCGCATGATCACGGGCGAAGCGGTGTGGATGACGTACTCGCACCCACGCACAGGCTCGTCAAAGGACCCAGCGTGCTCCAGGTCGGCCTGCGGTGCCGAGCAGATCAGCTCTCTTGCTTGCTTGCTGGGACAGCCAAGCTCCGCTGGACAGGAGTACAGGCGGCTGCAGCTGACAGTAGACACCTTGAAGACGCTCAGGCGAGCGGCAGCGCCCGGCAGCGAGTTGAGGTAGGCGAGGCGCGTCTTGTTGCTGGGGTCGCGGCACGTTATGCGCACGGTGTGCCCGCCGGCTAGCAGCCGCCGTACAATCGCACTGCGGTAGCACACAGTCAGCCTTGGCAGGCGCAAAGGCCCACGCAATGTACAACTTGCAAGCCGAAGTGACTGCCGCGGCGCGCACCCAGCCACATACCCCGTCCCGCCTGCACAATCAACGTGTGGGTCAGCAGTCTGAGACATACGACAGAGGCACTGCGTTTAGAAGCTGTGTCGGTCACAGGCTCCATCACGTTATGTTCAGTGCGCACCTGTGACACAAACAACGCAAGGCTTGGCTTCCTGCTCGATATCATACAGCGGCTTCCTCCTGTCCATAGCGCTGTTGTCTGCAAACGCCGGGTTCCAAGTGCACTCGCGGCAAGTTTGAGGCGCCAAAAAGCTAGCGGTGCACCGGCACAGCAGCTCGTCACACAGCACAGGCTTGCTTGGGTGTCACTCAACCCTGCCAATCGGTAGTGCAAAGCTGCTATAAGTGGACTGACTGGATAGTAAGACTTCTTGTATATATTCACTCTTGATGTCACTGAGATCACTTCCCAAATGGCTCATTTACTGGCAAAGTCCTGGGAGGAATGGGAGTTTCAAAGAAGCAGAGTTGCCACATGCATTGTAACAGTGCCATGTGCCTCTGATAGTCTCCTGGCATGCGCACAACCAAGCACCTGGCAGGGCAAGCCTAAAAATGTTGCATCACACCTGCACAGCAAGCTGTGCAGGCGGCCCTGCCAGCCCCATGTTGCATTCATCACAGCAACCCTTCTCGCTCACTTCATTGCGCATGTGCATACTGCAGCAAATGCAGACGTGCAATCAAAGGGGGTAGCATCTCCCTCTAGCATGCGTTGCCACACAGCTCGAGTGTGTTCCAAACCATCACAATACCTGGGTCAAGAGACTGGGTCGAGACACCCTATGCCTCGGCACCAACACAGCAAAAGCACGCCCCGGCCTGCCAGCAGCAGCCGGCCACGCCAACGCCTGTACTACCTCTGCACCACACCCACGCAACCCCTGCTCCCGCAGCAGGCCGCCGTGCGGCCGGCCTAATACGTGATGCCGGTATGGTACACCCGGTCGATGTCGCCGCCCCACTCGTCATGGAACAGCGCACGCAACCGGCTGGCGCCCGTGACACCGCTCTCCGCAATGGCGTCCAGCGGCGCCAGGAAGCCCTCCTCGCTGAAGCCGCGCGCTACCAGCCCCTTGCGCGACAGCGCCAGTATCTGCGGCAGCACGCAAGGCCCAAGTCATCGACATGGCCACAGAAAGCGAGCCATCTCAAGCACAGAGGCCTTACCGCGCAGCGTATCGCGTCTCTTGCTCTGCTGCGCCAATCAAGTGGTGGTGGCGTTTGCCACTCGCCTACACAGGTAGAGGCACAGTGGTACGGCCAATGCCGCCAACTGCAGCATAACATCATCACACAGCATAAGAGATTCTTGTTCCCCAAAAAAAGCCATAGCATTGTGAACTCGAAATCCTTCACAGCAAGCAACAGCCGCCGGCAAGGTTGCATGGCAGGCCCCGCGCCTGCTTCGCCAGGTCCTGCAGGGTGCCGTCGCGGAAGGGCGTCTGCAGCGCGGTGCGCGGCACCTCGGCGCGCAGGTAGTCATGGTCCTCCTTAGTCCAGCCGCTGATCAGCTCATAGACGTCTGCTTGTACCTCGCTGCAGCCCACGCCAGCCGCCCTCAATGGCAGGATCAGGGCCAGGCAGCGAGCGTGTGCATGGAGTTCTGTTCAGACATGAAAGCATAGCGCACCATGGAAGCGGGCAAGCCCACCCAACAGCTGCGCAGGGCACACACAATGCTCACAAGCAGACAGGCGAGCACTCGCATGCGAGCGAGGGATTGTCCACTGCTCTCAGCGTACCGGCACATCCACCCCACATCTGGGCAGCGCCTCACGGCACGCCTGAAGCATGGCGGGTTTGGTGCGCCACTGGCATGGCATCACCTGACCCCTACCGGGGCCGCACCTGTTGTACAGGAGGCCCACCCAGAAGGCGGGCAGCGCGCAGATAATGCTGGCGGGCCCGCCATCCGCGCCGCGCATCTCCATGTACCGCTTCAGGCGCACCTCCGGAAAGATGGTCGTCAGGTGCGTCTCCCAGTCCTTCAGGCTGGGCCGCTCGCCTGCGCGCAGCCGCCGCGCTCGCACCAACACAGCGTGCACCTGTGAAGCTCATGTGTGCAAACATCGCCGCTTTGCCTCCCACATGCGTTACTAACTTCAGCAGGTGGCATGACAGGGGGCTGGTGCAACAGGCGCTCAACACACGTGAACAGCGGAGTCGTGTGCGCGACTCGCACATGCCTGATGGGCAGGGCGCAGATACACTTCGGCCTGGGACCCGCCAGTGCAATTCTGGGTGCCCCAGGAGGAGGGCATGGCCGCCAGGCGCAAGACAGGGCGCGCCCGGCGCCAGGTAAAGGCGGCCCTCCAGGAAGTCGCGGAAGGTGCCGCGCTGCTGCGTGGCGTCCTGGTAAACGCCGTCGCGGTACAGGAAGTACATGGGCACGTCCAGCGCGTACTCCACGTACGCCTCAAAGCCAAAGTTGGCTTCCCAGACAAATGGCAGCGTGCCTGTGCGGTCCGGGTCCACGTCGGTCCACACGTGACTGCGCCAGCTCAGGTAGCCTGCCGTGCGCGCGCCGCGCGCGCGCCTCAGCGGCCGATGGCATGGCGCTATGCCTGGCCTAGCTGGCCTCCCTCGCTGCGAGCTGCGCAAGGATCACGGGCAGGTGACACACACAGACGCTGCAGACAGCTGAGCATTCCATACCCATACATGTAAGACAGTCGCCCTATTTCTTTACACGTGCGAAGTAAGTGATGTCAATTTGCAGGGACGACATGGCGCACAAGCGCCCAACGCCCGACACGACCCCCCCGCGCGCCCGCCGGCCGCGCACCGCTGTCCTGGCCGTTGCGAAAGGGCGAGTTGGCAAAAAGCGCAGTGGCCAGCGGCTGCAGCGCCAGGCCAATACGCATCTTCTCCACCATGTCCTGCTCGCTCTCGTAGTCCAGGTTCACCTGTACGGCGCCGAGCGGCCGTGCACATGAGTCACCATTAGTATATATTACACCATAAGAATTACCGCACCATGGGTACTATTGATTGTACCGCTCTAAGACAAGTAAACTCCCTGCTCCTCCTGGCGACCTCCCTGCTCCTCTTGGAACTGCAGACTGCAGATGGGGGCCGCTTGGTAACGCTCGCGTCATGCAAGGCGGCTATGCAGGGCCGCTTGCACTATGCAGGCGGCTTTCTGCACAGCGCAGTAGGAGCAACCAAGGAGGCATGCTGCGCGCACGCGCAAACACCAAACCGGTGCCCCAAGGTGCCTCACCTGGATGGTGCAGGAGCGGAACATCATGTCGTGGCCCAGGGTGCCCCGCTTGGGCATGTACTCCCGCATAATCCTGTGCCGCACCACCACTGGCTTGGGGCCATCGGGAGGGTCAGCGAGCAGCGTGTGCAGAGCAGCCATATAGCACGTGCAGCAGACACTGGCTGGAACCCTAGGACAGGCACACACTACAGCGGAGGTGGGGCAGCGCAGGGAGCGGCGCACGAAGCAATCAGCTGACGACATTCTGGTGATTGATCACAGCACATGCAAGACAACACCGTGTGGGCAAGCGCCGGAGAGCGGCAGCCATGCAGCCTCCTAGGCAGAGCAACGGAGGTGACCTCGACAGGCAGCACATGCTGGCGGGCTACTGCAGGGGCGCAGCGCACTTGTAGCGATTCTTCGGCATGATGGGCACGTCCTCCACCTGCCACTTGGGGTCGAAGCCGATGCCCAGGAAGGCGACCCCGACCTCCTCGGCGATCGCTTTGACCTGGCGCAGGCAGCAGCGCGCTCACCACTACCTCACCTCTCGCTGCCTCCTCGTGCCTGGAGCTCAGCTGCCGGACTGCCTCAACTCCCCTAGTCTCTCAGACCGGGCAACTAGTCACACAGAAACTGCAACGCGTCGCATATGGTACATCCATGTTGCTCCTCCTTGCCAGCAGAGTGCCAGCAAGGTGTAGGATGCACCCCCTAGGGAGGCTTATACCGCCTGCGCCCCAGCTCCGCACGGTGCGCTGTCCAACACTGCTGACGCAGAGCATCACAGCCCACCCAGGCACAACCGGCTCTATGCACAGCTCCATGCGTTACGTGTCCCGCTCCAGAAAGAGAGCAGTACACAGCATTGCAGCAACTTACAGTCCATCCGGTGCTCATGCTACACACTCACACCCATGCCTGTGGCAGGCATCTCTTTGAGACGCGTGTGCGGTCCATACAAAGCAACTCTGCAGATACCAGGTCTTGGGGAAGATGCTGTGTGGCGCGACGCACGCAATCCCCGTCAGGTGGCCACCTGTCCCTGCCAACACCGCGGCCTGGCAAGGACGCGCCTGGTACAGGTGCTGGTTGACCTCGGCGCAGGTCTTGTGCAGCGTGTCGACCGGCGCGCCGCTAAGCTCAAACTGGCCGCCGGGCTCCAGCGTCACGCTCTGCCCGTCCAGCTCCGCGCCGATGATGCGGCCGGCCTCCATCATCGGCGCCCAGCCGAAGCGGCGCACGAGCCCATTCAGCAGCTGCGCCACTTCCTCGTACGTCACGCGCCGCGTGGTGGCCACGTTGTAGCCCAGCTTTTCATTCTCCGTGCCGAACCTGGCGCGCGCGTGCTCCTCCCTCGCTGCTGTGACCGCTCCTCAGGCTTTGCTCAGCTGACTGGCATGGCCGGCGCTTACATAATACAGTTGATCACGGGTAACGGTGGGTGTGGCCGACCACTGTGTAGACACATTCCTGGCCAGCGCAGTTGCTAGGCAAGCTGCACTGCAGCACACAGCAGACAAGCCAAGGACCCATGCTGTCTCTCGCAAGCAGTCAGCACCCGATGGGGGCGGGGGGCGGACGGATGACAATGCTCGCGCGTGCGTTTGGGAGGCGCTGCAACAACAGCCTGTACTATACCACCCCGCACCTCCACTTGTCCCTTGTTTTGCACCCGGAGGCCAGGTAGGCCACCAGGTCGGCCTTTGTCAGCGGCTTGGTTGCCTCTGCAACAGCGCTGGAGGCTGCCTTCACGCTCCGCCCGCTGCTGGCGAACACCTTACCACGCTGCCGGTATAAAGCTGCTCGGGACCTGGTGCTGCTGCACAGCGGCAGGGGCCGAGCGAAGGGGCTGGCCATTGCCAGAGCAGCGGACAAACCCCACAGGCCCCCTGCGGCCTGTCTCAACAACAACAGCACCTGGCCGTGCTCATCGTGCCTGCCTGCAGACTCCCAGGCAAACTCTGAGGCGAAGCAAGCAGGAGGCTCATGTGGGACATGAGGTGAGCGACGACGTTGTCACCAGGCCAAAGGCAATGGGCCACCCAGCAGCGTACCCCGTCGCAAGGTCAGCGAATGCCTGCCCTTGCGCCAGGGGCATTGTACAAATGTGTGAGTGCCAGACGGTAACTTTTGACGCCCGGCAGTGGATGCACAGCGTGCACTCTGCTGGCGTCGCCTGGCAGCCAGTGCTGGCACAGAAGCGGCCCCTCGTGTCACTGGCGACATGCGCATCATCTGTTTTCCCAAGCGTGTGTGTTGAGGACAGGCCAGGCAGCCAACGCTGGGCAGCATGGGCGGTCGCGGGCACCAGCGGCCCTGGGCGGACGAAGTGGGGAACCTGGACGACGGGGACACCGCGGCCAGCCTGTATGACGAAGGCACGCGCTCGTACAACGTCGCGACGGACGCTGGCTGGCACGACGAGCTGGAGGTGAAGCGCGGCACGGCGCGCTACCGCCTGAACCGCGGCCATGGGTTCCTCAAGTCGGTGGTGAGCGCGCACCTGCAGAGCCCCTCCTGCTCGGCTGGAGGGCTGGCATGCTCTTCTTGCTGTGAGTTGTGAGGGGGTTGACAGAGCTGTGCGAGCTTGCTTGATCTCGCGAGCTCCTCTAGCAGGGCATGCGCATGCATCGTGATGACGCACACACCATGCTTTGGGTGCTACTCTCTGCACTGCGTCAGCTCTTGAACCCCGTCAAAGCACAGATATGCTGCAAGTGAAGAAGCGCGGTGTAGAAGGACATTAAAGTGCACTTGGCTCCAGTTTAAGCACCTTGTAGGAAGCCTATGCGCTATATGTCCAATACGGTGGTAGCTGAAGTACGGCGCTATCGGCTGCAGGTGCGCAACCAGCTAGACCGTCAGGCGTATGAGGCGGCGTGGCAGGACTCGCTGGCGCACGAGCCCGACCCTTTCCGGCGGCAGCACGGCGTTGGCATCCGGGTGTGCTGCTCAAACCGGTCCGGGAATGCAGCATAGCCTGGTGCCCTGTGTGCAACGTGCAAAGTCCAGCCGTGCACAAAGCAGACTGCAGGATGGGGTGCAGCAGATTGCCAGGTGTGTGCGTACCTGTCTTTGCTGCCCAGGTGACGGGGTCTGATGCATGTGATGCAGTGGGGACCAAGCGCCGCGCAGCGCTGGAGAGAACGGATTTGCGCGAGGCAGAAGCACTGAAATGAACGTTATGCGGTCTGCAGGTGGAGGGCTTTGATGCACGTGCTGTGGCGCCAAGTGCGGACCAGGGAGCCGGCGGCGCCGGCCCGCGGGGCCAGGGCGCTGGCGGTGACTGGTGCGGTCCCCCAGGTGCAGCCTGCACGGCTGAGTCTGCGCCCCGTGGCGGGCGGCCATGGTCATGGCGCGACGGGCACCTCACAGACACGGCTTTGCTGCGTGCTAGCCTTGCCCATGCTGGCCTGCATGCCTGTGAGCATCGCTGCGCGAGTGGTATGGGGCATTACCTGTACTAACCTCTGGCCAAGTGAAGGCAGAGTCTGCTGCGTCACTGGTTAGCGATGTGAGTGTACGTGGTGCTGCTGATAACGGAGCGTATTCAGTGTGCGTGGCTGTGCGCAGGCGGGAGAGCGGTGGGGACGCCGACGCGCACGGCTGGTGGCGCCGGCCCGCCGTCGGCGACTCGCCCCATGAGCAGGTTGGTCCCACACCTGTCCGCATGCAGACAGGCAAAGAGTGCCATGCCCTTCTGGTCTAATTCGCCGACGCTGGGCTGCATGCACGCTCGGCACCCATCAATACGCCTGCATCCTTAGGCAGGCCAGGAACTGCTGCAGCTCTGCTGGTGTACCCTGCCGTCTTGCACATTCCTTCATGGCCTGCCCTGATGCCCTGCGACAGGCCGGCACGGCCCGCAAACCCTCGCTGACAGTGGGCGGCGCTCCACACCATGCTCAGGTGACGCTGCTGCGCCGCCGGCCGACTGGCGAGGGCGCGCCCGCGACGCCACCCGGCGCAGACGCTCCGCGGGAGGCGGCGCGTGCGGAGCCGCCGGGCCCCATGGCGTGGGCGCCTGCAACCCCGCCGCACGGCGCCGCGCAGCCCGACGTGCGGCGCGCCGCCACGGCTGCTCCCAAGGGCGGCGCCGGCGCCTGGGCAGCCGAGCCGGAGCCGGGCCGCAGGCGAGCGGACGGCGCGGCGCCCGCTCGAGCGGCGCCCGGCAGGGGGCAGAGCGCGGCTGCGCCAGCGGCCTGGGGCTGCGCCGCAGCGGCGGCCGCGCCTGACCAGGCCGCGGCGGCGGCGCGCGCATGGGGCGGCCGTGCCGCGGCAGACGGCGCGCGCGGTGCTGCTGGCATGCCTGGTCGGCCATGGGGCCGGGACGAGCGCGCAGCGGCGCATGCGGGCAGCCAGGCGGAGGAGGAGTGGCGGGCGGGCAGCAGCGGCGCGCCCGCGCACCCAGGGCATGCAGCGCACAGTGGGCAGAGCGCGCGGCAGGTGCCCTGCAGCGAGTGGGACACGGAGCAGCCCGGGTCTGGCAGCCGCGCCGCGGCCGCAGGAGCCCCGTCCGGGACGGGGCGGCAGTACGGCCGCGCGGGCAACGAGCGCGCTGGCAGGGCCGGCGACGGCCGACGGGACGCTGCATGGCCGCCCGGCGCCGCAGACGGCGCGCCGCCGGCTCCTGGTCCGGGTCCGAACGCGCACGCCCTTCACCGCGCGTCCCACGTTGAGCCTGCGGGCGCTCCGGACGAGCGCGCGGACAGCGCCTGGTACCCGGACGCCCCGGAGGCCGGGGCGCCGGGGAGTGCTCAAATGGACAACGGGCGGGGCAGCGCAGCGCGGCCGCGCGCTGCACAGCCTGCGGGCAGCACCCAGCGCGGCGGCGAGCCTCCCGGTGGGCAGAGCCAGGCGCTTCCTGCGCTGCCGCACCCGGAGGCGCATGCGGCGATACAGCCGTGCTTAGCGCCCCAGGGCGGCCCTGCGGAGGCCGGCGGCGGCCCGTGGGAGGACGAGCGGTGTTCTGCCGCGGGCGCGCCGCCCGCCCCGGCCCAACAGTGGCGCCCGCAGCATGAGGCGCCGCAGGCGGGCCGGCTGCCGATTGTGCAGGTGCGCGACGCCCTGAGCGGCTCTTCGGTCGGTTCCACCCTGCTCCTCCTATTTTCTCTCTGCCACGCTGCGCCATGTCCTGCCTGCAGCCTTGTACAGGACTGGTGAACGGCGGTGTGCCTGGGCCTTCTGCATGGCATCCGGCTATTCCCTAACCCGGCTATATCCTAACCCCCTCCTGCATGACCTCCCTGCCTTGGTCATGCAGGGCGTGCCCATCTACCAGGCGCCCGGCGCGGACCCCGCCGGCGCGCTGCTGCTATACGTGATGGGCACGCCTGCGGGGGCCGCTGCGCCGCCGCAGCCGCTGCAGCACCAGGCGCAGGAGCGCCACCATGCACACGGCACCTGGGCCAGCTCCCCGGCCGGCCCTGCGGCGACCGCGCCCGCAGGCTGGCAACCACAGCAGCAGCAGCATGTGCCGCCGCTCCCGCAGCCGTCCGGGGAGCGGCCCGCATCAATGGAGCGGCCAGCGGCAGGCGCTGGCGGCCCGGCTGCTCCGCAGGCGCAGCAGCCGCAGCCGTTGCAGTGGCAGGCGCAGCAGCAGCGCCCGCCCGAGGGCTGGTCTGTGGCCGGGCTGGACGCTGCCGGCGCGCATCCCGCGCATCAGCCGCTGCATGTCGCCCATCGGCAGGGGCCGCAGGGCCCGCCCGCCATGATGGCGGCGAGCGGACCCCACCCCAGTCCCGTCCATCAGCCGCAGCAGCCGTTCAGGCAGCAGCAGGCGCTCGACGGCTGGGCCGCGCCGCCGGCTGCGGACCAGCACGCCGCGCCGCGGCCGCCTGGGGGCTGGCCGCCGGCGGTGCCGCCGGCCGCGCAGGCGCACGAGCCGCGGCTGCGCACGCCGCCGCCCAGCGGCTGGGCCGACGCCGCGCCTTTTGTGCCGGGACAGCCGCTGCAGCAGCGCGTTGCGCGCAATCAGCCGCCAGACCAGCCGGCGGCCTCCTGGCCCGACGCCCTGCCAGGCGGGGAGCCGCCGCTGGCGCGGCCGGTGCAGCCAGCGCGCTCCCATGTTCACAGCGGCTGGGGTCCAGCCGGCCCTGCTGCGGGGGGCGGGTACGAGGCTCACAGCGGCTGGCCTGGCTCTGTGCCACTGGAGATGGCGCCCACACTGCCCCCGCAGCAGGCCGCGTGGGCCCCGGCACCCGGGGCCTGGTCCGACGCAGGCATGCCTGAAACCGCATCGGAGGGTCAGCGCAGCTCATGGGCGCCAGCAGCGCGGGTGCCACACGCGCCCGGCTGGGTTGCGCCGGAGGCCGAGCAAGGCTTCCAGGCGCCCGGCGAGCGGCGCGCGGGCGTCGCCGCACATCCCGACCACCCTGCTGAGCGTGGCGGGTGGCCGCCTGCGCCCGAGCGGGCGGCTGCAGCACGGGAGGCGCGGCGCGGGCCGGACGCGCGCCCGGACGGCGGCCCGGCATGGGGCGCCCAGGGCGGGCAGGCGGCCGGCGGCTGGCAGGAGCCGGCGGCGGGGCCGCCGCCGCCGGGGAGGGACGAGCGCGTGCGCACCGGCTTCAGGCCCTACCGCGCGCCACCGGTGTTTACCGAGCATCGCGCCTCCCAGGTGTGCCCTTGTCCCTCGTGTTCGGGCGCGGCCTGTGTGCAGGCCTGGTCTCCTCTACACCATGGCTTTGTGTGCCTTGTCTGCGCATGTTGCGCATATTGCGCATATTGCGTCGTTCTTGTGCTTTCAAGTCGCACCATGATACAGCTGCATCTGGTGTGCAGGGGGATCCGACGCCGCCGCATGCGCACGCGATGCCAGCCGGCCGCAGCGCCGCCGCCCGCGCGACCGGGGCCGCCGCGCACCATGCGGCCAAAAGCGCCGACGGGCGCCGCGCCGGGCACCCACACGAGCCGGGCGCGCGCGCCGCGGCGTCGCCGCAGAGCGTCCGGCGCAGCGCACACGCGCATGCCAGCGAGCCAGCCGGCGCGGCGCCGGCCGCGCGGCCGGCTCGCCCGGGCGGGCGGGAAGGCGAGCCCGGGGGCGCCGGCGCGGCGGGCATGCGGGGACACGGGGCGCCTCATCAGGCACCCCACCCGGCCTTGCCGCAGAGCAACGGGGGCACCAGGCCCGTTGGCGCTGCCCGGCGCGCCGTGCCTGTGATTGTGGAGGCGCGGCCGGGCAGCGAGCCGCCCGCGTCGATCGGCGTGCGTGCGCACGCCGAAAAGGGCGCTTCGCGTGGCGTGGCGGCAGCCTTGGCCGAAAGCGACGCGCGCTCTCAGGGCGCCGAACTGCCGCCGCTACCGCGCGCGGCGCGCGCGCGCGAGCCTGCGGCCGACAGCGCGCGCAGCGCCAGCCGAGCGGGGCTGCCCGGCAGCCAGGTGGGGCCAGGGTCAGGGCCCGCGCCGTCGCGCCCGCGATCTGTCCACACGCTGTCGCCACGAGAAGGCCCTGCTCGGGACCACATTGCAGCGCCTGCCAGCCTGAGCGCACGCCGCCGCCGCCGACCGCTGGCCGCAGTGGTCGCGGAGCAGGATTGGGTCACGCAGCCGGCTGAGCCGCAGGGGCCGGCGCCTCCCGGCGGCGCCGGCGCGCCCGCGGAGCTGCGCCGCGCCGGGCAGGGCGGCGCGGGCGGCGCCGTGCCGCTTGCGCCGGCGCATGACTGGGAGCGCGCCGCGCAGGCGGCGGCGGCGGCGGGCGAGCGTGCCGCTGCTGAGCGGCGCCAGCGCCAGGCCGACGCGCGCGCCTTCTCGCGACCCGGCTACTGGACGGACTCGGGTGGCGCGGAGGCGGGCGGCGCCGTGTCGGCGGACGGCGCGAGCAGCGGCAGCGGTGCCGACCCCGCGCCCAGGTCGCGGTCTGCAGGGCTAGGGCCTGGTCAGCTCGCGCAGGCTGCCACCGCAGACCGCGGATTCGTACCGGGTGCTGCGCACGGCGGCGGCGTCAGCGCGCCCACATCTGCCTCGTCCGGTCGCAGCTCAGCTTCGCGTGCCGCTCCTGCGGGCACGGCGGAGCGGGGCACAGCCGGATCGGCGGCGCAGGCGAGGCCGCCGTCAAGGGCGCAGCAGCCTGAGCGGCCCGCCGCGGCGGGGGCCAAGGGCGTCGCCTTACCCGCGGCCGCCTCCGCAGACGCGACCTGCGCGGCAGGCCAGCAGGGGGGCTCCGGCGACGCTGCGGCCAGGCCGCCAGCCAGCGCGCGACCAGCGCCCCTGCCGGGGCTGCACCTGGGCCTCGCGGCCGCCGCGCTGCGCGCCGCGGGCGTGCGGGGCGGCCTGGGGCAGGGCGCCCAGTCGCGCGCCTCGGCCCGGCGCGAGCGCGCGCCGGCTGGCGGCGGCGACAGCGCGGCGCGCGCGGCGGCGGTGGGCGCGCTGGCGCATGCGGAACGGCCAGGGGCGTCCCCAGCGGCGCCCGGCGATAGGCGTGAGGCGGCGCGCGGCGCGAGTCAGGCGGCGGTGTCTCCTACATCAGGCGTCGGGGAGCTTGCGGACATGCCGACGCCGCACCCCGCTGCAGCTCGCGACGGGGACAGCGCGCAGGGCGCCGTGAACCAGGCGCCGGCGGCTGCGGCAGCAAGCCCTGCAGGGCCTGCGGCAGCGCGTGGAGGGTACAGCGGTGACGCGCGTGCGCTGCCGGACGAGGCAGGCTTGGAGGGAGGCCTGACATGCAGTGGGAGCGAGGCAGGGCGGCAGGGCGGCGCGTCCGGCGGCGTGGGCGGCCGGGAGCCTGATCAGGCGCGTGCGGACGCCGGGCTGCAGGGCAGGGCGCGCGCCCTGCGCGCACGCCAGGAGCGCGTGCTGGAGCGGGTGGCCGCGCTCGCAGCGGCCTGGGACGCCAGGCCGCCCGCGCGGCCTGAACGCATGCAGTAATGGCCGCTGTGCGTGTCTGTGTCATGGCAAGCTTTTCAGACCAAGTTGTATCACTACGGGCGCGCGTTTGTGCGAGCGCGCGCGCTTCTGCCTGCGTGCAAATGCAGCACATGGTTTGTCCTGGCTGCGGGGACAGCGTGTCATCATTTTTGGGCTTGGGTGCGGGACGTCTGGACGACACGCCCTGTGCGGGCCAATCTTGGGTATGGGACGTCTGGACCACATGCCCTGTGCGGGCCATGGCGCGGAGCCGGGAGGCGTCCCCTCGGCAGGCACGCTTGCTCGCAGGGCGTGAGCGTCAGCGGCAGCGCCGTATGTGAACTATGTGCCGTCGCTTGCTCTGTGCCTGTGTATGTGAGCCAGGCTTAGCATCTGATATTAGAGCGACCACCCTTTCAGAATTAACAGATTTGCCCCTTGCATCATCAGTCCTTGCACAGCTTGGAGTTTGCCTGCACTCTCATGGGGCGTGCGCACATATCAACCCATCAGACAACTCAATGATGACATGAAGCGCTGACTGCGCAGAGGCATAAGCATTAGCAGTGCCAGTGGCAGGATGCATTCTCGCGTCGGTGTGACTGGTCTGGAAGCTTAGGCTGCTGACAGGACAGACATGGTGCAGTCTGATGCAGGCTGATGCTTGCCTTCACATCCTACCTGTTTCAGACACTGAGAGCTTCCATCACAACCGTCAAGATGGCAGAAGGCAACTGTCATGTAGTGCATGACAGCTACTCTATGGCGTGTCAGGGCTTGGTAGCATGCAATGGCATGCAGGCGTTTGCTCTTCAATGGTGGTGAGTGGCAGTGCTAATGACTCCCTGGCTTTCTACATAAGTGCGCGTTGCTGGTAGGACTTGGAGCGCACCAGTGCGCAGCTGGGAACTGACCAAGCGATAGCATGCTGTCAGCCTGGCATGACATCCTTGGGCGGAAATTCCTTGCAAGAAGATATGGGTATGGGTGTGCGACTCGACTCGGCCAATGCGGGCCTTGATGCAGGCTGCAGGGCCCATATATAAACAGGACATCTGCATCACCCAACGCTCAGCGCCTACTCCTCGTCGGAGGCGGAGACGTCCTCGTCTGAGGAGCTGCTGAGGTCAGAGGGAAACCCATCGCCCGCAAGGCTCCCCGGAAGCTGCGACTGTCCCGCCGCCCCTTGCCGTTAACGATGCTTTCGTGCAGAACAAGCACGTCTGGGCGCTCATGCTGCAGCAGGGTAATAACAAAGGCCAGGAAGGCCCTGCACGACGCGCCCATGGCTGGAAATGCAGTGTCTAGCTGCAGCCGCGTCAGGCGGGGGTGCGCAGCCGTAGCCTGGATGCTAGGGCAAAACTGCACGCTGCAGCTTGCAAACTTCAAGCTCTGCAGGTTTGGAAAGCCTGCTAGGCTGCCCAGGGCCTGGGCATCAAAGCTGCCTCCGATCATCTTCGGGGTTGCATACCGCCCAAGCTCCAGCGTCTCAAGGGCAGTGAGCACGCTCATGCCCTCGGGCAAGTGCTCAAAGCAGCAGCGCGACAGGCAGAGGTGCGTCAAGCGCGTGGCGGCCAGGATGCCCAGGGGAAAGGCCACCAGGTCTTGTCCCGGCAGACTCAAGCTGGTCAAAGATGCGAAGCAAGGGGCGCTGGTGGGCACGCCCGAGAGCGGCACGTCGCCTCGCCGCAACCTGGCCGGCTTCCGATCCCAGTTCACGTGGCTGAGGCAGCACAGCTGCGTGAGCTGCCATACAGACGTGGGAAGCGCGCAAATGCTGGGGCACCCCTGCACGGCCAGGCTGGTCAGGGTCGCCAACGCACCCATGCCTGGCAGCACCTCCTCGCCGATACCCGCAAACATGCAGTCATGGATTCGCAGACATGCAAGCGACGGCAAGCGCGCCCAGCCGGGTGCGCAGCGCAGGCCTCGGAGCCCCGACAAACGCAGGGAGGTCAGCTGCACCAGACGCGACATGCAGGCGGGCAGCATGCCCTCCGCGACGACCTTTCCCACTTCCAGGGTCAGCGTGCGTAGCTGCGACATGCCAGCCAGGCCTGCCATCAACTGCGTCGTGCTAGTGACCGGCCACCTGGGCCTGAAGGCCGTGCGTGACACCACTTCTATTTCTATGCTGAGCCGTTGCAACGAGCACGCTTCAGCCAGCAGCTGCCCAAACGCCTCGGGAAAACTGGTCTGCCAGCCTGTCAGCCAGCTGGATGCGCAGGTCCAGGTGCTGCAGGCACGGGTAGCGCCCTATGGCACGAGCCGCCCCAATCATGAAAGCCTGGGTGGTTGCCAGAGCTGCTCCGTTGCACACAGGCAAAATCAGCCTGCTGAGAGAGCTCAATGCAGGCAAGCTTGCCAACAAGGTCGACAGCCGCTCAGCGTCCATTTCGGACACACGCATGTTTACAAAGGTTCTCAGCTGACCCCCTGCACGTTGAGCCACCGCCGAGCGCCAGCTCCCTCGGGCGTGCCTGCAACAGTCACACAGGAGAGTGTACTGCATAGGAATGGGCCTGCTTCCCTGCCATCCTAAGTAGTCAACATGAAGCCATCATACCAGCGTGGTTAGAAGTGCATGAACCAGGGTAGCTGTGCAGCAGTGGCACAGTCAGACACGAGTGCAGAAGGAGGCGCACTGGGCCGTCCCAGCGCATAAAACAGCCTTGCACTGAGGATCGCGTCCAGCATAGTATAAAACGGCTTGTCCAGCGCCTCCTTGAACCGCCTGCCGCTTGGCTTACGTCTCAAGCACAGCTTCAGCAGCTCCTGGTGGTCCACCCAAACCCGCATACACAGCTCACCTGCAGACTGTCTTTAGAACGAAAGCCCGCTCTGGCTGTCCGGGGAAGGGGAAGTCATCGTACATACTAAGATGGAAAGCACATGCCTGTAGGACCTGCAGGCTGGGCAGCACCACTCAGAGGTGCACCAACGTATAAGTATGCATACTGTCGAAACCTGCTTAGACATACAAGTGCCAGCTATCCAGCGCGTACCTCTGCAGGAAGCTGATCCAGCCGCAGTGCCACTGGCTGAGACACCATATCAGCAGTCACAGGTATGCAACTGCAGCGCGCAGCGGCACGGTGCGAGTAAGCTTACTGTTCTGCTTTCATACATGCAGACATACGCCACCTGCAAATTGTACACACCAGCATAGAAAGGTGTGTTGGAGCTGCAACATCGTCGGGCTATCAGTTTGAGTGCAACTGCTCAGGCGCTCTCAGAGCGCCGCTCTGCGCGTTCTCGTAGCTCTGCGAACGCAGTTGCAGCAAATACTTTGAAGATGGTAGACACCCTTTCACATTTGACATCGAACCCTTGCCATGCACAGGTGAAAGTCCGTTGTCCCCGGCGCAGTGTAACAGTTCTGTCTAGGCCATGTGTCGGGGCAGATGTGATATCTACAGCACATTTGCCTGAATTCATGGCGCACATGGCTGCGACTCAAGTACTTCTGCATGTCATACCACATATTGCCAACCACAGACGACGCAGAGGCGTAAGCATAAGCAATCCTGGTGGCAGCATGCATTGTCGCGCGGGTGGGCCAGTCCGGAAGCTAAGGCTGCTGACTGGACACATGTGATACAATTGCGGCGCATACAACTCCAGCAAATGAAGCAGGTAACAATACGCATTTCCAACAGCACTGACTACACATCCTGCTGATCTCTTTCAAACCCCGCTACGCCTGCTCGCCACCCTCGGGTGCCTGGCGGCCCCCCAGCACCACCTCCTCCGCATCAAACAGCGCGCGGCCCACCCACCGCGCCTCGAGCACCATCATCTGCCACGCCTTCATGGTGGTGATGCACTCCTCGCTCTCGCCGAATAGCGCCCTGGCGCAGCAGACGATGTCTATGGTAACACCGTCACAGCACGCGCCCGAAATGAGCACGCACAAGCGCTTGCGCAACAACAGAACGCTGTGGTAGTGGCGAGCTTGTGAAGCAACTCCTGATTGCCACAAATGGGTCATATGATATGATATGAAATACGCCAAAGCTGCACACCACAGCAAATCTGAGTTCTGAGAGCTGCTTATCAGGGTTGACCTAGGTCGTGTCCTTGGTTGATGACAGCTGGAGGCGGTCCGCGCACATCATGGCACAGGTCGCACCGCAGGTGCCGGTCGGCAATAGCAGCAGCCTCTGTAGTGCGCATGGCGGACAGCTCGTCGGGCACGTTGCAGTAGTAGCGCCACACAGACGGCACCTCGCCTGACACGCGTACTGCGTCAGCCACTGCTCAACAGTAGCGCCTGACGCTGTGCAACATGAGGGCAGCTAGGCAAGCTGGGCGCGCTTGGCAGTGCACCGAGTCTGGCAGCAGAGCAGTCCTTACTGTCATCAGCGCACCCAGCCGGCGGGCTCTGCACCAACAGCGCGCTCTCACAGCTGCCAGGGATCACACACTAAGTATTGCTCTCTGCACTGCGCTCGCTGCTTGTAGAAGCTTGGAGTACCACGAACAGGTCTTGTGTCAACAGCATCACCGGCATGACCGGGCAAGGCATTTGTTACCGGGGTATGTGGCCCTCGTCCGCGCGACCACGGGGACCGGCAGCCCAGGAGCCAGGCGCGTGCTCCAGGGCCCGCACCCGCGTAGCAAGACTGCATGCTCCCCAGGCCCCCAGGCGAGCATGCGCTGCTGCCAGGCGCGGGCGGAGAGGCGGTCCACCCGCCGCGCCGCAGCTCTGCCATGCGCCGGCTGAAGTACCCTGCGGCCGGAGCGTCCCACTTCACGCGCTTGCCATACGCTGTATAAACATGTGGGGCATGCGCACACGCGCCCCAGCTCCATTCACGCCATGGCATGCCCAACCACAGACACCCCGACAGTGTGCGGAAGAGGAGAGCAGTGTTTGCTGGGCACATGGCATACCGTCCAAAGGGTTGGGGCACTGCAAAAGCGTTCCCATGCCCACGCACAGCAATGCTATGGGCAGCATCGGCTGGACGCAGCCAAGCGCGCACGCACCCCAGTAGAGGTACATGTGGTAGGTTCGCGCGGCGCCGTGGCGGCTCATGCGGGTGGGGGGCGGGCTGTCCTGCGCGCACACAGAAGACGCGTCTGTAACGGAACATGCACTCGATGCGCATGCCTTTGTCACCTCGTGATTAATGCCACCCTGCCCCTAAGCACGAGAGCGCACCTCGCTCTGACAGAAGCGCACGGGGCTATTAGGCACATACCGCCAAGAGCACGCGCATGGGCACTGCTCTTCTGCACTGAGAGGGAGCTGCCCCATGACAACATGCAACGAAAACCCACGCCTGAGCAGCGCCCGCACCACATCAGCTCACGATCATCACAGCAGCGCAAAGCCGCACATGCTGACAATGGATGTCCTGATACAGGGGCTCAGGCACTGCAGCTCCTCGCACCGACAGCGACGCATGTGGGCACGTCTGGGGCACCGCGCCTCTGCTGCGGCGCGCGCGAGCCGGCTGATGTCAAACCCGGGGCCCCAGGCGCCCGTCCGGCTCAGGCCCAGCCCCGCCAGCCCCAGCCCGGCCAGCATCTGCCGCGCGGCCGCGCTGCCCGCGCCGCCCCACATCACCGGCTCCGCCGCGCCCGGCCCCGGCCCCGCGCCGCCCGCGTCCCGCGGCGGGGTCGCGGCGCCCAGCGGTGCCTCCTTGCCGAAGCGCACGGAGCCTGTCCGGTGCGTGCTAGGGTCAGGGTAGGGCGGCACGCGTCTCGGGCCTCACGCGCTTGCTGCTGTCGCAATAGGCGCTGCCCGGTTTGTTAGGTGCATCCCTGCACGACGCCAGAGCAAGCGCAGCTGCGACGCAGCGCCCGGCATCCCCTCGCCACGTCTTTGCGTTACGAGGCCGGTCAGCTGCATCCCCTTCGACTGCCAGTGCACTGTGATGCGGCCAGTGTGCTGCCCTAAAAGCGTGCCACCTGTTGCCCGTGCTCAGCATGCAGTGCTGCCCATCGTGCCGCACAGCAGGCGGGGCGCCGTAGAGCTCAAAGCGTGTGCCCTGCTCCATATAAGCTCGGGCGTTGGGCGCCACGCGGGAAAAGTATAATGGCGTACCTATGAGGTACTGCCCAAGCTGGCCGTCTAGCAGCTGCACGCGCGACTGCAGCCGCATGCCGTCGCTAGCCGCTGCCAGGGGTGGCCCGGGCCCCCGTCCCAGCGCGTCCCTGCCAGCCCACATGCTCACAGCGTCAGGCTGTAAACTTTTCAGGCCTGCACACCCGGCCAGAGGTCACCACATGCACGCCGCACAGCTGCCTGCCAGTGAGAGGCTGGCAAGAGATCTCAGAGCACTGGGGAGGACAGTGGCAAAGGCTTACGAGCAAGGTCAGGAACAGAGCGAGGTGTGTCTGCAGGCAGCAGCTCGGACAACGCCAGCTGCCATGGCTGCCACCGAGCAGGCACCCCGGAGAGGAGCAGCGGAGGGAGCGGGGCAGCGCCGGGCGGGGCGGGCTACCGCATGTCGGAGTGCAGCAGCGGGTGCTCAAGGTACGCCTCCGCGAGCATCCAGGCGTACATGACGTCCTCCAGCAGGCCCGCGCGCCCCGCGCCCGGGGCGGCGGGGGGCGCCGCAGCCGTGGCGCCGCCGCCGCTGCTCGTCGCCGTGTCTTCCACAGCCTGCTCGCACGCCGCTTCCGGTCCAGGCTGGCCGGCCCGACCCTCCTGCTCGCACAGCAGGTCGCGCGCGGCCAGCCAGCTCTGCTCCAGCGGCTGCGCGCGGTCTGTCGGCAGGGCTGGCAGTCCATCGGCGGCAGCGCTCTCCTCGGCAGAGCTACGCGCTCCGGTGTGCGAGCCATGGCCTGGCGCCTCCGCGCAGAGGTCCTACGCAAGAATGGCCGAGTCAGGGCAGTGCTTTGCTTGCCAAGGCAGGAGTCGCGTTTGCGCACTCGTGAAGCTGGCCGGGCACACCTTCAGCTCCTGCAGCGCCGTCTGGACAAACTCGTGCGGCCGCTCGCGCAGGCAGCCGCGCAGGCGCTGGCCTGCCGCGGTGACCGCGGGCGCGACAGGTATGCCCGCGACGTATGCTTCGCAGGACGTCTCAAAGCGGGCCAGAGTGCTCACGAGGCGCCTCCTGACTTGCTGGACATGCACGCCCTGGTGCGCTCGGGCGCGCTTGGATGACACCTGCGAGCGTGAAGAGTTGGGGCCGCTGTGCGTGGCAACAGGCTGTGCTGCTTTGACATGCGAGCCTGATGCTGAGCTGCGGCAGAATCAAAGCACCTGTCCGAGGCGCGCTTCCACGCGTGCCCGCTGCGCGCTGCTGCACGGAGGCCTGGCAGTCCACATTGCACGCAGCGCAACCACCACAATACAAGCGCACTCCCAAGCTACCTCCTCTCTCGTGACTCGAGTACTCTGACTGGAAGCCCCTGTGGGCCCCCAGATGTCAGTTACATGTTGGGGGCAACCTGGACTTCAGGCCAAGTCCTGCCATCATTTCTAAACCAGCCACCTGAACGAGCGGCGAACCTGATGCATACGAGGTGGGTGCTTATTGTGCCACTGTGCTGATTGTCCGTGAATTGATAAGGTGTGTACACCCATTTGAGTTGTCGCTAAGCTACTCTGTCGTCAACGGGTAGTAGGCACGTTTGTCAAGCTGAAGGCTGACGAAGCACACACGAAGCGGCGGCAGGGCGGGCTGCTTATGCGTCTCTGCGCTAAGCATAAGTTTCAGGCAATGATTACAGGCTCGCCGAACAAAAAAACGCGGCTCATTCACGCCTGCAGTATCCCTAGCAAGTTCTGGTGCGCTAGTGTACATGCACTCACCAGCCTGAGGTGCAGCATCCGGATGTTGGACAGCCCCGCCCCTGACCCCCCACATGCCTGCATGATTGTATTTCTGAACAACCTCCTTGCTGTAAACCAGACCCGCCCATCCCCTGACTAGTAGTTCAGCAATGAAATTGTTCCTGCCAGAAAGGCCACACAGTTCCCTGACCAGCCCAAGCAGCCCCACCCCTGCTCCACCACTCACCAATTCGTGTGCTGCGGCCGCCGCGCAACAGCGGCGTCCGCCAAAACCCTCAGGCAGCTGGAAAACCTGCATGCAGGCAGATCAAACCCGCGCGCCGGTGAAGCACGCGCAGCGGCTGGGACAGCTGAGACGTGCATGTGGCGCAGCGAAAGCAGCGGCGAGCAAGCCAAAACTCCCTCTCTCCCCGCCAACGTCAGCATCGTGAGCCAGCGCAGAGGCCTGCGGCCTGGCATGCCAAAGCACCGTGCACGGCAGCCGCGCCCGGCAGCTCAAGAGAGCCGCTGACAGGCAGGAGAGAGGGAGCGCACACGCGCCTGCGCGCTGCAAGGCACTGACGCGCGCAGAGCAACAAAAGTACAGAGCCCGAAGTCGGGGCGTCTGCGGTGGGGAGGTCCTCTACCCTGGTCTGGGTAAGCGCGTTCTCACTGGCAGCGCCCCCGCCAGCAAAATGCAGCGCCGCAAACGCCGGCGCCCTCCATGCCTTCAGACGCCGCCACGCGCCCGGGGGCTGACCGATGCGACCCTCATCCCAATGCGTCGCCTGGTGGCCGACCTGCGGCGCTGAGCAATGAGCAGCCCAGGGCCTGCAGTAGGTCCCGCCAGAACCTACACCACCGCTGAAGCAGCCCTACTTGCCGCTGCCAGAGGTCGCGTGGAAGCCCGCAACGCCCGTGCCGGTCGACTGCGTCGCGGCGGTCGATGCGATCGCGCGCACCGCGGCGGTCGCGGCCTCGGCGACGTTCCGCGGCGCGCGCATGAGGTCGTCGAAGAAGAGCGTCACGCCTGCAGCTCGCGCGGGCGCCGCCGGTCAGCGCGGCCCGAGCCCGGAGCGCCGGCAGCGAGCTCGTAGCGGCGCAAGATGCTGCTATCAGCTGCAGGCGTGATGGGCACCACAGTGATCCGCCCATGCCGAACAGCCTCACAGGCACCCTTTTCTTATCTACAGTTACTGCCTACTGCATGATTACTCATGATGACATGAGCACTTGCTGAGCACGTGGGATCACGCGCACTGCTGCTACGGGTATGAAATCAAGGCATGTGCAAGAACACCGTTCTGTACGTTCAATCAGGCTCTCTGTCCGCGCACCGCTGCTGGGAGTGCCCGTGGCGTTGGCGCCTCCAATTGGCCGCGACACGCTCGTCTCGGCCGCCAGGCCAAAGATGCCAAAGATGCCGCGCTGCGCGCCGCCGCCGGTGCCGCCGCCGCCGCCAGCGCGCTGGGCGGTGCCGGACGCCGGCTGGATGACCGCGGGCGCGGCCGCCGAGGCCGAGGTGCCAGAGCCCGGGATCGCCGGCGCGGCGTTGGTCGCGCCGGTGGGCGTGTTGCTCTGCGCGCACGGCGCATCGCAGGGGTCACCAAACCGGTGACCCGGAACCCACTCGCACCATGGACCTGAGCGCAGGCGCCGAATGGCCTGTCATGTCAAGGCGGCTGCGCGTTGCACAACTAGTCAACTGCAACGTGTTAGTACTGGCACAGCAACAGCGCGGCAAGACCCAACCGGGGCGCGCTGCGGCCGCACCGTGGCGGCGGCGGCGGGCATGGTCTGGCAGTTGGCAGCGGAGTCGTCCTCGCAGTACCAGGCCGCGAGCGTGTCATACACAAACGCGTCCAGCTTGGTGCCCACGTAGTAGCTCTGGCCGGAGCTGGTCGTAAGCTGCGCGCGCCGCCGGGCCCACATGAGGAAACATCCTAGGCACGCATGTCAGCTCTGGCCGGAGCTGGTCGTCAGCTGCGCATGCCCCCAGACTCGCATGAGCAAAATCCCTAGGCACACATCTAGCTCTAGCAGGAGCTGGGCGTCAGCTGCGCGCGCCGCCGGCAGGCACCGCATGAGCGCGCATGGCCAAAACCCTAGACACACGGGCGACTCCATCCGGCGCGCCCTGGCTCCAGCACCCGCCGGCAGGCACCGCATGAGCCTGCATGAGCGCAAACCCTGGGCACATGGGCACTTCCATTAGCGCACCTTGCCGGTGAGGATGGAGTGCACCACGTTGCTGCTGTCCCACATGGACGCGCCGGACTGGCCCTCGCTCGCCACGCAGTTGTGCTGCAGGATGTTGGCGCAGCGCTGCCGCCGCCGCCACACGCCGCTCAGGCTTTGCAACAGGCGGACATGCATTGGCTCAACAGTGCTGCTCATGGACTGACCAGGGCAGCTGCGCAACCTGGGCGAGCAGCGCTCTGGTGAGGGTGCTGCTTCTGGCGCGGTTGTCGCCAGGACATGCGCCAATGCCAGCGCCTGGTGGGGCCCGCGACGGCGCCAGGCGCAGCCGCGCTCGCGGCGCCAGGCAGCGCAGAGCCGCGCGGCGGCGGGGCTGCCAGCCGTGCGCACCTGGTCCGTGCACTGCGAGACGTCCTTGAAGATGCCCTGGTTGCCGTCGTAGTCGTACTGGACCGCCTGGCACTGCGACATCCACAGCGTCCCGGACGGCTTGTCGGCCGGGTAACCCACCTGCGGCGCGCGCAGCAGGGTAGGATTAGGCGACGGCCTTACAGCAGCGCCTTGCGCCAGCGCCCTGCACTTGCGGCGCTCTGTATGCACGAGAGCGTTCATCAAATGGATTAGCTGCCGCATGGTGGCTATAGCATGCGGGTGCTTGCTCTCAAGTGGCACTTATATGTATATACTAATCCGTGGTGAGACAGCTTATGCCACTGTGCATAATTGCTGTGCAGCATGCGAGCAAGGCGCGGGACGCACCGACGAGATGTCGATGTTGGCCTCGCCAGTCCCGCGCTGGATGCCAAAGTAGCCGGTGCCCTCGGTGACGGGCGTCTTCAGCGTAATCAGCGCAAAGTCTACGTTGATAGCCGCGGGGCTGTACAACCTCTGCGGAGTGCCCACAAGACAAGTTAGGATCCTCTCTCTGTGCCCTTCTGTGCCCTAGGGCATGTTGACCATCACACTGCGCCGAACAGCCCATGCGGCGCCGCCATAGGCAGCCTCCCATGGATCGCTGCGCATCTGGCGGACACCACCCCGCGTATCGGGCAGTCAGCCTGCGCTGCCACATGCTTTTGTACTTCGGGGAATATTACACGGCCGCGCGGGGGCCGCGCCTCGTTGGTGAATTGCTGCAGCACGCGCACGGTCTGCCAGTTGTGCACGCCAAAGGGGTGCCCCGCCCCGTTCATGCCGGGGCTGAAGTCGATGGCAGACACGATCTTGCGCGTGCCGTGGATGTCAAACACGCAGTGCGCCGCCGTCAGCACATGCTTCAGCCCGATCAGCGTGCCCGTGCACTCCAGCGCCCTGCGCCGCCGCCTAACCGTCAGCCGCGGCCGGCGCGAGAGACCCTACTTCCCGCAGTGTTGTTCGCATTCCCACGCGCTGCAATGCATGCCGGGCCTGGGCAGCCCCATGCTCATGCCGGACCAGAGCAGGCGCATGGCCCACAACGAGTGCGTCAGTGCCGGGGGGCCTCCTCCAGCTTCGGGTAGCCACCACATGGCGCTGCTTGATGCAGGCAGGCAGCTGTGACTCTGGCGCCGCGCGGCGCCCCGGGCCCGCGCGGCCACGGGCGCGCACGTGTTAGTGTTGCCGATCTGGCCGAGCAGCTGGCCGACGGCCGAGTACGGGAACACGCTCGCATCCGACACCTGCGGCCGCGCCCGTCGCGTAACCGCAGCAGCGCGCACACACAGTGGCGTGCAAACACTCAAGAGAAAATGCACCAGCGCCCCGCGCTCCCGCTCAGGCCAGGAGCCTCGGTTTCTGGCTGTCGCCGACACTGCCGTCTTTGCCCATGCGCAAACCCGCAGGTGCGGCACAAGAGTGCGTCCATGTCGGGCAGGTAGCACACCTGCGTGCGCGTGTCGTAGCCGGAGCAGCCGACGCAGCTGAGGTCGGAGGCGCCGGCCGCCAGGCTCTGCGTGTCGCCGGCAGAGACGTTGCCCGCGGGCGCCGCGGCGTCGTCCTGCAGCAGCCGGCGCGACGAGGCCTCCGTGGCCGCGGACGCGCCGGTGCTCGCCGCGGCAGGCTGCGTCGGCGCGCGCGGCTTGCCGAAGGCGGGGTCGCGCGCGCCGTGCGTGAGCCTGCGGCCAGCCCGAGCTGAGCTCAGCGCTGGCGTTTGCGCGACATGCAAGAGTCCTTGAGGCACGGATGAGTTTTGCATGTCAACACATGGCCCTTGCGGGATATCAGGCACTCATCCACCAGCTGCAGCCTCTGCTCTCTGCTCTGAAGACTCCAGGTGCCCTTGCAGACTGCAGGCAAGGCGAGGCATGAGGAGCGGGGCCACACTTCTTGCTGTAGCGGCGGCCGTCGCGCGTGATGAGCACGGTGCGGTGCCCCGCGACGGCTGCGCCCGCGCGCGCGGCGTGGTCCCCGGAGGCCGCGCCCGCCCCCGCCGCGCCCGCGGTCCGCCGCTCGACGGCCTGCAGAGCCGCACGCACGGCGGGTCGGGACGTCTGGTTTGCACGTCGGCAGAGAGCAGACCGTGCTGCCCACGCACGCCTTCACAGCCGCAGCGGAACTACCAAGCACCGCCGCAGCAGCCTGCACATGGTTGGCCAAGCCGCAGGCTGCCCCATTATATCCCCAACAGTCCCCAGCCACGGGCCACGCGGCTACAGTCAGCAGTGCCAACAGAGCAAAGCCATGCAGGCTACATGCTGCCCCTGCTATGCTCTGCGCCCGCCGGGCCGCCCGCGCACCTCCTGGATCGCGGATGCGGCCAGGCTGCCGCGCGTGTTGGGCGGCGTCACGTGGTCCACAAACTCCACCTGCGCCTCGTACGTGTACCCGCCCGGCGGTACGACCGGTCCAGTGCCCGCCTCGCCTGCGCGCGAAGCGGGCGCGAGCAGGGCGTGAGCCCCTCTGGCGGCGCTGGGCCTCGTGCGGCGCTGGCCTGCGTGCCGGCCGGCCCGGCTAGCGCGCGGAGCGTAGAGGCGCAGGCTTTGCGTCGGAGCTCAGCGCATCTGCCTGACTGCTTAAGGTCACATGCTTTGCCGGCCGCGCGGACACAAGGTGCAGCCGCGCTCACCAGGTCTGAGTGCGCCTGGTCGCGTGCGGTGCGCCTGGATACAGCTTGACTAGGACGCAGCATGCGGAGGGCGATGTGCACGCATGGGGGCCTGGTCAGGGGGCTGCGAGGCGCGCGCCGCATGCGCCTGCAGACGCTGCTCCGGCAGGCAAAGATGACACGTTTACACACCAAGCAAGGGCCACAACAAGTACGTCGCGTGGCGCCCAGCGGCAGGCGCTTGCGCCACTGACCGGTGCGCAGGGAGCACATGCGCGGGGGGCAGGAGGGGTGCGCGCACCAGCAGAGAGCGTGTGCCGGGCGTCAGCGGCGCCGGCCGCCGCCGCCAGCAGCGCCAGGAACAGGGCGCCCCAGGCACAGCACCGCGCAGCTGCCATGATGAAATACGCGTACGAATGAAATCCCCCAGAACTAAATGCCCCCGCGTAGACGCCGCCCTGCGCCGGCGCTGCCCGGCACGCCTGCTCCGCCTGTCGCTCTTCCCCTGACGGCCGCGCTGTCAACCCTGGCGGGCAGCGGGCGGCAAGTCCACCGCGCGGCGACCCCTGGCTGTACTAAGCGCGCGCTTGCAGCTCAACTCGTAGTTCAACAAATAGGGGTTGCGGAGACTGCTATGTGCGTGACGAGCTGACTCCTGGGCTCTCGCGGGCGGCGCAAGCGCTGCTGGCAGACACAGGCCGTGGGTGCGGTTGGTCCTCCTCTTTGCCTGCGACGCGCGCAGCCCCACTTGAGAGCCTCTCCGCAGTGAGAACAAGGGTCAGAGGCACAGTGCGCCGCAAGCAGTGCCAGCAAACACGCCGTTTGCTGCCGGCTGTGTCAGCAGCAGCCAGCAATCACGGCAGCCAAACGCTCAGATCGAGCTGTGTCGGCTGATCCTCACGACCACTGAGCCTGCAACGCTGTCAGGCCGCCGACACACCCCCTACCAGCCGCTAGGAGTGTGCACAGCAAGCTCAGCCGCATACACACGGTCGAGAGACCTCGTGCAAACGGCTATGTGCAGACCAGCTGCAGGGAGCCAGCAACACGCAACACTCCGAGACTCGCCCATCGAACACCAGCAAGAAAGGCCGTGGTCGCCGTATTGCTTCGCAGCGCCTCTTTCCCGCCATCAAACCATCAGCAGTGGCGGGCACACAGCTCCCCGACAGCTAGCACTGTACAAGTCCACGGCAAAGCACGCACAGTAAGGTAAGCAACACAAACAGAGGCTCTGGTGCAGTTGCCCTGAGCTCCCTCGCTAATGGTGCGTGGGTGGTGCTGCATGACAGATTCAGCAAGCGCCCCGCCAGCCCCATCCGTCTGCACCTAGCGGCAGTGCATGCCTGCCTACTTGCACTCCAGCACTCCACTCGCAAGGAGAGCAGCTCCATGACTGCATGCAGAGGGCAGAAGCAGCCGCACCTGGCGGTACTGAGGCTCTGCGCGCGGGCAAAGCGGAGGCTGCGTCCAACAAGCTCCTGCCGCTCCCTTGGCCTGCGTCTGTATCAGCGGAGTGATCGCCAGGAAGCACTGCCGCCTTCGCCAAGCGGAAACCTGGTGTTTTGCCGTACTCGTGGGGTATAAGGCCCGCTCTCCAGCTTGCTGATTTGAGATGTTGGCCCCAAACATGCGTCGCTAGCGCCTGACTACCTCTTTTATTTTTCCCTTTTTTACGACACCGGCCCGCAGCATCCCTGACACGGCCGCCAGCTACCGGTGCCGCGCGGCCGCCCCGTCCGCCCGCCCGCCCCTGTCGACACCCGGCCCCGCGGCCCCGGCCACGCTGCGGCGGTCGCGCGCCACGAGCGCGGCCGCCGCAATCTGCAGCTGCACGCAGTTGATCGCCTGCTTGACGGCCACGCCCGGCAGCGCCACCAGCGCGACCGCGCCCAGCAGCGGCAGGCGCCCGCCCGCCGCGCCGTCTGCACGCCCATGCATTTGCATGTTGATCGGGGGTGCCTGCTGACTGCGACCCACCATAAACCACTCTCCCCCACCTTTGACAGGAGTAGCCCACCTCACATGCTGTGAGTATCATCCGCACTCCCAGGAGCGGCAGTCCAAGGCCCGCCATGCATCAGGCCGATCGCGCAGAGCTTCTCATGCAGATTAGCAGGGCTGACATGGGGCGCGACAAGCCGTCTGGGTAACAGCTAAGCAAGTTCAAACAGCAGCTGGCCAGCAGGGCCAAACTGACATGCATTCCTATAAGGTACAGCCGGGGCCCTTGGCGCTGAGCGGTAGCCATGCAGGGGCCTCTGCAGTTGAAATGGGCGCCACCTTCCAGCCACGCTGCCAGGCGTGCCGGCACGCGCAGCGGCAGCGGGCGCCACGCGCGCGCGGCCGGCCAGTGCAGCAGGAACAGCGCGAGGTACAGCACCTCGCAGCACACGCAGCAGAAGCCCATGAAGAGCCGGCTGCGGTAGTAGTGGCGCACGAGCGCGCTCCGGCTGCTCACATCCTGCGCACGCAAGGACACCCAGGAAACGGCTCGGGTGCAGCACCCGGTGCGCAGCACAGGCTACATGACCAGCGGCTTGGACGCCGTCTGCAGCAGCGGGACACCGTGTCGTGATGGACTGGAACAGCTGCAGGTTGCAATCATCCACATCAAGGTCCTGCTTCACCAGAGGCCCCGAGCAGGTTAGCGCGCCCGCAAGCCTCAACGGCGATGCAGACTGGCGGCAAAACGACCTGCTTATGAGACATCGTGCTAGATACTACATGGGTCGCAAACATTTTGCGCAGGGCGCGGGGGGCACCTTGTGCGTGGCGGCGCCGGACACGAGGCTAGCATACATCTGGAACCAGTGGCTAAACACGTCCAGCATCAGCAGCGCCAGGAAGCAAAAGTGCCAGCGCGGGTGCAGCACGCCCAGCGTGGCCAGCAGGCCCGCCGTCGCCAGCCTGCGGCGCTCGAGCGGGGCTTGAGCGGGGGGAGGGGGGGGGGGCTACGGGTGATGCTGTGGGGTGGTGACAAAACGCAGAGCGTAATAAGCAAGCCCGCCGCTGCCTGCCTCCCATGTGCGGTAGCTGACGCGTATGCCGTGTCAGCCAGACGCAGCCACTGCAATGACTTTGCGGTTGGAAAGAGTGTGCACTGGAATTTCAACACGTTTCCAGCCTCTTTTTCCTTCATGAAATGCACAGCACAGGACTGCACATGTCGACTGCTTCCTCAGCCTCCTCAAAAGCTGGCGGCATGTATGTATCCTTTCCTGTTGAAGGCAAGAGGCCGCACACAGCTGAGCAGTGCGTCGGACTGAGAGGCGGCTCTGACGCACGGAGCGGGAGCTCTACCACCCTGCGCACCTGTCCGTCACCATGTCCAGCACGGTGCCAAGCGTGGACGTCTGCTGCAGCAGCCTGGCATAGTAGCCGTCCACAGCGTCCAGGACAAACCTGCCCGACAGGGCGGCAGGTCCTGAGCAACGCCATGTGGTGTGGAGCTTGGGGGAGCAGCGGCAGGACACCGCGCTATGTATTGCAGAGCACAGGGAGTGAACGCAGGTGCCTACGCGGGCGTCGCGGCTGCTGTGTGCTGAGGCGCGGAGGCGCGCACCCCAGGAAGTACCAGCAAACACACTCCAGCGGGCGGGTCAGAGCCACCGCAAACGCACGCAGCGCACACGCCACGCGTACATAGCCTGCGTGCAGGCTGTTAGCTCGGCGCCGTGAGGACGGCCTGCCAGTGTCAGAGCTCGCTCTCTTGTCTGTTGAGTCTGCAGTGTCGATGCAAGAGTGCAGGTGCAAGGGGCGCGCCTATCAGGTTGGGAACATACAGGTACACGTTGGGGTGTCGTGTTAGCAGCCAGTGCGCCGCCATAACTTTGCCCCGTCATCGTGTGCCCACACCCCCCCGGTCCTGCATGATGACCTGCAGTGACAGTGCAAAAGCAAGCATCTGCACCACAACACACCGCTTGGAGCGCTAGTGCCGCACAGCCATGGCGCGACTGGGCGCCTTGAGCAAGATCAACTCTGCAGAGGTAGGGCGGCGCCTGTTACATCGGTGTGCAGAGTTTCGCAGTTCACACAGTTTGCACATCCCAGCATGTTCTCCATCCTTGTCTTCGCGAGCTGCTGCTCCATACAGACACAGGATTAGCTGTACAACAGACTCCTCGCTGATAGTCCGTGCAGCGCCTTGCAAGCTTCACGTCCAAGCTGGGCTTGAGCCTCTAGGCATCCACACAAAGAGTGACTCCTCCGCAGAGTTGAGCGCAGGGTTGCCGGCCACACCGGCCGATGCCTGCTAGCGTGTGTCTGCATCCAGGCAACCTAGAGGCGCACAGCCCCGCGCCCAAAGTGGCGGCCCCCGCCAGGGATGCTGCCGGCGCGGCAGCGCCCAGAGTCGGCGCGGCAGCGCCCAGAGTCCGCGCGGCAGCGCCGCCCCGAGTCCGCCCGGGCGTCGGGGGCGTTCGCGGGTCTGAGCGGGTCACTGCTGGACGGCGATGCCGCGCTCGGCCTTGGTGACACCCACCCCCGCGCCCTGCTGATCAACGGCTCGGCGCTGGAGTCGTGCGGCTCGAGCGCAGCTGCCGCTGCGCGCACCGGCTACAAGCAGTTCTTGCGCAGGCGCGGCAACGATAACCCGCTGCTCACGACAGCCCGCTGCTCAAGCACGGTTGGCAGGGGCGCTGTCGGCAGCGCGGCCGAGCGGCCGCTGCACAGCCTCTGGCAAGGGTCGCGGACTTGCGCAGAAAGCAGCAGCAGGCCGTGAGTAGATCATGGTGAAACGCTGCGACCACACCTGCATCAGTCAGCAGAGACCTGCTTTAGCATGTCTAGCAGATACGTTGTTCAACGAGATTTAAAGTGCCAGGTGCCTTGAACCGCTGCATTCTGTACGCACCAGGCTACGCACCGCGTATGCAAACATTGCTTCCGACATGGCTCGCAAGCTCGGGTGGCAGCGGCCTATATGATATCTAGTGGTGGGAGGACGGAAAGAATGCTCTCCACTGAGTGTGGTGCATGCACTTACAGCACCGCGCTGTCTCGGGTCTCTGCCAGGCTGGCTGCGGTGTACGCTACGGAGGCGCTGAGCGCTGCCGCGCCGCTGCCGGCCCGCGCGCTGGCGGGCGCGGCGCTTGTCGTGCTCGCGCGCCCGCAGCGCTGCCTGCGCGGCGCCGAGCTGGCTGCACTGCACGCGCTGGTCGGCGGCGGGGGCGCCCTGCTGGTGCTGTCGGCGGCCGGCGGGGACCGGCGCGCAGGTGCGCAACGTGAATGATTGAATGAGTTTTAACCGTGTACTAGCCAACTGTGGCTGCTTACGGGAGCGCGTCCTGGCCGTGACATTTACAAGCACATGTCAGCCTGTCCTCCCGCCCATGGCATTTTGTAGCAGAGCGGACCCCGCAGCGCTGCCCCAGGCTGGCCCCATGCGGCAGGCTCGAATCTGAATGCGCTGCTGGAGCCCTACGGCATCGCGGTGGAGGCCAACACGGCGCTTCGTGCGGTGCCGGCCGCGGCCGCGCTGCACCCAGCCGAGCCGCTGGTCGCCGACGGCGTGCTGACCGCCGCACTGGCGGCCGCGCTGGGGCCTGGCGGGGTCGCAAGCCGTGGAGAGAAGCCCCGAGCGGGGCCGGGCGCGCTTGCCGGCCGGCCGCCCGCGGTGCCGAGCCGGCCGGGCACGGCGGGCTCCCGGCGCCCCTGCACTGCAGGTGAGCGCAAGGCCCTGCAGCGCTGCCTGTGCAGGGCTGGAGCGTCACAGGAGGCATAGCGTGGAACGTGGAGGGCGCGAAGCGGGCGTGGCTGTCAGGTTGCCCCCATGCGCGCCAAGCCTGCCCCAATGCACTGAGCCGCTGGCCCGCCTGCGCCCCGGTGTGGCCCTGCGCAGCCTGGTGAGGTGACACCAAGTCACCCCCTGTCCGCGCATCATGCCCTGCAGGGCGCCCGCGCACAGCGCAGCCGCGCACGGGCTCCGCCGCCGGCGGCGGCGGCGGCGGCGGCGCCTTCATGTACCCGCGCGGCGCGACGCTGGATGTTGTGCCGCCGGCGGCGGCCGTGCTGGCCACCGGCAGGCTGCTGCATCCGCCGCAGTGCCCCGTGTGTGCGCGCCCGCGCGGCCCTGTCGCGGCCGCGCTCTCTTCTTGCAGCCTGAGATGCGGTGTACAGCGGAACACATCAAGTGTGAGTCTGCTTGACGGTGCCATGACTGGCCGCCATGGGCCAGGCGCTCTCATGCGCTTTCCAGGGCGCACTGCGGCAGCAAACCAACCGCAGAACCCGTTGCTGCCCCCACGCGCGCGATGCGCGCCTGTATTGGCTGGTGGCCCACCGTGGGCGCACTGCAGGCGCATGCCTTGGCACTCCTGCAGCACCTTGACTCACACATTTCATGACCCTCACTCCCTCATTGAAGCTGCAAGGCGCATGCTTGCAGCGAACGCCGCGCGTGCCCCCGGCGGGAGCCGGGCATCATGCGCGCTTGGACAGATACTCTAGCTGCGGCGCAGTATAAGCTGCACCCCCTGGAGTGCGCGCCCCGCCCAGGACACGCAGGCCAGGGCCCCAGCCTTGGCCGGGCGCGGCGCCCAGGCGCGCTGTGGGCGGAGGCGGGCGGCGGGCGCGTGGCGGTCGCCGGCAGCGCCGAGATGTTCTCCGACGCGTGGCTGGCGGCCGAGGGCAACGGCGCGCTGCTGGCGTGGCTGCTGGCGTGGCTGCAGCCGGCGCGCGGCCTCTCGGCCCATGCCTGCGCAGGAGCAGCACTGCGCGCGAGCCGTGGCTGCCCCGGGCGCCCGGCCCTACCCGTGCACGCACGGGCCGCGATTCGCACACAGGGGCTGCTGCAATGGGGATGCTTTGGCATGCCAACAGCCGAGCTTGGGGCCATACCTGTCGCCGGAGGTGAGGCAGTGCAGTCCAGGGCCCACGTTCCGGCCGCTTGCCCACCCATGCTCACTCCCTTCCTTTCAGCTAGCCCGCGCCTTGGTCAGCGGCAAGGCCGTGAGCAGGGACGAGTGAACCTCCTGACGCCCTCTGGATGCGGCGGCAGGGCAGCGAGCCGGGCGCCATGGAGCACGCAGCCGACGCGCCCGCCCTGGGCCGTGCGCTGCTCGTGCCCGACATCGCCTGCCTGTCCGACAACCTGCGGTGCTGCTTCCAGGCATGGCCGGCAGCCCTGGGCGAGCTCTCTATGGGAGCCCTGGCAGCCTGCGAGGCATGCACACGTAGACGGGGCAGCCGCGCAAGTGCTGTGGTGTCAGAAACTCGGACAGCTCTGCAGACGGCTGCGCCTCAGTGAATGAGGCTCTATGGACGCCAGCATACCCCATCAGTGCATGTGCATGTGGGGACGCCACCACTATATTTTTAGAGCACCGCCTATGCCCTGGGGCATCAAGCCATGCTGTTCCCTGAAGAAATGTGTGAACAAGGTTTGATGCCTGCCTGCGCTCCTCCACTCCCACATGCATGCGGGGGGCGCGCTGACTCTTGGCGGCTCCGGCAGGCTGAGGATGAGGCGGACTTGCCGCGGGACGCCCTCAGCCTGTTTGACGCGGCGCTGTTCGGCTACTCACCCGCGCACCTTGGCGAGGCAGGCCCCGCTGCGTCGCCCCCGCCCAGCTAGCCAGGCACAATAGGGTCATGACCCTTGCACTCACCAGGGCCTAGTGGCCAGGCTGACAGGGGCCGCGCAATGGGCCCCTTCTTTAGCGGCGCTATGCGCTCATGTTACTTGCCTTGTCACTTAGCCCTAAACCAACCCCTGACCTAACCCTAAGCCCTCGCCTGTGCAGGTGGCCGCCATGCGCCGCGCGTTGGGCGTGCCGCCCGGCCCGCTGGGCCTGGCGGTCCCGGAGCTCGAGGCGCCGCTGCCGCCGCTGGTGATGGCCGTGTGGCCGCCGCTGCCGCCCGGGCCGCCGCCGCCGGCGCTCGATCTGTTCGACCTGGACGAGGGTGCCGCCGACGGCAGCGTGCGCGCACTGTCGGCTTGTTCGTGTGATCTACAGATGGAGGCGGGTGCATGCAGGGTGCGTGTCAGGGCCGTCACTTGCTACAGAGAGCGCTGCCAGCAGACAGGCGCAGCACGCAGCACTGACACTCGTACAGTTTTCACAACCCCCTTCATGATTACTCTAGCATGCCAGCACATGTCTGCGCGTCTAATGCACGCCCGTCCGTGTGTCAACTGGGGCCTGGCAGGAGCCTTGATCTGAAAGCCATCCATGACTGCCTGCATGCCCTGTACTTGTTCATGTGATTGGGAGTCCTTCAACGCTCTATCACAGGACGACCACCTGCACGACCTGCGCACCATCACATCACATTACACTGCACGCCCTGCCTGCTCTGCCGCAGGCGCGCCCAGAAGCGCAGGCGCACGAGCGGCTGTCTGCTGGAGGCCGCATGGAGGGCAGCGCCCCTGACAACATCCCTGTCCCTAACGCGGCCATGCGCCGTGGGGCTGCGCCGGCTGCGGGCGACACGCACGAGCGCGAGGCCGCGGCCGCGCCTAATCCGACAGTCGCGCCGGCGCGGCCGGCGGCGGCGGCCGCCCCGCCAGCGCCAGCGGCGGGCGTGTCGCGCCAGAGCACTGGCGGCAGCAAGGCCACGACGGGCACGTCTTTCACTTCAGAGAGCGCGCCCGACGCGCCTGCGCCGGAGGAGGCCAGACCGCTAGCTGCAGCCAGACCAGCGGCCGCCCAGGTGCCTGGTCAGGCGCTGCGGACCTGGCAGAGTGCGGGCGGGTCGGCGGCGGTGACCGTGCGCGGCGGCGGCAGCGAGGGCACCAGCAGTGGCAGCTATGAGACTGACAGTGGTGAGGGGGAGGCGGGACAGTAGTTAGGAAGGTGCTTGCCTGAGCAGTCAGGTCATTAAACACAGAGCTGCATGCCGCTATGAGACGGGAGCTCCCCTCACTCCATCAGCAATGTGTCAAGTTACAATCTATCAGCGCTGTGTTGTTACAAACAATGCTCAATGAATTCTAAGCAAGACCCCTTCATGGAGTGTGCGAGAGTACACATGGTTGCGCAGTGCTTGACAGAGCACTCTGTCAAAGCTCATGGCTGCATGCGTTGAGCAAGCACGAAGCGCTTGACTGTTCCAAGGTCATGAGTACGCTGCAGCTTTTGCGACTGAATGACAGACCTACAGGCTCTCTATTTCACACACTCTACATAGTGCAACCCAACACGGCATTTCTGGCATGTCAAATTGCACCCTGTCTGATGTACAGGCCCTTGTTCAGCGCGCCGCAAAGAAGCCGCACCGCCGCCAACAAAGCCTACCCGAATGCCTGCGGCCCGCGTGCTGCGCAGCGGGGCGCGCCAGCTCGGCTCCGGCCCACTTGCGCGCGGTGGGCGCCGCGCGGAAGGGCACCCCGCGCAGCAGCTACCCAAACCTTACACTGGCCCTACCCTGGCTCACTTGCGCGCAGAGGGCGCCGCGCGGAAGAGCACCTCGCGCAGCGACTGCCGCATGCGCCGCCAGCCCAGCGGCTGTCATACCCTAGCGGTGACCCTACCCTGGCTCACTTGCGCGCAGAGGGCGCTGCGCGGAAGAGCACCTCGCGTAGCGACTGCTGCATGCGGCGCCAGCCCAGCAGCTGCGCGGTCGGCTCCGCGGACTGCCGCACATCGGGCACGCTCACGCGCCGCATCTGCGCACCACCCTCTCAGGCCTCAGGCGCGCGCCCCTGCGCATGGCTGTGTGCCGCTCCCCGTCGCAAGCAGCCGACTGCCGCTTCCTCGCCGCGCTGGCTGTACAGTCCCTCGCTATACGCTGTGGCGACGCAAACCAGCGCCACTAGGCGCTCCAGACCAGCCAGTGCGCAGTCCGCCCATGCGCACGCCCGGGCGCCGCCGCCCAGCAACAAAGAAGGTGCTCGAGCCCTATTTGGTGCGCGGTCAGCATGCGCGCGCCTGGGCGCCGCCGACCAAGAAGAGGAAGCTGGGCACGGACTTCACGCGGTAGAAGGCGGCGATGTCGGTCACGTCGTCAAACTCATCCCTGATGTTGTGCTTCAGGAAGCGCACGCCCGCGCGCTGCCCGGCCGCCTGCCGCCGGCAGCAGGTCAGGAAAGGCGCGCTCTGATCACAGGCTTAAGGACCCATCCGGGAGCATCGCTGTCGGACTGCACAGCATAGCAACATATGACGACTGTGAACAAAGCTAGGCAGCTGAGCGTAACACTGTCCGTGGTTCAAGCCGAACCTCACATGAGTACCTGGCCTGGGCCTGCTCAAAACTACCCACAGTAAAGTCCATTGCTGCCTAAGACTTGATAGGTGTGCTCACAACTGTTCAACAACCTCACGGGCAGTAAAAAAACCAGGCTCCTCGCAGTATTATGATGCTGTCATACGACTTTGGTGCGCACTGGATGCATGATCGCATGCTGCTCATCACCGGGAACAAAGCGTGCTAGTGTACAGGCGCACCTCCTTGCACAGTGCGCTGTAATGATGCAAAATGTTTCGACAAATTCCGCATGACTGCGCCGCCCCGCAGCGTCCGCGTATGTCAGCATAGCCTTACAGCTCAGGTGGGCATCAGCAGCCAACCAGCCGCAACCTTGCTGCCGGATGAGGACCGTCACAACCCAGGGCTCTTGAAGCTGCACCAGAAATGCTGTAAGCTGTTCATGGCCCAGGCGCGCGTCCTTGTCGGCTCTTTACCAAGATATTTGAGTACTCGCAACCTACGCTTTTTATAACCCATTGTTTGCACAAAGTCCCACAGTCATGCAGCGCGTTCACTCGCCTTTATGTTATCCAGGGATGCGCCCCGCTGAGCAACCTCTTTTTACAAAGGGGCGCGCCCTGCTGTAGAACGCTATGATGACCACCGACGACGACGCGCTGTCGATGTGGCGCTCCAGGTGCGGCAGGCTCCGCACCTCCGCCGCGCACTGCAGCGGGCAGCTGCACTCCTCTCCGCGCCTGAGCGTCTCCTCCATCTGCGAGCGTGCGCCACAGGCGTGAGTCAAACGCCGAGAGCCCGGAGGTGGCGTCCTGTTGAGGTGATACCGGTGCCAGGTGCTTAGCTAGAGGGTAGACAATAGTGCGGGCGCCAAGGGTCACTCAAGACAACAACCGAAAGACATCAAAGCGGCGGAATTTCCCTGTTGTGCAAAGCATGTAGGTTGCACCTGCTGCCTCCGCCAGGCGAGCTCCAGGTGGTGCTTGCGGTCGATGTGGAAGGCGCACGCCGGCAGGCGCCGGCACTGCGGCCGGGGGCGCCGCAGTGTGTGCGCCTGCGCGCTTCACTTGCCAGTCGGTCGCTGCGCCGCAAGCGCTGTGAGCCATACCTGACGTTGGCATACCTGGTGGCCCCCCTGCAGTTCTGGCCGCTGGCCACGCCAGAGACACGCCTTTGGATGCGAGGTCAGCCCCTGCATCGCAGGCGCAAGCTCCCCCGCAGCCTCTGCTCCGCACCAGACCAGCCAGTTATAGTGCTGTCGCGCCGCGTGCTACTATAACTGGACTAGTACACAGGGGAGGGACCAGCCTTGCAGTACCACAGCGCTCGACCGCGAAATATCACACGTGTGTTGGCAAAGTGCTCGCTGCTTGCAGTGGCATCCTTCGCTTGTGTCTTTAAGAGGAGGAAGTTTGGTTGAGAGGCATTGGCCAGGACTTATTATCATAAGCGTGATGTCCAGCCTGGAGACTCCAGGCAGACCAGCCTTATGTAAACAGCCTTCCTTGTTCTCTCCTTCATCAGCAAAGCCTGCACACAGCCGCCGAGAGCAGACGTGCTGTACACATGAAAAACCGGAGCGGGTGCCGTAGCTGTTGGTGTGTGGTCCACTGCTTGCTTCTTGAGCGGTGAGCGCTGCTGATGCAGGATGAGGCCGCTGCAGATGCCGCCAGGGCGAGCAGCGGTCAGGCGTGCAGCTGCGCGCCGCCAAGCACAGCTTTCCTGCAGCAGCACCGCGTCAGCGGGGTTCAGGATGTCTTCTACCTGCGCGACTACCTGTGCGCTGCTGAGGAGCACTCCCTGGCGTCTGCGATCAGGGCCTCTAAGCAGCGGTGGACGCAGGCGCGGCGCTTGGTTGAAAGACGGTCAAGCAAACCTTGGGCAATAGCATGCAGAAGGTCTCACTCCGCGCAAGCACGCAGGTGTCAGGCAGGCGCCTGCAGAGCCTTGGAGGCCAGGTGCATGAGAAGAGCGGCGCGCTGATCGCAGCACCCATGCCCCGGTGAGCAGGCACCCTGTTGGTGCCGCCGCCCGTGTCAGCCGCTCTGCCCACACTCCTTTGAGGGACTTCCTGCACCTCTTCAGCACCTTGGCGCCGCTGGACAGCTGCTTATTGACACTGGCTGCTATTGTTGGTAATGAGGAGGTAGTGTAGCTGGTTGCAGGCCCTGGCGAAGCGCTTGCAGGCCGACACCGGCATCTTTGGCGACGAGGGCGCCAACCACGTTCTCCTGAACGCATATCTACCTGGGCAAGGCATCCTGCCGCACGAGGTGCGCTAGATAAATCCACTGCACTCAGTGGCATGCAATCTATGCACCCTGGCTTCCTGCGGCAGCCCCGTCTGCGGCGCGTTGCTGCAGCGCTGGCGGCACTGGCGCTGACGCGGTCGCCGTTGCTATTCGGCGCACGTCCGCACTCCCGGGGCCCAGCTGCGCGCACCAGCTGGAACTTGAGGTCGAGCGCTCCCCTTGCGCGCTTGTCCGTGCCCTCCTGGAAGGCTTTGCCACAGGCGCTGGCCATGCTGTTGAAGCCTCCCCCGCTTGTCGGTGCATGCTGGACGTTGTTGCACACCTCGCCCACAGAGGTGAGCACCGGCCCGTCATCTGGGACCAAATGGGTGTGTAATGCGACCACCGCGCGGCAGCAGAAGCGCTTCCAACGTGTTCTGTATCATGTAACAACGGGCCATTTTTGTTGTCGGGCGGTGGCAAAAGTGGTCCGTTGTCACGCAATCCAGAAAAACCTGGAAGCGCTTTGGCTGCCGGGCGGTGGCCGCATGCATACTATGTGGTCCCAGAGCACGTGCTCACCACTGTCGACGACATGTACAACATGCCACGCATGTATTCACAAGCGGGGTTGGCTTTGACAGCACGGCCTGTGTGTACGGCAAGGCCTTTCAGGAGGCGGGATGAGAGCCCCCTTGGAGCGCTCGTCTCAAGTTCCAGGTGGTGCGTGCAGCTCCGCACGCAGAGTGCGGACCTGCGCCGGGTCACAACAACGACCGCGTCAGCGCCTGTGCCGCCAGCGCTACTGCAACTCCGCAGACGTCGAGCAGACACACCAAGAAGCAGGAGAGCAGGATTGCGCCTCACTGACCTGTTGCCGGCTCATAGGACGGGCCGCGGTACCACCCCGGCGTGTGCATCCTGTCGCTCGGCGCGCCCACCGTGCTCCGCTTCCGCAGGAAGATTGCAGGCGGTGCGCGCCGCAGTGGTCTTCCACGTCTCAAGCTTTGCTAGTTGGCACCTCTTCTTGACTTTGCCAGGCACTGGCTCGTGTGGCGGCGGGCCGCAGGCTCCTGCCCGCTCAGCAGTGCCCGCACAGCCGGTGCGCGGCGCGCAGGCATAGCTGCTGACGCGGCGGCGTCTGTGCTCCTGATGCCCCGCAGCCTGGTGGTGTTTGCCGGCGCGGCGTACACTGAGCACCTGCACGGCATCGATGAGGTGCGCCTTCCTCGAGAGCGCAGCTTCATGGTCTGCGAGCAAAAGTGCATGCCTCAATGTCTCTATGGAGTTGCAGGCTGCATTAGTTGCAGACCTGCGTGGCGTCATACACCTGGAACAGTAAAGCGGCGTTGCTCTGCAGCCCGCATGCATGCAGGATTAGTCGCGCTCCGTATTTAGATCATGTGAAACTACAAATCCAATGTATTGCGGGCCATTCCGCTTGCCTGCGGCTTGCCTGCGCATTCCGGGCTCCTTTGCTGCTTGTGGCAATATATAGTGCCCTGCACAGCTGTGTCGTGCAAGCCTTGTAGCAGCTCATAAGCAACTACCTGGGCACTGGCGCTGGCTCGCTTGTCACGCTGGGCAGTGCGCACGACAGTCGCTGAGCGCCTGTCTCTTGGCGGCGCAGGTGGAGGCGGAGCTCATCGACGACAGAGTGGCCAACCTGGACGCGCACCCGGAGCTCGGGCTGCGCGTCGGCGCTCGGCTGCCGCGCGCCGGCGAGCGCCTGTCCCTGACTGTGCGGCGTGTGCTGCGCGTGCGGCGCAACCTGCTGAGGACATAGGGCTGTGCTGTGGTGCTGCATGCTGCACGTGGTCATGATATTGAAAAGCTGTTGCATTCAGTACCCTGTAGGGCTAAAGCACATTCGTACTCCGCAAAGCTGTAGACAGGACGCATGCACCCTCCAGTACACAGCTACCCGCACAGCCTTCCGGAGCCGCCTGCCTGTCCGTAGCCGAGGTGAGCGCCTTGGCTGAGCGCCCGCTCACCCACGTTGTAGCTTGTGGTCTCCGGGCAAGCTGGCCAGTATTCAACAGCTCTGATGCACACACACAGCAAACAGCGTACACGAGCTTGACGCGTGCCAAAGCAGTCTGTTACGAGCTGAGAGTCGAGATGGACAACTCGGCGAGGGCGGCGGCAGCACCGAGCGGCAAGTATGGCGCCCTGCAGCCGAAGCTGCCGGTCAGGTTGCTCTCCCAGGTGAGGCACTGTCGCGCCGTGCCATTGCCCAACATCACAAACTGCTGGCAGGCCATCTTTCAGCTGCCAGGCCTAAATAACTGTGGTCTGGCCGCCGCAGAGCTCTGGCACAAGGCAGTTCTTCGACTCGGCAGAGTATGCGCTGCAGCAGCTGGGGCGGCAGCAGGACGGCGCCGCGCTCACACTGCAGCCTGTGGAGATGCTGCCAGTGAAGCGCGGCGCCCACGCCTTCAAGGCGCCTGGCGTCTCACGGCTGGCGCTGAGCAGCTAGGGCAGGGCTGTGTGGCAGAAACAATGAAGTGTCCCCGTCTTGCGTGCATGCACCGTTCCATTGGCGTGCTGCTGAAGTCAGGCCCAGGTTTCTGGGCGCCCGGTATGCTACCATTTCATGGCTTGCGCGTCTGCAGCCTTCCACAGCTTTGCAAGTTGCTGTGCTTGTAACAAGCAAGTCCGGTAACAGCCGACTTTGCAACACATGCCAACTTGGCACCCACCAGCCCCACAGATACAAACGCCTCTGCCGGTCTCCTGCTTCCAGGGCCGGGCGCAGTCACACCCGGCGTTGCCCAGCCAGTCTGCCCAGTCAGCTCAGGCGCCTCGCAGCACTCAGTCCTGCCTACTGCAGCACACAGCGACTCCCACAACCGGGCTGCAAGGAGGTCATGCCCTGGCCAGCTTTTGTATCGCGCCCATCTCCAAGACGGCCACTGGGGCGCCGGCTGGCGCCTCGGCGTCGGCGACCATCGCCCGCGCCACGTCGGCCACGCGGATGCTGGGCAGCAGGCCGCCCGCCGGCGCGGCCTCGGTGCGCTGCAGCACGCCGGGCCGGAAGATGGACACGCGCTCAAAGCCCTGCTGCGCGGGAATTTCTGTCAGCGCGTAGTGCGCCAGCGCCTGTACGCCTGCTCAGGGGCCATGCAGCAGCCGTGCCAGTACGCCTGCCCGGGGGCAGCACATCAGCCGTTCGGCGAGCAGCACGGCATGGAGGCGCGCAGCTGGGCTCCTCAATCGTCCACCGCATAGAGAGATCCAAGCATGTCAGGCACCCCCACGGCGCGACGGGCGCGCCTGCGCCTTCACGGCCGCCTCCGCCTGCCCCTTGGTGCGCAGGTACAGCAGCGGGTGCAGCGGCAGCGCGTGCGAGGCTGGCAGCCACGCGCTGGCGCCCTTGGAGCTGACCAGGCTGAAGTGCCGCACGCCCGCCGCCTTGGCCGCCGTGGCCGCCGCCGCCACGTATGTCAGGTCCACCTGCGCGCCGGCGCGTCGTTGCGAGGCGGCGCAGCGTGCCCGGCAGCGTCAGAGATGATGTGTTCAGGGAGGGGCCTGGGCTTTGTAGCACTCATTTTTAAGCTGCGTGCCCAGTGCCTGGCTGGGCAGCATGTGCTGGGTACCAGTTGCGACCTACGCACAGGCGCCCCCCAGTATCGTGCACGAGTGCCTGCCAGGGAACTGCTGCCCTGCATACGCTGTGACCATGCAGGAGCGCACAGATGTGCGGAACGCGGCATTTTGGCAGCCGGCCATATAGTGTTTGGCGCCGCGTGCGCGCCACGCCTCGACCACAGGCGGCAGTACCGGGCATCGCTTTGCTTGCAAGCCCGGCCAAGTCTGGGCGGCGCGCTTAGAGCCAGACGCGCAGCAGAGCGCGGCTGCGCGCCTTGACATACGCCGCCGCGCTGCCGGCCACGCGGCGCTTGGTGCCGAGCGCGCAGAAGGCCACGTCCGCTCCGGCGAAGGCCGGGCCGGCCCCGGTCGCAAGCGCGTCCATATCCACCACGCTCTGCGTCAGCTTCGCGGCGTGCTCCGCCGGCGGCGCAGCGCCCGCGCGCCGGCCGACCGTCGTCACGTGCACCCACGCAGGGCTGGCCAGCAGCTGGAGCACCAGCGCGCTGCCTGCCAATCGTCAGCACCGCGTTGGCCGGCACATGCTTTGCCTCTGCTTTGTGTTGATGCTGTTCCAGCTGAACGCTGGCCAGATTGAAGTTTCTACAGGTGGTGCCGCCAGTGCAGATAGGCCGATACACGCTTGCAGGTGGATTTCTGTGTGGCAGTGCTGGCGTGCAATAAGGCACGCAGCAAGACAAGCGGCGCGTGCCCTGCACACCTACTGCGCCGGTCGCTCCAACCACCACCGCACGCAGGCCTGCTCCAGTCTGTGCCAACGAGCCTTCTGTGCGGACAGGCGCAGCGCTCGCCATTGCAACAAGTACTCCCTCCTCAGTGGACTGCAAGAAGGAAGCTCGAGAGGGTGCCTTGGCCCGTCTGCCTGCAGTAGCCAACTCGCACAGGTGCACGCTTAAGAGTGGCCTGACACCTTCGTCGCTGCAAGAAGTACACAGAAGGTGGTCCGAGGCCGAGACGACTCCGACTCCACAGGTTTATACAGCCCTAAGCGGAGGGACTTGAGAGGCTGAGTTTCTTTGCCGGCAGCCTGCACACCTGGAAAACATGGCGACCCAGACAATCATCCAGAGCGCGGCCGCACCGGCCGCCGCCCGCAGGTCTGCGCGGCCGAGCTGCGCCATGCCGGCGGTGCGCAGCATTATCTTGCGCATTGACGCCTCCTCCGCGGCGCAGCGGCGTGCTGGAGTGCCTACGTCTGATGGTGTTCGGGGCGTACGGCAGCGGAATCTTATCCCTTGGCGCAGCGTTGCTAACCTCTGCGCATGTGCGCGCGCAGGCCGCCCCCTTCCGGCCGGCGTTCTTTGGACAGGCGGCAGCGTCCTCCAGGGCCAGCGCCTTTGCTGGCGCAGTGCCCTGCAGGGCAGCCAGCCGGAGCTCGGCGAGGAGGTCGGCCGTGGTCACCCAGGCGAAGGCAAGCTCGACGAGCAGCTGCTACGCCAACGCCTGCCTCTCGTCCTCAGCACAGCCCGCTGTGTGGTGGACGACCCGGAGAGCTGGCATTGACCATCAAGCATGCTCTGCAGGTGGGGGACACCCTGGAGGAGTTCCTGGTGGAGGCCACCTCGGATGCCAAGCTCAGGCAGACGATGATGAGCCTGTCCGAGGCAGTCCGGACCATCGCCTTCAAGGTGCGCCCCGCTTCGCCGGCGAGTGCTCATGCACGCTGAAGGAAGTGTGCTTGCAGTGCTGGCGGGCAGTATGACTGCCATCCTTGTTGCAATGGGTGACTTATATAAGTGCTACACTACTGGCTGCAACACTACACCTATGTTCAGGGCCGCTCTTTGCAAGGAGCACCTTAAGGAGCGTTTGATCCCGCTGTCTCGTGCGCTGCTTCACGCGGGGTCCTGGTTGCTGCAGGTGCGCACGGCGTCGTGCGGCGCGCTCAACTGCGTCAACACCTTTGGCGACGAGCAGCTGGCAGTCGACGTGCTGGCCGACAAGCTGCTCTTCGAGGCGCTCAAGTACTCGGTGCGCGCGCGGTGCTGCGCAGCGCACAGGCGCCGCTTTGGAGCAGAGCATAGTGGCGACTTCTCTGACTTCGCTGAGCGTGACAGCCGACACGTAAAGGATTTCAGGCGACAAGCAATGCCGCTGTGCCTGGCACGCGCGGCGCTAAAGCCCTGCTGCGGGTCGGACCATGGAGGCGAGCTGCAGTCTTACGCAGAGCGTGTCAGCTGGCGCTTATGGCAGCAGGCAGGTGGCAAATCTGCCAGCAGCGGTGCCACCCTAGGCGGCGCTCAGCACAGATGTTGAGGAGCAAGCACTGATGGCGGGTGCCTGGCTGTGCAGCCGCTGCCTCTCCAGCCTGAGGAGCCTCCCTTGCCTCCCCCCGCACCGTCACTCTTTCACAGCATATCCGAACATCACACGGCACCGCGCAGGGCTACCTTCCTTCGCACAGTCACCTTTACAGCGTATCTGAGCATCTTACAGCACTGCGCAGGGCGGCCTTCCCCGCACAGTCACCTGCACAGCATGATATGAGCATCATGCGGCGCCGCGCAGGGCTGCGTGAAGTACGCGTGCAGCGAGGAGGTGCCCGAGCCGGTGGACCTGCAGGGCAGCGGCTTCAGCGTGGCCTTCGACCCGCTGGACGGCTCGTCCATTGTGGACACCAACTTCACGGTCGGCACCATCTTCGGCGTCTGGCCCGGCGACAAGCTCAAGGGCATCACCGGCCGCGACCAGGCGTGGCCCCGCCCGCACGCATATTGGGCATTCAGGGTAGCAGGCGCGGGGCGCGCCTTGCCTGGCAACATGCTGAAGTGGCATCGCCGGCCGCGCGCGGCCAAGCGCGGCCCCGCGCGCATACTCTTCGTCTTTCGAGGGTGGAAGGCAGGGGCGCGCCTTGCGGCGCAACAATGTCTGCATGCATAACCCCCCTGTTGGTTGCTGTTCGCGCGCACGCTAGGCGGCCTGTCTGCTGCATGACTGCTGGTAGCCTGCTTGAGCCTGACGACTTGCGGCTGTGGTGGGACGCCAGGCGGCCGCGGGCATGGGCATCTACGGCCCGCGCACGGTGTACTGCATCGCGCTCAAGGACTGCCCCGGCTGCCACGAGTTCCTGCTGCAGGACGACGGCAAGTGGCTGCACGTGAAGGAGACGACCGAGATTGGTGCGCGCAGGGCCCCAGCACTGGCAAGGGGGGCGCGCTGGCTGTGTTGGCCACTTGACGTACAGGAAGCATGTCAGTAATACGCATGCTGTAGGAAGCGGAAAAGGCTCTGAGTGCGCGCGCCCTTCTGCGCACTCAGGCGTGCTAGGTCGAGTGCCTGTCTCAGCGAGCTAGGGCTGCTTAGGCGTAGAGCGCCCTGCTGAAGGTTCCTGGAATACAATCGTAAGGCATCGCTGTGCACTGGCACGCCCTGGCGCTGTGAGCTGCGCCGTGCCGGACGGGCCTGGGAGTGCGCGCGCGCCGCCGCAGGCGAGGGTAAGATGTTCTCGCCGGGCAACCTGCGCGCGACGTTCGACAACCCTAACTACGAGCGCTTGCTGAGCCACTACATCGGCGAGAAGTACACGCTGCGCTACACCGGCGGCATGGTGCGCGCGCGCGGGCAGCCGAGGCAATGCGCTGCACACCGCGCAGTCGAGCCACGGTAAGTGAGTGCGGAGTGAGCTGGAGCGGTCAGCGCCTGGCTTTTGGTGCAGGAAACGCAGTAGTAGGAAGCAGCATGCGCGGATACTATCTCCGCAGGGCTCTGGCGAGCTCTTGTGGCCTCAAGCAAACTGCTAGTCAGGCAGGAGTGCGACCTGGCAGTAAAAGTAAAGACGCTGTAGTATCTGTGCGGTCTGTCACCAAACTCCAGCAGGTCGCCGTGGCATGCGCGCGCTTGGCCCGCACTGGCGCCCGTCGGCTGAGCCGGGGCGGCGCCGGAGCGGGCAGGTGCCGGACGTGTTCCAGATCATCGTGAAGGAGAAGGGCGTGTTCACCAATGTCACCTCGCCTTCCACCAAGGCCAAGCTGCGCATCCTGTTCGAGGTCGCGCCGCTGGCCCTGCTGGTGCGCCGCGCGGGCCCTGGGAGCCCCGCCGGGCCCCGCTGTCTGTGCTCATGCGCGCCTGAAAACGCACCGCCATCATGGCACCTGCCCGGGGCTCCTCTGAAAAGCGGACTGCTCTGGTCCTGCTGGTCATGAAAGCTGTGGTGCCTGCGTGACATAGTATCACCCAACCCGTAGACTCTTCAGTGAAGAAGTCTTCAGTAAAGAAAGATGACAATAACCCCGGCTGCCGCAGCAGCCTGCTGCCCTGACGCTTGCATGTCATGCCGCAGATTGAGAAGGCTGGCGGCTACAGCAGCTGTGACGGCAAGTGCGTGAGCGGCCTGGACGTGCCCATTGAGAAGTACGACCAGCGCACGCAGATCTGCTACGGCAGCCTTGCAGAGGTGCGTCCCTGGCGCGCCTTATTAGGACCAGGTCTTAGGTTATCGCCTTATTAGGACCAGGTCAAAAAGCATCTGCCTACGATAAACACTGTTCAGTATACTATTCGCAGCCGATGAACCGTTGGCAACGTCGCTTTGCTGTGCTGGAGCAGCCTAGCAGGTCTGTATAATCTGTGCCATAAGCTAAGTCTATCTGCATCAAACTAGCATGGCAATCGCAATAGTAGTTATGATGGATCAGTGCTCCAGACGGGGGCGACGGTAGCGAGTGGCTGCGGCAGAAGCTTCCCAACTGGCATGCGTTCTTGGAGCCGGGTGGGTCACATGTTGCCAGCTTACCTGCCTGCTGGCTGAGTTTGCACGGCGTGGAGCAGGTGCGGCGGTTCGAGGAGTACATGTACGGCAACTCCGAGCGCTTTGCGGAGCAGGGCGCAGAGGTGAACGCGTGACGGAGAGTGCCAGATATTCTTTAGCCGTTGCTGGGGCACGCTGGCAGCTATGTTGTGACCAGCTTGTGTGGTGACAAAGGCCACGAGGAGCTTCTGCCTGGGCCGGCAGAAGCGCCTCGCAGCATAGCCCGTGCTGGCGCACGGGTCTGCATGTGGGTTGGGTGCTATTGCAGCTCGAGAGTGGTGTCTCGTTGTCCAGCGCGAGCGTCAATAATTGGAGTCCTCTGCTGAGGCTAAATGAGATGCGATCCCCGCAGCAGCACGCTGTTGAGTAAAGCGCATGCTCTTAGCTCCTCTTCAGCTGGCAAGTCCTTGGGCGTGACGTTCAGATCATGCAAGGCACTGGGTTGTGCTCTGCGCAAGTCCCCTTCTGGACTGAGAGAAGACAAAGATGGACGGACTGCTATGTAACCAGCATCTCTGAGGCACATGTGCTTTGTCAACTACACGACGGAATGGCTGCACAGTTGCTATATTTTGCAGTAACTTGTACTTGCAGTACTCTACAGTTGCATCTCCACCATCCCTTCTGCCCTGCCCTGCCCTATCTCCAGGCACGGGAATGCTCGAGCATAGCAAGCCGAGCTGCGGCCTAGGCCTTACGACAGAGGCGTGCCGTGAGGGCGGTCACTGACGCAGTCATGCTGCAAGCAGTGCCAATGGGGCTGCTGCAGCTCGGCCTGCCGGGGGCCCCGGGAGGGAGCCGGTGCCGTCGCCTGGCGGTTTGCCAAAGTGGTGGACTTGCACACCAGGCGCCAGCCCTTACAGGCTTGGGATGCTCAGGTGTGGGCCCCCTTCTGTGCGAACATGTTGCACCTTTGGCCAGCAGCATGCCAGCACTGCTTGCTTCTGGCTTGCTTTGCAGGGCGGCCGGGGTGCACACTGCGTTGCAAGCACAGCTGCTGTTGGCTGGTAGCCGGGGATTAGGTTGGGAGGGGCAAACTCCGCAAGGCGCTGATGCTCTGATCGAGCGCTCTGGCCAATGGCGACGTCTGGCACTATGCTGCTGCGCAGGGGAGAGGTACTTGAGTGTGCTAAATCTACAGTTGCGAGCGCTGGCTTCTGAGGCCGACATGCGTGTTGTGCCCGTGCAGGCGCCGTCCCGCGGCGCTCGGCCCAGACCTGCCGCAGGCCGCTGCAGCACACGTGCTGCGCGGCAGCGAGCGCAACAGAGGAAAGCGCTGCCGCGGTGGCCACGCCGCATGTGCGGATAGAGACGCAGCAAGGCGTCGCCTTTGGGCAGGTTATCAAGGTCGTCGGGTCCACCGAGGCCCTTGGCAACTGGGAGGCTGCTGCGGCGCCGAGTGAGCGCCCGCTCTGCCGCTTGCTCTGTCCCTGGCGCCGCTTCAGACTCCCGGCCTGGACAGCATATGCGTGGTCAACATGGGAAAGCACACACAGTGGGCAAGCGTGCCCCATAGCTTACCTTGTGAGTGTTTTGTCGCTGAGCTTCTGTGTTCTGCTCTTGTCTTGTGTGACACTCCAACGCTCCAACTCTTATATCTACGTTTTCCCGCTAAACTGCGCCAGCTCAAGCAGGGCTACAGCTACTGGACCAGCTTGTACAGCGCGGTGTTCTGATGCTGCCGCACAACCACGCCGCGCTCGTTGCGCAGGGATGGAGTGGGCCGAAGGCAACCAGTGGTCTCTGTCTCTGGAGCTAGCCCCCGGCGTGTACGACTTCAAGCTGGTCACAGCGGTGGCTGAGACTGGTGAGGCGGTTGAGTGGGAAGCCGGCGATAACCGCCAGCTCAAGGTGTGCTGTTGCGAGGGCAACGTCTATTTGTTCGGCCGTCCCTGATCATATGCGGACGCATGATTGCTGCTGTCGTGCCACCGATGCTGCAGCAGCTCCTCTAGCACCCTGTGGCCTTGCACCACAGGGCGTAACGGCGGGGGGTGCTGGCTAGGTGGAAGTGATTGCCTGGGAAGTTTGTGTACAGCCTTGTGTACAGCCTTACAATGTGTACTTTACAGTTGGAAACTGGCTTATAGGTAGCAGCCGCTGCGTGCGTGCCGAGGCTGCGGCGTGTCGCTGTCACACAGCCCCGCGCCATTCCCCACCCTCCCCCAACCACATGCAGCCCACCCACTGGGCCGACGCGCGCGCAGGTACCGGACAAGAACGTATCGCCGGTGGTGGTGTGCCCATGGTCTGACACAGCCGCCACCCTGCTGTCCTACACCCAGGTGCTCGCCGCGCTGTCACCGCCTGACCCCGCCTTCGCCTTGTGCCTCTTCCCGTGCGTGCAGTAGGTACGTAGCTTTGCTCCCAGTCTGGCTGTCACCCGGGCCTGCCACACGCAGCCACATGTTGTTGGCACCCTCCTTTTGCATTTCCAGCACATGCAGCGCCGCTTGGCAACAGCCTTTCAGCCATGCGGCGTGCGGCTGTCCCGCGCAGTTCATCAGCGGCGACGAGGAGGCGGAGCCGATGGTGGCTGCGCAAGCGGACGCCGCCGCAGAGGAGGCCGAGTCCGTCGGCGAGGGCGCAGTATCACCAGTCGAGGTGCGTTCCTCTCGCGCCACTGCCGCCTCCCTTGTGACGCTTGACCAACTCACGGCGGCTTCCTTACTCACTGCTGGCACCGTGGCTCAGACTTGTGATGCTTTGGCGTGTGACGGCAAGGTACATCATCACCGGAACGCAATAGTGCTTGGGAGCCGCGTGACGTCCTGCTATGAATGGCAGTGGGCTGCATGGGGAATTATCCAGGTAGTGCAGTGTAGGCTAGGACAGCCGTACGTGGCAGGCTATGGAGTATTGGGGAGTGGCTCGGCCACAGTTTTTTTGCGGGAGGGGTTGCGGACAGTGTGGACAAGTCAGGAGACAGGACATGGTAGGGTAACGTGAGGGACAGGCACTAGTTTGGTCTGCAGCTCTGCGTTTAAGAAGTGCTTGATGGCAAAGCAGAGCTTGTTGTTGCTGTCAAATATTCACACGGCTGATTGCCATCATGAGCTGAAAGACCGAGGAAAGTGCACAGGCTTGCTTGGCAGCTTGTCATCTGAGGCTGGGGGGCTTGTAGCGGTCATCGAGCGGGTTTGCTAGCCAGACATTCTGTACTCGCTGTCGCGTATGGGCATGGGATATGTGTGTAGCTAGCACTGCCTCGGCTGCACGTGCTGGGCATGTATACTTCGTACGCATGTGCTGATGGGAGTGGGTAGGTCATTCGACAGGCCATGCATGGGCTGGGAGGTTCAGCCCGGTGGCTGCCAGAGCCCGCATGCGCCGGTGGCACTTGGGTGTAGCGGCGGTAGTGGGAGTAGGCCAGGCCGCAGGGGCGGGCAGGGCCGTCCCAGAGACCAGACTGGGAACTCACGCACGCGTCGCGCGGCGCGCAAGGTGCCGCCAGCCGCCGACGCGGCCGCAGACGGCAGCGCCGCCGACCGGCCGCCGCTCGGCGAGCCCAAGCCCGTGCCGGGCATGGGCCCCGAGGTCGACCCGGCCGCGGAGGCGCACATCTCGCTCGCGCCCGACGCGCCCAGCGCTGAGAACGGCGCGAGCGTGGTCAACAATGAGGCCGCGGCCGACCAGGGGATGCTGCACGGCGGGGAGGGCGAGGGCGCAGAGGGAGCTGCGGAGCCGCCGGCGCAGCCCGCGAGCGTGACGCCCGGGCCGTCCGGCGAGCCGGCGGCGCCCGGGCCGGCGCGCGACAACTTCATTCCGCAGGACTCGCTGCCCAAGGCAGAGGGGCAGGGGTCGCCGGCGACGAGCGTCGGCGCGCTGGACCCGCTGGAGCAGGAGCGCGAGGCGGAGGCCGAGCAGAAGATCAGCTCGGCCGCCGGCGCGGACATCGGCGAGGCGCCCGGCGCAGACGCGGGGGCGGCGCCGCCGCCGCCGGTTGGCATGCCCGCTGCGGAGGGCGGCGCCGGCGCGGAGGGCGGCAGCGCTGCGGGGGCCGCCGCGGGCGGGGGGCTGCCGCCGGTGATGCGCGAGCATCTGGCGGAGGAGCAGCAGCCGCCGGCGCGGGGCCCGGAGGAGCCGCCGGCAGGCGGCAAGGCGGGAGATGTTGCGGGGGCGCCCGTGGAGACCGCGGCCCCGGACGCGCAGGCGCCGCCGGGGCCCGGCGTGCAGCAGGTGCCGCAGGGCCGGGGCGCTGGGGCAGAGAAGGGAAGCATATCGCCGTTTCGCGCTTTCCTCGCGCGCATGGGCTGGAGGAAGGAGGGCTAGGGCCGGTGCCAGGGCGTGGGCATGGGTAGGGGCGCTGCCTGCGAGCTGAGCAGGGTCCAGGTGTGTCTCATGTGTCCAGGAGGGGGGTCACCCACATGGGGGGAAGAAGGTCAAGGCAAGAGAGTGCTCGTCGCATGGCTGCTTTGGGCAGCTAGTGAGGTCAAGTAACAAGTTAGCCTTGTACGCAGCTTCAATTCCCCGGATCCACGACCATCAGCTGTGCCTTAGCTGCCGTGCTGGCACATGCATGCGCACGGCGCGTCACATGCCATGCACGTGCAGCGGAGTGTGACACTCCGCTTCCTGCCGCGCGGCAGGTGCCCATGCATGCAGACCGCGGCGCTGAGGCCGGGCCAGCTGCGGCGCCTGCTGGCGGCGCCGCGCAGCCTGTAGCAGCCGCGGTGCAGCAGGTATTGCTCATGTGCTCACCCTGTCGGCCGCACCACTGTGGTTAAGCTCTTGAGCAGGCTGAGACAGCGACGACATACACCTGCAAGTCAGCATCGACATTCACCTGTGACAACCCAGCCTGCTGATGCAAGTGAAGGAGCCCGCAGCTCGTGGAGAGCGCCCGCGCCTGACACGCGATGGTGCCGCCTGCGCGCGCGGCAGGCCCCCGCCGCGGCGCAGGCCGCGGGCGAGCGCGCCAGCGCAGCGGCCGGGGACGCGCGCGGCGCGGCCGGTGGCGCACTGCCCGCCGTCGTGTCCGCGCTGGGCCTAGCTGCGCTCCCCGTGGTGGCCTGGTCGATGTACACGCTCAATACCACAGGCACGCGCCTTTGCTGCAATGCATAAATATACGTGGTAACAACTTCGCACTGTCTGTGGCAGAAGCTCCGGACGCACAGGAATTACTGTCGCAGCATCAGCGCGTGTTTTGGGGGCTTTCCTTTTGTGCGGCAGCTCCGCTGCGCCCCCGCGGCGCATCTCGTGCGTGCCTGGCCGCCACGCTTGCCCAGCCCGGCAGGCGGGCGCATGCTGCTGGCAGCCTCGCAGGCCCCCGATGTCACGCAGAGCCTAGCTGACTCCTTACCTCAAGCGCCATTCAATTCAGCGCCATTCAATTCAATTCATTCAATTCTTTTTTTCCTTAAAAACCGCGGCGGTTGCCCGCACATATGAGACGCAAGCTCTTGCGTGGGCGCATGAGGCGCCGCATGGGGCGCACAGGCTGCGGGCTGCCGCCGGGCCCCAGCGGCGCGCTGGGCGCGGCCGAGGGCGTGAGCTACCTGGTGGTGGCGGGCGCGGCTGCCTGGGGCGTGGGCGCGCGCGCCACCGGCAAGGGGCTGCCCGCCGGTGCGTCCGCCTTGTCTCGACATGAGATCGCATCCCGAGGGGTAGAGCGAGCACTGGTTGTTGCGCTTTGTGCTCAGGCAGGCGATGCTGTGATTGCAATGCACGCTTGGAGACGCGAAAGGGCCCCGCGGGCAACGGGCCCCGCGCTGCTGTGCAGGGCCCGGCGGCCTGCTGCGCCTGGTGAGCGGCCTCAGCTGCGCCGCGCTGGCTGCCGGCGCCGTCGTCCTTGCGCTGCAGGCGCGCCCGCCCCACATGGACCGGCCGCTCGACCCTGGCGCGCTTGTCCATGGGCCCCCAGGGCAGGCCGCACTTGTGCTCGGCGAAATAAATGTACAAGGTCTTGCCGCGCTTGATAATCCCCCAGAGCAGGCCGCACTTGTGCTCGGTTCAGCCGTCAACAAGTGCGTTGGTGGAGTGAGGAGGAGTGGTGGGTGAAGCAGGGTCCGTCTGCGCGCAGGTGCAGGAGCGCGGCTACGTTCCAGGCGCGCTGCCGGACGCGCGCTGCTTCGGCCCGGGCGCGGAGGCGGGCGGCGGCGCCAGCCCGGCGCCCGATCTGGCGGCGGCGGCCGCAAGCGCGCGCGCGGCGGCGGCGGGCGCGGCGGCGCAGGTGCCTGACCAGGCTCCTCCCGCCTCGTCCAGGCTCAGCTGGCTGGCGCCTGAGCCTACCTAGGATGGCTTGATGCCACGTGCACATCGCGGCAGCTCGCGTGGCTGTGTGCGCAGCCACGCATATCGCAGACGCGGTCGTCTTGTGCGGCGGCTGACATGACGCTGTTTGCGCAGGCGGGCGCGCAGCTGCGCGCAGCGGCAGAGGCCGCCACCGCGCAGCTGTTAAAAGCGGGCGCCGCGGCCAGCCGCGCGGCGGCCGGCGCGTCGGCAGCTGCGCGCCCGCAGCTGGAGGCGGCGAGCGCCGCCGCCGCCGCCGCGCTGGCCCGCGGCCCCACGCTGGCCGCCGAGCTCCCCCGGGCGGCAGCCTCTGCGGCCGACGCCGCGCAGCCCGCCGCCGAGGCCGCCGCGGCGTCTGTCTCTGGCGCATGGAGGAGCCTGGAGGGCGTGCTGGGGGAAACCCTCCAGGGCCTGGCGCCGCGCTCGCCTGCGCCCGCCGCGCAGCTGCCCCAGCTGGGCATCGACCTGACCCCGGTGAGCGCGGCGGTGGACGACATGGGGGCCAGCGTCGGTGAGCTGACCGCCGGCGCGGCGGGCGCGGCCGCGAGCGCGGCCGACTCGGCCCGCGCCGCGGTCGCCGCGGCGGCAGCCTCCGTGGCCGACGCGCTCGCGGAGCAGCAGGAGCGGATGGGGGAGGTGTCGTCCGGCGCGGCGGACGGCCTGTCCGCCAACGACCTGGCGCCGGTCGTGGCGGAGCTGCTGGCTGCGCTGCGCGCGCTCGCCGGCGCGCTTTCCCCCGGCGCGGCCGCCGCCGCGCCGCCGCCGTCGGCAGCCGCCGCCGGCAACCTGGCCGGCCCGTTTGCTGACCTGGGCCTGCGCGCGGCGGCGGCCGCGCTCGGGCGCGGGGCCGGCGGTGGCGGCGCGGGCGCGGCGGCGGCGGCCGCCGCCGCCGCCGCCGGCCTGCTGCACTCCGCCAAGGGCTCGGGCGCGGGCGCGCCGGCGGGCCGCCCTGTGGTCGCCTGGGCGCTAGCGCTGTCCGCAGCCGTGGCGGCCGCCGCTGTGGCGGGCCTGAGCACGGGCGTGCAGCTCCCGCTGCACCCGCCGCCGCCGCCGCCGCCGCCGCCGGCCGCGCTGCAGCGGCGCGCGGCAGCGCCCGCGCCCCTGCCGCTGGCGCTGGAGGAGCGGGGAGCGGGGCTGGCGCCCGCGCCCGCACTGGTCCAGGAGGTGGGCTGGGGCGGCGGCGACGCGCTGGGCGGCGGCCTGCTCGAGCGCGGCGGCGAGCCGGGCCCAGCGACCGTGGCGCTGGCGGGCGTGCTGGGGGCGCGCGGCCTCGCCATCTCCGCCAACATGGGCATCTTCACCGCTGCGACGACCAACGCGGTGACTACGGCCGTCAACGTCAACAACCAGCTCGCCGGCGTGCTGCCGCCGCTGCAGGCCGCCGCGGACGATGCGCGCCGCCTGGCCGCCACGCTGCGCGGCGGCCCCGACGCGCCGGCCGCGGGCGCCGGCGCGGACGCCGGCGCCGCCGCCGGCGCGGCCGCCGCGCTGCGCAGCTCGCTGGGCGAGGTGCGCGCGGCCGCCAGCCGCGCCGACCTGGGGCGCCTGGTCGCCGAGCTGCGCGGCGCGACCGAGTCGCTGCGCGCGGCGCGCGGCGGCCACGAGGCGACCGCGCTTGTCGCCGAGCTGGAGGCCGCGGTCGCCGCGCTGCGCGACGCGGCCGCGGCCGTCGACCTGCCCGTGCTGCAGGCGCCGCCAAATCCGGGCGGCGGCGCCCTGGCAGCGTTCACGGACCCCGCCGCCGGCGCAGGACCCGCCGCCGATGACAGCGCGGGCGGGGGCGGCGCGGCGGCGCTGGGCGCGGTGGCGGGCGGCGATGTGGGCGCGCCCGGGGCGAACCCTATGCCTCCGGCGGAGGGCCTGGAGTCTGCGGCGGCCGGCCTGGGCCGCGCCGCGGCGCGGCTGGCGGACGCGCTGCGTGCGCTGCAGGCCGCCGAGCGCGCGGCGCCGCCGCTGCGCGATAGGTAGGGTTTGAGCATACCCTGCAGCACCAGCAGATGCGCGGTGTCAGTAGGGCCAGTCTGCTGCAACGGTGCCTTTGGAGGCCGCCGGTGTGGAGCTGCGGGGAACTGGGGTCCGTGTCGTGCGGGACTGCTCATGGCATGGCAGCATTGCTGCCACTCATGGCGGTAAGTGGGTGAGATTGGTATGTGCCCAAACGTGGAGCCCGCCAGCAGCCCCTTCAGAGTTGAGCTAGCGTCTCGTCGCAGCACTTGCTCTTGAGCTTGGGCCATAGTAGTCATGTTTAGCACTGTCCGCGTGCGGGTCAGAGCAACGGGTGTTGGCTAATGGACAGAGACGAACGGGTTATCTGTTCAAGGGGGTTTCCTTTTATGGTTGTTTGGTGGCTTTGCGCTCAGCCGCTTGCTGAGCAGTGGGGTCATGCTAGATGATCGCATAGCTATGGGTTAATGTCAAGAACTTGGTGGGCGGGCAAATCTTTACTGCATCCAAGGCCACCCTGCTTCTTGGCTTTTTTTAACTTGAGGATATTCATGGTTTTGAAACACGGACGGGCTGTTGTGCCTGATCTCATTCACGACTCGCCATTTGGCTTAGAGTTTGGCGCCAGGCGCTTCCCGCGCATGCACAGCGCATGCAGCCTGATTCACAATGTGATTTCACATGCACCAGACGAGACCCAGGCCGTGCGACACATTGTGCGGACGTTCAGTGCGTGATAGCAAGGGAGTACCGCATGCAATGGGTGAGACGTTCTGAACTGAAGGCAGAGTTGCACGCTTTGGCTGCACCTTTGCAACAGTCAAGTGCTGTGTCTGCAATCCCCTTTCTGGAACGACACACCTGGCAACCTTCCTGCAGGTCCCAAGTCAGATGCCAGACAGACGCCCCAGTCCAGTATTCCCGGCGCTGCTCGTGCCGTGCGTCGGAGGGCGACCCAGCAGGCACGCGCCACGCTCTCCAGCAGTAAGCCACCAAGGGCAGGGCAAGCGCCCATGCTCCTCTCCCACCAAAATCAGCCTCCAACCCCATGCCTGAGAGGGTCAAGGGTCTGCAAGCCCTTGGCCCTCGCACCGTTCCAGCGCACCCCGCAGCATTCCAGCAGGCACGCAGCACTGCAGGCGCACATGCAACGGCAGCGCGATATTAAGCTTGCAAGTTCGAGCTATAGCTCCACATCTACACCACACACGGCACGTCCTTCCTGCGGCAAACACGCCACCTCTACAAACAGACACTTCGTCGTGACGCCTCCGCTACCTGCAAAAGTTCTCAGTCCCGTGCGCCCCATCAGCGCTGCAGCAACCCACCAAATCGACACGCAAAAGCACCTCCCGAGATCCCTGCCTGCCAGTGCTCAATACCAGTCCCCATCACCACACCCCGGGCGCGCTTGCCCCCGGCGCCAGCTGGGCGCCTGCACACCTCATTCGCACTACCACTGCACTGCACTTGGCTTGCCCCGAACATAATGAAAAGGGAAGTACTGCCAAAACATTGACGCCTTTTTGACACGGTCAGACGACACCGTCAGGCGACCGTAAGTGGCAGAGGAGTTCTGCCAACCACAGAGCAGCCACTGCAACACGCGCCCGTGCTGCCGTGCGCTCGATGAAATGATGTGGGCCAATCTGCCATACCATGGTCCGGTCAGACACATGCAACAAGCAAGCGCCACACGGCTTTGGCCTCATCGTCATGCACTGGACAGTACAAACCCTGCACCCCATCTCAGACCTAGCCCAGCCCCTGGTCACCCGGCGAGCTGGCCAGGCTCGGCAGCAGCGATGCCACGCGGCTGTGGCCCTCGCTGTCGTGCGCCGAGTCAGACTTGGCCAGCCCGCCAGGGCTCAGCCGCTGCAGGCGCACCAGCGCCGCCGCACTCGACACCGCCGCCTGCGGCCATGGGCCCTGCACCAGGGCTCGGGTCTCCGCAGCAGGCGCGGCAGCGGCGCGCCGGCTGTCACCCGCGTCAGCGGGCGCCGGGGCGCTGGTCGTCGGGGGCAGCCTCGGGCTCGCCCGCGGCGTCGGGCATGCGGCGGGCGGCGGTGCGCCGGAGCTGCGGCTACGCGCGGGCGACAGCGGCGGCTTGCCCAGCGAGCGCGCGCCGCGCAGCGGGTACAGGGCGGGGTAGGACGCGCGCTGCAGGCTGGCCGCGGCCGGCGAGGACGCCGCGGACCTGCGCGGTCGCGCCAGACAGTCTCAGCAACGGAATTGTTGTGGCCGCTGCGGCTCTGCCGCTGCGCCTCTACCAAGAGAGCGAAACCGCTGCCTAGCGCTGCAACACTGGGGGGTTTTATGGTAATTATTATTGTGGTGGTGACCGGTGTGTGCGGTGCGCTGGCCCTGCAATACCATGCCTCGGACGTGCACGCTTCACCACGGAGAGCAGGGCCAGCACACCGCACACACCGCTCATCAAGAAAATAATAGTTACCAGGAAAACCCCCAAGAAAATCCCCCTACCAAACAAGAGAATAAGCGGGCCCATTGTCCGCACCAGAAGCCGCTCCTCGCGACCGCCTCCGCGCGCGACCCGGCAGCCCGCTCGTCCTGGAATGCACCATCGTGCGCCGCCGCCGCAAACGGCGACGCCTTCCACGTCGACACGTCGGGCGCCGTCACCGGCGCCAGCCACTGCTGCGGCGCCGAGGCCGCCACCCCGTAGGGCCCTTGGTAGGGCCCCTCGTGGGACTCCTGGTGCGGCCTGCCAGAGGGTCCCCCCGCCCCGCCAGACCCCGCGAGCGGCGTGTCCGGGAGCCACGCCCGCCTGCCGGGCTCGGGGCCGGAGCCCTTGCCGCCGCGGGGCGCGCCCGGCCGCGGCCGCACCGGCAGCGGCGGCAGGGGCAGCGCGAGCGCGCCGGCGCCGCCGTGCGGCGGCGCGCTGCGGCAGGGCTTGACCGCGGCGCCGGGCGCGAGCCCGGTCGCGTCAGGGCCGGCAGACACGCCGCTGCCCGCCCCGGAGGCCGACTGCGCCGGCGCACTGGCGTGCGACGACCCGCTGTCCGACAGCCCCGCCGTGCGCGGGCTGCCCACCCTGATCCTCAGCTTTGGCATTGACGGCAGGCTCAGCGGCGCCGCCCAGTCGCCGCGGCCGGCCTCGGCGCCGCCCAGCCCCGCCGCGCGCGCGAGCCCCGTCCTGCCGCCCGCCGGCGCGGACGCCGGGCGCGCACTGCGCCGCTCGGCCGACACGGCCGCAATCGCCGCATTTATCGCCGCCTCAAACGTCTCGAAGCTGGCGGCAGCGGTGGCGCGCGGGTCGTCCGCCAGGGACAGGGCGCCGTCGGGCGGCGTGCGCCCGCCGCGCTGGCTCGGCGCGCCTGCGCCGCCGCGCGCGCCGCCGCTGCTGCTCGGGCCGCCGCTGCTTGGGGTGGACGCCCCGGTCGACGCGCCCCCGACAGGGCTCCCGGCCGAAGGGCTCTGCTCGACCTGGGGCTCCTGGGCCTCAGGCGAGTCGCCTGGCGGCCTAGCGGGCGCGGCGACAGGCGGCGCCGGAGCGCCGGGCGGCGCGCCCTCGCCGGGAATTACCAGGTGCCCCGCGTCGCGCGGCGCGGCGCGCGGCCACGCGGCGGGGCCCGCGCCCTGCGCCAGCGGCGTCTCCGGCGGCGAGAACGGCAGCTGCGACGCCGCGGTGAACGGCGTCGCGGCCGCGGCCTCTGCCGCGCCCGACCGCGCAGCCCCGCCGTGTGGCCCTGGGACAGGGACCGCATGCGCCGCCGGTGCACGGTCCGCGTGCGCCACGGGAGCATGAAGTGCATGCGCGTCCGGAGCATCGTCCGCGTGCGCCGCCGGAGCACGGTCCGTGTGCGCCGCCGGAGTGCATTCCGTGTGCGGCGCCGCCACCGCCGAGCCTCTGCGCGGCTGCCGCGGAGCGCGCGCGAGCGGCGGGACCTGCAACCCTGCGCACGCTGTAGGGCCTGCAGGCCGCTGGCCGGCCCAGCGCAGCGCATCCACAACGGCAGGGCTTGGTCCCTCGCCGCGGCCGCCCCCGATGGCCGGCCGCACTGGCGGGGCCTCCGCATGGCCGCCGCGCAGCCGCGTAAGCGTGCGGTCAAGCGTGGGGCCAGAGCCGCCGCCGGGCTCGCCGCCAGGCGCGTCAGCGCCGCCCTCGCCCGCGCCGCCGCCCGCGGCCGCGCCCGCAGCGCCGCCGCGCGCCTCGACACCCGCCCCAGGCTCTCCAAAATCCGCCGGGGGCAGCACGGGCCCGGCAGCTGGCAGCGCCGCGCCAGACGACGCCAGGCGGCTGGTACCGCCGGAGCGCGCGGCGTGCAGGTCGCTGAGCGAGCCGTGCGCGCCACGCCAGCGCGCGGGGCCAAACTCGGCCTCCAGGCGCGCCACGATAGCCTGCAGGGCGCGGGCTTGTCAGGTCCTGGCGTACGGAGGTGAGGCGGCCAGGCGAAGCCGCTAAGCCACACCTGCGGCAGCCACACACGGCACGCCCAACGTAGCTGCGCCAGGCACCACAACCCCGCAAACCCCGTCCAACACTGCCCTGCCACCTCTGCCTCAAATACACGTAGGGACACTACCTGAAGCGCTTGAAGCCCTTTCAAAACCCTAAGCACGCTGCAACACTGCATGCGAGCCTCCGGGGCGCGCCGGGAAGGTAGGCCGCAGCGCAGCCTGGCCGGCCATGCAGGCCGCGCACAGCTCGCGCAGGCACGCGTCGCCGGCCGGCGGCGGCGGCAGCTGCGCGCCCTGGAAGCCCACCGCGCCCACCACCTGCCCCACAGCATGCCCTGTCGATGCCCTAACAAAGCCCTGCACCAAGCACTGCCTCCCGTCGCTACCGCAAGCATGGCATGGGGGCTTCAGCAGCGCGACGGCGGCAACCGCTCGCACGGCGGCGGCGCCGACAGCAAGGCCCCACGGCGGCCCCGCAGCGCGCCCGCCAGCTCACGGACAGGGCGGGCGCGCATGGCAGGGGCGGGTGCTGGGCAGGGCAGTGCACGGCGAGCACACACCGCGCCGCGCTAAACAGGCGCGAAGAGCCTGTCTGGGCAGTCCATCGCTGGAGGGGTGCGCTGCAGTGGCGCCAGCGTGTCACACGTTCACTTGCAAGGGAAGCAATGACAGACGAGAGTGGGTGAGCTCAGTGCTCGCACCTGCATGGGGTGCAGCGCCGCCCACGGCACCTCCCCGGTGAGCAGCTCCCACAGCACCACGCCGTAGCTGTACACTGTGCGGGCGCGAGCGGCAGGGGCTGCTCAGGCTCTGCCGCACCTCCTGACCAAACTTGCTGCCACCCTCGAATACTTATATGGAACTGTCACCGGGCATGGTAACGCACGTGGTGGCTTTCAGCAAACCAGAGCAAAACAATTCGGATTTATAATAAAAGAATCAAATCCCAGGGCGCATCAACGCTCTCACAGTCCAGACATGACCGGCTCGACGCGGCACATACTGTGTGCCTGACGGTGGGAGAGCAGACCAGCGCTACCAGCAGCCCAACACTGAGCGTGGCAGCAGCTTGCAGGTGCTCACCGTCAGAGCGCTCGTCGCAGGCCTCGCAGCGCAACACCTCGGGCGCCATCCTGCACACTCAAGGGAACATCAGGCGAGGCTGGCAAACATGCAGACCGTGTGCAGGAAATGAAGAGATGGAGGAGAGTGTGTGGCTTCCAACTCGCACACAGCCGTGAGGAACAGCGAGGTTGGCGCACCATTCGGGCGTGCCAAACCCGGCGCCGGTAGAGGGCAGAACGTTGCTTCGCAGCTGCGCCAGGCCAAAGTCCTGCAGGGCAGGCAGGCGCCGCGGTCAGGCGCGGCACCCAGCGCCTCCAGTCGTGCAGGCCGACCCAAACTTCTAAACAAGCGAGCTGGGTGGTCAGGATTCCTGGCCAGCAGCAGTGCACCCCTGCCAGCACCCACGAGAGTGGCATGCTTGCACAGAACCGTGTGGGGAGTCACGCATGCCCCATCCCATGTGACTTTAACAAGCCACCCTCTGGCCCCTTGCAAAGCATGGCGCGGTCGGCACGCTGCCTGCAAGCTGGCGCGAGCCCGCGGGCGCGCACCGCGACCTTGATGCGCCAGTTGGCGTCCACTAGAATGTTGGGGCTTTTGAGGTCCTGCGCGCCCCTGGACCCCATCAGCAGCATCCCAGCGTGACGCAGCAGCAGCAGCAGGGCATGCGCAGTCCTGCATGGCACGTGCAGTCAGCTTAAGCTTGCAACCCCTGAGCTCCTCCCAGAACATGAAATGCTTTATCAAGCCTCCAGCCTGAGGCATCACTGCGCAAGTTCTTGCTTTGGAGATGGGCTCTCGGAACAGGAACCCTATGCGCTTAAGGGGGGCGCTCGCCTTGTGCAGTATGAGCGGTTGGCGCGAGTGCAGGTAGGCCATGCCGCGCGCCACGCTGACCGCTGCCGAGCGCGCGAGCCGCGCGTGCGGCCGGCCCTCCTTGCGCAGGACGTCAAACAGGCTGCGCGCCCGCGCTGCGCTCAGGCACTTGCGCCGCACGCCCCTCCACCCCACGCCACTCACCCCATGGCAGGCACTCCCCGCTTTCCTGGGGTCCTGGGGGACAGCACGGCGCCCAAACACTGGCGGACCAGATATGTGCGCTCGCAGCTCGCTTGACCTGTACAGCACACGCAGCAGGCCTCGCTTCTACAGTGTACCTTGGATAAACAACGACTGCTTACAAATAGTGTGTGAGGCAAGGCCAAGGGGCGGCCGGCGCGCCTGCCGCGCTGCATGAACTCGGACAGGATGGCCGGGCGCGGATGCGCGCAAAAGCCAATGAAGAGGAGCAGGTTGGGGTGGCGCAGCAGCGCCAGCACGCCCGCCTCGCGCTCCATCGTGCGGCGCGTGGCCGCGTCGTCGGTCAGCAGCACCTTCACCGCGACCACCGTGCCCTGCGCGCGGCCCGGCGTAAGGTGAGGAGCTCACAGCGCGCCGCGTCGCGGCGCCTTCATCCAGCAGACCCTTCATCTCTGTGGCCGCACGCGCTGCGGGGCTTATGAGGGACATGGGATGGTGTCAGCAACAACTTCACCGCCGCAGCCCTTTTCTGCGCCACATTTGGTGAGGAAATAGCATGTGCCGGTGTGAACCACCGCAAAAGCGCACGTAAGGCCTGGCTAAGACACGCGGCCTCTGGTGCACGTCAGCGTTGACTCCGCTGGCCCCTGCTAGCTAATTAAATAGCTAATGCACTCTCGTCAGGTCAAGCACTTATCTGAATATACCCTGCGGAGGCGACCAGGGCGCACCTCGTACTTGCCAACGAAGACCTCGGCAAACCCGCCGACGGCCAGGCGGTCGCCCAGGGTGACGCGCGCGGGGTCGACCGCCCAGCGCTGCAGCTCGGCCGGGTCCGCGCCGGAGACGGTCGGGCTCAGCGCCGCCGCCCTGCATAGGATGCACGGCATCTCAGGTGCGGTGATGCATGCCCAGGGCCACCTGCTGCACCGCGTCGCCTCACAGCACTCCTGTGCATTTTGGCAGCTGCTAAACCCATCGCTGGAAACACCAGCCCAGATCCAGCGCTGGATTCACCACTCAATCGAGGGGTCACCAATGTTCCACCGAGACTCACCATTGGTCAATCCGAAAGCCAAACAAGTTCCTAAGCGTAAGCACACCCTGGGCATGAACACGCTGCAAGAGCATGAGACGCCCAGCGACTGCCGCCCAGCACGCCAGGCCCTGCAGACGGGCTGCAGTCGACTAACGCGCCATGCGCCGGGCGGGCCCCGCACCGCGCCGCGTGCCGCAGCGGCGCGCGCCCCACATCCGCCAGCGTCGCCGGGCCCATGGCCGCCAGGAGCGCCGCGGGCGCGCCGCCCAGGCCGGCGGCGGGCGTGGCGTCCGCGAGGGCAGGCCCCAGCAGCGCTTCGATGCCCTCGGGAGCGGGGCCCAAGGCTGCGGCCGGGCTGCCGCCACTGGGTGAGTCAAGCGACTCGATGCTCACCAGCGGCTGCTCCGGCTGGCCTGCTGCCCGAATCATGTCCACATAAGCAGCGGCAACTAATCAAAGACAGTTAAATAAAAATTTTATTATCTAGAGGCAGCACCATCCTCAGCGCATCAGGCATCCTCAGCGCAACATGCAGACGGGAGGATGCTGCCTCGAGACATCCAAGCACAGACGCGGGACGCCTGGAGTGCCTGAGCAGAAAACATCTCTCTCGCATCACAGTCTGACAACAACAACAAGAGCGTCAATAGCGTTTGACACTTGCCTATCACTGCAACCTTCTGACATGCGGCAGTGAGTGAAAGGCCGGCCACAGCGGCATGCAGACCACGGCACGTCGGGCGGCGAGCGCGCGGGGTCGGCAGGGAGCCGGCCGAACAGCGGGCGCGCCTGGGCGGTCAAAGTGTGCGCGGAACTGCGCGCTGACGCGCACGTCCACCGCGCGCGCGTCCGTCTTGCGCACCTCCAGGAACGGGCCCCTGCGGCTCGCAGCAGTCAGTCAGAATTGGACCCATCTTAAGTAATATCAATATCTATGAATGCGTAACACTTGTGTGCAGCTCACAGCAAACTCTCACAACCAGCTATGCATGGGCCATCTTCTCACGCGCCCCGGCTACCCCGCCCACGCTCCTGCGGCGCAAGCGGAGCACGAAGCGCTGAGCGCGCTGTCGCGACCCGCCCCTGCGGCTTGTCGGCCACAGCTTCAGGAGCTGCGGGAGCAGCTGCGCTGGCGCACCGGATGTGCGTCACGGCGTCGGGGCGCCGCGGCATCGCGAGCAGCGTCTGCTCCACGAGCGCCGCCGCCAGGCCCTCGGACGCGCCGCGCAGGCCGCCCTCGCCGCCCGCGGCCGCGGCCGCGACCGCGCCCCCGGCGCCTGCCGCGCGCGCAGACTCCGGCCGGCCCGCCGCCGCGCCAAGGGCTCCGGGCGCGGCCGAATCCCAGCCGGGCGCGGCAGCGCGCGCAGCGGCGGCGAAGGGGCTTGCGGAAGCGCTCACAAGGGCGGGTGCAGGATCGGGCGCCGACGCGTAGGGCGCCGCGCGCGCGCCGCCGCCCTCCGACGCGCAAGCCAGGCTCAGCGCGGCCCCGGCCTGCGCATGCTCGGCCTGCGCCGCGGCCGCGGGCGCAGCGGACCCAGCGTCGAGGCGCCCGCTGGGCGGCGTGCCGATCAACTCTGGCGTGGCCGCCTCGGCGGCGCGGCGAGTGTTGGGCACTGCCGTGCAGCGCGCTGGCAGGCGCTGCGGCGCGTCTGCGGCGACGGAGGCCGTTCCGCTCACTGCGGCCTCGTTGCCACCAGGCAGCCCGGCCTGCGCCCCGTGTCGCACAGGTTGAGCCCGAAACCCTACGGGCTGCTCCACGACATCCTGCCTCCTTCAAAGCCCCGCGCTGCTGATGCACGCGCAGACATGTGGCTGACAGTCCGGGGCCCCTGCTACCCGGTGCCGGAGACGAAGTGTGCCCCTGAGACCCAGGTGCATGGTCGTGTGCTGCGCGGCCACAGGTAGGGCACGCACAGCTGGCTGTAAACCACACTCAGAGCGTGACAATGCTCAGACGCGCCGAGACACACACGCAATATCAATGCAGCGCCGACTGCACAGGCACTGAGTAGGTCATGTGTTAACGCACCCACTGGCAGTGGCGCACCAACGACGGACTGTGGCAATCCTCTGGGGCGCCGCCGTCAAGCTGCGCTGGCGCCTGCAGCGGGCACACACAGCTGAGCTGACTTGTGCGCATCAGGTGGCTCGGGTGCACAATGTGCCGCGCCGCCACCAAGGTCCCCTGTGCCACTCACATATGGGAGCTGCGAGGCCTTCCTGACCGCTGGCAGCTGGTGCACACATGCCCATGCATAAGTGGCAGGACAGACGGTGGGGAAGCTGCGCGCTCCAAGGGCGCACCGTGCACATCAGCACTCCCAGGCAGGCGCCACAGGCCCAACGCTCCCGCCGTTCACACGCTCCGCGCTCTGGCCGTCAGGCTGTGCGCAGAGGCTCCCGCCACCTGGCCATGCGCGTTTAGCAGCTTGAGGCTCGATGTGAGCTGCCAGGCTACGCTGGCATGAGCACCAAGCCTTCTATGTGGTGCTTGCCGCTGTATCGACCGGCTGCTAGCAAGGTGCAGGATGCTTGGATGCTGCCTCTGCTTGTGGGGTGCGCTCAAACTGCCAGGCAGCGTTCCGCAAGCAAACACGCACGCGTGTGGTTTGGGTGTATAGGCCTGCAACCGCTGCGACTTCAAGGCCAGCAGCCGGCAATGGCTGCACGGCCCGATTTACTTGTTGGACGCGGGAAGGCGCACCCAACGAAAACCCCACAGCAGTGCTGGGTGCACCCGCAGCGGCTGTTGTAGGTCAGGAAGCGCCGCTCCAACAGCAGAGCGGCCTTGCAGTCGCCGCCGCAACCCCAAACAGTAATGTGCACCCTCTGACGACGCAAACACAGCTATGCAAACATCGCACTTCTTGCCGCCGGCCCAGCTATCTGAAGCAGGCAAATCAATACCGTTGGGCAAGGCACCAACCGACCGCAGAGATTGCTGTGTCAACACGCTTTAGTAAAGCGTGTGCCTAAAGCGGCTAGGGCTGCTGTCTAAGCCCTGCCAGGCTGGGTGCCAGTACAGGCTCGCGCCTTTACATTGGAATGCCTGTGCATATGGATGCAATCTTGAGACAGGCTATTTGCCGGCAGTGCAGCCTCGGGACCGGTTCCTGGGAATCGCTGATCAGCAGCACCAATGGTTCAAGAGTCTGCAGAGACACGGCCAGAACATCTGGGAGCTGATGCCACAGCAACTATCAGCCTGGGCAAGGGGGCCTGGGACTGCGATAAGGGAGTCGCAATCCCGCCTGAGAAGGAGGTGGACGCCCGTCTCCAGCAACCTCCAGTACGACCGCTTGGGTGGAACGGGGCCAGGCTCTCTGAGATGTGCTCTACTGGCACTGCAGGCAGAGGTGTTCGAGGAGACCGTCAGTATGGACTACTTGTTCGAGGGCATACCCACAGTGCCGCCTCGGAAGGACATGGACCACATGGTGACCGTTTGGCACTCCAGCTCCCTTCTCAATGCTCATTCGGTCCAGCTGTCGGTCTGTGACACCTGTCTCACTGTCCACACCGGCTTGGATGGTGAAACAGGTTCGGCATAATAGTCAGGTGAGCTCTCCCAGTGCGCAGGTATTCTTCTGCAGTGGGTGCCGCGTGACAGCCTACCGCGAGTGGACCGCGGCACAGGTGCGCACCCCCTGGCAAGGCGGCCTTGCACCGCGCTTGCTGTGCAGGCCGCCAGCACCCAACGCGGCTGTGTCACCTATCCATGTTCAGCTCTGCATGCCGTGTTCATGGTCGAGGCGCCAACTCGTTGCGAGCCGTCCAGCGCTCGGCATGCAGGTCAAGCAGGCGCTGTGGGACGGCGGCATCCGGCGCTCAAACAAGCCCAAGGCCGTGCGCAACACGCCGGGTCTGCAGCAGTGGCAGGACCTGGTGCGTCTCGGGAGGCCCTGTCAGTGACCTGCTGGTGGACTGAGACCTCTGCTGCAGCTACAAGCACACACTTGACAGAACATGGGATAGGCTGGGCCCTCCCTGGCAGGCCGCGCTTGACAAGTCTGAAAAGAATGATGTTGCACTGGGGTCTACAGTGTGTGACCTAGGCACTGCGTGGCGCGCAGACGCTGGTGTACGCCGGGCAGCACATGGCCGACGACAAGCAGCTCAAGGACTACCACGTGCCTGCGGTGCGTGCGGCGCACCAGGCCCTGTGCAGGGTACTGCAGCTGCACACCTGGCATGTCAGCGGCGAGGCGTGAGCGTGGCGTCAGCGGTGCATGGAGCTACTGATATCAGTCGCAGCTGCCTGTGCAAGCACCGAATCGCAGCTGCCTGTGCAAGCTCTGAATCCCCCATCGCATGTGTGATGACGTAAGGATGGCTGCGGCTTGAGTGGCGATGCTGTCCTCTGCAAATGCTGCTGTCCTGCGCGGGGTTGTGCCTGCGTGTCACTTGCAGTCATGCCAGCCCGCGCTTGTGTACGGACTCTTTGGGCGGAATTTGCTCTGGCGCTGATGCTGGGCTGGCGCGGTGCGCGTCATGCAGGGGTGCCAGACCCTGATCGCCATCGAGACTGCGAAGCTGAGCACCAAGCCCGACTGCGAATCCGCTTACTGGAACTGATGTCCGACTGGGCATACGGCATGCCGCCGAGGACATGGTGAGCTTGCTGTGAGCTCGTATCCTTCAACCGCCAGCCGCCGGGAAGGTACCGAGCAGTTGAGGCAACAGTGAAAGCGCACGTTCCATGCATACCGCCGTTTTTCGATACATGATGCCCATGTGGCGTTGTGTTGTATGCTGTGCTCGGCAGTTGGTTGCCCCTCAAGCACCCCGCCGCAGATAGGTCAACACTGGCAGCTTAAATAGGGCAGGGTTAGGGTAGGGAGCCCCTCCGGCACCCCACGGCAGCTACGGTCCCCACTGGCAGCCTAAGCAGGGCAGCCGTCGTAAACTTGAGGGGCCTTGAGCCCACTACGCCCTGCTTTGCAGGCCACTACGCCCTGCTTGCTATGCAGCATGGCGCGCCTGCAGGTGGCTGCCTCGCTGACAATGCGGTACATCTTTAGCGTGCCGCGGCGTTTTGCGGTCAGCCTGTTCTTTCTGCACTGTTGCTTTATGCTATTGTCTGTTTGGTGTCAGGCTTCAGCATGTTCAAGCGCGCGGGATGGGTAGTCTGCGCGAATGCATCACGTAGTGGCTGGTCCTAGGCTTCCTTATGCTTGCATTATTTCTGTCGTCGGTTGTGTCGGTATTGTGCTTGGGGCAGTCGTTTTGTGCACATCTGCCAGGCGGCCACCTGCAGCGCTCAAAAGTGATTTCTGCCCACCCGGTATTGCCTGCCAAGAAGTGCTTATGCGCCGTACGTGCAGACAAACCCCGCCAACAGACTTTGATCTGTTGTTCAACGGAGGAGCGCAAGGGCGGGACAATGTCTGCATGGGGCGCAAATGACTGGCGCGATGCATGCATGCAGGTTTGTGTCAAGTGAAGTCAAGCTGAAATGCAGTACACCTTACTGTGTGCTTGAGCATTGTGTGTGCTCGAGTAATGCTCAGCAGTATGTGTGCTTGAGTGATGTTCAGAGCGCATTAAGCTGTCCAACCTCAAGCAAGCAAGCGCATTCTCAGCAAGGCACTCTGCAGCCGCTCCAACTCCCCCACGCCTAGATCGAGGCAGTTGAAGAATATTGGGGAGGCTTCTTTTTTTTTTGGCTATACGCACACGCGCAAGCCCTTACGGCAGATCACTGGTATGCCAGCACAAGCTAGCAGTGGTTGGAATGTGCCTGCCTGCGTGCCTTTCACAACCACAAAACTCACATACACCACTTGCCTCCGGCATATCCGCCAGGACACCAGTGTAGCGTCATGAGCATATTGAGCCTGGATACATGTTTGCGTGCCAGCATAAACCCTGCATGTCACAAGATACAGCTCTAGTACGGAAGCTCCTCGCCGTCTTTGGCGGCGGAGAAGTACTTGCCGCTGTCCGCCTTGGTCAACCGCTGGATCAGCGCGATGTGCTTGGCCGTGCTCTGCTCTACGCTCAGCTCAGGCGCGGACCCCGTCACCTGCCGCGCGCGCGTCCTCCGCTTGATGACAGTAGTCTGCAACCAACACAGGCCAGCGGGGGTGCCGCCATGAGGTGTGTCTACGCTCACACTGCTAGGACAGTGCCATGGCATACAGCGGCTGTCGGCTTGTTTGTGCGCACCTCCTTAGTGTCGCTGCGCGAGCCCATGTCGGTGTCCACCCAGCCGGGGCATGTGCAGATAACAGTGAAGCCCTCATCCTTCAACGCGCCCGCCAGCACAGACGTCTCTGCGAGCAGACATCATGCATTTTATCACAGCATGCGCGCACGCAAGCGTGTAGCGCAAGCAAGCATGGACGCAAGCAAGCAAAGCACTGCATCGCCTGCATCCTCGTCAGTCACATGCTGCTCCATCTAGCCGGCACCGTCCCCTGTGTCTCTTTAACACTGTGTCCATCAGTGCGCGCAACTGCTTGATATTCAAAAGCTCACATAGAGAGGGAGTCTGCCAACAGCATGCTCTCTTGTGCATGACCTCACATGCATATATATCATTATGGCGCCAGAGCAGCTCCGTGGGTCACGCACGCGCGGCTCATGGTGGGGCGCGAACGCGCACGCATGCTGAGCGCGGCCTGGGGCCAGGCACAGTCAGGCCTACAGCCCCTGCGGCAGGGGCGCGCACGCATGTTGAGCGCCGCCTTGGAGGACGTGTAGCTGATGATCTTGCCGCTCAGCGGCGTGCCGCCGGCGCGGTTCTCTTTAATGGAGCCCAGCTCGGACGAAACGTTGACGATCGTGCGCGTGTCCTTCTTCTTCAACAGCGGGTAGAACGCCTGCGTGGTGATGAACGGACCCACCGTGTTGACCTCCAGAACGCGCAGGTAGTCGCTGGGCTCCCTGCGCAGCGTCTGGCGGCCCTCAGCACGGCCTGCAGCACGTCTGGCACGGGGCAAAGGGCGATAATGGCAATAGGCAAGAACCGCGGCCTGTGATGACTTGATGCAAAGAGGCGCGACGCAGCATAGCATACGCATATGTGGGTTGCACGTCCACAGACAGCAATGTGCATGTTCACAGCGAGGGGCGCACGTCTCCAGGGCAGGCGCGACCTTGTTGTCCATGACCCCTGCGGGCCGGCATCGTCAAGATTTATTGCCAGGAGGCGTCAGTCATCAGCGAGACACAGCGCTGTGCAACACTTGCGACCATCTAGTGCCGTCAACCTTCCTGCACACAAGTAGCACCTTCCCCTCTCATTTAATGCAACAACTCATCATGTGCTTGACAACCGAAGCTCAGGGACAGCATTCCTTACACTCTGCCACACCTGAACAGCACAGCAAAGATGCGTATGGTTCAGAAGAAGCAGCCAGCATACACGGTAAATAGCGCCTATTGCAACACCACTTACACGAGATGTGCACAGCAGCAGACAGTACTTTGCATGAAGTGCTTTTCGCCACAACATACTGGAGCTTCAATATGTACTGCTATGCAGGGAGCTTACCAGCCATGTTGATCAACACATCAACTCCGTCAGGCAAGCTCTTCTCCACGGCAGCCGCAGCAGCCTGCACTTTGCACTAACTGCTTCAGAAACACCCTGGCAGCACTATGCCTACAGAGAGCAACTGTGTTGTCGACAAACAGCTCTCCCTTCAAAACAGCTCTCCCTTCCAAACAGCTCTTCGTTCAGGAAACACATAGCTATGCAGGCCTGGCAATGTACAAAAATATTGCCAATAAACAGACCGCTGCACGTGCACTGCGTCTAAAAGAGATAAAACAAGACCGCTGCACGTGCACTGCGCATAGAACAGCACGCATCCGCACACAAACTCACATGAAGCTCTATTTGCGCAACTTCACTGCTGTCTTGCACCGTTTTAACTTTGCTTGACACAAGCTATGTGCATACGCCTTGCCCGGCGACTCTCAGACTCTCCGGGAAGGCAGCGACTCAGCAGCTGCCGCACCTTTACAGACTCCTCTTTGCTGGTGTCCAGAGACACGGTGTGCAGCCTGTCACCGTACTCCTTTGCCAGCTTCTGCAGCGGCTCTGCTTTGTCCGGGTTGCGCGCAGCCGCAACGATGACTGTGTCCGGCTGCTTCAGCAGGCCATTCACGAGGCCCAGGCCCAGGCCGCGCGACGCCCCAGTGATGACATACACCTTGCGGGTGCTGGAAGAAACCATGGCGTGCAGCTTGAACAGGTGAGCGCACCGCTGGCAGGATAGCGCGTGTACAGAACTGAAACGAGAAGGCTGTGTACAAATGGTTTGGTGTGTTGCCTCTCAGAAAGGCCTAACGAGAGTCTGCCTCGTAAAAGGGCTAGCGTGACTGTCTTGATCAGTAATTTTGTTGCATTAAAGTGGAGTTAAGAGGAGTGGAGCCTCGAAATGCCCGTAGCCATGGAGACAAAAAAGCGTCAACATCATTGAAACGGATGAGGATGCCTTGTCCAAGGTTTGTCCAAATATTGACATGGTGATTCACACACATGCTGCAACTTGGTGCAATGTAGACTACATTATGTGGTACTATATATAGTACCAAATAATGTGAGCAACATTGCACCAAGTGTATATACACAGATGCACAGAGGGCCTCGCAGGTACCGAAGATGCACGACAGGCTGGTGAACACACCCCGTTTTACATTGCTTATGCCCACAACTCTCGAGCTGAGCAGGCGCAGCATTCGGAGCCTCACAGAACACAAATGGATGGTAACTGGCCTTGGTCTGCTGAACATAGACAGACAACAAAGGGCACATTGACAAAGTGCACTGAACGGCATGCATTCATGCAGTATAGGGCCTTGCCAGGTAGACACGCCCCAAGGTCAGACACGCCCCACTGTCCCAAGCGCATTCACTTGCTGCCGCCTGGAACAAGCACCAGGTTTAATGTGAACGGCAGGGCTGCTTTGTTGACCACAATCAGGTGTACACAGGCGGTGTACAGGTGCAGCGCCCAAGCGTGTGTACACCGCAACTGATACTTGGAATACGCGACGCACATGCATTTTGGTCACAGCAGGCACACAACGGAATATTGTGCGAATGCACCCATGTCGACCATTCCGTCAGAGGCACGAGCCTGGTGTCTTAAGCACATTTGCCTCGCATACTCATAGAATCCAGCTTCACCCACAAACCCAGCGCTGGCCACAGAACTGTAAGTTTGAAGTGGCAGCGCCGCTCTCGCTCAGCGGCTCAGCGGCGCACACAGGCAGGAACGCATCCCCTGACTGGCTGTATAACAGAGCTGCAGTGAAACAGAGCTGCCGCGCTTGCCCCTGAGGCCGGGCATGCCGCTCGCTGCATCAATGAAAAGGTAGGCAGCCTGGCACCTACGCACCTGAGCCGCCCCTTCCCCCCAGACATGCTCGCTGCTCAGACAAAGCTACAGCCCCACATAAGAAACTGCTGCGCCACACTCGGCCATGGAGCAATCACACGCTGTCTGCAACGGCAACCCATGCCACAAGAGCAAGCAGCGAGAGGGTCGGCCTAGTACGCCGGCGCCGCGCCACAATGCTTGCGCCCACGAGTCATGCGGCAGGAGCCATGCGGCACGGAAGCCAGCCTAGTACGGCAGCTCCGCGCCGTCTCTGGCGGCCGAGAAGTACTTGCCGCTGTCAGCCGTGGTCAGCCTGTGGATCAGCGCCAGGTGCTTTTCGGTGCTCTCCTCCACCGTCAGGTCCGGCTTCATGTCCGGCCGCGTCTGCGCACGGCCAGCCGTCAGTTGCCCAGGGCGGTGCATTGCGACCTGGCAGACGGGCGCGCTCTTGAGCTCAGGCAAACCCTCAGGGTCAGGTGACCAAAATGGTCACCGTACCTGCGGGCACGCCCCTGTGCAAGCCGCAAGCTGGACAGGTCTCTGTGCGCGGGCGGGCACACCGCACCTTCATGATCTCCGGATTTGTACCCATGTCGGTGGCCACCCAGCCGGGGCACGTGGACACGACCGTGAAGCCTTCATCCTTGAGCGCGCCCGCCAGCACCGACGTCTCTGGCGCCCCGGCAGGCGGCCCGCATGTCAGCAGGCGCGGCCGGGCGAGCCGCCGCTGTGCACCGCGCCAGGCAGCGCCTCGCCCAGCCGCCCTGCCTCAGACACGGCGCTGCCGAGCCCCGGGTAGCAGAGCCGCCCGCATGATGACGGCCGGGTCGGCGCCAGGCAGCGCTGGCTTGCATGCATGCCGAGCGCGGCCATGGGCGAGGCGTGGCCAGGGCCTGCGCAGGGCCCGGGCGCGCACGCATGTTTAGCGCGGCCTTGGACGAGGCGTACGCCACGATCTTGCCGGACAGGTCCTTCATGCCCCCGCGGTTGAGCGTGATGGAGCCCGCGCCAGACGACACGTTGACGATCGTGCGCGTCTCGCGCTTCTTCAGCAGCGGATATAGCGCCTGGGTCACGCGGAAGGAGCCCACGGTGTTTGTGTTCATGACGCGCATGTACTCGCTGGCCTCCCTGCGGCGCGGCGGCCCGGCGTTAGCGGTGCGCCTCGGGCGATGCAGATCTTTGGGTATGCATGAGACACCAGGCAAGAGCATGAGGTGGAGGCGAGCTGGTCTACAGACTGCTGCTCTACAGAGCCTCTGGAGCATCATCTTGCTGACGCAACTGGCGAAAAGCGCGCGTGGCCACACTGGAAACGTGGTGCAGTGGCATGCGCGCAGGTCTGCCGCTACCCGGACACCCGGGAGCGCCTAAGTCTGCGAGGCCTCCACAGACACTTGCGACGGCACATGGGGAGCAAGACGCCGGCAGCCATGCAAGTCCGTACCACGCACTGCATCAGCAGCGTGCAGCGGCACGCGCCAGGGACCATCAAGAGCCAATACAACCCCAAAGACTGTGAGGCACAGCCGTGCCCTCTTGCGTGGTGCTGGACAGGGCTGGGTGGGCGTACGTCTCTAGAGCCGTGCAAAACTTTGCGTCCGCCACCCCTGCCAGCAGCACATCTTGTCACCAAAACATACAGTGAACCCTTGTAACGAGGCATTGCAAGGCAGAGCCGCCAAGCAGAGCAACGCGTTACTACGGGCGTTGGAGCCAAGCAGGGCTAGATTATATTTTCACGCACGCATAAGCGGACTCTGTGGCACAGACTATAGACTGCTATAAAGCCAAGAAGCAGCTGGCGCTTGCCGGCATTGTTGATCAAGTAATCAACGCCCTGTGGGGCGGCCTTGTCCACGGCTTCTGCGGCAGCCTGCGCAGCAGGCAGCAGCTGTTGGTTCACCCACGTCTTGTACTTAATGTGAAGGTGCTTGGCCAAGCGCGGCTGCCAGCAAGCAGACCTTGCAGCTGCATATTTTTGCAACATACGCTTGAAGTCACTGCAACTGAGCAGGAAGTGTGCACTCGTGCGCCCCTGCGCCTTCTAAACAACTCTGCACAAAGCAATCCATACCACCCACAGTACGCAGTTGTTTGCAACCCACTCCGGCGTTCCACATTCCCTTGTATACCGCCCCATCAACCTGACACTTGGACGAGTGCCGCGCCTTCACTGACGCGTCGTCTGCACTGTCCAAGGCAACCGTGTGCAGCCTCCTGCCGTGCTCTTTCAGCAGCGTCTGCAGAGCCTCAGACTTGTCTGGGCTGCGCGCAGCTGCAACCACCACCGTGGCTGGCTCCCTGAGCAAGCTGTCCACAAAGTCCAGACCCAGGCCACGCGATGCTCCTGTAACGACATACACCTTCTGCGTGGCCATCGTGCGCTGGAAGCTGAACCTCTTGTAGTTGTGCTTCACAGTGCAAGTTCCACCTCTTTGAGCTCTGCTGTGTCCGATGGCTGTCTGTTTCAGGTATCTGCTTACCTTGGACCCAAGCATGGTTGCCTCACGTTACCTGGAAGCCGGGGCCTTTCAAACAGACCTTAAACATTTAGCCTAAATTAAATTACTTGAGGCAGCTGCTAAAGCAGCTGCATGTGCAACGCTTTGCCTGCTTGATGTGCAGCACGTGCTCAAGGCCTTGACTGCGCAATTCACACGAGCATCTGCTTGTGCTCTTTTGTAGCGAAAATGCTTCGGTATAGAAATGACTCATCAGCCAACCTTTGAGGGGCTCAGCCCTTTGCCCTTCCTGAAGAGGACTGACCGGGATTGCTTGACAGGATGTGAACCCTGAGAGCTCCTGCGGTAGATCCTGAGCAGTGCGGAACTTATGCGCGGCGCCGCCCCCTGCAACGCAACGCTCGGCAAGCGCTGCGCGTGTGCACAGTGTGCGCGCGATCTTGTCTGTCAACTGACTTGGCCTCTGGCCAACGCCTTGCATGGATAGCATGGCCATGTTGCATCTGCTTGACATATGCCTGCCGCATAGCGTTGACCTCCCTACGGACCAATCGATGTCACCAACAGAAGCTGCTCTAGCCTTCATGCAGCCACTACACAACAACCTTCACCTATGACCCCCTGCCAGGCAACCAGACGGCTGAGGGACACCCAACATACATGCCTGGTCACCACGGCAGCTCCCTGTCCTCCGCTGCCGAGATGTACTTGCCGCTGTCGGCCTGCGTCAGCCGCCTGATGAGCGCCAGCTGCTTTGAGGTGCTCTCCTCGATGGTCAGGTCGGGCTTTTGTCCCTGCGGCGCTCGCCCGCTTCACAGCCGCATGTGATCTCACTGCATGCGCAGTCTCCTTCCGTACAGAGTGACCAAATAAAGCTGATCATGGCGTCAGCAAAGATCAATGTAACTGTCCAGAGTCGTTCATCACAAAGCCAGCATGGACACATGTGACGGAGTCGCCAAGGCAAGCAGCAGGCAGCACGCCGTGTGGTGGCAGGAGGCCGCACCTCGTCGGCCGCGCGCTGGCCCATGTCTGTCTGCACCCACCCGGGGCACATGGATATAATTGTAAAGCCGTCCTTCTTGAGCGCGTTCGCCAGCACGGAGGTCTCTGCGCGCCGCGGCCTCGGCATCACGGCTGAAGGTTGTTCCACATATTGGGCGCCAGGCCGGCGCCAAGCCAGACAACCCAGATACCCAGATGCACTCCAGCGTGGGCACCAAGTTCTTTTGACAAAGCACTTAAAAGACCAACTCAAGAGGCTTGGGCTATACTTGTGCGCCTGCATGCACACATCTGTACAGGACTCAGAAACGCCGAGTGGGGCGCCACAGGAATGCGCTGCAGCGCACGCATGTTGAGCGCCGCTTTGCTGGAGCAGTAGGCCAGCTGCATGCCCGCCTGCTCGCCAATCTCCGCGGTCCGGTTGGTGGCGATGGAACCGTCCACAGACGACACATTGACTATGGTGCGCGTACGCTTATTCCTGCATGTCGTGCCACAGCCTGCTTGAGCGCAGACCGTAGCAGTGCTTTCTGCTCAATAAGTGGCCTGTACTTGCTCAAAGAGCTGCGGCCAGGGCGCGCAACACACTGTATACGCAAAAACGGCGACGTGAAGCAAGGCATGAGGCGCACCTCAGCAAAGGCAGGAAGTTCTTGGTCATACGGAACGACCCCACCGTGTTCACGGTTAGCACCCTCACATAGTCGTCGCCGTCCCTGCGTCGTGCAGGTTGCTTTAGCTCACAAATCACACGCAGTACACAAAGTGAATCTATGCAAGGGCCAGTGTCGCATTTGCCACGCACGTTTCCAGAGCGGACTCAAACGTACTGTCTCCGGTGCCTGTGCGGGCAGTCAAGCAGCTGAAGAGTGGCGCTCGTGCTCCTGTGGCAATGCAACCAGCGCATGACTCTGTCCGCACCAGACATGTTTATCAGGTAGTCCAGGCCATCTGAACTTTTGCGCGCCACCTCTGCCACAGCATCCTGGTGACACGCAAAGTGCAAATTTCAGTATTGGCGTGGTCCCCTGACTTAATAAAGCTTGCATGGCGTACAAGTGCTTTCACTCAATAATTACCTTGATAGACTTCTCATCTGCTGTGTCCACAGTGACTGTGAACACGCGGTCTGGGTGATCCTTGCACAGGGCCTGCAGCTCCTGCGACTTGGCAGGGCTGCGCGCTGCGGCAAAGACCACTGTGTCCTGCAGCTCAAGGACGCGCTGCACGAGCCCCAGCCCAAGCCCACGCGACGCGCCAGTGATGAGGTACACCGTCATAGTGTTCAGGCCCGGCTTTCTGCACAAATCGAACACAGATGCGCCGCTCTTTCCGGCAGGCCTTCAAGCAAGATCATCCGTCAAAGCCGCGTCTGGTGCAAGTCCGATTGTAGCGCCCTGCTACGAAGCGCATCCGCAGACAACACGCATACAGCTCGTAGCGCCACGTGGCGCTCTCGTGCACGCAGGCCGGCATCTGTGGCGGTCTGTCAAGAAGGAGGGTTTGTTTGAATCAAAGTCCATGGCAGTTTGCTTCATCATCTTCTAAAGCCATACTGTTGAGTTTGACCAGCTGGCCTTGGAATGTAGGCAGCAAGGCCATGCCAGCATGTTGATGTACTTCACGTAAGACCCAGAAGGCGTTCCTTATTTGAGTCACACACAAAGCTAGCTTAGCCCAGCTATTCCTTATCCACAGCGGCCCGCTTTGTCAGACAAAACGTGTACGTCTGAGCATGTACAGGGGTATTGCTGCTGCCTGCTAAGCGTGCTGATGCAAAAGGCGTGTGATGCAAAAAGCTTAAATACACCCTCCATCATCTCAACAGGCAATGTACAGAGCTTAACGGCTAGGTGGTCAGCCGACAGACCTGCGAGCAATTATAAAGTACAAAGCACACTGCATGGGCTGGCAATGCGCTGCTGCCGCGCCGTCCCCGCAGTATGATCAGTCATGAAGCTTAATACATGAACCTGCGGTGTGAGTCCAGCCATGTGCAAGGGGGCGGCCGCCCTCTTTGGCACGCCGCTCGCCGAGCGGCGCTCGGTCACTGCACGCTGTGTTCTGGACAGAAGCAGGCGCACCATCTTCTTATTGTACACAAGAACTCCATCCCGACATAGCTGGACAGTGCACACCTAGGCTGCGTCGAGCTGATGCACAATCATGGCCGGCGCAAAAAGGCTGGCGGCGGCGCCCAGGCAGGGTGCACACAGCCGCGCTCGCGGGCACTGCGCAGAGCGTGCCCGCATGCTCACTGCGGCAGGCCGCCCTTGGCGCGCAGCAGGCGCAGCGTCTCGTCGTACGCGCGGGCCCAGTTTTGGGGGTCCCTGGCGTAGGCGTTGGCGGGCTCGCGCTTGCTCGTGTTGCCCATATTCAGCATGTTGGGCCCGTAGTACCCGCCGCCATGCCCTGTCAGCACGGCCATGTACAGCATTGTTGGGGTTAGGGTATGATTGATGGGGCTAGTTGCCACACCATCACATGACAGGCACGCCAGCAGTGCATCAGCGGCCAGGGGAGGCCTGCATGCGCATGCGCAGTGCTCCCGCCGGCTAGGCGCGCGCCCGCATGCATGCTCAGCGCGGCGGGGCCGGGTCGAACGCAGGTGCACGGAGCGCAACCCTGCAGATGCGATCAAGTCGCAAGACACAGAGAGATGGGCCAAGGACGTCGCACCCGCCAGCTCGGGCGCGGTGGCTGTGTATAGCGTGGACAGAGCGCCCTTGCTCACCGGCTGCGCGATCAGCGGCGCGACTAGGCCCAGCACGCGCGCCATGAGCTTTGTTCGGTCAATCTTGGCCAGGCCCTGCGCGCCAGCATCACGGCGCCCAGGTCGCGAGGCACCACGACGCAGATGCACCCGTTGCATATGCAGAGACGGTGGGTGTCTGCAGGCCCAGGCTGGCGGGATGCACTGACGCAAGAGTCCTGTCATAAATCTTGCTGGCGATGTCCCACCACAAGGAAGTAGGGGCGCCTGGGGCTGCAGAAGTGCGGAGTCTGCTGAACCTACACAAAATGTTCCTTGTTTGCAGCCACTGCTTGTGATGAACCTCGTTTACCAAGCAGGCCCGGGAAGATGACGCTTATCAGGACCTGCTCTACCATGCTAGCCCGCGGCTGGTCGCTCTGACCTCTGTTTTGGTTACGCCCGGGTGACAGCAGAACACGTCGACGCCGCTGCCGGCCAGCCGCCGGTTGAGCTCCAAGGCCGCCATGATGCGCAGCGCGTTGGTGTGCGCCGCCTCGGGCATGTCAGACTTGTTCACGTTCTGCAGCCTGTTGCAGGCGCTCTCAAGTTATTACCTAGCTCCAAACCTCAGCCTAATATCCCCAGCCCCTGCATGGGAACTCAACTAATGTTGTTGTCTTGGAATCTTTGCCGTGTTGCCTTCCCAGCATGGGCGAGCACGAGGAGCCGCCATCAGCAACCTGCTGGTATATGCACAGACCTGCCAAGTCAGACCGGCCACGCCGCGCGAGCGCGCACCCCAGGTCGCCCCAGTCCAACTTGGCCTGCGCCTCCAGCGCGCCGGACATCCAGACAACGCGCGCGGGCGCCGACGCACGCAGCTTGGACAGCAGCAGCTCCACCAGCAGCGCGTGGCCAAAGTAGGCCGAGCCGACCATGACCTGGGCCGGGCAGCCCGGTGAGCAGCCAACGCCGAGCGGCCTGCATCGGAGCAGCAGCCGGCTGCGGCTGTTCACGGGCGCAGCCCTGTGCAGGGCTGCGCGGCGTGCTACTCGCTGCACCCAGCAGCTTGCTCAGCCGTGCAAGCCGCAGGACGTGCGCTGAGTGGATTGTTAGTGAATCGTGTGCTACCATGCAGAGCTCTCTCAGCATGCCAGGTGCAATCACAGCGCATGCATGGTGTGCGTGGACTCTGGCACAGTATGACTGCCGTCCGTTGTCAAAATAGCCCACGGCGTATGCCCTAGTAAACCGCCGCAGCCACAATGAGCTCAGCACTCCTTGCAGAGCACAACCACTGGTAAGCGGTAGTGCGCGCGAGCAGAGCGCTATTCTGGCGCACCTCAAAGCCTTGCTGGGTCTTTGTGTGCGGGGGGAGGAAGACGCCAGCGTTCAATATTAGCACGTGCAGCGGCAGGTTTCTGGCCGTGAACGCTGCCACCGCAGCCTTTATGGAGCTGCGCGCACGGGTGCTGTATCATGTCTTCACTAATAAGGAGGTTGCAGCAAGGTGCGCAGCAAATTTCTCCACGTTGTAGCGACAGGTGCAGCACTGCAGTGGAAAGCGGGGCGCACTCAAAGGAGGCCAGGTCCAGTTGCATGGCCTCTACGTTTGCGCCCTGAACAGCCTTCTGGATATCCGCTGCAGCCCTGCCAGCCCCAACATCATTCAGAATGACAAACAACTGCTGTGCGCATGATGTGCGGTGGGCAGCCATTCAAATACAGCCAAGGCCTCTACTTATTGGGTATGCTAATACTCTTTTTTCCAGCGTACTTGCGCGGGCACACTAAGGACTGTTGCGTACTTGGCACCGCGCTCCATAGAGCGCGTCATTATTATCACGTGTGCCTTGTGCGCAGCCAGCTCGCGTGCCGTCTCAAAGCCGAGCCCAGTGTTGCCGCCAGTCACGATGAACACTTTGCCGCTCAGGTCTGGGATGTCTGCCGCGGACCAGCTCATAGCAGCGAAACTCCTTAAAAGCAGTGTGGAGGTCCCCTGTACAGGAGCTGTACAGGAGGTGGACAGCAGATCCAACTGCGGGTCACGAGGTCGTCCTATGGAATGATGTCCACACGCTCTGCAGGACAGTCTCGGCAATGAAATGCTCTGCAGGCGTTACCTCCACGAGGACTACTTGGACTCGAGGCTCTAGACCAATGAATGCTATGGCCCATCAGGAGCATCTCCCCGTGTGACATGATGCAGCACAGGATGGAGCATCCTGATCAGCGAAGTCACAGAAGTGCTAGGGGCACGCCAGATGGCACACGTTCGTCATGGTTCACACGGTGTCACAGCAAGCTTGCAAGCCCCGGCCATATGTCATCACAGGAAATGAAGGGGAGGGAAGCACTGCACACACAAGGACTGCACAGACCAGCCCTCAGTGGTACTCCGAGAAGTTGCTGTGCCCGGTGGCTTTGGCATGCTCCACGGCCTCCCGCTCGCCGCGCACGCCGATCTGGCACACGCCGCAGCGCAGCGTGAAGCTCGCCACGTCCGTGAACTGCCGCGCCTCGTGCGCCTGCACCCAGCCACCCCAAGGTAAGCTAGTCGCTGAGGGCAGGTCTTGCACTACCCTACTCCAAATTTGCATCTTATTCAATTCATCCTATTCCTTCCACTGTTGCTTCGACCTGTTCCTCCTCGGGCATGCAGGTGCCGCACCTTGCGGGGCGCGGCCCTACCCCTTTTCAATGTAACATAGCAATTCCTTGCACTGCAGCGGCTGAGTGCAGGCGGCGCCGCTCAGAGTTTCCTGAGACTTCACCCAACCCGCCGCCGCAACTCTCATACGAGCGCAGCGCTAGGGTCACGCGCGCCTTGGCGACCAGCTCGGCGGCGGCGCGCTCGGCGGCGGCCAGCTGCGGCCCCGGCTCGAACATGGTCACGTCCAGCTCCTCCGCCGCGCCCGGGAACGCTGCGCGCCGCGCGCGCACCCAAAGCGGTCACCGTCCGTTTCTGTGGAATTGAAGCATACCAACATCAATAGAGGATTTGATCAGACTTTTGTGCTCTCTAGACAAGGATCTTTGCGCTTTCAACAACAGGCAAGAAACGCGGCGGCGGGTTGCGGCAAGCTGACTGCCAGGCTCGGCAGGCTTGGCAGTGACCTGGAAAGAGCTCTCCACGCTCACTGTGAGTCTGAGTGCAGTTGCTTCAGACGGTCTGGCGGCGTCTGTGCACCCCGGGTTGGCATGGCGGGCGCTCAAAGGGGGCAGCGTGACGGCCCGAGCATGCACCGGCCAGCGCCAGCGCATCGTAGTGCAGCCCGTCGTAGACGAGCATGCCGCGCTCGCTGAGCCCCGCGTCCTGGCCGTACACATCGCAGCGTCGCGTCTGCACGTCGTACGCCGCCAGCTCGCGCCCGTAATGCCTGCCCCGCGGGATGTGCGGGCCCGCGGTCAGAGCGCGGCGCACGCCCTGGTGCACGCAGCCGCCAGGACGCCGCGCGCATCCGCGCCCTGTCGCAGGGTACTAGCGCCGCCTCTGGCCCTTCCATAGCATCGAGCAGTATCTGAGCCGGCTCCCGTGCAAAGACATGCATTGGCGCGCGGCAGCAGCCCGTTGGTGACGGTCACTAATGCAGTGGTGGCTGGTGGCAACGCAGGTTACCGGCAGCAGGCAGCGCTTGCGCTGCGACGAGCAGACAGAGCAGACGTGCCGGCACACAGGTCGCACCACGCCAGTTTCCGAGCAAGTCAGACATGCGCGCCGCGCCTTTGCGTGCGCGCGCAGGCAGAATACCCAGCGCCACGGCAAACACATGAAACTGCTCTGCATCTGGTTTCATAGCAGTCGCTGCTGCACACGCACCGCGACAGGATGGAGAGCTCGATTGCGCCGCCCCAGTGGTCGCTGCCGAGGATCCAGCGGCAGTAGTCAGCGTTTGGGCGCCCCAGAAACGCCTCCGAGTAGGTCTCCGGGTCGCCCGCCACCTCGGCCGCGATCACCCGCCTGCACGCGCCCGCCTGGACCATCTCACTGCGAGCGGCTTGTCACTGGCCTCGTGCTCGTGGTCCTTAGCTTGGTCCAGGGCGCTTGCCAGGGCGCTCCCAGGTGTAGGGTGCAATCGGTAATGCAGATGTAGGCTGCCATTTGGGCGCTGTTGTTGCGGTATTGGGGCGAGAACAGTGTTGGCCTCTGTCTAATAGAAAGCCATCAGACCTGGAAGGAGCGGTCAACTCGTCCTGGCAGTGTTCACAGCTCGATGGCAATTCGAGCTAGGCCTGGAGCCTCCGCGCCTGAGCTCAGGCGCGCGTGCGCGGCTGCCCTCCATGACGTAGCCGACCGCATTGAACAGGCAGGAGTTGTCGCTGGCGATGACGCGCCGCGCGAGCACCGCGCCGCTGCCGTCGTGCACTGCCACCTCGCTCGGCGCCGCTGCCGCGGGCGACATTGGCATCGTGTCAGTGTCCCAGTCGACAACCGGATGCCACAGGGACAAGCTGCCAGCTGGTCTGCTGACGACAAGGTAGACATCGCATGTAACGAAGCATCGACTGCTCCTCAGGGCAAGGTTACGATTCCCGCTTGGCCATGCGAGCAGTGCGCGGTGTGCCGCCAGGGCTCGCGCACCCTTCTGCTGCGGCTGCGCAGCGCCGTCCGGCGCGGCGTTGGGCGGCGTGTCACGTGCGCCCGCTGCGAGCGGCGCCGGCGGCGCCGGCACCGCCGACGCCGCCGCAGCCCCGCGCGACGGAAGCTCCTGGCCCAGGGAGGCCGCGATTGCGCGCGCCAGCTCCTCGTCCTCATCCTCCTGCCTGCGCCGCTCCTGCGCGGGCCCCCAGGCGCAGCTTGCGTCCACAATGCAGCCAGGCGCCGCGTGCTTTCACGACGCCGCCGACAGTGTGCGCAGCGCGCGCCCACGCGAGGCGTGCGCGGCGGCGCCGTCCAGCCAGCCCTTTGCAGATAACCTCAGCGGGCCCCGATTGCCAGCCTCCTTTGATTGCCAGTCGCAGGCAAGCACATAGCTGGTCCTGCGACGTCATGGCAAGGGACACACAAACTGCCAAGTACATGCTCAAGTGCCAAATAATTGCACACACGCGACCGTGCACATCAGCTGGAGCATGACAGGGCATCCGCAGCAGGCCAGCGCACCGCGCTGCTCGCCCCTGTCGCTTCCGGCGCGCCTCCAGCAGGCCCCCAGCCCTGTCCGGCCCCGCCGCCATTTGCGCGCGCGGACGCGGATGTGGCCTGAGCTGTCGGCTCGGCCGCCAAAGCAGGCGCCACCGATGGTGCTTCCGGCGCAGTAGCAGGCGCCGCCGGTGCGTTCGACTCCCGAGAAGGGTTTGACGCAGGGCCGGCGCCGGGCGCGGTGTGCCGCGCAGCGACCGGTGCGCTGGGTTCATTTGCAGGGTATTGTGCAGGGTTTGCGCTGGGCGCGGCGCGCCGCACGACCAGCGTGTCGCCGCTGGCGAGCGGCAGCGCGGCGGCGGCCGCGCCCCTGTCCGCCGGCAGGCGCAGCACCTGCTCACCGCGCGCACAAGGTGCTCGTGAGCGTGCCCGCGCTCGCACGAGCTGCGCAACGCTATGCCAGCCTGTCCTGCGCTGCACTGGAAGCGCTTGCCGGCAGCGCCATTGATATGCAGCTTGATCTGAAAACAGGCAGGGGTGGCGCACCGCGGGCGGGAAGCCCGTGAGCAGCTCCTGCTCGGCCGCCGGGACGCCGGTGCGCTCCGCGAGCAGCCCCTGCAGCGCCGCCACGCTCACGTCCGGGTCCAAGCCTGCGACATGCGGCAGCGCCGTGGGCTCAGGGCGAGCCCCGTGCTGCTTCTGCAGGCGCCGAGGTGCCGCAGCAAGGCCGGCAGAGTGGCTCGAGGACGAACTGCGCTGGTTTCAGCTGCCAAGCACAAGATGTGCTGGCCGCTGATACAGGAGGTCCAGGCTGAGCAGGGGCCGGAGGCTCGTAAAGCGCATGCGCTGCAATAGGTGGACAGCTCGCACCTGTCAGCGTCGACTGCCCCGCCGGACCCCTGCACCGTATGTTCATGCTGACCAGCGCAGCTGCAGCTCACCGCAAACAACTGTAACAGCCAGGTGTGTTAAAAAGCAGGCTGCTCTTATTGCCAGGGACGCGTCATGCTAGACAGGAACAGCGCCATTGTGCACGGCGTACTTGTGCTCGGCTGGACAATGGAAAAGAAAATTCTGCCTTTACCCTCCAGTTTTGGAGCTAGAGCCTCTCTTGGAGAGATGACAAGAGCAGTGGACAGCTCTGGCCTGGGCTAGCTTAAGCGCTTCTGGGCATGCACAGGTGCTGCAGGGGCGTACGTCTGCTCACGACAGCAAGTGAAGCACCCGCTGGTCCACTTCAGCGGTCCCAGCAGTCACTGCACAGCCGTCTGGCGCTGCGCCTGTGTACACGAAGCGTCAGCAAGGGACCAAGGTGTGCTAGCTGTGTTACATATTTACTCTGTGCTCTGTAGTCAAGCCACATTGCAGTTGACTTGTATGGCGGGACACAGGCCGCTTGCTGGTTGCTGCGCCCCACTCCGTGCGACGGGGGCAGCCTCTGAGGAGAGCGGGCCTCTGCCAGAAGAAGCTGAGGCTGAGGCATACACCATAGGCGGCGGCAGCGATGAAGAGGATTACCTTGAAGAAGGCGAGTCCTGACATGCGCGAATGTGTATGGGCCATAACTCTTGTGTGACACAACTGACTGGCACGCAGTGTGCTTCTCCTACAAGGCTTCGCCCTGTGTCCTGCTGTGCAGAGGCACGCGCTGCTGGCTGCTCATGCCCTCCAAGCGGATGACCGTAACAACGTAGCGCCCCACCACTGCCCTGACAAGACTCTCAATAAGCGCTTGACGGTATGCAAGCGCGCCTGTCAGGATAGAGACTCCTTATGCTGCGTTCGTGTGTTGCCTTCCCAGCACGGGGCACCGCGTCGGGTGCCGCACAGCTGGCTCCCGCCTCTCGCAGGCGACAACAGCGACCACGAGCTCTACGGACGCCTGTTCGGCGACCCGGCCGGCGCCCAGCGCGAGCTGCCGGCGTGGGCGGGCGGCGCGGGCGCATACACGCCGTTCGAGTATGTCGAGTTCGAGGACACGGAGGTGCACCATGACCTGGAGGTCACGGTGAGCGGCCGCTCGCTGCGCCTCATGCTCGCTAGACCTCAGGGCTGCGACCCCTCGCCGCGTCTCGTATTGTGCTGGCCAGACCTGAAGGCTCGTGCATGTTGGTGCTTGGCGAGGCGCGCCGTGCTCCTTGAATGCGCCCAGCCAGGGCCCTCGCGCTGGCAGCTCAGGGCGCAGAGGAGCAGGAGGTCCCGCTTGGCGGGCATCGAGCGTAGGCGCGCAGTGGGTCTGGCTGAGCGGCGTACCGGCGCAGGGCTGGTCGCCAGGTCGGCCTGAGCTGGTTACAGAGGTGTCTCTTGGGCTGGGGCGCCAGGTGCATGCGCCGCTGGATCAGGTGTTTGCGGCCTGGCGGGAGCGCGTGAATTACCCCGAGTGGTTCAGCCTCATTGGGCAGGTGCATCCGCGCTACCGAGCTCTCCTGGTTTACAGTGTTGCATGCACTTCTGAGCAGTGCAAACATTAGGAGTCCCGAGGAGACACACCATGCGGCTGTACGAGGCACTGTCTCCACACAGACAGAGGCGGAGACAAGCATCCCTGCCTATGCTGCAGTATGCATTGGGTATAGCTGTATCCTTGTCTGCTGGCGGAGTGTGTCATAGAGCAGACCGCACATGCAGCTGGCATTCTCAAGCAAGGGTGTGTGCGTGGGGCGCAGGTCATCCTCCACCCGCCTGATCAGACCCTGGCGTCCTTCTTCATATTCTACCACTGGGGTGCGGGCCGGCCTGCCCGGCACATGCCCACAGGCCCAAGCCATTGACGGTGGACCCCAGCAGGTCTGCAATGCACGTGCCTTACCCGATGAACGATACGTGTGAAATGGGATGCTTCCCTTGCTGTGATGGGCGAGGGAAGAAACAATGCGAGTCACAGAGAAGCCTAAGACTGCCTACACCTTGCTTGTGAACAGTGGTCACTGTCTGGCGGCGGCGCGCAGTCGCGCTGCCGGCGCAGGAGCTGTACAGGACTCTAGCAGACCTGCAACATAAGTGTATCGTCCAATGATCGATATCGTGCCTGTGAGCGGTCGCCACTGTCTGGCAGCGGCGCGCAGCGCTGCCGGCGCTGAAGCAGTCGCCACTTGTCTGACTGTCTGGCAACGGCGCGCAGGCGCGCTGCCGGCGCTGGAGCTGTACATGACGCTGGAGCGGCAGGTGGTGGAGCGCGAGTTCATCGGCGAGCAGTCCGTGGACGGCATGGAGTTCAGCGCGGCGGCCTACTTCAGGCGCTAACCTTTTCCACACCCCACCATACCCTACCCTAGCGCGTGCGCAGTCCTCACACAGGGGCTCCCTGCGCCGACCGCGCTGTCCTGCTCTGCCTGTCGGCCGGCACGCCGCAAGGGCGAGCGCTGGCGTACACAGTGCATGGCCGCAGGCCTGACTGCGGGCGCTGAGGGATGATAAGCAGTGCGCTTGTGCCTGCGCTGTGGCTGCTGGGAGTGTTACAGAGTGGACGGGCATGCATAAGGCTGCAGGCCCTGCACTGCGACAGCTGATCTGCGGCTGCATGGGCGAGTGTGCGCAACGCGCGTGTACCGCATGCCAGACATAGTGCTGCAAGGTTTTCGGCCAAGGCTCCGGGCTGTGCCAAGCGGCTGGCTGACTGCGGGGCGTGCGCCATGCAGCGCCGTGGGGGACGCGTCCACGGTGGTCAGGCTGCGGCTGGCCTACTACCTGCCCATCAACCTGCGCGCGTTTGTGGGGCACGTGGGCGTGTGGGCCGACGTGAACGCCGTGCTCGAGGACGACATGCAGGCCATGAAGGCGCGCGCGCCCGCCCGCGCGCTGCAGTGCGGGCGCACGCTCCTGTGAGCAGGGCCGCAGGCAGTAATGCACCGCGCAGGAGCGCTTGTGCTATTGCAATCACTCCTGCTGGGCCGTGTCACTGCGTAGTCTCAGGTCTATGGCAAACGGCCATATAGTGACTGTCTGGGAAGCTGCGACTGGACAAGCCCTGCGACTTGGGCAGCGACTCTGTGTGATGAGACTCTGTGTCCGGCAAATTTGCTCCCTTTCTCTATAATGTCATTGTAGGCAGGTAACATACACGTCCTTCACTGTGTGCATTAAAAAGAGGACAGAATTAATACATCATGGCGCAGGGCATGCAGCCGGTCTCCTCACAGTTCCGCGGCGGTGCGCTCAGGTTCTGGCCGGCGCGCTGCAGGCGCTCGTGGAGGGCGCGGACGCCGGCGAGCTGGCCGCGCTGCGCGCGCGCGAGCGCGCCGCCCTGGACGTGCAGGCCCCGCGCCCGCTGCATGTGCAGGCGCCGGGCGCGGACGCCGCGGGCGCGCCCGGCACGCCTGGCGCGCCCGGCCCGGCCGCAAAAAAGCCGCAGCGGCGCCGCGCGCGCAAGGCGCGCCCGCGCCAGACGGCGACGCTCGACACGCCTGCATCCCAGCTTTCAACTTTCTTGCTCCGCCTAGCGCCCTCGAGCCCCCTCGACAGTAGGCGCCAAGGCCGGTAGATGTGTGCACACGCAGAAGGAGCCGCTTGAGGCGGCGGACGGCGCATACGCCGGCACTGGCCCCGCGGCGAATGGAGAGGATGCGCGCGCGCCACCCAAGCGCCGTCCACGCAAGGCGCGCCCTGCCCCAGCCTGCCGCCTTGGTCAGGCCTTGCGCATGCTGTATTGCTGATGCAGGGCCTCTGTCGATTGGCCTGCAGCATGTGAGTGAGCCAGGCGCGTGCCATCAGTGGGGCGCACATGTATCAGTGCACCTGATGGAAGCACACAGCGTTCAGTCATGCCTGGAACATCAGACTATTTCCAAGGGATTACAACACGCACCCGAGGAGAATGTTTGTCAATGTGCAGGCGGGCACCGGCAAACGGGAGAGCAGCAGTGGCAAGGAGGCTCAATGAATGGCATTGGCACATTCTGACCTGACAGCCGCATGCAGCGCTGCGGAAAGGCCCAGGAGCAGAATCTGCTACACTCTCCTTGTAAAACACGCTGTAATGTGCTCTGCATGTGTCCCCAGTTTTACCCATGGCCAGTGAGGAGTTAAAAGGACTCGGTCGTGCAGCGGCCCCTGCAAGCAGCAGTCCACGGCAAACGGAAGATCTAGGTTCTGGCACCACATACTGACTGCTATGCACATCACAGCTCCGCCGCCTCGAGGTACAGGGCATGCACGCCGCGCGAGAGCGCATAGCCCGCGCCCGCGGACAGCACCAGCGGCAGCAGGATGCTGCACAGCGGGTCGTACCTGCGCCGCCACAAGGAGCGCGCTCACGGCATGCACACGCACAGACGCGCTGCTGTGACTGCTTGCATCCACCCGTGCCAGGCACAAGCTGGAAGCCTAGACACCTCACATGTCAGTGCAGTCATACATAAACGCAGTGCTACGTCATCAGTGCGCAGCGGCTGCTGCACACGCTCTCCAGCCCCGCCAGGGCGTGGGGTAAAGGTCATCAGTGCTATGTCAACAGCGCGGAGTGGCTGTTCCACACGCTCCTTGAGCCCTGCCAGGGCGTGAAGCCCTGCTAGGGCGTGGAGGCACCTGCCGACCAGGTGGACCTTGCCGCGCAGCAGCTGGTTACGCTGGATGCACGCCTGCTGCTCCTGGAGCGCGCGGGTGCATGTTAGTGCATCGTGAGTGTGTAGACAGGCTCATGCAATGCTCGCATGAGCACCCGTGCACACTGTTGTCCAGCTCTCATGCACTGCTGGCATGCAGAGCTCCGCGACACCAAAGCTCATGTCAATAATTGGAACGAAAGAGATCCACAGTGCAAGCTGTGCAGACCTGCGCCCAGGGATGCTCTGCCAGCGTCCGTCGTGCCCGCGCAATGCTGCGCACTTACCAAGGAGCCGTGAATTTCACCAGGCCGTGCCTCGAGCGAACGCAGGCAACGACGGGCCAGTATGCACATGCGCAGTCTGGCTGGCTGCCCGCGCAATATGCTCAAAGCTCTTCGCCCAGCGCGCAGCAGCCAGCCGGACTACGCGACGGCGAGCTGGCCCGTTGTCACGCACGACCGCTGGAGGCACTGCCTGGTGGATATGACTGCTCCTTGGCCAGTGCGCAGCATGGCGTGGGCATGACGGACGTAGGCAGAGCGCTGCCAGGCACAGGCATGCACAGCATGTATAGCAACCCCGCATGAGCTTGGAGCACACACCAGTACAGCTTGGTGTAATGCGCTGCATGGGGTGGCCGTGGGATGTATGCTGTTATCGTACGAACTGCCAATGGTTAGCAGCTATGATGCGCATCACAGACGCCAGCGCAGCAAACTGGTGTGCATGGCATGCTACTAACTATTGGCAGTGCATGTAGCGACAGCACAAATCGCACTGCAATCCCATGCAACTGACCTGGTACCACAGGCAGGTCACTCAAAGCTCTGTTCATTTGCCAAATACAAGCAGGCCAGGGAGTGGTTGCTGAAGCAGCCGAGCAGGCGAGAGTGCGTCCATGAGCGTGTATTACGTAATCACTTCAGGTTGGGGGAGGGCGAGTTGGCGTGCAGCACCCGCTCTCATAGGTCCAGCGTACCTTGATGTACTTGATGGGCTCGTAGCTCGGCACGCGCCGCCAGAATGAGACGCCGATATCCATGTCAAGGTGGAGCGGGACGCGCTGTGGAGGCAGGCAGGTACTGACTTTCACCGGACAGCAGGAACCTGGGGGCCAGAATAGCAAGCCGTGCTTGCATAAGTTCATTCCTTCAGCCTTGTAGAGCTTGATGCACGTGTCAGACCCTGAACCCTACATCAGTAATCATTTTGAATCTATTTTCTCACTTGGCGCACAGTGGGCCGAGAGGGTGGCTGCGCCACATAGGAAGTGCTTTGGTGTTCTAATAGATTCGCGGTGGCATGTACTAGCAGCACTAGGCGCGATTTACCTTGCGCAGCTGCCTCTATCCAGTTGCTGATTCAGGCCGTCTGGCTCCACAGCCACCATCCGACAAGCAGGCAGTTACCTGGCCAGTCCTACCGGGCCCGCTGCACGCAACTTTTGTGCGTGCTTGCAGCTGCCAGCAACAAGCGCTTGCTGGTGGCCCACTGGAGGAACCAGGTATGGAGCACCGCAGCTGCCGTCTTGGGTAATAATGATTGTGAGTAGCTGCAAATGCATCCAGCCAATGTTTTATATTTGTTGATGCGCTTCCTTATCGGCATGATTGCCAGATCAGAGCTGTTAGGACGTGCTCTGCTTCCCGAGTGACACTCCTGCACACCCTTGTGCAGTGTGTGCAGGTCCCAGGCCCCGGGACGTGCTTGCCTGTGGCTCTGGGGCGGCGAGCGCTTCGTGCTGTCTTGCAGCACCGCGAGCTGCTGCGCTGGACGACCTGGGGTGACGCGGTGCACTGGGTGCGCTGCCACCTCACAGACTCGACTGTTTTGCTGCCAAGCATAGAACATCAAAGCGCCCGTGCCCGCCTCCCTGCAGCCCATCGCTGCTGATGGGCTGCAACTTCCTGCGCCTGCGGCCGTGACGGTATGGAAGCACAACGAGCAATGAAGCCGCACCTGCTTACGATGCATATGGACTTCAGAGAGAGTTGCGTGGGTTCATGTAAAGCGAGACACTGGCACTTGTTCAGTCTCTCGGCGCACTTTTTGCATGCTGCTGTCCGCCTGGGGCGTCGAGGCGCGCGCGCTGCCAGCAGAGCCACCTGAACACCTGGCGCACGCCTGGAGAGCGCGGCGCGCCGCGCACGCAGGCGTAGCGGGGCGGCGCGCCGCGCATGACCGGGCTGCTGCGCAGCCGCAGCCAGGGCCGGCCGGCGCCCGGCCGCGGCGTGGCGCAGCGCGCGGAGCTCATCGCGCTTGCGTGCGTGGCGGCTGTGCTGCTGTGGGGCCTCTTCCTGGTGCCGCTGTCGCCTGAGCCGGCCGCGCCTGCGGGCGACCATGGCGGCCGGACGCTGCTGCGCCGTAGCCTGCTGGGTGCGCGCCACGCGGCCGGGGCTTGTAGCCTTTCCCGGACCTGTTGGGGCAAAGCTCTCCTAAGGCCTGCGTGCTGTGAAGACGCACGCGGCGTTCTGCGCGCCCGCGTCACTGGTGCGGTTCTCTGTCTGTATCCGCCGCGCACCGATGCCGACCTGGGCGCGTCGCCCTCACAGTGTACCCATCGTCAACCCCCTGGTGTGGCACGCCGCGCAGGCCAGCTGGCAAACCCCTCACTGGCAGCCACGGGGCCGCGCAGCAGGGCTGCGCGGGGCTGGCAGCGCGGCCCCTGACAAAGCCGCTCGCGCCGCGCAGGGCGGCTGCTGGGCCCGCGCCTGCTGCCCGCGGGCGGCGATGCGCGGCAGGGCGGCGCGGGGCGGCCCCAGCACTCGCCCAGGATGCTGCAGCCGGACGAGCACCCCTGGCGCTCGCCGGGCTTCCGGCCCGGCAGCTGGCAGGAGCAGCGGCTGGGCAGGCGCGCGCGCCGCCGCTGCTGGGTCCCCGTCTGATGGCTCGCTGTGCATGGTGCCACTGCCTGGCATGTCATCTGAAGCCTCGTCTCATCATGTTGAGGCGCCATTGTGTGTACCTGTCTCAACATGGAAGAGAAGGACGGAGAGCCTGCAGAGCGCGGCGACATCTTGTTTTTGTACTGGGCCGCTTCGCGGATGGCGCCCAAGGCGACCTCTGCTTCATCTTTTAGAAATAAAGAGGGACATGCATCAGCATACTGCCGAGCGAGGCACGCCGTGACCCACCGTGTTTACACGCAGTTGAGGGCAGCCTCGTCCGAAGCAAGCAGGGCGCATCGCATGTGCCAGGGCGCGTCGAGTCACACACGGCGCTGTGGCTGCGCAGGCGCGCGCCGGCAGGCGGCGGCTCCGGCGCGGGCTCCGGCGCGGGCATCGCGGACGACGCGGACATGCGGGATAAGCTGGCGGCCGTGCTGCTGCGCCGCGGGGGCGACGGCCCCGGTCAGGGGCCCCCAGCGCGCCCGGCGAGCACCGTGGCGGGGTTAGCGGCCGCGGCGGCGGCGGCCGGCGGCGGCGGCGCCGCACGGCCTGACCCGGGCTCGAGCCCGCCGGCGCGCGCGTCGCCGGCGGAGCCTGGGGCGGCTGGGGCGGGGCAGGGCGGCGCCGCGCGCGCCTCGGCGCGCGTGCGCGTCAGCGTGCGGCGCGACGCTGAGCCGATTGCGTGGCGCGGCGAGGGCGCCGCGGCCGCGCACGGCCGGGGGGAGGTACCGGAGCCGCCGCCCGACCGGGGGGACCGCCCGCCCGACGACCCGCCCCTGACCGCGGCCGGCGCCGGCGCCGGCGGCGGCCAGCGCCCGTCGAGCGCTGGCGCTTGGGCGGCGGCGGACCCGGTGTTCATCGGCACGGCGAGCGGCGATGTAGACTTTGGCGCGGAGGCCGCGCGCGGGATCTCCGGCAGCGAGACGCAGGGTGCGGGGAACCCGGCAGGCTTCAAGCGCAGCGCTGCCGCTCTGCCCTGCTGCGTCCCAGTGCTGTTAGTGCGCTCCATGCCAGGCTCACATGCTTGAGCGTCAGGGCATGATGCAGTGCTCCGAAGAGGGCAGCATGCGCTAGGGCTTGATATGGGAGTTTCTGCGGGCAGGGGCGTCGTCAGGCAACGCCGCGGGCGCCGGCGGCGACGGCGGCGGCGCCGCAGGCGCTGGCGGCGACGCCCGGGGCCTGCCCACGGCCGACCCGGCGGTCGCGGCGCTCGCGGAGAAGTCGGCGGCGGCGGTGGGCCTGGACGGAAACCTAAACCTAGCGCAGGCGGCCGCCGGCGCCGCGCGCCCGCAGCCCAAGGCGCTGCAGCCGCTGGCGATGCGGCCGCGGGAGGCGGACAACCCCGACGGGGTCTGGGAGGAGGGCGGCGCCGGCGGCCGCAGCCCGCCGGAGGGCGACCTGAGCGCCGAGCTGGCCGCGCTGGCGGCGGCGGCGGCGGCAGACGACGCGCGCACGCGCGCGGCGAGCGTCGGCATCCAGGCGCTGGTCATCAAGGCCGCCCACGGCACCGGGCCGCCGGGCGCCACGTCGCCGCCGGGCAGCGAGCTGCGCCGCCGCTTTGCGGCCTGGAAGGCACGCCCCGGGACGGCCTGGCATGGGCAGGCAGGCACCGTGGCGACAGCACGTGCTGCGCACCCGCCGTGGTGCTTGTCAGGCCGTCGCTCTCCTCTGATTCTGACGCAGGACAGCGACTCTCGGGCACGCTGCCCCATTCGGCGGCAGGCGTGTGAAACGGCGAACCCGTCCGCAAGGTCTCTTGTCTGGGGCGGGGAGAAGGCGAGGCGGCGTTTTGCTGGCGTCCCAACCACCCTGACCAGTGCTTGGACAGCCCCACCTGAAACCGAGACGCGGAGATGCGAGCACGCAAGTGCATGCATGCGAGGGCGGCGTGCGGCGGCAGGCGCGCGTGAACCCGGACTACGACCTGGAAGAGGACGAGGCCGGGGAGGAGCCGGCGCCCGAGCCGCTGACGTTTGTCTTCGAGGAGCCGGAGCTGCTGGACTCGGACATGCTGGAGATGCTGGCCTACTCGGAGGCCAAGGCGCGCTCCCGGGCGCCTATGGGTAGAATAGAGTTAGGGTAGGGTAGGCGCCTGGGCACACGCTGGCGATGCTCGCCTACTCGGAGGCCAAGGTGGGCACCCAAGCGCCTGGGCGCCGTGGGCCCCCGTTGTTGCTGATGTTTGGCTGCACGACTGCAGCCTGACACGAAGGGGATGCGCCTTGCCACCACATGCATGCCCTACACATCGAGCAGACGCAGGCCGTGCTCCACGAGCAGACACCGTAGCAGCCGGTTCCCGCGGGCTACCGATGTAAGCGTACCTGGCTGGCTAAAGCCCTGGAGTTTGCCTGTAGCATGAGCCCTGCAGCGGCTTCACAGCATATGCGGCCGCCGCAGGAGGTCCCGGCGCCGGCGCAGACCCGGCCACCGCTGCTGAACACGGACGTGACGAGCCTGGACCCGGACGCCATGGACGAGGACAGCTTCCGCGAGGGCCTGGAGCTGCTGGAGCAGCTGGAGGCGCGCGCGTCAAACCCTACCCGTAACCCTACCCCATGCCTGCCAATGGCGCGCTGGTGATTTGGTGTGATGGAAGCGCTGCTGAAGTTCTAGTGAATGCGTAGTGGGTTCGACATCCAGTACTTTGACAGATGTTTATGACTGTGCGTATGGCGGTGCATACTACCGTGGCTGTCCTGGGCTTACATTGCTCTGCAGCCCGCACGTGCATGGCAACATGGAGCTCGCAAGCCCATGCGCTGCGCGCACAAGCAGACGGGAGCGCCGCGGGGTGCAGAAGTTCCGCATGGCGGGGGAGAGCGACAAGAAGCTGGCGCAGCACCGGGAAGAGCAGCGGCAGCTGGAGCGGCGCGCGCGCTATGGTGCGGCAGCCCAACAGAGCGCACGCTCCCCGCCGCGCGCATGAGCCCAATGCGCCCTGTTGCTGTGTGCCATGTATCCCCATTCAGCAGCTGAAGCAGAGCATGCGCCAGCCTGTGCAGCCTGCAGTCAGGAGCGCTGGCAGACACCGCACAGCCTCACCTGAGCACCTTGCCCACACCACAGCGGCCCGCAGACTCCTGAACAGGGCGAGAGGGGCCCCTGCGCACACAGATGCTGCTTGCCGTGACTGCTAGCTGCTCTCAGGCAGCGCCCTCCGAGGTATGAAGAGCCGGGACGAAAATGTCAGGCAGCTCAGCGCGGCGCCCGGGCCGCGCGCAGAGGCGGCCGAGTACCGGCGGGAGGTGCGCAAGCGCAAGCTGCAGGTGTATGAGCAGTACCTGGCGCGGCGCGCGATGATGCGCGACTTCCGCGCCATGGTCGGCTTCATGACCGGCGACGCCTGGGCCGCCGTGTACTCCGCGCGCCTGGCCAGGCACGGGGGGGGCCCCGCTGAGAATGAAGCTCGATGCACCGAGCGGCCCTCATGTGGCATCGGGCGCCTGTTCCCGGTTCTGTGCTGCCGCTGTGCGGGCCGCGCCTGGCCAGGCAGGGGGGCCCCGGCTGAGAGCAAGCCTGATGCACCGAGCAGTCCCCTTGTGGCATCACATGGTGTAACATGGTGCCGGTTCCAGGCGCCATGTCGCTGCTGTGAGGGCCGCCCAACCAGGCACCCTCATGACCGCTGCAGCAGTGGCAAGGAGTGTGAGGAGCTGCTCCCCCCGAACCTCCGCCGAGTGCTGCAGTTCACTGCACGCTGTGTCTCTCCCATCACGCTCGCCATGTTGTCAGCAGAAAGCACTGGCGGAGCTAGGCCATGTGAACCTGCTCGACTTGCAGGGAATCACGTGTCTGTCAATATGTACAGTTGGCACAAGTGCTGATCCTAATGCTGCTGTGCACAGGATGTCAGCTGGCGCGCCGCGGCGCGGCATTGCCATCCCTGCCGGCGGCACCGTGCTCCTGAATCACGCATACTCAACCATCAAGGTGCGGGGCGCTGAGCGTAGACGTTGCGCTGCCCACGCTGGAGGGCTCCAACCAAGGCCGACGACCTCTCAGGCCGACAGTGCACACCCCCTGCATGCCGTGTGATGCTTCCCAGCCGTGCTCTACCTTCGGCCGGTGTTCTCACTTGCACGACGACACACAGCACACCTTGCTGGCATTCCTGTCGGCGTGCGAGTCCTCTGGGCAGGTGGCGGTGTGTCTTGCACAACATTGCATGTGACTGCACGATCAGGCATGTGAATGCACGACTTTGCATGGGACTGCGCGCGCCGCGGCAGGTGCTGCGCGAGCAGCTGCAGTGCGAGCTGCCGGTCGAGGTGATCTACAACGGGCCCATGGAGATGACGCCCGAGATCCTGGCGCGCTTCGAGGCGCGCAGGGCAACATCGCCTGCAAGTCGGAGCACGCGGCAGCGACGTGCTTGACGAGTGACAGAGCGCAAGTCCTTGGAGTGGGTGACGCTTGCACAGTCACAGCAGCGCATGCGAGCAGTGCATGCAAGACAAATGCAGATCCAATGCGCCTGGACGGGACGCGCGCATGCAGATGCTGGCGCGCTGCCCCTGAAGCACCTGAGGCTCACGAGGTTGTGGCTGACGGCATGCGCGGCCGCGGCAGACGGACTTTGAGAACGTGCGGTGCCTGGACGGCCGCGACACGCCCTACCCCGCGCACCATGCCCTGCTCAACCTGAGCAGCAGCGACACCGGGGTGCGGCGCACGCCTCTCGTCGCGCCCCATGCCCCTGCCTTCCCCAGCGTCTGCCATTGTCTGGATGTGTTAAGCCGTGCAGACACGCACGCACTCGCTCTCTGTCTCACCACAGACATATCGATATCGATAAACCGTTACAGGCCTCAGGTAGGCTCCTGTGCTTGATGCGTGCTCCATAGGGGCTGCTGGAGCTCATGTTGCATGCTGCTGGCCCATGGTGCGCGGCGTGAGGCGCTGGGCTGTGCGCTGCATGTGCAGGTGCCGCGCGAGGCCGAACAGGGCACCTCCGGCCCCTCCTGCCAGGCGCATGCGCTCGCGCGTGTCACTGCAGGTTGACGGCTGACCCAGAGCCTCACCCGCAGATGGCGCGCGAGGCCGAGAAGGGCATGTCCGGCTTCTCGTTCAAGGTGTTCGCGCTCGCGTTTGTCACCACCTTCGACGAGGCGCGGGCCCAGCAGCGGGCCTGCGCCGCGCGGTCTTCGATTGCGCAGCGCATGGGCATGCATATCTGCGTACCTGTGGTGTTTTGCCGCTCGACCATTCCATATGGAGCGCAGATGGTCCCTAGACTGGCACTTGCTGCTTCCTGAGGGCAACAGCCAGCTCTAGCACACTCTGCGCTCCCCGCTCTGCTGCTAGGGCCCACCCGCGGCTGTGTTTCAGTGCGCGGCCAGGGCGTCCGCTGGGGATGTGTGCACGGCCCGTGCGGCGAGTCCCTCCACCCTGTCATATAGGTGCAGTGTGGGGTAGGGTACCCAAGCCCTACCCTATCCTTGCCACGGAGCCGGCTTGCGGCGGCAGGTGCTGCTGCTGGACGCCGACAACCAGCCGCTGCGCAACCCGGAGCCGCTGTTCGATGCGGAGCCCTTCCGGCGCACCGGCGGCATGTTCTGGCCCGACTGGTGCCGGCCCGGGGCAGAGCTCAGCGTGTATCCGTTGCACGCAGCACGGAGATGCTCTTGCTGTAGGTCAGCAACGTAAGTGACCAAAGTGGCGGTGCGGTCTCTGTTCTGTACACAGTGGCTTTGAATAAGAGCCCGAGTCAAGCACGCCCGCCCTTTCTGCGAGCATCACCATGCGCAAGATTGCAGGGCTTGCGTGCGGTCTTCACAGTAAGCGCCAGCTCAGCGATGCAACCGGCCTGAGCTCTCCTCTGCAGGCGCACACGACTGCACCGCGGCAACCGCGTGCGCCTGACACGGCGATCAGCAGCATGCCATGCAGCGCCGGCGGCGCGCGCTGGGCACCAGATCAGGGTAGCCCTAACCATCGGCGCGCCGCGCGCAGGTGGGAGGCGGTGCCCTGGGTGAAGGTGAGCGCGTACACGCTGTACGGCCTGAGCCCGCCCTGGGAGCTGGAGGGCGGCGGCATCGACGCCAGCTTCCGCACGTCGGAGAGCGGCCAGATGCTGGTGAACCGGTGCGCGCGCACTGGGCGATAAGCGCCCCCGCCGCGTATGCGCCAGCGGACGCGGACCCGACACAAACATGTGCTGGCCGCAGCGACCGCTTCGCATGTTAGGCCGGGACAGCTCCGGCCTTTGCTTCAAGCCCAGACATAATCGGCAGCCCTCGGACATAGACGCGACAGGAGCGCGCGTGCGCGCGCCGCGCAGCAACTGGCACGCGGACGCGCTCGAGTGGCTCTGGCTCGTCAACTCGCACCCGGCAGCCCTCACTGTCAGTGCGAGAGCCCGACACTGAGACCTGAGACAAGCGCGCGCGCCGCAGCAACTGGCACGCGGACGCCCTCGAGTGGCTCTGGTTCGTCAACTCGCACCCGGACGTGACGTACAAGAGCATGTACGGCGACAAGGACACCTTCCGGCTCGCCTTCCACCTGGCCGGCAAGGCGGGCGCGTTCTGGCAGGCGCGTTCTTACCCTAATTCCTTAACCCTAACCGTAACGCTACAATACGCACCCCACGCCTGGCGCTCCGCCCCTCCCTGCTTGACCCGCATAGGCGCGGCAGCGGGCGCGGCGTGCAGCGCGCCGAGCCGGCGCCGGCTGCGCGCGCGCCGCATTGCGCCGTGCCGCATGCGCTCTGGGCGCCGGCTCGGCCGTCCCCTCCCGCGCGCGCGCGCCTGTGCGCGCTGCAACTGGCCGCCTTCCACTGCGCGTCTGGCCTTCGACCGGGGCTGAGCAAGCCGTCTGCGTCCTGACTGCATGCGGCAGCAAGCGACGCGCGCGCTGACCCAGGGGCGGCTGCGCGAGCGCAGGTGCCGATGCCGCCGCGCAGTGCGCTCGACCACTCGCCCACCAACGTGCGCGCGGCTGCCTCCGCAGTGCCCATGTGCCTGCGCTGTCTCTCCGGCAGTCTCATGTCACAGCAGTGTCCCCCACACCAGTGAGTGCCAGTGAGCAGATGCGCCCAGCGCCAGCCGGGGCCATTTTGCAGATGGAAGTGAGCTGGATCTGCGCTCCAGCATACAGTAATGCTCTCGGCCCCTCGACCCGGGCAGGACAACCCGCCAGCAGCCTGTACATGGGCGCGGCCCCGCACGACCCGGGCGGGCGCAGTGCGACCGTGGAAAACCTCACGCTCCCCGCCCGAAGCCCCGCCCCCGCCCCGCGCGCGCCGCAGGACAAGCCCGTGAGCTACCTGCACGTGGGTATGGTGCAGCATGACCCCGCCGGCCGCATTGCCTTCCTGCACCGCACGGCCGAGGGGAAGTTCCACCCGCTTGTGCGCGCGTTCCGGCGCGTGCACGTGGTCACGGTGCCGCTGTCGCCCGCGCGCGCGGCCGCCACGCTCGGCAACCGCCAGCGCCACATGGGCTTTGAGAGCCTGCAGGCGCGTCGCCCGCGCGCCCGCCCGCGCGGCGGCGGCGGCCTGCTGCGTGCGGCGTGGGCGCTGCTCAACGAAGACTCTCATTCGCGAGCGCCCCGGATTTGTTGACCCGCCATGCATGTCCGAAGCAAAATGCATTATCAAGTCGTGTATGTTTGCAGCTTGCCAAGGAGGCACTCTGGTGTTGTGGATGTGGACCGAGCCACAGAGCGTATGTGTCCGGTCTTAAGTTTACGTCTGACGGCGCACACTGTGCTGACACCCTCCCCGCCGCCCCGCCGCCGGCAGATCGACGAGCGCACGTACGACCGCTGCAGCGTGCCGGACGAGCGCGAGTTCCTGGCCGCCTGCGGGCTCAGCCCCGCCCAGGTCTCCTTCCCCATTCCGGTGATGCCGCTGAGCGCGCTGCCGGACGTCGAGCGCGTGATCAACGCCAGCCAGGCTGTGCTGGCCGACCTGCAGGCGCAGTACCACCGCGTAATCATCCTGGGCTGATGCGGGCGAGGGGTCGTCAGTAGCGCCGGCCATGCTGTGCCGGCCGGCCTGCAACGTTCATTGCGTGATCACCCTAGGCTGATGGGTGTGCACGACTGCTTGACGGGGTTTTGAATGTGCATCCTATTTGACAGGATTATGTTGGGATGTGGCAGGGTCCTATGTTCAGCAGCCCACAGGCGCGTGGGCATGTACACAGGACAGAGCATTTTTACTTGCAGGATGCCGCCCCATGAGCCCGCGCTGGGGACTCTCTAATTGGTCGGAGCTTGGTGGCGGGAGGCGGGCCTGGAACGAATGCAGATGCGTCCTTAGCTTCCAGCAACCCCGTCATTTAGTCTTGCAGTGACAGGTTTGTTTGGTTTGTTGCACATCGATTCCTGGCACTCGTGGCACGCGTGCAGCAGGCGGCCAGGTTGCACAAGCTTTCTTGCTGCGCTACCTACCGGAGTTAGCGAGTGCTGTATGTATGCGCTGTAGCGTATGTTGAAGCAGCTTAGCCAGCACTTAACATCATGAGATGTGCACCTGGGCTCTCCGACACAGATGTGCACTGCTCGACCCGAGGCGCTGGGGCAAACAGTTTGCATGCTGAGAAACCCTGAGCGGCTCGAAGACACGTCTGCAGGCACATGAAGCAAGCCGCTGAAGCTTGCTGTCTCCGTAACATGACACGTGCCGCATTTTGCATGCCAGACCCTGACGCTGTCCGCTGCGCACACAATCAGACTCCCAGGGCCATGTGCCCATCTAGGGGTGTGTACAACACCCTGACCAGTGGTGCAACACAGAGCATCCAAACCATGCGTTGCCTCAGGCGCATGATCATGCATGCCAGCGCAGCAGGAGCACGCAGCGCGCGGTGCGCAAGTGTTGCGCGTGGGAGGCACACCCAAGTCTGATTAATGCAGGCCCAACTGTAGACTCAGAAAAGGCAACTCCACAGAGCCCCAGCATGCATTTCCAGCTTTTGCGGCAACCCCCCGTGGGTGGATGAAAGCCACCACAGACACGACCCGAGTACGAGAGATGTACACTGGTGCCCCAGAATGTGCTGCGCAACATAAGCACGTGCTCAACCCGTGGCAGGTAGCGAGGGCGTCATGGCACAGAGGCGGGACTGCTGCTTGGCACCAATATGGTGCAAGCTGCGTGTGCATTGCCCTGACCCACGCACACCAAATAACATCCCCAGGCCAAACCTCTGTCACAGCTAGCTGTAGAAGCGGTGCGTTGGCAGGATGCCGCGTCGCACAACCTGCACCGCAGCAGCCAGTGTGAGGGTAGTGGTGTGCGCAGACGGTAAGACAATTGCCGCTGAGGAATGGGCAGAAGCCGCATGAGCATGCACACTGTCTCGTCAGGCACCCGCACAGGCTCGGCACCCGTTGCATGCGCTCTGTCAGGCTAGCATTTGCGCAGCACTGTCACGAGCCTTGACCTGTGCCCATGCCTGGCTGAGGAGATCCAGCAGCGCTGCCGCTGGGTTGCCCTGCGGTATATAACAGCAGATTCAGCATATGTCCGAATCAATCTGCACCCCCCCTAAGAAAGAAGAAAGAGAAGCCGGTGTATGCACTGCACAGCAGGGATACCCATATGCTGTGGTCTTGCAAGAACTTGAGGCTTTGTTGGCAGTATGCAGGACACATGTGCTGCGCGAAGCCTGACCCAGACTCCCAAATCAGGCCATCAGAAATACGTCCTACACACTACCCAGCTTCATATTTGCACATGAGCTTGAGGTGAGTAAATACAAACTCGTCTAACCTCACCATGTTGACAGCCAGCGCCGCAGCCGCGACAACCTCCGCTAGCGCCTCGCCCGGCGGCTTTGCGCCGCTTGCCGCGGCCCCAGCCTGCGACTCTGCGAGCGAGGCACACACCACGTTTCTTTGTGTGTATGCAAGAGTACCATCATGCATACCAAGAGCAACCTGGCATTGTGGCCTCTTGGGCAGCAGCGCAGCCCCGGCGGCGCGTCCTGGGCAAAGCACGCACAGCGCGTGGACGCGAGCACGAGCTGCAGGCGCACTCCAGGAGCGCCTGCGTCGGGCACGGATTTGGGGGCCAGGCAGGAGAAAGTGCATGGGTGCATGGACGAGTCGAAGGCGCACCGGGCGCGCCCGCGTCAGCCTCCAGCTCGGGCGCCAGGCTGGCAGAGCCAAAGCGCGTGAGCGTGGACGCAACGCTCTCCTGCGGCGCCAGCGCCAGGCTCGTCTTGTACGGCGACAGCGCGTCCAGCAGCGCGGCCACCATCTGCCGCTCCGCCGCCGCCGCGCGCACCGCCGCCGCCACCTAACCGGCGCGCCCTGGACCTCAGGCGCTGCACAGCGTCACCACCACGCAGAGCGGGCTGACCAGGTAGTACATCATACCCCCCGTGAATACTAGCACACCGGGCAGCGTGCTGGGCGAGGCCGCTGGAGCCAGCGCCTGTGGCACCCTCGCGGCGCCGGCGTCACCGCAGCGCTCCATTCTCGCAGCTCAGCTGCAGCCGCCGCCCAGCCCCGCACGCTCCGGGCTGTCCCTAACTAAGTAGGGTATGGCAAGTGGGGTAGGGCGGCAGCGCGCCTGCGCCTCCGCGGCGGCGCACTTGCCCTGCAGCGCACGGTTCTCGCGCAACAGCTCCTCATACTCATGCCGCAGCCGCTCGAGCGACGAGTCCAGGTGCGGCTCAGACGCGGTCGGGCAGCACCGCCTGCCCCAGCGCGCATCCCCTGCTGATTGGGTGTGTTCTGCAGCGGGGCTTATGGCGGTGCTGGAGCAACTGGGGCCAGGCGGCCCAGGCAAGCAGCCTGGGCATGATGGCGGCTGCATGCGGACAGCGCCCAGGACCGCCAGCTGTGGCAGCCTGTGCGCGCAAAGCTCCTGATAACGTGCGCGCGCACGTGCGACAGAGTGCAGAAGCCTGACAGGCGCGGCGACCTGTCCGGCCTGCGCCACTGCTTGTGCGCGGGAAGCTGCGGCGCACAGCGGCTCGCTGCGCACTGGAAGGGGGGTGCCTGGGTGCGCACGCCATATTATGACGCTCACTCATGTCCAGGAGGGTGAAACGACAGCGCACCTCTTGGACCCCAGCGACGGCAAGGACCCTGGCGAGCGCAGGCGCTGACGTCGCTCGTCCTCCAGCTGGCGCAGCGCCGCGTCGATACGTGCCTGCGGCTCCGACGCCTCCGCAGCTGCACGGCGCCTGGCGCCCCGCGCGCTCCGTCAACGCTCCGCCGGTGAGCACAGGCAGCCCACTGCCAGGCGCCACGGGCTTCCAAGCAGGTCAGGGCGCTCGCGCGGTCTTACTGTGTGGAAGAAGACAGAGTACACGCGAGCAGGCGCACAACACAGGCCGGATGGCACAGGAGGAGGTGCGGGAGGCCGGAGAGCAGCGCTAGACAACGGTGAGAAGCACGGCGCGCGCTGTTGCAGCGACAGAGCAGGCTTCTGAACTCCAGCGCGCGTGCGCACTGTGCAGCGGAGCAGGCCCCGGTCGGCGGCGGCAGCTCCACGCCCCGGGCTTCCGCGCACGCCGGCGGCAGGGGCGCAGGCGGCACCAGGCTCGACAGCGGCACGTGCTGCAGGTGCGGCGGCGTGTCCGGTGCTGCGCTGCTGGGGCCGGCCTGCGGCATGCCCTCAGCCAGCGCGGCGAGCGCCGGCAGGGCCGCGCCGGCGTCAAAGAAGCTCGCAGCCTCAGGGCTGCCGCCGTCGAAGCTCAGCGCGCCGGAGCCCCACTCGCCGCTGCAGTGCGCGAGCACGCCCGCCACGTCCGGGTCGTCAAACAAGTCCGCCATGGCGGCACGCGGGGCTGCTCGGCGCCGCGGCGCCGCACCTGCGCGCGCTGTGCCGATCTAAGACACGAGCAAGGCAGTGCGTGCGTGCACAAACAACACGGGAACTTGGCATGGTTCAGCACAGGTCTGCGCTTGATATGCTTGAGGACGCGGCTGGGCTCAGCCACCCCGAACGCGCATTGCATGTTCGCATTGTTCCCAGCACTACGGCGCTTGGCGTGCTATCGTTCCACGCACCATAGAAGTATAGGCAGCATACACTGCAGCACTTCCAGGCGCTCGGGCGGCCCGGGGGGGAGCAAGCATGCTCCTAGCTACCCTGGATTCACTAGCCTGTGCAGCCGCGGCTGCGCAAGGTAATGGCTGCCCATGTTTTGCTTACTATGCGGGTGCTGCAGGCCTGCCTTCACCTGGACCGCAGCAGGCCTGGGTCCGTCCTCAGACGCCCTCACACGCCGTCAAGGCTGGACGGAGCTGCCTGCCGTGCCAGCACCAGGGTGCAGGTCCAGGAGCTACGCCATTGCCCAGGGACGCTCAGCTCTCCAGGCAGTCAGGCCGTGGCGCTGGTGCCACAACACAGAGGGGCGAGGCCTGGTTGCCACCCACCCAAACGCTCCCTACAGTCAACGTCAGCCACGTGAGACAGAGCCCGGTTGCACTGTGTCAAGGTACAGGTTGTGTGGAGTATGCTTTGGAAGGGGGTGAACAAGAGGAGCTGCAAAACTTGTGTTTGCACAGATGAGGGTCCCGTGACCCTCCATCTGTGGTGCTTCACCGATCTGGTCCGTCCACCTATGCCATTGAGTACAACGCAATCAGATTCATACCGTCCAGACAACCATCGTTCAGCAAGGCATAACAACGCACAAGGTCTTGAGAGCACCGGCTGGGGATGATGTTCACGCAGAGGGCAGCTTTCTCAGGCTGCGCGCTTGCGCCGCGCACCGCCTGTCGCCGCAGCTCCCGTAGCACCGTGCAGCCCCGCGCCGAGTGGACAAAGGCAAGCTCGCAGCTCTGCTTTTAATTCGTGTTTGAGTTGTCCAGGCCATGGTGCTTGCACCTGCAGCTGAGAACGGTGCGCGGACAGGTATGCACACTGGAGGAGGTGAGGGGCAACCAAAACCGCAAGGTGTGCACACCGTGTTCAACCAACCACTGCGTCACTGCTTGTTTTCAAGCTTAACGCTGCTCCAGCGCTTGCAAGCTACCCCGGGCCCCCTTTTTGCTTCGCGATGCAGCCTAGCCCCGGAGAGGCATGCAAGAGCAAGCTCTTGCGTGCTTGTCACACACATGTGTGTTTGCTGGAAATCTTGGCAGGCGCTGACGCTTGCGAGCGCGTGCAGGTTGTGGACGTGGGTGGGAAGAAGGTGCTGGTGGCCGAGGCAGACGGCCAGGTGCGGGCTGTGGCGTCGTGGCGTGCTGGCACGCCGTACTGTGCGCTCACCGAGGCGAGCGGGAGTGCGCAGGTGTACGCCGTCTCCAACAAGTGCACGCACCTGAACGTGTCGCTCGTGGGGAAGACCGCGTTTCTCCAGGGCAAGGTGTGCCCGTGCGCACCGATACCTCGCTAGTGACAATGCCAGGCTTCGCATGCACACCTGCTCCAGCCATACGTCGCCGAAGCAACTACAACGCTTATTGCGAGCATGATGCATGTAATATGACCTGCGCAGGTCGAGATCAAGTGCATCGTGTGTCCAGCGCATGGCACGGCCTTCGACTTGGCCACAGGTGCCACCCCAAGCGTGCGCAAGGGCGTGTGCTGCCCGATAGCTCGGAACGTGTGTATGAGCAGCAGCAGCATGTCAAGTGCACATGCAGCTTTGTGCGTGAGCTGCGTCGTGTGCGGTTAGCCAGGCGCTCTCACATGGGTCCGTGGGTCCTGGCAGGCCTGTGCACATCTGCATCATGCCACCAGGGCATGCACCTTGTTCCTCGCAGACAGTCCCGACCTGTTCAGAGGGGCGATGCAGGCGAGGTGCAGGGCGGCTGGTGCCCCAACTTCCCCGAGCTGCCCTTTGTCGGCAAGGGCACGAAGCAGCGGCCGCTGCCGACCTTCCAGAGCCGGGTGGACGACGCTGGCAACATCGAGGTGGCTGCCTGAGGCGCGACCTGCCGCAGGAAACTGTGCTCGTTCGGGTCTTTGTGCAGTGCACCATTCTTCCTAGCGCGTCTTTCTGTATCGCATGTGGCGGCGTCCATCCCTTGGCAAGGGCACCACGCCTGGCTCCAACTGACCCATTGAAGTCTGATTGAATGGGTTGGAACATTGGGGTAGCCGCTCGGAATGTGTGTATGAGAGAATGCTGATAGCGGAGGTAACGTGATCGCATCCTGGTCGACATGTTGCGCATGCTGTGGCTCTCTGCATGCAAAACATCTTGCTTGGATGTAACTATCAACCACAGCAACCTGCTGGCCAGACGTGCTGGCCGCTGTTGACGGCACAGCTGTGGCGTTGTCCCTGTGACAGCAGTGCAACACTTCATAGCATGCACATAAGCTCTCGTATGGGCCGTACCGCTTACATGCTTGTTTTAAAGCTCCTTCCTGCGCAGACAACACCACAGCACGTGCAAACTACATTGCTCCGCATGTCTGTGTTAGAGTCCGTCTGCCGTGCAGCACTTCAGGGAAGTTTTGCCCAGAAAGAGTCGCAGCTGTTGTGCAGCCGGCCGCAAACATCCAGCAGCGCCCTCAAAGTGCATTGTGGGATGGTCTTTGCAAACATCAAAGCTCAAAAGCCACTCAACTGGCAGATGCAGCATCAGGTGCAAGATTGGCCGCACACACATCTCTGTGCTGCAGAGTGCTTCCCAACCTGCAGAAGACACCACCAGATACACCACCACGAGTAGATGCCACCAGGACTTGAACAACATAAACAATGCGCATCAGCGCAGCACTGAAAAAGTCGACAGTAAAAAGAACTGCGCCCAGAAGCGTGCATAAACCCCGGGATACTGCCTTCGAAGCCCCAGGCTACAGTGCTTGCACACAATCCAGATCTATGTTGAGGTTTGCAGCGTGCTCAGGTGTGCAGACGCACCCAGGCCGCATGCAAAAATTGCATTGATGGTGCTATCCTCAGACTGCCACACAGGCTTGCGATACAAAGGCACCGAATGTGGGATGCGGCCTAGGCCAGGGCGGGCGGCGGGGCGCGGCGGCCGGCACAGGCCGGGTCGCCCCGGCGGAAGGTCACGCGGTCGCCTTCCTCGAGGAACGGGTCCTGGTTGCGGTGCCACACCCACTCCGCCTCGGTCGCCGACTTGACCTCGAGCACGCCCATGCCGAAGGAGGGCTCCCTGCCGCGCCGCCGCGGGCCGCGTCGCGCGAGCGGGCCCATGCGCAACAAGGGAGGCGTGCCAAGGGCGCACGGGGTTGCCATTGCTGGTTAATCTGTTCCGCTTGCACTCAGCTGCTACTCCACTGCTCAGCAAGGCCTGCCCGGGATGAGCAGTCTGTGGATGGGAGCTGGCCTGCATCATATTAACCCAAACAACTGGCCAGAGTCAGCAGTAGCGCTGCAGGCCGCTCATCATGCTTGCCTTTATTGTGGCTGCGTCAAACCGCATGCCACCTGGCAACCATGATCGCACTTCTGGATACACGTTGGAGGTCACACATAGGGCCCAAGAAAAAGAGGGCAACTGTGCAATGCTCGGCTTTGCGTTTCATGATGGTAGCTTGTTCAAACGCATCAGACATGCACCCTGCATCTGGGCATTACATGCTTCCATGGCACCGCAATGCATGCATACCTATGCCAGGACTGTGTATGGCTGTGGGCATCAGACCGACTTCTTGGGCGCACCGGAATGCAGACCACAGGGGCTGCTCGCTGGGGCAGAAGTGGCCGTCCTGCTTGGTGGGGCACTTCGTGATACTAGGCCGCTTCTCCTTGGCTGGGCAGCGCCCGGGCTCATCCACAAAGTTGACATACAGCTTCTCGATGTTCCCGCCATCGCCTGGCAACGCCGAGGCAGCACAGCGCGTCAGCGCAGCAGCTCTCGCATCCAAAGGTCTGGAGTTGCACTGCACAGGCGAGCGAGCCACGGGGCTGCTTGTGAACCTGCCGCGGAGCACCACTGGGTAGTCGGTCAACAACCCGGCCAACGAGACCCATCCTTTTCTCCTCATCGAGGCAACGATGAAGCACAAAGCCAGTTAGCAGCATGCAGACTAGGCCAGCGGCCCAACACTGGTACCCGACACTGGCATGATGTCCCGTGCAGCCCTACACTTCCCATGCAAGACTCAGTGCACAGCAACTGGCGCACGCACTGCTGGCGCATGTGCAGCGCTGCATGAGCAAGCGCCACTGCTTGAGCATGCAAGTAGCTTGACAGGCCTCGATGATACCCAGGTATGAGATCCTGTGCAGGCTGGCATGCGTGCTGGGGCGGGAGCAGGGAGCATGGCGCGCGAACCTATGGTTATGTAGTGAGGTGCGCAGGGGTTGACCTTGTAGTCGTACACGCGGTTGTGGCGCTCGTATGCGTGAACGTGCCTGCAGGTGAGGGCGCATACCCCTAGCCTTCACATGTGGCCCTCACGCCTCCTGTTGTGGCCGTTGAGGCAAAAAAAAGGCATCAGAGAGGTACACTCGTCTCATCCCCTGTTGACACTGGGCCACATCTAGACAGCTCCGACTCGATACGTTCATCCTACCTCAGACTGACAGGGACACGCACACATCCTGCTATGCAGTCTGGCGATTGCACACATATCCAGGCCGAGCAAGGCCCCTGACACAAAGGCCAGGCGGGCAGGCAGGCGCTGGCCGCGCGGCCGCAGCGGCGGCGCACCCATTGAAAACCAGGTCCACGCCGCCCTCATACACAATTGGCTCAAGCGCCAGGCGCATGCACTCCATCTCCTTGAAGTGCGCCTCGTACGTGTTGTACCTGCGGTGCGCGGCGCTAGGTTGTAGGGTATACCTACCCTGCCCTAATCCCGCGCAGCAGCTGCTGCGCGGCGCAGTGCGCGGCGCGCGCTGCTGCCTCACGGCGCCCCGCCCGCGGCCTCCTGGGCCCGCCCCTGGAAACAAGCCCGTCCGTATGTCTGCAAACCAGTACAGGCTGGGGTGCTCCCTCACAACTTGACATATGAACTTGCAAGTGCTCCCAGCAAGAAACACCAGCAGGCCGGTCTACAGACCTGGACAGCGAGTCTGCATAGGCGACCTGGGCGCCCGTGCGCAGTCGCCCCTCAACTCCCAGGTCAACGCCGCGCGCATGGCAGCAGAGGTGCAGCCGCTTCACCACAGTGAATGCGGCCGCACAGCCCGTCTGCTGACCCAGCACGGCGATGCCGCCCTGGTCGTCGCCCATGTCACCGCAGGCAGTGGCCAGCGGCATGGGCGCCCAGGTCGCCTATGCAGACTCGCTGTCCGGGTTTACAGACTGGTCTGCGGTGTTTCTCGCAAGGAACATTTACGAGGCCATATGTCAAGCTATGAGAAAGCACCCCAACCCGGGCCTGTTTGCAGACGGCGGCGCGAAAGAGCACGAGATTGGCTCGCCGCTTGGGTACCAACGCTTGGGTACCAATAAGCCAGATACGCGCGCCTGCAGCCCAAGCACAGGCCACACGCCGGGCAGCTGCCGCCCTCGCGGCTCCGGGCCGCCCGCGGCAGGCACGCCAATGCGTGCGCCATGCATGCTTGACAAGCTTGCCGCCCGTCCCATACACCAACTACACAGCCCCATCGCCCCACCTCCCGAGGGTTTCATGCGGCAGCCGCGAATCCTGGCTCAAGCCACACATTTTTCGCTCGGGGAAGCCTGAGACTAGGGCAGGGCCGCACCAGGGCGAGTGCATGACGGCGATGACCCAGGGCGTGCGAGCGCGGTCCACGGCGGCCAAGTCAGCGCGCAGCCACGCCGCCTGGGCGCTGTCCTCGCCATACGGCACGTACGAGCCCATCATGACCCAGTGCACGCCTGCGCGCGGGACAGCAGGGTATAGTATCCTATCCTATGGCAGGGTGTGCGACAAGCCTGCTTGCCACGTCATTCGCAGAGGCAAGCGGACATGGTGATGTGCGGGCAATATGCATGCATGCAGGCCGGCACACTCCTATACCGCAGAACGAAGAAAAGGGTCCGCCCCCATTATCCACTCGGGCATCGACCCAAAGACGCTCCTCTTGGTCCTGGAGGAGAGGCTGCTTGTTTCCTTGTTCATTACTTTTCTAACTCGATGCTACGAAAAGTCTCCTCGACTCGACTTCGTCGACGTCTCGAGCAGCCTCAGCTGCCGGCATGGTGTCCGCTGCACGCCACAGTGCGTCGCCGTGTGCACGCACCGCATGGGCAGCACACTCGAGTTTACAGGCCGCACACGCAGCTTCGGCCCTGCCCGTTTGCCCTGCCCGTCGTGGGCGCCACGCAGCAATACTGCACTGCACTCGCCCGTCGCACGACGCGCATCCGGGCGCGCGCCGGCAGCGTCGAACGAATAGTATTGCGGCGAATCAGAGCCGCTCTCCTCGAAGGGGTAGCGGTACCGCGTCTCAAACGCCTGGAACCTATTCTGCTGGGCGTCCTGCTCGATCTCGTGGTTGCCGGCGACGCCCATCAGCGGCACCTGCGCACAATGTCAATCTAAAGGACTCAGCCCAGCCTCACAAGTACCTGCAGACCCGCCATCGAGTGTGCTAACCCTACCGGCGACGCCCATCAGCGATACCAGCGCGCGCCGCTGACCAGAGGACTCAGCCCAGGCTCAAGAATCACCTGCAGACCTGCCATCGAGGGTGCTGACCCTACCAACAAGCCTGCACGCCCGCAGACGGTGCCTGCACCAGGCGCCGCAGTTCTTTCTATAGTTCTGCTCACGTATCAGTCTCGATGGGCATTCTGGAGCGCCCGCGCATGCTCCGGCATGGCTGTCTCTTGCATGGTAGACGCACCTGTGCGGGCTATGTCGTTGCTATGGCACCATGGACAGTGAGTAGCCCACAATGGTGCCGCCCACCCAGGATAAACGTGCTGGTTTGACGGACCCACACCGCTGTACCGGGGCAAGCACCCGCGCTTGCAAGTGCCTGCAAGCCCCACGCATGACCAGTGCCACCAGAGCACAGCAGCGTGCAAAGCTCACGGAATACCCTAACAGAGTACTGCTGTGTTGAAAACGCCTCAGGAGGGACTCGCGCCTGCGAGAACAGCGGCTCCGTCAGGCGGCCCCAGGTGTCCCAGCGTGGCTGGAACGACGTGCTCGTCCCCCAGTCCTTGGCCTCCTTCTTCACCTCGCCCTGCCGGCGCGGAGCCGCATCGGCACCCGCTACTCGGCACGCTCCGCCGGCTGCACAGCCAGCAGCAGGCCGATGTGGGTTTGCTCGCTGCTAGCTGGAGCGCACCCACAGTGCGGCGACACCCAGGGTAACAGTTCAACCCCACCGAGGACAAAGAGCGTGCTGGGGCTGTAGATAGGGCGCAGGCCGGTGCCTCAGCAGACCTCAGCAGACGCAGCTTGCAGCCTCCACATGCATGGGCTTGCATGCTGGCTGGGACGATGCGGTCAGCCCCAGCGCGGCGCGCGCGCCTCTCCGTCCGGCAGGTAGTGCGGGAGGTAGTCGTCCGCGTACGTGTAGTCGCCCACCAGGATAACCACCTGCGCAGCCTGGCTGTTAACCCTATCCAAAGCCTACTTTTAATGCAGAACATGCGCAAACCCTAACCTATGCTGCAGAATATGCCCGAGCGCAGCCTCGCGCCGGGCGATCGCGGCGCCCTGCACGTGCACGTTGGATGGATGGGCAACACGTTGCTGGCAGCTGCGCGGGCGCCCGCTAGAGCAGCCGAGCTCTTGGGTCACACTGATGCAGATCGCAAACGCACGGCGTGCGTCTTTGCCTTGCTTCATGCAACGAGCTCCGCCTCACAGGTGGGCGTCCGTGTGGACAGTTCACGCACGGGCGAGGGGTTGCGTGCGTGGTCAAAAACAATCAGCCACCCCTCTGCACAACACCCCGCTCGAATGTGCAGCGCACCGGGGGTTCGGCCTTGGCGAGGTGGCGCAGCGTGGCGGTGGAGTTGTACGTCTGGCCCAGGTCGCCGATGATGCCGAAGCGCTGCGGGAACGCGCGCGGCCCCGTGGCCTGCAGCGTGGTGAAGCTGCGCACGCTGCTCCAAGCGTCCCGCTCGCCGTCGCCGCACCTGCGGTGCGCGCGCCGGCGCTGGATTTGGCAGGCTGTGCGGCTCTAAGGGGGTGCGCATGTGAGGTAGCCCATCTGCCGCCGTGCATGCGGCGCGCCGCGTTATACCTCCCCCCCTGCATGCGCTTCTGGGCAAATACAAGCAAAAACATCCCTATAGAGAGTCACAGGTATCGGCTCAGCATGTCCAGGCCACGCCAGCGTGCACCGCAGCCGCAGGGAGAGCACTACACACACGAGTGTACGCAGATCAGAGCAAGATACGCGGAGCACGCAGCCATGGGTAGCACTGCAGCAGATGCGACATAGCCATATGTGACATAGACAGCATAGCGGGCACACAGGGCACGTCATGACAGAACCACCCGCTGCGAGCTGCATCATGGGGTGGCTTGTCTCACGCCGCGCCGCGTGGTGCCTGCAGGAGGCGCTGCTGCAGCTGAGCGAGGGAGGCGCCTGTAGTAGTAGGTGGTCGAGGGCTTCAGGCCCTCCAGCTTGACGTGGTGGAAGACGCTGGAGATGTAGGTGTCGCCTGGGTAGTGCTGCACATAGGCCTTGGTGGCGCCATCGGCGCTCTTGTCCAGCGCATTGGCTTCTGTGCCGTACTCGACCTGGCGCCCAGCAACACAGCTCACACAGTGCTTGCGCCTGCCAGTAGGCCGAACAAGGCTGGTTCTGAGGCACAATGCCGAAGCACGGCCTGCGGACAGCTGTGCAAGCCTGTAAACATTTGACGCTTGCACGCAGCGCAAGCCAAGCGCAAGTGCTTTAGAGCACGTATCAGAACTTTGGGAAGTGTGTCCAACACAGTTTCGAACATGTAAGGCTACATCACGTTCAAGCTCTGGTCATAGCAAAGCACCCGAGCGTAGCCAAGAAGGCAGCTAGGTGCGACACAAGCAGGCTGCCTGCCTGTTTGTGCAACACTTGCGAATGACAGCGCGGCGGCGCACACCGTGGACGCCAGGCCTGCCAAGTCCTGCAGGTGTGCCGCCTCTCCAGCATCGGCCCGGATGCTGGCGTTACCGGTGCTCCATGACACGAACATGGCGCCCTCACCTGCGCGCGCTGGCGGTCAGAGCGCTCGTCCGCACACGCCAGCAACGCAGCCCACACCCAGTTTGCTCTTTGTCTGGGCATAGTAATTGCGCGCGCCTGCCAGCGCAATGTGGATCTGCTCAGGCTCGAGCGGCCCAGCGGTCTTGACCACCCTTGGGTCGTGCATGCTGATATCCTCGCTGCCCGTTTCTCCCCACTCCTTCTGATAAAGAACAGTTCTTGGTGGCGGTGGGGCAGCCTCGGCATGCCCGCTGCCCAGGGGCAGCTTAAGGCTGGCGGCGTGCACACGCGGGTCCAGCGCAACTGCTCCCAGCAGCACCAGCCACACAAGCACGCACACGCCAAACGTGAGCCCAAAGCGCTGCTTCCAGCCCTCCTCTACCATGATCGCAATGCAATGCTTGATGCCGTGTGTCACGACCGCACTTGCTCAGAGGCAGTTTGTGCGTGCCCAGCAGTGTTCGGAACACAGACGAGGAAGCTATAATGCTAGCACTAGCATGCTCGCACTAGCATGCGCAGCAAATGCAGCAGTGTGCCTTAAGGGGAAGCTGCTTGGGAGAGGCAACAGAAGGCCTGTGTCCACGTCAGGCCAAGTCAATGTCAGACGTGGATGCTGAAAACGTGAGGTGAGGTAGCACTCCACGGCGAGAAAGTGGCTTGCAGGACACATGCAGCGCTTGCATCCCGGCTTGCATGCAGGCCGCAGACCTATCCATTGCTGGTAAGAAGAATTGCACAAGCAAAACTGTGACCAACACGAGCGATAAGCGCACACGCACACAGGATAGCATTTCCTGCCTCTTTCCCTCAGTTCAGCTTGAATACCTCCAGTTTGCCACATGTGGTATACCTCACTCTGCCACATGTGCTATACCTCACTCTGTCTGCTTCTTGACCCTCACACATAAATGCGTTCATGCATTAGCACCTCATGCGTTAGTGCTAATAATGCACTCGAACAACAGTAAAGACTAACCTGGGATGATCGGATCACCCCAGTGGGATTGCTCGACAATGCAACCCAGCCCCGACGACACCGCCTGCAGACAGTCTCCTAGCGCAGGTTGCCTGCAATGCGCAGGACCTCTGCCACACCTTGCTGAGCCAGAAACAGCTCAACCGTGTGCCGCTCAGGGGGCCGCTGCTCTATTAACCTGCAATGCTCAATGCGCCTTACCTATCCAAAACCTGAAACACATTACAGAGCAGGCTCTGCTCAGTATGGCAGCGGTCCGCGGGCGGCCACGCTCACAAGGGGCTGCCTCAAGTCATTGCCACTGCTCAGTGTGCCTGTGGCACTCCTCTGCGCGGCACACGGCGGGTGGTATGGTGCGGGCCGGGGCAGCTTTGACTGCGTCACCTCCCGGTCGAGCGCTGGCAGCGTCGTGCTGGTAGCTCCTCGACAAGCTCCAGACTCCCTGCAAGCGTCTGCACCCAGGCACTGCCTCAGTGAATCTGTCTATCAACAGACACAAACATGGCCAGATTTGACATACGTTTCTGACAAGAGACACAGCAAAGATAAGTAAGTGTGCACGCCCACGGCTGTAATACAAAGCAGCAGTGCAAAACGAAGAAGCTTGTAGATGCTGCTGTGCAGAGTCACGCTCAAGGGGTCTACAGCCGCATGCACAACCACCTCAGCAGGCACTACAGCACTGAAGCAACAAAGGGCCTGAGTGTACACAACCCTGAGAACGGCACTGTTCACGTGCCTGCACGCGTCGCTGCGTCCTGACGGCGTTGCGCCTCTGCGGCGCGCCGCAGGTACGCCGCCACGTCCACCGCCGACTGCGCGCCAGCCCGCGCACGTCCGGCGGCGCGCTCAGGAGACAGCGGTCGCGGCGCAGCCCGCGCAGTGCTGCACCCCTCTCCGCGGGCCCCGCCCTCGCCCTCGTCGCGCAGCTTGTTGTATCTCGCCGGCAGCGGCAGCGGCTGCCCGGGTCGCCAGGCGCCGATGGGGCCCAGCCCGCCGCGCGGAGACACGGCCTCCAGAAAGACGCGCTTGCGTGACGGCGGTGACGGCGCGCAGCCGCCCTCGCCGCGGCCCGGCGCGGCGCCGTCGGGCTGCAGGGGCGCGACGATCACCGGCGCGTGCGCGGCGCGCGCGACCTGGCTGGCGAGCGGCTTTTTTCCGAGCAGCCGACCGAGCGCGCTCGGCGCGCCGTCGCTGGCCAGCACGACCGCGCGCGCGCCCGCCTCCAATGCCTCCAGCGCGAGCGCCTGCGCGATGGAGACGCGCGCGCAGCTGGCGCCGCCGCGCAGCACGGCGAGCCGGTGCAAGACGCCCGCGCCGGCCGCCCTGCTCAGTGGCGCGGCAAAGCGGCGCTGCATGAACGCCGTGGAGCGCGCCAGTGGCCGGCGCGGCATGCAGACCAGGCGCCACAGGCTGCTGGCGTCGAACAGCACATGCACGAGCAGGAGCTCAGAGGCGCCAGGCTCCGCCAAGTAGCTCAGCGCATACTCCACCGCGCGCTCTGAGGCCTGCGCACAGACCAAAGGGGCTGGTTCTTGCTGTGCAACCACCCAAGAGGAGCGGTGCCAGCCGTCCAGGTGGCACATAAGTTTTCCAGACCAGCCCAGGCACCTGCTCGTATCACTGACAGCCACCGTGTGAGAAACAAGGTGCAACATGTCCGAGAGCGGGCAGGGTGCTGTGCTGTCGGGGGGGACCAGCTTCACATGTAACTGCGCAGTGCTCAAGGCTGGGAGGCACACCTCAGAGTCTGTGACAGCGACCAATATTGGACCTTCCTGCTTCATTCCAGCCAGGCGGTGCCCCTACGTGTCTGCACTTTGTTCGCAAGCCCAGCACACGTGTTTGCAATTTCGTGCAAACTTCACCCTCGATCTTCGTTCCTTAGCTTCTTCTTAGCTTGTCACCTTGCATATATGCCTGGTCGATCAGCACCTGTCGTGCAACAAAGTGGAGAAAGTGCGTGTGGAGGGGTAGGGGCATAGGTCTAGGGGCTCAGCAAATTTGTACTTGCCAGGTACGGCAGACTGTGGCCCGCAATGCTTATGTCCCCAGGGTCCTTTCCATTCCTTAAATTGTGCTGCATGCGTCTTTAAGAGACTGTCTCGTAGGTGCTCAGCTGCGTGCTGGCGTCATCAGCAGTTGGTGTCCATGGGGCACTAGTACGCTGCTGAGGTGCACGTGTAGGTGATTTGGTAGTGCACAACAGCCTGTTGTCAAGTCCACGATGAGCTGCTACTGCCTAAAAATTTTCTTGTTTTGCCTCCGGCCTGGAAGCACACGCTGCGCAGCTCAAGTCACTTCTGTAACTTCTTAGCAACTTAACATCCTTGGGTAGTCGGCGACCCACTACTAGTCGCAGTGCTGGTAGCGTACCCAATGGGTATGCTTCCAGCACTTTCCTTTTGAGACTGGAGCGCTGCTTTGCTAGACGCGACTTGGCTTCCTGTGCGAGCGCGCAAATAGGTACGTGCTAGTTTACAACAGCCTCCAACCTGCTTTGAGCCGCACTTATTGCTCAACTACGTTCGCAACGTCCGCCAGCTCCTGAACAGGAACAAAGAATCACCAACAGGCCAGGCACGCTTATTCGTCCCGGCCCGCGCCCTGCCCACGCGGGGCGCGCACAAAGAAAAGAGACACCTGCGTCAACTGTGAGCGGAGACATGGGCCTGCTCCGGGGAAGCCAACCCATAACACGCGCTGCCCTAGAACACCATACCCTACCCTAGAACACCATACCCTCTATCCTGACCAGCACCAGCAGCTGCTCGGCGGGCTTGGGCGCGCCGGCGCTGCCCACCGCCAGCGCGGGCGCGTCCGCCCCTCCCCAGGGCTGCCCGCCCTCCGAGGCCGGCCCGACGGGCGCCGCCGCAACGGGCAGCTGCCGCGCTTCCGACGCATCTCCCGACCCGTTGCCCGCCGGGACATTCAGGGTCATGCCGCGGGGCGACGGAGGCGACGGAGGCGACGGCGGTGGCGACGGCGGCGCGCCGGCCGCGCCGGCCGCGGCGGTGTCCGCCCCGCACTCGCTGGGCGGGCGCAGGCCCCGGTGCGCGTCGATGACGGTGGGCGTCGCCGCGCCGCCGTACCACCCGGCGAGCAGGTCCACGAAGCGCACGCCGCCGATGTGCGAGCTGGTGAACAGCGGCCCGTCGATGATCTCGTGCAGCTGGCACGCCGGCGCAAAGACGACCGCCGCGGCAGCGGCTGAGCCGGCCTCCCCCGTCGCCCGCGCCAGCAGCGTGGCGCCCAGGGGCCCGTCGGGCTCGGCGGCCCGGCCCGGCGTCGGCGCGGTCGCGGGCACCCTGCCAGCCGACGCCGCGAGCAGCGCGCGCTCCACCGCGCCGGGGTAGGGTGTGAGCCCCGCGTAGGTCTCCACTGCGCCCGCGCTCCCGGCGCTCCCCCCGTCGCCGTCGCTGCCCGTCGCGCCGCCCGCCACCGCCGCCGCGCCGTCCGCGGCCCCTGCTCCTGCCTCGGCCCCGGAGGCCGCGGTCGCGCTCGGCGCCGCCCCGGCGGCGACGCCGCCGATAAACGACGCCTCCATGCGCGCGCGGAAGTCCGAAAAGTTGGCGCCCACCGCGCCGTCAAAGCCCAAGTTGGCGCTGTCGTACAGGTACTCGTGGAACAGCGCGGGCGTGGCGACATGCGCGTGCGCGTACTGCGCAAAGAAGCAGCGCCAGGCGTCCGCGCCGTACGCGTCCATGCATGTCCTGCGCGGCTTCGCCAGCGAGCCCATCAAGCGGTAAGCGTTGGATGCGGGCAGCGTCCTGCTCTGGGGTCATGCGTGCGTTGCTCGCTTGCTGACAGCGTTGCCCGGGAGTGGGCAGGTGCAGCAAGCACAGACGGCGCGGCGCGCGTGGCCGCGGGCCCTGGCGCGGGGGCGCGGACGCGCCTGTCGAACTGCGCGCGGTAGCTGCTGAGCAGCGCCTTTGCACATTTCTGGAAGGAAAAGCCGTCAGAGCGCAGGGCGGTGTATGGCGGCACGTCCAAGAACCAGCCCGCGTCGATGAACGCGCGGTAGGTGGTCAGGCGCGGCATGCGCGGCCTGCACAGCGCAAGCAAAAACAGGTGGACGCGGACTGCAGATAGACCTGATCGTACCGTACAAACACAAGCCAGGATCCCCCTTGCACGTAAGGGCGCATGCAGCACTGACACAATGCAGGTGTTGCGCCTGCCCGGAGCATTCTGTTGCCGCGACAGGCGCGGGCGATGCGGGCGCGGCTTGGGGCGCGGGCCGCGCACTGCAGCAGGGCGTGCAGCCAGTCCGCGTTGTGCAGGCAGCCGACGCCGCCGGCGCTGTCGCCGGTGAGCAGCACCTCACCGCCCGCATCCAGGCCCAGCTCGCCCAGCAGCCGCCGCGCGGCCGCCGCCGCGATGCGCTTGCCGCGGAACTGCCAGCCGCCCGCGCCGCCCGCGCCTGCGCGCGTCATGGCGCTTGTGAGTGCGCGGTGAACGGCGCTGCAGGTGCTCACATGCCGGGCGGGGAAGATTGCAGGTCCCTGTCACGGGGCCCTGTCACGGGGCCCTGTCACATACGGCCGCCCAGGTGTCGCGCCAGGTGTCGAGCGCCGCCGTCGTGGCGCTCGTCAGGACCTGCCAGCCGCCTGGTTACCGCGGTGACGGGGCGCCCCATGCTGCCCGCCGCTTAGCAGACACGCCGCGCACGGTGCGCGCGCGCCGCGCGCGAGCTCGAGAGAGGCTGGAGAGGCTGGGGGCAGGCGGGGCGGCGGGGCGCACTCTGGAGGCGCACGCCGTCCGCGGCGCCGCGGCTGGCGTTGGCGGCCGCCTCGTGCGCCGCCAGGCACCCGCGCGCCGCGCTCGCCCCGCCCGGCGCGGCCGCGGGCACGGCGGCCAACAGCGCGGCGCCCTCTGCGCGCATGACCCGCCTGCTGACCCCAGCCCGCCACCCTTCGGGCGGCCCCAGCCCCGAATAAGACGCACGTGACAAGCGGACAGATTTGGTAACCCGCAGCGCTGTGCAGCCTGTGCCCTGGCGCTGCAATGGCCCCTGCGCGCGAGTCGCCTGCGCGCCAGACTCGCAGGGCCAGCTGATAACTCGCCATCCATGAGTGCAGGAGATAAAGCACCAGCGCTGCAACGCAGACCCACCCATCCACATCAGCGCAGGGCCAGGGCGCGCAGCGCCGTCTGCAGGCACGCGGCTGGGCGCGTGCAAGGCACACCCCGGCCGCAGCAGCGCAGCAGGCGCGGCGCCGGGCCGGGCGCAGCGCCGCCGGACCTGGCGGCGCGTCGCCCAGGTGCGAGTCCGACGAGCAGTACCAGATGGCGACGTGGTTCCAGTCGTGGAAGGTGGGGTTGGCCGCCGGGTCGTCCGACAGGATCCCATGCGTCTGCAGCCCGGGCGCGCCCGTCAGGCGCGCCGCGGTGCAGCGGGGGGGCAGGCGGCCTGCGTCGGGCTCACCGGCTGCGCATACGGCCATGATGCACGCGCACGTCGCGCCCTGCCGGAGCAGCGCGCAGACACACCGCAACAGGACGCCGCAGGTGAGCGGGCAGGCGGCCCTGACCGACAGGGTAGGGTAGGGTAGGGTAGGGTATGGTAGGCAGATGAGCAGGCCAGCAGGCTGCCGCTCAACATCAGTTGACCTGTTGCCAGCTGCCACGTCTCCAATACGAGCACCACGTCTCAGCAAAGGCCCGCCTCTCCATCTGACAGTCTGCCGGCTAGAGGCGGGGGCCGCCCCTCGGCAGCGGCGCGCGCCTGCAGGACCACGTCGGGCAGGCCGTCCACGTGCGCGGTCGCAGAGGTGACCGGCGGCAGCAGCGCCGAAGACATCAGGTAGGGCGTGGCCGCGTAGCGCGCGGCGCACGACGCGGCGTCCCAGCACCATGCGCCGCCCAGGAAGCGGATCACCCACCTGCGCGCCGCGCGCGCCCGGCGTAAGCCTGGCCTGGCAGCCAGCGCGCGGATTCAGACTATTATAGGTCTAGGGTTATAGGGTATATACCTAACCCTATCCTAAACCCCAACCTGTATAACACTGCTGGAGCATGGCGCGTGCCAGGGCTGCCCTGAGTGGCACGCCTTGAGTGGCTTACTCCTGAGTGGCATGCCGAGGTGCGTGCGAGGAGCCGGCCATGTGTCGGCCTGGGCTGCGCGTCGCGGGTTTGCCGTGGACACCGGCCTGTGAGCAGTCTGAGCGCGCCTACATGGACCCTGCTCGCCATGCAGACAACCCTGGCTGCTCACAGCACGGCGCATGCAGTGCATGCAGAACACCTTAGCAGAGCCTGCGCCGCGGCGCGCACTTGTCCGCGCCCGCGCCCGCGCCGGGGCGGTGGTAGAACGCGCCCGGGCTCCCGTCATTGCACACGGCCAGCGGGTCGGCCGCCGTTGCCGCGTACAGCCGCATCACGCGGCCGCCGCCCACTGCGCCGGCACTGGCGGCCGGCGGCGCGCTTGCGGCAGCCCCGCCCTGCGGCGCGCTTGCGGCAGCCCCGCCCTGCGGCGACGGGCTGGCGCCGCCGGCCGCCCCGCCGGCGCCCTCCTCCGCGTCGGCCAGGGACAGCGAGGCGATCGCCGGCGCCGCGGCGGCGCCGCCCGCGCTGCCCCGCACGGGCCCCGCCAGGGTGCTGACCTTGGCGCAGGGCGCAGCTGTCGTGGCGGCCGCCTGCAGCACGTCCCGCCCCCGCCGCGTCTGCCCCTGCTCGCCGTCATCTCCTGCCTGCTCGGTGGCGCCAGCGTCGCTCGCTGCTGCGCCCGCTCCCGCCTCCGCCGCTGCCTCTGCCGCGCCAGACGCGACCCGCTCCTCACCAGCCTCCGCCGCTGCGCCCAGCCCCTCACCGCCGCCGGCCGCGCCCGCTCCTGCCCCGCCTCCGGCGCCCGCCGCGGGCGCGGCGGCGGCGCGGTCGAGCGCCAGGCGCGCCTCCGCGCTCAGCCCCGGCTCATCGTCCACCGCGTCGTCCACCGCGGCCTCCAGCACGCCCTCGATCCGCGCCGGCATCTCCAGCAGCTCCTCTGCCAGGCCCGTGGCATGGGACGGCGAGGGCACCGAGGTGGCCTTGACGGCGGCATGCACGAGCAGCAGGCTGGCGATGAGCAGCGCGTGCACGGCAACGAGCGCCATGGCCGCGAGCCAGCGGTGGCGCAGCGCGCCGCCCGCCTCGCGCTGCGGTTGCTGGAAGTACCCATCCTGCGCTCGCCGCAGGCTTGGCGAGTGAGTCGAGTTATGCAAAGCATATGCAAGCACTGCAGCCCGCCCCGCGTCTGACACGAGGAGCCACTTTGCACTCCGCTGCGCCGCGCAACGGGCAGGTTCAAGCACTGCAGGGCCGTCGCATGCACACCCTCACAGCACCTCAGCATATACACACCAATACCACGAGCCCACGAACTCTGTGCAAAGTTACGCTGCACCCAGAGGGCTCCGCGGCCTGCAGCACATCCTCAGGTGCCTTCCCCTTCGTGCAGTGCAGCAACAAGCTATATTAAATACCCAACTGTACGTGAGCTGAGGGTGGAATGTAGAGCACCACGCACCCGCCTCATACCCCTGCTGCGGCCCCGCCCATGGACCCTGCCAGGTGAAGGTGGCCACTCCTTCAAGCTGCCTCTCCCTTGACCACCCCGTCACCGTGTACGATGGGCCAGCTTGTCACCTTTCTATGACTTCGTCGAGCATGCATGAAATTCTGGGGGTTACCTCTTTGCGCATTTGAATGCCAGCTTCAGACCTGCCCCCGGCTGAAGTCTAGAGACATGTACATGGATTGTTTGCGCATGTACATGCAGCATGCATGGGAAGATGTGTGAGACTGATGCACTACGAGATAGTCAGGCCTGCCGCTCCAGCGTGTTGCACTACTCTGCGCCTTCCTAGCACTGCAGTGTCCGATTCCCCAAATGCAGCCAAGATACGTCCAGCTAACCAACCCAGTCTAGAACAGACGCCTTAAAGAGCCCTGCAACAGATGCTGCATGCTGCAAAGCACACTGCCGGCCTGGCGTGCATGTGCCAGTGACCAGAAGAGCGCGCGGCTGTGCCGGCTGGCGCCTTACTTGATGCGCGAGCGGAAGCGCTCGATGTTGTGAAGCGTCAGCACCGTGCACTGCTCCCACGACAGCGGCGCCTTGGTGAAGGGGCACGTGCCGTGCTCCTTCAGGCACGCCTGGCGCGCATGCATGCAGGCGCAGTGTGAGCATGAGAATTAGGTGCGTGCCTGAGATATCTGCCATGCCTGCCAGCTTTAGAAAGTGAAAGACACCTCGAGGACAAAGAAGGCTGAAGTGTGGGCTGCATGTGCGTGAAATGCCAGCATTGAGCTTGCTTCTCTGGTGCCAAGCTCTTGCGTGAAGGTACGCCGTATACTGTGGTGTAGACTGGGTGCATGCGAGTACTGAGACGTCAGGTCCTGGCTTGCACTGGCGCAAGGCTGCCTCGGACAGGCTCCGGCGGCGGCGCGCAGCGAGCCGCGCCGGGCACGCCTTCCAGGTGGCGAGGCCCATGACGTGGCCGAAGGGCGAGATGGCCGGCGTCACGACCGGCTCCAGCGTGATGGGGTCGATCAGCTTGGGCAGCGGGTTGCCGTCGTCGCCGCCCGCGGCGCCGCCGTTGCGGCGGCGGTAGCGCTGCGCGCGGTCCACGCCCGACCACCTGTGCGCGCGGCGCAAGGTTCTTTCATGCAGCCCTGCAAGCCCTGCCTTGCGCATCATCAGGCAGAGCACAACGAAGCCACTCCCAAGCTGTGAAGTGCCTCTCAGCAGGCCCAGCTGCGTGCGCTGGCAGCGCAGGCAGTGCGATATATGCCAGTCAGCAGGCCAGGCGGCCTGGCTGCATGCAACCCGGCTGATGTCAGCAGCAGGACTCCTCCTGACCTAGCAACCACCCATGTCCTGCTGAATGGGAATGCTGACCCACACCGGTTGGTCGTGGGCTCGGCCCCGTCCTCGTCGCTTTCGCCGCCGTCTCGCGCCTCGTCATCGCTCTCGCCCCTGTACGGGGTGGACCAGCATTAGCGCTGGACGTGTTATTCGCTATCACCCAGGATTCATCGAGGGACACTGCGAGCGCAGCATCATAATTGGTTGCACTCCTCGCCCGGGACGTCACCAGGACAGCACCAGAGCAGTGCGTGGTGTGACGGCGCGCGCCGCGCGCCTGCGGCGCTTGCCACGCGCAGGGCCGCCCGCGCCACGCGCGCCGGCAGGGCGGGGCGCCCGCGGCGCGCCCCGCTCGGGCGCCGGCAGGCCCGCCGCGGCCGCCTCCCGCTGCGCCTTGCCCGCCCAGTACTCGGCGCACTGGTGCTCGGGGTCCAGCGCCTCGATGCCGTCCACGATCTGCGGATCAGCTAGTTTTGACTTTTACTTAGGCTTAGGTTCAGGGTAGGCATGCAGCGCAAGGGGATTCAAAGAGGCATGCCATTCTTTGGGGACATTAGCAACGCGCAGTGGCGCACAATGAAACACGCCTGTCAAGAAGGGACGGGGCAGGGCAGGCACCTCGGGCTGGTTGAAGCCAAAGTACTCGGGCCCGGCGATGGCGGTCTTGGGCGCGGGCGGCAGGTCCTCGCCCGCGCGGCGCCGCGCCTCGATCTCCGCGTTGATGCGCTTCAGCACCTGCGGCCGCGGGGCCCCGCGCGCTCGCGCCCACGACTCGACAAAGCCGGCCGGCGCGTCAAGGTTTGTTGCGCTTCACTTGCGCCGTAAGCATGAACGACAGATGCGCGCACCGCGGCGTCATCGGAGCAGGTTCAGAGAAAGGCGCATGCCAGGGTGACAGCCAAATTCAGGGTGTAGCTCGGCTGCCGCAAAGGCGCGACGGGGCGCCGCCCGCGCGCGCGGCGCACCCCCGTCCAGCAGCCGGTGCAGGACTTGGCGACCAGCGGCTCGCCCGGGCGGTCCATGGCGGTGACCTGGAACGTGGGCGCCGGCCAGAAGCGGCCGCCGCGGCCCTGCACCAGGCACTCGTGCACGCAGATCGCGTCCAGCACCACCTGCGCGCGCGGCGCGCAAGGGGTAGGGTAGGGTAGGGGTTTTTCCGCTCGGGGCCCTGACTTGACAAGGTCCAACATCACCTACGCGCGGCGCGCAGAGGGTGGGGTAGCATAGGGTTTTGGCGCCCTACCACTCAAGGACGCACTGAAAATGTGCAGCACGACCTGCGCAGCGCGCGCACAGGGCCACGCTGCGAGGCACATGACGAGTTTACCTGCCGCGCTTGTCATGTGTCGCACCGACGGAGCGCCGGCAGGGAGCGCTGCGCTCGCAAGCAGACTGCCCAGTGGACAACGCAGGAGCACAGCTGGTAAACGATGAGATGGGCTTGGACATTACGGACACAAACACTGTCTCAGGACAGCAGCAGCGGCGCGCACCGAGGAGCGGAAGTGCACGCGCGACTTGAAGCCGGCCGGGAAGATGTAGCCCGCGTTGTACCAGCCTGTCGCCGCCCTGCACCGCCCCGGGCAGCCCCCCCTGGTCCCCCTTGCTGCATAGCCGCGGGTGCACGGCGGAGGGTAGGGTTTGGACCCAACCCTGTCATGCTGTCCAGAGGCTCCATGGTGGCCTCCATGCCACTGTGCCACTGATCAAGCATGCGTGAGTTGTAGGGTAAGGGTCCTTACAGGTTCTACGGTCCATGCCGCAGCAGCGCTGCTGCTGCGGCATGCAGCGGCCGTGCCAGGCCCGAGGGCGCGGCGCGCACCGCAGCTCGCCAGTCTCCAGCAGCTCCGCAGCCTTGTGCGACTTCTGGCGCACGCGGCCGCGGTTGGTGTGCCCGGTGCGCGAGATCGCCGCGCGCCGGCCGCCGCCGCTGCCGCGCTTTGGTAGCTTCGCCGGCGCCGCGCCGCTGCCGCCGCTGCCCTCCGCGTCGGTGCCCGCCGCGGCCTGGCATGTGAGCCACCAGTTACGCGCGTCGACGGTGGGTGTGAGCTGCCACGACCTTGCAAGCAGGGCTTGAGGCGCCCTGTATTATTGCAGGGCCGTCACATCATCGTTAGGCGGCCACCTACTCGCCCACCACTTTCAGGAAGTTCAGGGCCAGGATAAGGTTGAGTGGGGGGAGCAGGCACCTGGTCGCCCCCGCTGTCCTCGACAGCCTCCACACCGCCGCTGCCGCCCGCCGCCGTGTCCACCGCATTGGGCTGCTCTGCGCCCGGCGCGGCGCGCGGCGCGGCGCCGCCCGTGTCAGCAGCCGCCGCCGCGCTTCTGCTCTCCGCGCCCGGCCCGCTGCCGACGCCGGCTGCGCGGTGTGGCGCGGCCGCGCCGCGCCTCCGGCCGGCGCCCCTGGGCGGCAGGCTGCCGCTGGCGCGCTTGCTGCGCGGGCGCGTGACGCGCGCACCGCCCGCCTGGACGAGAAGAGGGTCCAGGTGAGGACCAGGCGGGCGTTGCTTGTCCAGAGGGATGCCGTGCCGGCGAGCACGCACTGCTAGGTCCCCGCGTAACCCCGTGTCATACAGGGTGACTCAAACTGCAGTGGTGTATCCCTTAGGAGGGCTGGTGCCAGAAGCATTGCCGACTGTCTGTGCACACACTGCACACAGCCTGGTCGTTGCCTATGCTTCAAGTAAGCTCACCCGGGCAGCGCAGCGTATGCGCTGGCACCAAGCGCTGGCACCAAGACAAGGCCTGCGGGCGGCGGCTCACCCGACTTCGCGCGCGCGGCAGGAAGTCGTCGCTGTCGCTCGCGCCGGCCTCTGCGCCCGCAGGCGCGCCGTCCTCCTCGCCGTCTTCCGCACCGAAGCCATCCTCGTCTGCAGCTGCTGCGGCATCCCAAGATGCACCTTTAGGTTCCCATAGGCGATATATGCCGCCTGTGCATTTTGGAAGCAGCGCATATGAGCAGGGCTTGCCCAGACGCCCTTAATGTCACAGCCGGCAGACACACGTGTTCCAAGTGTAGCGGAGCTGATGCAGGTGCCAGGGCGCATGTTGAAGTGCAAGTGCGGGGCCAGAGCGGCGCGGTGGCCTCCACGCGCCGTGGCCAGGAGCGCACCGGGCATGCGCTGCGCCCGCTGCCTCTGCCGCGCAGACGCACGGGTCGGCGGCGACGCCTCCGAGGGTGTCCCGCCTGCCGGGGTCGCTCCTTCCTCCGCCGCCCGGCCGCCCCCGCAGCTGGCGGGCGCGCCGTCGCGCCCCAGGTCTACTGGGGCAGCGGCGGGCTCCGGGTCAGGGCGCGCTGCGGCGGCGGCGTCCCCGCTGGCGCCGCAGCCGGACTGCGCCCCGGCCGCGGCACGCAGGACGGCCGCCTTGGCCGCATCCAACTCCTGCGAGGGTGCCAACTCCACTCAGGGTGGGCTTTTGCCGCGCACAAGGTCTGCCAGGCTCTCCAAGGAATCAGCCTCGAGCAGCTGCACAGACGTGCTAGCGCTACAACTGTGGCTCTCGAACACGGCGATGCAGGGCACAGGGCAAGCGCAACGCCAGCATGCGCTGCGCCGAGGATCAGTCCTCAACATGCGCCCGGCACCTCATGGACATATTGCGCTTTGGGCATGAGCGCAGCCGGCTCTGCCCTGCATGCATGTCCCCAAATGTCCCCAGGACAGCTCTCACCACCCACATGGGCAGCAGTGCTATGATGGTAGGGTTAGTGTATCCTGCCACTGCACAGGCGCCTTCAGGAGCGCGCGCCTGCAGCGCTACGAGCGCGGCCTCCGCCGCGCCGGGCCGCATCTGGCGCAGGAAGCGCAGCGCGGCTGGCTCGGGCAGGCGCGCGAGCGCCTTGGCGGCCGCACCCGCCGCTGGCGTGGCCAGCGCGGGGGCGGCGCGGCTGCCCGCGTCCGCCGCCGGCGTGGCCAGCGCGGGGGCCGCGCGGCCGCCCGCGGCCGCCTCGGGGCCGCCGCCCGCGGCCCGCTCAGCGTGAGCCGGGCGGTCGTGCGCAGCGCCGTGCCGCAGGCGGCTGACCTCCGAGTCGGTGATTGGGCGCTCCGTGCCGTCGCTGAGCACGCGCACCAGAGTGTGCCTGCGGGACGCAACACAACCTGGGGTCATGCAAGCGCTAAATACCTGGACACAGCTCACGAGACACATGCAAGTTGCGGGCCGCCAAGCTGTCAGGCCATGGCATGTGACTGCGCCATGGCCCGCTGCATCTGAATGTGCCCATGCACCAACCTGGCGGCACAGCCTGCCTGCTCAACCGTCACCTGTGCGCTGCATCCAGCTTCGACGTGGCTGGCCGGCACTGGACAGCTTTCAGCCACTGCTTTCTATCACCCTGCCAGCCAATATATGTCTTACCCATGCCTCGCGCGCACTGTCAGGCTCTAGCGCATGCCCTTCGCGCCAGACCCTCGTCAGCCCCCCTCAACACAGCACCCGACGACCGCACATGTGAGCGTCGTCGTCAGGCTCCGGCGTGGCGAGCGCTGGCCCCGCTGCGGCGCCGCTGGTGCCCCTGCGAGCACCGCCGGCTGCCGCCGCGGCGTCCGTCTCCCCAGCGGCTCGCCTGCTGGCGGCGCTGGAGGCCGCGGGCGCGGAGGCGGCGGCGGCGGCGTCCGCGCCACGGTGGGCGGCGGGCGCCGCGCCAGAACCGGCGGCGTTGGCGCCAGGGTCGGCGGCGGGCGCTCCGGACGGCGCAGCGTCCTCGGCCAGCAGCTCGTCATCGGCCAGCATCACTGCAGCGCCTGTGGCATCACACGGCTTACGACAAGAGGCGACAAGTGATATATTAGTGCATGTGCGCACAACCTGGAAGGTCATGCAAGGGCCTGACTGCAGACACTGAGGTCATATGCGGGCGCATAAGAGGACCGGATAAAGTGAGGAGACAGACACAACGATCGAGTCCAAAAGGGCTCAGACAGTGGGCAGGTACAACGGGGACTGCAAATGTCTTGGGTGATGATGCGCCTCTCGTCGCGACGCCGCATTTCACTTGAGAATGCACCAGCAGTCCATGTAGACGGCAGTGCAGACGCGCACTCGCGCAAACTTTGCAGTTGCCACCACTGCGTTTGAGAGCGTTTGGCAGGCTGAGACCAAGGCTATGGGGCCAGTCGGTATATGGTGACAGCTGCAGGCCAGGCATGCAAACGGAGCCATGGGGCGCGCACAGGCGTCGCCCTCGGCATCGTCACCGTCCACAGCGGCATCCTCGACTCCGTCAGACCGCGCCTCGCCGCTGCCGTCGGCCTCATCGTCCGCCTCCTGATCCTCCTCCTCAAGGCTGGAGTCAAGGTCGATGACAGCCGGCGCCAGCCTTGCGCGGCGCTTGCGCGACCGCCCCGCCGCGGGCCGGGCCGCATCAACGGGCGCCGCCGCCTGCCTGAGCGCATCCGCGGGTGCGGCGCCGGCCGGCGCCCCGGCGGCGGCGGCGCGCGGCGGGCCCGCGCCGCCCGGCCCGAAGCCCTTCCCGCGGAAGCTGCCGACGAACACCTGGGCGGGCGGGCGAGCACGGCTTGGTGTGGGCCCCCCTGGTCTCCAGGCAGCAGACCGACTCCGCCAGGCAGCCTATCTCTGGTGCAGGGGCAGCAGCGCCTCGCCCGGCAAGCTTGCGTCTTGGGCTCCAGGGGCAGCCGCTGGGCGGGTGTGGCGGCCGGGGGCGGCACCGAATCGCCAAGCGTCCTGGAGTCGATGCGCTTGGGCCGCACGCCGCTCGGCTTGGCCGGCCAGCTCCTCGCGCCGCCGCTCTTCGCCGCCGCGCCCCGCCCGCCGCCGCTGCCGCCCCCGCCGCCGCCGCCACCGCCGCCTTCCCTGGCGGCTGCGAGTGCGCTGCACTCGATGCGCACGCGGCGCAGGAAGGCGCTGTCGGCCATCTGCGCCGCAGCCTCGTCCTCCCTGCAGCGCACCGCGGTCCTTGTCTTTCTAGCCAGGCAGTGCGCGCGCTTGCTACCCTTCCCATCATCTGCTCCCACCGAGTACTTTTGACTGCCCAGATTGACCGTAGGGCATGCATGGGAGGCGGCAGCACTGGAGGGACAGACAGCATGGTGAATGTACCTGTCGTTGCAGAGCTCCAGCGCCTTGATGGCCTCCGCCTCAGTCACGTCGGGGCAAACGCTTTGTATGGCCTCCACCTGCAGGGGCACCCACCGAGCACAGTGGTACAGCCACTGTCTGGAGACATATGGAGTGCTTGCACTTATCGTATGGCACAGTACGGCAGCACATCAGTCGAGTGGACACAAGGAAGCATGTACATAGCCAGGCGGCAGGAAACCATGAGCCCAGCCCACGCTGCAAGAGTCGGGCTCTGAAGTCTGTGTGTCAGAACTGCAGCAGCAACCACGGTGCTGTGTCGCACTTTGCGCCGGCGCTCGCGCTTCTCGTACTCCACAAACATCTTGCGCTGGTGCGCCACCTGCAGCGTTCTGAGCGCCTCAAGCTTCGTTACGCCACGCCGTACAGTGCGTCCAGGTGGAGCACGCAAGCTGAAGTGGCCACGGCTGGGGCTGGGCTGGTTGGCAGCCCACCCGCTGCTGGATGATGTCCTCCTCCGTCTTTGTCAGGCTGCGCGTCTCCAGCTGCTTGAACAGGTCCTCCGACCTGCGCCAGTGCAAGCCAGCGCTGACCTCTACGTCGTGCTACTTATGCACTTTTGCATAATAAGCACGCAAAACCAACCTTTGCCAAGGACAGTTTTAGTCAGTATCATTCCCACTGCATCAAACAGAGATCCAGAGCATTACCAAGCATCAACAGAGCAAAGGTGCACGTGCAAGGCTCGCGCTTGCACCTGTGTGTCCCTATCGCGTCAGCGCCTTCCCTGAACAGCTTCGCCAGGCCGTTGCCGGGCTCAGGCGCGCCAGCGCACGGCTCCATGTTCTCCTTGCTGCCTTCAGTGCAGGCCCGCGCGCCGCCTGTCATGCTCACCCAGCTCGCGTGGCCGTGTGCGGCGCCACGACTGGCGCTCAACGGCGCTGTCCGCTGCTTGTCCTTGTTATTGAGCGAGGGCCTTCGAAAGTTTTGAATGCATGGCCAAACAACAGCTGGGGTTTGAAGACGTGGGGTGCCATGTGAGGGCCGCTGAGGCATGCGCAGGCATGCACACTGTGGCATTGCACAGGCTATCGTTATTACTTCATGACTGGCATGCCCAACGATGGCCGGAGAGGCACAGTGTTATCCTCACAATGCAGGTTATGCTACATCCATCATCGGATGGCTAGTTCTACGTACCACAGGCCACAGCGCGCTGAGACAGCAAGAGTTTCGACCGGACCCCAGAAGACTACAACGGGACAAACAGGTCCGCCTGCTGCGCCTTGACCCAGGCGCACAACCGCTGGCAGATGGCGGCCGCCGCGTCCTGCTCAGCCAGCGCGTCAAAGTAGGCAAATACCTCATACTCGGGGCCAGCATATGCCAACACCTGCGCGCCCCAGCCACTCCAGCCGCTCAGCGCGCGCAGCCCCGCACCTGCCCACACAGGCAGCGCACTGCGCTGACATGCAGCATAGCATGTAAAGTCTCACAGAGTGCGGTTCCATACTGAACAGGTGCGGCCGGCCTTGGAGCTAGTCGCAGGCAGCTCTGCAGTTACAGCAGAGCAAAGGCAGGCGTGCAAAGCCTATGCAATGTACACATGTCGGCGGAGTGAGGCTGCGGAATGCGCTCCTACTCGCCCGGTAATGAAGAAATTGCATTTAAAGGCAGCTCGCAAGTGCGGTGCACACGGCACTACCAGTGAGCTGATAACCAGCAGCACACATGCACACCACATGTCACTTTTACAATGAGATTGCCAGAAGTGCCAGGCCCTGAAGCGTCTGCTTTTATTTTCAACAGGCCTGGCCGCGCCAGCAGCGGCAGGGCGCGCACCACGCGCTCGCCGTCGCGGAAGCAGTGCGTGCGCTGCTGCAGCGCCAGCGCGCCGCCCGCGCCGGCGCGCCAGACCGCGGCGTGCACGCGCGCGTACGCCGGCAGCACGGCCTGCGCCGGGGCGTGGCGCCCAGTCGCAGCGCGCCAAGCCACATGCGACAGACACCAGACCAGTTGTTTGAGAGTGGGGCTTTATCCAGGCCGACAGCGTGGCCCTGACGAGCTCTGCGACCAGGGTGCTGACCCTGGCGGCGGCGCACCCGCTGCAGCGCCGGGCAGTCCAGCGGCGTGGTGAACGCGGGCGCCACAAACTGCCCGCGCGCCGGCGAGCGGTACAGGAAGTGCTGCAGCGGCGTCGTGCCCGCCGGCCCGCCGCCCGCCGGCGCCGGCAGGTCCGGCAGGCGCACGCGGCCGCCGCCCGGCGCGGCGGCCGCCGCCGCCACGGCCTGCGCCGTGCGGCACCGGGCTGGCACATGCCTTCTCGCATGGCGAGGAGGTCAGCGGGTTCTGGCCCAGGGCCGCAGCCGTCAGCGCCGCCGCCCGCAGTTGCGCCGGCGTGCCAGCCATATCGCACCGCATCAATGGCACGCATGTCAGCGCGCCGTAGCAAGCAAACACTGCTGGAAAGCACAGTTCCAACGTCCCGGCTATCTCAGCCACCCGAGGAACAGCAATGCAAGCACCAGAGCCCATGCGACTCCCAGGCGCGGTCGGGCGGGGCACCTGCAGGACGCCGCCGGCGTCCAGCTCGCCCCGCAGGCACGCGGCGGCGTCCGAGAGCGCGAAGAACGCGTCCGCCTGCGCCGCCAGCAGCACCAGGCACGTGCCCGCCGCCTGCGCGCCCGCGCGCCGGCTTCCTCGGGCGGCTGACTGCAACTGCATCCGTTGCCTCGGCAGCCACGGCAGTCCACGCAGCGTGTGCAGGGACTCCCCACAGGCAAAGGCTCCCACAGTGGTGACCTGCACTCTGTGTTTCACCAGTGGAGGTTCTGAGGCGCGGGAAGAGCCACATTATGTGGCGCGCTGCCAGCGGGCACAAGCTAGGCCCAGAAACCAAGTCACAAGGGGCAATGCCCCGCGGGACATAGGGCAGGACTGCTGCATGGCGGGGCTCTGCAAAGCGGGCGGCTGGTAGAATGGGCGCGCGCCGGGTCCAGGTAGGCCACGTACGCGTGCAGGAAGGCGGACGCGTTGTAGCGCGGCAGGCAGACCGGCGAGAACGACTCGGCCGCCGCAGCGAAGCTGCCGGTGCGCCGCACGAAGCTGCTGAGCAGCAGCAGGTCGGCCGCGTCCAGCGGCGCCGCGCGAGGCTGCGCCAGCGCGGCCACCAGCTCGCCGGCCAGCAGCAGGCCGTACAGCGCGCCCGCCGCCTGCGCGCCGAGGGTGTAGCGTTGGGTGGGCGGTATGCCAAGTTTGTATTGCATGCGTGTGGGGAGGTACTGCAGCACTTGTCGTCTGGCGCGCAGGGCGACCCTGCCCCTCCAGCGGCTTGTGGCCTTATATCAACGTAACGTGCAGGACTATGCGTGTGTGCCAAGCAAAGACCACCAATAGCAGATGACAGCATTACTAGCATGCGTGCAAGGAGTCGACGTCTGCCACATGCTGGATACCCGCTCAATACGCACCAGCTGCAGCGCAGACACGAGGTCACCTCACGCACACAGCGCAGCACGTCTGAGGAAGGAAACTCCCTAACTTTCCATACATGCAAGCAGGAGCGCCTGCAAGAGGCCGCGCGCGCACCTTCACGGCGGCCTGCAGCGACACCAGCGCCGCGTGGCGCAGCGGCGCGGCCAGCGGCAGCGGCGCAAACGCGCCCAGCATCGCGGACGGGTCGGTCTCAAACGAGTGCACGAACGCGCGCAGCATGTCCTCCGTGCCGCCTGCCGCGCGAGCGACAACTCTGCCTAATAATGGAAGTGGTGGCCAAAAAAAAAAAAAAAAAAAAAAGGGGGGGGGACGAAAAGCAGGCATGGCCTGTGCCCCTCCTGTTCAGCATGCACTGAGGTGCAAAAGCCTGTGGCAGTAGATGGCCGCACCCAAGCGGCCGACGCTGCTCAGCCCGCGTACCAGCGTGCGATGCAATCTGTCCGTCAGCCTGGCCACCAGGTGCATGCATGGCGCGCCATCTTCTTTTCAACACGCCGGCTGCAGTCCCCCTCTCTGCAGTCCTTCTACTCTCCTGACATCATGTCGACCCAAAGTCAGTGTCTTTGGCCGCGCGCAGCGCGCACCGAGCAGCCGGCGCGGCTCGAAGCGCGGATTGCGCGCGAGCGTGCGGTCGAAGCCGTCAGTCAGGATGGCGACCAGGTGGTCGTGCAGCAGGCCCAGCTGCGCCGCCAGCGCGCCGGCCGGCTCGCCCGTCGCGGCGGCGGCCACGAGGTACAGCGGCCCGCGCTCCAGGAACACGATCGTGTGGCGGCCCGCCCTGCGGGGGGTTAGGGCTAGGTCAAATTGCTCGGCGCCATGGCTCCTGCCTGCGCTTGGCCACAGCGAGCGGCCCGCGCTCCAGGAACACAATTATGTGGTAGTCGGCCCTGCGGGGGGTAAGGGGTAGGTCGGACTGCTCGGCGTGGTGGCTCCTGCCTGCGCTTGGCTAGAGCGGCCAGCAAGGCCACTTGCACTGCAGCATAAAAAACCACCCGCGGCAAAAACCACCCGCGGCTTGCATTGGTGCTGTCTTTGTGAGGCGGCGGCGGCCATGACCAGCAGCGAGCACTGCGGGCGCTGGGCTCTGCGGCGGCCTGCGCTGGCAGCGCAAATGGGGCCCAAACAGGAGCGGGGCCGCTCCGCATCGAGCAACACGCACATCTGGCCCTTGGACCACGGCAGCACAGCGCACAGGTGGCAAAACGGGCACCAGCATGAGGGGCGCACCCCAGCGGCGGAGCGGGCGGCAGCCGCGCACACGCACGCAAGCACCCGCAGGCAAGGCACCCGACCACTTCGAGCACCCCCACACAGAGCACGGCAGTGGCACGCGGCAGTACTCAGAGCTTGATGTGGCCGCGTGGGCGCACCGGATGCTGCGCATGGCATCGCCGCGCGTCTGCGCAAACGCGAGCATTGCGTCCACGATGGCCATGAAGCCGACGAGGGCATCCTCGCGCCCATGCAGCGTCCAGACCGGCCGCCCCGCGTTTGTGAGCACGAACACATGCTTGCGGTGCGCGCGCCAGTCTGCGCTGGCAGCGTCCTCCTCATCGGCCGGCCCGGACGCGCCGGCCGCCGCGCGCCGCAGCGACGCCGCATGCGACGCGCCTGCGGCGTCCTCGCCTGCCGCGCGCCCTGTCTGGTGTGAACCCAGTGAACCTACTGAGAGGGCATGCGCATGCACGACCGCAACGGCTCGGCTGTAGAATCACGCGAGTGTGTCGTGTGACCCGCGCGCTGGTCCGCGCCAGCGCCGCCCCTCGTCCGCCGCCCCTGCCGCGCCGCCCGCGCCCGCCCGCGCCGGCGGCAGCAGGCGCTTGGAACCTGCACACCTTGTTCCCGGCTGTGGCCCCCGGGCGCCGCTACCGTCCTGGCAAGCAAGCCTGCCCCTCCAACAGCCCTTCGGGGAGAAAGAGACCATCACGACACAAGGCGCGGGCGCCACCGTCGCTGTCGCCACGGAACGAGGCAGCCTCGCTCGCGGCCACCAGGCTAAAGCCGTCGTCCGCGTCGCCGGCCGCCGCATCGCCGCCGGACTCGTCCCCGCCGCCCGCTGTGCTCGCGCCCGCCGACGCCGTCGGGCCATTATCCGCATCCCCAGCGTCGACGTGCGGGGCGTCGGCGGCCGCCGGCGCGGCGCGCCCGGTGGCCGCCCCGTCGCCCGCCTGGCCGGACGCGTCAGGCGCGGCCGCGGCGCGGTCAGACCCTAGCCCTGATCCCCGGGCCCCAAAGTCCAGCACGTGCCCCAGCGCGTCAGCCTGCGCACCACCGCTGCCGCCGCTGGCCGCTGGCTGTGCGGCGCGGCCCGCGCCTCGCGCGGCGCCGCTCTCCTCCACGGCCGCCGCGCCCGCCTCTGGCGATGCAGGCTCGCCGGCTCGCCTGGCGGCGTGCGCTGCAGGCTGCAGAAAGCTGTTAGCTGTGCCGGCCGCAGGGCTCGCTCGGAGGTCGTTGGCGAGGGCGGCCCGCGCTGCTGGCCTTGCCTCGGCGGCGGCCGCCTGCGCCGCGCCGGCCCCGGCCGCGCCGGAGGCCTGCGGCACGCCCGCGGCCGGCGGCAGGTCGTGCGGGGACACGAGCGACGGCGCCGGCGCAGTCGCGTTCTGGCTCACGGGCAGCTCCGCGGAGCTCGCCCCTGATGTCGGGCCGGACCCTGCCGCCGCCCGTGCGCCTGCCCCGGGGCCTGCATGCGCGTCGCCACCGCCTGACGCCCACACCGCCCACGCGAACGGGGACGCACGCGCGCTCTCGCCGCCGCCGCCCGCCGGGGCGCCCCGCGGCGGCGCAGTGGGTGCGCCAGCTGGCTCGCCCGCATCTCGTGCGCTGGCGGCGCCCTGCGCCGCGGCACGTAGAGACTCCGGTCCCCTCGCAGCGTGTCGCGGCTCCTCCGGCTGCGATGCGGCCGGCCCTGCGCCGGATCCTGGCGCTGACCCTGGCCCACGAGTGCTCGCTGCCGGGTCAGAGTCACAGACGGGCCTGGCAGCGCCGCCGGCGGGCCCCTCCGACATGGCCGACGCCAGGCTGCCTGTCGCCGAGACGAAGCTGGCGTCCGAGGCCGCGCGGCAGGGCGCGTCGCGCGCGTGCGGCTCCGCGCCGGGCTCCTGCGGCGCGGCGCGGCCCGGCGCCGCGCCCCCGCCGTCCGCGGCGGCCGCCTGCGGCTCCCGGAGCGACCCCCCGGGCGCCGCGTCGCCCTCCTCCTGCCCCTGGGCCCTCCCCGTTGCGGGACGGGCCGCCGCGGCCGCATGCGCCGCCCGCTCAGCCGCGCCGCCACGCTGGTCGCTCGGCGCAGCGGCCTCCCCGTCCGGCTCGCCGCCCTGATCGCCTGGCTCAGGCGGCGCTGCGGCGGCGTCGCCGCGCTTCCGCTGATCTGCGCTCTCCGCTTCCTCGTCGCGAGGCGCGGCCGCCGCCTCGCCTCCCCGCGGCCCATCACGATCCCCCGCAGGCAGGGCTGCGACGGCGGGCGCCTCTCTCTCGTCGCCCGGCTGCCCTGCGCGCTCGGCCTCGCCTTGGGGCTGAGCCGCCGCAACCGCGGAGGCCGCTCCTGGCTCGGCGGGCTGTGCAGCGCCCTCGCACGCGCTGGCGATCGTCGCCGTGTCGTCGCCGCTGCACTGCGCGCCTTCCTCAGCGCCCTGGCCGCCCAGCTTGGGGCGCGGGGCATCCGTTGGCGCGGCTCCGCCGCGCCCGCCGCCGACCGCGCCGCCGCTCGGGCGCTCGCTGCGGATCGTGGCCGCGGCCCGCGCGCCCGACGGCTCCGCGCCCGAGCCCGGCGCGCCCGCATGCATCTGCCCGCCGTTCGGCGTCGCATCGCCGCGCCCCGCATCTCCATTGAGGGCCACAGCGCCGCCGTCCTGCCCCTGCGCAGCGGCCGAGGCTGGCAGGTTCTCCGCTGCGGTGGAAGCGCGCGCGGCGTGCGCTCGGGCCGGCGGCGGGTCCCCGGCAGCGTCGGCCCCGCCGCTCGGCCGCGCGCCGCCGCCCAGCACCGCATCCAGCTCCGCAAATGCGCGGTCCAGGTCCAGCTGGTCTAGGGTAGGGCCTGCAACAGGGTCGGGGTCGGGGTCGGCGTCGGCCGCGCCGGCCGCGTCCGCGCGCGGCTCGACGCGCCCGCCCACGTCCGCCGCGCGCGGCGCGCCGCACGCCGGCTCCTCCCCACTGTCCACGGTGTCGGGCCCTAACCCTAGGCCGCGCAGGCGCTGCGCCACGACCTCCTGCGCGGCGCCGAGCACGGTGCGTCCGGCGCCCGCCCACGCCGGCCACGCGGACCCCGGCCCCGCGCCCTCCGAGCCTGCCACGCCCTCGCCGGCCCCGCCCGCGCCGCTGTGCGCGCGCGCGCCGCTCGGCGGCCCGGCGGGGCCGCGCATACGCTCACCGCCCGCGCCCGCGTTGCTCGGTCTCGAGTGCGCCGCGCCTGGCTGCGCCGCGCCGTTGGTGTCGTGGCCCCAGGCGCTGCCGCTGCGGGGCCCGCTGGCTAGGGCCATGCAATCAGGTCCGCTGCCGCGGTCCGGTTCGCTGCCCTGGTCGGGCTCGCTGCGAGGCCGCGACGCGGCGGAGCGTGCTGGGCCGCCCGGGGCGGCGGCGTCGCCCGCGCTGCTGCGGCTGGCGCGGCTCAGGTCCAGGCCGACGAGCGGGATGGGGCGCCGCGGCTGCGCGGGGCCGGCGCTACCGGCGTTGTCGGCCGGCAGGGGCGGCCGGCTCAGCAGCGCGCCAAAGTCCCCGCCGGCCTGCAGCGCGCCGTGCTCAGCGCAGAGGATGAGCAGCCGCGCCCGCCGAGGCCAGAGGTGCGGCTCTTGCCTGGCTGCAGCGCACACTTCCTCATGATTGCCTACGTGCTTGCAAAGCTGTGACATAGGGGAGCACGCACAGCACGCTGGCAACACCAACACTACGTGTTGCGCGGTCTGCAGGATGTGGTGTAATAGCAGAGGCACCACAGAGCCCGGGCTGCATAGGAAAACAGATGCCAGCCTGGGACCAGCCCGGAACGCGTATGCAAAGAGTGCGCTTCCCGAGCAAACAAAGCAGGCAAGGCGCTGCCTGCGGCGCTGGAGGTGCGCCGGCTCCCTCCGGCGCTCCGATTGCCCTTCGCCCGTCTGCACGGCCTGCGAGCCTCGCAAGAGCGCACTTAAGCTTCACTGTTAAAGGAGTGCACAAAAGCTTTAGCAAGGTGTGCAAATCGAACGCATCACGAGGCGCGTCGCACACCCGTCGATTCTTTGTCGGGCGTCATCACGCTATCTCGCACCAAGCATCACGCCAGTGTCACCAGCACTCTCACAAGGCAGGAGCCCGAGGAGTCCGGCCCTCGTCTTGTATCAAGCATCCAAACACCTAGAATACTTGCTCCAGCACCTGTTGACATCAGACCGCTACAAACGCTGCCTGAGACTCTGCACTACTTGCACTACTTGGGCGCAAGACCCTAGCTTGAGCCCTGGTTGGGGAAGGCCTGCCGAGCAGCTGGGCTGCTGAGTGCAAGCTGCAAGTGCACCGAAGTCCACCGAGCGGTGCAACGTGTGACCTGGCAGAACGAACTGCGGCTGAGATACTGCGGCTGTGATAGGGAGATGGTCCTTGGTGGAGGTCTGGATTACTCGCACCTTTCTGTGTCTACGTAGAGGGGCCTTTGGGTGTACGCTGCTTGCTGGGCCCTTTGGGCCCTGGCCAAGGTGCTGTGCACCAGCTGATGGGGTTTCCACCAAAGCACACGCCCCCGCGCTCGTGCGCAGCCGCCGTCGCGCCAGACGCGTGCTGCTCCTCCGCCGACAGCGAGCAGAGCGGCTTTGCCGGCCGCGCGAGCCCGAGCAGCGTGAGCGCGCTGCCGGCGCCGGCAGCCGGCCCGCCCGCGCCAAAGTCCGCGAAGCGCCGGCGCGCGGAGGCTGCACTGCACAGCGCGCACAGCGCGCCGCGGGGGAAGAAGGCCAGGCCGGCCGGCATGAGCGGCGCCGGGCCGCTGCAGCAGGGCAGATGCGTGTCCGTGCCGGCGTGCGGGTGCGCGGCTGCGGGGCCCTTGCTCTGTGTCAGCAGCGCTGTGTCTGCAACAGCCGGCGGCAATGATAGGCTGTGCGCTTTGGCCACCGCTCTGCTGCTGAGTGGTTTATCCACAGTAAGGCAGCGGGCCGGTGCGGCCAGACGTGACCCGGCGCGCACGCGACCCCGCATACCTGCCTGGCGGCCAGGTGCAGCGGGGCCGCCTCATGGTGCAGCCTGGAGCTGGCGCTACCCCACGTGGACTGGAGCGCCGCGTTCGGGCAGGACCCCGCAGAGCCAGCGGCGCCGCCCGCGCGGGCGGTCACCGGCGCGGCGCGCGAACCGCCGGGCGCGGCCGCGGACGGCGCGCGGGGCGGCCGCGCCGGCGCAGCCGGCTGCAGCCGGCTGAGCCTGGCCGGCGGCATGGAGGTGATGGTCGTTGAGGATGCTGCGCAGCTGCCGGCGGCGCTCGCCGCGCTGCGCGCCTCGATGGAGGATCCGCTAGTTGCCATCGACCTGGTGAGTGCGACGCGCATGCGGGGGGGTTGCCTTTGAAAGTGCGTGCTGGCAGTGCAGTGCAGGGCCCTCCTGTGGCCGCTGACCTGGCGCGCGCCTGGGCATGCGGGCCGCCCTTGCGCACAGGGGCCGGCAGGCGTCTGCACAGGCGGCGGCGCAGCCTTGCGTGGCGCTGTGCGTTGAGCGCCTTTGTGGCCAGGGCACAACTGCAGGTCTCCTTTTCCGCAAACAGACTGCTTCATCAGTTCAGATATGTTAAAAAAAACAGAAGGGGGTTCCTGCCAAGGCACACCTCATGGCGCAGGCAACAGCCTGACCAATGTGCTTTTGGGCAATGAGCAGCGGGTGCGCGAGCAGCGCCCGACCGCGCGCAGGAGTGGCGGCCTGACTTCGGGCCAGTGGCGTCCAACCGCGTGGCGCTGCTGCAGCTGGCGTCCGCGCGCCTGGCGCTGCTCGTGCGGACCTGCCGCATGCACTTCCGGCTGCCGCCCGCGCTGGCCGACTTCCTCAGGCGCGCGGCGGGCCAGCCGTGGCATGCTCATGCTCGTGAGCGCTGCGCACATGCCCGCAGTTCCTGCAGAGCAGGGCGCGCGGGGCTGACGACATCGCGTACCCCAGCCCGCGAGCTCGCGCGCTGCCAGCTGCTTGTCCTGCCGCCAGTGATGTTTGGAGTGTGTGATGGCTCAAGCCCTTTTGCAGCGTGCCCTGGCGGCGGCCCTGGGTGCAGACCTGCCTCACGCATGGCAGCATGCTCATCTTGCCCTTGCAGCAAGTCAAGAAAAGCCGCGCTGTGCTCTTTACAGGGACCCTGCGGTTATGCTGGTCGGCTTTGCCTGGGCCGGGGCCGACGAGCGCAAGATGGTCGGCACGTTCGGCATGGGCCGCGCCGGCTTCGGCTGCTTCGTGGACCTGCAGGTGGGCCCGCGGGCCAGCCGGGCCATGACAGCGCTTGCTGCAGAGTTGAAAACCTGTTTGCGAGTAGGTTCCTTCAATCATGCCAGCAACCTGTGCGCTAGTAGGTTCCTTCAATCATGCCAGATCTCAGATGGATCGACGTGATGGGGAGCCCGCGCTGGGCGCTTGCCTGATACCCGCCGACCTGAGGTATCAACCCCGGGTGTGTGTCACAGGGCAGCGCATGCGCCTGTTCAAGCAATTCCGACGTGTCCGCGCAGTATCCCTGGGGCCTGAAGGCCAGTCTGTGGCAGCGGCGCGCATCACAGGGCGCCGCCTGCCTGCAGGCTGCTGAGGCCGCGTGGGTCCTATTCAAACCTTGGTAAGAAGAACCTTGAGAAGAACTTCAGAACTTTGAAGAAGAACTCGCAGGAGGTGGCGGCGTGCGTACCCTGACCCTGTGCTAAGGTCGCTCGGCTACTACCCAGAACTGCGCTCTGAAAAAGCCCTTCGCGCGTAGGAGGTGGCGGCGGCGCTAGGCTACAGCAACTACGGGCTGCGCGCGCTCGCGCAGCGCGTGCTGGGCGCGCAGATGCCCAAGGCGGCCGCGGTGCGGCCCCCGCCCGCGCCGGCGGGGTCGGGCGCCCGCAAGGCAGTGTGGCGCGCGTGACGCGGGGGCGTACGAAGGCTGTGAGCGCGCTCCATGCGTGCTTGCGCCTGCCGCAGGAGCTTGCTGCGCTCGGCGCCAGTAGGGCTGAGCCTTGGGGTCGCACCGCATGGCGGCAATGTCCTGATCGCGATAGACTATGTGCGGTTTTAGTTCCCTGCCAGCCCTGCCAAGCGCGCACCCTGTCGCATGCCACGTTGGCAACTCTGAGCAGCGCGAGGCCGCAGACGTCGTGAGTGCTGCATGCATGCGGGGCCTAGGGGCGCATTTTTTTTAGCCTAACGTGTGCAGCTCTCTTGTGAGTCTCACAACCCCTGTCCGAGTGCGTTCGCTGCGCCCAGGTGACCATGAGCAACTGGGAGGCGGCTGGCGGCCTGCGCGCCGCGCAGGTCCGCTACGCCGCGCTGGACGCCCTGGTGCGCGCCACCCCTCAGAGGCGCCGCGCGCCGGCGCGGTCCTGCAGCAGCTGTTCGCGGGCGCTGTTCTGGTCTTGGGGTCAGTGTGACAGCTCCTGAGGAGGCAGTTGTGTGGCTGGCGGTGCAGCTCAGGGGAGTGCTTGTCTGGGGCCGTGTCAGTGGCAGCAGCCAGCATGCCAACGTGCAGTGTGTGTTTGCTCGTGAGTCATGCTCGTGGCGAAGCAGAAGACCTGACAGCAGCGTTGTTTTGGCGGAGGAAGCCAGACTAGGGGTTGAAACCAGGTTATATCCTGCACGCAACGCCCTGATGTGCGGCAGCGCCTGCTCCCCTCCCCCGGGCGGCCGGCATGCCTGGCCGGGCCAGGTGCCGCGTAGGGGTCTTATGTGTAGTAGGTTTCGTGGTTTATGCAACAGCGTCATGTGCGGCAGCGCGTTGGGCCCCCTACGGTGGCCGACCAGCCTGGACCGGGCTGCTGCGTGGGTCTCACTAGTGAATTGCTTCTTGTCCATGCAACACCCTGGTGGGCGGCAGCGCGTGGTCCCCCGGGTGACCAGCCAGGCGCTGCGTACTTCTTGTCAGCGTATTCCTTGTCAGTGTTAGATTTCATGTCCACGCAACAGCCTGATGGACGGCAGCGCCGGCCGCGCAGGTGGCTGGCCAGGTGCTGCGCGGGCTGCGCCTGTGGCACTCCTCGCCCTCGCCTTGCGCCGCATGCCGGCAGCCGCTGGGCGCGCTCGCGGCGCAGCCCCTGCTCAGGCGCGCAATTACCCCATTTATTTCTGTGTCAGAGGCGTGGCGCTCAGGGAGCCAGTCATAGCCGCGGACAACACCAGAAAACAACATCGCTCAGGCCAAGGAGGTCGGTAGAAAGACTTTCCGCCCTAACACGTTAGTTGATCATGCCTGTGTGCGGTGCATGCATTGAGGCGCGTGTCAAGATCCCTGTGCTATTGCTAAGTGGCAGCCGCTGTGTGGTCGGCACCCTAGCCCGCCAGGTTCTAGCCTGTCTCATGCAAAATGCATGCTGGCAGCTATCGAGTTGATAAGGCGCACTATTGTGCACTGCGCAAAGCTAGCCAGAGCCAAGGGCGTTTGGCAGCTCACTTGCGATGGCCGGACCTCCACAACGCTTGCCTGCCAAGTTTGCACAACTGGACACCACCTACGAGCTGGCCTGCTGCCGCGTGTACTGGCCTCTGCCGCGTGACCATGTGGCAGCAGGCCAGCTCGCAGATGATGTCCAGCAGTGCGAACTGGCAAGCAAGTACTGTGAGGCGTTGTCTGTCAGGAGTGAGGTAGCCATACGCCATTGGCTCTGGCTCTGGCGAGCTTTGTTCAGCTCACAACAGTGCGCCTTGTCGACTCGAGAGGTGCACAGCCTGTGATGTTACAAGTATAGTTCCGTCAGGGTGCGCAAGTGAGAGATGTAGCGGCGCGTCGCGGCGACAGCCTGCGGCATGGCGCAGGTGCCAGGCGGCGGGGTGCGGCCGGCGCTTCACCTCGGTTAGCGCCATGCTCGCGCACGGGCGCAGCCTGGGGCACCAGAGCTCGCTGGCGCTCTGCGGCACGTGCGGGCGGCATACGTGAGGCGGGCACATCTCGCTGCAAGGGCGCGTGTGCGGCACCGCGCACATAAGTATGACAATGTGTGGGACGCGTGTATGGTCGGGTCGCCTGCATGACCTGGGCGCCCGTAGGGGCCACCATTGAGGCAACGTGCATGTCCCCGCATAACTACGGTCTGCATGTTGCATCGAGTTGTGCGCCCCGCGAAAGCGTGGCGCGCTTGTCTGCCCCCACATTGAGGATGTCTGTCATGTAAAAAGTCCCGCCTCGCATCAATGGCTTTCTCTCTCCGTGATTTGCCTGCCTTGACCTCATTGCCCCCCGCGTTCAGTTCAAACGACGTTTTCGTCTTTGCCAAGAGGATGTGCCGTGAGGATGCTCAGCCTTGCTGGCACACCTTGAAACAGCTGTGTTTCTGGTCGGTGTTGGTTCAACATGGAGCGGTGTTGCTCTGGAACGTTGCTGTGCATTTGCAATTCATGCTTGTGTGAGTTACATGATGTGCTTTCGCCAAGTAATAGCCTTCAACAGTACAAATGATGCAGGTGTAGGCATCAGCAATTGTGAGTGAATATGCTACAGGTAGGCAGCATGCTCTAGATATGCACTGCAGTAGAAACAAAGTGCGCTTGCGCACTTGCAGAGTGCATGGGATGCGGACGCGCATCCGATGTTTGCATCCAGACATTGTGTGCTGTTACAGTTGACTGCACACCCAGCACAGTGTGCCAGAGCAGCGTGCAAACAAAACTGCCACAATGCATGGAAGCCGCAAACGAAACCGTGCGATGCACCATAAACTACACTGATGATAAAATGCGGCAGAAGCCTCAAGCATGTCCCTGTGCGAGACGCTTGCTGCACGCGACGCCGCATGAGGCCCCTAGTAGCGGACCATGACAGAGCAGCCATCATACAGCCTGGACGTGTCGATGTCGGTCCCCAGGTGCTCGCCCTCGAAGAACTCGAGCACCTTCTGCACGAGCGCACAGGCGCCTGGCCGCGCGCGCACACCGGCTCAGCCGCAGGCTGGCAAGGTAAGGTCCTGCCTGGCATGCTCATTGCCCGCCGTCCCGGGCCCGCATCTGTGTGCCGGCGCTCCGCTGAGTTGTACAGGACCACAGATACAGGCGCGCTTGGGCGCAGCAGGGTCACCACACTTACAGGGAATAATGCCCAGTGTATGGATGAGCCTGCACTCGAGGATGGTGTCCCGGCAGTGATGACTGCCATTAGGTGGACCAGGATCCGCAGAGAGCAGACGGGCAGGCCAGGACGCAGCAGCACAGAGCCGCTGACCTCTTGCTATCGTTTGACCGCCATTATTTGCGCTATGCGACCACTTGCCTACCATCCTGTCATTGTAATATATCCTGGAGCAGTAATGGTAGCATGCGCACCGCCGGGCACGTCCGACTCCACGTTGAGCACGAGCAGCGGGTCGTGCAGGCTGGACCGCAGCAGCACCCAGCCGCGCCGGCCCTCGCCCTCGTCCACGGCCACGCGCCAGCCCTCCCAGTTCTCGGCCTCCATCGCCCAGCCGCCCGCGCCGCCCGCCCCGGCCTCCACCCAGGCCTCAAATTTGTCCAGCACCGCCGCGCCCTGCGCCTGGAAATCCGGCGCCTGCGCCCGCATCGAGAAACGCCGAGTCTTTGGGACTGTTGGGTGGAAGCGCGCGGGCTGCGCACGGGCGAAGTTGAGATGCTAGCGGTCGCATGCTGGCCCAAGGCAGTTGACGTGACGGTTTGTGGAAGTCCGCCATCAGCTGTGTGCGATGGTGCGAAAGGGTAAGGGTAGGGTTAGGGTCGGGCCGCGCCTTGAGCTTGAGCCGGAACTCGCGCGCCTCGGCCGGCTCGGGCAGCTGGCGCAGCAGGTCGGCGGCCACGTCCTTGCCGCGGCCCTCCAGCGCGCGCTGGACCATGAGGATCACGATCTGGCTCGCGCTGTACGTGCCGTCGTCCAGGTAGTAGTTCTCGCGCATCGCGCCATGGCCGCTGCGGCCCCGCGCGCATGGGGGGTCGCCGGTCAGCGCGGGCGGCGCGCTGCCGCCGTGCAACCCGGCCACAGCTTGCCGGCGCGCGCTAGGCCGTCAGGGCCGGCGCTCCGGGTCGGTATGCCTCACGCGCGGTCGTGCGCACAGCAGGTGTTGCGGCAGGCCCGCTGCAGCCGTGCAGAGGCTCCCGTTGGCTCTGCACGGGCCGCCGGGGGTGTGGCGAGGCAACGGCCCCCAAGTACAAACTTACGCATAGGATGTCAGACTGGCTCTACAATACATCACACCTAAGAAAGAAGTTGCTGATGCCATGGCGACCGGCCGGGCGCGTCACCTGGTCTCCATCATGAGCTCGCAGTTGCCGCCCGCCTCATTCAGCTCTATGCCTTTCCCGATCACGTTCTGCCGCGCGCGCGATGGGCGCCTCTGGTCTGTTCTGTGCTCAAGCTCCCTCAAGACACGCCCTCAAGCGCCACCCAGACACCACCACGCTCTCATGACTACATGTGCGCCTTCAAATGAGTTCTGACGCGTGCGGTGCGCACTGCCTCAAACCGGTGGTCCACACAACAAGGCATGATCCCTGGCAAGCGCAGGCGCACAGCGCTCCTGTGAGACCCAGCATGCAGAAGCCTCCAGCAAGGCGTCGGCACACGCATGCCGAAGCGGCAGCCGCGCCGGGGCGCGCGCGCCAGGCGCGGGCCGGGGCCGGCGCGCGCACCTTGTAGCCGCGGCGGAACCGGAAATGCCGCCCGCCCTGCCGCGCGCAGCCGCACAGCTGTGTGGGAAACGTGAGCGCTCCGTGCGCTGAGCAGCCAGTCATGCCGCTTGCACATTTTTTGTTTTCAGGTTTCTTGCGCGCCCCGGCATGTCACGCAGCCCACCTGGACGAGCCGGGCGCACCTGGGCAGTGATGAACTCGGTCAGGCCGTTGCTGGTCACGCTGTCCGTCACGATCGTTGTCCCCTGGTACTTCCTGCGCGCGGCGCGCGCCGCGCCCTCAGCAGCCGCCCCGCTCGCCCGTCGCTCGCCGCACTGGTGGCGCCCCGGCCAGTGAGTCGCCGGCGGCCGGCGGGGGAGCGCCGCAGGGTGCTCACCATAATCCCCTATTCCGTGTACCCTAGAATCACGCTCGGCGCGCCTTAGCGTAATGTATGCCATGAGCGCGATGTAGCGGTTGGAGTTGATGGGCGCGCCGGACGCGGCGACGACCGCCGAGCGGTCCACATCAGTGTCCACAACGATGCCCAGGTCCGCCTGCCGCCGCGCGGCCAGAACCCTCGGCCGCCAGGGTCGGCTGCTGCAGCCGGGGCACGGATTCAGGTCAGGGGCTCCACAGCCTGACCAGGTTCATCGCCGGCGCTCTGCTAGCGAGCGCGCTGGCTGCCGAGCCCTGACCTCCCGCGACACAGGCAAGGCAGCCAGATGCGGGGTCCTGTCGCCCACTCCCTTCCGCGCTCTAGCAGGACCCGGACCGCCTGCAGCGGGTGGCTGCGCTCGCGTCCGCTGCTGGCCCAGACAGCCGGCCAAACAGCCAGCATGGATACCTAGATCGCGCCGAGCCGCGGACCTTGCTGCGGATGACCGCGCGCGCGCCGGCGGCCATCGCGCCCGCGTCCTCCGGGTTGGGCACATGGTTGGGGAACCAGCCGTCGGGGTCCAGGAACTGGCTGCCTGCGCGGCGCTCCTGGTCATTGATACAGCACATCGGCAGTTTCCAAGGACAGAGCGGGGCGTGTTATGTGGGGTTGGGCACATAGCTGGCCGTCGGGGTCCGGGAACTGGCTGCCTGCGCGGCGCTCCTGGTCGCTGGCACGGCGCGTCGGGGGGCTTCCCAGCAGCCGGCGCGTCCCGGCGCGGCTGCAGACGGCAGGCCGGGCGGGGGGCCCAGCCTGGTGGCCGCTCCACGCCTCGTGCTCACATGCTCATACGCTCATACCCATCCTCACATCGTTCCCTGAACTTATGACCTCAGCAAGGATCCCCACGCACAGCTTGCTGCAAAAGTTGGTCATGTGCTGGCATGGTGTTACGCTCTGGCTGCCTTTGTCTGTTGCCTGCACGCAGCAGCGGCTGTGCGTGTGGCCCGCCTGTGCAGACAACGGGTCCCCGCACCGCTGATGTCTGCACCAAGCGGCGCCAGCACATCTGTCGCCAGGAAGCCGCCGGAGCCGTTGCCTGCGCGCCCCACAGATGCTCGCCCCTGCCCTGATCCACCTGTCCTGCTCCTACACAGCCATTCCAGAGCTGCAGCATGCTCGCCAGGCCCTTGCACCATCGTGGGAGCTGGCGCCACACAGCGCACTGTCGGAGAGGGCTCACTCCCACCCCCAGCAGGTCATCCACTTTGCGTGACACATGGCCTGCCGCAGGCGTCCTAGAGCGCACGCTCCGGCATCACCGGCTGCCGAGACGCAGCGGCTGGGCGGCTAACCCTAACCCTAATCAGCGCGCCCGCGTCCACGATGACGTGGAAGCCCTCGAGCGGCCGCTCGTAGTTGCTCGGGTGGCTGATGCCCTTCTGGATGATGCTGCGCAGGTGCGCCGCATACACGGGCATGAAGTCGACCTGCGCGGCGCGCGCCGCGCGCGTGAGCGATCCTTCTGACCTGCGCGGCCCATGCGCCATCCGGACCCACCGACGCAGAAAAAGAGTAGGACTACTGCCCCGCTGCCACGATGCTGCCCAGACATGCTTGGGTGCCGTTCCTGTGCCTGACGCCACCTTGCATGTCAAGCAGGCCGCGAGCAGCGAGCTGAAACAGCGTGCGCACAGAAATACGCATGAGTGGCACAGGCTCTCCGCGCTGCACGGGCTGCGCACGTATTCGATGAGCGCCGGGCTGGAGTGCAGCGCGCACGACAGCACGAACGCGTCGTCCTGGTACGCGCCGGCCGGGTCCAGGTTGGGCGCCTCGGCCGCCGCGTGCTCCGCCGCGGCCGCCTTGAGCAGCACGGCGATGTCGGCCTTCTCGAAGCCGCCGTCGCGCGTGAAGAATTTGAAGCCATTGCGGTTGTAGGGCAGGTGCGAGGCTGTGATCATGACCGCGCCGTCGAACTCATACCCTGCCGCCCGCACGGCGCGGGCGTCAGCCGCGGGCCTTGTGGCACTGGCGGCATCATCAGCAGTCTGCCGCCCGCCAGGCGCGGGCTTCAGCCGTGGGCCTTGTGGCATTGGCAGCGGTCTGCCGCCCACCAGGCGCAGGTGTCGGCCGTGGGCCTTGCGCATTGGCAGCCCGCCGCATGGCGACAGCAGCGCCCTGGCCGCGCGGTGCATGAGCAGGTGCGGCGCTTCACAGGCTCTGCGCGCAGGACGCGCCCTGCGCCGCATTGACACCCTGCCCTGACGAACCCTGGCGGTGCTGCATGACACGAGCACCGCCAGCGTGGTTCCTCAGGCCGGAGCGCGCAGAACGCGACCTGATCCCTGCTCACACCCTGCCCTAGGCCATACCTGCGGTGATGCACGACATGAACATCGCCGGCGTGGTGGCCAGGCCGAAGCGCGCCACGCGCACGCCCTTGCTGGTCAGCCCGGCCGCCAGCGCGGCGGCCAGCAGCGGGCCACTGATTCGCGGGTCGCGGCCCACCTGCCGCACGTCAGCAGAGTCACAACAGAGAGCCTGAGCAAGCCCCAAGCGTGTCATCCATGAAATCAGCGGAGCAAGGGGGACGACTGGCTTGTGGGTGCTTACTTTGGTGGTGGTTCCTGCAATCTTGTCTGTCAGCTTCGCATGCAAGCCACATGAGTATGTGTCGGCATATGCAAGGTGCCTCAAACTGGTAGAATGTAGCAATTATGGTTGACCTAACAGACATTGCCCAATACTTTGCTCAACATGGGTAGCGTCTGCCAGTCACCTCGCCTCAGCGCGCTTAAACAGCCGGCATTACCTGGGACACCGAATGTGTTTTTTGGTGCAGTGTGTTGCCAACGGACAGTGCATGTGAGGTCCGGAGCACGGCAGGACCGCACCGACACGCGCAGCGAGGTGGTGGGCACATTAAACCGGGCAGCCAGCTGCTCGGCTAGGCCCGAGCCGATGAAAAATGCCGCCGTCGCTGTGAGGTTGCGCTTCTCGTCCGGCACGCCTGCCACAGCAGGCTGCTTGCGGCCTTTGCGCCAACTCAGCACCAAGGCAGAGGTGCCATCGAGCATGGCCTCGAGCACACCAGCCCAGCTAGGTGGCGCGCTTGACCCGTGCGGTGACACAGCCAATGCGAGGCCCCGGAAGCGGCTCGCAGGGACGCAGCTCCGAGCGCCTTGCGCGCACTCTGCCGCGCACTCGGCGGCGTGCCAGGACTGCCATCAAAGCAGAGCGCCTACGGCGCTAGCGCTCACCTTCGACCGCGACGCCGCGTATGTCGCTCCCGTTCTGCAGCCGCTTGTACAAGGGGAACACCGCGTCTGCGCCGCTGACTGCGTGCTCCGCAGGCGGCGCCGGCGCGGACACGGCCGCAGCTGCGTGTTGCACGGCCTCGCAGCGCCCCCGGACTGCGACGCAGCAGCGTGCCACCTGACCTAAACTGCCATAAGCCAACAGGCACGCTGCCTGATCGAGCAGGAGGGCAGACGTCTTGGCACAGCGAGCGTGCAGCACGTGTGCACGCAACGCAGCGCAACCCCTCATACACTTGCACGCACCAGCTCGTGAGCGACACTTGTGGTCTGGCGCGCTGTGCCTGCCAGGCCGCCTGGCACTGCCCGCTTGTGTGTGCAAGCAATGTGCAGGCAACCGGGCCGCCCGGTGCAGCCGCTGACGCAGGCACAGCACGTCCTGTCGCACAATCACATTGCCCGCCATTTCGCCGCAACAAGGCGCGCTCCACAGCTCCACAAACGTCCCCCTTCCGTATCTACAGCCCCCCGGGGTGCAAGAGCGCGAAGTTTAGGCAGAGCTGGACGCGGGCAACAGTGCAATAGGGCATGATGAGGGTCTGGTTTCTCCGTTCAAACCAGAAATACACTCCGTTCTGTATTTCTCCTTCAGCGGGAGACAGGAAGAGCGGGCACCGTCTGCGGGTGTGATGGGGCGCGTGGGGCACCCGCAGCGGTGCTTGGCGCCGGGCGCTGCGCTATCGCTGCATGGGCTAGTGCCGCGGCGCACTGCGGGCTTGCGGCGGCACTTGGCCCAACCGCAACTTCGAGCACAGGCGTGCAGGCAACTGCGCGAGCGGGGGCGCCTGCACATCTGCGCCGCGGCGCTGGCGGATGCAGAGGGCGGTCACGAAGCGCGCGGGTGGCTGGAGAAGCAGCGGCAGAGCGTCAACGAGCTGCTGACGCCGTTCTCGGACAAGGCCATCAACTCCAAGCTGCTGGCGCTGTGCTTCGCCCAGGCGCTGTGCTCGGTGGCGACGCTCATCCACGACACCTACCTGCCGATCTATCTGCAGGATGTCCTGGGCCTCTCCAACACCAAGGTGCGCTTGTGCCACACCTGCCGCCTGGCTGGGACTGTGGGAGGTTGTCGGCGTGGCGAGCGGCGCGCAACTTCCTCAACTTGAGCGGTGCAGCTTTGTGTGCTTCCAGCACGGGCACTGTGCTCCAGCACACTCAGGCAGGAACCAGCAAGGCTGCTGTGTGCAAGGTCGTGGTGTGCGCGGGTGAGCGCGTCGGGCAGCTAGTCACAGGCATGTTGCGGTTGCGCGCGCAGATCGGGAACCTGCAGGCCGTTGCGCAGTTCCTGTGCAACGCGTCGAAGAGCCTGAGCGGCACGCTGGCGGACGTGCTGTCCCCGGCGCGCATGATCATCTTCGGCACCGTGCTCACCACGCTCAACAAGCCGATGTTTGCCGGCTCCGGCGCGGTGTATGCTGCCTTCGGCACAGTCGCGACGCTCTACTGGGTCACCGCCGGTGAGCGCGCCCGCCCCTGTAAGCTGGCGCGCCGGAGCGGCTGCCATCAGGCGCCTGCCGGGACGGCCGGCGCAAGTTCTGCCTCCCTCCAGGACGAGCCAAGCGTCCCGACGCCCTGCCTCTGTCCATGGCCATGCTGTGGAAACACACAGTGAGGCGTGAGGCCGCAGCCTCAGGCTCCCATAGACAACACAGGTACGCGTTCATGCGTCTGCTTGCCCGGCGTGTCCTGCAGCGCAGCAACGTGGTCGCAACACAGCGCCCGGGGCGGGCGTGGCGTGCGAGGGAGCCAGCATGGTCACACAGCGCCCGGGGTGGGCGCGGTGCGCGAGGCAGCCGGCGCCGCGCGCGCAGGCAAGGTCTTCGACCGGATGAGCAAGGGCATCAGGGAGGCGCCCGGCAAGGCGCTGATCGGCGAGCTGGCCGCAGCCTCTGGCGACCGGCCCGAGGGCGCCTTTGGTGCGCACGCGCGCATCGCGGACCCTAACACGAGAGAGGTCACACCTCCTCCACCGGACCCGCCACTTGTCCCACCTTGCCACTTGTCCCAGCGCAGCTTGCTCGGGCAGGACCAGCATGAGGACCGGGCACGAGGACCGCTCGTTGCTGGACACAGACCAGCACACACCTGCAAAAGGCTGCTGCCGCATGATGCACTGCAGTAGCTTGAGCGTTGGCTGGACGCGTGTTGCCATGTGGCGGCCTGTTTGCCGCGGCTCACGAGCGGGCGCCCGCAGCGCGCGGCCGCGGCGCGCGCGCAGGGCCCCGGGCTGAGCCGGCCGCGCGCGCGGCGCAGGGCTGCGGCAGGCGATGGCCACCGCCGGCGCGCTGGTGGGCGCGTCCATCGCCGGCCTGGCATACAAGCTGAGCGGGCAGAACTACATCCTGACGTTCGCGCTCGCCACGATCCCGGCCACGCTCGCGCTGGTCATCACGTGCTCGGCGCGCCCCGGGGGCGCTGCTTCTCGCCCCAGCTCTGCGGCGCAGTGCCTGTGATGCAGCAGGTCCCGCTCGCAGCCAATGTATGCACATCTTCCTGTGCGATGCGCGTGTTCCGTGTAAAGCATGACAGGTAAGCATAACAAGACACCCCACGAGGCACCGCAGCCTTCCTGGCGGAGGGTGGCGGAGGTGGACGGTGAGGTGCTGCGGGGCGTTGGCACGGCCACCCCGGACAGCACGTCTGTCAAGCAGATGTGTAGTGAACCAGCCGGATGCGCTGCAGGCGTTCGGGGACATGGCGAAGTCGGCTGGGGCTGCTAAGAAGAAGGCCAAGGGTGCGTGGTCATGCCACCTGTGTCATCCTGTGCCTTGGGCGCCTTGCACATACGTACAGGGCGACCGGCCGCCGGCCGCACTGCTCACTGTACACTGACACTGTGCGGCATATTGACGCCATGCCGGACTGAGCAGGATGGCAGTGCTCCCGTGTGACAGTCCCTGCGCACCACGTGCGCACGGAGAAGTTGCGGATGGCCATGTAAAAAGGGCATCTGCGTGCGCTTCAGGCAGCTCAGACACAGCATGCATGCTCGCTGTGCATGCGCATGCATGACCCATGTCGCCATGCGAGGCTGTATGCGGCGGGCTGAAGGGTGGCGCTTGTGCGGCGCGCAGCGGCGGCGGACGCGCGGCCCGACAGCGAGAAGGCGGGCGATGTGCACCTGTCGCTGCCAGAGAAGGCGTGCTCCGCCCTACCCTAACCCTAACCCAGCAGGCACTCTGCCTTAACTCACACCTAGTCGAAAAGGCGCAGCCTGTGCCCAGCCCAGGGCGCTGACCCCGAGCCTCCCCGCACGCCCCTACTGTGCGCGATGCGGGCGCGGCGTTCCTTGGCAGGCATGCGCGGGAGAGAGGACCGAGCATGGCCGAGACGCGCAGGTGCTGGCGAGGCAGAAGCGGCTGCGGCCAGCCAGCACTGAGCGTGGCCGTGTTTGAGCCCTGGCCGCTGGGTCTGTGGCCCCCACCAACCCTAATTCTAACCGCAGGTGCGCGCGCTGACCGGCGCGCTGCAGCCGGCGTACTGGCAGGCGCTGATCGTGGTCTCGCTGCTCTACTTCGCGCGCTTCGACCCCTCGTTCATCACGCTGCGCGCCAAGCTGGCGCGCCCCGCCCCCTTACAGCCTAACCAGGCTCCCCGGGCGCAGCGCATGCGCCTCAGGGTGTGATGGGTTTCATCGGATCCTGGCTGTGCCCCGGCCACCTTGATATGTAGGAGCATGCGAGCGGCGCGCGAGCTTGGCTAGTGTCTGAAGTCCTCAAGCTGGCCCGACGCCCGGCAGTGCATGAACAGGCTGCGGTGTCAGCACGCGCGGCCCTTAGCGCGGCCGTGCCTGGCTCCTGGGCGGCGCGCGGCGGCGCCACTGCCGCGCGCCTGTCTGCGGCCCTGGCCCCGGGCCGACCGGCCTGAAGCGCGCACAGAAGTGATGAGTAAGGCGTAGGGTTAGGTGCTATGACAACTCCTCTAACCCTAGCCCGTGCGCGCAGGTAATGTCCAAGGCGCAGCTGCCGCTGCTGACCAGCATCATGATGGTTGTGCAAGCCTTCCTGGCCGCGCCCGCCGGCCTGCGCGCCAAGCGCTCCATCGCCGACCGCAACCAGGTGCGCCCGCGTGAGTGGCGGCGCCGAATGCGCGGGCTCGGGGCGGGCGCGGCTGCGCGCGCCGCACCGACTGGCGCCAGACCAACGACACTTGCAGCCCTGGTAATTTAATGATGTGGAAGCGCCGCTCGGGGCCTGCGAGCCAGTGCCATGAAAAGCTGGTGCGTGTGAGCAGGCATGCATGCAGGGACGTGTGCGCCGTCGATGGTTGACAGCCCGCAAGCAGGCCTGCACACCAAAAGCAGTCCTGCTTGCTCGGCGGCGCCGCCGGCTGGAAAGAGCGCGCCTGGCCCTTCTCACCCTAACCCTATCCCTGCGCAGGTGCTGCTCGTGGGCTACGCCGCCATGATCGCCGCCGACCTGACCTTTGCGCTGGTGCCGACGGTGTACGGTGAGCTCGCTCCCCGCCTTGACCGAAAGGACAAGGCCGCATGCATGACATGCACCCGTGTGCACCCTTGCCTTGTCCGACGCTAGGGCAGTGTAGAGCGCCACTTCGTGAGATGGAGAGCTGCATGCGCCAGCCATGAGGGCCAGCGCTGCGTCCTTGTGCACAGCTGGCACAAGGCTCCAAGTCCGCTGCAGGGGCCCACACTTTTGCAGCCATGTCCGGAGATGCACGCATGCTTGTGGAGCTGGCCAGCGTGGGATGCTGGGCAGGGCTGTAGCATGGAGGACAAGCGGAAAGGATCTGGGGCGCTCCCGCCTGGGCCCTGCCCAGGCTTCGAGGTCCAGCAGCCAATGGCCTGCGGCACGCCGCGCAGGCATGCTGCTGGGCTCGCTGTTCGTGGGCGTGCACATGGCGCTGACGCACGGCGTGACGCTCGGCATGGTGGCCAGCTACATCCCGGCCACCGAGGTGCCCGGCATCGGCCGCATCACGGGCACCTGCTGGTCGTTCACGGACTTCATCTTTGGTGCGCGGCGCGCCCGCGCGGGCGCCAACCCTCGCCCCGCTGCTCTCTTGCTACATGGTGGCCACTCTGTCAGCCCAGGCACTCTGTAAGCCTGCGCCTGCTTTTCCACAACTGCCCTGCACTCACCGGGAGATGTGTCCTACTCCGTTTGCGTCTTTCTTCAATCTGTGAATTAAAACAATGAGTGGGCGTTCCCGTTGTCATGTGGTGCGAGCCTCCATCCCTCCATCCCTTAGCTGCAGCGCCTGCATCTGCATTTGCTGCCTCAATGCTCTGATCGGTCGCCCAGTCGTTTACCGCCTGCCAATCATGCGCAGGCTTCACCCTCGATGCAGATATGCTATGCAGCCGCCTGCGCTCGTGGCATTGCATGCCACCTGCAGGAGTCAGGCAGGCCATACGCAGGCGGCAAGCCAGGCTGCTCGCAGCCAGCGTGACCAGGCACGGGCGTGCAACGACAGGGCGCGGAAGGGGGAAAAAAATAAACTCCCGCTGGCCGCGCAGGCATCATCCTGGCGTACAGCAACTCCGTCGCCGGGCGGCTGTCCGACATCACCGTGCGCGCCAACATCGGCAACGTCGGATGCTTCTTCGGCGGCACCGCCGCGACGCTGCTGTCGGGTGCGCGTCGGCGCTGCGGTGCATCCGTGTCCCCTGCTCTAAGATTGACGCGCATGGCAAAGCAGCCGCTGCACGGTCCCGACGGCCTGCGCATGGTTTGCGGCGCAAACTCTGCGCGTCCCGCCCTGACCCTGATCAGCATTGTGCTGACAGCGAGCCGGCGCACTGTCCCGGCTGGGCGCGGCGCTCGATGCAGCGCTGCAACACGCGCCCGGGCCCGGCACGCGCAGGGCCCGGCAGGCTGCCAGCGCGCTCCCTGCGGATTTGCCCACGCATGGGCTGAGGTTTGTCGTGGCGTCTGCGCAGGCACAGCGCTGCTCGCATTCTGCGCGTTCGGCAGCCTGGGTAAGGAGCCTGAGCGCAAGGCGCCCAAGGCGGCCTAGGGGCTACCGGGCGTGCGGAGGGGGTGTGAGAGCGGGGTGCGGTGTCTGCCTGTGTGCCCGGTGTACCCAGCTGTTTCAGTGTGTGAGCGAGCATTGAAGCAGGTTTTGTGTTTCTTGATGCTGTGCGCATCTTCAGACTCTGAGCTTTTAACGGTTCCATGGCAGGGGCCGGACACTGTTTGCAGGGCATGGAAGTTACCGTGACCTATTCTTGAGGGTCTTCAATCATATACGTGTCTGAGCTGGGATGGTTGGGGAAATACAGCAGCAACGCTGAGGCATGCTCTGAAGTATAGGGTGCAATGCTGCACACGCATGTGCTCAGTGCCTAACCTGTGCGCACCATGGCTTACCAGAGGGCTTCGTGGCTTCACCCGCCAGGCTCTTGTCGCCGGGCGTAGCTGGCGTGGGTGGCTTCTTCGGTGTCGCGGCGGCCGCGGGCGGCTTGGCGCCCGCAGCAGCGGGCTTGGCGCCGGCGGCGGCCGGCTTTGCGCCTGCCGCAGGCGGCTTGGCGCCGGCAGCCGCAGGCTTTGCGCCTGCGGCGGCGGGCTTCGCGCCCGCGACTGCCGCGGGAGGCTTGGCGCCCGAGGCGGCGGGCTTGGCGCCCGCGGCGGCTGGCTTCGCGCCCGCGGCTGCCGCGGGAGGCTTGGCGCCCGCAGCTGCGGGCTTGGCGCCGGCAGCGGCCGGCTTCGCGCCCGCGGCTGCCGCAGGTGGTTTGGCGCCCGCGGCCGCCGCTGGAGGCTTTGCGCCCGCAGCGGGCTTTGCGCCAGCAGCCGCAGGCTTTGCGCCTGCAGCGTCTGCAGGAGGCTTCGCCCCAGCGGCCGCAGGCTTGGCGCCCGCAGCGGCGGGCTTTGCGCCTGCGGCTGCCGCCGGAGGCTTGGCGCCAGCAGCGGCAGGCTTTGCGCCCGCGGCCGGCGGCTTCGCGCCGGCTGCGGCAGGCTTTGCACCCGCGGCCGCGGTCGGAGGCTTTGCGCCCTCAGCGGCAGGCTTCGCGCCTGCCGCCGCCGGCTTTGCGCCTGCGGGCGCGACGGCCGGCTTCGCGGACGCGGCGGCGGGCTTTGCGGCAGGCTTGGCGGCAGCCGGGGCGTCCGCGAGCATCCGGCGCGCCGCGTAGCTGCCAGCGGGCATGTCAGCAAGGCGGCTGCCTGCGCGTTTGAGCAAGCAGCACACGTCACCCTCACTCCTTGTGAAAGCATGAGAAGCAGCGGTTGCCGGACTTGTCATCCAGGGTGTGAGGGGAGCTTGGGCAGAACTGGCAGGACTGCGCAGGGGCGCAGCAGCAGCCCAAGCGCCCCACGCCAGCGCTCCCCACAGCACTCGACGACGCCGAGGCAAATCTTGCAGCCTGCTTCCCCAGCCTGTGTGCTACATGCGCGTGCCTCTACCGCGTGAGGCATACATTGGGCAGGACAACCGCGCTCCGCCACAGTGTGACATGGCCAAGCGCACCAGCGGGCAGGGCGCGCGCGATGCGCTCGCTCAGGCGGCGGCTGGCAGTGCTCCGCGCGAGCGCCGCCGGCGCTGGCGCTGCCCAGTGGGGCGGCAGCCGCCAGCTGGCCTCCTTCACGGCGGCCCAGAAGTCTGCGCTGCCCGTCGCCGGGTCGCTGAAGCGCTCGGCCTTCTCGGCCAGGCGCGTTGCGAGCGCCGCGCTCAGCGGCGGCAGGCTGACACCTGCAGCATGAACTTGGGCGTCAGCGCCTGAGTGTGGGCGAGCCTGAGTGGCCCTGCACCCGCGCGGCGCGCGCCTGCGGCGCACAGGGTATCAGCATGTGCCAGTGACAGGGACCCCGTCTGCATGTATCGAGGAGACAGGAAGCCGCACAAGAGGCGCACGCATGCAGCGCATATCGACAGCAAGGGCTAGCAAGACACAATGGTCACGGTCTGTGCTGCCAAAAGCGGGCGGCGAGCTAGGCAAGCGACCTTCACTGGCCGCCTCCGCAGGCGGGCGGGCGAACGCACCGTGCGCAAGCAGGCGCCGCAGCCCGCCGACGGGCTCCACGGTGACGAAGCCGGCGTCTGTGGTGACGGGCGCCGTCGTGGGCGTGTCGCTGGGCGCGGGCGTCGGCGTGTCGGTGCCGTTCCCGGGCGCGCCGGTGCCGTTCCCGGGCGGGCCGCGGCGGAAGCGGCGGTCGCCGTCGCGGTCGCCGCCGCGGCCGAAGCGCCCGTCGGGGCGCCCGCCGCGGTCGCCGGCATAGGTGCCGTTCCATGTGCCGTTCGCGCCCCAGGAGGAGCCGTTGAAGCTGCCGTGCGTGCCATTCCACATGCCGTTCCCGCCGCCGAAGCTGCCCCAGGTGCCGTTGTGCGTCCCGTTTGGGCCGCCCCAGGCCGAGCCGTTGAAGGCGCCGTGCCGCGTGCTGTTCAGGCCGTCGCCGTCCCAGGCGTGGCCGGTGCCGTTGGAGCTGCCGGCGCTGCGGTTGAAGCCGGCGCCGGGGCCGCCCGGGAAGCCGCCCGGCCCGCCGCCCCCGCGCCCGCCCGCGCCGGTCAGGTTGCGCCAGAAGTCGCCGCTCCCGGCCGCGTTGGCGCCCCAGAAGCCGGCGCCCTGCCCTGACCCTACCGCGGCGCCGGCGGCGGGGGCGGCGGTCGCCACCGCGACGGCGCTGCGCTGCGTGAGCCGCGTGGCCGCGGCCAGCAGCGCCGCCTGGAGCGAGCTGCCGGTGCTGGCCTCGCTGGCCGCCTTGGTGAAGGCGGCGGCGGTCACCGGCGCGTGCGTGCTATGCGGTTTTTCAGGAAACCCGCCGCTGCCGGCCTGTGTGAGGCGCCGGCCGCCGTTCTGCAGGCCGCCCGCTCCGCTGCCTGAGCAACCCCATGCAGGCTGAGTGCAGGCTGAGCGCATGACCCGCTGGTGGGTGGTGCGCATTGGTTGCCAACCTGCACCGGGCAGCGCTGCTGCACCCCTGAACATGCAAGCGTGGTGCCAGGCGTGCGCGCCTGCGGCGGCATGCAGGCATGCGGCGACCAGGGCTGCGAGCAGCCACGGGCGCGTCATGTCGCCGAGCCGGGTTTCCCGTCTCGGAAGGAGCAGACCCTGCTCCCAGATGTCTCTGCACACTTGTGCTTCTCCCTCGCTGCTTGTCCCAAGGTGAATTGCAAGTCGACAAGTCACAAAAAAAGATAAAGGGGCGCTGCCTGGATCGAGCTGGTCCGCACAACGGGTAGCGGTTCCGATCGACAGCTGATGCGATGATGGGCGGTTTTGAATTTCATGCGGAACCCCCCGCTGTCCTGCGAACCCTGCCTGGAACAGCAGTTAATCATCCGCGGCACCACTGCGTGCTCGATGCGTTCTCTGGACTCGCGGGCACACGCACAAGTGAATGTGTACACCTTGAGCTGAGCTTGAGCGGTTTGCCTCTGATCTCTCTGCAGCAAGCACCGCCGGCTGAACCGCCAGCCCCGCCGCGTGACGGATATTTGTCAGCACACCGGCTTATCCAGCTCTGAGTATACCTGTTGTCACGGGCTACGCGGCAAGCACGGCGAGCACTTCCAACATCACAGCCGTTGGGGGCGTAAGAGCCACCTCAGCAGCCAAGGCAGCGCAGCGTCAGGAGGCCGAGCGAGCCTCGTGAGCCTTTTGTGTGAACTTGAGCCGGGTTCTGCCTGCACGTCGGCGCGGAAGGCCTGCACGATGGCTACAACGCAGCTCCCCCTCTGCCGGGCGCTCCTGGCAGCCGTGCTGGCAGTCACGGTGCTGGCTGCTACTACAGCAGCTGACCCCCAAGCAGGTGGGTGCAGCACCTGGGCAGCTGCGTGTGCTGGGCGTGTGGCCTGGGCCAAGCTACTGGGCTGCCTCCCTGCGTTTCTGGCCGGCGCGCTCAGCTGGCGCCCGGCAGCGCTGTGCCGCCCCTGTGCCCGGCGCACAGAGCAGCCCAGGTCCAACGTGCAGGTTGGAGCGCATGTCCTTGCTGTGTGGGCAGGCCGGCGCCGGCTGCCAGGCGTCAGCCACGCACCGCCCGGTGACCAGGGAGGGGGCCTGGTGCCCCGGTCAGGGCGCCCGGTGCTCGGCGCGCTGACGGAGCGGGCGCGCCCGCGCGCACAGGCCGCCGCATGCTCCGCGGCGAGGAGAGCGCGCGCAAGCTGGGCTCGATGGGCGCAATGACTGCCACGATGCGGCCGCTCAACAGCGCCGGCAGCGTGAGCCTGACGCTGGGCGGCGCGTCGGCCACGCTCTCGCCGGCCTCGCTCTACAGCACGGCTGGCAGCGTGGCCAGCATACATGCCACGCCCGCGCCGACCACGGCCGCATCGGTGCTCACGCTGAACCAGCCGAGCGTCATCAGCGGCGTCGCCACCACGGCCGGCGGCACCACGCCGCAGCTGCTGCAGGCGCGCCGCCCGGCCGCATCGCTCTTCATGCAGGGGACCGCTGTCAAATAGCCGTGTGCTCATTTCAGCAGTCCCGCCGTGCCCTGCAGGCTGCAAGTGCTATCGCCGTGAACAAGCCCCTAAGCGCGGTGCGGCGGCGCGCGCAGGGACAGAGCTCGCCCTTCGGCGTGGCGTTCTACGACGCGAGCGGCTCCAAGGCCGCCGGCGCGACCGCCAGCACGACCGCCAAGGGCAGCACGACCGCCAGCACCTGGCCGGCAGAGTCCGCCACCACGTGGCCGACCAGCGCGACCGTGGGCGCGTCGGGCACGGAGGCCTCGGGCGGGCAGCCGTGCAACGCCATGTCGCTGTACAATGCGCCCGCCAACTGCGGCCGCGTGGCGACCGGTGTGACGCTGTCGCCGACGCCGGTGCCGACGCCGCCGGCCGGCCCCGTGTGGGTGCCGGTGCGCCACCACATGTGAGGCGGCGCCCGCCGAGGTGCCCAACACGTCCGTCATCAGTGTCCAGTTTGGCACCGGTATCAGTACGGGCAGCAGTGCCCGCCCAGCAAGGGCTGGGGTAGGCATCGCCGGCCAGGCGCCCGCGCAGCCGTGCGGAGCAGCCACTGCCTGCATGCGCAACACCGCCTCAGCGGATCGATTCATGTAGATGATTCTGCTCTGCTTGGTACCTGTCAGGTGACTCAGTACATGTGCACGTTCTGAACTGGTTGCAGCAGCACTTTTTCCTTCTCTGGTGTCTAGGTCGCTCAATCATCTTACGCTTTACTTTTTTACCGTGGGCGCCGGCACTTGGCCTTGGTGGTGGTGCAGCTTTCAGGCGCATGCGGCCTCTCAGGGTCTCTTTGCTTGACACCCATAGCGGTGTGTTGCCTGGAGACTCTGAACTTGGTGGCAAGCTGACCTACTCAGGTTGCTGGGCATTTTTCGGCCCATTTACTACCCATCCAGGCTTGGCATACTGCCATGGCCTGCATGCGTGGCGCGTCCTGCAGGCACATACAGCTTTGCGGCACATTTAGTTGTTACGGGGCGCCCGCTTAGAGGCGCCCAGGCCCTGAGCGGCATGCCGGAGCGATTTGATCTGCTGGGAGACGCCAACCGCGCAGGAGGCCTGCAACCACGACCTGCCTTGCATGCTTTATTCTTGAGCTGGTGTGATGTGGCTGAGCAACTGACAGCGGCTTTGGTGTGTGCATGGGCATGGAGGGGAACAGGGCGGATGGCTGTAAATACATGCCAGACCTGGGCTCAGTTGCCTCCCGCAAGTCTTACATGCAGCATTGTCTCTTGAGGTGCATGCTGTGCTGCCCACAGCACTTGGCACTGATGAAAACGGGACGCTGCTGGGGGTGTGCGCGCTGGCTGTGGCGCGTGTCTCCCAGTCATCACATAGTCGCGGAAAGCGCTGCATCACTTGCCCGACCAAAGAAACTGCCAAGACCGCATGCTCAGAGGGACACTTGTGGAGTGTCCAGGACCCCGCACCTCTGCAAGGAAGTAAGATGGAAATTGGCAATGCGAGGCATCTGGCATGAGCTGGCCAGCGAGCATTGCCAGCAGCTGCAGTGTGAGCAAGCAGTGCTACTGCGTCCACCTTTGCCCCCCAGCTGACACTGCCAGACGCTTGCACTGTGTCCGTGACCATATGGACAAGGACGGACGTGCAACCCCGCCGGTATGAACAAAGCTCAGCCTACGACGGCGCCGTAATGTGAACGGCACACGCGGCCGCTCCCCCGCCCCGAGCGCGCCCGCGATGCGCGCCTCCAGCCTGCTCGCGCGCGGCTGGAAGCATGCCGACTGGAAGAAGCTGGCGCTCGCGTCGGCGGCCGGCCTGCTGCTCGGCGCGCTGCTGCTGCGCGGCTCAGATCGCTGGGGCACGGCGGCGCCCAGCATCCTCGACGTGCGCGCCCGGGCTGTGTGCTGCCGCAGCGCCGCTCTTCTGGAAGCTGTGCCTGTGTGGTGACAGGCGGGGGCAGCGCACAAGCTGCCCCTGGCGAGGCACTTGCAGAGCGTGGAGATGTTGCGCACCACCCGCGGATGGACGCTGTGGTGTGCACCTGGCCCAGGCACTGACACGTGCCCAAGCCTTCACGTGATAACTGTGACTGTATGTTGCGCTGCACTGCGCCGAACACAAGCCTGGTCTGCAGACTGCTCTGCTGCCGTTGGGCGCGCTGGCGGTCGAGACAGCCGGGCGCTGCCGAGCCTGCTGCGGCCGCAGTGACAAGGGCCGCGTCTGGGCTGCCGTCGCAGAGGCGGTGGGTTGCTTGCACAAGCAAGAGCCAGTTGTGACAGCCCCATGCATGGCTGAAGCCAGAAGGTCAGCTTCGTGGCTGGCTGTGTGAGCTGGTGAGACAGACTGGAAATGTTGCCACTCGGCCAGCCAGAGGCTGCTTCGCCTGGCGGCGGCGCCGGGGCTGCGCTCGGCCATCCGCCGCGCACACAGCCGCCCGCCCGGCCGCACCGGGCACCGGCAAGCCTGCGTGCTATTAAAGCAAGGCAGGAGTCCACGGCTGGCATTACAGCGTGCTGTGTTCCGCGCCAGGTCGACGAGGAGCTGCCGGGCCTGGCGGCGGCGGTGGGCGCGGCGCCGCGCATGGCGGCCGTCGGGGACGCGCTCGGCTACCTGCCGAGCGCGGAGGGCGAGCCGCGCACCAGCTGGCGCCCGGTGGAGTGGATGGAGCTGCACGAGCAGTACCTGAAGGAGGTGGACGCGCACGCGCAGGAGGCGCGCGCCCGGGCCGGGCCCCATAGGTTAGGGTTAAAGCCACGCAGCCCTTCACGGTGAAGATGCTCCGGGACCTCGCAGCGCGCTGCTCGGCGCCCCACCCCGCGCGGCCGCCGACCCGCGGTCGGCGGGTGCAGGGTCGGCGGGTGCAGGGTAGGGTGGGGCCTGACCCTACCCTCACCCGGCGCAGGGCCTGCAGCTGCTGTTCTATGGGGACAGCATCACCGAGGCGTTCCGTGGCACGCTCATGGGCGTGCCGTACGACAAATTCCGTTCCGTGCCCGACGTGTTCGCCAAGCACTACGGCCGCCTGCGCGCCGGCGTCTTCTCCATCGCCGGTCCGCGCGCCGCTTGCCCTGCCACACCTTAGCAGGCACCCTGCCCTGCGCACAGGGATGCTTTCTGCCGGCCGCCAGTGCGAAATCTTTCCCTCCCGGAGCGCGCCAGCGCCCTGCCGGCGCGTCCCGCGGGCGCCGACCTGCACCCGCGGCCCCCGCGCCCACGGCCGCGCGCCCCGCAGGGGACACCTCGCGGAACCTGGCCTGGCGGCTGGAGCACGGCGAGGGCCCCGAGCGCCTGCGCCCGGCCGCGGTCGTCATCCTGGTCGGCACCAACGACCTCACCCAGCCCGAGCACCCGCTGGCGCGGCCCCAGCTCGGCCGTCGCGCCGCGGGCGGCGGCGCGCGCCGCGCGGCCTGCAGCGCACGCGTCGGCGTGGGCGCGGCCGACACGCCACGAATGCACCACAAGCACATGTGTTTAGACATCCTCTAGAGATCATTACAAGGGAAACTGCAGAATGGAAAATTGCGTGCGGAAGCCCCATTTTCGCAGCCGCCACAGCCGCCGCAGCGGGCGCGAATTGCCAGCCATGTGAGCGTAACCCTGACCCTAATCTCATGAGCCTAGGGCTGGCGCGCGCGGCAGGACCTGGACGACGACGAGGCCGTGAGCGCGTACATCGCGGCGGGCGTGCTGCTGGCCGCGCGGCGCGTGTGCGAGCAGGCGCCAGCCGCGCGCGTGGTCGTGCTGGCGCTCACGCCGCGCGGCGACCGCGGCCTCGACTGGCCCGCCAAGACGATGCACTCGTGGCCGTGCAAGCGCGCCCCGCAGCCCATTTGGGGCGTTGCCGGTCAGGCGCAGTTCATGATGAGAGGCGCGCAGTCGGGCGGGGGCGGTCGCGGGCGTCGCGGATGTGCTGACGGAGCGAGGGCGCGCAACGTGTGGATGTAACGGTGTCGCACTTCGACGCCGGCGGCGCCGAGGCCTTGGAGGCGTCGCGCTGCGGTGCCGGCGGCGCTGAAGCCTTGAAGGTGTCACTTTGCGAAGCTGACGGCGCCGACGCGCGCGCGCAGGTTCTCCAAGGCCATCCTGGCGACCAACGCGCGGCTGCGCGCGGCGGCGGCCGCCAACCAGACCTGCGCGCGCTTCCTGGACTGCAACGCCGTCTTCCTGGAGCCCGACAAGGAGGTGCAGCCCATAGGGTATGGTAGGACTTGGGTAGGGTTGGGCGCCCATATGCCGGGCCGCGCCTGGCGAGCCTGGTACGGCGGGCAGTCGAGCGGCCTGCCCTATGGTGTTCGCTCGCCTGACTGCGGGCACGGCGTGCTGTTCAGTGCGGTGCATTTGGATGAGCAGGCTGTTCTGGACACAGTCGCATGCCGGATGTTATCGACCAGATTGAAGGTGTTGCTGCACAGCCTGGAGCCTGGCTGAGCCCGACACGGTGATTCTGCTCGGGCGTTCGTCCCTATCTACACCACCGGCTAGGCCAATGCGCGGCTACCTCATTAGCTGACCGCCAGGACCTGTGGCTGTGCACCGCATCAAGGAGCGCAAGGCTCGGACGTGTGGCCAGCAAGCATGTCGGGGGCGAGAGCGCCATGTGCTGGTGTAAACGCGCGGGCAACGCGATCGGAAATGACACAGTTTCCGGGGCCACGCAGCACCTGAAGGAGGACAAGGCGGCCATGCGCATCAACCGCGCGCTCATGCCCGACGCGCTGCACCCGGAGGCCGTCGGCATGGACGCGCTCGCGCGCTGCCTGGCGCCCGCGCTCGCCCCGCACCTGCCGGTGACGCCCTAGGGCCTCAGGCGCGCGGAGTCGGCGCATCGAGGGACGGGCGCAGTTGGCCCCCGCACCAGCCGGTGACGCCCTAGGGCGTCAGGCGTTTAGTGTCGGCGCATCGAGGGACAGACGCAGGTCAGCAGACATGAACACTTCGCCTGGCGCGCACGATCTGGGGCTTGCTGGGCCAGACAAGGCAGGATGTAGGGTTGCCAAGCCGGCGCATGAGCAACCATATTGACCGCCAAGACGGCGCCGCCAGCTTGTGCTGGTCTTGTCCTGGCAGCATGAAGTAGCCACCTTGGTATGTGCAAACAGCCTGCAGGCACATGACACCTGGAAGTGTGACTTGGACGGTTTTGCGGACGTGCACGTCCGAGAGTCTTTGAAGGTGTGTGTTTTGTGCATGCATACAGTAACGCGTCGTGTGTCTGTGTGTCTGTGTGTCTGTCTGTCTATCATAGGCTCTAGTCAGAGCTAGCTGTCCTGTGTGCTGAGGATGGCCGTGACCCTGCACCTCAGTGCTGTAAACTATTGCATGCACTGTCGCCTCGAAGGCATTGGAATCCACCCCATCCTGTCGTGCATACGATAGGCGTCTGGTATCCACCCCATCCTGGTGGTGTAATGATAGGTGTAAGCGCGTGGACTTCCCGCTTGTCCCTCCTCCTCCCTCCATGTGAGCATGGGTGGATGCATGTGCATGTGGCAGGGTGGGGTAGGCCTGCGAGCGTGTTGCCGTCACGGGAACGCAGGCAGCTCTACTTTCACGCTTCCTACTCCCGGTGCTCCCAAGTGCTCCACCACCCAGCTGCTGTACCCTCTTGAGCGCTTGCAAGCAGCCGAGGGACAGCTGTCACACCACCTATACATATCCACCGTGAGATATTGTATGGCAGCAGGCATGAGCGGCCGGGTTGCCTGCGGCGCCTCTTGCAGCGGCCGCGTGGCTGCGCTCGCCGCGCCGGCTTGCGGCCAGGCGCGGCCGACGCGGTATGCGCTACACGCACCGGGCCTCCTCACACAGCCGCTGCTGCCAGCGGCACACACGCTGGAGGCACGGAGGCCATGCGTCGCGCGCGCTGCACTGGCTGACGCGCCTCGACCGACCGGCAGCGGGGTGCACGCCGCTTCTTTGGACAGGGGGTGTCAGGTGCTGCAGTGGGTGTCAGTGCCTGTTGCGCAGTGTGAGCGCTGCTCCTGAGTGCCGTGCTTGAGTTCGAGGAGGTGTGGCGCCATCGCCGTCGGGGACGTTTCCTTACTAGACGGCGTGCGCTCTCGTGGTCGTTGGTGGCTGGCGACGTGCGTTGGTTGCCCGCCAACCGAACAGGGCGCAAGTGCGCTGTGTGCGCTGCAGCACTCAAGCAGGGGGCGCACTGCTGCTGCGATTCAAATGAGGTTGCGTGCTCGCCTGGTCGCCGTGCTGGGGCATACAGGCAGACCTGTGCGACGCCGCTTGCGAAGGCTCGGGAGTGGGGGGCAGCAGGTTAGGGCTGCAGCTGTGTGCTGGGAAGAGAGAGTGTGCGCCTGTCGATGTTGCTCAGGACTAGCAGTGTGCTAGTTTGGTGCTTCCTGTGACGTGCGCAGTAACTGCGAGAGTAATGGATGTGCTCGATGTCCGCGACGTTGTCGCAACGTACCTGTGCAGACGCCCGTACCTGTGCAGACGCCCGGCCCTGAGCCTTTGCGTGCGGGTGCGCAGAGGGCTGTCGAGAAGGTGGCGGACGTGATGACCAAGGGGAACATCCACTGCGTGCACGAGTGGACGTCGATCGATGAAGGCAAGCACCCCGTTGGCTGTGTCAGGCGCTCAGCCTCGCACCGGCCTCCACCTGGATTGTGCTCAGCACAGCTCATACAAGGTCTTCCAGGCTCAAGCCACCCTGTGTCTCTCCACTGTCTGACACCAAGAGCCTGTGCTTTTTTACAATATTCTCCGAGTTGCACACCGGGGAAGGTTGCTTACTTAGCAAAAGTGTGAAGTGTTCTAAGCTGTTCTTGAGTGTGGTTGACGCCGCTGATATCTTTGCATTTCTGTGCGGCAGCGCTGGAGATGCTGGTAGAGTTCAAGATCTCTGGGCTGCCCGTCCTCGACGATGACAAGCGCGTGGTGCGTCCAGAGCGAGGACGCGCACCGCGCACGCTCCGCACAGCCCGTTGTCAAAGCAGCTTTGTAGTTGGCGCTGGTAGCATCGAGGACTTCACACATTGTTGCGGCGCTGACCATTGCTTGGCTGCACTTTCGAGTTCACCAGGTGGGTTTTACCTTGATGTGAATTTTTGGTGTGCCCGACGTTGCTGTCAAGCACGCAGGCTTGTGATCTACAAGCGCCAGTTCGGCGCCCTGTGCCAGGCGCAGCGTGCGACGAGTTTGCTCGACAGCGACCTGTGTCCTTACGAGACCTGCTGGGCGCCTGCTGCAGGTGGGCGTGGTGTCGGACTTTGACCTGCTCTCGCTGGAGGGCGTGCAGGGGAAGATGGAGGTGCGACCCGCCGCGCGGCACAAACTAAGTCCTATGTTGTTTGTTTTCCTTTTGTTGCCATTAGGGCTGCAGCAGTCGCATCAGTGGCTTGCGCTTGCCGGATGCGCATGATGTGCGCCATGTTGGTGCTCCTGGTCTGTTTTGTTACAGCCACTCGCACGCTTGCCAGCGGTGGGCGCGGGCGCGCGGCAGGAGGCGGGCATGTTTCCCGACACCAACACCAACTGGCAGGCGTTCTTCGAGGTGCAGAAGCTGATCCTGAAGAACGCGGGCAAAGTGTACGGCCCTGGCCTTGCTGATCCGCACGTACCCCAGCCTGCAGGGTAGCTCGCAGGAGCATGTCTTATGGCCGCACGAGCGGTGGCTTTCACACTGCGCATTCGACTGACTAAATGTGACTACAAGCACGCTGCGCCGTGCAGGACACATTCTTTTCTGTTCCCTTATATGAGAACTGCTTCGAGAGGCAACTTTGGCATGAGCAGAAGCTGGTTTGAGGGGTTGCTCTGGCTATGTGAGCTGCCGTGAGGGGCCGCCCCGGCATGCGTGGCAGGGTGGCGGACGTGATGACGCCCGAGCCGTTCACCGTGCGCGACAACACTAACCTGGAGGCCGCCGCGCGTATCCTGCTGCGCCTTAAGGTAGCTTTTGCTGCTGTCAGTCCGCCTGTTTGCTGGCTTTGCACACGTGCTATGCGGCAACGCAACATGCGATTGGGCTGGTTGTCGAGTGCAAGGACGTGGACCGGTTGTCGAGTGCAAGGACGTGGGCCGGCGCACACAGGCGCGGATGACATCAGTCGCTGCTGGCTGTCATGCCTGCTTGCATGCGCGGTCCTGGCGCTGCCAACGGTCTGCGCCAACGACGCGCCTGCGCAGCGGGGAGGCTGGTGCAATACACGATTGCGCGCGCAGATCCGGCGCCTGCCCGTTGTGGACGAGGAGGGCCGCCTGGTGGGCATGTTTACGCGCAGCGATGTTATCCGCGCTGCGCTGCGCCTGCGGCGCGCGGCGCAGGACCTTGTGGTCTAGGGTGCGCGCCAGGAGTGGTGCAGGCCGCGCGCGTGGTGTGAGCGGCTGCGCCCGCGCGCCGCGCGCCGCAGCCGCGCGAGGGGCATGATGGAGGGCTCTTGGGATAGGGCTGATGCAGCCGACATGCAGGCGCTGTGGGCTGGCTGCACCGGCACCGGGCCTTTGCCTGTGCGGCAGCGCCGCTTGCGCTGCTGCACGCTCGCTGAGCGATGCATGGGGTCCTCGGGTCCGTCATGGGCATGTGCTGCGCGTGCGGAAACGCACTGCAATGTGCTCAATACCACATGAAGTGGCTTGCGCCGTCTCTTGTGTTGTCAGCAAACGCATGCAATGCACGATGCCACTTGGAGTGGCTAGAGCTGCAAGCTTATAGTCTTGGTCAGTGAGGCTATATTCAGCAGGGAGATGATTAAATGTAATGACGGTAGCAGACGCCAAGGAGACAGGAGCCTGTGTTCAGGTGGTACATTGCAAGACGAACTACATAAGAAACACATACTGGGTGGCCACAGTGGTGCCAGCAGTGATCCGCACGTGCAGCAACCAGGGCTGCCATTTTGAATTTCCGGCCATCAGGCAACGGCAACGCGAAAGGGCAATATCCTCGGATCCTTTCTCTGGTGAATATTAGACAAGCTCGCGCGTAGCCGACCGACACACCACCGGCAACCATCAGTGTCAACCAGGTCCGTCATCTGCTTGCCCTCCTAGACACCAGGCTTGCTGACCTGCACAACCACCGAAAACTGCAACCCGCCGGCTCTCATCAACCCCTTGCTGGTCTGCTGCAGCAACACTGAATGCGCTCGCTGCTGCGTACAGGATGCCGGCCGCCGCTCGCAGCCTTACCCTCACTCAGCTTGCCACGACCTGCCTCCTCATCCACGCGCAGCCACTTGGCCCTGCGGCCGCGCCTGCACTGGCTGCAGGACTTGCGTCCGCCCCAAGCGTCGCCGCGTTCGGCGGATATGCCTCGCCCTACTACTCTGGCGCAGGGCAGTACATTCCCGGCGCAGCTGGCGCACCTCGGCGCGCCCTGCTGGCCGCCCCGGCGTCCGCTCCGGCCGCGTTGACTGGCGCGCAGATCGGCGCAGCAGAGGCAGCCAAGTACGGTTCGCCGTACTACCCCGGCGCAGGGGCCACGGGCGCTGGGGGCCAGTTTTACAAGGGCCCGTCAGGCCCCCCCGGGCGCGCTCTGCTGGCCGCTCCGGCGCCTGAGGTCGCAATCAGTGGTGAGCAGATCGGCGCCGCCTATGCTGCTCGTTACGGGGGACAGTACTACCGGCCGGGCCCCAATGGCAGCCCCTGAACGCGCCCTGCTGAGGACCGCCGCCTGGGCACAGGCATTTGTGTAGAGCGCCGACGCGGTGGTTTCGCATTTGCACATACGTTAGGGACGTGTTGTTGGTTTGTGCTTTGAGCCTGCAAGCCCCGAAGTCGTGCTCCTCAGCCTGAAGTGACCGAAGCAGCTGTATGGATAGGCCCGTGTGGCATTCTTGGGAGTATGGGCAGCCTGTAACTCTGCCCAGCGAGTGAGCCTGCAAAGTGCACGCCTGGTTTGCATTCCACAGTTCTGTGTGTGCCAACGAAGAGCAGAGCTGCTCACTGTGCAGCTCTCCTAGCAGTGTGTTTGAACCTGCAGATCAAATGCTGAGGGTTGCGTGCCTCGTCTGCGGTGGCTAGGGGTGGTTCTTAAGCGGGAGCTGCGGATATGTATTGCACTGTCTGCGTTTTCCGAGCTCTTGGGCAGCACCAGGATTTTGGTTCATAGGTGGAGTGTGCATGCTCTTGCATGCCTTCTCTTGAAGGCTGCCTTGCTGACACAGCACCATCATATCTGTGGCGGGAGCTTGCTGGCTGTTGCCAACCATTCTCCTAGGTATGTGCGCCTGGTGGCGCAAAGCATTACGGGCAGCCCGAGCATGATGAGTTGTGCCATCGAAGACTTCCGTACGGCGTTTAGATATGCACACACAGGCTGTCCATGCGGCCCCCAGCAAGGGCAGGCCACAGAGCCCGCTGCTACAGCCGCACACTGTACAGATATGCAATAGTGCTGAGGCTTGATCGCTTCACAATCGAAGCTAACAGCCTGTGGGCGGTCCCCGGGCTTTGTCAACACGCTTCTGGGCCGGCGGCCGCAAATGTACGAAATCTCTTTGCAACGAAACTCCTTGCACTTGCCGAGGAAGATGAGCCGGGGTCATCCGAGGTAGAACCCAGACAGCCTCGTTGTACGAGGACAGCGAGGCGTCTTCCCCTGGCTCTAGGTCCGCCTGTGTCCACTGTGGGCCTGCTGGTGCCCACCGCAGCATCTAATGGGGTCCGGTCGTGCCTGCAAGCAGGCGACGAACAATCACGTTTAGTACGTTGACATATCCGCATGCTCCAGGCACTTAAACATCCAGGTGTCGTGCGGGGCGTGCAGGAGGCAGAAGCCCAGCGGCGGATCATCAGCATGGCAAAGCTTCCCGCTGCCCTACTGGCCCTGGCCTGCCTTGCTGCTGCCGCCAGCGGCGCGCGGGTCACACAGGCCCTGCGTCCGGGTGAGAGCGCCCCCGCTGCCCTTCGACGACCCAAGCGCGCTGCCGCTGCGCGCCATTGCGCCCTGCCTGCTGTGCTGTGCAGGCTTAGGCCCCGCACTTGCCGCCCCAGGTCAGCAGGCAGCTTGGTATGCACCAACACAAGACGCACAAGCCTGGGGCACTGGTGACTGCCGCACAGAACACAGAATCCCGACCGGCATCTCGCAGGCGCGCGCATGCTCTGCTCGGGCGGCTCGGGCGAGCCGCTCGTGCAGATCGGGAACATCACGCTGCACATCGATGTCAGCGGCGTCGACCTGCTGCGCAAGCTGCGCGATGGCGCGCCCTCGCCCGCGCCGCCGTTCGCCGCGCGCCGCCTGCTGCACAACCAGACCGCCGACACGGTCGAGCATAACGATGACACCGTCGAGGTCGACGATATCGAGCTCATCGTTGAGGTCAACAACGTGGACTTGGGCCCGCGCAAGGACCTGCTCTCGCGCGCGCAAGGCGGGTCGGGGCAGGGCGCGCAGGCGCCCGGCGCCGGTGCAGCCGGCCGCCGGCTGCTGGCCGGCGGCCGCGGCGGCGGCCGCGCTCTGGCCGGCTCCGACGTGGTCGAGATCGACGGCGTTCAGCTGCACGTGCGCATCAATGGCCTGCCGTACGGGGCCAGGCCCGCGCCCGCGCCCGCGCCCGCGCCAGGGCCGCCGGGCCGGCGTCTGCCGGAGGCCGCGCCTGCGCCCGAGGAGGCCGAGGAACGCGGTCACGAGGACGGTGATGCCCGCCAGCGCGCTGCGCGCGCGCTCGCGCCCGGCGGCGCGGCCGCCGGCCGCGCCGCGCCGGCGCCCGAGGGCGCCGAGCGGCCCGCCAACGCGCCCGCGGCCGGCGTGTAGCTGCGCCTGGCAACCAGCCAAATGGGCGCAAGCATGTGCATCCGGCGCCCGGGGCTCTGGTCTGCGACACGGCCGTGTCTGCATCTTTAGCAGACCAAGGAGCGCAATTCCTGCTGTGCAAGAACAGAGCCTGGTTGGCTGCGCCCACTTGTGCTAACAGCGATCCATGCTTGGGCGCTCGCAGCCCCGCAGCAGCCGCCAGGGTGACATGACTGCGCTGGGCCTGCGGACAGCATGCTTACACCTCTTGCGATGTGCAGCTTGCGCATGCGGTGAGCGGTGCGGGGCCATGATGGCTGCAGAGTCATGGGAGTAGACCCATGAGTCTCGATCAGAAATAGTTTGCAGCCGGCAGCCTGTCAACAGGAGCATGTGCATGGCGCTACACCCAGGCGCAGGCTTGAAGCTGGTAGGCTAGGACTCCCAGCTGGATTTAGATGCAAAATAGTTGAGCGCATGGCTTGCTATGGTGGAGGTTTGCGTGGACGGCATCGGCATATTGAGCTCATTGAGCTCAATCCATGTTGGCACATGCATACTGCCACGGCCGCTGGCTGTGGTATCACTCCAAGCTGTATACATATGCACATGCAGCCCTGTTCTTGCAGGCACGCTGCTTTGTCCAAGGCAGAGTCCTTGGTAGCTCACCATTTTCATTGAGCTAGGAGTGCGCACATTAGCCTGAAGCTGTTCATTTTCTGCTGCCTCAAGTTCTCGTTGTTTTCCTGCTTTCCACAACTGTTTGCCTGCTGTTTTTCTGCTTCGGGCTTTGCTGTCGAGGGGCGTGCTGCAGACCCGGAATGCCCTCCAGTTATGCCTAACTGGCAGAGTTCCCAGTGCAGGCTAGGGGTGTGGAGCGTTAGAGTGTGCGAGCTGCAGGATGTAGGCCGCCTGCACATCTGATGCATGCATGGGACTGGACTGTGTAGAGCAAGGGTTCGTGGGGCTCGGAGCTGTGTTGGGTGGGGTTACTCCTAGTTCAAAATGATGAGGCAGCTGTGACCTGCCGATCCTGCGCACGGCCGTTGGGGGCCCATCCGCCCGACCCAACGCAGGCAGACAGAACTGTGCCCCAGGCGGATTGTTTGCTGAAAGAGTGATACCGACTGCATCCAGGACACGAGACTCACACCCAAGGTGTCTGCGTAGGCCGTCCACAAGGGTGACGCCCCAGTCGCAGAGAATGTAGGAAGCGGACCTGGTCTTGGCACTGTACATTTCTGCAGGATAAATAGTAACAGGCCTGCACACGCAGCAGGTGCACCATGCTTCCAGGCCGCGCCGCTTGGCGGGCGCGGGCTGCTGCGATCGCGCTCGCCTGCCTGCTGTCCGGCACCCAAGGTGCGCTGCGCGACCACAGCTGCCTGCGCTCTGTCGCATGCTCCGGCCCAAGGCTGCGCAGGCCTGCAAGCGGGAACCCAGCTCACGTGGGCGCTCTGCTCCCTTCGTACCAGGCGCGCGGGAGCTCCTGCAAGCAGGCGCGCCGTCCAAGGACGGGCCGGGCGTCCTGGCGCCCGCGAGGGCGCTGGCAGCAGGCGCGGCGGGCTCGCCAGGCCCCGCGCCCGTGGCCGGCCTGCCCGCTGACCGCGCGCCCGCGCCCGCGCCGCTCTCATACGCGGGCGGCAGGCCTGTGCCCGCAGCAGGCGCGCCCGCCGCTGGGGCGCCTGCGCCGGCCGTGTCGGCGGGCGCTGGCGGCAGCCCGGCGCCGGGGCGAGCAACCGTCGCGCCCGCGCCAGCCCCAGCCGCTGACGTGCCCGCAGCCACCGTGCCCGCGCCCCGCCCATCAGCCGGCACAGGTGCGGGTGACGCCATGGCGCCTGTTGGCGCGCCCGCGCCCGCGCCATCCGCCGCCGCGCGCGACAGCGCAGCGCCCGCGGCAAGCGGGGCCATGGCCAGCGCGCCCGCACCGGCCATGCCGGCCGATGCGGCCGGCAGCCCCGCGCCGTCAGCGGATGCGCCCGCCGCCAGCGCCCCAGCCCCATTGGCAGGCGCGCGCAGCGGCGCGACGGCGCCGGCGCCGGCGCCGATGCAAGAAGCGGCCGTGCCCGGCCCTGACGGTGGCAGCATGGCAGCCATGCCCCAGGCGCCCTCGCCGTCCCCTGGCAGCACTCCGGTGTATGCCGCATTCATAAACATGCGGCGCGCGCCCGCGGCCGCGGGCGCCCCTGCGGCCGCCGCGGCGGCGCCCGCGCCCGCGCGCGACGCGGCGGCCGCGGCGCCGGGGCCGTCCGCGGGGGCGCCCGCGGTCGCCGACATCATGAACACGCTGATCGCCAAGGCGGGCGCGTTCATCGACGACAAGACGCTCTTCCTGGCCGGTGCGGGGCCCTTCTCAACTGAGCTGGTGCCAGGGCACCTGCTGAGCAAGCGGGCAGCGCGGGCGCGGCGGCGGCAGCGCTGGTGCGGGGCCCTCGTCAGCCAGGCTCTCGTCAGGGTGCCCGCCCAGCTTGCTCGGCGGGCGCGGCGGCAGCGGCGCGCCTACAGGCCGAGCGCGCTCAGGGTGCAGCCGGCAAGAGCCTGCCCCGGGGCGCGCGTGCGGGCACGTCGCTGAGCCATCGTGTCCGCGGCAGCAAACACAATGCCTGGGCCATGTGATGCTAGGCACGCTGTCCCAGCATCACCACGCTGCCGTCGCTTCAGCGCAGTGGACGCCGGCACTGGTTCTCGCCCTGCATTACGAGCTTGTGCATCAGGCAACATTGTTGTGCGCCGGGCAGGCGTGGACGACAGCACGCTGTGGAGCATCGACGCGCCGGCCGGCCGCCGCACCGGGCGCTTTGCGACCGCGGACTTTGTGGGCGACTCGCTTGCCGACTGGGACAGCCGCCCGCAGGCGGTGCGCGCGCCAATGGCTCCCGGTCTGCGCCTGCATGTTGCCGTGCCTTCACTGGATCCGTGTGCCTGAGATGCGAGCGCGAGGGGGTTCTTTGAGCAGGGATCACTCAGGCGCTCTGGACACAGGGCGCCCAATCAGGCGCCCAATCAGGCGCCCAATCAGGCGCCCAATCAGGCGCGGAACGTGATGCAGGACAGCTTCGCTGTGCACGGGGGTCACTCGCTGCAGGCTTGCTTGCGCGCTGGTCTGGAGCGTGCGTGTCTGGCTGGGTGCAGCTCCTGCAGGAAAGCGGGCTGAATCAGGCTCCCGGCCCTCACATGCAGGCCCGCCCCAGCGTCATCCTGTGGGCGCGCTGGCGCGCAGCGCAGGGCATGCTGCGAGCGCCTGGTGCCTGCGCCGCTCCGCGCATGACGCGTGCCGGCGGGCGCAGGTCCTGCATGCGATCCCCAAGGGCGCCACGCGGGCAAGCACCTGGGCGGTCGAGCTGGCGCACCCGCGCTGGAACGCGAGCGCGCAGACGCTGAAGTTCTCGGTCGAGGTGCGCGCCGCCGCTGCAGGGTCAGCGCGACGGCAGTCATAGGGTTAGGCAGGTGAGGGTTATGGAACGCTACAGCAGGCACAGGGTCCGGCGCTCGCATGTCGTGCATGACGCCGCGAACAAAACTTGCGGTGAGACGCGGCGGCGTGCCGGGTGACAACAAAAATGCGCGGTAGCCAAGTGCGCCAATGGCGACCGGATGGCGCAAAGCATGGGCCGCTCCAACGCGCCAGCTGCCTGATGCTGGCTGCGGCCGCGCAGGTGCTGCCCGAGCAGGCCGACGCGCGGCTGCCGGGCGGCGCTGTCGCATACGCACTGGCCAACGCGGATCACAGCCTCGTGACGGAGGTGCGCGGCTGCGGGCGCCGGCCGGTCATATAGTATTGCCAGCGCCTCCTTTGCTGGCCTCGCGCTCCATTACCCAAGGCCCGGTGCGTGCAGGCGCGGCCCGGCGCGGTGTTCTCCGACCCCGTGCTCTTCATTGACGACTCGACGACGGCGGCGGACACCACGCCGGCGCCGGAGGCCGCGCCGGCCGCCACCGGCACCACCAAGTCTGCGCTCGTGCCCCTCAGCGGCGGCAGCCAGCACATAAACCTCAGCGGGGTGCGCGCCCTGGCAAAGCAGGCGGGGGTCACTAAGGCCTTGGCCGGAACAACCTTGGGTGTGGATGACCGTTACCGCTGCATGGCTTGAGCATGGCCACTCTCAGGATGCTCCTCCTCCGTGTAAAAATGTAGATATATCTCATACTGTCTGATGTGTGTACCTCCGTTGCAGGAGGTTGCAGCTAAGCTGAGCGTGTTCAGAAAGCGCCTCATATGCAATGCGCATGGCGCAGGCACAAGCAGGCAGGACATGGGGTAGCGACACGTGAGCAGCCTGACAACGATGCGCGGGCCGCGCAGGCAAACACCGGCACGCTGCACCCGCAGACGCCGGTCGCAGGCGCGGCCCAGGCGCGCGGCGCAGGCGGCGGCGGCGGCGGCGGCAGCGGGGCCAACCGCGGCCTGGTCCACTCCGGCAGCGCCACGGTCAACTCCCTCGGCCACTTGGGGCGCACTGCGTTCTGCCCCCAGCTGGGCTGGTGCGCCCGCGCCCGCGCTGCTGCGTGACTCATCTGTGACGGCCCCTGTCCATGTGTGAGGCGCGGGCCGAGCCATGCTGGCAGCACCGCCAGCAGCATTGGCCGACTCGGCTCACAGTGGCGCTGCGCCAGTGCCCGCAAAGTATTTTGGTGCGCCCTGGACATGTAAGCGCGGGCAGAGGCAGAGGACCCACATCCTGGCTGCAGCACTTGCCCGACACATCTGGCAGGGCCATCGTCTCCAACACAGGTGCCCCAACCTGGGGTGGTGCGCCGGCGGATGCCTGGGCTCACATCCTCGCCGCCTGCATGCGCCGGCTGTTGTGCTGGGAGCTGCGCAGCTACAGGCTGTCCGCGCATGCCATATATGCAGTGGGCTGCTGCTGACGCTGTCAAGTACCAGCTCACGCTTCCTACCCTACATGTTCGTTTCGCCTTGCTTGTGTAGCGCAAGGCTCAGCATCAAGCTGCCATGTGATTGGTTTCTTTCGGTCCACGTACACCGCCGCCTGCCAGCATCATGTAGTGCCGCCTCCCCTGTTAGGCAGGGCGGTGCAGAGCGGGCGTGAGACGGCATGCGCTTGCTGACTGGGCGGGGCCTGCGGCGCGCAGGGTGTACAAGTCAGACCCCTACGGATGCAACCCCGTAGGCCGCAAGTAGGGAGGGACGCAAGCTGCATGGCAGGATGCGTGTCCTCGGCGCAGCACTAGGCTGCTCAAATGTGTGACTCCAGAATTGCTGCCTGTTGGACTGACGCGTCTCGCGATTTCAGCTATTGCTGTCCTCTTGTGTCGTCGGGGTGTAGCAGTTACTGGCACAGAGCCAATGTGAGTCAACACATGATGCTTACATACTCTTTCCTTGAACGAACTAGGTAGGCACTGTCAGTGCTGTCCGTGCATTTGTTGGATTGATAGCAGTCCCCGCATGCATGTTGATTCGCTCGACACCGGCATGGTGTCCCTAGCACAGGCGATACGTCAGCAGGGCTGACAGGCGCGGTCGAGCTATAAATACGGGCGGTGTAAAGTATCGACGTTCAACCCACACAGAGCCAGAATCCAAGTACAAGCGCGTCCCACACTATGCACTATGCACAAAACAGCGGTGTTCGCAGGCAGCACCCCGCACTTCGCACACTTCAATGCGCAGCTCTAAAGGCCTGCCAGGCGCCCACGCATGTGCGCTCCACGAAGCACGCGCGCGGAAACAGGCGGGCTGTGCGCGGCCGGCCTCACTCGGCAATCCGTTCCTCGTACGGCTTGCCGATCGGCAGAAAGTCCACGAGGAAGAGCCCGAGCGTGAGCGCGACCGTGGCCACCACAAGCGCGATGGGCCCCAGGACCCAGATCGTCTGCGCGGCGCGCGCGTCAGGACCCGCCATGCCGCCGGCGCCTCCAGCACATGCACGAGAAACGCAGACCCAACAACCTGATTCGTGTCCCCCGGCTTCGCGATGAGAAAAGCAGGGGGCGCCTCTAGCACATGTACAAGTAACGCGGGCACGATGACATGACCCGCGTCCCCAGCACTGCGCACAAAAGGAGGCGGGGGCGCCGACCGCAATGCTGAATGCGAAGAAGAGCCGGATGCCGACGGAGAAGAGCTCGCCCGCGCAGTCCGTGACCGCCAGCGTCTCCTGCTCGAAGGCGTGGCCCTCCTCCTTCTTGTCAGGCACGGCCTTAAGCAGGAAGCCCTGCGCGCCGCGTGCTTCGGGGTCGCCAAAGCATATTGGCCTGCGTGGATGAGGTTGAGCTGATCACTGCGTAGCCCTCTTTCAGGGCTGCGCCCCATCAGCAGCCAAAGTTGGCTGCTACACGGTCGTAATTCATTCATTCGGCGCCATGCGCCCCCGCCGCCGGGCTTGGTGAATCCGGACGAATCTCCTTGTGACCACCACGTCGCTCGAGCCCGAGTCTCGGCGGGTGAGATCAGCTTATGGTGGCTGCAGAGAACGCCATGAGTGGCAGGCAGCTGCATGACCTCGAGCCCCCCTGCTCATGGCACAGCGTCGCCAGGCTGCTGCCCCCTGTCGAGCCTCAACTGGGGGGCTAGAGGGCGAGACGGAAAGCTTCAGACTCTGCAGAGGGGCGCCTCGCAGTCATGCAGGCGCATGCAGCCAGGAACAAGGGAGTCAGGCAGCACCATGCAGGGGGCACCATGCAAGGGATCCATCCTCACGACCGGCGGCGGCGGCGCGCACCATTTGCGAGAACAGCCTCTGGCCCGCGCACAAAGGCTGACCATGAGATCCACGCTCACAGGCGCGGGCGGGCGCGCGCACCACGTGCGAGAACAGCCGCGCCGACTGCACGAAGCACAGGAAGCAGAGGAGTAGCAGGAGCAGCGCAACCGCGAGCTTCACGGTGGGCGTCAGCAGCGGCTCGCCGCCGCTCGCGGCGATGATCGGGTCGACCGCCTGGGCGCCCGGCGCGGCGCGGGCCTGAGGGGCGCGGAGGCGTCCGCGGCTGCAGGAGCGCACCGCCGGTCGGGCGGGGAGCCCCAGGCCGCGCCATGGTTGCCACACAACTGCAGCATTTGCCGTGCACTGCACCTTGCACCTTGCTGGAGTCAAGAAGAGACGCGCTGGTGCCTTGCAAGTGGCAGAGTGGGGGCGGCGGCCGCCTGTGCAGCGAGAGCGCTGCACCACGGGAGCGGGCGGGCGCTGGCTGGCCGCGCTGCACGGCACGCGAAAGCACAACAAGCACGCAAGGAGCAACACAGCCTCCAGGCGCCCACCGAGATACTATTCAGGCGCTCGTTCCACGCGGGGTCCAGCAGTATCTCTGGCAGCGCGCGGGCGCCTATGTAGCCGCAGGCGACCTGCAGCACGGCGAGGTCAAGAGCAGCCGGGGCTGCTCTCACAGGGACCAGAAAGTGTACCGGCAGTGAAGCGCTGCCTACCGTGAAAAGACCGACGCTCATGATCGAGTTCCTGCGGTCCGGGCATGTCTGCTGGTTGATGGACACATTATTCCATACAAGGTAACAGTGGCCACTGACGCGTGCAAGTCTGAGCATTGTTACAACGCCATCTGCAGTGGTCAAGCATGCGCCACTGCTACACCGCAGCACCTGAGCGTCTGGACGCCCGTGACAGTCTCTTTGTCATTCAATGCTATGGCGCGCTGCCACACCCTCCGCGCATTCTTTGTCACCTTCATGACCTTGAACCGGCCAGGGACGGGCGTATCAAAGCAGTACAGCCACACATGGTATGCTACGAACACAAAAGTGCTCACCAACAGGCTCCCCAGGTCCCACCCCTGCGAGGCGATCATGAGGCGACGGCGTGACACAGGAGGAGCTGGGCGCCTGCTATGAATAAATATCAGCCAACTTGGCCGCTTGCGGTCTACTTGTTGGGCGCTACATTTGCAAGGTAGGTTTACTAGGTTAAGGGGGCACCTCCGGCCCCAAGGAGAACGCTGCCCGTATATCGAGCTAAGCTTCTCGCAGCCCTCGCGCCGTTGCGTATAAAGGTGACTTGAGAATTTCGACTTTGAGGCTGCTCGACGCCCCGCAGCACCAGCACCATCAGTGCCGAAGTCGAGTGGCGTGGTGCAGCGCAGGCCTACACAATCCCGAGCATTTCGCAGAGTGATGAAGGGCGCACAAGCGTGCGCAGCAGCGCTCTTTGCTGGCTTGCTGCTGCTCGCGTCCCCGGCATGCAGTGCGCCCGAGTCGTGCAGCCTGGGCCACCGTCCCGCTGCTGCGGAGCCTGTCGCTGCTGCGGGGCGCAACGGGGCGCAACAGAGCGGTGGGCGCCGCCATCTAATGATACTTGCGCATCTCCATCTCAGCGCGCGCCGGGACGGGTGGTGCTCGGGTAGTCAGCACGCTTTGATTACGGTGGCGCACACTTCCACTCATGCCGCGCGCCTCTGCGCAAGCGCTGCCTTCCTCGAGCTCTGTTGCATCTTACAGCATGGCTTAATGCTGCGGACGGTTTGGGCACGGCCGCACCGGGGTTGGCCGGCGGCCTGCACTCTGCGGCTGCGTAGACCCAAGGCAGGAAGCAGGCGTCAGACTGCTAGAAGACTGGGCCAGCGTGGGGTGTTCCGGGGGGGAGCTCAACGCTTGAGCGGGCGCCATCCTGACATTATGTGGCTGTTTATGTGGCCATGGTTCTCAGCCGTAACCTGTGCGGACAGGCAGAGCAGGTTAAACCAGCTGCGGGAAAGAAAGTGGGCGGCAGCGCAAGCGCTGATGCGTGTACCAGCGACCTGCAACCAGATGGTCACGTGCACCTTGAGCCTGTTCGTTTAAGTGCTGTGAGGATCCTGTGCTCCATGGCTTTTTGCGCGCACGCGCGCCGCTGCGCTGCGGTGCGCCAGCTGCTGCAGCCGGTGCCCGAGCAGCGCACGCCATAAGCCCAGCATGAGCGCACGTGGGCAGCCAACGGTGTCCCTGCTGACTGCCGTGGCAGGTCGCCGGGACACCGCAGGCAGCGTCCCATCATGCAATGCCCCCAAAGCTCCTGTGCGCGCGCTCGGGGCTGCGCCCAGGGCGCGCCACCTGCCCGTGTGTGGGGTATGCGGAGTCTGAGCCCCCGTCTCACCGCGCGGCAGGCCAGCGCGCCCTGCTGCAGGAGCGCGCCCCGGCGCGCGCGCCGTCCGCGGGCGCCCCGGGCGAGCCGGCGCGGCCGCCGGGCGCGGATGGCGGTCAGCAGTCGGCGTGCATCACCAGCACGTTGGGAGCTTTCTACGGCGCAGTGACCGCCGGGCCGCACCTGATCCTGTCGGGCACCAGCCGGTGCGCCCCCGACGCGGATGAGCGCATGGGGCTGTCTGCTGCAGCCTTGGAACGCGCACGGGGCTGTCTGCTGCAGCCTCTGGCGGCGGCCGCGCCAGACACGGCCTTACAGGCTCGCTGCGTGTCAGGGCAGGCGCCCATGCAGCCGGGTCGATCGCAGGCCTGGTCGTAAATGGAACGGAAAGGAGAGAAGCGAGTGCGGCACGCTCTTTGGGCGCACCCAGGCGTGACTCTTCAACAGGCTCCGGTAACACTGGCTGGGCGCGCTGCAGGGGCTTGGGCTGGGTCATGGACGCAGGTGGCCGCACGACGGGCAGCGTGCCAATCGGCGTATTCTTCAGCAGCGAGTTCTACAAGAACGGCACATGGCTGAACAGCCCCGAGGCGGTGCGCATGCGTGCCATCTTTGGCCAGGGCAGGGCGCCCTCGCGCGGGTTTGGTTGGGGTGGTGCGGGCAGCGCTGTTCAGCCGTGCTGCGCACGTGCCCTTAGCGCCCCGTGCGTTTGATGGCATGCTAGGGATATGCACTCCATGCTTTGGCCTCTGGCCGGCGGAGCCGCCCGCCGAATGTGAGCTGCCGCCGCGGCAGGCGGCGCGTGCTGTGAGGGCGGCGAGTGGTGCGCGGCGCCGGGCCGGAACAGGACTGTGACGTCCGAGGCTGCGCGCGCGCAGGTGGTGAAGGGCAACGAGAAGGCGACCGGGAATGAGACCACGCTGGTCGTCATTCTCGACGCCCCGGTGTACAATAGGACCATGGAGACGGTGGTGTTCAACATCATCACCGCCGAGTTCGCCGGGTGCAAGCCGAAGGTGGCTGGCGGTGCCGCGGCGGACGCGCTGGCGGGGGCGGGCACGCCCGGGCTGCAGGCGCCCTCCACGGGACTGCTGCTGACGGTGCGGCGCGTGGCTGATCCCTGATCCCTAACCCTATCTTTCTCTTTAGAGGGGGTGGCTGCCTGGGTGTCGGGGCTGCCCGCCTGAGCGGCCTGGGCGAGCTTGCACACCATCAGAGCGCTGTCTGCGCAGGCAGCGGCGCTTGTGCAGCATCGCTTCACACAGCGCTGTGCATACTGCCTATCCTCACCGCTTGCCCTTGCTGCCCGAGGCAGCGTGTGGCGCTGAGGGCGGCGCTGGCGCGTTCGCGCCGCAGAACGTCACGCTGTTCATCGACGACGTTGGCCCGCCCGCCAGCGCCTTCAACGGCGGCAACATCGGCCTCATCTACTCCTCGTCCTTGTACGGGTGCGGCCGCCGGCCGAGCAGATGCATGCACGCAGCGCCTGTGCCAAGACTTCCTGCGCACCTCTGAACACCACCCTTGGAGTATTACACCCGCGGTTGTAGGACGTCCATTGATCTGCACAAAGGCTTTATTGATCTGCACAAAGGCTTTGTTCGAGGGAGGCGTGCTGTGGCGGCGCGTGTGCGCCAGGGCTCCCGGGCTCATGCAAGCGCCGACTGTTGCACGCTGGGTGGCGCAGGTACCCCTTCTTTCCGGTCTATGGCTGACAACAGACGAGTGCCAGAAGTGCACGTACGGCCGTCACCCATATCTGAAGTATTGTTAGCCCTACAACATGTTCGCTATACCTAGGTCGGTGGATCTTTAACTCTTGCTGTGCTGTCATGCTAAGTGGCCCGAATGCCTCATGGGCAAGCGTGTGGTGAAAGTGGCGGCGGCGAGGTCGCACAGTAGCAGTACTTGCTCACAGCAAAGCGTGTCAGAGCTTCCTTGGACATGTGCCAGTGCTTTATGAGTGTTCCTGGTAACATCAGCTGTGTTTTTTTTTGGCAGAAATAACACACCACAAACGTTGCCGTGTTTTGAGCAGGCGTGTGTTGCGATGGTAATCCAGCTAATTGCTTGACTGGCATGTTGCTGTACGAAGTGGGCGAATGTACACAGGGTTTTACGCGGAATGCCACTTTGGCATGTACCACTCCCTGAACTCCGTACTTTGACACTGGCGCCGTTGGTGATCACCATACAAGCCAAGTGGGCCACTTGTCGCATGCAAGCGTTGTGCGCGGAAATGCATGATATCACAGCGAGTACACGACCCTGAAAAGCACGCCCATCTGCCGGCAGGGGTCTTGCGCAAAACACCCCATAGCAGGTACACAGCAGGCTATTGCAACGTTGGGGTCGTGCAGGCCACGATACTGAGTGGCACTCCAAACAAACAGGAAATGCAGCAAGCCCCAAGCAAGCGTGTGGTCCCATGCAGGTCATGTGCATACTGAGAGTCGGAACAGGTAAGCAGGAACCGTGGCAAGTACAAGCAACACATGTTCTTCGCGACACATGCTGACTGGCATACGAGGTAGACAAACTCCCAAAACCAGCGCACAAGTCTCTTGCGCCTGTGGCTTGCATGCGCCAGCGTGTCTCCTAACGACAAAAATGAAGTAATGATGAAGCATAACCAAGCATGATCAGACCACTGACTCAGCACGCAAGCGTAAGGCTGCTGTTCACGGGCTATACACCAAGAAGCAGCCGGCTCACTGCAGAAACATGTCCAGGATGCCGCGCGCATCCTCTGACAGCAGCTTGCAGCTAAAGCCTACAGCCTCCAGGCGCCTGTGCATGCCCCGCTCAAGACGCTCAGCAGGGCTTCCTTCACATCGAGCAGGGATCCTGTCCCAGCTTTTGTAACAACAACGCGGCCATGGGCACGCTTTGCAGAATAACAACAGGGCCGCGCACCTTAGGTTTAGGGCCCTCCGAACGCTGCCCGGTACCGAGCTGGGAAGCTCGGCAGCCCTCGCGCCATCGCATTTTAAAGTGACGTAAGAATCCTGTGCTCGCGGCTGCTCGACGCCCCGTTGGCCCAGCAGCAATCTTATTAAGTCGAGAGGCGTGGCGCGGCGCAGCCCTACTTGAGCGTACAATACCGAGTCTGCTCGCGGTCTGATGAAGGGCGTACAAGCGTGCGCAGCAGTGCTGGTTGCCGGCTTGCTGCTGCTTGCGTCTCCAGCGTGCGGTCCGCCCCGGTCGTGCAGCCTGGCCTACCGTGTTACTACTGTGAAGCCTGTCACTGCTGTGGGGCGCAACATAGTTGCGGCGCCGCCACTTAGTAGTACATGCACATCTTCCATCTCAGCGCGCGCCGAGTCGCGAGGTGCTGGGGCAGTCAGCACGCTTTGCTTAGCACTGTGGCGCGCTCTCCCACTCGCGGCGCGTGCCTCCGCGCAAGCGCTGCCCTCCCGAAGCTCTGTTGCATTTTACAGCATGGCTTACTGCAGCGGCCGAGCAGGACACGGCTGCCCCGGGGTTGCCGGCGGCCTGCGCTTTGCGGCCGCGCAAACCCAAGGCAGGAAGCAGGCGTTAGACTGCTAGAAGACTAGGCCGGCGTAGGGGTGTTCCGTTTCCGTTGGGGAGCTCAACGCTTGCGCGGACGCCATCCTGACTTTATGTGGCCATTTGTGTGCCCGTGGTTCCAAGTCGCAACCTGTGCGGAGGGGCAGAGTAGGTGAGACCAGCTGAGGGGAAAAATGGGGGAGGCAGCGCAAGCGTTGAAACAGGTACCAGCGACCTGCGGCTGAGATGTTCACAAGCACGTTGAGCCTGTCGGGTCACGTGATGTGAGGCTGTGGCTCTTGTGCTCCACGGCTTGTACGCGCACGTGCGTGCCACTGCGCTGCGGCGCGCCAGCTACTGCAGCCGCGCCCAAGCTGCGTTAAGCGAGTCCAGCGCGTGCAGTACTAGGTAGCTAACAGTGTCCCTGCTGACTGCCGTGGCAGGCCACTATGACAGCAGGCGGCGTCGCGTCATACAGTGCCCTCAAGCTCCTGCACGTGCAATCGGGGCCGCGCCCAGGGCGCGCCTGCTGGCGTGTGGGGTGTGCGGGGTCTGAGCCCTCGTCGCGCCGCGCGGCAGGCCAGCGCGCGCTGCTGCAGGCGCGCGCGCCGTCCGCCGGCGCCCCGGGCGCGCCGGCGCGGCCGCCGGGCGCGGACGCCGGCGCGCAGTCGGCGAGCATCACCAATGCGCTGGACGCACGCGCGGGCGCGGTGATCGCTGGGCCGAAACTGTTCCTGACGGGCGTCAGCCGGTACGCGCCCCGAGCGCCGGCGGGGCTGCCTGCTGCAGCACCCGGTGGCGGCCGCGGTAGGCGCGGCCTTGCAGCCTCGCGCCTGCTTGCGTGTGAGGGCAGGCGCTCGTGCAAGCGGGCCGATCGCAGGCCTGGTTGGAAGGGAAAGGACAGGACTAAAGTGGCGCGCGTCGTTTTGCACACCCAGGCGTGTGTGTTCACTACGTTCAAATAATAGATGGCTGGGCGTGCTGCAGGAGCGTCTCCTGGGTCATGGTGGACGCCGGGTCGGACGCGGGCGGCCGCGCGACGGGCCACGTGCCCTCCGCCAAATTCTTCGCCAGCGAGTTCAACAAGAACGGCAAGTGGCTGGACAGCCCCGAGGCGGTGCGCCTGCGCGCTAACCCTGGCTAGGGCAGGGCGCTCTCGGGGGTTCCGTCAGGGCCTGGGCGGTGCTAGCAGCGCTGCTCAGCCCCTGATGCGCACGTGCCCACAGCACCCCGTCCGTTTGATGGCATGCTAGAGACGCGCATACCGTGCTCTGGCGGTACGGCTGGCAGAGCTGCCCGCTGAGCGGGAGCTGCCGCCGCGGCAGGCGGCACGCGCTGTGAGGGCGGCGAGCGGCGCGTGGCGCGGGGTCGGAGCAGGACTGTGACGTTCGAGGCTGCGTGCGCGCAGGTGGTGAAAGGCATGGACAAGGCGACCGGCAATGAGACCTCGCTGGTTGTCATTCTGAACGACCCGGTGTACAACGCGACTGCGGAGACGCTGACATTTAACATCACCGGCGAGGTCGCCGGGTCCAAGCCGAAGGTGGCCGGCGGCGCCGCGGCGGGCGCGCTGGCGGGCGCGGGCACGCCCGGGCTGCGGGCGCCCTCCACGGGGCTGCTGCTGACGGTGCGCCGCGTGTCTGATCCATGATCCCTAACCCTGTTCCTCTCCTTGAAGGGGTTGGCTGCATTGGTGTCGGGGCTGGCCGCCTGAGCGGCTCGGGCGAGCTGAGGCAGGTTGCATACCATCAGAGCGCTGTTTGCGCAGGCAGCGGCGCTCGTGCAGCATCGCTTCACACAGCGCTCCGCAGACTGCCTCCCCGCACTGCTTGCCCGCGCTGCCCGAAGCAGCGCGCGGCGCTGAGGGCGCCGGCGCGCCCGCGGCGCAGGACGTCACGCTGTTTATCGACGACATCGGCACGCCCGCCGCTCACGGCACCAAGGCGTCCTACGCGCCGATCGGGTCCAGCGCGGCCGCGGGCGCGCTGGTGCCAATGACGCAGGCGCCCGTCAGCAACTCCGCGCCCGCCTTCAACGGCGGCAACAACGGCCTCATCTACTCCGGCTCATCCTTCTATGGGTGCGGCCGCCGGCCGAGCAGACGCGTGCATGCCAGCGCCTGTGCCAACGCTTGCTGCGCACCCTTGACACCCTGGGAGGTTCACACCTGCGTTTACAAGAACCGCATTCATCTGCACAAAGACTGCTTTTGACAGAAGCATGTTGAGGCGTATTTGCGTTGTGCACCAGGGCGCCTGGACCTGCGTAAGCGCTGACTGGTGCGCGCTCGGTGGCGCTCAGGTACCCGTTCTACCCATTCTTCGGCTGACAACAGGCAAGTGCCAAGAAGTGCATGTGACGGCCGTCACTCATACCTGAAGTATTGATAGCCCTACAAACTGTCCGCTATACATAGGACAGTGGCTTGCTGTTGCTGTGCTGTCACGCAAGTGCTTGTGGTCCTGGCCCCAATGCCTCATGGGTGTGGTGGATGTGGCGGGAAACGCTTTCGTAATAGCGGTGCTCTTCTAGAGGAAACGAATGAGAACTTGCTTGGACATGCGGCAGTGTTTTCTGACTTGCTTGGACATGTGCCAGTGCTTCATGAGTGTTGCTGGTGACATCGGCTCATGTTTCTGAGAAGATACACCGGAAAGTTGGCATGTTTTGAGCAGGCGTGTGCTGCATTGCTATAATCCAGCTAATTGCTCAAGTGGCATGTTGAAGTGCGAAGTTAGCGAACAAGTACAAATGTTTTTTGTTGAGCGCCAATCTGGCATGTGGGTCATCGTGTGTGTAAGCATCCATCTCCACTCTCCACTCCGCGTTGAATTCCATTAAAAACCGATCCCTCGTATGCCTGAATCCTCTGTAGTTTGGTCCCTTAGAGCGCCGTTGGATGGTGCAACCATGTACCTTGTAAGCCAAGTCTGGCGGCCCACTGTGTTACACCCAGCTTTGTGCGCAGACAAAAGCATGTATATTGGAGCGGGGAGGTGACCCTGAGCATGTCCTTGCTGCAAGAAGGGGTGCTGCGCCCACCCTATAGCAGGCACACAGCAAGCTACTGCAACGTCGGGGTTGTGCAGGCCATGATAGGATGCTGAGTGGCACTACTAACAAGCAGGACTTGCAGCAAGCCACAAGCAAGCGCATGGCCCCACACAGGCCATGTGCATGCTGAGTGGCATTGCAAACAAGCAGGAGTGAAGTTAGCCACAAGCAAGCGTATGGCCCCACGCAGGCCATACTGAGTGTTGGTGCAGGTAAGCAGGAATCATAGCAAGCTACAAGCAATACATGTCCTATGCAGGCACTGTGCATGCTGCGTGGCATACGAGGTAGACAAACTCTTGAACAAGCGCATGCGTCTTTTGCGCCTGCGGCTTGTGTGCAACAACGACAGCTGTCCCCTATCCTACCACCGTGAGCTCAGAGAGACAGCACATCCAAGCAAATCACAACCACTGACTCAGCCCGCAAGCATGCAGGCTACTATACACTAGCGATACACCAAAAGCAGCCGGCTCAATGCAGAAACATGTCCAGGATGCCGCGCGCATCCTCGGACAACAGCTTGCAGGTGAAGCCCACGGCCTCCAGCGCCTGTGCGTGCCCCGCTCGGGACGCTCAGCAGGGATGTCCTTCTCCTCAAGCAAGGATCCTATCCTGGCTTCTGCCACGGCAACACGGCCATGGGCATACTGTGTCACATTGCAGGATAAGGACGTGGCCCACACAATGCAACCGGCTGGGATTTGCCGAACCTGCTACTGCAGACATGTCACTGCAACCATGTCATCGCTCTGACCTGGCACAGATTTACATGCCCGCACTACATTGGTAGCCTGTAATCACCCTGGCAGAGTGGCATGATCTTCTGCCAGACAGGTCATAATGGTAGATTCACAAAGCATATGCGTTCAGACTGTGCACCAGTGCCAGCGTGCAAAGCGGCTGCCATGCGTAGGGTTGTGACTGCGTGCACGCTGTAGCAGCGCAGCTTGAGCTAGTAACGCCGGCCACGCGTGGTCACACCGTGGCGCAGGGCGTAGTATAGAGCGGAGGCTGTGTGCAGTGCCGCACCTGCGTGATATCCCTGAGCTGCGCCTCTGTTCCTGGTGGCACCTGCAGGCCCAGCAGCACTGGGGACAGCCGCGCCCCTGCACGGCGAGCGGCAGAGGCTCTGTCAGGACAGGGCTACTAATAATACAGGTCGTACAGGTCAAGTGGTCCTAATGTAGCGCATGGAAATGCGCTACATTACTGCCTGCTGTTTACCATCATATGGTGCAGGAGACATGCACGGTGAGAGCGCTGTCACTCCACTGCCACCAGACTCTGTCAGTATAATGCAAGCCAGCACTATGCAAGCGGCAGAAGGGCGTCTCACCTGTTTTCCGGTAGTGGAACAGCGTCACCTGCGCATGTGCCGCAGCAGGACTCAGCAGTGCAGCTGAATGCTTGTGCATGCTCACATGCAGACCATGGGAAGCGCCTTGTTGTTGATGCGCAGGTGAGCCAGCCAATGGCACTGGTTGATGGCTGGCTGGCCTGCACAAAGTAATCGCAGGCGAGCTTTGCGCAACGCAATTCCCCCATTGGTGAGGGTCGCGCGTTGAAGACGGGGCTTAGCGCGTCCAGCAGCTGCGAGATCGCGCGCAGCCGCTCCGGCGCCTGCACCTCGAATAGCCGCTCGTCCGCCAGCGCTTGGGACCCGCGCGCGCGACCGCCCACCAGGTGCCGCACATGCACCTGCGCAGTTAGGGTTGAGGCCTACTCAGGAGGCACGTCTTTGCATCTGCACTGGCAACCTGCACCGCAGACCTAAGGCTAGCAGTAACATCCTGTTGGGAGCGCGCGGGCCTCTCGCGTGCGGGCGCCCGCCGCGCGCGGCACAAGCACCGACAGGCACACGCCAGACGCATAAAGACGCAGGCTGGCGACGTTGTCCACTGCATGCGTTCTGTGGTGAGCTGCATGAGTTGTAACCGCAAAGCCTGGGTCCGTGCTGACTGACATGTGCAGACCATGCGTGTGCCGCCTGGCCGGACGGCCGGGGCGCGCGCCTGGACGGCCGGGATGGCGGAGATGTCGCGCGTCGGGAAGCCGGCAGCCTGCAGGCGCGGCAGCAGCGCCTGCAGCTCCGCGCCCTGCCGCACGCCCACGCTCCACAGCACGTGGCAGGGGCGGCCCTCAATGTACCTGCGCGCGCCGCCGCCCCCGCCTCGTCCAGCGCGTGTGCGCATGCTTGCCAGACGCCCAGCACCCCAAGCCCGAGGCTGACCGAACGTCTGCAGCCCTCAGTTTCTTTATATGCAAGCAGGCGAGCAGATGCACTGGTGCAGGCAGTGGTGGAAACGGGCAGGCCCCTGCGGGTGGCACCTGTGACGCAGCTCGGTGACGTCGAGCTGCGTGCCGCCCACGGCCGTCTCCGCAAAGCGCTGCAGCGTGCCGGGCTCCCCGCTCAGCGTCGACGCCAGCATCGCCTCGCGCTGCACCGCGCGCGGGCGTGATCGCGACTCATGCTTAGGGTTAGGTTTAGGGTAGTGCAGGTTGTGCAGCCCACACGCGTGACCTGCACTCTACCTGCCGCCCCTGTGCTGCGGCACCCCGCTCCATGTGCCGGGCGCCCGGGCGGCCCACGCAGCACACGAGCTGCGCTGGCGCTCGCCACAGGTCTCATAACAGCCGCCCGGCGCGCCAGGTCTTGGTGCCTTGCAGCAGAGACCCTGGGTAGGGCGCTGCTGCGACACGCCCGGGGCGCACGTGTGCGCCTATGTCGGCCAGCTCGGCCACCAGCCGCAGGCGGTCGAAGTTCATGTTGCTGCCGCTGCATATGGCGACGTGCGTCAGGCCCTGCGCGGGCACGCGCGCTCCTCCGTGAGCCCCGCGCGCCGAGGCCTGCCTTCTGGTCTGGCCGCAGGGCGCCCCGCCGCTTCTGCCTTGCATGGTCCAGGATATGCGCACTGTGCAGGCACTCATCCGTGACCTGCATGGCAGACTCTGGCTGCATGCAGATGTGGCAACGGCGCCCATTGGGCTTGCGCTGAACAGGCAGCCGCCCCCGGTCAGCTGGCTTCGTGCGCGCCTTGATGTGCGGGCGCGCGCGCAGGTACGCCTTGGCGCCCGCGACGGCCACGGCGCCCGCGGGCTCCAGGATGGTGCGCGTCTCGGAGAACACGTCCTTGATGGCCGCGCTGATGGCCGCGTTGTCCACCTGGCCCGGCGCGCGCAGCCGTAAGTGCCCGCATGAGATGTTCTACGGTAGCACTGCTTGCTGCTGCACCGTGCGCCAGGCGGGGCGTCCTGTTGGGCACGGGCTGGCGGCCGGGCCAGCGCTGCCCGCAAGGATTGTACTCACCAAGGGTCAAGCATACGTCTCAAATGAGCGTTGGGAGTGGGTGCCCGGCCGCGCGCGCAAGCTGAGCGCCGGCAGCGCAGGCAGGTCAAGCGAGACAGCACTGCCAGCACTGCAACATGAAAGTTGGCGTTGCAAGCGTGGGCGTGCACCACCTGCAAGGACGTGCAGACCTGCACTGCCGCCCCCTGGGTGATGTACTCCAGATGGTAAGCATTGCGGCAAGCAGACACATGGGCGACCTCGACAAGCAAGCCGCTGCGCACCAGGAGGATGCCGTCCAGCAGCTCGCGGCACAGCCGGAAGCACTCGGCGCCTGCGCAGGCGCGGCGCGGCCATGTCAGCCAGCACGCGGACAAGCGCTCCGCTCGGCAGGGGAGGCGGGCGACAGGCGTAAGCGCGCATGCATGCAGGCGAGGCTGTTGCCTGCGCGCTTGATGGCCACGCCGTCTGCAAACACGTCGATCTGCTCCAGCGCGACCCGCTCGCCGCGCTTCAGCGAGATCGCCATCTTGTTGGCCCCTGCCCGCCGGCTGCGCTTGAGTGCCATCATGGGGGCGGCTCGTGTGCACAGAATACCATGCGGGGGGCGCTCTCAAGCACAGAGCAGCGCTCATATGCACACAGCAGACCAGCGTCTCAGAGTCTGTGCCTCAGGTCCGCACGGCGCCCTCAGGACAATGTGGGGGCCAGTGATGTCATGCCAGTAACCAGGGTCTCTGGCCATGAACATAGCGTGGGCTAAATTGGTAAAACGAAGCGATGGCGGCGCCCACCAGTGGGCTCCACGCCGATAACAAGGATACTGGGATCGACCGCCTTTACGAGCGCAGCGATGCCGGCCGCCATGCCGCCGCCGCCGATGGGCACAAAGATTGCATGCAGCTGCGCCCGTTGCTCTGCCGGGCAGTGGCGCAAGATCTCCAGGCCCATGGTGCCCTGCAGACGCATTCCCTGCTTGCTCGTCATCAAAGCCTTGTTTGCATGTCCTTAATAGCTGAAATATCTGAAGACCTGCCCATTATGTTGTTCCTCCCTGTACAACGTACCATAAGCGGTGCAGAGGGGGTGCGAAGCAAGGAACTGATGCACATTGACAGAGGCCGCCACATAGACGACCTGCCTCTGCTTCAAATGCTACTACAGCCGCATGCCTTGACACTACATCCACAGGCAGGCGGCGCGGACGCGGCCTTGGTGTACCCCAGGGCTCACCTGCCCAGCGATCAGGAGCGGGTGGTCAAACGCGCTGATGAACACCTGCCAGCACAGAGGCAGCCTCAGGCCTCGGGCACAAATCCATGTCCATGGTTGTGCACGCTTCTCTGCACCACCACGCGATCCGGGAAGCAAGCACATCTAGGCGCTGCTGGCCGCAAGCGGCCGCGGCTGAGCGGCAGCGGAGCAGCGCTTCAACAGCAACCGGCCCCTCTGTAGTAACAATGGTCTGCGGTGGGGTAGGGTACGAGGCCTATCCTCCCGGGCGCGCGCACCTTGCCCTCGGCGGCCGCGCGCATCTGCGCATGCACCTGCGCCTCCGCGTACGTCGCGCCGACCAGCTCGATCTCGGCGCCCAGCCGCCGCACGGCGTCCACCTTGAGCGGCGTGGTGGTAGGAGGCATGCAGATCGTGGCCTTGCACCCCTGCGCTGCACGGCTGGAGCCCATCACGGCCGCCCGTGGTGCGCGTGCGAGCGGCGGGGCGGCTCGTGACGCAGGTGGTGCATTATGTCAAGGAGGGCACCCTGCAGCGCCCTGCGCCTGCATCTCCCTGGCGCATCGGGCGTGAGCATGGGGCTGAGTGGTGCATGAACGGGGTGCCTACAAGACACTGTGAGCGCAGCAGCCCGACTCTGTGCGCACGCCGAGGAAGCAGGGCACCGCATGTCCCGCCGCCCCGCACGCCCAGGCCCTGCCGCGCGCGGCCCCAGCCCACCGGCTCGTGCGCCAGGGCGCGCGCACCAGGTGGCGCGCGGCCATGGCGACGCCCTGCGCGTGGTTGCCGGCGGAGGCGCAGATGACGCCGCCGGCGCGCGCCTCCGGCGTCAGGCTGGCCAGGAAGTTGAACGCGCCGCGCACCTTGAACGAGAAGACCTGCGGGCGCCCTGCCAGAGGGTCAGGGTGGTAGACACTACGACGCACTGGACCGCATGCCGTGTGATGCGCGGCAGCGCCTGGCCAATGACACGCGCTCACGTCAGGAAACCTAACATGCTTTGCATGAGCTGGCCCGGGCCATCCCCAGCAAGTGGCGGTAACAGGGCGCATCTGCGGAGTGATCGCGTGCACCGAGGGCAGCACCTGTAGCCATTACCAGCGCCCAGGTGGGTACATGGGCACAGTGCAACCGCAGCACCGCCTGCGAGGTCACACGGGGGCAGGCGCTGCATGCCAGCGGGTGAGACTGGGGGTGCAGGGCCGGCGCGCCGCCTGCAGGTCCTCCCGCTTCAGCAGCAGCGTGTTGCCGAGCTCCTCGCTGAGCTTCTTGGCCTCCTCCAGCGGCGTCTCGATCTGCGGCCGGCGTGCAGCCGTCTGGCCCGTTTTGCAGCCTCATCAGACAGGCATCAGCCTGTCTGACTCAGACGAGCACAGGACTAGCAGGCCTTCACTTTCCCAATGTAGCAGTGATAGCGGGGAGGCTCCCGCTTTCATCCATAAACAAGAGCACTGTGGGTGAGCAGCATACCAGGCACGCGGCAGCGGCTTGGCGAGCCTCCATGTCGCGTACGTGTCTGGACGATGCACAGGTCTGGACATATGTGACTACGCACAGCCTTGCATGCAGTGTTTGCATGCGACCCCTGGCATAGCCTGAGGGCAACAAACACCTGTGACACCATGGCAGCACCATCTCGCTTCGAGGGGCTGCTGGGCGCGCACCGCGATGTCATAGACCCGAGCGTTCAAGATGTGCCGCAGGTAGCCTCCAGGCTCCAGGCGCCAGGCCATGTCCTCGCACCCGGCAGGCCCCTGCGCGCGCGGCGCGCGGACCCCTCGCTGTGCTGCCGCAGCGCTGCTGCCGGGAGTGCGCCCCTATGTGTTGAGAGGCTGGCAGAGAATACGTTAATACCTGGCACCCCAGCTGCATGCAGCAGGAGCAGCAGGGCAGGTTTGCGGCGACGGCCGCAGACCTGGCAGGCCGGCCGCGTGCAGCCAAAGCAGCGGAAGACGTCGTGCTCGCCGGCGCCGCCGCGGCGCTCGATGTGCGAGAGCTCCCCGGGCGGCAGCCAGTAGTCCTCGGCGTGCGCGCTCAGCACGGGCGCCTCGTCCTCGCGCGGCGACTTGAGCGCGACCGACACCCCGGGCAGGTCCACGTGGAGAGCCGCGCAGGCCCCTGTGCGGAGCGCGCCGCCAGGCGGCACGGCCGCGCCCCGCCAAGGCGCCGGAAGCGCTCCCGCGTGATCGCACGCCGCTGGTGCACGCCGCGCTCGGCCGTGCTCGCGGCCGCGCTGTGATAATAGCTGAGGCGGCACGGCCTGCTGTGCGCGGTGCGTCCTGTGCAAGGGCAGGCGCAGAAGCGTCTGAGCGCGGGCTAGGTCGCGCGGCGGGCAGCGCTGCCGCGACCCCCACGAACTCCCTGGGTGCATGACCGCTTTCTCTGCAGCCTTGCTGCACAGGAGGCCGCTTGTGACCCAAGGAGCGTCGCGCTGCTACCCGGTTTGCATGCTGCCCTGCACTGGTCAAGCGTCAATCGCAGCGCGAATCAGCTGCTGGGCGACTTCAGGCCTTGGCGGGTGCGAAGCATTCACCTTACAAGAGTACCTGCCGTCTCGACGCAAGATGCAAGAAAACCTACTCGTAAGCATTTTCGTATAGAGGGTTTCGGGAGCTCGGACACTCAGCTTGCTGAGAGCGTCCTTACCCCAGAAGTACAGTGTCTGAGCTGCGTTTCTAGAGTAGAAGTAATCGTTGCTGGTAGGCCCGACACCTCGTGCCTGGTCATAGTCTTCAGCGGGTGGTGTCCGGCGGCGTGGGGCGGAAGGCAGCAAGGAGGCCAAGCACTCGAGGCTTGGAGAAGGGGGAGCGTGTTTGACCTGGTGCGAGCACGCTCCTAGCGCGCCGGGCTCGACCCCCCTTGTCAAGGGATGAGTTGTTGGAGCTGGTGGCGGTCGCGGACTCGCGCCAGCTTGCCGCTGCGCCAGGCGCCTCCGTACTGCTTGCTGTGATGGAACTGATCGGACGCTGGCAGGCAAGAGGGAGCACAACCAGCAGGCGGGCGGAGGCACCACCTGGCACCTGCCTGACACCAACCACCATCGCAGCTGGAATGTGGGCGCTCTCCTTCTAGGCCAGCACGCTGCGTGTGCCGCCTGCGCGTGACGCCACTGGCCTGCGCGCAGACAGGCCGCGGGCCGCGCAGGGCGCAGGCGCAATGATGCGGGCCGCGGGAGCGCGCCTGGGACTGCTGGCGGCGCTGCTGGCGCTGGCATCGCTGGCCGCGCGCGCGCAGCGCACCACCACCCACGCGCCGGACGTGGATGGCCCGGGCGGCTGGCGCCGCGGCCGCGCGACTTTCTTCGGCGGCAATGAGCGCTTCCTGGCCAACTTCCCGGACCGCGGGCCGCCGCCAGAGTACGGCTTTGGCAACATCCGCTACGGTAGCTGCGGCTTCTACCAGCAGGCGCGCGCCTGCCCGCCGCTCCGGCCTCCCCCGCCCGCCGGAGTACGGCTTTGGCAACATCCGCTATGGCAGCTGCGGCTTTTACCAGCAGGCGCGCGGCCATCCGCGGTCCTGCCTCCCCCGCCCCGCCAGCGCTTGCGCGACAGCACCTGCCGCCCAGGCTTCCCCGGCTTTCGGCGCGGGTCCGGTCCCAGCGCAGCCGTGGCTGCCGCGCCTGCATGCCAGACGCGATGCTGGCCGTGCGGCTACGGCCTGCACCAGCAGGCGTGCGCTAGGCGGCTGCGTCCAGGGCAGCTGGCACAAAGCAGGATGTGGAGCGGGGGTCCGTGAGGCGCGGCTGCGTGCCAGTTGCAAGCTCATGCCGCGCTGGCAAGGGGCGCAAAACTGAGCAGCTGCTGCGGCTGCGCCGGCGATGCAGAGGCAGGGGCGTTTCCGCCTGTAACAGGAGAGCCAGCGGTCACGGGGCGGCGGCAGCTGCCTTGCAGGTCGTGCCCGCCAGCACCCCAACGCACCTGGCGCCGCGCCTGGCATGGCCATGTGCAGCCCGCGCTGACAGCAGGTGCCGCGGGGAAGGGGGCACACTGGGCGCACGCCCGCGCCACACTGCGGCCAGGTGCATGGACCACTGCCACAGCCGTTCGCACAGCAGGCTACGTAGGCGTCTGCATCCAACAGCCGGCGGTTGCAGCGCGCCACATGGGGCCCACCTGGGGGCCGAGGGCGGACCGTGACAATGCCTCCGAGCATTTCAGCAGCTGAGCGCGTCGCACGCGGCAAAGCTCATGTGTTGTCTTACTTTTTGGCGCTGGCCGAACGCTTGCGCTGACCGCTGCGGCGCGCGCGGCGCGCGCAGAACGGGAGCCAGAACGTGCACGCACAGCAAAGCTCGTCTGCTGTCTTGTGCCATAGGGCCGGCGGAGCGCCCGCACTGAGTGCCACGGCGCGTGTGGCGCGCGCAGAACGGGCGCCAGAATGTGACATACGGCGACCAGGTGTACCCCATCAACGCGATGGCCGCGCTCGCCAACAACGACCCGGACTACCCCGGCAGCTGCGGGCGCTGCTACGAGCTGCGCTGCCGCTCGCTGCCGGTGATCGCCAACGGCACGACGCCGTACCACCTGTCCGGCCTGTACCAGCTGGCCGCGGTCGCGCCCACCGCGCTCGACGAGCACGGCCGCACGTGCGCGGCCCCTCGCCAGGGCTTCCCAGGGCTTGTGGGGGGCAGCAAAGGCCTCGAAAGGGCTTGCGCAGCATGCCCTGCTGCACTTATGCAGCGCACAGGCTGGTGCTCCATGTGCCGCATGCGTGACTGGCGAGGGTGGCAGGGCGCGCGCCATCGTGCGCGGGCCTCTGCGGAGGCCTACCGCTGCGCGCGGCAGAAGCACACACCAGAGGCGGCCGAGCGCGCGAGCGAACCCGGAACCGCGACGGTCCGACAGAGGGGACGCGCGCGCGCGTGCGCGGCGCAGATAGACGGATAGATCTATCATAATATGCAGCCCCTCCCAGGCTGATGCCCTACACCGTCAACCTTTGTGACATACCGCGCGGCGCAGGTTCCCCGGCAACCCGCTGTACGACCAGAACGAGCAGATGACGCGCTGCTGGAACACGACCGACGGCGGCGAGGACAGCATCATCGTCCACATCAGCGACATGTGCCCCTGCGTGCAGCACGAGGACACCGCGCACCCCACGCGCGTCACTGGCGTCAACACGCCGTGCTGCGGCGACGTGTACCATGTGCGCCCCCCCCTCCCCCCCCTTGGCTACCCGGCATCTCTGCTGAAATCCTCAGCACGCATGCGCCACGGCCCAGGGCCCCTCGGGCAGACCCGTGACTGGCCGCGCGCGCCGCCTGCGCGCAGTTCGACCTGTCCTACTGGGCGTTCGAGCGGCTGGCGCACCCGCTGTTCGGCATCATGATGCTGGACTTCCGCCCGGTCGACTGCGCCACGCAGCAGCCGCTGACCTTCCTGCCCGGCTTCGTCAACCAGACCATCTACGGCGACCGCCTGGAGTCCGGCTGGTCATTCGAGCCGTATCGGCAGAGCTACTCCTCGTTCTGGTCGCCCGCCGCGGGCGTCGACGGCCGCAACGCGACCTGCCAGGCGCGCGCGCGCCCGGCCGCCTGCTTCAAACTCCACCCAAAAATCCCTGTATACTGACCCGCAATGCGTGCTATCCGTCCATCGCCGCCGAGCGCTTGTGGGCGCCATCGCCGCGGCTGCTTCCTGCCTTCTGCCGCCCCGCAGGCTGGCGGCCAGGCCTGCTGGCGGCGGACGCTCCCCAGCCGCGTCCCCGCTTGCTTGCCCCGCGCGCAGTGCATCACCGCCAGCGCCTGCCCAGCTCAGCGGCTCATGCATGCATGCGGCAGGTGCGCCGCCGCGTCAGCAAGGGTCAGCGCGCGCGCCTGACCCCTGGCTGCCGGGCATGCTGCGCAGGCGACAGGCTCCGACGGCGGCCTGACGCTGGCGTGCCGCGAGTGCGACCGCGACGGCTACCAGCCCTTTGCTAAGGCCGGCGCGCACGGCGCGCTGGAGTTCTGGACGGCGCCAACGCCCGACATGCCGCTCGCCGTGCCCGAGCTCACCGTGCGGCCCCGCGCCGGCGCACCCTGCTCCGTGCTCATTTTGGTCACTCTGCTCGTCGCTCATGCCGCAACCAAGGGACGCAGCCTCTGACCGGGCAGCAGGCACCTGCACACGCGCGGTGCAAGGGCCATGACGCCACAAGCGACATGCACCTGGCATGAGGTTGCTGTGACGAGCCGGGCTGCAGAGCGGGAGCGTGCACCATGCATGCGCGCCAGCGCGGGGCCGAGCACCGCCCGCAGCGCCCAACCCCCGGCCGGCGCGCGCAGGTGAGCATCGGCAACAAGGAGGCGCGCCAGTACTGCAGCGCGTTCAACACCAGCACGATCGCGCCGGTCAACCGGCAGAACAACTACTTCAAGTTCTCCATCCCGCTGGCCGCCTTCCGCTGCCCCGCCGGCTACGGCCTGGACCGCGCGGACCAGGTCACGTTTGCGTCCGCCGCACGCGGCAACGTGTCCTACTGCCTCAGCGAGATCGGCCTGGTGGCCGCGCCCGTCGACGGCTCCTCGCTGACCAGCGCGGCCGGCGTCGGCGCCGCGTTTGCCGGCTCGCCGGCCGCCGCGCCGGGCGCCGCGCCGGCCGCCGCGCCGGCCGCGCCGGCCGTGCTGGACCAGGAGGGCCCGTCGCGCGACGCCGTGCAGGACCGCACCACGGTCCGCGCGGTCAACGGCGGCGGCGTGGACGACTACCAGTACTCGCCGGCGGGCGTGAACGACATTCCGCCCGCGCCCGTGCCCGTGCAGACCGCCGCGCCCGTCAACGACGGCGGCGACGGCTACTACGACGACCGGCCGCGCCGGCCGCGCGGGCCGCGGCGCCGGCCGCAGCCCGACTACTGACCCGCCCGCGCCGCGCCGGACTCATGACATCTCATTACTTCTCGTAGGAAGGTGGGTCGAGGTGAAAGCGACGGCGCTGACCAGCGCAGATTTTGGCTGGTGCTGTCACCGGCGCGCCCGAGCGGGGTTGGCGGAGGCCGCTGTCGGCCTGCGCAGGGCGGGCTGGGGCTCGGGACGCATGCGCAGCGCTGGCTGTGGCTGCAAGGCAACATTTTGTATCAGGGTGACGGCTGTGCTGACAGGGTTCGGGTTAGGCATGCTTGGGCTTGCATGGCTGCTTCTTGGCCCCCAATTCTTGATGCACGCGCTGATTGCCATTTGCGCACCGACTTGATTCATTTGCGGCTGCGTCTGCAGCGCGCCGGGCTTGCTGTGTCTGTGCCGTGTCCCACAGGGAGAGTCCGTGCGCAAGTGCCTGGGCGTGCACACCCCTCTTGTACACCACCCCTGTGTCTGCTGCTCTCTGTGTGGCAATGATTTCCATGTCAGCCGTACACTGCATGCATGAAGTAGGCAATCAGGATACCAGGCTGTAAGGTAAGAGGAGGAGGATGCATGCGCCGCAGCCATCACATCTTTAGCCAGCTACACCGCAGGCATGCCCGCAGGCACCCCCAAATTCTTACATGCGCGCCACTGCACCGCTGCTTGCCCGCTCGCTGTGCAGGCCGCTAGCTGCAAAGTCTCTGACCTGCACCGCACCAAAATCAAAACGGGACCCGGCAACTGCACTGCTGCAGTGCACAGGCGTAGGGTTGTTCACGAGGGACGGTTCTGCCAAGGGGGCAGCGCTGGTCATGTTCTTTTTGCCCCCTGCACTGTTCTTTCTAGCGCAAGTTTATGGCCATAGGCCAGCAGCCTAACCAAGCATGCACACAGCGGCAGCACAGCCGGCGGCCAGGCCTGCAGAGCTCTGGGCTGGATGCGGCTGCCGTGCGGCCTCACTTGCGCGCCGCCCGCCAGCCAGTGCAGAGCTTGCATCGAGCTCGGCAGCATGCTCCCCAAGCAGGCACATGGGCAGCGGCAGGGCGCTGCCCACAGGCTCGACCACGCAGGAGACTAGCCCTGAGACGCGCATGCGCGCCTGACCGGCCGACCTGACAGGCCTGCAAAAGTGCCCTGCGGCCCTGGCGCTGCATCGTCGAGCTCCTGCGCCGCCACACCCCCTGCGAACGACGCATCACCAGCGCCCCGCGCGCGCTGCCTGCGACGCGGCTCGCCCAGGCCGCATGGCGGCCTGCCGGACAGCGGACCGGGCCCCGGCCGGCTTGCGGCCTCGCGGCTGTGTGCCGCTGCGCCGCTGCAGGCCGAAGCGCGGGCCGGCAGCCGCGCCAAACCCTGGCCCCCGGCACCCCAAGCGCTAGCCCCCTGCATCCCGCCACGCCTGCACGACGCCGAACCCCTGCGCGGCCAGCTGCCGCAGCGCGCCGCCCAGCCGCGCAGCCGCCTCGCGGAACGGGCCGGGCGCCGGCTGCCCGAACGCCACGCGGATGTGCCCCGCGCAGCCGCAGGCGGACCCCGGGATGACGGCCACCTTGTGCGCGTGCACGAGCCAGGCCACCACGGCGCGGTCGTCGTCGCAGCCTGCGCGAAAGTGTCTGAGAAGGGTAAAACTCTGCACTCGCGCTGGCGGCGGGACCAGCAGTCGCCAGGAGGACGGCCCAACCATGAAAGCCCTATGTGCACGCGCGCGAGCCCGGCGCGCGCCACACGCATGGGCAGGCACGGCAGGGGACGCTCGCCCGACCCCGGGCCTGCGGCTGGCGCGCATGCGCGGAGGGCGGGCCCGGGCCGCGCAGCCAGGCAGCGCAGCGCGCGCGCGCCTGGCGGCAGGCGCGCCCAGAGGTAGATCGCGTCGCCGCCCCAGACGCCCGCGCCCAGCGTTCCCAGCGGCGCCAGCGCTTCCAGCGCTGCGTCCCTGGCCGCGCGCGCCGCCCCGTCAGGGATTAGGGTTGGGGAATCATAAACCGCCGCGCGCTGACAGCCTGATTTCCAGGGCCTGCGTTTTGGGAGAAAGCCGGGAACGGCGCGCGCAGCGGGTGCAAAGTGCTGCGGGCGCATACACAACTTGGCCGCCGTGCGCCCGAGGAATGAGACAGCCCTGCCGCCCGCCCGCACGACAGCGCCGGGCAGGGCCCGGAGCGCGCTGGCGCCGCGGCAGCTTGCCCAAATGCAACATGGCCTGCGCTCGAGCGTGCAGAGAGGTTCCCAAACAGGCACCGCCCACAGGTCAGGGAGTAACCCTAGATCCTGTGCGCGAGGGGCGCGCGCCGGTTCTGGCGCAGCTCGTCGACGCGGCCGCGCAGCCAGCCGGGCGCCGCGCGCAGCGCGCGCAGCGCCACCTGCTGGCTCATGTGCGCCGCGTGGATGGGGATTGTGTCCTGCACCTGCCGCAGCGGGGGCGCTGGCGTCAATGTGAGGGTGTTGGCAGGGTGTGCGGGCTGCGCGCGGCGCCACGTTCTGGCTCATTTGCGCCACATGAACAGGGACCGTGTCCTGCACCTGCCGCAGCGCGGGCGCTGGCGTCAGCGTGAGGGTTTGAGCAGGGTCTGCGGGCAGCCTGCCGGGCGGTGCACGTTTACAGGCGTCCGCTCGATGGCCTTGTGATTTACGCATCGCGCCCAGCACATGAACTGAACCACATGCGGCACACTGACACACCAGACTGGCTGCCGGCCGGCGGCGCAACGGCCGGGCGCGGGGGCGCGCTCGCGGCCGGGCGCGCTGCGCGCGCCTTGACGAGCTGCAGCCCCAGGAAGTCGGAGCCGTCCGCATCCAACCCTATCCATACCCCTGTACCCTATCCTGAGCGCGCCTTGACGAGCTGCAGCCCCAGGAAGTCGGAGCCGTCCGCATCCAACCCTATCCATACCCCTGTACCCTATCCTGAGCGCGCCTTGACGAGCTGCAGCCCCAGGAAGTCGGAGCCGTCCGCA